>MRWG01000054.1_pt1 | contig 237524 bp, 230 predicted proteins | sample 1013341 | NCBI WGS metagenome assembly MRWG01 (sample SAMN06117577, study PRJNA244670) | biofilm metagenome | biome: Water; feature: Cathode Biofilm; material: Biofilm; isolation source: microbial consortium enriched at the cathode of a solar microbial fuel cell | place: USA: District of Columbia... | reverse complement strand
TCTCGTGTCGTCATTGCTGGGAAGGTCAAAGATCGCACAACATCTGGGTCAATCCGTGCGGCGTTGGCAATCTTCGCCGCCGCAGCCGCTGTCACTTAGCACTTAAATGTGAGAATGCGGTTGTTTTGAAGATTTTTGGCACTTTGATATGAGAATCATCGGGTCCAGTTCTCATATCAGTTGGAACTGCTGGGGTGGTCCCCACTCGAGTGCCGGGGTTACCAAATGGTCGGTTGCCATGACAAATCGGTTCTTGTTTTCTCCCATCATGTGCCCTTGCAGCATCTTCAGCATCGGTGGCCCTGCGCGGTCGATGATCGCCACGCCTGCCAGGAGCGCGGGACGGATGTGTAGCGGCAGAATGGGGTGCTTTGGCGAGAACGGAAACGCGGTCTCTTTGGTTAGAAGGTCATCGAAATCGGGAACGATGGCGCCGAGGAGACGGTAGCGCCAAAAATCGCAATCGCGAGGGGGTGGCCAGGGGATGCGGCGCATGAGCAAGAGTCGCGCAATCTCCAGCGGTGGCAGCCATGTTTCCACGCGGCGTTCTGCGTGGTTATCCAACAAGGCCTCACCGCGACGTGCTGCCGCGCGATATGGAGACAGTGTCCGATCGCCATCGCTGGTGGTCTTGTCCTGGTAGGGTTCTCCACAGTGCGGGCAAGTGATCCGCCAACCTTGCAATTCGCTTCGAAGGACTGGCAGTAGATCAGCACCGGAATGAGTGCAACACGCGCAACGCTGCATCGGACCCTTGGAGATGAAGCGGTGAGCGGCTTTCGGGGCGTCCGCGAAGCTCAGGCTGCGTACAAGTTTCGGGCTGGCGCCGAACATCACCGCAATCCGGTTCGCCTGGGCTTTTGTCAGAGAAAGGTCGATTGGCCCAAGGGAAGTCGCCTCCGGCAATCCATGACGCAGCATGGTCAATGGTGTGACCCCATAGAAGTCCGCGTGGCGACTGATCCAGGATGAAAGGAGTTCGCCGGGCAGAGGCGGCAAGGTGACGGGCAGGAGTCCCGTCATGCGAAGGCTGCCTCGGTATCAAATGCAGGCACCCAAGCCTCGACGGCACTGTCAGTGATGTGTTCAGTGCCGCTTTCGATGGCCTCGATCGCAAGGCTGCCCAGCATCTGGAAGATGTTGGCCGTGATGCCGTCCGTGATCTGCAGAATGCGCCGCAGGGATTTCGGCGTCAGCACAGAGGATCGCCGCAATGGCGTATTGCGCAGGATCGACGCGATCAGCGTTTCGAAGTCTTCGTTGGCGGCCCAACGGTTCAGGGTGAACTGCTCGAAGCGGCGCGCAAGTTGAACGTCACCGCCGATGGCTTCCCGCGCATCGCTCACGCCGAAGCAGACCAGTGAGATTTGGAGCCGGTTGCTGAGAAAGCGTAGCATGTTGAGCACGATCCGTTGCTCTCGGTAGGTCCCGGCAAGAATGTTGTGGACCTCGTCGATGACCAGCACCTGGACGCCGATGGCCTTCATGATCCGCATGGTCGCCTGTTCCATCTGGGCAATATCGGCCCGCGGTGCCTGGGGCGCGCCGAGGAGGGAAAGCAGTTCGCCATAGAACCGCCGTTCCCCGGGGCGGCTGACCATTTCCATGGCCAGGACTGGTGTCTTCAGAATCCCGGTCCGGCGTGCGAGATGTGGCGGATGCTGATCGCGGAAGCGTTGCATGATCATGGTCTTGCCCATCCCGCTATCGCCATAGATCGCGACAGACGGCATGCGAGCGCCTCCCGGATGATCAAGGAGTGTCTCGAGGCGATCAAGGGCTTGCTTCGCGCGAGGGTAGAGAACCCAACGGCGGGACCTGATGGCGCGAATGCGTCCTGCCTGGGGTTCAGACAGCAGGGCCGCCGCGTCGGCGGTCAGATGTGGGTGATCGTTCGTCATTTTGGCTCCAGCTCATTCGGTGTCTTCGACAAAAGGCACAGGTTTGCTGGAGTCGACACCACGGAGTGTGCCTGTGTCCCGGAGGTCATCGCCCGGCCTCGGCTGAGCCTTGCCGCGCCGCGCGGTAGCGGTTTTGTTTACGGCATCACCAACCAATTTCCGCTGTTCAAGCGCGGTCCTCACGACCGCGCGGCTATCGACTTCACGCCGCCCTTTCTCACGCAGGGTGCGCCGCGCCGTCAGAGCCTCGTGCAGGGAAATGGGTGCCAAGGTCAGGTCCGCGTAGCGGGCTTCAACGAAGCTGCCCGAGGGCCGTCGCACGAAGACACGCGACATGTCGCGCGGGTCATACTTCACCAGAAGCCGCCGCTCAGTCCGGCCGACATCGGCGCTGAGCGCGGGTGACCAGTAACGTAAATCAAACAGATGAATGCCGGTCGGTCGCAAGGTCCGCTCCTGTTCCGGCAGGAAAGAGACCCAGAACTGCAGTCGATCCTCCGGCAGCCGCAGAGGGACCTCACCTTCATGGTCCCGCCAGACGGCGAGGGGAGGGCGGCTCAGCGAACTGTGAATGGATTGATGATAGGATCCGACAATGTCGAGGGCGATATAACGCTCCAACTCACGCAAGGTCAGCGCGGCATGTTTCTTTGAATCATACTCCGCGAGGTCCTGAGCGTTGCTGAAGGTCGTACCGGGCAAAAGGTGCAGCCGTCCCATCTGGGTGCCGATCAGCCGCTCGATATGTCCGCCGAAGCGCGGTGTAGCCGGTGGCCGCCAGTCGATCGCAATGCCTGCATTCTCGCAGCCACGCTTGAAGGCGCGACTCCGGAAATCCGCGCCGTTGTCCACATGAACCCGGTCGGGAAGGCCGGCCACAGGCCAGGGCTCTTCGATCTCGCGCGCTTTAAGCCAGGCAGTCTTGTCATAAACAGAATGCAGTAGGCAGAGGCTCGTCGAAAGCCGGGATGGCGCATCCATGGTCAGGTAGAACCCCGTCACCATCCGGCTGAAGACATCCATGGCCAAGGTCAGCCAGGGGCGTCCGATCGGTTCTCGGGATTCCTCATCGACGACAAAGATGTCGGCCTTCGTGTGGTCAATCTGAACGATATCTAGAGGCCGAGAGGTGCTCAGTGTTCCCGGGACAGACATCGTCGCTTTCTCGATCCGCGTCTCGCCGCGACGTCGTGCCCGGTGGCGCAGGTCCAGGTCTCCTAGACGCCGCTCAATCGTTCGACGATGCGGCGGCTTCAATCCTTCCGCAGCGCAATCCGTTTCAATGTCCCGCACCAACTGCGAGACGGTCGGCCGGGTTGGTTTCAGATAGTATGTTCGGATCGCCTTCTCGATGATCTCTTCGCGCGGCGCATCCAGTGCGCGATGACCAGTACGGCGCCCGCGTTTCGTTTCGATGAGCGACATAACGGTTCCGTCAGCGCGAAACCGCCTCAGCAAGCGGTAGGTCGTCGCTTGGCTGACCTGCAGTTCGGATGCAAGATCGGCAATAGCGGCCACGGTTGACTCACCGGAACTGGACAACAGGAACCTGCGTATCGCGGACGCTCGGCGACACGCTTCTGCCCACAGGGCGTCGTCTACCTCGTCTGGAAGTGGTTCGGTCATGATGAGAGCCCGACAAAAATCGGAGCCACGATTATCTAATTAAGTGCTAAAGTCCAGCCTCCATTATCAGTTTATGTGCTAATTCTCAGATTTAAGTGCAAAGCTAAGCTATTGAAATTACATGGAACAAATTATCAGCTTTAAGGACTAAGTGACACACTCTACGAACAGACGGGCGACGAAAACTACAAGGGACGAAAAGCACTCCGGGACCTGGTGGACCGGGGGGACCTCGGCGTCATGACGGGGCGCGGCTGGTATGCGTTCGAGGGGGACAGGGACGAGACCATCATGGAACGCGACCGGCAACTTACGGCGCTTTTCGACTGGTTACGCGAAGCCAACGCCGTCGATCGCCTCAAGGTCCGGTAGCGGAAAGGGTGCCGACTCCTTTACCGGGCTGGAGACACGTCGTTTCCCGACCGGTCAAGCGACGGCAAAACAGGAGATTCAATGGTGAACATCGTGAAACAAGCCGACAGCGGTCCGTGGGAGCCGGCACTGCCGACAAACCGTGGACTCTACTATGGCGGAGCATGGCACGAACCGGTGACGGGAAGCTATGCGCCGACCTTTGATCCCGGCCGGGGCACAACCCTTTGCGACGTGGCGGAGAGCACAGCCGAGGACATCGACAAGGCGGTCGAGGCCGCCCGCGCCGGCTTTCTCGTTTGGCGCGACACGCCGCCGCTGGAGCGCGCACGGATTTTGAAGGAGATCGCGCGGATCCTGCGTGACAACGCCAGGGAACTGGCAACCATCGACGCGGCCAATTGCGGCAATCCCGTTGCCGAAATGATGGGGGACGCGCGGATCGCGGCGGCCCAGACCGAGTTTTTCGCCGGGCTGGTGACGGAAATGAAGGGCGCGACCATTCCCATGGGACCGGACGCTCTGAACTACTCGATCCGCCAGCCGCTTGGCGTGGTGGCGCGCATCGTCGCCTTCAACCACCCGTTCATGTTCGTCGCCGGCAAGATGGCGGCGCCGCTGGCTGCCGGCAACGCAGTGATCATGAAACCACCGGCACAGGCGCCGCTTTCCTCGCTGCGGCTTGCCGAACTGGTTGGAGACCTGTTGCCTCCGGGCGTATTCAACGTGATCCCGGGCGGCATGGCGCCGGGCGCGGCGCTGGCCGGTCATGCGGGCGTCGACAAGGTGACGCTGATCGGCAGCGTTCCGGCGGGCCGCGCGGTGATGCGCTCGGCAAGCGATACCGTGAAGCCCGTGCTCCTGGAACTGGGCGGCAAGAACGCACTGATCGGCTTCGGTGATTCCGATCCCGATGCCGTTGCCAGGGCCGTGGTCGGTGGCATGAACTTCACCTGGTGCGGGCAATCCTGCGGCTCGACCAGTCGCGCCTTCCTGCATGCCGACATTCACGATGCGGTTGTCGAACGGGTGCGCGAGGCCGCGTCCAAGTTCAAACCGGGCATCCCGACCGATCCGCAGACGACCATGGGGGCGATCGTCAACGAGGCACAGCACGAGCGCGTCCTGTCTTACATAGAATCGGCGAAGGAAGAGGGCGCCACGCTGGTCTATGGCGGCAATGTCCCCGACGACCCGGCGCTCAAGGACGGCTTTTATGTCGAGCCGACGATCTTTTCAGACGTCAGGGCGACCATGCGGATCGCGCGCGAGGAAATCTTCGGCCCCGTGCTCGCGGTGTTCAAGTGGGACGACGAGAGTGCGATGATCGAGGATGTCAACAGCCTCGAATACGGCCTGACCTGCTCGATCTGGACGCGTGACCTGGAGACGGCGCACAAAACCGCCCAGGCGGTCGAGGCGGGTTTCGTGTGGATCAACGAGGTCTCGAAGCATTTCATCGGTGCGCCTTTCGGTGGCGTGAAGCAGTCGGGGATCGGTCGCGAGGAGTCGATCGAGGAACTCCTCAGCTTCACGCACGAAAAGAACGTTCACGTGAACCTTGCAGGCCAGCCACGCGCATAGCCGGCGCGTAGGGCAGGGCCTGCCGACACACCTTCTCTCAATTGCGTGCTATTAAAGGAGGAACCGCAATGAACATCATGAAAAGTGCAGCCGTTGCAGTTGCCGCGATCGTCTCCGCATCGGGGGCATCGCAGGCACAGGATCTTCGTCTTCTGTCGAGCTGGGATTCCAGCTATGCCGCGGTGAGCGAAGTCCTGGTGCCGTTTGTCGAAGCGCTCAAGGAGAAGACGGCGGCCGATATCGACATCAATGTGATGGGCCCGGAGACAGTGCCGCCTTTCGAGCAGCTCGACCCGGTGGGCCGGGGCCTTTTCGACATGCTGTTCACCAACGGCGCCTATCATTTCAACGAGATCTCCGTCGGCATGACGCTCGATGCCATGAGTGGCGACACCGAAGCCCTGCGCGAGGGCGGCGTCTGGCAGGCGGCCGACGCCCGCTATCAGGAGATGGGACTGAAGCTGATAGCCGTGCTCTACGACCTGAACGGATATCACATCATGCTCAAGGAGCCGGTGACAGGCGATGGTCTTGCCGGACGCCGTATCCGGGGTACGCCCATCTATCACCCGGTAATCGAAGCCCTTGGCGGTTCGCCGGTCGTTCTGTCGGGCGGGGAAATCTATCCCTCGCTGGAGCGCGGCGTGGTGGATGGGGCGGCCTGGCCAACGGTCGGCGCGGTCGCCTACAAGTGGTACGAGGTCGCCGGCTACATGATGCGCCCCACCTTCGGTCAGGTATCGCATATGGTCCTTATGAATCTCGATACCTGGAACGGGCTGGACGAGGCGACCCGCTCTGAAATCGAGGCCACCGCGCGTGAATTCGAGCTCGAGGCGAACAGGATTTTCAACGGTCTCGCCGACAAGGAGCGCGAGACGCTCGAGGCCAACGGCATGCAGGTCACAGACCTGAGCGAAGAGATGGTCACGAAACTCCGTGATGCGTTCTTCAAGGGAACCCTCGACCTTGCCGCGACCAAGAGCGGCAATGCGGTCGAAGAGATTCGCACCCTTGCGATCAAGGCCGGCCTGGATCAGTAGTCTTTGGCGGGACATTGCCGGACCCGTATCTGCGCACCGGGCGAGCCTGCCCGGTGTGACCAGGGTCGGGGTTCATTGATCTCATGCAAGTCTGTCGGTTGGAAAGCATGGACGGATGAAACAGATACTGAGAGTGCAGGACGCTGTCGCTTTGTCGGGCTTCGTCATGGGCGCAGGCGCTCTCGGTGCCATCGTCGTGATCTACGCATATGAGGTCATCTCGCGGTATATTTTCGGAGCGCCAACCCTGTGGGCCAGCGATACGGTATCGTTCCTGCTGCTGATTTCGGTGTTCGCGACTGCGCCGTGGCTCACCCGCGAGGGCGGGCACGTCGCCGTGACCATCGTTCCGGACTTGGTTCCGTCGGCGCGCGATTTCTTTATCCGGGCCGGGTTTTTCGTGACGGCGGTCGTCTGCCTTTGGGCGACTTGGATATGCTTCGGTGAAACCCTCTATCTCTTCAAGCGCGGCACGACGACACTGACGACGTTTCGAATCCCCAAATGGACCCTGATGGCCTTCATCACCTATGGCCTGCTGAACTCCGGCCTCTACTTCCTGCGCCTGGCATTCGGGGGAAGGCAGGCGGAGACGCAAGATGGTTGAGGGTATCTCGGCCGTTCTGATCGGCGCTGGTCTTCTGCTCGGCCTCATGGCGACCGGCATCCCCGTATTCGCCGCCTTTCTCACCGTCAATCTCGTCGCGGTCGCCGTCATCATGGGACCGGCCGGCTTCGGGATGTTTGCCAACAGCCTCTACGAAACCACGACCACCCAGTCCCTGGTGACGATTCCGCTTTTCATTCTGATGGGCGAGATCCTCTTCAGGTCAAACGCGGTCGAGGTGTTGTTCCACTCGATCGACACGCTGGTCGGACGCGTCAGGGGACGGCAATATGTGCTGTCGATCGTTCTGGCCACGGTGTTCAGCACGCTTTCCGGTGCAGCGATGGGAGTGGCAGCCATGCTGGGCCGGTCACTGCTCCCGGGCATGATCGCGCGCGGATATGATGCGAAGCTCTCGGCGGGCACGATTCTCGCGGGGGCGAGCCTCGCGCCGCTCATCCCGCCAAGCGTCCTTGTCATCATCATCGGCACGCTCGCCGGCGTGTCGATCGCAGGTCTCCTGATCGCCGGCATTCTGCCCGGCCTGATGTTCGCGGTGATCTTTCTGATCTACTGTTTCGTGCGCATCTGGCTCGACGCGTCGCTAGCCCCGCAGGAGACCAACTCCGGTCCTGGTCCCTCGACGCGCGAGAAGCTTCTCGCACTTCTGCGGATCATCCCCTTCTCGATCATCATCCTGATGGTGATGGGCCTGATTCTGATGGGCGTCGCGACGCCGACCGAGGCAGGTGCCATGGGTGTGATCGGCGCGATCATCACCGCCGCGATCTACCGTAATCTGTCGCTTGATACGATCGTCGGATCGCTGGCGTCCTCGGCCAAGGTTTCGGCCATGATCCTGGTCATCATGGCCAGCTCCAAGCTCTTCAGCCAGCTTCTTGCCTTCACCGGCGGCGCGACCGCGATGACCGAATGGGTTGTGGGGCTGGAGGCGTCGCGCTGGGTCATGCTTTTTCTGCTGATGGCCTTGCCCTTCGTCCTCTGCATGTTCGTGGACCAGATTGCGCTCATGCTGATCGTCATTCCCATCTACCTGCCGATCATCGAACGGCTCCAGTTCGATCCGATCTGGTTCTGGCTCCTGTTCCTCGTCAATATCACGGTCGGCGGAATGACGCCCCCCTTCGGCTACACGCTGTTTGCGCTCAAAAGCGCGTGGAAGGAGGCGACGCTGGCCAAGGTGTTTTCGGCTGCTTGGCCCTTCGTCCTGCTCTATGTCCTGGGGATGGTCGTACTCGCCCTTGTTCCGGGGTTGACGACCCTTCTGCCGTCGATGCTTTGACGTCACCGCGTCTTGCTTCCGGACTTGCTGCGCTATTACGAAAGCTTCAACGGCACGTCCGCCGGCAGCATGAACCCGGCGAAGAATTCGGCCGTTTCGTGATGGGCATCGAAGGGAAGCACATGGGCGACGTATTGGTCCGGCCGCACGATCACCAGGCAACCGTTCTTGCGGTCGATGCCGCGCAGGTCGAAAATGTCTGGGCCGGTTTTCGTATCGGGGCAGAACATCTTCTCGTAGTCGATCAGCCCGAGCCGGCCTTTTCCCGGCTTGAAGAAAGCCGGCAGTTTCTCAAGCGCGAGGTCGCGTGTTCCCTGCTGGAAGACCGCCCTGACATCGATGACGGAATCGATATCTTCGCCGTTGCGCGTGAAGCGGCTGACCGGTGACGCCGGATCGTGGGCGAGGAAGCGGCAAAGCCTGGCCAGCGCCGAATCCTCAACGGCGGGATCCTCATCCGGGCAGAAGGCGAAGAGGCGCCAGCGCGCATCGGCTGCGATGGCAAGACCAAGTTCCATCGCCTTGGCATCGGCAAGCCGTACCACGGGTGCGGAGTGGAAGCGCGCGCCGATCTGGAAGCCCGGCGCCAAGGCTTGCCAGGTGGCATCGCCCGTCAGGGCAGATGGCTTATAGGTCACCGACATGCCTGCCGTGTAGCGGCCGTGCTGGATGAAGTAGCTCTGGAATTTCGGCGCATTTCCATCTTCGCCATCGCCTGTTTCCGGCGGTTCGCTCATGATGCGCGACCATTCCCGGTCGAAGTCGATCAGGTCCCGAGCCACCGCCTGCCGTTCGGCCGAATAGGAATGCAGGACTTCCGGCGCAAGGCGGCCTTGCAAGACTCCCGCCAGTTTCCAGCCGAGATTGAACGCATCGCCCATCGATACGTTCATTCCCTGTCCGGCTTTCGGACTGTGGGTGTGGCAGGCGTCGCCACAGATGAAGACATGCGGCAGCCGGCCGGCAACATTCTCGGCCGGCACGTCGTCGAACTTGTCGGTAAGCCGCTGGCCGATCTCGTAGACGGACCACCAGGCAACCTCCTTCACATCGATGGAATAGGGGTTGAAAATGCGTTGCGCCGCCGCGACCAGATGATCGATGGTGATGTTGCGGCTTGTGACCCGCTCTCCCTCCTTGAGCTTGTCGAGCTCGATGTAGAGCCTGGTCAGGTAGCCGCCTTCGCGCGGAATGACGATGATGTTTCCCTCACCGGCCGACTGGATCAGCGTCTTGTAGCGGATGTCGGGGAAATCGGTAACAGCAAGCACATCCATGACGCCCCAGGCCTGATTGGCGGAATCGCCGGCAAGCTCGCGCCCGATGGATTTGCGCACCGCGCTTCTTGCACCGTCGCAGCCGACCACGTAGCGCGCACGCGCCGTCAGTGTCTCTCCCTCCCGGCCGGGCGCGGCGCATTCCAGCACCGCGGTCACCGGATGGTCGCCGCCCGCCGGATCGACCGTCAGGCGGACAAGGCGAAGCGAATAGTCGGGTTCCAGCCGCGACGGCGAATTGCGCATGATGTCGAGGTACATGTCGTGGACACGCGCCTGGTTGAGGATCATGTGCGGCATTTCGGACAGTCCGTCCTCGACGTCCTGAATGCGGCCGTTACGGACGATGCGGTCCGGCTGGCCGGGGTCCGGTTTCCAGAAGGTCGTCTCGTTGACCCAGTAGCCCTGCTGCATGACCTTGGCGGCAAAACCGAAGGCATTGAACATCTCCATGGAGCGGCAGGAAATGCCGTCGGCCTGGCCCTTCTCCATGGGACCGTCCTTGCGCTCGACGATGCGTGTCGTGATGTCGGGAAAGCGCGAAAGCTGCGCGGCGAGCGTCAGCCCCGCCGGACCGCACCCGACAATGAGTACATCTACCGGTTCGGCGAAGTCAGGATCACAAATCGGCCGGCTCTGCGCCACCTCGGCGATCTCCGGATCGCCGGGCCGAAAACCATCGCAATGATACTGCATGCCCGCTCTCTCGGATCGAATATTAATAAGTCTACATATTATTTATCAAATACTGCCCGCTATTCAAATAGTATGTATCGTTATCATTCTTGCATTATGTTGCAGCCATGACCGCCGTTTCCAAAATGCCCGGCCACCTGATCCGGCGCCTGCATCAGATTTCGACCCGGGTCTTCACGGCGCGCGTCAAGGAGGCGGGTTTCGACCTGACGCCTGTACAGTTTGCCGCTCTTGACGTAATCCGGCGCCACCCCGGCCTGGATCAGGCGAGGCTGGCGGATGCTGTGGCCAAGGACCGCGCGACGATAGGCGCGGTGGTAGACCGGCTGGAGCGCAAGGGCCTCGTGGCGCGCGATGTCAAAGTGCGCGACCGGCGCGCCCGCCAACTCGTTCTGACAGATAAAGGCGAAGCGTTGATCGCCGGGCTTTATCCAGTCGTGGAGAAACTCCAGGCGGAAATCCTGCCGGGCCTGACCCGGGCCGAACATGACCGGTTCGTCGAACTGGCGGCGAAGGCGGCCAGGGTCGCGACCGCAACATCGCTGGCGAAATCATCTGCGCAGTCCGGAAACCTGACAAAATAAGCAGAGTTTCGGAGAGACGGGTCCAATGTCGGCTGCGCGAGCCTCATGCGCGTGTCAGCCAGACACCCAGGCGGCGGGTCAGAAACGGCACGATGAACGCGGTCGTAAGTCCTGTCAGGACGGTGGCGACGACGAAGAGCCCCAACGCCTCGGGAAGCAGGCTGGTAACCGGTTTAAGCAGCATAACCAGCACTATCAGGGCCGGATAGACCGCCAGCATGCTGATAAGCCACCGCTTCCACAATGGGGGCGGTTTGGGTGTGCTGGGCAGGGACACGACCGGTTCGAACCAGATGTTTGTCCCGGCCGCATATTGTCTCGAGACATCCGCGATGGCCATCTGTTCGATTTCGCCGAGAAGGCTCAGCCTTTCGGGGGAATCACGCCATTTTTCCAGCGCCTCCACGCTTTGGAAGCGGGCGAGAACGTAGAAGTCGGTCCCAAGGCCGCCATCGCGACGGATCACGTCCAGGCTGAGGAACCCGTCCGCCTTTTCCAGCCGGCTGTTCATCAGCGACAGCTTTGCCGCGCATTCGTCGGCATCGCCATGACGCACGCGAAGCGCGACCAACAGGCGGCCCGCCTTGCCGTCAAGAACCTCTGCTTTCATCTTAATCCCGTCCCGTGTTCTTTCTCCGCTACGTGGGCAATGGATCTTCGGCGGCGTGGATTCCATTCCATCCGATAACCGGGAGGCATGAGGCTGCCGACGTCCGGCAGGGCATCCTTGAGCAGAAACCCGCCTTGGGCAGAAAGGAGCTTCACGCCCTCGGTGTGAAGGTGTTTCAACGCGTCTTCTTTCAGGAGATTCCCATGTCCAGGCCGATATCGAAGGATGGCGCACCCATCGTGATCTTCGAGGTTGAAATGAAGTCCACACCGGTTTCCGCGATCGACCGCACGGTGCTCAAGTCGACGCCGCCGGACGCCTCCAGTTTGACGCGCCCGTCATTGTTCCGCTTGTTGATCGCGACAGCCTCGGCCAGGATCTCGGCACCCATGTTGTCCAGCAGAACCGCGTCCGGACCGCTCGCCAGGGCCTCCTCCAACTGCTCTAGCGTGTCGACTTCGATTTCAACCTTCACCAGCGGGCCGACATAAGCGCGGGCTGCCTTGACGGCGCCCGCGACGCTGCCGCTCACGGCGATATGGTTGTCCTTGATCAAGACCGCATCGTCGAGACCGAAACGGTGGTTCGTTCCACCGCCGCAGCGAACGGCGTATTTGGCGAACACCCGGTCGCCGGGAATAGTCTTGCGCGTGCAGCTAATTCTGGCACGCGTATGCCGCACTTCCGAGACGAAGGCGGCGGTATGCGTGGCGATGCCGGACAGGTGCATCATGTAGTTGAGCGCCACCCGTTCGGCAGAGAGCACGGCGCGCGCGCTTCCCTGAATCGTGGCGATCACGTCGCCTTTGGCGACCTCCGTGCCGTCCTGAATACTTATCTGGAAATCAAGCGCCGGCTCCATGAGCCGGAACGCTGTCCTGGCGGCATGGACGCCGCAGACGATACCCGCTTCGCGCGAGACGAGTTCCCCTTTGGCCGCGGCATGGTCGGGCACGGTCGATACGGTCGTTATATCTCCCGCGCGGCCGAGATCTTCGAGCAGCGCCGCACGCACGGCATCGTCGACGATCAGCTGTGGCAGGGCAAACGGGGTATTCAACAGGGCCATTGCTGTACCTCTTTTCGTTCCGGCAATGTGATGAGGTTTGGCGTTGCATCAAAAGAACACCATCCCGAAGGATACCCCCCGGGATGGTGTTACATGCGACGTGTTCGGTTAAATTGACCGATTGATGCGCGGCGCTATTCGGCTGCAATCATCTCCCCGTTCTCGCTGAGCGTCCGCCAATCCATCTCCTTTGGATAGACGCCTTCGCGCGAGGCGATCGTTGAATGGCGCACTCTGGGCTCCTCCGTTCCGATCGCGGTGCCGCCTTCGGCGACCTTGCGCGCCGCATCGACCATCAGACGCCGAAACTCGACGATGGCAAGATCGGATGCGCCGAGCACGTCAACCGAGCGGTCGGCGATCGGCCCCTGGGTGACCCACATGGCGATATCCTGGTTGGGAATGCCCTGGATGCCGGTAAAGTTGCCAAGCTTCATGGCCTTCCTGTCCTGCAGGAACCAGTTCTCGGCACTGCGCACAGGTTCCCACTTGTCACTGACGTCGATGCCTTTTTGGGCGTGGGCGAATTTCCGCCATTCCTCGGTCGAGGGTACGGTGCCGTCACGTGGTCCCCAGGCGATGAAATGGAACGCCGTCGTTACGTCGTCGATCGGAACGATCACGCTGGCAACATTGTACATGTTGTTTGGCGGAATCAGCGAATAGTAGGGCGCAATGAACTCCGTGATACGCAGGTAGTTGTGCGTGTCCGCGTTCTTGATCGGGCGCCGGATGGCCGCGTAGTGGAAACCGTAACTGGTCGTTTGGGTCTGCATGCGCGGCGACTTGTCCGTCGACGGCCTGTACCACGACTTGTCGTCGGCCGCCGCGCCCTCGACGCGGGCCGGAACCATGTCGGACGAATGCAGGCTGGACGAATGGGCGCTGTCGATCTGGCCCTCGTGAATCTGCGCCCAGTTGCAGGGAATGCGGATCTTCAGGATCGAAACCTGCGTATCCTCATTCGGAGCGAAAGCCGGCGGTTCGAACTCCGGCATGGTTTCCTTGTCGCCGAACCAAGCCCAAACGAAGCCTCCCCATTCGCGCACCGGATAGGAGCGGTGCTTGACCTTCTCCATGAGCGGGCTGCCTTCAGGTTCCGAAGACATGGCAACGATATTGCCGTCGACGTCCATCTTCCAGCCATGGTAGAGGCAGCGCAGGCCGCATTCCTCGTTGCGCCCCAGGACAAGCGATGCGCGCCGGTGTGGGCAAAGCTCATCGAGCAGGCCGAGTTTGCCATCCGTGTCGCGAAACGCGACATAACGTTCGCCCAACACCTCGACGAGCAGGGGATCGCCATCGGGCTCGGCAACTTCCTCAATGAGGCAGACGGGTGTCCAATGCTGACGCATCAACTGTCCCATCGGCTTGTCCGGGCCGACCCGTGTGAGAATGTCATTTTCTTCGGGCGTGAGCACAGCCTTCTCCTCCGATCTAGTTAGCAATCTAAGCAACATAAATTACCGGGGTGCATCCGTCCAGCGATTGACACAAAATAGTTAGCTTTCTAAGTAGACTTTCAGTTGGAGGAAAACCCGCTCATGAGCCAAACTGACGAAGCCATTCCCATGACGGTGGCGAGCCGCCGCATGCTGACGCCCACCATCGCCGAATTCACGCTTGTCCCGACAGCCGGCGGAAGTCTGCCGAGCTACGGTCCGGGGGCGCATGTGACTGTGAAAACACCGTCAGGGGCCATGCGGCGTTACTCTCTGGTCGGTCCTGGCCAGGATCCGGAAAGCTATATCATCGCGGTCAAGCTGGAGCCGGATTCGCGTGGCGGCTCGAAGTCCATGCACGAAGAGGTATTCGAGGGCAGCGAATTGCTGGTGGAAGCGCCGGAGAACGAGTTTCCGATCAAGGACGCACCGAAGTATCTCCTGATCGCCGGCGGCATCGGGGTGACTCCAATCATGGCGATGGCCCGGTATGCGGACGAGAAGAGCAAGCCGCTCAAGATCATCTACTGCACTCGCAGCGCGGAGGATGCGGCCTATCTCGACGAGCTCAAAGAGACGTATGGCTCGCGCATTGAATCCTACGGACCCACCCTCATCGTGCATCACGATGGCGGCGACCCTTCAAAGGTCTACGATTTCTGGGATCATTTTGCCAACCCGCGCAACATTCATGTCTATTGCTGCGGACCGAAGCCGCTAATGGACGAAATCAAGGCGATTTCGGGCCACTGGCCGGAAGGGCGCGTGAATTTCGAGGATTTCAAGCCGGTCGAGGTGATCCGCCCCGATGACCAGGAATTCGAGGTCGAACTCGCAAAGACCGGCGGGACTATCACCGTGCCAGCCGACCGTTCGATCCTCGAGTCGATCCGCGACAATGGCTTGCCGACCGTCAGTTCCTGCGAGAGCGGCACCTGTGGCACCTGCAAGACCCGGCTTATCTCCGGCGACGTGGATCACCGCGACATGGTGCTGATGGACGAGGAGAAGGACGATTTCATCATGATCTGTGTCTCGCGGGCGCGAAGCGGGAAGCTCGTCATTGACCTCTGATCGCGATCCGGTCGGCATCGGAGTCATCGGGCTGGGGCGCGGCTTCGTTCTGATGTTGCAGGCTTTCCGGGCCGATCCGCGTGTTCGCCTTGTGGCGGCCTGCGCGCCGCGCGAGGAATCGCGGGCGGCGTTTCGCGACGAGTTCGGTGGCAGGGCTTATGCCGACGTGGACAGCCTGTGTGCGGATCCGGCAGTCGAGATCGTCTATGTCGCCACGCCGCACGGGTTGCACTGCGAACACGTGGTCGCTGCCGCTAAGGCGGGCAAACACGTTTTCGTCGACAAGCCGATCGCGATTGCGATTGAGGACGCGGTGCGCATGGTCGAGGCATGCCGCAACGCCGGCGTGCAGCTGATTGTCGGCCCCAGCCACAGCTTCGATGCGCCGGTCGGTCTCGCGCGGCGGCTGATCGACAGCGGCGAATTCGGCCAGGTGCGCATGATCAACGCCTTCAACTACACGGATTTTCTCTATCGGCCGCGCCGGCCGGAGGAATTGCGCACCGAAGAAGGCGGCGGCGTGCTTTTCTCGCAAGGTGTCCACCAGATCGACATCGTCCGGCTTCTCGCCGGCGGCATGGCCGACAAGGTGTTCGCGATGACCGGGAAATGGGATACGGACCGGCCGACGGAAGGCGCCTACAGCGCCCTGGTGTCTTTCGCCGGCGGCGCGTTCGCCTCGCTGACCTATTCGGGCTATGCCCATTTCGACAGCGACGAGTGGATGAACTGGACGGGCGAACTCGGCAGTGAGAAAAATCCGCAGGCTTACGGTGCCGCGCGCCGCAGGCTCGCAACGGTTTCGTCCCCGGAAGAAGAGGTGAGGCTCAAATCGGCGCGCACATATGGTTCCGGTGACATGCCGAAGCCGGCATCCAGGCACGAGCATTTCGGGCCGGTGATCGTCTCGTGTGATCGCGCTGATCTGCGCCTTTCGCCGCAAGGCGTGCACGTCTATGGCGACACTGAGCGAAAGTTCGTCGCCGCACCGGAGCTTCTTTATCCCCGCAAGGAGGTCGTCGATGCGGTGGTAGCCGCGACCCGCGACGCACGGCCGCCGGCGCAAACCGGTGCCTGGGGCCTGGCCAGCCTGGAGATTTGCCGGGCGATCCTTGCGGCGGCCGAAAGCGGGGAACCGGTGACGCTGAAACATCAAACGGGATTGGAGACGACGACATCATGAGTGACCTCAATCTGTCCATCGCGATGGGCGACTACGACCGCACGCGCGCTATTCACGATGGCCGGGTGAAGATCGATGGCGTCGATCCGACCTGCATGCTGCTGTCGCCGGAAGAGATGTTTTTCCGTGCCTTCCGCCACCAGACGTTCGATATCAGCGAACTTTCCATTTCGTCCTATTCGATCTCGGTGGCGCGCGGCGATCCCCATTACATAGCGATCCCGGTCTTCCTCTCGCGGGCGTTCCGCCACACCTCGATCTACGTACGCAACGACCACGGTATCGACAGCCCGGCGGACTTGCGGGGCAGGCGTATCGGCATCGCCGAGTATCAGCTTTCCGCCAATGTCTGGTTCAGAGGCATTCTCGAGGAGGAATACGGCGTCAAACCGTCCGAGATCGAATGGGTGCGCGGCGGTATGGATACGCCCGGACGCCCCGAGAAGATCAAGGTCGAACTCCCCGCCGACATCCGCATGACGGATGCGCCGCAAGGCGGCACGCTGAACCAGATGCTCATGGACGGTGAAATCGACGGTTTCGTCGGCCCGCGCTCTCCGCGCTGTTTCGACGAACGGCATCCCAGGATCGGCCGCCTTTTCCCCGACACGATTGCCGAGGCCGAGGCCTATTACAGCAAGACTGGTATCTTCCCCATCATGCATGTGCTCGGCGTGCGCCGGTCTCTCGCCGACGCCCATCCGTGGTTGCCGGGAGCGCTGCTCAAGGCTTTTTCCCAGGCCAAGAAGCTCGCTGAAACCGCCTTGTCGGATACGTCCGCGACAAAGGTTACCATGCCTTTCGTCGAGGACAATCTGGCGCGCGCACGGGCGCTGATGGGTGGCGACATCTGGCCCTATGGCCTCGACGTCAACCGCAAGACGCTGGAGAAGTTCCTCGAATATCACAATGCCCAGGGCCTATCCCCCAGAAAGGTCGCTGTCGAAGAACTTTTCCATCCCGCCACTGTCGAGGCGTACAGCCTTTGAAGGCCGCACAGGAGAGGAACCCGTCATGAAGCTCAATCCAGGCGATATCGTCGAGATCGAAACCCCGGGTGGAAACGCCTATGTCCAGGTGACACACAATCACGCTTCCTATCCCGAGACCGTGCGCGTACTTGCGGGACGGCACCAGAAGCGTCCTGAAGATTTCGACGTCCTGGTGCGCTCGAAAAGCGATTTCGTCGCGATGTTGACGCTGGCCGGCGCGATGAAGAACAAACGCATGAAAGCCGAGAAGGTGGGCAGCGCCGCAGTTCCTCCCGAGCACAAGGCCTTTCCGACCTTTCGCATGCCCATTCGCGACAAGCAGGGCGGCATCGCCTATTGGTGGCTGTGGGACGGCGAGGGCCTGAGCTACGTAACCGAACTGGACGAAAAGACATCCGACCTGCCGATGCGTGAAGTGATGTCCATAAACACCTTCATGGAGAAACTCGGCTGAAGGCAAATCAAGGCTTGCGGACTACTTGGCTGTCTCGGCGGGTTGGGCGTTGCCTTCGATACGGGCCAGCAGGTTGTCCTGGACGGTCTTGAGATAGCCAAGAAACATGGACCTCTCCTGCGGGGACAGCCCGGCGACCGCGTCATTGACGACCTCTTTTGCCAAGGGCATCAGCTCGGCGCGCAAGGCCTTGCCCCGCCGGGTTAGGAATATGTTGATCTTCCGGCGGTCGTCACTGTTCTTGACGCGCCGGACAAGACCGTTGCGCTCCATTGAATTGATCGCGGTGAGTGTCGTCGGCTCCATCGTGCCGACGACGAGCGACAGTTCGCGTTGTGTCAGGCCGTCCTGGTGCCACAGCGCACGCAGGAAATACCACATGCCGGGCGTAACCCCGTATGGCTCGATTTCCTGCTGGAGATGACGTTGAATGAGGCGGTGAGCCTGACGGACCTGATAGCCGACGCTTTCATCGAAAGGCAACGCCGCACTATCTTTGGCGGCCGCTTGTCTGTTGGCGTCTCGATTATCCATTGTCTGCGTTCCCTTCATCTGCGCGTTTATTGCGCATTGAAGGATATCGCAATCCTCCAGGGGTTTATTCTCCAGCTTCCGGCTCGGCGGTTGTCTCTTGTGCGCCTCCTGCGAACTTCGCAATCAGAACGCCCAGGATCAATATGGCAACCGCGATGGCGACCGTAAGGTATCCGGCAGCGAGAAAGAGAATGCCCGAGGCCAGAAAGGAAATACGCGACAGCGCTGGCAGGTGTCGGTTCCAGTATCCCTCAACTGCCACGGCGACCATCACCAGTCCCATGATCGTACTTGCCGTCGTCAGGACGATCTCGACCACGCTGCCTTGCAGCAACAGGCCCTGATTGTAGACGAAACAGAAGGGTATCAGAAATGCACCGATCGCGATCTTCACCGATTGGGCAGCGATCTTGAGCGGGTTTTCGTCGGCGATGGCGCTTGCCGCATAGGCTGCGACCGCCACCGGTGGGGTGAGAGCCGACATGACCGCGAAATAGAGCAGGAAGAGATGTCCGGGCAGATCTTCCACTCCCAGCGCGCGCATTACCGGAGAGATCAGTACGGCGGCGAGGATGTAGGCGCTTGGCGTCGGCATGCCCATGCCGAGCAGCGTTGTCAGAAGGGCCGCGATTGCCAGCGACGAGAAGAGGTCGGTGCCCGACAACAGGAAGACGAGTGCGCTGAACTTCGACGCGAGCCCCGTCATGGTGATCCCGCCGATCACCAGGCCCGCCGCGGCGCAGGCGCCGGCGACCGGCACGGTGCGCAAACTGGTTTCAGCAAGTATGTCGTAAATCTTCTTCGGTGAAAGACGGGTCTTGGCACGGACCGTCGAGACGATGAGAACCGCGATGACGCCGTAGACGGCGGCATAGGTGGGCGTGTAGCCCTCGACCAGCGCCCAAGTAATCGCCACAAGCGGGACAATGAACAGGCCGCCCTCGCGCAACGTTTCGCCAAGCGACGGGATTTCCGAGCGATCGACCCCGGCCAGTTTGTTGCGTTTGGCACGCAGATGCACCTGCAGATAGATCGGGATGTAATAGAGCAGCGCCGGGATGAGAGCCGCGAAGGCGATGTCGACGTAATCGATGCCGGTATATTCCGACATGATGAAGGCTGCGGCGCCCATGACCGGCGGCAACAGGCTTCCCCCGGTCGAAGCGGCAACTTCGACTGCGCCGGCGAATGTCGCGCGATAGCCCATTTTCTTCATCATGGGGATCGTAACTGCGCCTGTCGTCACCACGTCAGACGTCGGGCTGCCGGATATCGTTCCGTAGAGACCCGATGAAATGACGGCAATCTTGGCGGGGCCGCCTGGCGAACGCCCGGTCAGATAGGCGGCGAGGTTGAAGAAGAAGATGGAGCCGCCAGCATAGGACAGGGTCGTGCCGAACAGGACAAAAAGGAACGCGTATGTTGCGGCAACGCGCAGCGGCACGCCGAACAGCCCGTCTGTCGTGAACACCGTTATGTCGAGAAAATGCTGATACGTAATAAGCCCATGTCCAAACACACCTCCCAGGCGATCACCAAACAGGTTGTAGGCAAGGAAAACGAGGACGATGGCCGTCAATCCGATGCCGACCGTGCGCCGCATGGCCTCGATCGTCAACACCAGGATCAGCGAAGCGAATCCGACATCGTATGTGGAGAGTGGATCGAGCAGCGTGATGCGCTGCGCGATAGCTTCGGCCTGGGATACGAAATAAATACCGGTGATTGCCGCCAGGAATGCCAATACCCAGTCGTAAAAAGGGATTCGCTCCCGATCGGAATTTGCCGACGGCCCGATTAGAACGAAGGTGAGGACGAGCATCAGGGACAGGAACGTCATGATGAGTGTAAGCGAGTCGGCGCGCGAGAAGGCGGCCGCGTAGACGGTCCACACGGCAGTTCCGGCGGCGACCGCCTTGACGGCATGGCCGATCACACCGGGCGGCGATCGACGGACGCCGGTGTCGAAGAAAATGCTGATCATTGGTTCAGTGCCGTTTTTCCTGAGAATAGTTGACCAATGCGCCGGGACTGGCTGTCCGCCCCGGCGCAGCGTTCGTTCAGACGGTCAGTAACCCGCTTCCTCGAAGACCTTCTTCGCGGCGGGATGGTAGGGCACGGTCTTCGCGCCGGCCATGAGTTCGACGTCAAGCGGCGCCATCGCCTTGTGGACGCCGTTCAACTGATCGACATTATCCACCAGTGCTTTGGTGATATCGCGGACCATTGCCTCGTCGGCGTCGGACCTCACGAAGAGTTGTGCGGAGACCGTCACCGTGAAAACGTCCTGGCTGGTCCAGTCATAAGCGTCGTTTTTGATCGTGAACGGCAAGATATCCCACTCGTCGATCACCTTCTGGGCGTTCTCCTCGGAGATCGGTAGAAGCGTGACGTCGATGGCGGATGCCAGTTCGCGGATCGAACTGTGGTTCACGAACAGCGAATTGAGGATCATGTCGACACGGCGGTCGCGCATCAGGTCCCCTTGTTCTCCGGATGCCGCGAACTGCACGTCGCCGCCCCAGGACTTGATATTGTCCACATTGGCGCCAATCGCGTTGAGCATGGATTCGCCGACATCGCTGACGACGTTGCCGCGCTTGTTGAGGGCGATGCGGATCGGCAGTTTCTGCGCCGTGATGTCCTCGAGCGTCTTGAGATTGTGCTCCTTGGCGTAGTCGGCGTTGACGATGGCCTGCATGGGCGCCCAGGTGTAGAGCTGCGCTACCGTTGCCATGCTGTCGATCGGTGCCTTGAACGGGGGCTTGCCAGCAAGGGCCAGCTTGGCTTCCGCATCGTGAATGATCGCCACGTCGCACGTGCCGTTGTCGAGCAGAGCCACATTGGCAAGTCCGCCGCCGGATGTTTGGTAGGTCACCGTCGATCCCGGGAACGACTTCTTGACGGCAGCATCCACGCCGGCGCCCAGAAGGCTCCAAAGTCCGCCCGGGCTCGCACCGCACAGCGTCACGTTATAGGTTGCCGCCTGGGCGCTGCCCGCGGCGAACAGGAATACTGCCGCTGCGCCCGCAAGGGCGCCCGCAATCATTTTTCTCATCGATTTCCTCCCGAACGTGCAATCATTAGATTGCTAACTTATTGAAGATAAGATGCCTGAATCGGACTTGTCAATCGGTCTTCCGGGCAATTTCTGTTGCTCGACAAGCCGTCGGAATCGGGATAAGTGCACTTTTGTTAGAATTCTAAGTAAATGGCGGATCGAGTGATCGGGCCACCGCCATGACGATGAGGACATCAGTGGCGGTGAGTTTGCTTTGACGGGGGAACTCCTTGCACTCGGTGCCGCATTTGCCTTCGGAATGTCCAGTGTGGCTATCGCGAAAGGCGCCAGAAACGCCAGCGCCGAGAGTGGCGTTTTTCTTTCCGCAATCATAACCGGGTTGTTGTCGGGCGCGGCATGGATGTGGATCCCTGGCGGAGCCGCATGGGACGAATGGCGACAGGTGGCATGGGGCGCCATCGGCTGGTTCGCGGTTTCGGGCTTGCTCGCTACGGTTGGCGGCAGAATCACCATGTACAGGTCGATCGAATTTGCCGGCGTCATCCGGGCGTCGACGATCCGCCGTCTCATGCCCCTCATGTCCCTGCTGTTCTCGTGGCTCGTTCTCGATGAGCGCGTTTCCCTGGCCGGCGGTGGCGGAATGGCGTTGATCGCGATTAGTTTCGTGCTGCTTTACCAGGACAATCGTTCGAGCATCCGCGCTTCGGACGAAGAAATGCAGCGCCGGGCGATGATTTCCCGTGGGCTGGCCTTCGGGGTGGTGTCGGCCCTCCTGTATGCGGTCAGCTTCATCGCGCGAAAGTTCGGCCTCACATCCGCGCCGAACGCGCTTTTCGGCGCCTTTGTCGGCTCGCTGACGGCAGTCGGCTTTTACGTCGCCGCCGCAGTTGTCAGCGACCGGTACCGGTCGATCATTGCGAATGTTTTGACGATGCCCAATCCGTGGCAGCTTGCGGCGGCCCTTTTGTTGTCCGCAGGTCAGCTCTCGCAATTCGGTGCGCTGATGTATGCCAGCATCGGGCGCGTCGCTTTCATCAATTCGGTCGAGGTCTATATCGCGGCTTTCCTGTCGGTCGCCGTGTTCGGAACCGAGAAGATGCCGGGCAGGCTGGTGATATTCGCCGCGGTTTTCGCCACTGCCGGCGTGCTGGTACTGGCGACCGGATGGTGAACCGCAGACTTTGTGAAACGGAGAGGAGAGAAGAATGAACGATACGGATCTTTTGAACAACGCGATCAGGGAACTCGTCATCGCCAACCGCGTTCTGGCGCGCGAGAACGTCATCGACGGGTTCGGCCATGTCAGTGTCCGCCATCCGACGAATCCCGACCGGTTCCTGCTGTCGCGCTCGCGCAGCCCGGAAATCGTGACGCGCGACGACATCATGGAATTTGAACTGGACGGTACGCTGGTCTCCGACGATCCGCGCCGCCCCTATGCGGAACGGTATATTCACGGCGCCATCTACATGGCGCGGCCCGACATCAATTCGGTGTCGCATCACCATGCCCACTCCGTTATCCCCTTCTCGCTATCGGACATGCTTCTGCGCCCGGCGTTCCACATGGCGTCGGTGACCGGGGCGCAGACGCCGGTTTGGGACAGCCAGCCGGAGTTCGGCGACACCAACATGTTGGTGGACACGCTCGAAATGGGGCACTCGCTCGCCAGCACGCTCGGCGAAAACCCGACAGCGCTTCTGCGTGGTCATGGTGCGGTGTGCGCCGCCTCGAATCTCAGGGCGATCTGCATGGTGTCGATCTACATGAGAGACAATGCGGAATTGATCCTGAACACGCTGCCCCTCGGCCAGCCGAAATACCTCTCGCTCGGCGAGATCGAGAAAACGGCAGCCATGCTCCTGAGCGAAATGCCGCTTGCGCGCGCCTGGGACTACTGGATCGCAAGGGCCGGTTTCCAAGGACTGTAGGAACTGTCGCCATCCTCACCGCGGTTGTGACCGGAACTTCTTTGGTAGTCCGGCTTGCGCCGCTCTCCAAATCCTGAATGGCGATCCAGCCTGGGCCCCCGGTTGGGTGAGCTGATCGGCAACGGCCATATAACTTTTGGTGGAATGCCGGCGACGGGTTCAAGCCAGACCGGTCATGCTCTATTGCTGGAGCAGGTCGCCAGGGTGCCGCGGTTCGTTCCGAACATGATGTATGCTGGCCGGGCGCTGCCTATTCGACCGTCACTGCGGCCGGGCGGCGGGGCACTGAAATCATCGCCAGCAAGAATGCGATGGTCGAGCAGGCTGCGATCGCCGCGATCATCGGCACCGGCGTTCCGTCGAAGAACATGCCTGTGATCGCGATCATCACCGTGGCGGTCATGAATTGCAGTGCCCCCATCAGCGCCGAGGCGATGCCTGCCTTCTCGCCATGCTCATCGAGCGCAAGCACCGCCGTGCTGGGCACGACGAGACCCAGGCAGGCATAGCCGCAAAACAGCATGACGATCATGACGGGCAGCGCCGTGGTCCCGGTCGCCATGATGACCAGAAGCAAGAGCATGATTGCTGCATTCGCCGTGGTGGCGAAACGTATCATGGGTCCCAGTCCGATGCGTCGGCTGAAATACCCATTGAGTTGGGCAACCCCGATGAACCCCGCTGCGTTGGCCGAGAAGGCCAGGCTGTAATGCGCCGGATCGAGCCCGTAATAGTCGATCAGAATGAAGGACGAGTTCGCGACATAAGTCATGAAGCTCGCCATGCCGAACGCGCCCACGAAGACGATGCCCAGGAATTTGGGATCGCGCAGAAGAATTCCATAGCCCCTGAGCGATCCTGCGATACTGCTGCTGCCGCGCTTCTCGGGTGGCCGGGTTTCCTTGAGCGCGAGGGTCAAAAGGACAAGGGCCGCTATCGCGGCTGCCGCCATGGCCCAGAAGATCATGCGCCAGTCCCCGGCGGCCAGCGCGGTGCTGCCCGCTAGCGGTGCCAGGATGGGCGCGACGCTGATGACAAGCATCAACGTAGCCATGAGTTGCGCCGCGTCAGGTCCGGTATACAGGTCGCGCACCACGGCGCGGGCTATGACCATGCCCGAGGCTGCGCCCAATCCCTGCAAGGCGCGTGCAGCGATCAGCCAGCCGATGTCCGGCGCCAACGCCGCCCCCACCGCTCCCAGCAGATAGAGCACGAGGCCGACAAAGAGCGGCTGCTTGCGCCCGAACATGTCCGTGAGCGGACCATAGATCAGTTGCGAGAGCGCCATCGCGATGAAAAACGACAGCAGGCTCAACTGAACGGTGGCCGTGTCGGTATGGAAGTCCGCTTCAATGGCGGGCAGCGCGGGCAGATACATGTTGATTGCGAGCGGACCGACCGCTGTCAGCAATCCGAGAATGACGGCCGTCAGGTAGAAGCTGGGCGTGTAAGAACGCCTTTCGTGCATGGCGCTCAAGTCAGGCCCTCGCGTTCCAGGGGTTTCAGGTGGACGAGGCTTTCGCCGCGCCGCATCTTGATGTTGAGGCGGAAGGAGTTGCCGACCCGTTCGGAGCGCTCGATGAACAATGCGGCGATTTCCGGCGGGCACAGTTCGTTCACGGTAAAACGGAAGAGCGCCAGCCAGCGCCGGAAATGCGCGTCCGTCAGATAGGGGAGCGCCAGGTGTTTTGGCATCGGCCGTCCCTGGTAGCGCCCGGTGCCGAGCAGCATGGAGCTCCAGAAATCCGTGATGGTGTCGAGATGGGCCTGCCACCGTTCGTCCGGCACCGCGGTCGTGAACACGGGGCCGATGACCTCGTCGTCGCGGGCAAGCGCATAGAAGCGATCGACGACGTTCTTTATCATCGCCTCGTCGAGGCCGGGCGGCACCGACGATCCGGACCTGCTCAGGCGCGCCTGCGCAGCGGTGGGCGTGGACGGGTTCACGCGTCGGTCTCACGGATGACATAGGTGCAGCGTCGCCCGCCGCTGACGATATGTTCCGTGCGCTCCACATAGGTCGCGGGACCGAGAACGGTTTTGAACACCTGCAGTTCGGCCCGGCAAAATCCCTGGCAGGATGTCGCGGCCGCGCATATCGGGCAGTGATTTTCGATCAGCAGAAGAGAGCCGTCGTCGGCTTCCTGCCATCGGGCCATGTATCCTTCCGCCGAGCGCAACTCCGCCAGTGCCGCCACCCGCTCGCGCAGGCCGTCGTGTCCGGACATTGCGGCTTCGTAGGCTGCGCGTGTGTCATCCTCCCTTTTGGTGACGATACTGTCGAGTGCGGCTTCGCCGAGACTGTCGCGGATGATGTCGAGCAGTTGCACGGTCAGGGCCGCATGGGTGTCGGGGAAGTGTGACTGGGCGGCGGGCGTGAGTTGCCATTCCTGCGTTGGTCGGCCAACCCCCGACGGCGTGCTATTGGCCACGACAAGGCCTTCATCCGCCAGCCTGGAAAGCTGCTGGCGCGCGGCTTCTCCGGTGGTGCCGAGCTTCTTCCCGAGCGCGGCCGCCGTCAGCGAGCCGTGCATCTTGAGCAGAATCATGATGCGCTCGGCCGGGTTGCGCGGCGACCAGCCCGAATTTTCCAAGCTATGTCTTGACATATCCCTGCTGCTGGTTTTCAAAGCTGATACTTGGAAAATAGCTCATGCAGAATACCGGCGCAAGCCGCACAATGAATGGAGACTGAAAATGGCTTTTGAACTTCCCGCACTGTCCTATGCCCATTCTGCTCTCGCCGATCGGGGCATGTGCCAGGAAACGCTGGAACTGCACCACGGCAAGCACCATCAGGCCTATGTCACCGCCCTGAACGGCTTCGTCGAGAAGAACGCCGATCTTCAGCGCAAGTCGCTGGAGGAGATCATCGCCTTTTCCAAGGACAAGCCTGATCTCGCACCGGTGTTCAACAATGCCGGCCAGCACTGGAACCATATCCACTTCTGGAACGCGCTGTCGCCGGCGGGAGGTGCGATCCCCGGCAAGCTCGAAGCGAAGATCGTCGAGGATTTCGGCTCCGTGGATGCCTTCAAGGAGGCGTTCAAGGCGGCGGCCGTCGGGCAGTTCGGTTCCGGCTGGGCGTGGCTCGTTCTCGGCACGGACGGCAAGCTGAAGACGGCCAAGACGCCGAACGGCTCCAATCCCGTCGCCACCGGCGAAGGCAAGCCGTTGCTTGGGCTCGACGTGTGGGAGCACAGCTACTATCTCGACTTTCGCAACCGGCGTCCGGACTATGTGTCGAACTTTCTCGACACGCTCGCCAATTACGAATTCGCCGAAGCCAATCTCGGCTGATCGTTCTTCGTTGCCGCCTGTGCCCGCATGGCAGACATGGGCGGGCTTTCCTTTCGGCCCACATCCGCGGACCCGCGATGACCTATGTCGTCACTGAAGACTGTATCGCCTGCAAGCACATGGATTGCGTGGAGGTTTGTCCCGTCGACTGCTTCTACGAAGGCGAAAACTTTCTCGTCATCCATCCCGACGAATGCATCGATTGCGGCGTGTGCGAACCCGAATGCCCGGTCGATGCGATCAAACCCAATATCGAACCGGGCCTCGAGGTCTGGCTCGACCTCAACGCCAAATATGCCGGAATCTGGCCGAACATCAGCCAGAAGGGGACGCCTCCCGCCAATGCAGCGCAGATGGAAGGCGTTCCCGACAAGCTGCGCGACTTCTTTTCCGAAAAGCCCGGAGAGGGATCATGAGCGCCGAGCCGCGTGATTTCGACATGCCCGACACTTTCCGCCTCGAACCCGCACCGCGCGCTTACGAGGATACCGGCTCCTTCCGCGATGCCATGGCATCCATGGCTGCGACGGCCTGCCTCGTGACGACACGATCTGGAGCAGAGCGTCTCGGGCGTACCGTCACCTCGGTCTTTTCACTGTCCGTCGAGCCGCCCGCGATCCTCGTGTCGATCGATATGTCGAGCAGAATGGCCGACCATATCGTCAAGACGCGCGGCTTCTCCCTGGCCATGCTGGCGCAAGGCCAGCAGGCCATCGCCGACGCTTTCGCCGGGCAAGGCGACCCGCAGCGCCGCTTCGATACGGGCCGGTGGCTGGCATGGAGATCGGGGCATCCCAGGCTGTCGGGAGCCGTCGCGGCGATGGATTGCGCTTTGCTCGGCGCTATGGAGACGGGGACGCATGTCCTGTTCGCGGGCGGCGTTGTCGATATCGATCTCGCGCCTGAACGCGCACCGCTGATCTGGCAACAACGTCGCTACAAGACACTTGCCGAACCGTCTGACGTATCGACGACCCTGTCGGCCTTCACGGCGCGCTGATGAAGGAATAGGAGAAATCATGAAGAAAATACCCTGGAGGCATATTTATGCCGGACTCCTGGCGGCGTTCTTCGTGCTGGGCGGCTTCCTCAACATATTCGCATCGCCTGTTGTCCTCGACGACTATCAGCGCTGGGGCTATCCCGGCTGGTTTCACTACGTCACGGGACTGCTGGAATGGTCCTCCGCGCTGCTCGTCGCATTGCCGTTCACGCGGCTTGCAGGCAGCGCATTGGCGGTGACCGTCATGACGGCTGCTGCCGCGACCGTTCTGCTTCACGGGGAATATGCGCACGCCGTTGCGCCGCTGGTTGTCCTAGCACTGGTATGCGTGAACGCCTGGTTCACATGGCGCGCACGACAAGGGGAGGGGACGCCGGCACCGGCACGCGGGAAATGATCCGGTCTAAGAGCTTTTCGAAAGCCCCTGGCGCACTTCCGGAATGACGCGGGTTCCAAGAATCTCGATGGCCTCCAGCATGGTCTTGTGGTCGATCACCCCCACGCCGAATTGCAGCATGATCCGGTCAAACCTTAGTGCCTCGTGGGCGGCGAGGATTTTCTCGGCTACTTCGGTGGGTCCGCCGACGAAGTAGCCGCCGCGCGGATCGCAGAACGCCGTGAAGGTCTCGCGGCTCTGCGCCGCCATGCCGCGCTCGCGCCCGAGATCGCCCATTCTGGCGGAATGGGCGGGATAGTAGATGTCGATTGCCTTCTCTATGCTTTCATGGACAAAGGCGTGCGCGTTCAGAGAAGTCTTCAGCGAGGACGCATCGTGGCCTGCGCGGTGACCCGTCTGGTGATAGAGTTGGAGCAGCGGCGCAAGCCGCGCCCATTCGCCGCCGAGGATCAGGGCGAAGGCTGCGGGAAGACCGAGACTTGCCGCGCGGGCTGCTGATTGTGGTGTCCCGCCGACCGCCATCCAGATCGGAAGCGGGTCCTGCACAGGCCGGGGATAGACCCCCAGCCCGTCGAGCGCCTGGGTATGTTTGCTGCCCGGCCAGTTCACATACTCTCGTTTATTAATCTCCAGCAGCATGTGGAGCTTTTCGATGAAGAGATCCTCGTAGTCGTCCAGATCATAGCCGAAGAGGGGAAAGGACTCGATAAAAGCGCCGCGCCCGGCGATGATCTCGGCGCGTCCATTGCTCAGCCCATCGAGCGTGGAGAACTGCTGGAAGACACGCACCGGGTCGTCGGAGCTGAGAACCGAAACGGTACTGGTAAACCGGATATGTTTCGTCTGTGTCGCCGCGGCCGCGAGTGCGACCGCCACGGCCGAGACCGCATAGTCGGGCCGGTGATGTTCGCCCAGCCCGTAGACATCGACCCCGACCTGATCGGCGAGGACCATCTCTTCGACCATGTTGCGTAGACGTTCGGGCGTGCTGACGGTGAGTCCGGTATGCGGATTGGTGCCGATATCGCCGAAGGTGAAGAGTCCGATTTCCATTGGGCCTCGCATGAATGACGGCAGTGATTCGGGCGACGGGAGGTCGCCCGGATCTCGCAGGTGTATGCTATCCGTCGCGTCAGTTCACCTTAATGACCAGCTTGCCGGTCACGTGCCCCTCGGCGCTGAGTGCATGGGCGTCGGCGATCTGCGCCAGCGGAAAGGTCTTCTCCACCTGCAGGCGCAAGGCGCCCTCGGAATAAAGTCGGGCCGCTTCCGCCAATGCCCGTTCCGGGTGTTCCTGCGGCGTGGGCGTAAATTGCGCACCATGTTCGGGGGCGGTGAAATCGACAATGGAAAGGACACGAGACGCATCGCCGGTAATCTCGATCAGTTCGGGGATGATCCCGGTGCCGGCAAGATCCAGCGCCACGTCCACGCCCTGCGGCGCCAGCTCCTTTACGCGCGCGGCAAGGCCTGGTTCATATGTCGTCGGAGTTGCGCCAAGATCGCGCAGATAGTCGTGCTTGGCCGCACTCGCCGTCCCGATGACAGTCAAGCCGCGTGCCCGCGCGATCTGGATCGCGGCGGAGCCGACCCCGCCCGCTGCGCCACAGATCAGAACCGTCTCGCCGGCCTTCGCGCCTGCATAGTCGAGGCTGCGGATCGCTGTCTCCGAAGCCACGGAAAACCCACCGGCCACGTCGAAGGGCATGTCGTCGGGCTTGCGCGCCCAGTAATTCAGCACCGCGTACTCCGCCGCCGTGCCGGCACCGGAACCGAACACGGCATCGCCGACCGCTACGTCCGATACGCCCTCGCCAACCTCGTCGACGATCCCGGCACCTTCGAAGCCGACACCCGAGGGGAACTTGACCGGCATGAAATCCTTGAACAGCCCGGCCCGGATCTTCCACTCCGCCGGATTGACCCCGGCCGCCTTGACTGCGATCCGCACCTGACCCGGACCGGCATGGGGCTCATCGATCTCGACGATCTTCAGGACCTCCGGTCCACCATACTCATTGAACTGCACTGCTTTCATATCTGTCTCCTTGCGGTTCTGTTGTCCGGCCTGCGTCAGGCGTTCAGCTCTTTAACCGCCGCGCGTACGGTCTCGGTCCAGGGTGTGGTCGGTCGGCCGATCAGGCTCTGAAGTGTGTGGCTGTCGTCCTGCAGCGCACCCTTCGCGGCCTGCGAATCACTGTCAGCCAGCATGGCGGCGATTGGCCCCGGCAGGCCAGCGCCTTCGAGCGCTCCGGCAAACTCTGTTTCGCTCATATCGACATAGGCGACTGGCTTACCGGCCGCGCTCGCGATTTCCGCGGCGAACTCGGCCATAGTGTAGCTTTCGTCGCCAGCCAGTTCGTAGATTGCATTCGCCTGCGGCGTATCAGCGGTCAGGACGGCAACGGCCGCCTCCGCGAAATCCTGGCGTGCGGCGCTGGAGAAGCGTCCTTCCCCGGCTGCCCCAATATAGGCGCCGTGCTCAAGCGCGGGCGCGATCGAGGCGGTCTTGTTCTCGGTGTACCAGCCATTGCGCAGGAGGGCGTAGGGAATGCCGGACGCCTTGATGGCGTTTTCGGTCTCCAGATGCTCTGCCGCGAGTCCAATCGGGGAACTGTCGGCTCTGAGGATGGAGGTGTAAGCGATGAAGCCGACGCCGGCCGCCTTGGCGGCATCGATGGCGTTCTTGTGCTGGGCGGTGCGCTTGCCGACCTCGGAGGCCGAGATCAGGAGCAGGCGGTCGATGCCCTCAAAGGCTTTTTCGAGAGAGGGGCGGTCGTCATAGTCGCCTATCCGCACTTCGACGCCCAACGCTTCGAATGGCGCAGCGGTGTCCGGTCGCCTCACCAGCGCAACGACATCTTGCGCCGGCACCTTCTTCACCAGATCGGCGATGACGAGGTTGCCGAGCTGGCCCGAGGCGCCGGTGACGAGATACCTCGCCTTTTGGTCTGTCATCAATCGTGTCCTTCACACTTTGAAATCAGTAACGAAATGAGTTATGGTCTCATTTCGTTACCAATAATAGGCACGCATTGGAAGGAGGCAGTTTTCGATGACCAGGGAACACACGAGTAACCTCCCAAAGGTGCCGGAAGAGATTATCCAGCACTTCGATCAATGGCAGGCTGAAGGTGTCGATGCCTCCAATTGCCCGGTTCGGGACGTACTCGACCGGATCGGCGACAAATGGTCGGTTTTGATCCTGATGATGCTCGCCCGGGAACCCAGGCGGTTCAGTGCCTTGAACAAGGCGGTTGGCGACATCTCCAAACGCATGCTCACACAAACGCTGAGGGCTTTGCAGCGCGACGGACTGGTTGAGAGGACCGTCTATCCGACGACACCCCCAAGGGTCGACTACCGCCTGACGGATCTCGGCCGTTCGGCGCTCGTGCCGTTGGCCGGGCTGATCGTATGGGCCGACAAGCGCCATGAAGAGATCCGCACTTCGCGCGACACTTTCGACAAGGAAGAAGCCGTTGCGGCGCGATTGTCGGCCTAAGCCGTTACCGCTCGTCTCCAACGCAGTTTAGGCTCCTACGTGGATGCAGCCCAAACTGATTTCGACCGAGAACACACCGGCGGATGTAGTGAATGGATGAACTTGCTTTACTTCCGGCAAGCGATCGGATGGCGCTTTGATACGGCGCCTGAACATCCAGATCGCGATAAGCAGGCCTATCCGCATCCCGAGCAAATTCGTGAGCGGAGACCAGGCGGTGAAAAGCGTTAGAGCGAAAGCGGTCGCTATCATGAGACCCTATTTCACTTTGTTGAGGATGTGCTGCGCCGCAGCTCGTGGTGGAGCGGTGATGCTTGGTCAATGATTGACGGCTATCTCTTTTGGGTCTGGCGGCGCACAACGGAAGGCGGAATGCCGGCGGATGACTTCCCGGTATTCGCGGCGCATGCGCAAAGGATGGAGACGCGCCCCGGCCGTTCAGCGCGCCATTGCACGCGAAGGCGTCTGTGGCGTCTGCCATGATGCAGCCGTCGCCCTCTCCAGCTTCGACGGACAGGGCGGTCAGGGCACGCCTCGGCGGCGGTTACGTATCCTGCACATCCTTCCTGCGTTGGGATCTCAGCTTCAAGGCCAGCATGATCGTCAGGACACCGAACACGAAGCTTCCAAAACTGATCATCCATATCACGGAGAGCGCACCGGCAACGGGCTGCGCAATCAAGAGGACTCCGTAGAGAACGAGCAATACGCCACCGAGTCCAAGCAACCATTCACCCTCGATCTCTCTGCGCAGACGGATGGCGCCGACGATCTGAAAAATCCCGATCACGATGGCCCAGACCGCAATCAGCAGCAGCAGGACCGTCGCTACATAGCCGGGCGAAACCAGGGCAAGAAGCCCGGCGAGGATACCGATCACGCCGAGAACGATCAGCCACCAGCGGTCGCCGCGCGACTTCCCGTTACCGGCGATGCCTGCCCAGAGCGCAACGCTCCCGTCAACAAACGCATATGCGCCCCAAAACAACGTCAGAACAAGAATTGTGACGCCAGGCCAGATGACTGCGAGGATACTGAAGATTACCGCAGTGATCCCGCGAACCAGAAACAACCACCAGTTCCGCGCCATCGCATCAACAAGCCGCTTCTCGGTCACTTCAAAATCCTTTGCATCAAGATCATCCATCACATTTTGCCTCCTGCATCGCAGAACACTTCAGAGCGAATGCCATCGGCGCCACCCCGTTCGAGGCCCCACCCAACAACCGGGGCAAATGGACTCTTTCGTAGGAGCGGAAAGCGTCTGATCATTGGCCAACCTGTCAAAGGCGTATAACTGTGCCGTAGCGATATCTTATGCGCAGATCTTGGAGGCCGTTTCAACGAAGAGCCGATGGCGGGGAGGAGGCAACGTCAGACCAGCTTTGAGAGAGCATCCTTGACTTCGCCAATCCGCGCATGGGACTTTTCGGCGGCGTCCGAGAGCCGTCAGATCGAACCAGCCAGACTACCCTTGTCGGTTTTCTGACACAGAGATGCACCGCTCCCGGACCCGCGCGGATCTAGAATTTTCTGTCCTTGTTCCAGTTGCCGACCATTTCGACAAGTGTATAGCCGGTTACCGGGTTTCCCCTGTAAGTTCCGCTGATGTCCGCCAGCCCCTCATATTTTGGCAGTATGTCGGACGGAACCTCCTGTTCCTTTTTTATTGCTTTTACAATCAGTTCGGCGTCGAGTTCGGGTATCCTGACAACCCAGTTGGTTGGATAGCGTTGCCCGGTCGGACTGGCCCAGTACTCGCTCGCCGACACGGCAAGGGGTTCAATATTCGCAACGATATGCGACCCGTCAGGCCCGGCCGTGGTGACCCAGCTGGATTGCGTTCCATGGAGGTAGGTATCCCACAGGCCCAGCAGCTCTCCATTATCCAGGGTAAGGTTCATCCAGGACCAGTACATATCCTGTTCCTGGAAACTTCCCGTCATCGGTTTTTCCTTGTTCCCGTAGAAATCATGACGCCAGAACCATTGCCTGTCGAACCATGTCTTGCCGTGAACCTTGTGCGTCTCGCCCTCGAAGGTCAGGGTCCCGCTGCCAAGGCCGTTCACGACAGAGTACTGGCCCGTGGGCATGCCCCCTACAAAATCAAAGATGCCGAGGCCCGCATTGTAGATCACCTGGCCGGGGAACAGCATGTCAAGTTCGACAGACCCCCACTCGAAATTCGCGGAAGCTTGGATGGCGTGCAGATCCCCGCTGATCGTGCTGTTGGGCATTTCGACATGCATCCGGTCGGTCGCGTAGTTGACCTCCTCTTCCGAATGGACGATCTCATCGCTTTTGAAGGTGCCGTTTTCGATATCGAAAACATTGAAGATACTCAGGAGTTTCCGCGGAGCCCCGGCCGGTGCGGGCGCTTCAAGCTGATGCACGAGAATGTTGAACTTTCTGCCTTCGTTCGTTTCGACATCGGCAATGACAAAGAACGAATTGGTGCCCATCTCCGGTTTGAAGGCCAGGTCGCGCTCGGCGTCGATCAGGTGGGGGATACTCAGTTTATTGGAGGTCGTTTTTATCTTTGCGACCTCGGTCGCGGCCTGGGCGCGGCCCAGCAGCGCGGGCGAGGCGAGGATCGCGGCGCCGCCGGTCAGGGCGGCGCGACGGGAAAAGGCGAAGATAGTCTTGTCGGTCATATCGGTGTCTCCCTATGAGTTCGGTCGGGCCGGGTGCGGTGCTTGCTTTTGAGGGAACCCGAAAAACCGGCATTTTCCCTCAGCCGACATTCTCGAAGTGGCCCGCGTTCTGAGTCATGGTCGTGTGTTCGCATGCGTCGTTGAAGCGTTTTCTGGCCAATCTGGTGTTTGGCGGTCGTCAGCGCGCCAGAGTGCAGTCGGGTTGGACCATGAGCGCGTGTCATACTGTTCAGGTGGTCATATTTCTCGGCGCGGAGGCGTGGATCAGGAAATCGCTTCCTTTGCCAGCTCCCAGGCCTGATTGAGCTTTGACGAACGCTTGGCGCGATCTTCTTTGAGATCGTCAAACCGCTTCTGGAGCTTTGCCTTGGCTCCGGTAGAAGCTGACGAAATTTGCTTTTCGAGAGCGTCGATTTTCGCCTTGGTTTCGGCGTTGAACCTGTCGATATTGCCCTTGATCCGCTTTTCCGTCGCTTCTAGCTTTGCCTTGGCGTCGTCCAGCCGCTCTCTGGCGTTTTCCTTGGCTTCTGCCTTGCTGACCTCCCATTCAGCCTGTGCTGCTTCGTATTCCTTGCGCTCCTGTTCGAGAGCGGCCTGCAGCTGACGGTCCTCGAAATCCGAACGCCAGGTCCTGACAACCGTACCGCCGATCTCGGCAATCCGGGTGTCCAGTGGCGCTTGCCAATCTTCGTCGATTTCTGCCAGCACCGCCGATTTTCCATCCGCGAGATGGGCCGTCGACTTGCGGACGAAATCGGCACCGACACCGGAGTCGTAAATATCCCAGAAGCTGCCGACCAGCGCGCCAGTCGCAAACCCTCCGAGGCCGCCGGCGGCTATCGCAGCGCCTGCCGCCCCAACTGCCGCGACGGGAGCCACGGCTGCCACAAGGGCACCGCCGAGAACACCAAGCGCGCTGCCCGTCACGGCACCTAGGCCGGTCGAGGGGAGCCCTTGATCCGCTGCACCCTTTAGTTGGACCTCGCCGTTGCCGTCCTTGCTGAGAACGGCGGCGGAATAGGCGGTGATGCTGCCTTCGTCGTGCAAGGCACGGAGCGCACGCGCGGCGTCGTAGGCACGAGCCTCATCTTCTACAAATATCGCAATATACTTGGACACTTTCCTCTCCTCTTGGGGGGCTATTGGTGAGCAGCCGCACACCCATCTCGCCGCCCGAAAACTTGCCAGACAGCTCATTATCGAACTTCGATCCTGGCCAACAAGCTCCCAAATTTTGTGCACACAGCCACTACTTGGCCGAAAATGACCCCATGCCAATTGATTGCGCACGGACACTTGTTTAAATCGTAGTACATCCAGCTGAGCTCGGGAGGAAAACAGCATGGGGAGAGCGCCTGCCGATGTAACACATCAGCGCGGGGACGCGGCAGCTAAGACGTTCGGCGACATGTCTGCGCACGATGAGTTCGCGCGCGCCGTGCAATGGGACCGTAAGCTGCACCTCCCTACACAAATCGCTCTCTTGCATGATGAGCTGGTGGCGGTGGGCTCGGATCCAACGGCCGTGCTGGCTGCGGCCGGATTGACTCTGACCGACATTAAATCAGAGAAGACACGAATTTCGTTAGAGCAGATTCTGGCTACCTATCAGGCTGCATCGCGAGCCGTGCTCGATTCGACCTTCGCTTTTCAAAGCGGCACCCGGCGGCGGATGACGTATTTCGGGATGTATGGTTTTGCGATGATGAGCGCTCCGGATTTGCGGACCATGATTCACTTCGCAGTCGAGGCTCAGAGCCTCGCCGCTAATCTGGTTCATGTAAAGGTCCAGCAACACGGTGATCAGGTTGCGATCATTGTCGACCCGTTCGCCCATCGAGACATTGATGCAGACCTATACCGCCATCTGGTCGAGGAGCATTTCGGCATGGTCCATCGTGCCTTCCGGGACATGACAGGTGGCGATTTCAAGCCGTCTGCGCTCCAGGCGACCTATGCACCGTGTACGTCTTTGTTGGAGATTGGGCGACTGTTCGAGATCGAGCCTCGCTTCCAGCATAGGGCTAACATCTTCTTTTTCGATGCAAGTTGGCTCGACGCACAGCCCCAGTTCGGCAATCTCATCGCGCATGGTTCTGTGCGTAAGGCTTGCAAGGAACTACTCGGCGAACTTCAACAGCAGCAGGGAGTTTCCAGACAGTTAGGCGAGGCGCTGATCGCCAGCTATGGACGCATCCCTGATGTCGACGAGGTTGCTGAGCAGATGGGAATGTCCGCGAGGAGTCTAAGGCGCAGGTTGAGTGCCGAGAACACCAGTTACCGCGAGATTTGCGCCAACGTTCTTAGCCAAATCGCCATGAGATACTTGCGAGACACTTCGCTCGCGGTCGAACATATTGCATCGGTAATCGGCTTCGACAACGCGGCCAACTTTCGCCGGGCCTTTCGCCGCTGGACGGGCATGACTCCCGTAGAATTCCGACGCTCGGCCAGTGCCCAATCAATTTGAAGAAGCCTTTACTTCGATTGAGAGCTTATGTGAGCATTGCGCGTAACGTCCTGCTTCAAAATGAACGCCTTCTGTGCATCCGAAAACTTCGATGCTTTCATCCCTTCCGCTCCTTCTCCCAGCCGGGAAATTACAGCGGAAAACTCCAACTATGAACGGTCCAGTTTTCGGGGATCAGAGCAATCGGCGACGCTGGTGATACTGCAACCAAATGCCTATAGTACCAGTTCCAGAGCGTCGGTAAGACGATACCCTGCGATGAATGGTCAAACGGGGAGGGGCATTCGGGACGTAATGACAATGATCGCTTTGTTGTCCGGCCAGTTCTGGCTTCCGTGCGGGGCAGGCCGGGAACGGTGGTGTTCGCGACTATCGCGCTTGTGTATCGGGCTGGTCTGGGTTCTCGTCGTGACGGGCTGCGTTTCGGATCCGAAGATACTTCCGGTGGTATCCGAGGGCACGCTTGGAACGTCGGTCGAGCACGTGCTTGTGGCGACGTCACGCGGCCCGAACGACGACGGGCTCGTCCTCTATGCCGGCGACCGCTCGTCGACGCTGAACTTCGCCGAAATCGCCATTTCCGTTCCGCCGGACCGCAAGCGGGGCACGATTTCCTATCCGCGCAGCAGGCCCGACCCGAAGCGGCAATTCGCGCCGTTGCGCGCACATGCGGGGCTGAGTCGCGAACAATTCCTGTCGAAGGTGAACAGCCGCCTCGAAGCACTGCCGGCAAACGAACGGGTCGTTTTCATATTCGTGCACGGCTTCAACACGGATTTCGCCGAGAGCGTCTACCGGCATGCCCAGATCCTGCACGATTTCGACGTGCCCGGCGCTGCCGTCACCTTCTCGTGGCCCTCCGCCGGGGATCCGAGGCTCTATCTGTACGACCACGACAGCGCGCAATTCTCCACAAGCAGCCTTGCCGAAACGCTGGCGATCATTGCGTCCAGCAAGGCCCGGTCCATCATACTCATGGGACATTCCATGGGCGCATCGCTGGCGATGGAAGCGTTGCGCGAACTCTCCCTGAAAGGTGACAAATCCGTCCTGCGGCGCGTGGACACGCTCGTTCTGGCGGCACCGGATATCGATATCGACGTGTTTGACACGCAGGCCGCGGCGATAGACCCGCTGCCGGAGAATTTTCTTGTCCTGATCTCGCGCAAGGACCGCGCGTTGCAGGCTTCCAGGCGTTTGCGCGGCGGCTACCCCCGAGTCGGCGAGGGAACGGATATAGATGAACTTCGCCGCAAGGGGATTTATGTATTCGACCTGACCGGCGAAAGCGGACAGTCCGACCATTTCAACCACAATACATTCGCCACGTCGCCCGCCTTGATCGCCGTGGCCCAAAGCGGGCTGGTGGACCACCGCAATCTCGCCGACAGGCAGGAGGTCGGCGCGGCACTCGGGGTCGTCAGCGATCTTCTTGCAGGCGTCGTATACCTGCCGGCAAAGGTTGCGGGCGTTCGCTAGCGAACGCTGTCCGGTGTGGCGCAGGGTTTGTATTACCTTCGTGAAGCCTGTGAGCCGGTCGTTCTGGGAGTAGGGACGGCAATGTCTGAAGCCTGATCGCCGTGCGCCTGGCGTCGGACTAGATCCGCGGGTCAGGGCACGAGAGTGAGGCCGACATCGATGTTTCCCCGCACGGCATTCGAGTACGGGCAGACCTGATGTGCCTTGTCCACGATTTCACGGGCGAGGTCAGGTTCGACCCCGGGCAGATCGATGGTCAGGTCGACTTCCAGCCCGAAGCCGCCGGACTCCACCGGGCCTATTCCGACCTGCGCCGTGACAGTTGCGTCTTGCGGCACCACGACCGTTTTCTCCTGCCCGGCGACAAATCTGATCGCGCTGAGGAAGCAGGCGGCGTAGCCGGTGGCAAAGAGCTGCTCGGGGTTCACGCCTTCGCCACCCGGACCGCCGAATTCCTTGGGCGTGGTGAGGCGGACGCTGAAGGATCCGTCAAGCGTGCCGGCTTCGCCATCGCGACCACCGGTCGCCTTTGACTGCGTTGTGTAGAGGACATTGACTGTCATGGGAGCTCCATTCTCATTTGATGTGGCGCGTATTTGCAGGCGGTCACCTGCGCGCTACAGGGTTCACTGCGGATAGACGGCCAGCTTTCGCAGGGTCTCCAGCATCTGGGCCTTGTTGTAGGAAATATAGTCGGTGCCGGTCGCCGCCGGATCGGCGGCGATACCCGCCGTCACCAGCCCGACCTGTTCGTTCGTCACCCAGTCGGGATCAATGCGTTTGCGCGCGCGGGTGACGACCGGCCCCAAAATCTGCGCGGCGACGCGATGGCGGTCGCCCACCTCGGCCGAAAGGACATGGCGCATCATCAGGAGAGCTGCCTGCTGCATGCTGATGATTGACGCCTCCGGCACCGGGTGGGTGGCACTGCCGCCGAGGACCAGCTGATAGCTGCCCATCTGCGGCAGGCGGGGACTCCAGGCCCGGGCCATCGCGAAATGGGTGGTGGACATGTCGACGAAATAGCGCTGCCATTCCTCCGCCGAGACCTCCCATAGTGGCTTGCCCTGCCACCAGCCGCCGATCGAGGCGACGACATCCGTGACCGGGCCATGTTCGGCGGTGATGCGCGCGGCCATTTCCTGCGCCTCGTCAAAGCTGTTATAGCGGCCCGTCACGAAATCCAGTTTTTCGGGCGAACTTAGATCAGACAACACCTGTCGGAACTGTTCGACCCTGCCTTCGGTACGCGACGGCACGATGACATGCGCGCCGGTCTTCAGCCATGCGCGGACGAGGCCCTCGCCCACGTCCCCCGTGCCGCCCGCAATGACGACACGGCGGTCGCCGAGATCGGGATAAATGGCCTTTGCCATGTCGATGATTCCGGTCATAGCGCATGCTCCTACTGTTGGTGGGTGTTGGGTCGACGGCCCGGTTCGGACAATTGAATCTCGTTGAATTGGTCTGTGGCATCGACATTCGGGCCCGTCATTCGGACCGGATGAAGGGGCGGAGAACGCCTGATCGCATGGTGCGGGCGCGACGTTCAGGCCTCTACCGCAAAGAAATCGACCAGCGCGGTCAGCAACGCCTCTGGTTTTTCCTCGGCAGGGAAGTGGCCGCACTCGGGAATAATCAGCGACTCGACGTTCTCCGCGAGATTCCGCTGTTCCATCTCCACCAGCGGCCCGCATGCCAATACGCCGGAGAAGGCCAGAATGGGTACGGAAACCTTGGTTTCCTTGTGGCGGCGCACCTGCGGGATCGTCTCGTCCATTGCGCGGTAGTAGTCGAAGCCCGCCTTAAGGGTGCCGGGGACCCGGCGGAGCTGCTCGATATAGAAGTCACGCGCGTATTTCGGGACTGCGTCCTCGGACGCGGCCTTGGTCGCGAACTGATAGGTGAAATAGATGTCCTCGCGCCCCTCGACCAGCCGCTCGTTCACGTCGAGCGCGCGATTGAATGCGAAGTGCCACAGGAAGTCGCTCATGCGCCGGTCGTCGGGGATCATTTCCGGCGAGGGCGAGGCGCCGGGGATCGTGCCCTCTCCAAGCGCCATGCGCCTGATCCGTTCGGGGTGCAGGGACGCCATCGCATAGCCGACCATGACACCGATATCGTGGCCCGCCATGATGAACGTGTCGTGGCCGAGCGCGTCCATCAGGTCGAACATGTCCGCCGCCAACGTATCGACGTCGAACCCGTCCGCCGGCTTGTCGGAGAGGCCGAGGCCCCGCGGATCCACGGCAATCACCGTATAGCGTTCGGTGAGCGGCAGCATCAGATAGCGCCAGGCGAACCAGTTTTGCGGCCAACCGCAATGCAGGAGTAGAGGTTCTCCGCTGCCGCCGATGACTGCGTGCAACCCGATTTTGCCGGTGTCGACCCGGAAACTCTTGAACGTGTCAGCAAACCCGCCGGGGAGCCGCGGAACATTCGTGACCGATCCGTAACCGGTTATGGGCGTAACGCGCCCGGAAGCAACCGACATGAGGCCATCCCTTTTGCACGAGTTTCTGTGTTGGGCGACACATAAATATCGAATCGGGAATCTTCAAGGATTTTTATGATGGTCGCTATAAAATGTTTTCACACCTGGAACAAGCGCTTGCAAAAAAGCGCGGCAGTCTCGCGAAGCGTTGCTTTTGACACACCGTCAACGGCTTCGATCGCTAGTCCGCTGAAGAAAGCCTGGACGCATTCGGCGAGCGCCGCGGGATCGCTTTGCGGACCGATGTCGCCGTCTTTGACCGCGCGGGTCATGCGAGCCACAAGCCGGCGGCGAAAACCACGCCGCTGGTCTCGTAGAATTGCGCGTACCGTTTCATCCGAACTGCCCAAATAGCCCGTGCCCAATACGACGAGGCAACCACGCGGCGGGTTGGTTTCCGCGAAAGTGTCGATCGACGTAAAGAGCATCGAGCGGACCGCCAGACCCACGTCATCGATTTCGTCAAGCGCCTGCCATGCCGGGCCCGATTCCGAAGCAACATAAAGATCGACCGCCTCCCGGAACAAAGCCTCCTTTGACCCGAATGCAGCGTATATGCTGGGCGACACGATTCCCATCGCTTCGACAAGCTGTATCATGGACGTGCCTTCGTAGCCGTGTGTCCAGAACGCCTCCATGGCTTGTCGCAACGCCTTGTCACGGTCAAAACCGCGCGGGCGTCCTCGGCGCGCTGTTGACGGTGCATTGTCCAGTTCATTTCCTGTCATCGAAGAACCACAGGTATTGGTGAATGTCACGGGAACGGCTGGCACTGCCCCGTGAAAACGGTGAACGGGAGGGCGAGTTGCCGCCGGATTGCCGCGCGCATGTTGAAGCCATTAACTTGAACCGTAAAGATATCGGGCCGATATTCCCACTGCGAAAGGACAGCAGACCGATGACCAAGCTCACACTGATCAGTTTCCCCCTCTGCCCATTCGTGCAACGGGCCGTCATCGCACTGAGAGAAAAGAGCGCTGATTTCGATGTCGTCTACATTGATCTGGCGGACAAGCCGGACTGGTTTCGCGCGATTTCGCCGTTCGGCAAGGTTCCCGTGCTCAAGGTTGAAAGGGACGGGGAAGAGCCCGTCCATGTTTTCGAAAGCTCGGTGATCGTCGAGTATATCGAAGAAACAGCACCGGGACCGAAGCTGCACCCGCAGGATGCTCTGCAACGGGCGCGCCATCGCGCGTGGATGGAGTTTGCCTCGCAGTTGCTTGGTGATCTGTGGAAATACACCACTGCGGGGAATGCCGATGATCTCCATGCCGCTGCAGAAGCGGTTCGCGACAAATTTGCGCGTCTGGAGAACGAAGTCGAGGATCCGTATTTTGCCGGCGAGGGGTTTTCCCTTGTCGACGCCGCGTTCGGGCCTGCTTTCCGTCAGATCGATACGATCGAAACCGTTTCGCCCACAGGCCTGGTCGAAGGCTTTTCCAGGCTTGAGGCCTGGCGCAGGGCGCTTGCCGACCGTGCGAGCATAAAGACCGCTGTTCCAGCCGACTACGTCGATCGTTACTTGGATTTTCTGCGCAAGAATGACGCGTTCGTCCTGGTCCGTCCGACATAGGCAAGAGGATCGCATCAGCCAGGCAAATGACAGTTGTTGCAGTACGTCTCATATACAGCCTGAATCCGCGGAATACGGTCTCGATCCAGCCGAGCAGCTATCCCTGGACGATCATCGACCAGGGACATTGAACCGCCTGCATGGCATCCTCGGAGGCAGCGAGTGTTGAAGATTCGAGCGCATCGTTTGCCGCATTGATTGCGAACCGGCTTACGCGGTCTGGTGGTCTGACGGAAAGACCCGTTCGTCGTGTTGGTTCTTCAGGCCGTGCTGCCTGCGAACTTCGGTGCAGTTCGACGTGAGCAACTCGGTTTCAGGCAGCAATTCCCGCCACGCGCAACGCATCGGGCACGACCGAGAAATCGAAGTTGGTCGAGATCATTGGCTCGCCGTCGAGATTGCAGTGCAGTTCCTTTTCCGAGGTGATTGTGAAAGCCGAAAGCTGGGCATAACGGATCGACTTGTTGGCAGGGTCCGCCGGATTGGTCAGTTCGCTTTTCAGTGCCGAAAGCGTGAAACCCGGATCGACAGTGAAAGCTGCAAGGTCGAGCTTGCCATCACTCAGATTCGCCATCGGCGCCACATCGTAGCCGCCGCCCGCGTAGCGATTGTTTCCGACCGCCATGAATAGCATCCGCCCTTCCTGGGGTTCCTCTCCTGGAGCACTCACCCTGCAAGGATAGGGTTCCAGATTTCGCGCCTTCACGAAACCGGACAGAGAGTATGCAGCACCGCCCAGAGCCTTCTTCATGCCGGGAGGGGTCGTTGCTGTTACCTCGGCGCCGAAACCGAGGCTTGCAACATTGGCGAAGTAGCGATCGTTTATCTTGCCGATATCGATAAATTCGGCCGGGGCGGAGCATGCGGTCTGCAAACACTTCCCCAAGTCTGTAAGCGGTATCCCCATGCCCCGGGCGAAGTCATTGGCTGTTCCGAGCGGCAGGACTCCCATTTCCACGTCAATTCCCTCGGTCTTGAGCGCCATGAGAGAATTGATGGTGGCATTGATCGTCCCGTCGCCGCCGCCGGCAATGATCCTGCGGGCGCCCTGCGCTACGGCCTCACGCAGGATGCGCTGGTTCTCTTCGACGTCGAACGGCACGAGGACGCGGAACATGCAGCCGGCATTCCTTGCAAATTCGACCGCCTGCTTCACATCCTCCCGGATGGCCGATTTCGGTTGCGTAATCAGAACCGTTTCTGCGCCCATGTTTCTCTCCATTTGCCTTTCATCGCAGGATAGCAATATGCCGTGGCCTGAAGAAAGCCCGTGTGGCCCCCTCCCACCACCTGGCCGTTGTCGTGCACGCCATGTTGCGTGATGGCACTTCCCTACGATTGCGACTCTGGTAGATGTGGCAGTTGTCAGTTCGAACTTGTCGAAGGCGATGTCGCTGACATTTGGGAGACGGCACCAAGGCTTTCACCGCGCACCCATTCGAGCGGCGGCCGCCTTGCCTGTCGATCCCGGATTACCGGAAATTGCGCCATAAAGGCGCGGCTCAAGCCAAAGTTTGTGCCGGTCAGACAACCTGTTGCCCGGTCCGCTTGTTTGTTAGAGCGTCGGCAGCTGACGCATGACATGGCAGAATACACGTTTCAATGTGAAGGCAAGGCGGATTTTCTTCCGGGCCAGTATGCGATGCTAAGATTGCGCGGCGTCTCGGGTGATCGCGCCTATTCGATGTCCAATCAGCTGAGTCCAGATGGACTGTGGCGCTTTATCGTCAAGCGGGTTCCCGGCGGACAGGAGACGACGGTTCTTGCCGAGGCGCTGGAGATCGGAGAAAGCATTGAGCTCGATGGTCCATACGGAAGGCGTACCTGGGCACCGAAAGACGAACGGCTGATCGGGCGTGCGCCGCATGGCCACTGGAGGACCATGATCTTCATCGCCGCTCTGCGTCACGATCGCATTGATGCGCCCTTCGTGTTGGACGGCCCGGTCAACGGCGAGGCCTTCCGCGCCTATGTCAAACAGATGCTGGTGCCAACGCTCAGCCCTGGCGATGTGGTGGTGACGGACAATCTCGTCAGCCACCAGGGCCAAGCGGTGCGCGACGCCATCCGCTCGGTCAAGGCGCACCTGCTGTTCCTGCCGCCCTACAGCCCGGACCTGAACCCTATTGAATAGGTCTTTGCCAAGCTCAAGCATATGTTGCGCGAGGCATCCGAACGGACCATGGAGGCAACGTGGCGCAGAATCGGAGCGCTCCTCGGCCGCTTTACTCCTCACGAATGCGCAAACTAGCTCCTCAACGCAGGATATGCTTCAACCTGATCTCATCACGCTCTAAGCATCCCAAACCGTCCTGTTGCGTGCCCGCCCCAGCTACTTGCCGCTCAGGGTCTTGGCAGCGTGTAGCAAACGGGGGCCGTATTCTTCATGCAGTTCCTGCTCGGAAACCAGGAAGGACGGCGCTCCGACGTTCAGTCCATAGACGGTGCTGCCGTCCAGTGATGGGAAGGGTACGGCAATAGCATTGACCTCGGGTTTCCAGGAGCCGAAACTCGTGCAGTAGCCATAGGTCGCGTAGTCCTCCAGCAGCTTCGCAAGGCTTTCTTCCATTCTGCTCTTTTGTTCCGGAAATTCCTCGACGGCCTCACGAAATACCACATCGCGCTCCCGCTCCTTCATTCCGGCGAGGATGGCCCGTCCGATACCGGCGTAGAAAAGCGGCAGCCGTGCACCGACCTCGAGCGACAGAGACACCGCCTGCCGGGTCCGATGTCGCGCCAGATAGACCGCGCGGGTTCCAACGCGCTCGGCAATCCCTGATGTAATGTAAGGGTTCGGGCCATCCGCCAGATCTTCCAGTATGTCGCCGTACCGGTTGTCGATACTCATGTTCGCCAGGACGCTGAAGCCGAGCTGAAGCACCTTTCCACCAAGCCGGTACTCGCCGCTTGTGTCGTTGCGCAGAAGATGCCCGGTCTTCATCAATGTGTAGGTCAGACGCGTCACCGTCGGACGCGCCAGGCCGGTGCGCCGCGCGATCTCATTGTTCGACAGAAAACGATCATCGCTGCCGAAACAGGACAGAATGTCGAGCCCGCGCGCCAGCGCATTCACGAATTGGCGGTCCGTTTCGTCGCTGTCTTGAGGCATTGTCAAAGTGTCGTCCATGAAACCTGCTGCTTTCGATTATTGCTGTGCCCGGCGGGGCGATTCCTGAGCCAATAGCAAGGCAGCATTCCGCACATCGGTCAAGCATTTCGCGGGATAGACCGGGCCCTCCCTGTCAACGCACCCCGTGACCAAAGGCCACCCTTGCACAGCACCGTGCTCCGGCAGCGAAGCTGGAATTCCTCGAAAACGTGCGCCAGCAGGGGAGGTGATCAGGCGCAGCGATGCTTGACTCCGTCTGCAAAACCCGCATATCATTTCGCTATGCGGGCTGATGGTTCGCAAATAATAGCAACTGCGCGAGGGAGCGCGCATGGGAGGAAAGACATTGAAAATTCTGACGAGCACGATTTTTAGCGTGGCGGTTTCTCTTGCAGCCGTCGCGCATGCAGACGAAATCAAACTGCCCGCGCAACTGTCATGGACCGCCTATGACACCGGTACCTCTGGCTTCAATCAGGCGGTCGCCATCGGCGGCGCGCTTCAAAGGGCGACGGGGACAAGCCTGCGGGTGCTGCCCGGCAAGAGCGACATTTCCCGTAGTCAGCCATTGCGCCAGCGCCGCGTCGAGTTTTCGGCGACCGGGGTCGGCGGCAGCTACATGGCGCAGGAGGGCGTCTTCGAGTTCGGCGCAAGAGACTGGGGACCCCAAGCGGTGCGCATCATTATGGCCAACACCGGAAGTACGGCTGGGCTCTCGCTTGCCGTTGCAGGCGATATCGACGTCGAGACCTATGCCGATCTAAGAGGCAAGCGCGTTGCCTGGATCGCCGGTGCACCGGGACTGAACGTCAATACCGAGGCCTATCTGGCCTATGCCGGTCTGACCTGGGACGATGTCGAGCGGGTGGAATTCGGCGGCTATGGCGCCTCCTGGAAAGGTCTGATCGACGGCCAGGTGGACGCTTTGTTCGGTTCGACCAACACCGGCCCCGCCTACGAAGCAGCTTCGGCGCCGCGCGGTCTGGTCTGGCCGCCGGTCTCTCCCGATGACGACGAGGCTTTCGCGCGGATGACCGATGTCGCCCCGTACTACACCCGCATGCGCATCACGGTCGGGGCGACCATCGACGGCACAGACGGTGTCGATGGTGCAAACTATGCCTATCCGGTTCTGGTCGCCATGTCGGATACCGATCTGGATCTGGCCTTCAACATGACCAAGGCGCTGGTCGAGCTGTTCCCGGACTATAGCGGACAGGCCCCCGGCATCGACGGCTGGAGCATCGACAGTCAGGATTTCACCTGGGTCATTCCCTATCACGACGGGGCGATTGCCTATTTCAAGGAACGCGGCGTCTGGAGCAACGAGGCGCAGGCGCACAACGATCAGCTTGTTGCGCGCCAACAGGTGTTGCGTGCAGCCTGGGATGCGCTGGAGGCCCAGAATCCCGGCGATTGGGAGGCCGCGTGGACGGAGGCCCGCCGCAAGGCGTTGAGCGATGCCGGTATGCAAGTGGTCTTTTGATCGCCGCCGCCAACTAAGCCAATCCGAATGGCATACCACTGAACGGCGCCCTGGCGGGGGCCGTTCGCGGCAGGGCGCCGACCCTGCATGCTCCCGCTTGCGCAAAAAAAAGAAGAGTATGTCGTGACCACACCCGATCCAGTATTGAAAGAGAGAGGAACGGCGTCCGAGAAGGTCCAGATCGGCATTCCGCGTCTCCTGACTCTTGCTTTGACGACCGCAGCGCTGTTGCTGGTGATCAACCAGCTCTTCAATCTGCAACTCTTCGGCGCTGTCCTTCTCGAGGGCCGCTATCTGAACACGCTGGCGACCCTGTTTCTCGGGGTAACGTTCCTGACCTTCGACGTCAGGGGCGAAGGTACGAGGCGGGTCAGTCCGCTCAACTGGCTACTTTTCGCCGCAACGCTTGCCAGCGGCGGCTACCTGATCGCAAACGCGATGCGCAATCTCGGCGAGGGCTGGGAGTTCGCCGCCCCTGAGCAGGCGCAATGGGTCGCCTTCGTCTTCACCGCGCTGGTGCTTGAGGCGACACGGCGCACCGGCGGGATTGTCCTGGCCATCATCGTCACGCTGTTGACTTTTTATCCCAGCTTCGCCGGGCATGTGCCCGCGCCTTTCTCGGGCTTTCAGAGCAGCCTGAGCGAGACCTTCGCCTATCACGCCTATTCTTCCGAAAGCATTTTCGGCATCCCGATGAAGGCCTTCGGCGGTGTGGTGATCGGCTTCATCATTTTTGGCGTGGTCTTGCAGCAGACCGGCGGGGGACAGTTCTTCAATGATCTCGCGCTGGGGCTCGTCGGGCGTTTCCGGGGCGGGGCGGCCAAGGTGTCGATCTTTGCCAGCGGCTTCATGGGTTCGATGTCGGGCAGCGTCATCTCGAATGTCCTGACCACGGGGGCGGTCTCGATACCGGCGATGCGCCGGACCGGCTTTTCGGCCCGCACCGCCGCTGCGACCGAGGCCTGCGCCTCGACCGGCGGGGTGCTGATGCCGCCGGTGATGGGCGCGACCGCGTTCGTGATGGCCTCGTTTCTGTCCACCCCCTATGTCAATATCGCCATCGCTGCCGCGATCCCCTCAGCGCTGTTCTATTTCGCGCTTTTTGCCCAGATCGACGCTTACGCCGCGCGCAACGGCCTCAAGGGGTTGGAGCCGGCGGAGGTTCCGCGCCTGCGCGACACGCTGCGCGAGGGCTGGCCCTATGCGCTGGTCTTCGCGCTCCTGATCTTCATGATGGTCGGCCTGCGGCAGGAAACCGCCGCGCCCTACGCCTCCTCGCTGCTGCTGCTGGTCATCAACCAGTTCTTTCCCGGGCAGCGGATGACCCTGCGGAAGCTGCGCGACCTTCTGCTGAACATCGGCACCAACCTTGCCTCGCTAACCTCGGTGATCCTGGGCGTCGGGCTGATCGTGGGGGCCTTTTCGGCCACAGGGCTGGCCGGAACGCTCGTGAACGAGTTGCTGTTCATCGCCGGTGACAATGTCTTCCTGCTGCTGATCATGGGCGCGGTGACGGCCTTTATCTTCGGCATGGGGATGACCGCGACAGCCTGCTACATCTTCCTGGCCATCGTGCTGGCGCCGGCGCTCGAAACCGGCGGTCTGAACCGGATCGCGGTTCACCTGTTCATTCTCTACTGGGGCATGGTCAGCTATATCACGCCCCCCGTTGCCCTGGGTGCCTTTGCGGCGGCCAACCTTGCCGGCACCAGCCCCCTGCGCGCCGGGTTCGAGGCCATGCGCCTGGGCAGCATCATCTATGTCCTGCCCTTCCTTTTCGTCATGAACCCCGCACTGATCGGTCATTCCGGCGCTGCAGAAGTCGCTCTGGCCGTTGCCTGTGCGTTCAGCGGTGTGGCGCTCATCAGCATGGGCCTTCAGGGCTATGTCATCTTCGTTGGAACTCTGGACGGACGCGGGCGGCACCTGCTGCGGGTGCTGCTGGCGCTCGGTGGCTTCTTCCTGGCTCTGCCGGCGATGCCCTTCATGGGCATCGGTTACGGCGTGACCGCGGTAATCGGCCTGGCATTGGCCGCGTTGCCGATTGCGGTGGCCTATCGCCGCGACAGGGCAAAGCCGGTCGCCACACAGGCATGATGCTCATGAAACGCGAAGACACACGAAAGGCGCAACCAACCATGAATCGCATCCATGAGATCCTGTCCAATGGTGCGCCCCGGGCTGTCGCCATCGAGGATCATGACGGCACCGCTTTTACCTATGCGGACCTTACCGCGTTGGTCGAGGAGATGGCCGGAACGCTCGGCCGCTACGGCATCGGCCCCGGCGATCGGGTGATGCTTCTCAGCGAGAACTGCGTCACCTATCTGGTGGCGGTGCTGGCGCTCAGCCGCCTCGATGCCTGGACCTTGCTGGTTAATGCCCGCCTGACCCAGGCCGAAGTGTCGCGTCTTGCCGACGTCGCCGATGTCTGCTGCGCAATCTTTACCCCCGAGGCTTCACCCGCTGCCAGGGCACATGCCGAGCGAATGGATGCGGTGTCGCTGGGAACGTTGCCCTGTGGCGACGTGCTGGTGTCGCCCCTACGCGAAGCGATCGCGGAACCGGTCGAGCCCGGACCTCAACAAGTCGCCGTGTTGATCTACACGAGCGGCACGGTGGGCGAGCCCAAAGGCGTAATGCTGACCCATGGCAACCTGTTGTTCATGAGCGGCGTGGCGGCGGATCTGCGCAGGATCTCGCCTGCCGATACCATGCTGGCGATCCTACCAGGCACGCATATCCTTGGCCTCACCTCGATTTTCCTGTCGACGCTGACCAGCGGCGGCAAGGTGATCGCCTTGCCACGCTTTTCCCCCGACGAAGTGCTGCGTCACATCCGCGAAGGAGTGACCCTGATCCCCGCCGTGCCGCAGATCTTTGCAGCCTTGCTGCGCCGCCTGCGCGAACTCGGCGAAGATGCTCCCGAGCACAAGCTGCGCTTCATCTATGCCGGCGGCGCTCCGCTGGATCTGGCGCTGAAGCGCGAGGTCGAGCGTGTCTTTCGCATTCCACTTCACAATGGCTACGGGCTGACCGAAGCATCTCCCGGCGTCGCCAATACGCGCATCGACAGTCCCCGCGACGACGCCTCTGTCGGGCTGGCCATCCCGGGGGCCGAGGTCATCATTCATGACCCCGATGAGCACGGCGTTGGCGAATTGCGCGTGCGCGGGCCGAACGTGATGAAGGGGTACTACCGCAACCCCGAGGCGACGCGCGCCGCTTTGACCGAGGATGGGTTTCTGCGCACGGGTGATCTGGCGCGACAAGATCCTGATGGTGCGCTTTTCGTCGTGGGTCGGCTGAAGGAGCTGATCGTGCGCTCGGGGTTCAACATCTACCCCCCCGAAGTCGAGGCGGTTCTGAACGATCATCCTGCCGTCACCATGAGCGCCGTGGTGGGGATGCTGCGTGACGGCAACGAGGATGTCATCGGCTTCGTCACCGTACACGACCCGGTGACCGAGGACGCGTTGCGCGCCTGGGCGCAGGAGCGGCTCGCGGCCTACAAGGTGCCCGCCCGGATCGTCATTGCCGACGCGCTGCCCCAGGCCGCTACCGGGAAGATCATGAAGAATGCGCTGCTCGAGCATTTTCGGGAGCAGCTTGAGACGAGGACAGATCGTTGATGCTTCAAGGCTACATATATGACGGGCTGCGCAGCCCCTTTGGCCGCCATGCGGGGGCGCTGGCGGGCACACGGCCGGACGATCTGTCGGCGCAGGTGGCCCGTGCATTGCTCGACCGTTCCGAATTGCCCCTCGAGCGGATCGAGGATGTGATCCTGGGCAATGTCTGCCAGTCAGGAGAAGACAGCCGCAACGTGGCCCGTTTCGTCGGGCTTCTGGCCGGAGTGCGCGAGGAGGCCGGCGGGCTGACCGTCAACCGGCTGTGCGGCTCGGGCATGGCGGCGGCGCTGGATGCCGCGCGTTCCATTACCGTGGGCGAGGCCGATCTCTACCTCGCGGGCGGCACCGAAAGCATGACCCGCGCGCCTTTCGTGGTGGCGAAATCGGCCAGCGCCTGGGGGCGGCAGCCGGAGATTTACGATAGCACCATCGGTACGCGCTTTCCCAACAAGGCGTTCATCAAGCGGTTTGGCGATCATTCCATGCCGCAGACGGCGGACAATCTGGCCGCCGATTACCGGATCGGGCGGGCGGCCTGCGATGCCTATGCCCATGCCAGCCAGCAGAAATACGAGGCCGCGCGAGCGGAGGGGTTTTTCGTCGAAGAGATCCAGCCGATCGAGATCCCCGGCCGCAAGGGCGCGATCACCGTGGTTGATACGGATGAACACCCGCGCCCGGACACCAGCCTGGAAAAGATGGCATCGCTGAAGCCGCTGTTTGAGGGCGGGGTAACGACAGCGGCCAATGCTTCTGGCGTCAATGACGGTGCCGCGATGCTGACCATCGGCGGACCCGATCTAGGCCCGCGGCCGCGCGCCCGAATCGTGTCGGGCGCCATCGCGGGGGTGCCACCACGCATCATGGGGATCGGGCCGGGCTTTGCCGTGCCCAAGGCGCTGGAGCGGGCCGGGCTTACCCTGGCCGACATGGACCTGATCGAGATCAACGAGGCCTTTGCCAGCCAGGTCCTGGCTTGTTGCAAGCAGCTCGATCTCGACCCGCAAGACAACCGTTTGAACCCGAATGGCGGTGCCATCGCCGTGGGGCATCCGCTGGGCGCCTCGGGCGCGCGGATCATCCTTACCGCCATGCGCCAGCTTGAACGCAGCGGCGGACGCTATGCCTGCCTGTCGATGTGCATCGGTGTTGGCCAGGGCATCGCCATGGTCATCGAGCGGCTGGAGTGAGGGAGGCGACGGTGATGGATATGGATATTTCCCCCGTTCAGACTTCACGTCAGGGCGAGATCGGGCTGATCGCCCTCGACAACCCGCCGGTCAACGCCCTCGGCGCGGGCCTGCGCAAGGGGCTGGTCCGCGCCATTGAAGAGTTGAACGTCGACCCCGACATTCGCGTTATCGCGCTTTTTGGTGCGGGAAGGTCGTTGTCCTCAGGTGCCGACATTTCGGAATTCGGCAAGCCGCCGGTGCCGCCGCGCCTGTCGGATGTGCTGGCTCGGATCGAGGCCAGCGCCACGCCGGTGGTCGCCGTATTGCACGGCCCGACGCTGGGCGGTGGGCTGGAACTGGCGCTGGCCGCCCAGGCGCGGGTGGCCCTGCCCGGTGCCACGCTGGGCCTGCCGGAGGTCACGCTGGGACTCATACCTGGCGCGGGCGGCACACAGCGGCTGCCCCGGCTGATCGCACTGGAAAGCGCCATCGATCTTATCACCTCGGGCCGCAAGGTTTCTGTCGAGGAGGCGCTGGCGCTGGGGATCGTCGACCGGGTTTTGGAGGCTGCGCCGCGCGAGGCTGCGCTGGCCGCTGCCCAAGCCCTGCTTTCGGGCGATCTGGCGACCCGCCGCACCGGCGAGATCGCCCTCGACCCCGATCCGCAGATCCTCGCGGCCGCCCGCGACAGGCTCGGCATGAAACGCCCTGCCTTGCCCGCGATGCTCAAGGCGCTCGACGCCATCGCCGCTTCGGGCCGGCCGATTGCCGAGGGGATCGCTGTCGAGCGCGCCTTCTTCAACGAACTGCGGAAAAGCCCCGAGCGGGAGGGGCTCGTCCATGCTTTTAATGCCGAACGCGCGGTGCGCAAAATCCCCGAGGCGAACGAAACGCCACGACATATCGACAGTGCCGGGGTGATCGGCGGCGGCACGATGGGCGTGGGCATCGCCACAGCGCTGATCCAGGCGGGCGTGCCCGTGACGCTGATCGAAACCGCGCCCGAGCGCGCCGAGGCGGCCCGGGCCGCTGTCGCGAAGAATCTCGCTGGCGCGGTCAAGCGCGGCAAGCTCACGCCCAAGGCGCGCGCCGAAATGCTCGCTACCCTGACCGCGACCACCGATCTTGCTGCGCTGGCCCCGGTCGATCTGGTGGTCGAGGCGGTGTTCGAGGACATGGCGGTCAAGACCGATACTTTCGGCAAACTCGACAATATCTGCAAACCGGGCGCGGTGCTGGGCACCAACACCTCCTATCTCGACGTCAACGAGATCGCAGCGGCCACTGCGCGCCCCGAAGACGTGATCGGCCTGCATTTCTTTTCGCCCGCCCATATCATGCGCCTGCTCGAGGTCGTGGTGGCCGACCGGACGGCGCCCGACGCGGTCGCCGCCGCCTTCGCGCTCGCGGCGCGGATGAAGAAGGTCGCGGTGCGCTCGCGCGTCTGCGACGGGTTCATCGGCAATCGCATCCTGGCGCATTACCGCAAGGCCGCCGACTATATGTTGCTCGACGGCGCGTCCTTCGAGCAAATCGACCGCGCATTGGAATCCTTTGGCTTCGCCATGGGACCCTTTGCGGTGGGCGATCTGGCCGGGCTCGATATCGGCTGGGCCACCCGCAAACGCAAGGCGCCGACCCGGCCGCCCGAGGAACGCTATGTCGCCGTCGCCGACCGCATCTGTGAACAGGGCTGGTTCGGGCGTAAGACCGGCAAGGGCTATTACCTCTATGAGACGGGTAGTCCCTGCGTACCCAACCCTCAAGCGCTGGCCATCGTGGAAAGCGAACGCCAGGCATCTGGTATCACGCCGCGGGCCTTTTCCGACGACGAGATCGTCGCCCGTTACATGACGGCGATGATCTGCGAGGCCGCGCGGGTGGTCGAGGACGGCATCGCGTTGCGGCCGATCGACGTCGATGCGGTGATGCTCTTCGGCTACGGCTTTCCGCGTCATCTCGGCGGGGTGCTGAACTATGCCGACCGCATCGGGGCCGCCGCGCTGGTCGCCGATATCGAACGCTATTCGCAGGAAGATCCGCACTACTGGCAGGTGCCCGCGCTGTTGCGCGGGTTGGCCGAGCACGGGCGCGATTTTGCTGGCATGAACAAGGAGTGACACCATGGATCTGGAATTCACCGCGGCCGAGCGCGCTTTCCGCGACGAGGTGATAGCCTTTCTGCAACAGAAGCTGCCATGCGACATCGCCGAGAAGGTGACCAGCGGAAAGACCTTGGGAAAAGAGGATATCCTGCGCTGGCAGGCAATCCTGCACGAACGTGGCTGGCTGGCCACGACCTGGCCGGTCGAGCATGGTGGAACGGGCTGGTCGCCGGTCGAGCAGCATATTTTTAACGAGGAAAGCGCCCTCATGAGCGCGCCCAAGCTGCCGGCCTTCGGGCTGCATATGCTGGGTCCCGTGGTCATCAAGTTTGGCACCGAAGCGCAAAAACGCGAGATACTCCCGCGCATCCTGGACGGCAGCGACTGGTGGTGCCAGGGCTATTCGGAACCGGGTGCGGGCTCGGATCTGGCAAGCCTCAAGACCCGTGCGGTGCGCGATGGCGACACTTATGTGGTCAATGGGCAGAAAACCTGGACCACGCTGGGTCAGCACGCCAACAGGATCTTTTGTCTGGTCCGCACCAAGACCGAGGGCAAGCCGCAGGAGGGGATCAGTTTCCTGCTGGCCGATCTCGACACGCCGGGCATCGAGATGCGGCCGATCCGGCTGATCGACGGCGGCCACGAGGTGAACGAGGTGTTCTTTACCGACGCCCGTATTCCGGCCGCCAATCTGGTCGGCGCGGAGAACCAGGGCTGGACCGTCGCAAAATACCTGCTGACGCACGAGCGCACCAACCAGGCCGGTGTCGGCTTCTCTGCCAAGGATCTCGCGCGTTTCCGCACGCTGTCCGCGCAGGCCCGGCGTGATGGCCAGCCATTGTCCCGCAATCCCGCCTTCGCAATCCGTGCCGCCGAGCTTGAGGCCGAGCTGGAGGCTCTGCGTATCACCAATTTGCGGATGCTCGCCAAGGCACGCGACGGTGCGGCGAACGGAATCGAAAGCTCGCTCCTGAAGCTCAAGGGTACGCAAATCCGGCAGGAACTGCAGAGCCTCTATCGTTCGGCATTGGGGCCATTGGCTGCGCCGGATGTCGATGATCTGTCCGAGAACGAGCTTCTGGTACCCCTCGATGCGGCGCGCGCCGCGTCCGTTTACTTCAACAACCGCAAGCTGTCGATCTACGGCGGCTCGAATGAAATTCAGCGAAACATCATCGCAAAAGACCTGTTCGGGAGGTAACCGTCATGGATTTCAGCCTGTCCGAGGACCATCAAATCCTGTCCGACAGCCTGCGCCGCTATCTGGCGCAAAACTGCGATATCGAGACCCGCAATCGCGCTGCATATACCGCGCCCTATCACTTGCCGGAACTTTGGAAAGGCCTGGCGGACCTTGGCGTCATTGGCGCTTTCGTCAGAGAGGATCAGGGCGGGTTCGGCGGCGGTGCCGAAGATGTCTCGGTCGTCTTCGAGGAACTGGGCCTTGCATTGTGCTCCGAGCCGGTCCTGGGCGCGCTTCTAGGGGTGCGGTTGCTTGCCGCTCTGGGCCAGACCGAGCTTGCCGGAAGGGTCATCGAAGGGGATGCACGCGCGGCGGTGGCGGTGTTTGAACCGGAGGTCACGCTGGAGTTGTCCCAGCTTTCGGCGCAGGCGCAAAAAGATGACGCGCACTGGCGTCTGAGCGGCGTCAAATCGGCCATCTATGGAGGCCCGGGCGCCGATCACATCCTGGTCGCGGCGAGAACGTGGGACGGCATCGGCCTGTTCCGGGTCGATGCACCCGATCTGGTCTGTGCGGCCATGATCGACGGTGGCGGTATCGCCGATCTGGTAATGGACGATCTGCCCGCTGAATGCCTGTCGACCGATTGCGCCGACGACATTGCGGAAGCGCTCGATCTGGGTCGCATCGCGCTGTGCGCCGAGGCGGTGGGCGCGATGACCCGACTTGTTGACCAGACCATCGACTATCTTCAGCAGCGTAACCAGTTCGGCCGCCCGCTCGCCAGTTTTCAGGCCCTGCAGCACCGCGTGGTCGATATGCTGGTGGACCTGGAACAGTGCAGGTCGATCACCATCTCGGCCGTGGCGCGGTTCGGCACGCCCGGGCAAGCGAAGCACGTTGCTATGGCCAAGCATCTGATCGGGCGCATGGGATCGAAAATCGCCGAAGAGGCGATCCAGTTGCACGGCGGCATCGGCATGACCTGGGAATATCCGGGTGCACATTACGCCAAACGGCTGGTGATGATCGATCATCAGCTTGGCGACAGGCACGATCATATTCTGCAACTGGCTCTCGGTCAGGCAGCCGCATGAGGATCCGGCCAGAAAGCCTGTCGGACACTGAGCCGCGGATCGACATTTCGGGCGCGAGCGAACTGGTCGGCTATACCTCGTTCGGCAATGATGGCGGCCGCTGCGAACTCATGGTCGGTCCGCAGCATCTGAACCGGATCGGCCTTCTACACGGCGGATTCGTTTCCACACTGCTCGACAATGCATGCGGCATCGCAGTTCGCGCCGAGAGCGGCGACCTCGAAGCAATTGTCGTCACGGCATCGCTCCAGGTGAGTTTCATCGCGTCGGTGGATCGCGGCAGGATTGTTGCGACTGCTCGTGTGAGAGGCGGCGGGCGCCGTCAGAAATTCGTTGAGGCCGAGCTGCACGCTGAAGACGGCCGCCTGCTTGCGACCGCGAGTGCACTTTTTCGCCTCCATTCGGAGACACCCCAAGCTGTCAGGGAAGAAAGATGATGAAAGATGCCAATGCGTTCACCTGGGACGATCCGTTCCTGCTGGAAGACCAGTTGACCGAAGAAGAACGGATGATCCGCGACAGCGCCTATTCCTATTGCCAGGAAAAGCTGCTGCCGCGGGTCGAAGACGCCTTTCTTTCCGAGGAAACCGACCCGGAAATTTTTCGCGAGATGGGCGCGCTCGGCCTGCTCGGCGTGACCGTGCCGGAACAATATGGCGGTATCGGTGCGGGCTATGTGAGCTATGGTCTCGTCGCGCGCGAGGTCGAGCGGATCGACAGCGGCTATCGCTCGATGATGTCGGTGCAGTCTTCGCTGGTGATGTACCCGATCTACGCCTACGGGACTGAAGAGCAGCGTATGAAATACCTGCCCAAGTTGGCCTCGGGCGAGTGGATCGGCTGTTTCGGCCTGACCGAACCCGACGCAGGCTCAGACCCGGGTTCGATGAAAACCCGCGCCGAAAAGACAGACGGTGGCTACAGGCTCACCGGCACCAAGATGTGGATATCCAACAGCCCCATCGCCGATGTCTTCGTGGTCTGGGCCAAGTCCGAGGCCCATGACGGCAAGATCCGGGGCTTTGTGCTCGACAAGGGATTGAAGGGGCTGTCGGCACCCAAGATCGGCAAGAAGGTTTCTTTGCGCGCCTCGATCACGGGCGAGATCGTCATGGAGGGGGTCGAAGTCGGCGAAGATGCGCTTCTGCCCGATGCCGAGGGGCTTTCGGGCCCGTTCGGCTGTCTCAACCGCGCGCGCTACGGCATCGCCTGGGGCGTGATGGGGGCGGCCGAAGCCTGCTGGCACGGCGCACGCCAGTATGGGCTCGACCGCAAGCAGTTCAACAAGCCACTCGCCCAGACACAGCTCTACCAGAAGAAGCTTGCTGACATGCTGACCGAGATTTCGCTCGGGCTTCAAGCCAGCTTGCGTGTCGGGCGTCTCTTCGAGGCAGGCAAGATGGCGCCCGAAATGATCTCGGTGATCAAGCGCAACAATTGCGGCAAGGCGCTGGAAATCGCGCGAAACGCCCGCGACATGCATGGCGGCAACGGGATTTCGGCGGAGTTTCAGGTGATCCGACACATGGTCAATCTGGAAACAGTGAACACATACGAGGGCACTCATGACGTGCACGCCCTCATCATTGGGCGTGCCCAGACCGGATTGCAGGCATTTTTCTGAGGGAGTTTTCGCAGATGAAGGTATTGGTGCCTATCAAACGCGTGATCGACTACAACGTGAAGGTTCGTGTGAAAGCGGACGGATCGGGTGTCGATCTTGCCAATGTGAAGATGTCGATGAACCCGTTCGACGAGATCGCGGTGGAAGAGGCGATCCGCCTGAAGGAAGCTGGCAAGGCCGCGGAGATCGTCGCCGTTTCGATTGGCGTCAAGCAGGCGCAGGAAACACTGCGTACCGCGCTGGCGATGGGCGCGGACCGGGCAATCCTGGTCGTGGCCACCGATGACGTGCACACCGATATTGAACCGCTGGCCGTGGCCAAGATCCTGGCAAAGATTGTCGACGACGAACAGCCCGGACTGGTGATCGCTGGCAAACAGGCGATCGACAATGACATGAACGCCACCGGCCAGATGCTGTCGGCGCTGCTGGGCTGGAGCCAGGCGACCTTCGCCAGCGAGATCGATATCGACGGCGGCGCGGCCAAGGTCACGCGCGAGGTCGATGGCGGGTTGCAGACGATTTCGGTCAAGCTGCCCGCGATCGTCACCGCCGATCTGCGCCTGAACGAGCCGCGCTATGCGTCGCTGCCGAACATCATGAAGGCCAAGAAGAAGCCGCTGGATGAAAAGACCGCCGCCGATTACGGCGTCGATGTCACGCCACGGCTGGAGATCGTGTCGACCGTCGAACCTGCCGCGCGTAGCGCCGGGATCATCGTGGGCTCGGTCGATGAGCTGGTTGCGAAACTCAAAGAAGCGGGGGCTGTGTGATGGCTGTACTTTTGCTGGCCGAAGTGACCAATGGCGACCTGAGCCTGGACGCCACCGCCAAGGCGGTGAGCGCGGCGAGAGCGTTGGGCGACGTGACCGTGCTGTGCGCCGGTGCATCTGCCGCCGCCGCGGGCGAGGCTGCTGCGAAGATCGACGGTGTGGCTAAGGTGCTGGTGGCCGAGGATGCCACGCTAGGCCACCGCCTGGCCGAACCCACCGCGGCGCTGATCGCATCGCTGGCCGACGGCTATTCCCACATCGTCGCCCCCGCGACCACCGACGCCAAGAACGTGATGCCGCGCGTGGCCGCGCTGCTGGATGTGATGGTGATCCCGGACGTATCGGGCGTGGTCGATGCCGACACGTTCGAACGGCCCGTCTATGCCGGCAATGCGGTGCAGACGGTAAAGTCACGCGACACCAGGAAGATCATCACCTTCCGCACGGCGACCTTCGACGCCGCGGGCGGCGGCGGATCGGCCCCGGTGGACACCGTGGGCGTGGCCGAGAACCCCGGCCTGAGCGAATGGGTCGAGGACAAGGTGGCCGAAAGCGACCGCCCCGAACTGACCAGCGCAGGCATCGTGGTGTCGGGGGGCCGTGGCGTGGGGTCGGAAGAGGACTTCAAGATCATCGAGGCGCTGGCCGACAAGCTCGGCGCCGCTGTTGGCGCATCACGCGCGGCGGTGGATAGCGGCTTTGCCCCGAACGACTGGCAGGTGGGCCAGACCGGCAAGGTCGTCGCCCCGGACCTCTACATCGCCGTCGGCATCTCCGGCGCGATCCAGCACCTGGCGGGGATGAAAGACAGCAAGATCATCGTCGCCATCAACAAGGACGAGGAAGCCCCCATCTTCCAGGCTGCCGACTTCGGCCTCGTCGCAGACCTCTTCACCGCAGTGCCGGAACTGACTGCGAAGCTATAGAGCACGCATTCTGACGTCGGACCGCGAATGCCTTTGCTGCAGGATGTCTGATCTCGCGGTCAGGCAACTGGGGCCGTGCGCCCGGTTTTGAGCACGGTGCATGTTACATCAGCCGTCAAATTTCTCGGACTAACAGGGCCACGTCGCTTGCCTCAAGTGCATGAGAGAGGCTGGCAAACAAGATGCAGCGCCGCCTTGACAGCATCTGCAAAAGTTGACTAGTGTTTCGCTGTGCGGACGCATTGTCCGCAAAAAAATAAATTTGCGCGGAGGAGCGCGTAAGGGAGGAAATTATGGGTTGGCTTGACGGTACAATTGCATTGATCACGGGTGGTGGATCCGGGCTCGGACACGCGCTTGTCCAGCGTTTCATCAACGAGGGCGCCAAGGTAGGCGTTCTGGAGGTCAATGCGGACCGGGCTGCAGCGCTGACGAAGGAATTTGGCGACTCAGTCGAGGTAACGGTCGGCAACGTCGCTGACTATGCCAGCAATGCGGAGGCCGTCGAACGCACGGTTGCCAAGTTCGGCAAGCTCGACACCTTCATCGCGAATGCGGGTATCTACGACTTTTTTCTGCCGCTTGCGCAATACGAGGGCGAACAGCTTTCCGCCGCTTTCGATGAATTGATCGCTGTCAACACCAAAGGCGGGTTGCTGGGCGCGCGCGCAGCGCTTCCCGAGTTGCTCAAGACCAGGGGGAGCATGATCTTCACGGTCTCGAACTCCGGCTTCTATACCGGTGGCGGCGGCCCCCTCTACACGGCGTCGAAACACGCGGTTGTCGGCGTGGTCAAGCAACTCGCACATGAACTTGCCCCCAAAATCCGCGTTAACGGTGTTGCGCCCGGTGGCATGAAGACGGAACTGAGCGGGCTCAAGGCAACGGGCACGGCCGGGCAGAACCTCAGCCAGATGGACGAACTCGATGGCCTGCTCGAAAGCATCACGCCTCTCAAGGTCTCGCCCAAGCCGGAGCAGTATTGTGGCCCTTACGTCCTGCTCGCATCCGCCGAAAACTCGGGTGTGACGACGGGTGCCATCATCAATACCGATGGCGGGTTCGGTGTGCGTGGCATCGTCTCAGTCCGTGGCGGCGACGAGCTTTAGACCTATCGCCCGGCGACCCATCCGCCGGGCTCCTACATAGACAACAGGAGTAATCCAATGAGTGACGTATTCGTCGAGAAACGCGTGCAATCGGGCAAGCTTGCGAGCCATGTGTTGATTGCGGGCGATCCCAAGAATCCGCCGCTGATGCTGATACATGGCGCCGGGCCCGGCGCCCACGCCGCATCGAACTGGAGCCATTGCTTTGCCGATCTGGTAAAGGATTTCTACGTTGTCGCGCATGACATGACCGGCTTTGGTCAAAGCGAAATTCCGGATCCGTTGCCGCCGCACAGCGTGACCTGGATGGGGTTGCGCATCGAGCAAGCCTTCGGCGTGATGGACGCGCTCGGGATCGAGAAGACGCATGTCATCGGCAATTCGATGGGCGGCGCCCTTGCCCTGCATCTGATGAACGAAGCGCCCGAGCGGTTCGACCGGGCCATGATGATGGGCCCTGCGGGAGCGCCGATGCATCGCACGCCGGAAATGGCGCGGCTGCTGTCGTTTTATGCCGACCCGCGCAAGGCCCGCTATCGCGAGGTGATTTCGAGTTTCGTCTATGACCCGACCCTGGTGCCGAACCTCGAAGAGATCATCGAGGACCGCTTCCGTGTTGCCACCGATCCCGAGGTCCGGCGCGTGCAGGAGGTCATGTTCGAATCGATGAAGGTCGGGCTCGATGCGCTGGTCATGCCACCCTCGGCGCTGGCACGGATGCCGCATGAGGTCGCGCTCGTCCATGGCCGCCAGGACCGTGTCATTCCGCTCGAAGCGAGCCTCTATCTGCTTCAGCACCTTCAGCGGGCGGAGCTTTTCGTGTTGGACCGGTGCGGCCACTGGGCACAGATCCAGCGTTGGGATGGCATGTTGCCGATCATCCGTTCGCATTTCCTGGCCGGAGCCGGGGCTTCCGATGCTTGACGAGGCGACGGTCCGTCAACTCGCTGAAGAGTTGCACGAGGCTGAGAAGTCGCGCGTCCAGATCAAACAGTTCTCGCAACGTTTTCCTGATATCCAGTTTGAGGATTGCTACCGCGTTCAACGCGAATGGGTTCGCCTCAAATTGGCGGAGGGACAGCGTCAGATTGGTCGCAAGATCGGCATCACCTCGCGGGCAATGCAGCGCTTTGCCAACATAACCGAGCCGGACTATGGCGTTCTCCTCGACGACATGCTCATCGCCGAGGAGAGCACGATTGCCTCGGACCGGTTCATCCAGCCGATGGTGGAAGTCGAACTCGCCTTCATCCTCGACCGCGAGTTGCGCGGGCCGAACGTTTCAGTCGTCGATGTGCTGAATGCGACGGCATGGGTCGTACCCGCGCTGGAAATCATCGATGCGCGGATCCAGCGCATCGATCCCGAAACGAAGGCGCAGCGCCGTGTCCTCGACACGATCTCCGACAACGCGGCAAACGGCGGCATCGTCCTTGGCGCACGGCCGGTACGGCCCGACGCGGTTGATCTGCGCTGGGTCGGCACAATTCTGCAAAAAAATGGCGTGGTCGAAGAGACCGGGCTCGCCGCCGGCGTTCTCAACCATCCGGCCAATGGTATCGCCTGGTTGGCGAACAAACTCAGCCCTTGGGACGAGCACCTCGCGCCTGACGAGATCATCCTCGCAGGCTCTTTCACCCGCGTGTTGCCTGCAGAGAGCGGCGATGTGTTCTGCGCCGACTACGGACCGCTTGGCACGCTCAGCGTTCGATTTGGATAGGGCCGGGACGATGGAGATTCCTCAAAACAAGCTCAAACGCGCGTTGCGCGATCAGCAACGTCAGATCGGCCTGTGGCTCACGCTCGGCGATCCGGCAAGTGCTGAAATCTGCGCGGCGGCCGGGTTTGACTGGCTTCTTATCGACGGCGAACATGTGCCGCACTCCCTGAACAGCGTCCTTGCACAAGTGCGTGCGATCTCGGGCTATCCCGGCAGTCATGCGGTTGCCCGCGTGCCATCGGCCGATCCGGTCCTGATCAAGCAGTATCTCGATCTCGGTGTTCAGACATTGCTTGTACCAATGGTTCAGAATGCCGCAGAAGCCGCCGCCATCGTGCGTGCAACCCGCTATCCTCCCTCCGGGGAACGTGGCGTTGGCGGCGGCCGTGCGGCTCGCTGGGGGCTGGTTCCAAACTACCTGCACGAGGCCGCTGAGGAGATCGCGGTCATCGTGCAGGTCGAGACCTGGCAAGCGCTCGATGAGCTTGATGCGATTGCAGCAACCGAGGGTGTGGACGGCGTCTTTATCGGCCCGGCCGATCTTTCCGCCTCGCTTGGCCACCTTGGTCGGCCGGACCATCCCGAAGTTCAAAGCGAAATTCTCGACGCCGTGACCCGTATTCGCGCAGCCGGCAAGGCGCCGGGGTTGCTGAGCCGCGATCCGGAGCTGCTGGGCCTGTCACTCGAGCGCGGTGCCCAACTGGTAGCCGTCGGACTCGATGCCAGTTTGCTCGCGGCCCAGGCTCAGACCTTGGTGAAGACCTACAACGATGGGTGAAGCGCCGTGCGGAGGGAGGACATGCCATCAAACAAAAATGCCGGGATGTCGGGTGAGACGATCACTCTGACCAAGGTGTCGAAGTCTTACATGACAGCGCAAGGACCCTTGTCGGTGCTGCGCGACATCGACCTGCGGATCGAGGCCGGGGAATTTGTCTCCTTCGTCGGACCGTCGGGCTGCGGAAAGTCCACCTTGCTCATGATCATTGCCGGTCTTGTCGGCTACGACGGCGGAACGGTGAGCGTCGGTGATGAAGAGCCGCGCGAAGGCCGTGAAGACATCGGCTTCATGCTTCAAAAATCAGTACTGATGCCCTGGCTGAATGTCAGCAAGAACGTGGAACTGCCATTCGTTATCGCCGGCCACCGCGGAGCCGATACCGCAGGGCGTGTCTCGGATCTGCTGGACCTCGTTGGTCTATCGCATTGCGCAACGATGAACCCCTGGGAGCTTTCGGGTGGGATGCAGCAGCGCGTCGCACTGGCTCGTGCGCTGGCGCTCGATCCCGGTGTCATGTTGATGGACGAGCCGTTTTCGGCGCTCGATGAATTCAAGCGCGAGCACCTGAACATCGAAGTCGCCCATATGTCGGACAATCTGGGCAAGACCACCGTGCTGGTCACGCACAGTATCGGTGAGGCGGTTTTGATGTCGGATCGGGTCATAGCGCTTGGCGCAAATCCCGGCCGCATTGTTGGCGACATCAAGGTCGATCTGGAGCGACCGCGCCGACCCGATATGGTCGGCAGCGATCCGTTCCAGAAGATCAGCAACGCCGTGCGGGCTGCGCTACATGTCGGCATAGAAGGAGAGCCGGCATGAGCGGCGCGCTTCGGTATCGGATCGGGCTACCGGTTGCCGTCGCAATCGTCGGGCTTGCGATATGGCAGATGCTCAGCGTTGGTGGCGTCCTCAATCCGATCATGGTCCCGTCGCCGGCCCAGATTACCTTGGCCTTCGCTGAACTGGCCTCGCGCGGCTACTTCTGGGCGGCGACCTGGATCACGCTGAAGGAGACGTTGCTTGGTTTTGTGATCGGTCTGTCGCTCGGCCTGCTGATTGGAGCCTTGACGGGTACGTTCCGCACGTTCCGCACCGCGTTCTATCCTTTCGTGGTCGCGTTCCAGAACACGCCCCGCGTGGCACTAGCTCCAATTTTCCTGACGTGGTTCGGCTTCGGCATCTCCTCGAAGGTGGTCATGGCGACCGTGATCTGTTTCTTCCCGGTCGTCATCAACACCGTTGCCGGCATGGCCAGTGTCGACGAGAGCGCCAAGATCCTGTTCCGGTCGATGGGAGCCAGCAAGGCGCAGACGTTCTTCCGGCTGACCTTGCCGGGTGCATCCGCCGTCGCGTTCGCTGGCGTGAAAACTGCCCTGACACTGGCGCTTCTCGGCGCGATCGTGGGTGAATTCGTCGGCGCATCTCAAGGGCTGGGAGTGCTCATCAAGGAACTGAATTTCCAGCTCGAGGTGGCCAAGGGCTTCGCCGTGGTCGTCTTTCTCGCGGTGATCGGTCTCATGCTCTACGGCCTGATCGAACTGCTCGAAAAGCGCCTGATTACCTGGGTGCGCGACTAGATGTCTTCAACTGTCGGTCAAGAAAACAGAGTGAAAAGGGAGGAAGGCATGACATCACACAAACGGAAAATCGCCGTCGCGATGACCGCATTGGCGGCAGGCTTCGGCGCGATGAATACCGCTTTCGCACAGGATCTGACCAGGGTGGAAGTCATGCTGCCGGTCGGTGAAAACGTGGCTTTCGCCCCGCTTATTGTCGCTCGAGAAAGGGGGTTCTTTGCGGAGCAGGGCATCGAGGTGACTTCGCTCGTCGCTGATGGCTCCGGCTATCTGTCGCAACAGATCGTCGCGGGGAATGTCGATTTCGCAATGATGGGTGCCGCCGATACGGTCGTCGCCTTCAATCGGCGCGATGACGTCCGCGTGCTGTTCTGCAACCAGATCAAGAATGTCTACCGGATCGTTGCACGGGCCGATACCGGGATTACCACAATGACCGGGCTCAACGGCATGTCGCTCGGCTATACCGAGCCCGGCGGCGGTGAAAGCCAACTGGTCGCCGCGGCAATTGCCGAAGCCGGGCTTGAGGCCAACAAGACCATTACCCTGGTGCCGATCGGTCCCGCCGGCCCGCAATCCCTGATTGCGCTGCAAAACGACACGGTCCAGGCATATAGCTCGAGTTTTCCCGATGTCGCCGTGCTCGCCGCGCAGGGCATCGAATGGGTCGATATCACGCCGGAAAAATACTCCAATGTGCCGGGAACCTGCACCGTAACCACCGAGCAAGTCCTGGCGACCGAAGACGGCATGCGAGAAGCGACCGCACTGGCGACGGCCTGGGTCGGTGGCCAATACTTCGCCATCGAGAACAGGGATGCCACGCTGGATCTCGTTTGCGACACCCTGCAATCGGCCTGCGAGAACAAGCCTGTGGCGACCGCGCTGTTTCACGAGGCGATGAACCTGATCACACCGCCCGAGGGTCAGCGCCCCGGCCAGCCTGACCTGTCGGCTTGGCGGACAGTGGTCGAGATTCTCGCAGCCAATGGAACCGTTCCGGCAGACCTCGATATCACGCCGTTGATCTCGGGTGAGCATGTGAAAGCGGTTGTCGATGCGGCCTATGCCGAACATTGAGGACAACCCACCCTTCGGCGATCGCCGGAGTACAACCCAGAAGAACGCCACTAACGGCAGGACGATCTCAATAGAACTTTGAAGGAGGAACAAGCATGAGCTTTCAAGAACCCATCCACGACGTCGCGCAATTGGCGTCAGTCGAACTCTTCACCCCGGAATTCGAAGAGTCCCTCTGGTTCTTCCATGATGTCCTGGGGATGACCGCAACCGAGGATGACGGGAAGTCGTGCTATCTGCGCGCCTTTGAAGACCCCTATCACCATTCGCTGAAACTGACCCGTGCGCCCCATGCCGGTATCGGCATCATCGGCTGGCGCGCGTCCTCGCCGCAGGCACTAGATCGCCGCGTCGCCGCCATCGACGCCTCGGACAATCCGGGGAAGTGGGTCGAGAACAATACCGGCTACGGTCGCGCATATGAGTTCTCCACCCCGAGCGGCCAGAAGCAGCACCTGTTCTGGGATGTGGACTATTTCAAGCCCACCGAGGAACAGAAGTCCAAGCTGCTGTCGCGTGCCCAGAAACGCCCGCTGCGCGGTATCCCGGTGCGTCGGATCGACCACGTCAACCTGCTCTGCAAGGACGTGACCAGGGACAGCGATTTCATGATGGAAAAGCTGGGCTTCCGGAAACGCGAAAACGTGGTGCTCGGCGGCGACGAACTGGCCTCGTGGCTGTCCGTCAGCGCGCTGGTGCATGAAGTCGCTTTCACCAAGGATAATGCCGGCCCCGGCAACCGCCTCCACCACCTGGCTTTCTGGTTCGGCAATTCAGGCCAAATGCTCGATCTTGCCGATATCACGCGCGACTACGGTCTGAAGCTCGAAGCCGGCCCTGGCAAGCATGGCGTCAGCCAAGGCTACTTCATGTATATCATCGAACCCGGCGGCAACCGGATCGAGCTGTTCGGCGATGTCGGCTATCTGATTTTCGATCCGGACTGGAAGACGCGAACCTGGGACGAGAGCAACTTCATGGATGGTGGCGCCGTCTGGTTCGGCGGCGACCTTCCGCAGGACTTCTTCGTTTACGGAACGCCGATCGTCGAGGCCGCGATGGAAGAGAACGCGGCAAGCGAAGCAGAACCGGCCGAGTAAACGTCGTCCGCCTGTCGGCACGCTCTTCGCTGATCGGATGCCAACGGCGGATCAGACACGATGCGGGGCCTATCCCGACGTCTCGACCGGCACTTCGGTGCCGGTCGGAAACACCGATATCATGAAGGAAGAGCCGGGATGAACAAGGATGCATCGGCATCACTCGGTGTGCTGTTTGAACCGTTCTCACTGAACAAGCTGGAACTTAGGAACCGTATCGCGATGGCGCCGATGACGCGGCAATCCTCTCCAGACAGGATTCCCGGCAAAGACGTTGCGGCCTACTACCGAGCGCGTGCGGAGGGTGGGGCTGGCCTCATCATCACCGAGGGGACAACACTTGCCGATCCGGCCTCTTCATCGGCGTCTAATGTCCCGCGCATGCATGGCGAAAGTTCTCTCGCTGGGTGGAAGAGTGTCGTCGACGGTGTTCACGCGTCCGGCGGACATATTTTTTCGCAGCTATGGCATGTCGGCATGGTGCGCGAGGCCGACGATACCCCGGAATCCGATCTACCCAATCGAAGCCCCTCGGGCCTGTCTTTGGCTGGCGAGAAGACGAGCCGGCCGATGACCCAGGAAGAGATCGCCGATATCCTATCCGACTATGCGCAGGCAGCGGCGGCGGCGATCACGCTGGGGTTCGATGGTATCGAACTGCATGGTGCACATGGATACCTGGCTTGAGGCTTGGCGCAAGGCGCTTGCCGACCGTGCGAGTATAAAGACCGCTGTTCCAACCGACTACGTCGATCGTTACTTGGACTTTCTGCGCAAGAACGACGCATTCGTCCTAGGCACCCATACATAGGTGCCGCATCAGTCGAATGCAGAAAATGCCAGGGAGAAGGCATTGATCGTTGGGATTCACAGCGGCGAGCAGCGGTCTAGGTGCTCGGGGCGGCTGTGATAGGTGATCTCTGACCTGCTATTCGACGTGAAGCAAGGTTCCAGCGGGTCGGCCGCGGCGCGGCATGGTTTGGTCGCGCGTCATGATATACGCGCATTTACACGGCGTATATAACGTGTAATTTATCAGCAGTAAATACGTGTAATAAAACAACCAAGAAAACGCGTATCCTTCCAGATTGCTGACTTCGGATACCCATGATGGCCACGCCAAACGAAAAGCTCGCCGCCTCGCTTGAGGTGCTCAAAAATCTCCAAGCGCAGCACGGCAACGTGCTGAAAAGCGGTGAACTCAGCCGTACGCATCGTGGGAGGCTCAAGAAGAACGGTTTCCTGAAGGACATCATCCTTGGCTGGTTGATCGTCACCCGTCCGCAGGACAAGCCCAACGAATCCACTTTCTGGTATACTTCCTTTTGGGATTTCTGCCGCCGCTATTGCCATGAGCGTTTCGGATCGGATTGGTGTTTCTCATCTGAGCAGTCGCTATTGCTCCACGCGGAAAGCGGGTTCAACCCAAAACAGGTCATCATATGGAGCCCCAGGGGATCGGGGAACAACACCGTCCTGCCATTCGATACATCGCTCTATGATCTCAAGAAGGCATTGCCTCCCAAAGAGGACATCGCCTCGAAGGACGGATTGCTTCTTCTGACCGTCGAGGCGGCGCTCATCAACGTTCCCGAAGCGTTTTTCAGAAACTACCCGGCCGAGGCACAGATCGTTCTGAGCGGCCTGAAGAACACCAACGCGCTTCTTTCCAGGCTTCTTGACGGAGGTTACGTGTCGGCCGCGGGGAGGATCGCCGGTGCGCTACGTCGCATGGAACGGGGAGATGAGGCCGACGCCATAGTCCGGAAGATGAAGGCGGCCGACTACGATGTACGGGAAAAAGACCCGTTTGCCGATGTTGAGCATGTCGCGTCTCTTCCCATCGGGATTTCTGCCCTTGCAGCGCGCGTGAACAACGCATGGGACAAACATCGCCAAACGATCATCGACCTGTTCCCGAACGAGCCTGGGCTGCCCAGAGACAGGCAAGCCTATTTGGCCAAGGTCGATGACATCTATGTCAACGACGCCTATCATTCGCTGTCCATCGAAGGCTATTCGGTCACCGAGGAGCTGATTGAACAGGTTCGGCGAGGTTCATTTGACCCAGCTGGCAACCCCGAACACAAGAAGGACATCGACGCCCTGGCAGCGAGGGGATATTGGCAGGCGTTCCAGGCTGTCCGGGCATCGATCGAGAAGATTATCGCAGGAGAACCACCTGGCTTGGTCGTGCGCAGTGAACACGACCGCTGGTATGAAGAATTGTTTCGACCATCGGTGACAGCAGGCATCCTGAAGGCGGGCGCACTGGCCGGATATCGCAATCATCCCGTCTACCTGCGCGGTTCGAGACATACTCCACCTCGCGTCGAGGTCATTTCCGATGGAATGGCGGCATTGTTTCATCGGCTTCAGCACGAGGAATCAGCGGCAGTCCGCGCCGTGTTGGGCCATTGGCTCCTGGGTTACATTCATCCCTATCCGGATGGTAATGGCCGCATGGCACGCTTCCTGATGAATGCCATGCTCGCCTCGGGCGGCTATTCTTGGACGATCATCGATGTGGAACACAGGGCCGCCTATATGACGGCTCTGGAGGCCGCGAGTGTCGAAGGCTCAATCGCATCGTTTGCCAAACTGATTGCGGACCGGCTTGCGTGGTCTGGCGAATTGGCGAAAAAAGCACATTCGTCGTGATGACTCTTCGGATCGTGCGTGGAGAGAGCCACCCGCGGGATAGGGCAGGATGCCGGCTACCCTCACTGACCAAAGATTAGATACAAATTTTGGAAAGCGGTCTCTTCGAAAAGCCGGAATGTCGGGCAGTGAGCATATTGGAGGTACGGCCGGAAATGACGTTGCTGTGGGCGTCGCCTTTCGGGCCGGGCTGTTGGCAGAGCTGAAGCCCGCAAGCGGTCTTCCCCCATACGGGCGGCCATCCCTGACGCGGGCAGGGACGTTGAGAAAAGGACAGATCCGTGTTTCCGGCCATTCACCGATGGGTTCAACATCGTAGAGCGATCCGGCGCAGGTGGCGATCTGACGCCCGACAACTGGTCGCTACTGATGAGGTCAACGCCTATTACGAGGCGCAACGCCGCGCCGCGCGTGCCCGTTATCACGAGGACCGGGACGAATTTTATCACTGGGCCAAAGTTGCGGCCGAGGTTGCGCGCCTCAGTCCCCGCGCCGAAATGAACATCGAAATCGTCCGGCGGATCGCGGACGAGGAGGAAACCAAGAGGATGTGAGGTTGGGCCTGCCGCTTGCGTGCGGCGGCAGGCAAGGGAAGCTGCGCCACGTCTGGCTGCGAATAAATCCGCCCCGGCACAATTGCCGGCTTGCCAGCCGCGCCCCGGCCTGCCTTGCTCTTCGCGGCCGCCGGGTTGCCGCCCCCACAGAATAGGGAGCGGAAACCGGATAGAGGACCGCGCAAGACGCGGAAAGAGAATGGAAAAAGCCGAGCTCGAAGAGCTGAGAGAGAAGGTGAATTGCGGGGCGGTTCTCGAAACCGCCGGCTTTGCCGTCGATCTGAAGGAAAGCACCCGCAAGGCGGTCAAATACCGCCGTGGCGACGACATCATCATCGTCATTCACGAGGGCAAAGGCTGGTTCGATCCGCTGTCGGAGGCCAAGGGGGATGTTTTCCGTTTGGTCGAGCATCTCGACGGTCTCCCATTCGCGGTCGCGCTCTATGTCGTCGCCGATCTCATCGGCTTCGTGCCGGCCGAACCGGAATGGAAGCGACCGTCACGCGCGCACGCGCCTGATCTCTCCATCCCCGAACGCTGGAACGCGCGGCGCAAGCCGTGGCGCGGTTCTCTGACATGGCGCTATCTGCGCGACGAGCGTGACATTCCCGAAGCGATTTTGAGATCGGCCATCACGCAGGATATCCTGCGGGAAGGCCCGCATGGAAGCATGTGGGCGGCCCATCGGGACCGCTCCGGCGCCGTGACCGGCTGGGAAGAGCGCGGTCCCGACTGGCGTGGATTTGCGACCGGAGGTGCGAAAGTCCTTTTTCGGTTCGGGCCCCCTGAAGGGCCGCGGTTTTGCGTCACCGAGGCCGCGATCGACGCCATGAGCCTCGCCGCCCTCGAGGAAGAGCGCCCCGACACGCGCTATCTCAGCACCGGCGGCGGCTGGTCGCCGGCGAGCTCCGAGGCGCTGCTCGATTTTGCCGTCCAGGCAGAGGCCCTCCTGGTCGCGGCCACCGACAACAATGCGCAAGGGGAGACCTATGCCGCAAGGCTCCAGGCGCTTGCCGCCGATGCCGGTTGCGGCTTTGTGCGCCTGTGCCCGGAGCTCGAGGACTGGAACCAGGACCTGCGGGCAAAGGTGAGGAAGAAGGAAGAAGGTGAGGTGAAGGACGGCTGCCGCATGCCCGCCACCCGCCTCAAGGGTGAAGCTCCGCCCGGCTGACGCCGGCCCTTGACCCGGCCGGACGGAGAGGCGGCCGCGGGGAAGGGTCCGGAAGGGCTGAAGAAGATGGTGATGCCGATGAGGGTGCTCCGCGCTCCAGCCCGGGACAAGCCCCAAAGGAGCCCGCCATGACCTCTCCCATCCGCAAGATCCATTTCGGAATCGCCGACCGCCATCAGATGTTCAGATTGTTCGACCGCCATGCGCAGCGACCCGACCGCTGGCAGACCGATGGAGCCAAGCTTTACGCCGGCGAATGGTTCGAAATCGAGCAAGCCCAGCACGACTATATGCTGGAAATCCTGCCGCCGCTCTGGATGCGCGGCGAGATGTTCGCGATGCGAGAATTCCTTACCGGCAGCGTGACCAGTGTCTTCTATACGCTCAGCATCAATGGCGTGACACGGTACTTCCACGCCTATTGCGATCTGTCCGATCCGCGTTCCGTCTATGAGATGCGCGATGCGATCGTCGAGCGCGAGCGCCGGCCGGTCAAGGCGATGACCCGCGCCGAACGGATCGAACACATCTGGAGCGCCACCCATGATCGCTATCGCGGCTATGCCGGGGAAGATTTCCGGCCGGAACATCGCGGCAAGCGCACCGTCATCGTCTACGGCACTCCCGGCACGCGGTTCGAACTGCTCGAGAGCCTGAGCGATCAGCAGATTTCCGAGAAGCTGCCGGTGCATCTGCGCCACCTGCCGCTGCCCGAAGCCGCGTGAGGTCCGCCATGTTCACATTTCCGATTCTCGCGGTGCGCAAGGTCATCGCGCGCGGCGAAGAGGACGCCGCGGCCAATGGCGGCTTCCGCAATCCCTATTATGGCACCCGGCCGGGAGAGGGCGAGAAGCCGGGCTTCTGGCTCGTTGGCGACGAGGGGGTCTACATCATCTCCAATGGTAAGCTCGCCGAGGGCCAGAAACCGCTCGTCGTCTATTCGACCGAATGCCACCCGAAGGGCGATACCGACTGGTGGGATTACAAGCGCCGCCACTTCGGCGGCGATGACGGCATCGAGTTCATCGATGCCGACCTCGTCGTTCCGAGCTTCAACCGGAACTTCGCCGCGTCTTATCTCGGCATCCAGCTCACCGAGAACGACATCTCGTTCTCGCTGATCACCCGCTAAACGCACTTCCACTCCCGCACCTATCCGACGCTGCCGGCTCGCCCGGCGGCGCGGCTGCGTGCGCCCGTATCACAGGAGACATTATCATGTCAGACCACGATCCTTTCACTCTTGATATGTTCGGTAGCTCGGCCTTGTCCTCCGGGCTCGGCCTTGGCGTCACCGCCTTTGCCGAAAGTCCGGCACTCAAACCCGCCGAAGACGCGCCGCCGCCAGTCGCACCGGCCAAGCGGTCAAGAAGCCAGCAGCCCGCGAAACAAAGGGTCGTCGAAGCGCCCGAGCGCGGCAGCAACTTCCATCTTTCCGGAAGCCGTTCACTGGCCAAGGGCTGGAAGGCGCGCGCCCGCGACAATCTCGATGCGATTGCGCTCGCTAGGACGATCGCCGCCGAGGACCGGCCCGCGACGCCCGAGGAACAGGCGCGCCTCATCCGCTTCACCGGATTTGGTGCGTCCGATCTCGCCAACACCATCTTCACCCGGCCGGGCGAGGACGGGTTCCGCAAGGGCTGGGCGGAGCTAGGCCAGGATTTGCAGGAAGCCGTGAATGCGGGCGACTACGCCTCGCTTGCCCGCTGCACCCAATATGCCCATTTCACGCCGGAGTTCATTGTCCGCGCGATCTGGAAGGGTCTCGAACGGCTCGGCTGGCGCGGTGGCCGTGTGCTCGAACCTGGCATCGGGACCGGGCTGTTTCCCGCGCTGATGCCGGAGGCACTACGGGATGCGTCCTTTGTCACCGGCGTCGAGCTCGATCCGGTCACGGCACGCATTGCGCGGCTCCTGCAGCCGGTCGCCCGCATCATCGAAGGCGATTTCGCGCGCACCGACCTTCCGGCGCATTTCGATCTCGCCGTCGGTAACCCTCCATTTTCGGACCGCATTGTGCGCTCCGATCGCGCCTACCGGTTGCTCGGTCTGCGGCTGCATGACTATTTCATTGCCCGCTCTATCGATCTCCTGAAGCCCGGCGCGCTTGCCGCCTTCGTCACCTCGTCCGGGACGATGGACAAGGCGGACGCCACGGCGCGCGAACACATCGCCAGATCCGCCGATCTCATCGCCGCAATCCGCCTGCCCGAAGGCAGCTTCCGGCAGGAGGCCGGCACGGATGTCGTTGTCGGCATCCTGTTCTTCCGCAAGCGCAAGCCGGGCGAGCCGCATGGCGAGGCGTCCTGGCTCAACCTCGCCGAGGCCGTTCCCGCCAGCGAGGACAGTGAGGCCGTCAGGGTCAATCGGTGGTTCGCTGACCATCCCGATCACGTGCTCGGCCGCCACGCGACCACATCCGGGTCGTTCGGCGAAACCTATACCTGTCTGCCCGATGAGAGCGATCTCGAAGCCAAGCTAGACGCGGCCATCCTCTCCCTTCCGCAAGCCCTTTATGATGGCGAGCCCGAAGCGATCGATGTCGATCTCGAGCTTGTCCCGGTCGGCGCTGATACCGCCAGACCCGAAGATGCCCATGTCCGCGAAGGCAGTTTTGTCTTCGATGCCTCAAATGGCATCATGCAGGTGATCGACGGTAAACCCGCTCCGGTTCCTCTCCGCAAGGGCCGTTCAGGCGCGGGGTTTTCGGAGAAACAGATCAACATCGTCAGGAAGTTGATCCCGGTCCGCGACGCGGTGCGCGCGGTCCTCAAGGCCCAGGAGACCAATCAGCCATGGCGGGACCTGCAGGTGAAGCTGCGGATCGCCTGGTCGAGCTTCGTGCGCGACTTCGGGCCGATCAATCACACCAAGGTGTCGATCACCGAAAACGAGACGACTGGTGAAACCCGCGAGACGCATCGCCGCCCGAACCTGCAACCCTTCCTCGACGATCCCGATTGCTGGCTAGTCGCTTCCATCGAGACGTACGATCTCGATACGGATACCGCTAAGCCCGGCCCGATCTTTTCTGAGCGGGTCATCGCCCCGCCATCGCCGCCCGTGATCACCAGTGCCGCCGATGCGCTCGCCGTCGTCCTAAACGAGCGCGGCCATGTCGATATCGATCATATCGCCGAGCTGTTGCACGAGGACCGCGACACCGTCATCGCGGAACTTGGCAGCGCCATCTACCGCGATCCCGCCGACGGGTCCTGGCAGACGTCCGACGCCTATCTCTCGGGATCCGTGCGCGACAAGCTAGCGATCGCCGAGGCCGCCGCTGAGCTCGATCCGGCTTACAAGCGCAATGTCGAGGCGCTCGAAGCCGTCCAGCCGGCCGATCTTAGCCCGTCGGAGATCACCGCGCGGCTCGGTGCCCCGTGGATTCCCGCCTCCGATGTCGTCGACTTCGTCAAGGAGACGATGGGCACGGACATCACGATCCGGCACATGCCGGAACTCGCCTCCTGGACGGTCGATGCCCGCATGCTCGCCTACCGGGCCGAGGGGACGTCCGAATGGGGCACCAAGCGCCGACATGCTGGCGAACTGCTCGCCGATGCCCTCAATAGCCGTATCCCGCAGATCTTCGACACGGTGAAAGACGGCGACAGCGAGCGGCGGGTCCTCAATGTCGTCGACACCGAGGCGGCCAAGGAAAAGCTCACCAGGATCAAGACCGCCTTCCAGACATGGGTCTGGTCCGATCCCGACCGCACCGACCGGCTGGCGCGTGTCTATAATGACACCTTCAACAATATCGCGCCCCGATCCTTCGACGGGAACCATCTGCAACTCCCGGGCGCCTCTGGCGCCTTTGTTCTTTATGGGCATCAAAAGCGCGGCATCTGGCGAATTATCTCGTCGGGCGCGACCTATCTCGCCCACGCCGTTGGCGCCGGCAAGACCATGACGATGGCGGCCGCCATCATGGAACAGCGTCGCCTCGGCCTGATCTCAAAAGCCATGCTGGTCGTTCCCGGCCATTGCCTGGCGCAGGCCGCCCGCGAGTTCCTCGCGCTCTACCCGACGGCCCGGATTCTCGTGGCCGACGAAACCAACTTCACCAAAGACAAGCGTCATCGCTTCCTGTCGCGCTCCGCGACGGCCAACTGGGACGCGATCATCATCACCCATTCGGCGTTCAAGTTCATCGCCGTCCCCGCCGTCTTCGAAAAACAGATGATCGAGGATGAACTCGCGCTCTACGAAGAGCTTCTCACTCGGGTTGAGAGCGACGACCGGGTGTCGCGCAAGCGGCTCGAGCGGCTGAAAGAGGGCCTGAAGGACCGGTTGGAATCGCTGGCGACCGTCAAGGACGATCTCCTGACCATTTCCGAGATCGGTGTCGACCAGATCATCGTCGACGAGGCGCAGGAGTTCAGAAAACTCTCCTTCGCCACAAACATGTCGACGCTCAAGGGCGTCGACCCGAACGGCTCGCAGCGGGCCTGGGACCTCTATGTCAAATCCCGTTTCATCGAGACGAAGAACCCGGGCCGGGCGCTGGTGCTCGCCTCCGGCACGCCGATCACCAACACGCTTGGCGAAATGTTCTCCGTCCAGCGCTTCCTCGGGTTCGCGGCGCTCAAGGAACGCGGTCTGCACGAATTCGACGCCTGGGCGTCGACCTTCGGCGACGTGGCGACCGAGCTCGAATTGCAGCCCTCGGGCAAATACAAGCCCGTCTCGCGCTTTGCGACCTTCGTCAACGTGCCGGAGCTGATCGCCATGTTCCGCTCCTTCGCCGATGTCGTCTTGCCGGAGGACCTGAAGCAATATGTGAAGATCCCGGCCGTCTCGACCGGCAAGCGGCAGATCGTCACCGCGAAACCGACCGACGACTTCAAGCTCTATCAGCAAGTGCTTGAGGCGCGCATCAAGGCGATCGAAAAGCGCGAGGGACCGGCCCAACCCGGCGACGACATTCTGCTTTCCGTCATCACTGATGGCCGCCATGCCGCGATCGATCTGCGTCTGGTCGATCCGGACAATGACGACGAGCCGGACAACAAGCTCAACAAGCTGATTGCCAATGCTCATCGCATCTGGTCGGAAACCGCCGGAAACACCTACGTGACCCGCGACGGCAAGCCCTATGACCTGCCCGGCGCGGCGCAGATGATCTTTTCCGATCTCGGCACGATCAGCGTCGAGAAAAGCAGAGGCTTTTCCGCCTATCGCTGGATCCGAGACGAGCTCGTCCGCCTCGGCGTCCCGGCCTCGGAAATCGCCTTCATGCAGGACTACAAGAAGACCGAGGCCAAGCACCGGCTGTTCGCCGACGTCAATGCCGGCAAGGTCCGCTTCCTGATCGGCTCCTCGGAGACCATGGGCACCGGCGTCAACGCGCAGCTTCGCCTCAAGGCGCTGCATCATCTCGACGTTCCGTGGCTCCCCTCCCAGATCGAACAGCGGGAAGGGCGCATCGAGCGGCAGGGCAATCAGCACGACGAGATCGATATCTTCGCCTACGCCACCGAAGGCTCGATGGATGCGCAGATGTGGCAGAACAACGAGCGCAAGGCCCGCTTCATTGCCGCCGCGCTCTCCGGCGACACCTCCGTGCGCCGGCTGGAAGATCTCGGCGAGGGCCAGGCCAACCAGTTCGCCATGGCAAAGGCCATCGCGTCGGGCGATCAGCGCCTGATGCAGAAGGCCGGCCTCGAAGCCGATATCGCGCGGCTCGAACGCTTGCGCGCAGCGCATCGTGACGATCTCTTCGCCGTCCGCCGCCAGATCCGCAATGCCGAACGCGACATCGACCATGCCACGCGGCGGATCGCCGAGATCGGCAATGACATCGAGCGCCGGATTCCAACGACAGGCGACGCCTTCGCCATGACAATTGCCGGGCAATCCTTCGCCGAGCGCAAGCCCGCGGGCCGCGCGCTGATGAAGGAAATCATGACGCTGGTACATCTGCGGGAGGAGGAGGAGATGACTCTCGGGAAGATCGGCGGCTTCGATCTGGTCTTCTCTGGCCAGCGCTTCGGCAACGACGAATTCCAATACGATGTCGCGCTCGCGCGAACCGGTGTGGAGACCGACATCGATCTCTCCCTGACCGTCACGCCGCTCGGCGCGGTCTCGCGCATCGAGCATCTCCTCGCAGGTTTCGAGGACGAGCGGTCGCAATATCGGTTCCGGCTCGACGACGCCAGGCGTCGGCTCGCCTCCTACCAGTCGCGCCAGGGCGGAGAATTCGGCTTCGAGGACGAGCTTGCCGACAAACGCCGGCAGCTCGATGCCATCGAGGCCGATCTGGCGGACGAGGTCCTGAAAGAGGGGAAGGAAGCCATGGAGGCGGCCTGAGGAAGGAAAGAGCGGGAGGGGGACCGATCGCAGATCGGTTGGACCGGTGATGCATTCGCTCAACCGCCGCCTGCGCCATCCCGGCCCGTCATCCTTCGCAGGGCTTTGCAGCCCCGCTTGTCCGGCCGGGCAGGGCTGCTCGGCCGCAGTTGCACCGGCCCGCCCGCTCCGCGGTTCGGAGGAGGTCTTCGAGAAGAAGACGAGAAAGGGAACCGGCGGCATGCCGGGCCCACAATCGTGAACAGGAGCTTCCCATGCATATCATCAAGATCGACCCGCGCGCGCTGAAGGATAATCCCGATGATGCCCGCAAGTCCAAATCCACGCCGCAGGGCGATGCGCTGCTCGCCGCGACCATCATGGCCGTCGGCATCATCCAGCCGCCTGTCGTCTCTCCTGAAGCCGATGGCGGCAACGGCTTCATCATCCAGGCCGGCCATCGCCGCACGAGAGGTGCGATCGCGGCCGAGCTCGAGGAGATCGAGGTCATCGTGACCGATGCGGCCGAGGATGGCGGCGCCATGCGCTCGATGGTCGAGAACATCGCCCGCGAACCGCTCAACCCGGTCGATCAATGGCGGGCCATCGAACGGCTTGTCGCGCTCGGCTGGACCGAGGAAGGCATCGCCGCTGCGCTGTCGCTTTCGGTCCGCCAGATCAAGAAGCTCCGGCTTCTCGCCAATGTGCTGCCCGCCATGTTGGACCAGATGGCCAAGGGCGACATGCCGGACGAGCGGCAGCTCAGGACCATTGCCGCCGCCTCGATCGCCGAGCAGAAAGAAGTCTGGAAGGCGCACAAGCCGACCAAGGCCGATCCTCAGGTCTCGTGGTGGAGTGTCGCGAATGGCCTGTCGAAGACCCGCATGTATGCGCGCGATGCCAGCTTCGACGATGAGCTGGCGCAGGCCTACGGCATTGCATGGGTCGAGGATCTCTTCGCGCCCGCAGACGAGGACAGCAGGTACACCACTGATGTCGAGGCGTACCTCGGCGCCCAGCAGGAGTGGATGACCAACAACCTGCCCAAGAACGGCCTGATCACCGAGTCCAACAATTGGGGCCAGCCGGAACTGCCCAAGAAGGCCGAGCGCGTCTACGGCAAGCCGAAGAAGTCCGACCATACGGCGATGTATCTCGACCGTGAGGGCAAGGTGCAGTCAGTCGTCTACCGGATGCCCGAGCCGAAGGCGGCGAAAGGCAAGGGTGGCAAGGGTGGTGTCGTCGCGCCGGCGCAGCGCCCGGACGTCACCCAGAAGGGCCAGGACATGATCGGGGACTTCCGCACCGATGCGCTGCACGAGGCGCTTCAACGCGCACCGATCGAGGACGATACGCTGATGGCGCTGCTCGTCATCGCTTTTGCCGGTCAGAACGTCCGCGTCGATTCCGGCTCCGGCAATACGGGGTCGTTCCGCAGCCAGATCGCTCCGCATGCCGCGATGCTCGTCGATGAAACCGGCAATCTCGCCTTCGACCAGGACACGCTGCGCATTGCCGTGCGCTCGGTACTGATCGAGGTGCTGTCGTGCCGCCGCAACATGTCGAATAGCGGCATCGTCTCCCGGATTGCGGGCGCCGTCGTCGGGGCCGACAACTTCCTGCCCAATATGGGCACGGAAGATTTCCTCCTGTGCCTCTCCCGGCAGGCGCTCGAGGCGGCATGCACGGACACGTCGGTTCTGCCGCGCAACAAGGTCCGCGATACCCGCACTGCCCTGGTCGAGCATTTTCAGGAAGAGCGGTTCGTCCATGCCTCGGCGCTGTTCGCGCCGGACGCGAACGAGATCGCCGACTGGAAGGCTCGAAACGAGTTCGTCGAGGACGAAGACCTGGGCGACGCCGAAGACTCCCCGGACGAGCCGGAAGCGGACGACACCGACCCGGATGCCATCTCTGAGGGCTTCCGCGAAGCAGCGGAATAGCAATCGGTCTCCTTTCCTTCCGAACGTAACTTCCGCCGCCGGCACCGACCGGCGGCGCTTTCGTTTCCAATCCCGAAAACAGGAGGACATCGCCATGTCCGCACAACTGATTTACGACCATGCGCCGCTCGGCGCGATCATCCGCTATTCCGACGGCACACCCCGGCCGCCGGAACGGCACCGCCGCAAGCTCTGGGCCTGGGAGAACCGCAACAATACGGGGGTTCTGGTCAAGAAGATGCCCGGTCGCCGCACCGGCGAGATCGCGTTGCCCGGCAGTTTCACCCTTCACGAGGGCGATTACGGCACCAAGGCCGTGATCGTTTTGAAGGTGTTCAAGTCCTTTTCGGTTGATAGCGATCTCGCCTTCACCGTGATCGAACGACCGGCCGTTGGTTCGGTCCTCGTCCTCAGCCGCTCCGGAGATGCCGGCGAACTGGTTCATGTCGCAGAAAACAGGCCCGCAGCCCAAGAATGGCTCTCCCGCCACGGTTATCCCAGCGCGGTGTTGCATGAAGTGACCGCCGATGAGGTGGCCGCCGATCATGTCGAGGGGAGGGCGGCATGACGCAGTCCTCCAAATCATCCCCGCCCGGGTCTCAGACCCCGGACCTCTCCGGTGTTGAGTACGCAACCAGTGCCGAGGGCTTTCCCGTGGCGCGCGTCGATGACACCGCCTACGCGATGTTGGCCGGACGGGATGGAACACACCACCTTGCCGCGGCATGGTTTGTGCGGCGCCCTTTGCACGAGCTCGTGCGCGGGGATTTCAACGGGGTTCACGGCGCGCTCGCCGACGAGTCGGCCTTTCGGGCCAAAATGGCAGAGAAGGCAGAGCACATCCGCGAGAAACGTGCGCTCGGCCGACGTGAAATCCATTCCCGTGCAAGCACGCCCTGGGGGCCTTCGCAGGGCGCCACGGTCTTCGCCGAGGGCATTGCCTGCCATTCGACGGCCGGTCATGGCGGATTCCATCTTTCGGCCGATCGCAATGCAAAGGTCGATTGCCGCCTTCGCATTACCAATGGCTGGTACGAGGAAGACGCCGAATGGGCGATCGTCGCGGTCACCTTTCCGGATCTGTTCACCAGCTTCGAACGGCGCTGTGCCGACCAGACTGTCAAGGACAGCTGGCCGGATGAATTCGAGGCGATCACGGGAACCGTGCTCGAACCCGGTCAATCCCGCGAAAAGGATCGCCGGGCCTTCCACACTCGGCACGCCGAAGACTGGATTGTCATATCCGCCATCCGGTCGGATCACCGTGATGGCTTTGTCGAAGTAGTCGCAACACGGGGCGGCAAACGCGATCCTGCGGCGGAGGAACGTCGATTTCTGGTTCCTTCAGCCGAATACACGGCCGGCCCGTTTGGTTTCGTCATCGATCCGGAACGGCACCACGCCTATGACGGGCCTTCCAGCTTCATCGGATGGGGCCGGTGATGGCGGTCCCCTGGAAACTCATCGCCACGGCCTTTGGCTGGCGCGCCAGCTTTCGCATGGACGGCGCCCATCCAAGGCTCATCATCCATCATAAGCGGCACAGCACCCGGTTTGCTGCGGCCGATGCGTGGAAGCGCGCGGTTCGGACTTCGATCCACGCTCCCAGCTACACCAATCCATCAAGGAGACCCAAACCATGACCACATGGCTCGTGGCCGTCCATATTCTCGTGACGGCAGACACCACCAATCCCCGCGCCGACATCGCCAAGGTTCTCGAAGCGCATCTTGATGGATCGATACCATCTCCGAACCAGCCCAAGGCCGCTATTGTCGACTGGGCCGTCGCGGGCGAAGACCTTGCGGCGTCCATGGCTCCTGCCACCGTCCCGCAGGACTATGCCCCCGGAAGCATGCCGTTCCCGCAATGGCCGACTGGCAACGGTTAGCGCACCAATCTCCTGAAGTGCATGCGCAGCCGCCCGGACGGGATGATCGGGAGTGCGGCCAGCATGGTCATCGTCATTTCCTTCAATTCGGGCCGGCATGGGTGGCGCTCCTGCCGGCCTCCCTTCGGGACAGGCTGCGGTCGTAAACCGCCGGCCGGCGGCTTCAAGGCCGCTGCCGCGCCGCGCTGCGGCCGCACGAACCATCCTCGCCAAACCAGCCCCGCGGGATGGCGCAAGGGCTGAAAGCCCTGCTGACCCGCAAGACTGGCTCGCTCGGCTCGGTGCGCGCGGACCCTGAAGCCTCCGTCTTTCCGCCGGTTTGGTCTGACCGCGCCCGAAGGGAGGGCCGGCAGTCCGGCCCAAGCCTTCGGCCAAACCCTGAAGGAAAGGAAACTCACATGACCAGTCCCGCAAGTTCTTCCCGTCAATCCGCCAAGGTCACCCAGCTGCGCAAAGGCGCTTCTCTCGAAATGGTGCGCCTTGCCTGCCCTGATAGCGCCCAGGCATCCCTCATCTCCGAGAGCTTCGGCCTCGCGGTCATCGATGGCGACGGCATTCGCGAACTCCATCACAAGATCATCGTCGATACTGCTGAATCCCTGAGCGATGGCCTCGGCGAACGGGCCATGCAAATTCATCTTCAGCGCATCGTCGGCTCCTTTGTTGGTTCCGCCCACGGGGCCGGACAGTTCTACAGCCGCGCCGTGACCGAGGCCCGCGATGCCACGGCCAAAGGATCCAATGATACCCGCGATGAGGATATCGATGGTCCGGTCGGTTTCGATGGGGCCGCCCAACGCAAGCGCGAATTCGCCGCCGATATGGGCCTGCAGGCCCACGCGCTGCGCTGTGCCGCCGAAGGTGTCGTCACGGCTTACGAGGAAGTGGTCGGCGAGGCCTGGAAGCCATTTCAGCGCCCGGTCGAAAATCCCGGTCAGACCGTCGATCGCAAGGCGGCCGAGTTGCAGATGGCAGCCCTTGGCTGAGCCAAACGGGCGGGGCTCCGGCTCCGCCCGTTGTTCGGGAGTCCCTCCCTCCGGCTCGAGACGGCTATGCGAGGGAGTTGGGGTCCGCTTCGAGCCCGAAACTACCTCCCCTAACCCAGCGTTTCCCGTACCTCATCGCCGCCTGAACATGACCACATTCCCGAGCCCAGCGAGGATGACGCCGAGGATGGACAGGGTGGTCCATTCGTAGCCTTCGAAGAGCGTCGAGAGGGTGAGTGCTACGATGGGGAAGAGGACCGTGGCGTAGCCCGCTTTGGCCGATCCGATGCGGCCGACTAGCATCAAGTAAGTCGTGAACCCGATGATGGATCCGATGACCGACAGGTAGACGAGCGCCGTCCAGTAGATGCCGCCCCGCGGGAGGACCAGCGGTTGGCCCGTCGCGAAAAGGATGGCGAGGAGGCAGAGCGCCCCGATCCCCATGCCCCAGGCATTTGCCGTCATCGGCGTGATGCCGAGGTGCGTGTTCTGCCGTGAGGCCATATTCCCCCAGGAAAAGATCAGGGTGCCCAGCACCGCCCAGCCGATCCCGCGCAGCGTCGATGCGCCCGCCGTGATGTCGATGTCGGGCCAGAAGAGGCAAGCGAGTCCCGCCACCCCGAGCGCGCCGGCGAGTACCGTCTGCCGGCTGATCCGGTCGCCGAAGAAGATTCGCGCGTTCACCGCATTGAAGATCGAGGCGAGCGAGAAGATCACCGAGACGAGGCCCGACGGCACGAGGGAGGTCGCGGTGTAGAGCCCCAGGAAGTTCAGGCAAAAGAGACAAAGCGCCTGCACGACCACGAACCGCCAGACCGCGGGGCTCCGCAATCGGTCGAGTGCGGCGAGCACAGCAAGCATCAGCACCCCCGCCAGCGCGAAGCGGTAGAAGACCGATACGGCGACGGGTACCGCGCCAACTTGCGCGGCAATGGCGATCCAGGTTGTTCCCCAAATGAGGATTGTAGCGGCGAAAAGGACGGGTGTGGTCATTGGGCGGCTCCTGTGCCGCGCCATCTACGCTTTCCCCGCACGGTGCCTTTGCACGATCTTGCGGTGGAGTGCCGGCCCGGCATTCCCGGCCGATCACGATAGGCTTATAAGACCTCATGGCCTCGGTGCGCGATTTCCTTGAAAGTTCCCCGGTCGCGACAGCGGCCGCCACGCTCGATCTGGGCGGGGGACGGGGCGTTACGGTCTGGGAGAACCGCAACGACCGTGTCTCTTACGAGGCGCCGCGAGGCCATGCCTTCAGCCTTTACCTCGCCGGGGGTACCGGCACCCGGCGGTTGGACGGTGCCGGTGCCAGTGGCTGGCCCGGCGCGGTCTGCGTCTTCCCAGACGGACAGCCCTCGGAGTGGGAGATCACGACGCCCCACCGCTTCGCCCACCTCTATCTTCCCGACGACCGACTCCGCGCTGACTTCGCCCGAACGCACGATTGCGACGCGCGCCGGCTCGACGTGCCGGAGATCACCTTCGCCGACATGCCGCACCTTGCCGCACCACTCGCCGCGCTCGCCTGGGCAGCGTCCGCGGGTGACGTCCTGTTGGCCGACACGGCGCTGTCCGAGATCGTCGCGCGGCTCGGAGCGCGCAAGGTGCCGCTCCGCGGCGGGCTATCCCCACATATCCTGCGCCGCATCGACGAATGGATCGAAGCGCATCTTGATGAGGCGATCCGCTTGTCCGATTTCGCTGCGCTGGCGGCTCTCTCGCCATTCCACCTCCATCGCATGTTTCGGGCATCTCGCGGGATACCGCTCCACGCCTGGATCACCGAACGGCGCATCGATCGCGCTAAGTCACTGCTACGCGGCACGGACCCGGTCCTCGAGGTCGCCCTCGCCTGCGGCTTCTCCAGCCAGAGCCATTTCACCCGCACCTTCAAGTCCGGCACCGGGACAACCCCCGCGGCGTGGCGGACGGCGATCAAAGGCTAATAAGTATAGGAACTGATCGTGGGAAATGGGGTATCGCGTACGCTGGTAAGCGACCGCAATGGCAACTTCGTCCGCACAGCTGACTCCGTGGCAGCCATGGCAAATGACTGCTCCATTTGGCAGTCGAGATGCTTTTTGCGCTGAACCAAGTGCTCCAAGACCCCGTGTTCGCCGCTTCTGACCGCTGTTCAACTCGATGGAGATCGAATTTTCCGGCTGATGAGGCGTCCCGATCGCGGATAGCCGCAGCACCATCATCGACGCAACCCAATCCCGCTCTTTTAGAGATGGCATTCCTGGTGCGGCGCGGACTTCCACGATCAACCCACAAGGGGTCCGCTCGCAAGCGGCGGCCGCTTGGCTTTGGCCTGCGCGGTGATCGCGTCCGCTAGGCCGCACACTGACGGAGCCATCAAGAGCGGGAATTGGCCCGCTCCAACGATGGAGCCTCACATGTCGCACGATCTTTCTCTCGCCCAAAAGCACGCCTGGAACCTCGCACGCATCCTCATGACCCCGGTCGTCCTCTTTCAGTCCGGCACCGAATTCGGGGTGCTGCCCGTCGACGAGTTCGAAGACGCGGACGTCATCGGCCTCTACCTCTACGATCCCTACTCCGGCGGCGAGGCTCTTCATTGAGCCTGTGCCGATTCCGAACCTCCCACTGAGCGGCGCCGAGCGCCGCTCTCCTCTTGCCTGTCCCGCACACCGCAACCCCGTCCCGGTTTTGGCCTGGGCGGAGCCGGCATGTCCGGCAACGGCTTGCGCCGTCCTCCCCTCCGGTTCGGCCCTGTGGGTGCCGGCCAAACCTTGCTGCTCCGCCCCTGACGGCCCCGTGACGGGGCCGCGATGGGCGCGGCCTCAGGAACCGGAGGTAAATGAAAATGGGAAAGAAAGAGAAGAGCGCAGAACCGGACGTCTATGCCCGGATTACGGAGAAGATCGTCGCCGAAATGGAGCAGGGCGTTCGCCCGTGGATCAAGCCCTGGAGCGCCGGACATGCGGACGGGCGCATTACCCGCCCGCTTCGGCATAACGGCGAACCCTATACCGGCATCAACGTCTTGCTGCTTTGGTCGGAGAGCATGGCCCGCGGTTTCGAAGCGCCGCTCTGGATGACCTATCGCCAGGCGTCGCAAATCGGTGCGCAGGTCCGAAAGGGCGAATCCGGCACGACGGTCGTCTATGCGAGCCGCTTCACCAAAACCGAGACGGATGCCCGTGGCGATGAGGTCGAGCGTGATATTCCGTTTCTGAAGACCTACACGGTGTTCAACTGTGATCAGATCGACGGGCTCCCCGACCATTATTATCACCGGCCCGACAAGGTCATTGATCCGGTCGCGCGGATCGAGCATGCGGACCGGTTTTTCGCCAATACCGGCGCGATCATCCGCCACGGCGGATCGAAAGCCTTTTACGCATCGGCCAGCGATCACATCCAGATGCCGCCGTTTGAGACGTTCCGGGATGCTGAATCCTATGTCGCGGTCCTCAGCCATGAAACCGTGCATTGGACATCACCCAAGCATCGTGTCGGGCGCGATCTGTCGCGATATCACAAGGATCGAACCGAGCGCGCACGCGAAGAACTCGTGGCCGAACTCGGAAGCTGCTTTTTATGCGCCGATCTTGGCATTGTACCCGAGCTGGAACCTCGTCCGGATCACGCCAGCTATCTTCAATCCTGGCTCAAGGTCCTAAAGGACGACAAACGCGCGATCTTCCAGGCAGCTGCGCATGCACAACGCGCCGTCACCTATCTGCATGGTCTGCAACCGGCACAGCTTGCCGAAGAGCGGGAGGCAGCCTGATGCTCTCTCTTGCGAATGTCACCGAGGAGGGCAATCTGCCTTCCACCATCCGGCTGCGCGTGCTGTCGCTGGGCGCTGGCGTCCAATCGACCACGCTCGCCCTCATGGCTGCCCATGGCGAGATTGGTCCGATGCCCGATTGCGCCATCTTCGCCGACACCGGCTGGGAGCCTAACTCTGTTTACGACCATCTTGACTGGCTGCGCTCACCCAATGTCCTGCCATTCCCCGTCCATCTCGTTTCGGCCGGGAATATCCGCGAACAGTTGATGGCCGCCGGCGAGGGCAATCGCTGGGCATCGATCCCTGCCTTTGCCCGAACGGTCACGCCGGCGGGATCGAAGGTGCCAGTCTGTGATAAGGACGGTGAGGGTGACCTTGTTCAGGTCTCCACGCGGCGCACCAACCGTGAAACCGTGTCGATCGGCATGATCCGCCGGCAATGCACCACGGATTTCAAGATCGTGCCGATCCGGCGAAAGGTCCGTAAGCTTGCGGGACTGACCCGCAAACGCTCACCCACCCATGCCATCGTGGAACAATGGATCGGCATTTCCCGCGACGAGATCATCCGTGTGAAGCCAAGCCGTGAGGCCTGGCAGATCAATCGTTGGCCATTGATCGAGAAACGCATGAACCGGCGCGAATGCCTGGCCTGGTTACGCCGACATGACTATCCCGAGCCGCCGAAATCCGCCTGCATCGGATGTCCGTTTCACGACAATGCCCGCTGGCGCGCGATGCGGGACCATGACCCCGAGGCCTGGACCGACGCTGTCGAGATCGACCGAGCGATTAGAACGGGCCTGCGCGGGATCCGCGGCGAGGTCTTTCTGTATCGATCAGCGGTTCCGCTCGAAGAGGCCGATCTGTCGACGGCCGCGGATCGCGGTCAGCTCGATTTGTGGCCGAACGAGTGTGAGGGCATGTGCGGTGTCTAGCCATTCTGTCCACACCCGAAACCCCGTTTCCGACCGCTCGTCGCGCTCCGACACTCGCAATCCGCTATTGCGCCTTCCGGCCGCACAGCGCATTGGCAACCTGCCCGAACCGATGCGAGCAGAGCTGGCTCTCCTCCTGAAAGAGTTGGTCCTCGATGCACGCGACCACGCCGAAGCAAGCTGGCGTAAACACAAGGCTCCGATGGCCGCCTATTGGAAGGTCGTCAGCGTCTATGCCATGCATCTTAGCCGCATTGTCCGGCCATCGAGCAAACCATGAGATGGCAATCAACCGCCTGTAACCATCGGACGGGTGGACATGAATGCCAGATTGCGACTTGCCAGCGTTTCGAGGTGGATACGATCCCGGGTTTTCGGCCGATCATGTTAGTCCAACCCAGCAACGAAAGCGCCAAGGAGATCCGAGGGCGGGTGGCCAGAGCGGTCGGTTCGGACTGCGTCAGCAGGCGCTAGACACGGGCGAGACAGATCGACACTGGCAAGCGCAGGTCATGGCAATGGTCCGGCAAGCCAATCTGTGTTCCCTTCACATCGGTGTCACAGAGCTCGGCCACCGCGGTCTCGATGGGGCATGTCTGACCGGGACCCGGCTTCGCCTCGTCCGGCTGCCCGCAACGCCCGTCCGAAACTTTCTTCCCCTGCCGGCTGCGCCGCCATTCCTCGCGGTTCAAGAAAGTTACTCCCGGCCGTCCTCCATTTCATTTCGGCCCTGCGGGTGCGCGCCGTCCGTTCCCGATCTCTTCGACAGCCATCGAGGCCGCGATGGTCGCGGCTCGACAACATCGAAAGGAACATCACAATGGCTAACATCGGCACCTTCACCTCGACCAAAACCGGCTTCACCGGCCAGATCAAAACCCTCGCACTCAATGTCAAAGCTCGCTTCGAGCGCATCGAAAACCCCGGCGAGAACGGCCCCCACTTCCGCATCTACTCGAATTCGGTCGAACTGGGAGCAGCCTGGCAGAAACAGGCCAAGCAGACCGAACGCGACTACCTCTCGGTCAAGCTGGACGACCCGAGCTTTCCGGCTCCGATCTACGCCACCCTGGTCGAGGTGGAAGGTCAGGAAGGCATGCAGCTCATCTGGTCCCGCCCCAACGGCAATCGGGACTGAGTTCCCAAAGACAAAGGCCCCGCCACAAGGCGGGGCCTTTCTCATGTCACAGGAGATCATCACGTTCAGCTTTTCCCGTTCGCCCTGCCAGCGTCGCGGTATCCGCGGCGCCTTTTTGTACGTTCGAGCCGTATCAGCGCATCATCGGCCTCGTCGCTTCCGTCGAAGGTCTCGATCATCGATTGGCCGCGCGTCCCGATCCGGCCCCACTCGCGCACGAGTGACGCACCGCCAAACAGTGTCGGCTGAATGGAGAGGCTGTAGAACCGCCGCATGTTCTGCGACGGGTCGACGCGCCTGAGATGAACCGGACCAGTATTCCTCATGGCGCTGAGTCTCGCCTCCTTCGGAGGCGCGGTCCAACGAGTGTTGTGGATCAATGTGCCCGGATCGATTCACGAAATTGATAGGCCACCCCCTTTGACCATTATGAATTCGGCACTTTCTCCCGCACGACTCCCTTCATGTCCTCGCGCCGGAACCAGATTGCACGACCACATCTCAGAGGGGGATTGCCGGACGTAAAGACGATCTGCTCGTCACCGCGCATACGCAATACTTCCTCCGGCAGGATCAGCGGTCTGGCCGCCAATTGCTTGGAGCGCGTTCGCGACGATCCCGACATTTGCGATGTGCGGCTGAGCTGGTCGACTTCGACGGTCGTGTTACCGCATCGCCGCGAGATGTAGTCGGCGGTTTCGGGATCATTGATCGCCGCGAAGGACACCCAGGACGCACTCTCGAACCATTTCGATGTGGCATCCCGCCCACCATAGGTTTCGCGCATCTGACCGATCGACTGGAAGAGGAGAAGCAGACTGATCCCGTATTTGCGACCGGCGTCCCGCGCGGTCTCCAGAATGCGCAGATATCCGAGCCGTGCGACCTCATCGAGAAGGAACAAAGTTCGACCCTTGATCTCTCCATTCCGGTTGTAGATTGCATTGAGCAACGCGCCGATGATCGTGCGCGCGAGGCCGGGATGCGCCTCGAGCGTCTTCAGGTCCAGGTTGACGAAGATGTCAGTGTTACCGCCGGCGATGTCTTCGGTGGAGAAGCTCGAACCCGAAACGAGCGCCGCATAGTTCGGGTAGCTTAGCCAATGCGTTTCCTTGATCGCATTGGCGTAAACACCGGAGAATGTTTCTGGCGTCATGTTGACGAAGGCGGCCACGTTCTCGCGCACGAATTCGGACTCTGATTTATCGTGGATCGTCTGCAACCGTTCGCGCAGTTTCGGTTCTGGCTCGGAGAGATTCATGCGCACCTGCCGGAGCGTCTGCTTCTCCTTTTCCGTATGTCCGGACAGGCAGACGTCGGCGATCAGCGCGGTGATGAGCTGCAGGGCCGAGGCCCGGAAGAAGTCATCACGCATGGAAATCTGCTTGCCGACATCGGTGACGACCCAGCTCGCGACCGCAACGACATCCTCTTCCTTCGTGCCACCGAACCGACCGATCCAGTCGAGCACGTTGAAGCCGACCGACGAGTCCTTCGGACTGAGCACGAAGACCTCGCGCCCGGCGCGCCGCCTTTGATCGATGACCATGGGCGCGACCTCGTTGGACGGGTCGAGCGCGACGAGGCCGCTCCCCCATTTGAGCGCCGTGGGGATCGTTACCGAGGTGGTCTTGAACCCGCCGGAGCCGGCGAAGACCAAGCCATGTGTCGAGCCGAAAGACGCATCGAAACACAATAGCGGCGACTTGCCCCCCGCGCCCCAGCTATCTTTCACATCAGCGCGAAACGTCCGGCTCGCAACGCTGTCCTTGTCGACGCGATAGCCCTCGCCGACAACGATTCCGCCCGCTTCGCCAAACATGCGTTTGGCCTCGGGCATCGGCATCCAGTTGGCCGAACCGTGGATCGCCCGCTTGCCGTTGACGCGGCGCGGCTTCATGGTCGCGAAGGCGGCATCGCCGCGCAATGCAACCCGCAGGGCAAACATGCCGGCGATCATTGCGATCATCGCACCAATGCCTGTCGAAGGATCGGCATACTCGATGATGCTGTGGCCGTCAGGAACAGCATCATGGAAGCCGGCCAGGCGTTGGAATTCGCGTAACGTAGCGATCGCAATGACCCCGACCGCGCCGATCAGAACGCCGAGCCCCGCAGCGCGGATCGCAACGGCTCCGCGCGCTGCAAACAGGAAAACTACCCCGGTGGCCGCGGCAATGACATAGGGCAGGGCAAGCCCGATCCGGCCCAGTGTCTGCTGCGCCTGCAAGCTGGTTCCGAACCCGGCCAGCCAGGTCTCGATACCGGTGACGCCGATGCAGGCGCCGACCATCAGAACCGGTACGGCGATCAGCACCATGAGCTTACTCGGTGTCATCGGAAAACGCCTTCTCGCCGATTGCCATCAGGCGCTTGCGCTCTTCGTCATCGGACCTGATCCGGCTGGCGCCGTCGATCAGTAGTCCGAGCAGGAGCGCGCGCTTTTCATAGCGAAGCCCCGCCTTGGCGATCAGGCCGCCAAGCTGGATTTTCTCGCGGGTGTCCTTCCTGCGGGCTTCGGTCTGGCTTGCCTGTCGCATGCGCTCAAGCCTCGCTACTCTGCCCCGAAGCCGCGCCAGTCGTGTCCGGCGCGGACGTAATCTTTCTTTCCTGGTTACCACCCCCGCGAAATCGCTTGGCAATCTCCTCGAAAGCCACGACGAGCTTTCCATCGTCGATCTCGATTTCTCCGAGACCCGCCTTGAGGGCGAGCCGTCCGATCCGTTCGGCCTCACGCGTTTCCGCGACTTTGAGTTGCTCCTGCAATTTGGCGATATCGGCTCGGATTTTCGATGCGGGCTTCTTCATTCCGTCTGCTCCTGATGAGTGCGAGTGCCTGAAAGGCATGAGCAGGATCGCGGGAGTGCGCGTTCAGCGCACCCCGGCAGAAATGCCGTGTCGGCGAAGCCGACGCTTTGAGAGATCATCCCTGCGTTCCGAAGGAATGCGTCCAAGGGCGCAGTAATACGTCGCTGGCGCGACGTGCTGCTGGCGGCCCTTGCAAAGGGCAGGGGCCTTTCCTCCCGGAACAAGGATGAACTTGTTCTCAGGAGCCCGTTGCGTCGTGGCGATCACGCATTTCACACCTCAGCTTATTTCGCGCGGAAATGGCCGCAGCGCGGTGCTGTCGGCCGCCTATCGCCATTGCGCGAAGATGAGCCACGAGGCGGAAGCGCGGACGGTCGACTATTCGAACAAGAAGAACCTCGCCCACGAGGAATTCTTCCTGCCGCCCGATGCCCCGAAATGGGCCCGCGACATGATCGCCGACCGGTCTGTGGCGGGCGCCGCCGAGGCCTTTTGGAATGCGGTCGAAGCCTTCGAGAAGCGAAGCGATGCCCAGCTCGCCAAGGAATTCATCCTCGCTCTGCCGGTCGAGCTGAACCGGGACCAGAACATCGCCCTGGTCCGGCAGTTCGTCTCCGAGCAGGTGCTCTCGCGCGGGCAGGTCGCCGACTGGGTTTTTCACGACGATCCGGGCAATCCGCACATCCACCTGATGACCACGCTTCGCCCGCTGACCGAAGATGGGTACGGGTCCAAGAAGGTCGCCGTACTCGGTCCGGACGGACAACCGCTTCGGACCAAGGCCGGGAAAATCCAGTACAAGCTCTGGTCCGGTGAGAAGCCTGAATTCCTCGAGCAACGGCAAAGATGGCTCGATCTTCAGAACCACCATTTGGCACTTGCCGGGTTGGAAGTACGGGTCGACGGCCGCTCCTATGCCGAACGCGGCATCGACATCGAGCCGACCACCCATATCGGTGTTGCGGCAAAGGCGCTGCAGCGCAAGGCCGAGACCAAGGCGAGCGCCATCGATCTTGAACGGCTCGCCCTTCATGAGGCGCAACGGCAAAAGAACGCGGGGCGGATCGAGGACCGGCCCGAGCTGGTGCTCGACATTCTCACCTCCGAGAAGAGCGTCTTCGACCAGCGCGACATCGCCAAGGTCCTGCAACGATATATCGACGATCCCGAAAGCTTCCAGCGACTCCTGGCGCGGATCGCGGAAAGCCCGGAATGCGTGAAGCTCGCCGATGAGACCATTGAGTTCGCGACAGGCGCGCGTGTCCCGGCGCGGCTGACCACACGGGCGATGATCCGGCTCGAGGCCGAAATGGTCAGCCGGGCGGACTGGCTTTGGGGAAAGAGCGGGTTTGCGGTCCGGGCGAAGGTTTTGGAAGCCGTCTTTGGCCGGCACGAGCGGCTGTCGGATGAGCAGCGGACAGCCATCGAGCATGTGGCGGGCGCGGAGCGGATCGCGACCGTCGTCGGCCGGGCAGGGGCTGGTAAGACCACGATGATGAAGGCCGCCCGCGAAGCCTGGGAACTGGCCGGCTACAAAGTGGTCGGCGGCGCGCTTGCCGGCAAGGCGGCCGAGGGTCTGGAGAAGGAAGCGGGCATCCCGTCGCGGACGCTCGCCTCCTGGGAGCGTGGCTGGCAGAAGGGCCGCCGCCGTCTCGATGACAAGACAGTGTTCGTTCTCGACGAGGCGGGCATGGTCTCGTCCCGTCAGATGGCGATCTTCGTTGAAGCGGTCACCAAGTCCGGCGCCAAACTGATCCTTGTCGGCGACGCCGAACAGTTGCAGCCAATCGAGGCCGGTGCGGCGTTCCGGGCGATCGTCGAGCGCACCGGCTACGCCGAGCTCGAAACCATCTACCGCCAAAAAGAGGCCTGGATGCGCGCCGCATCGCTCGATCTGGCGCGGGGTCGGGTGAAGGAAGCGCTCTCTGCATATCGCGCGAAGGGCAAGCTGATTTCGCAAACGCTGAAGGCCGATGCGATCGAAACGCTCATTGCCGACTGGAATCGGGATTACGATCCGGAGAAGTCGACTTTGATCCTCGCGCATCTTCGCCGCGATGTCCGCCAGCTCAACACGATGGCGCGCGAAAAGCTCGTCGAGCGGGGGCTGGTCGAGGCCGGTCATGTCTTCAGGACCGAGGACGGCGAGCGGAATTTCGCGGCCGGCGACCAGATCGTCTTCCTCAAGAACGAGGGGTCGCTCGGCGTCAAGAACGGCATGATCGCAAAGGTCGTCGAAGCGGCGCCCGGCCGTATCGTCGTAACCATTGGAGACGGGGAAGGCGCACACCGCGTCACCGTCGACCAGCGCTTCTACCGAAACCTGGATCACGGCTACGCCACGACCATCCACAAGTCGCAGGGCGCTACGGTCGATCGCGTGAAGGTGCTCGCCTCACTCTCGCTCGACCGGCATCTGACCTATGTCGCAATGACCCGGCATCGGGAAGACATGGCGCTCTATTATGGCAGCCGGTCTTTCCACCTCGCGGGCGGGCTCGAGAAACTCTTATCCCGCAAAAACGCCAAGGAAGTCACGCTCGATTATGCGGGCGGCCGCTTCTATGCCCAGGCACTGCGTTTTGCCAACCACCGCGGTCTTCATCTCGTCCGCGTCGCCCGGACGCTGATGCGGGACCGGGTCCAGTGGACGATCCGGCAGAAACAGAAACTGGTCGATCTCGGAGCTCGCCTTCGCGCCGCCGGCGCGCGTCTGGGCATTGTCGATCAGCCACTTCACCAACCCGCGCAATCAATCAGAAAGGCCGCGCCGATGGTCAAGGGTATTTCCATTTTCACTATGTCGGTCACCGACGCCGTGGACGAAAAGCTGCAATCCGATCCGGCGCTGCAAAAGCAGTGGGACAATTTCTCCGACCGTATTCGCCTCATCTACGCGGATCCTGAATCCGCCTTCAAGGCCATGCGCATGGAGGCGGTTGTCGAAGACCCGAACGTTGCCAGGCAGCGCCTCGGCGAGATCGAGCGGAATGCGGCGAGCTTCGGTGCGCTCAAGGGTCGAGACGGGTTTCTGGCGAGCCGCTCGGATCGCGAAGAGCGGCGCGTGGCGGAAGTCAACGTACCAGCACTGCGCAAGGACCTCGAACGCTATCTCGACATGAGGGAGAGGGCGACGGCCAAGTACAGGCTGGAAGAGGAAGGACACCGCAAGCGGACCTCGATCGACATTCCGTCCCTGTCGCCGGCAGCAGCGCGCGCAATGGAAAAGGTCCGCGACGCCATCGACAGGAACGACCTGCCGGCCGCGCTCGGCTTTGCGCTGGCCGACCGCATGGTGAAAGCCGAACTCGACACCTTCAACAAGGCGGTCTCGGAGCGGTTCGGGGAGCGGACATTGCTCGGCAATGCGGCCAAGGACCCGTCGGGCGCGACCTTCGGCAAAGCGGCGCAGGGCATGTCGGCGGGCGAACGCGAAAAGCTCGCTTCCGCTTGGCCGATGATGCGCGCCGGCCAGCAGCTGGCCGCCCATGAGCGCACCCAGAAAGCCCTGAAACAGTCCGAGGCGATGCGGCAGACGCAGACCAAGAGCCAGGGGCTTCAACAGTGAGCCGCCGTCGCCGGACGGTGATCGTTGCCGTTCTCGCTTGCTTTCCTCTGGCGTTGCTCGGCTTGGGCTATGGGGCGGACTTTCGGTTCAATCTGACACCGAGCTATCCGCTCGGTCTCTGGCGGATCGAAACGCTGAACCGTGATGTCCGGGGCGGGGATCGGATATTCATTTGCCCGCCGCTGACCGGCGCGTTTCGTCAGGCACTTGAGCGCGGATATGTGCGGCGCGGCCTCTGCCCCGGCTGGCTCAGCCCCTTGATCAAGACGGTCGCGGCACTGCCCGGGCAATCAGTTGAAATCGGCACATCCGTCGCGATCGACGGTCTCGCTCTGCCGCAATCCGCAGTCCAACCGCGTGACGGATCGGGCAGGGAGCTGACGCCCGATCCCGGCGGTGTCGTGCCCCCAGACACGCTGTTTCTTTTTTCGACATTCAGAGGTTCTTATGACTCGCGCTACTTCGGGCCGATCCCGGCCGCCGGCGTTCTCGGGTTGGCAAAACCGGTTTTCACCTTCACGCCATAGCATGGTCACCGCGGCAATGTTCCTCGCTGCTGCCGCCGGGGTTGGTGCGTTCGGGTGGAGCGGCGAAGTGCTTCTTCTCCCGATCGCGTGCCTCTTTCCCGCACTCTGGGCGTTCGCCCCCACACGGCTGGTCGCAGGCATGGTTTCGATGGCGTATTTCATGGCGGCTTCGAGAGGCTTGCCCAACGGCGTATCGATTTTCTACGCGAGCGATATCTGGGTCGGTCTCGGTCTCTGGATTGCCGCGTCACTGCTGTTCGTTGCAGTACACACGGTGCTTTGGTCTCCAAAGCCCGGATGGCATCGGCCGTTACGATATCTGTTTGCGGCGACGCTGATGAGCGTGCCGCCGCTCGGCATCGTCGGGTGGGCAAGTCCGATCACGCCGGCCGGTGTCCTGTTCCCCGGTTGGGGGTGGGGAGGACTTGCAATCACGGCAGCCGGCTTAACGGTGATGTCCACACGAGCCTGGCCGCTCGCGACTGTCGCAATGGGCGTGGCCTTTGCGCTTTCCGCAATCACCTGGACTGATCCCGCGGCACCAAAGGGATGGGTCGGAATTGATACGACCTTCGACTACCAGGTCGCTGGAAACCATGCCGACTATGAGCAGCATATGGAGACGATCGCGCTCGTCAGACGCGCCGCGGAGGACGGTGCCACCACAATCATCCTTCCCGAAAGCGCGCTTGGGATCTGGACACCGACCGCCGAACGCCTCTGGACCCGAAACCTGGTCGGCCTCGATGTCGTCGTCGCTGGCGGCGCCGTTGTCATCAACGAGAGCGGCTACGACAATGTCATGATCGAGCTAACAGGCGAGGGGACGAGGATCCTCTACCGGGAGCGGATGCCGGTGCCGGTTTCGATGTGGCGGCCCTGGGAAGAGGGCGGCGCGACGGCGCAATTCTTCGGCAATCCAACCGGCAGAATTGCCGGGACGTCGATCGCACCCTTGATCTGCTATGAGCAGCTCATCGTGTGGCCGATCCTGCAATCCATGCTGCTTCGCCCGGACCTCATCGTGGCGACAGGCAATGGTTGGTGGACCGGCGACACCAACATCGTTCCGATCCAGAAAGCGAGCGCCAGGGCGTGGGCGGCGCTATTCGGACTGCGACTCGTCATCGCCTTCAACACCTGATGGAACCTTTCAGATGATCGACATCGACCTCATTCAGCAATGCGCCGATCCCCGCCTTGAGATCGCCGTGGTGCAGCAGTTCGTGGCCGAAATAAGCGCGCCGGACCACCTCGCCATCCGCGTGTTCCAGGGCGACAAGATGATCCTTGTCCCGGCACCGAAATCGGCCGAGCAGGTGGTTAAGACCACCCGGCAATGGGTCGGCAAGGCAAATGTCAGGGTAGGGCTGACGCAATTTCCCGCGGGGCTTGGCGCTACCGATCCATCAGAGATCGGCCTCGAACTCTTCGATACCTGCGAGAACTTGCGTCTTGGGACGGAACTGTTCGGGAAGCTATTAAGGATCGTTGGCGATCGCGAAGAGGAAGGCGGTGCCTCGGAATTTGAGACGGCTTTGCAAGCTTATTTCACGGGCTGGTTCGAGGGAGAGCAGGTTTTCTACGCGGAGGAACCGGAGTCGACGCATCCTAGCGAATAGGTACCGGCTCGGCTCTTGCCCACGACCGGCCCCAATATGCTTAGAGACGTGTTTTCTGTGCTGATGCCAGGTGGGCCAGTCGAAAGCCCGTTGATCTGGGAGAGCTCTCGCTTTGCGGTCAACCCGCGCATCTTCGAAGCGAAGGACCGGGCCGAGGCTAACCATACGGTGAACCGGACCACCGTGGAGCTCCTGTGCGGGATGGTCGAAACCGCCCAACAGGCCGGCATCGAGCACATCGTGTCCGTCTTCGACGCCAGAATGGCCCGGATTTTCAGGTTGATCGATTGCCGCTTTGAGCAACTAGGGACGCCGGCGCGAATCGGCAAGACGATGACTTATTCCGGCCTGTTCGATATGAGTGGCGACATGCGGTCCCGGCTAGGTGCGGCGGGCAATTTCCGCGAGCCGGTTCTCACCGATGTTGCACTGCCGTTACGGTCAGCAACCGGACATATGGCAAATGCCGAATAACTCCAATGAAAACACGTAGGCTAGGAGCCTGTCCGAATAGTCGCTTTTGAGTGTGTTGTCGGAACTGGCGCGACAGATCTTCTTGTCACATTTGTTTGCGCCTTTGCGAGCTTGAGGATGTTGTGGGCGGTGCAGATGAGGGTCCATTCGGCCTTCACTTTATCAGCACCGCGTAACAGGAACTGCCTGAACCCTCTTGTCTGCTTGATCTGTCCGAACACCGGTTCCACTACCTGCTTTCGCAATCGGTAGCGACTTCGTCGCCCGGCCCGCTTGAGCTTGCGTTGCATGGCTTGGGTGAGCGGTCTGCCCTTGTGTCTGGGCTTGTCGGGATGCTTGGCCCGACCGGTTGCGACGTAGGCTGTGATGGCGCGCTCTTGCAGGGCCTCAAGGTTTGCCTCGCTCATGTAACCGCTGTCGGCCGAAACCTCTTCGGGTCGACGGCCGAGCCCCGCCTCGATGCCGTCGACGAGAGGCACGAGCTGGCCATGATCGCTCATGCTCGCCGTCAGGCCGTGCGCCACGATCACTTGCGCGTGCCCGTCAACCGCCGCCTGCGCATTGTATCCCTAGACGAAGCCGTCCCTGGTCTTCAGGATGCGGCTCTCGGGATCGGTGAAGTTGCGTTGCGCCTTGCCGTCGGGTACATCGCGCGGCGGTTTGGGCGTCTTGCCAGTCTTCTTGCGCCCTTGCGCCTTGCGCTGGTCTTCGGCAGCCGCACGCCGGCGGGTTTCCGCCGCCGCAGCAGCCCTGGCCTCGGCCTCCAGAGCCTTCCTGGCCTCGCGGATCTTCGCGAGCCGTTTGGGCTTGTCCTTGACCCAGTCCGGCATCTCGTCGCCGCGCTTGCCCGGCCCGTAAAGCCGGTCCTCATCGGCGTCAGCCGCCTCGGCAGCTTCCAGCTAGACCCGCACCTGGGCTGCCAGTTCCTCTTCGCGCCGGATCATATGGGCATAGCTCATCGCCTTGTGCTTCGACGCGTTCGCCTTCACCTTCGTGCCGTCCAGCGCAACATGGCCCAGCTTGACAAGGCCCGCCGTCGCTGCCAGCCGCAGCACCTGCACGAACAGTTCCGACAACGCCGCCAGATGACGCCGTCGAAACTCCGAGATCGTGCGGAAGTCCGGACCGTCCAGCGCCACGATCATCATGAAATCAGCCCGCTCCCGGCACGCCCCGGCAATCCGACGCGATGAATAGATCCCAACCGCATAGGAGTACAAAAGCAGTGCAACCATCATCGCCGGATCGTAGGGAGGCTGACCCTTCGCGCCACGGTAGCTGGCATCGATCGCCGTCAGGTCAAGGCTCTCGCGCACAAGATCAACGACAAACCGGGAAAGATGGTCGGCGGGAACAAAATCCTGAACCGACGGCGGAATCAGAAGGGTCTCGTCAAGACGCCAGGCGCGAAATCTCTTGCTCACGGGCTATATTCGAATCAGACTCGCCTCCAAACGTCGAGAAAATTTCAATTCTCAGACAAACTCCTAGCGTCTGGCGTTCGTTAACCTGATCAAATATGCTTCTCCCCGAGGCGGTACGCGCTGCCTTGGGGCTTAGAAACCCCTCCCTAGCGGCTTGGCACCGGCCGACGCGGTGCCAGGATCCTTCGGCTTACAGCCGGGGGCATGTGGCGCATGTCCAGGTGCCTCGGTGCTAAAGGTCGCAGGGCCGTCTAGGGGGGTTTCTAACCCCCGGCTTGGGGTCGAGATCTTATATTTTGTGGGGGCGTACTGCGGACCAAGCCGTGGGAATTTGCCGCTATTGCCAGAACCGATCAGTCTCAATCTTGAACCGTCATCGCTGAAATATTCCGTTTCCGCGATTCTTGCCGGCTTGAACGAGTCCGCGCTTGAGCGTGTCGCTCTGGACGTCATTCGTGAGCAGACCAGCGACAACGCGACGACGATGGAGCTTCTGCGCGAGGTCGCCAACCTGATGCATACATCGGGTCTGCCCGACACGCAGTTGCTGCCTGCCGCGGCCACCTTCCTTGGCCAGACCGTGGTGAACCAGGCGTCGAACGCGGCGTTTCAGGACGGCTTCGTTGTCGTCTGCGGGATTTTCCTCCTCGCTCTGATTCCGACTTGGCTGATGTGGCGCGCGGCGTCTTCGACCGCATAGCGGGGATATCTCCACTATGATGTACCTAAAATTCCGTGACAGAAACCCTTCGCTAACTAGCCGAAAGCGCAATAGCGCCGGCTCGGGTATCACCAAGGGAGACATGGAAATGACTGATGTCGACCCAGACGACAAGGAAAACGAACTTCCGATCACGCCAGCGCAATGCCGTATGGCGAGGGCTGGTGTGCAAATGTCGGTGCGCGAGTTGGCGCATCTGGCTGAGGTTTCCGGTCTTACGGTCACGCGGTTCGAGAACGGCGATGTCACTTGTCCGGTGGAGACGATATTGGGACTTATGATGGTGTTGGAGGCGCGCGGTGCACGTTTCTTATCCAATTCGGCAGGAATTGGTGTCATGATAGTAGATCATTAACGCAAATGCGCAAAGGCTGGATGCGAGGCTTTTATGATAAGCAACGAGTTCCCCCACGTGCATCCGGCAAAAGACGGCGACCTGCACACGATGCTGCCGGCGGATGCGGTATCGAAGGTTATCGATCTGGGTTGGGCAGAGCTCCATCCGACGGTGGCTGCCGGCATGATCCCCTAAATCGCAGCCTTGGTCAACGCGCCCAGAGACAACGCGGAGATCAACTCGGTCCTCGTTCTCCTGCAGCTGGCGTACGATTTCTCGCGTGGCGATTTCACGCGGGCCTCCAATGTCGTTTTTAGACTTAAACCAAGCAAGGATCCTTCCCGCACCTAATTCGGAGCAAGGCCGAATGCCCGCACCTCGTCCTTGATAATCCCGATCATGCGGTTGAAAGGCGCGGTCCGGGCGATAGAGTTGCGATAGCTAATGCCGGTGGCGATCCGCCAGTCGTAGCTCGGCACTGGCAGCGCCGCGAGGCCGGATCCGAGGCGGGGATGTAGCAGCGGTTCCGGTAAGCTGGTCAGGAATCCGTTGTTCCGCACGAGATCGAGCGCCAACGCCAGCGAGTGCGTCGACACGATCGTACGTGGCGACGGCACGTCCGCCTTCTTGAACAGAGCCTCGATTCTCCCCAGAGCCAGTGAGTCATAGCTTAGCTGAACCCAGGCGCGCTGCGACAAGTTCGTTTCGCGAACATCCGTCGCGGCAGCGAGCGGATCGTCTGCCGCTGCGACGATCCTGTTCGACTGATTGTAGAGCGGCGAATTTATCGCCCTCGTCGGTCCTTCGGGCAGCGGTAAGTCCACGTTGTTGCGGATCATTGCGGGTCTGGAAGAGATCGACGCGGGTCGGATTTTTGTGGACGGCAAGGATGTCACGCAAACCGAACCGAGTGATCGGGACATGGCGATGGTCTTCCAGTCCTACGCGCTCTATCCGCACATGACGGTCGCCGAGAACATGGTCTTTGCCCTCAGGATGCGTGGGACGAATCCCACCGAGATCGCCCGCCGTCTCGAAGCGGCGCTAAAAATGCTTGGCATGTCGGAATACGCTAACCGCCGACCCGGTCAGCTCTCCGGCGGGCAAAGGCAACGCGTGGCCATGGGTCGGGCGATCGTTCGGCAGCCGCAGGTTTTTCTTTTCGACGAACCTCTATCCAATCTCGACGCCAAGCTGCGCGCGGCGACAAGACTGGAATTGCGGGCGTTGCACGATCAACTGGGGGCCACTTCCGTCTTCGTCACTCACGACCAGATCGAAGCTATGACCATGGCTGACCGCATCGTCTTGCTCGACGGCGGTCGTATCCAGCAGATTGGAACGCCGCGAGAGATCTATCGCGAACCGCAGAACCGCTTTGTCGCGAGTTTCATCGGCTCGCCGGAGATCAATATGCTACGCGGCATGCTGGCATCCGCGGCCGGCCGCCTCACCTTCGAGGGGCTACCGCTGTCCGAGTCATTGCAGGCCGCTGCGGGTCGCGAGGTCGATCTCGGCATTCGTCCCGAGCACATCAAGGTCTGGCCAGACGCAGCACCGGATCGCTGGCCCTTCGAAGTGGACGCGGTGGAGTTTACCGGGCACGACGCGTTCCTCGTCGGCAAAACCCCGGCAGGCCGGGTTACGCTCCGTATCGACCCGGACAATGACCGTGGTTTGGCCGATAGCGTTGTCGCTGGTCAGCAGCTTCATGTGCAGTTGCAGGAGCGACATATATTGCTTTTCAATCCTGACACTGGCGTTAGGATCACGAATGGCTGAGACATGCAGGCTGCGGACCCTGCGCTTCGATGGCGGCACCGAGGACGGCGCTCGGCTGATCGAGGTCGAAAACGCGGCCGGGCTCTCAATCGATCTACTTCCCGATCGGTGCCTTGATGTCGGGATTGTGCGCTATCGCGGCGTGCCTTTCGGATGGATCGGCGAAAACGGGCTGGCCCCGGCCCGACCTGGAGAGATGGATCAGGCCCTTGGCGGTCTGCTCTGCACTTGCGGATTTGATCACATCCGCCAACCGGCGAACGACGGCCTCCGGCACCTCCCGCTGCATGGCTCCATGTCGCTGAGGCGCGCTATCGTGACAACTACGCAAGTGCTGGAGGACGGTTCCGCCGAGGTCTGTGCAACGGTCGCCCACGGAACCCTTTCAGGTCAGTGCTGGCGGCTCCACCGACGCGTGACACTGCCTCCCGACCGTGCCGAAATCAGTATTGAAGACCGGGTTGAAGCTCGCGGGCGAGGGGAGATCACGCCCATCATGGCACTCTATCACATCAATCTCAGCGCCCCGCAGATTAGCCCGGATACTCTAGTCGAGGTCGCAACTCGCATGCGTCCGGACCTGCCCGGCACCGAGGACTTCACCTTCTGCGAACCCGCACCAGCCAATGGGCAACTTATCCAGGTGTCGGATGGTGGAAGGGATCCGCGACGGTGCTTCCGGTTGTCGTTCGACCAGCAGGCCCTGCCTTGGCTACAGTTTCATCGACGTACGGCGGCTGGCGGTGGTCTTTTCTGTATCGAACCGACCACTCATAACCGTCAGCCTCGCGGTGAACTCCTGCGCGATGAAACGCCGCTTAACGGCTCTATCGAGCGCCGTTTTCAGTTAGTCATGAGCTTCGGGTCGAGGTTCGCTTGAGTTGTTCTCGGGCGCGGGATTATCCCGCGAACAGGAAGGGCGGCGTCATTCTGCCGCGCTTGCGGTTCCGTCGAAGGCACCCTCGACCTCCCAGCGGCGCGCGATGGAGCCAAGCGTGTCCAGCACGCCACGCAGCTCCGCGCCGCGCTCAGTCAACCCGTATGTTACAGCCGGTGGGATGGTCATGGCCTGCTCGCGCCAGACCACACCGGCATGTTCCAGCATCCGCAACCGCTCGGTCAGGACGCGGGTGGAAATTCCGGGCACCAGACGCTTGATCGCGCCGAAACGCTGCGGTCCCTGCTCGGACAGAACCCAGAGGATGTAGATCGTCCAAGGGCCTGTGATGACACGCAGCAGCGCCTCCATCGGGCAGGAAGGGGGCAGGACGCTCTTCATCGTGGATAGTCCTCGCAGTCAAAGGAAGTTAGTTACTTTTACGTGCCTACTTTCTCCAATGAAGCAAGGCATCTAAAGATACTTAACGAGAAAACGGCGGCTGAACAAGCCGTTGCAAACAGGGAGAGCGGCAATGAGCGACAAAGTGGCAAAGTATGTCTATTGGATTGCGACCGGCCTTGTGGCGCTGGTCTATCTGGGTGCGGCGGCCTTCTACATCTCGTCCCACGACATGGTCGCGGGCATGTATCGCGAGGTGCTGGGCTATCCCACCTACATCATCTGGCCACTCGCGATTCTGAAGATCGTCGGCGCGGTGGTGATCCTCTGGCGCCCTTCGGCGATGCTGGTAGATTGGGCCTATGCGGCGATGTTCTGGCATCTGGTGCTAGCCATCGGGGCGCATGTGGGCGCGGGCGATCCGGGCTGGCCGCCGGCTCTGGCGACCTGGGTGCTTCTGATCGCCTCGTGGCTGACCGCCAATCGCGTGCGTGCGGTCAAGTCGGCCTATGCGCCCGCGTTTCCGGCAGCGGCGAACTGATCCGATGCCGAGCTGCCACGGCGCTGCCCTTCCACGCTCGACTTTGGGGTTCGAAAGGACGACGACATGACGGACAGACAGCCGACAATGTTTGTTCCCCATGGCGGCGGCCCGTGTTTCTTCATCGACTGGAACCCGCCTGACACCTGGGATAGGCAACGCCGATTCCTCGAGACTTTGCCTGCGAGCCTGCCGGCAAAGCCCAAGGCGCTCCTCGTGATCTCGGGTCATTGGGAGGAGCGTGTGTTTACCGTGCAGACCAACCCCGCGCCGCCGCTGCTGTTCGACTATCAGGGATTTCCGCTGCACACATATCAGCTGACTTGGCCCGCGCCGGGCGATCCCGAGCTGGCGGCCAGGGCGAGCGGGCTTCTGGAAGGCGCAGGGTTCCAAACCGGGGCCGACCCAGCGCGCGGCTTCGATCATGGGGTGTTCGTTCCGCTAAAGGTGGCTTTTCCAGAGGCCGACATCCCCACCGTCCAGTTGAGCCTGCGCGCCGATCTCGACCCCGCGGCGCATCTCGCCGCCGGTCGCGCGCTGGCGCCCTTGCGCGACGAAGGGGCGCTGATCATCGGGTCCGGCAACACCTATCACAATATGGCCGTCATGATGCGCGTCATGCGCGGCGGGGCGGAGGGCAACGTGCGCGGCCTCGATTTCGACCGATGGCTCACGAGTGCTGTGACCCATGAAGACCCCGAGGTGCGGCACGCCATGCTGGCCGCGTGGGATCAGGCGCCCGGCGCACGCGACGCCAATCCGCGCGAGGAACATCTAATCCCGTTGCACGTCGCGGCCGGGGCCGCCCTTGCGGATCGGGGAGGCAAGACCCTCGAGGATCACGTATTGGGCGCGGTCGAAAGCGCCTTCAGATTTGGATAGGAGCAACCATGAGCTTCGAACTTCCCCCACGGCATGGACCGCGCCCCGAAACCACCGATTGCGCACCGCATGAGCAGGTGTCCCAGAACTCGTCGGCCAAGATTCACGCGTTGTTCAAGGAAAAGGCGTTCGCCCTGCCCTTCGTCGAGCGCTGCTGGTCGGGCATTTCGGTCCCCGGCGCCGAGGCCCTGGTGCTTCCGGTAGCCCACGCATGCGGACCACGCGAGGCCTTCATGATCGGGCGCGAGTTTGCCCATGTGCACCCCGCCCACGATGGCTCGTCGCACCTGATGCTGCCCCCATCCGTGGTTGAGGAACTGATCGCGAAAGGTTGGGGCGAACCGCATCCCATGGCTCGGCTGGGCTACATCCCGGCCACGGCGGTCATGGCTTTCGCCCCGCGTGACGAGAACGAGGTCGATGTCATGCTGCGCCTGCTGACCACGAGCTGGGACTTCGCTCGCGGCAAGCTGGTGAACCCCGCCCCCGTCCATATCCACGGCTGAGAACAAAAGCCTCCTCAGCAATCAGAACAGGAGACCAACCATGTCCGACATTCAGAACGGCCCCTTCATAGTCACCGGCGCCTCCGGCCAGCTTGGCCGGCAGGTGGTCGATTTGCTGCTGCAGGCCGGCGCCGGTCCGATCATCGCCGTATCGCGCAATACCGAAAAGCTGGCCGACCTCGCCGACAAGGGTGTCGAGACCCGTCAGGGCGATTTCAACGATCCAGCGTCGCTTGGGGCTGCCTTTGCTGATGGCAAGCGCCTCCTCATCATTTCGACCGACGATCTCCAACCGGGCAAGCGGCTCGCCGCCCATTCCAACGCGGTTGCGGCGGCCAAGGCGGTGGGCATTGGCCATATCGTCTATACCTCGTTCGCGGGCCCGGTCCCCGAAAGTCCGATCGGATTCGCCCACGACCACGAAGGGACCGAGCAGCTGATCGCGGAAAGTGGGGCGGATTACACGATCTTGCGCAACAACATGTACACCGACTTTCTGCTGATGGGCGGCTCGCAGAGCGTCGCCATGGGCAAGCACTCAGCTGCCGCGGCAGAGGGCAAGACCGGATATGTGACGCGGGCGGATTGCGCCCGTGCCGCAGCCGCGGCGCTAATGACCGCGACGGGAAAACAGACCCTCGATATCACCGGGCCGCAGACGGTCAGCCAGGCTGAGGTCGCAGCGATCCTGTCCGACGTTGCGGGCAAGGAGATCCCGTACATCGCGCTGCCAGCCGAGGATCTGGCGCAGGCGATGATTGGAAACGGCTTGCCGGAATTCATGGCGCGGGTCTTTGTTTCCTTCGACGAGGCAATGGCGCAGGGTTTCCTCGACGTGGCCAGCGACGACCTGAAGACGCTGACCGGCCAGCCTGGCCAATCGGTGCGCGACTTCCTGATAGCAAACCGCGCGGCACTATTGACGCCGCCGCAGCGCTGAAGACAGGACCATGCGGCTTTACAACGCCAACTTCTCGCCCAACGCCCTGCGCGTGCGCGCTGTGGCCTTCGAACTGGGCATCGACATCGAGATCGTCGAGGTCGATCTTCGTAAGGGCGACAACCGCGCCGGAGAATTCCTCCGGCGCAATCCCAACGCCAAGGTGCCTGTCCTTGAGGACGGCGATTTCTTTCTATGGGAGTCGCGGGCGATCTGCGGCTACCTGGTCAGCCAGACCCCCGACGCGGGTCTGGTACCGTCTGCGCCGAGGAAACGGGCGCTGATGAACCAGTGGGCCTGGTGGCAGGCCATCCATCTGGGTCCAGCCATGCAGAAACTGTCCTTCGAGCTGTTCCTGAAGGAGAAACTCGGCATGGGCGATGCCGACCATGCGGCGGTCGAAGCCGAGCGCAAGGCCACCGATCAGTTTCTCGACGTGCTGGAAGAGGGTCTGGCCCGGCAGGACTGGATCACCGGCGATCTCAGCCTTGCGGATTTCTACCTGGCCACGACCTTCATGTATCGCAAGCAGGCTGCAATCTCGCTGGAGACCCGGCCCGCCGTTGCCGCCTGGATCGAACGGCTGGAGGCGAGGGACAGCTGGCATAAGGCGATGGTCCCGCTGAACGCGCTCTTGGGACTCTGACTGTTGATTTGCGCAGAGAACTGATGGAGTGGATGCCCCCTCCCGACGGCATCGCAATGTGCCAGAGTGATGTGCGTTGAACGTCACTGAGAGGAGAGAGCATCCATGAAGGAAATTAGCATTGTCGGCTTGGACCTGGCAAAGCGAGTGTTTCAGGTGCACGCCGCTGGAAGCGATGGCGCTGTTGTCTTGCGTCGGAAGCTGTCGCGTGGACAGATCCTCGCCTTCTTTATGGAGCTGCCGAAGTGCATTGTTGCCATGGAAGCATGCGCGACAGCGCATTATTGGGCACGTGAGATCGGCAAGTTGAGTCACGAAGTTCGCCTGCTCCCACCGGCCTACGTGAAGCCCTTCGTCAAGCGACACAAGAACGATGCGGCTGACGCCGAGGCCATTGTCGAGGCGGCGCTCCGCCCCTCGATGCGGTTCGTTGTTCCAAAGACCGAGAGCCAGCAAGCCCGTTCCATGATCTTCCGGACGCGCGATCTGTTTGTCCGCCAGCAAACGCAGCTTATCAACGCTCTTCGCGCTCACTTGGCTGAGCACGGAGTTATTGCGCCACAGGGAATTGCGAACCTGGCCTTGCTGTCGGAGATCATCGAGGAAGGCAACCTTGGCCTCGAACTCGTCGTCGTGGAAACCGCGCGGCTTTATCTTGAGCAGATCGAGGTGCTCTCCGCTCGTATTGCCGGCTTGGAGAAGACGCTCAGATCGGAAGCAAAGCGCTCCGAGGCCTCGGCCCGACTGATGTCGATGCCTGGGATGGGGCCGATCACCGCCATGGCGATCGAAGCTTTCGCCCCAACCATGAGCACATTCCGGAAAGGGCGAGACTTTGCGGCCTGGCTCGGGCTGGTGCCCAAGCAGCATTCGAGTGGCGGAAAGCAACAACTCGGGCGAACCATCGAAGATGGGCCAACGCGATATCCGGCGGCTTCTGATCATCGGCGCGATGACCGTGATCCGATGGGCATGCCGCAAATCCCCTCCCGAGAACTCATGGCTGGCGCGTATGTTGGCGCGCAAGCCACGCATGCTCGTTGCGATCGCGCTAGCCAACAAGATGGCTCGGTCGATCTGGGCAATGATGACGAAGAATGAGAGCTACAAGGAATCCGGGCTGGCTGCGGCATAGCAAACGCTGCGCTGCTGTGAGCACGGATCGTCGGCGTGTGAGGAGGTCAGCGAACGGTAAGGACAAAGATCGGTGAGAGTGGGTCTGGGAATTCATCCGGGTCAGTGAGCCACGAGCTCGCAGAACTGATTTGCACCAGGTCCGCGTAGCTCCATACCGGCCAGCGGTCGTATTCGTGCCGCAACGAAAGGCCTGATACATGACCGCACCCGATCACACGTCCAAATCGTTCGAAGAGAGCCTTGCATGAACGGGGGTATCCATACATGTCTCCAAGAATGATTGGCAATTCAACAATTGGCGTTAGAAGCGGCCTCGCCAGCGTTCGGTCACATTGCGGTGAGCCGCTTCGTAGTTAGTGCGACGAAAGGGAAGAAAACTTTCGGCAGCAAGCCCAATGGCGTCGGATACTGTAACGTGATCGACCTCGCGGGACACATTTAAGTACTTGACACCTCTCTGGCTCATGCGGTCCGGTACGAACGGCAACAATCAAAACGAGTGCCAAACCGATTGTTTGGGATCCAATGGGCTCATGGGAGACATTCGTGATCGACACTAGAACAGACTGGAGCACTTCAACCATAGAGGGAACCGCGAAGCTGGCCGAATTCGCCTCGTCGCTGTCAATAGCTGATATCCCAACGCATGTAGTTGAGCGAGCGGTCGACCTTTATGTTGACTGGGCTGGATCCGCATTTTCCGGTGCACGTCATCGGGCAATCGTTGCGATCGATGATTTCGCAAAGGAAATGGGTCCCGATCAGGGGAGATCGGAAGTACTTATCTCAGGCCGCATGACGTCACCTTATTTTGCCGCTTTTGTGAATGCCGCCGCTTCGCATGTTTCCGAACAGGACGATGTCCATAATGGCTCCGTGTTTCATCCTGGTGCGGTCGTTTTTCCTGCTGGGCTAGCGATCGCGCAGCATTGCAATGCGAGCGGAACCGAATTTTTAACGGCGTGCGTTGCCGGATACGAAACCGGAATCCGCATCGGGGAATATCTCGGCCTTCCACACTACAAGATCTTTCATACGACTGGAACTGCAGGAGCGCTTGCTGCGGCTGCCGTGGCAGGACGTCTTCTCAAACTCGATTCCCAGCAGATGTTGAACGCTCTTGGCTCTGCCGGCACTCAGGCCGCAGGTCTTTGGGAGTTTCTTAAAGATGCGGCAGATTCCAAACAGCTTCATACTGCGAATGCTGCCGGCAATGGTGTGATTGCGGCAAGCCTTGCCGCCCGAGGTTTCACGGGTGCAAAACAAATCCTTGAAGGCGAAAAAGGAATGGCCGCTGGAATGTCTTCGAACTGTGCCCTGGAGAAGATCAGTACCGGGTTGGGTGTCAGATGGGGTCTTGCAGAGACGTCATTTAAGTATCATGCATCGTGCCGCCACACTCATCCTGCTGCAGATGCTCTTCTTGAGCTGATGCTGGAAAATTACTTGAACACCGAGGACATCGAGCATGTCACCGCGCATGTGCACCAGGCAGCACTTGATGTACTGGGCTCAGTCACCTTCCCAACCACTGTTCATCAGGCGAAGTTCTCTATGCCCGCAACGTTGGCATTGATTGCAATCCACCGGCGAGCCGGCATGGCCGAGTTCGACGGCATCCTTGAAAATGAACGGGCAAGGTCGTTCATGAACAGGATCGATATGGCTTTTGATCCCGAAGTGGAAAAGAAATACCCGGCATCCTGGATCGGAAAAGTATCTGTGACGCTAAAAGACGGGACAGTCCTAAGGCACCGCGTCGCAGAACCAAAAGGCGACCCTGGGAATACCCTGACGCGCGATGAGATTGAAGAAAAGGCGGGTCGTCTGGCAGAATATGGTGGAGTCCTGGACGCAGACAGGTGGGCGCAAGTTTCCCGTACTCTCTGGTCGGTCGCGTCAAGTGATGGGATCGGGCCACTTCTTGTCTGACACACCAGACTCATATCCATTCCGACAGACCAAAAAAATCCATCGGGTATGGTAACGGATGGCGCAATCAGCGACATGATTGGCCGCATCGCCGCGCCTTAGGGAGCAATCGATGATACAAAGCGCCATCTCGTCTCGACGCTGCGGCGTCGGACGGGCATCCCAGATGCCGGCTGCCGAAATCCTGATCCGGAAAAGCGCCGCGCCGCCTCCCGCATCGACATCCCATCTTCGATCGCAAACACCCGCCTCCGCGTTCATCGAAGATGCTCTAGAAAGCGTTGAACCCTGTCAGGTTTCGCCCGATGACCAGCTTCTGGATCTCGGTGGTGCCATCGGGGATCGGCATGATCTTTGCGTTTCGGAAATGGCGTTCCACGGGAAATTCCCGGGTGATGCCGTTGCCGCCATGGATCTGCACGGCCTTGCCGGCGATCTCGACGGCCATTTCCGTCGCATACCATTTCGCCATTGATGTCTGCGTATCGCAGCGCACACCTAGATCCAGCAGTTGCAGCCCGCGCTGGCAAAGAAGCCGCGCGGCATCCAGTTGAGTAGCCATGTCGGCCAGATACCCCTGTATCATTTGATGCCCGCCGATCGGCTTGCCGTGCTGTTCGCGCTCCTTGGCATAGGCGACCGCGCATTCCAACGCGGCCTGTGCGATGCCGACGCTGGTCAGCCCGACGAAGACGCGCGCGCTTTCGAACAATTTCAGGGTCTGGAACAGCCCGCCCCCGGCATTGCCCAGAACATGTGCCGAGGTGGTCTCGGCCCGGTCGAAGAACAGTTCGCAGGTGGAAGCGCCGACCAACCCCATCTTGCGCAGCTCACGGCTTTCATAACCACCCTTGTCGCGGTCGACGATGACCATGGAAATCCCGTCGTCGAGGTTGCAAACCACGATCGCGAAATCCGACTGGGCGCCGTTGGAGATCCACAGTTTCTGGCCGGTGACGAAGATCTTGTCGCCCTCGCGCTCGGCGCGCGTTTTCACCTCGCGCACGTTCGAGCCGACCGAGGGTTCGGAGATGCAGGTGGCGCAGATACGTTCACTGCGCAATAACGGTTTGAGATAGGCCTCTTTCTGCGCCTTGTCCCCCAGCAGGTTGATCGCGAACACCGCGTGGCCCTGGATCAGCACGGCGATGGCCAGATCGGCCCAGATGCGGGCCAGTTCCTCGTAGAGGATGCCATAGGTCATCCGGTCGATCCCGGCGCCGCCATCGGCCTCGGGGATCAGCCCGCTGATCAGCCCGAATTCCTCGACTTTGGCGAACAGGCCCTTGAGGGTTTCCGCATTGGGGGGATAGCCCAGCTCTTCGTATTTCTCGGCCAGCGGAGCGAACTCTGCCTCGGCCATCTTGCGGAAGTTCTCAAGCAACATGCGCTGTTCGTCGGTGTAAATTGCCTGTGCGGCTGCGATCACGGTTTCCATTTTCTTCTTCCTTGTTTCAGCGACCCAAAATGGTGACGCAGGCGGCGGCTTCCTCGACGCCGTGCAGCCCGCCGCCGTTTTCGGCGATGGCGTTTTGTGCGCCTTCGACCTGGCGTGCGCCAGCCTCACCACGCAACTGCGTGACCAGTTCGTGGACCTGGCCGATGCCGGTGGCACCGACCGGGTGGCCCTTGGATTCCAACCCGCCGGAGGGGTTGACGGGGATGCGGCCGCCAATCGTGGTTTCGCCCCGCAGGCTGGCGGGGCCGCCCTCACCGAATTCGACAAAGCCGAGGTTCTCGATCTGGATCACCTCGCCCACGGCGGTGGCGTCATGCACCTCGGCCACCGACATATCCTCGGGGCCGAGCCCGGCCTGTTCATAGGCCTCAAGCGCGGCAAGCCGGGTCAGGTGGTTCCTGTAATCTTCCGCCGGTCGGTCGGTGCCCGAGCGCAGGATCGCCGCCTTGACCTTGATCGCGCGCTTGGGATCGAGGCCCAGCCTTTTCAACCCCTCGCCGGTGCACAGCACCGCCGCCGCGGCGCCGTCCGAGATCGGGGCGCACATCGGCAGGGTCAACGGATAGGTGATCGGCGGCGCGGCCAATACCTGATCGACGCTCATGGCATCGCGGTATTGCGCCAGCGGGTTATGCGCGGAATGCGCGTGGTTCTTGGCGGCGACGGCGGCGAATTGTTCCTGCGTGGTGCCGAAGGTCTGCATGTGCAGCCGTGCAAAACCGGCGTAGACATCCATGAACACGCTGTAGGGCCTGGGTGATTTCGACCCTTCCGGTTCTTCGACCCCGGCGCCCAGATCGGCCAGGCGCTGTGCGACCTCTTCGCCATTGCTGACATCCCAGCCACTGTCGAAAGCCGAGAACATCAGCGCGCGGTCGTCGGAGTACATTTTCTCGGCGCCCACGGCCAGGCAGCAATCGCCATTGCCGGCCTTGAGGAAATCCACCGCCAGCTTGAACCCGGTCGAGGCGCTGGCGCAGGCGTTTTCGACATTCACCACCGGAATGCCCTGAATGCCCATTTCACGCAGCGCGATCTCGCCGCGGATCATGTGCTGGCCCTCCATATGGCCCTGAACCGCGTTCGAGAAGAACGCACCGTCGATTTTCTGAGCCGGCAACCCTGCATCCGCCAAGGCGTTGGTGACGGCTTCGCCGGTCATGTCCTTGATTGATTTTTCCCGGAATTTTCCGAACGGCGTCATGCCGACGCCGACAACATAGATATCCTGCATTGTTCGTTCCTCCTGACCTAGTAGCCGCGGAAGTTCGGTTTTCGTTTTTCGGCAAAGGCCGTCAGACCTTCGCGCATGTCCCATGACCGCATATGGGCGCGCAGGTTCAGCATCTCGTCTGCCAGCGCGGCGGGTTCGTCCACGTTCATAGACCGGTTGGCGACCGCCTTCATGCGGCGCAGAACGGCCGGACTTTTGTCAGACAGCTTGTCGGTAAAGGTTTGAACCGACTGGCGCAGATCGGCATCGGGAACGACCTTGTTCACCAACCCCCATTCCATCATCTCTTGCGCCGAAACGTTTTCGCCTGAGAACAACAGGTATTTCGCCCGGTTCAGACCGATCCGGCGCGGCAGGATCGCCGCGCCACCGGCGCCGGGAAAGACGCCGAAATTGGAATGGGCATCGCCCAGCTTTGCGCTTTCGGCGGCAAAGACCAGATCGCAGGCCATCACCATTTCAAGGCCGCCCGCCATCGCCAGCCCGTTTACGGCCGCAATCACGGGTTTGGGGCCATTGCGCATCAGTCCGAATGCATGATCGACCAGATCCAGAAGATCGGGTTCGCCCGGGCCATGTTTCGCGCCTGCAACTTCCTTCAGATCGGCACCGGCACAAAATGCCCGTCCGGTTCCAGTCAGGGCGATGGCGCGAACGCTGTCATCGCCCATGGCGTTCTCGATTGCCTGTGTCATCTCGTGCAGCATCTGCATCGAGATCGCATTCATCTGGTCGGTTCTCTGGAAGGTAATCCATTCGGTTTGACCGACCCGTTCAAGGGATAGGGTCTTGGGCGCTTCAACCATGGTAAGCCTCTGAGTTATATAGATAATTTTAGATTTTGGGGTTGCTTTTCGCAGGGTCTTGCGATGCTATGGGCGGACCCGCACGCGGGTGAAACGAGAACGAGAGACCAAAATGAGCAATGCACCACTTTCCGGATTGAAGATCCTTAGCCTGGCGGAACAGTTTCCCGGCCCGTATGCGACGATGCTCTTGTCGGACATGGGGGCCGAGGTCATCATGATCGAACGTCCGGGCCTTGGCGATCCGGCACGGCAGTTTCCGCCGCTGTTCAGGGCGCTGAACCGGGGCAAGCGCAGCGTGGCGCTGGATCTGAAATCCACCCAGGGGCTGGCCCGGTTCCGTGAATTGGCCCGGTCGGCCGACGTGATCGTCGAGGGATTCCGGCCCGGGAAGCTCGACGCGCTGGGAGCCGGGTATGAAGCGATACGAAAGATCAACCCGCGGCTGGTTCACGTGTCGGTTTCGGGCTACGGACAGGATGGGCCCTATCGTGACCGGGCGGGGCACGACCTGAGTTATGAAGGTGTCGGCGGATTGTTGGCAGATCAGGCCGAAACCGGAAAACCCGGGGTGTTGCCGGCTATTCCGCTTGCCGATATCGGCGCCGCGCTGTTTGCGGCCATTGCAATACTTTCGGCAGTGGTCTCCAGCCAGAGGACGGGGAATGGCCGCTATGTCGACGTGTCGATGTCGGATGCGGTGGTTTCCATGCTCACCGCGTTTCTCGTACCCGCGGCCAATGGCACACCGTTGGGCGATTTCATCGCCGAACCGGCCTATGGCGTTTTCACCTGCGGCGACGGCAAGCTTGTGACGCTGTCCATCGCGCATGAAGATTGGTTCTGGCGCCCGTTCTGCGAAGTGATCGGCAAGCCCGAGCATGCGGGATTGAAAGGCCGCGAACGTGTCGCCCGAAAGGACGAGCTGCGCCAAGAGATCGCGGCGGTACTGGTGGGCAGGACGCGCGATGAATGGGGGCAGATATTCGATGGGGCGGGGGTGCCCTGGGGCCCGGTCAATTCGCTGGCCGAAACTCTTGATGACCCGCATGTGCGCGCCAGAGGCCTGTTGCGAACGCTTGCGCGCGAAGATGGCGGTGCCGAGGTCTTTCTGGTCCAGCCCCTGAAATTTGACGGTTTCGAGACCGAATTGTCCGGTCCGCCGCCGGCCATCGGTGCCGACAATAAAACCCTTCTTGGAGAAGGACCTGTCTAAGGTCCATTCTCCGCATTGGTTGTTAGCAGGCAAAGGAATACCCGCCATTGACTGGATAGGTTTGCCCGGTGATCCAACTGGCCGCATCCGAGCACAGAAACAGTATCATTCCCGCAGGATCTTCCGGTTCGCCCAACCGGCGGATCACATACTGCGACAAAGCTCGCTTTTCGGTTTCCGCATCGGGGATAAGATCGGCAACCGCCGGCGTTCTGGTGCCGCCGAGGGCTACGCAATTGGCCGTGATCCCGAACCGGCCGCCGGCTTTTGCGATGGCGCGCATGAAACCCGCGGCCCCCGCTTTAGCGCCGGAATAGACCGCCAGATGCGGCTCGCCCACACGGCCCGCATCGGAAATGACCGTCACGATGCGCCCATAACCACCTTTGACCATCAAGGGCATCGCGTGACGGGTACAGTTCAGCACCCCGTCAAAATTGGTCGCCATCCAGCGCTTCCATTCCGTGGGGTCCGATTCCCAAAAAGGCACCAGATCATCGAGCCGCGAGGTCGGCCCCGCGTTCCCGGCGTTGTTGACCAGAATATCCACGCTTCCCAGAGCCGACTGCGCCTCGGCGAAGGCCGCGCCGACGGCCTCGAAGTCCGAGACGTCAAAGGCGATCGGCAGCGCCTTGACACCTGCCGCTTCGACTTCCGCAGCAACGCTTTCCGCCCGCTCGGCGTGGAAGTCGTTGATCACAACGGCACCCGCGCCGTGCTCGGCCAGGTAAAGCGCAACCTGTCGACCCACGCCTTGCCCCGCTCCGGTTACAATTGCAGTACGTCCCTTGATATGGAGTATGTCACTCATTGTCGTTCCTTCCTACCCGAGCCAGCGCTTGCGGCGCCGATAGTGCTTGATGTCGCGATAGCTCTTCCGTTCACCTGAGGCGGAGACACCAAGATAGAACTCTTTGACGTCCTCGTTTTCTGCGAGTTTGTCTGCCGGGCCATCCAGAACGATGCGACCGTTTTCCATCACATAGGCATAGTCGGCGATCGACAGGGCCGCGGCGCTGTTCTGTTCGACCAGAAAGAAGGTCGTGCCTTGGGCCTTGAGCTGCTTGAGAACTTCGTAAACATCGCGGATCATCATCGGCGCCAATCCCAGCGACGGCTCGTCGATTACGATGATCCTAGGCCTCGCCATCATTGCCCGGCCGATCAGCAACAATTGCTGTTCGCCACCCGACATGAAGCCGGCGGTGCGACTGCGCAGGTCCGCAAGGCGCGGCATCAGGGAATAAACGTGATCCAGCCGGTGTTTCAATTCGGCCGCGTTGGGCGCCATATGCCCGCCCACGATCAGGTTTTGCTCGGAGGTCAGGTGACGCAACACGCGTCGGCCCTCCATCACGTGGATCAGTCCGTTCTTTACAACATCCGACGCTTCCAGATTCTGGACCGGCTTGCCGTTTAAGATGATCGATCCCGCCGAAACTTTCCCGTCTTCGGATTTCAGCGTCCCGGAAATGGCTTTAAGCGTTGTGCTTTTTCCCGCCCCGTTGCCCCCAAGCAGCGCGACGCATTGACCTTCGCGTACAGTGATGGAAACACCCTTGAGCGCCAAGATAACGTCGGAATAGATCACTTCTACGTTGTTGAGTTCCAGCATGGCCTTCGCGCCTGGGTTTCGGGACGGGAACGGGCGCCGCTTGTGCGGCGCCCGGTTCATCTCACCATTTTTGAACGACGGGAATGTCGACGCTCGTCGCTTCGATGACGATCTTGCCGTTTTTGACCGTGCCAATATTCACCTTGAGGCCTTCCAGCGGGAAGGGCGCATCAGGGGTAAAGGTTAGCGTCGGCAGGAAACCGTTCGTTTCCTCGGTGGTGATCGGCTTGGAAAAGAGCGCCTTGCGCACCGCTTCGCCGGTCAGACCTTCGGCGCCGTTTTCCTGGATCGCGTGCTCGATGACCGTGGCGACAAAGAGACCTTGAGAAATGCCCATGGCGGTCACCACGTTCCAGGGCGCTTTAAGCCCGTAGTCTGAGGTCAGGGTGTTATAGAACTGCCGGGCCGGGCTGTCCTCGTCGGCCGCAATCGCCATACCGTAGGCTTCGTAATCGCCTTCGAGCTGTTCGAGACCGCCCAGGGCCCCTCCGGAGGCCGGCAACCCGTTGTGCGAGCTCATCATGATCGGGACGTTGGCGCCGTTGGCCTGCAATCCGCGCTTAGCGGCCACGACGATCGAAGTGTTGGTCTGGATGACCAGCGCCTCGGCCCCTGAACGTGCGACGCGGCGCATCTGGGTTGTCAGATCGGTGGGCTGCACCTCGGTATAGATAACCTCGACGATGTCGATATCATCGGGATTCTGTTCGGCGTAAAGCTCGAGACCCTTCGCCATGTCCACATAGGCAGGAGAAGCTTCGGAGGCCAGGATCGCAACCTTGATCGGCTCGTCTCCGCCCCGCTGCTTGCGCAGCCAGGACAGAAATCCTGCGCTCTCATGCGAATAGGTCGGGCGCGGATTGAAAATCCAGGAATCGGGCTTCCAGGCAAAGCCATAAGCGGCCGTGGACATGAACATGGGGATCTTGTCTTCCGGCAGCCGCTCAGACAGAGCGGCGACATCGGGCCCGCCCAAACCAACAACCGCTATCGGATTCAGTTCCGATTTGATGCCGGGCCACAGGCTTGCAACCTGTGCTGCATCGTAGCGGGTTTCATAGTTCTTGAAGTTCAGCGTGACCCCAAGTTCCTTGCCGCGTGTCTCATTCCACCAGTTGAACACGGTCTCGCGGCCGCTTGCCAGAACAGGCATGATATCGGCATAGGGACCCGAGAAGTCCGACAACAGGGCAAGGTTATAGCTCGTTTCGGCTTGCACCTTCGCAGGCACGACGGTTGCGAAGGCGATAGCGCTCACTGCCAACAGACTACGAAGGCCTGAATGTGTTTTGTAGGTCATTTTGCTTCCTCTTTGGTTGCTGGCCGCCCGATCCGTCAATAAGGGAACGGCCAGATGCGATAAGATGACTTCAGGATGTTCCAGCGATGCATCAGCCCTTTCGGTTCGAGAATCATGAATAAAGCGATCACGCCGCCGAGAATTACATTCATGCCGGCGAACACGATGTCGCCGCCCACGAAAGGCACTGACTCGGCGATGTTGGGGCCAACCGTCGCGATAATTTCCTGAATGATGCGAATGACGAAAACACCGATCAACGCCCCCACGATCGACCCCATCCCTCCGACAATGATCATCGCTACGAAGAAGATGGAATGGAACAGCGTGAACTGATCGACCCCGACAAAGCGGATCATATAGGCCCAAAGCGCCCCACCCACGCCGGCGTAGAAAGCACCGATCAGAAAGGCGTTGGCCTTGGTGGCCGCGACGTTGATCCCCATGATACCCGCAGCCACGTCATCGTCCCGGACCGCGACGAAGGCACGGCCGAACCGGGACCGGACGATCCCGAATGCGCCCGCAATCATGATCGCGGCAACAGCGAAACTCAGATAGAACTGCGCGGTCTCGCTGACGAAGCGCAGGCCGAAAAGTTCCGCAGGCGGCACAGTGATACCGTTTGATCCACCCATCCAGGTCGACGGCAGATTCAAGACCGCGAAATGAAAGATGAACTGTGCCGCGATCGTCGTCAGGGCAAGATAGAAACCCTTGATCCGGGCCGCGGTCAGTCCGAAGAGAAAGCCGAATACCGCGGCTGCGGTTCCCGCCAGGGGAATGACCAACAGGAATGTAAGCCCGGTTTTGGAGGCCAGTATCGAGGCGGTATAGGCTCCGACACCCATGAATGCCGCTTGGCCCAGATTGATCTGGCCGGCATAACCCGTGCATATCTGAAGTCCCACGGCGATGACCGCGCTGATCAGCATCATGTTCAGGACTGCGATGATGCGCGCGCCCACTAGATAGGGAGCCGCCAGCATGAGAGCGAGGAACAGGACGAGGGCAAGTGCCTGCCAGCGCGTGCGTATGAGGCGTCTGTCGGCTTGATAGCTTGTCGGGAAGATGCCTGAAGGATCCATGGCTTATACCCGCTCGATGGTGCGCCAACCGAACAGGCCGGTGGGACGGATCAGCAGAATGGCAAGCATGATGATATAGGGCACGACACTGCCCAGGGAGCCGCCGATAACTGGGTCGAGGTAGTTTGTTGTCAGGCTCTGGACGATGCCGATGATGACCCCGGCCAAAATCAGCCCTCCGATCGATTCCAGCCCGGCGAACAGCGCCACGGGCAGCGCGGCAAATCCGATATCGGAGGCCAGGAAGGTCAGGGATTTGCCGCTGAGAAAGATCATCGCGCCAACCGTGGACAGTATTGCGCCGAGAACCCAGGCGAAGGCGATCGAACTCTTCACGGAGATCCCCATTGAAGACGCAACGACATGATCTTCGGCCACCGCTGTCATCCGCAGCCCGGGTCGGGTCCGGTTGAAGAACCACGACAGACCGGCGGCCGCGACAATGGTGATGATTCCACCAATCAGCAGGTTCAACGGAATCAGCATGTCCCCAAGGAAGAGGGGTTTCAGCGGGAAGATTACCGGGAAGGGCCGAACCGCGGGGCCGAACAGCAGCAGAACAAACCCGCGAAGCAAAATCAGCAGGCCGACTGTCACCATGACCATCGAAAAGACCGATTCACCGATCAGTTTTGTCAGAAATATCCGCTCGATCAGGTATCCTACAAAACCTGCGAGAAGCAGCGACAGCGGTATCGACAGCCAAAGGCTCAATCCGGCCTGCAAGGTGGTGAACCAGACGATGAAGCCGCCGATGATCACCAGTTCGCCCTGAGCGAAATTGAAAACCTTGCTGGCGCGGTAGATCACGACAAAGCCCATGGCCACCAGCGCGTATAGCAGGCCGATCAATGCCCCGGTTATGATGTCATTGACGAAGTAGACCACTGTTGCCGACCTCCCTTATGTTTCCGACTGCCGGTTGACAGTCTTTGATATGCTCTCGACATCCAACACGAGAACCTTGGCCTCAAGCGTGCCCTGGCGGCCGTCCTGATAGGTCACGGCGATCTTGAGATCGGCCTTGTCGGCACCACTATAGATAGCCGCGACAAGGTCCGCATATCGCTCTTCCAGAAATCCGCGCCGAAGTTTCCGGCTCCGGGTCAGTTCACCTTCGTCCGGGTCGAGTTCTTTCGGAAAATTCGCAAACCGCGCAACGTGTGAACCTTCCGGCAGCAAGGCGTTAATGCGCGTAATCTCGCCCTTTATGAGATCCAGAATCTCGGGCTTTTGCGACAGATCGGTATAGGTCGAGAAGCTGATATTGTTCTCTTCCGCCCAGCGGCTGAGGACTTCCATGTCGATATTGATCAGCGCGCCGACGAAGTCACGGGATTCGTCACCCAATGTCATTAAATCTTTGATGAAGGGGCTGTAGCGCAACCGCGTTTCAATGAACTGCGGCGGATAGCTGTGACCGTTTGCCAGGCGGCGCATGTCTTTCACCCGGTCATAAAACAAGAGCTCTCCATCGTCGGTCATCGAGACCGCGTCGCCGGTGGCATACCAGCCGTCTTCGGTCTGCGCCTCGGCCGTCTTGTCCGGTTTGCCGAAATATCCGCCAAAGCCCGACCCGCCGCGCACCTGCAATTCGCCCTCAGGGGAGATCCGGAATTCGAGCGGATCGCCATAGGCGGGATTGGTCTGCATCCAGCAGCCGCTGGTTTCCAGCTGATAGCTTTCGCCCATATGCGCGGTCATCAGCCCGACCTCGGTCGCGCCATAGACGTTGCGCAGCTTGACGCCCATCGCGTGGAACATGCGGAACACGTCCGGAGCCATCAGTGCGCCGCCGCTCATGGCGTTCCGGGCCTTTCCCAGGCCGAGATTGTCGCGCAGGTGGTGCAACACCAGAGCCTCGGCAAAGGGCAGTTGAAGCCGCGCGGCAAGCCTTGGCGTCCGGCCTTCCAGGCGTTCGACATAGACGCCGCGGCCGACCTTCATCCCCCAGTTGTACAGCGCCCGGCGTATCGGACCGGCGCCCAGCATCCGCGCCTGCACGATCGAGGCGAGGTTCTCCCACTGGCGCGGACTGAAAACCAGCGCGTCCACCGCTAATTCGCGGATATTGGCGAGCACGTCTTCGGGACCTTCGGGGAAATTCACCACCATCGGGCCGATCAGGCCGATGGACAGGCCAAAGATCTGCTCGGTCACCCAAGCGGGGGAGATGTAGGTCAGGTATTCCGTCCCCGGGGTGATGTCGATCGCACCCATCACCCGCGACGTGTTGTCGAACAGGTAGCGGTGGGTGATGATCACACCCTTCGGCTTGCCGGTGGTGCCGGAGGTATAGGACAGAACCGCGATGTCGCCGGCCTTGCCGCGCCGCACATGATCTTCGAACCTTTCTGGGTCCTTGGCGTGGACATGCCTCCCGGTCTGGCTGACCCTCTCGAACGAGCGCAGCATGGGGTGATCGTAGTTCCACAGCCCGGAATCATCCCAATAGACGATCCCAAGCACCCCCTCGACCCGGTCGACGATCTCCAGGCATTTGTCGACCTGTTCCTGATCCTGCGCCAAAAAGACACGGGTGCGAGAATCCTGCGCCAGATAGAGGATCTCTTCGGTTGTCTGGTCGGGATAGACCGACAGGACCTTGCCGCCCAAAGACTGAACCGCGTATTCGGCCCAGAAATGTTCGGGTTCGTTCTCGCCGATCAGCATCACCGAGTCGCCGGCCGAAAGACCCATCTCCTCCAGACCAAGCGCCAGCGCCCGGACGCATTCCAGCACATCGGCCCAGGTGAACTCGCGCCAAATGCCCAGCCGCTTGTGACGCTGGGCCAAGGCATCGGGGGCGGAGCCCGCCCGTGCCAACAGGACCTGCGGCAGGGTTTCGCTTTGCGTGACGGCGGGGTCGGTGAAGGTTTTGGCAGATTGCTGCGTGACCATGAGACTATCCCAGATAAGCTTTGATCACGGCCGGGTTCTTCTGGATTTCCGCCGGCGTGCCCTCGGCGATGACCCGCCCGAAATCCAGCACCACCACGCGGTCGGCAAGATCCATCACCACGCTCATGTCATGTTCGACAAGGACCACCGGGATCTTGCGCGCCTCGCGCACGTCCAGGATGAACCGGGCAAGGTCCTCTTTCTCCTCCGAATTCATCCCGGCCATGGGTTCGTCCATCATCAGGATCGACGGCTCTTGCGCCAAGGCGCGGCCCAGATCGACCCGTTTGCGCAGGCCATAGCCCAGCGTGCCCACAGGCTTGTTGCGGATCGCCTCGATTTCCAGAAAGTCGATGATCTCCTCGGCAGCCTTGCGGTGCTCGGCCTCTTCGCGCATCACCGGGCCAAAGTGGAAAAAGGCCTGAACAACGTTCGAATTCATCAGGGTGTGCCGGCCGATCATGATGTTTTCGATCACGGTCTGCCCGGCGAAAAGATGGGTGCCCTGAAAGGTTCGCGCCAGACCGCTGCGCGCGATCTGGTCGACCCGCAGCTCCGTCACGTCCTTTCCCGACAGTTCCACATGCCCCTGCTGGGGGCGGTAGAACCCGGCGGTCACGTTCAGAAGAGAGGTCTTGCCGGCGCCGTTCGGCCCGATGATCGCAAGCAGTTCGCCGTCGTTGACGGTGACCGAAACATCGTCAAGCGCGATCACCCCGCCGAATTTGAGCGTCGCGCCGCGCACCGCAAGCGGTGCCGCACTGGTTTCCGCCGCGGCGCTCATGACATGGTTCCGCAGAAGCTGCGACACACACTGCGCGGCTGCAGTTCAACACAGGTTGCCGCCGCAGAAACAGCGAGACGACTCTTTGGCAATGTTCTCCTCCCGGCTCCGTTTTTGTATCGGGCCATCAAGTCCGTTTTTGCGAACTCTGTTAGTATATTTCTAACGTACGTTAAAAATATGAGTCAATATGAAACGCCGCGTGACCGACGTTGCCGTTGCGTCATTTTCCGGCGTAGTTCGCGATGAAACTGCGCAATCCGGTCTGGTCCTGACACCAGACCGCGCCTTCGCCGCCATCGTCCCTGCAATGCAGATGCAACCTGCAGGGAAGAGTGACCGGCGCGGCCCCACGGAACGAAAACCGCCCCGGCGTATGCCCCAGCGCATCGGCCGCGATATTCAGGAGTAGGGTCGCCTGCAACGGTCCGTGAACCACCAGGCCCGGATAAGCCTCGGTTCGGGTCGTGTAGACATGGTCATAATGGATACGATGCGCATTGAACGTCAGCGCGGAATACCGGAACAGAAGCGTGGGATCCGGAGTGACCACGGATTTCAGCGTGTTCGGTTCCGTTTCGTCGGGCGCTGCGTGTGCCGGCGCGGTCCGGGGGGGCGTGACATCCTTGTATACGATGTCCTGGCGTTCCGAGATGCAGACCTGGCCGCGGCAGGTATATTCGTGCCGCACGGTGACGAACACCAGTTCTCCGCTGCGGCCCTGTTTCGCGGCGATGTCTTCGACCACCGAATGCCGAGTGACGGTTTCGCCAACCGAGAGCGGGGCGATATGGGTCACGTCACCTCCTGCCCACATCCGCGAGGGCAGGGGGACCGGCGGCAGAAAGGCACCCTTCTTGGTGTGCCCGTCAACGGCCAGGGCGTCGGACGGCACCGCCTCTAGCGCCAGGCACCAGTGAATCCCCAGCGGGGCCGCGCCCGCCCGGTCGCAAAGATGTGTGCCAAGAGTGGCGCGGAACCGTTCGATCAGCCCCGGGGTCAGGATGTCGTCCTTGGTGTCGGTGCGCCCCAGCCAGGGCTTGAGTGTGCCAAGATCGGTTTTGCTCATGGTCCCCGCCTCAGAAGGATCGCGGCATACCCAGGATATGCTCGCCGACATAGGACAGGATCAGGTTGGTCGAAATCGGGGCCACCTGATACAGCCGGGCCTCGCGGAACTTTCGCTCCACATCATATTCCCGCGCGAAACCAAAGCCGCCATGGGTCTGGATGCAGGCATTGGCCGCTTCCCAGCTGGCCTCCGAGGCCAGCAGCTTGGCCATATTCGCCTGCGCCCCGCAATCCAGCCCGGCATCGAACCGTCTGCAGGCCTCAAAGCGCATCAGGTTGGCGGCCTCGATGTTCACATAGGATCTGGCGATGGGAAACTGCACGCCCTGGTTCTGGCCGATGGGACGGTCAAAGACCACGCGGTCGCCGGCATAGACGCGGGCCTTGTCCACGAACCAATAGCCATCGCCGATGCATTCCGCCGCAATAAGGGTCCGTTCGGCATTCAGCCCGTCAAGAATGTGGTAAAACCCGCGCCCCTCGGTGCCGATTAGGTTCTCGGCGGGGATTTCTAGGTTGTCGAAGAACACCTCATTCGTTTCGTGGCCGGGCATATTGGCGATGGGGCGGACCTCCATGCCTTTGCCGATGGCCTCTCTCAGATCGACCATAAAGATCGACAGGCCCTGCGACCTTTTCTTGACCTCGTTCAGCGGCGTGGTGCGTGCCAGCAGGATCATCAGGTCGGAATGCTGGATGCGGCTGATCCAGACCTTCTGGCCGTTGATCACATAGTGGTCACCCTTTTTGACCGCCGTGGTCTTCAGTTTGGTGGTATCGGTCCCGGTGGTCGGCTCGGTCACGGCCATGGATTGCAAGCGCAACGCGCCGCTGGCGATGCCGGGCAGGTATTTCTGCTTCTGCTCCTCCGAACCGTGTCTGAGAAGCGTGCCCATATTGTACATTTGCCCGTGACAATGGCCCGCATTGCCGCCGCAGCGGTTCACCTCTTCCATAATGATCGAGGCCTCGGTCAGCCCCAGACCCGAACCGCCGTATTCCTCGGGGATCATCGCGGCCAGCCACCCCTCGCGGGTCAGCGCATCGACAAACTCCTCGGGGTAGGTTTCGTTTTCGCCGAACTTGCGATGATATTCTGGCGGAAACTGCGCGCAGAGTGCGCGCAAGGCGTCGCGCAGATCGGTGTGAGTGTCTGGGGCTGACGTCTGCATTGGTTACTTCGCTCCCGGACCCGACGTTTCAAGAATTTCCTGCTCGGCACGCTGCCAAAGCTCGTAGGAAATCGGGTTTTCGCTCTCTTCGAGGATGTGACCGACCAGACCGATCGCCCTCGCCATCACGCCAAAGCCGCGCACGATCTTCCACGGGAAGCCGAATTCGCAGCAGATCGCGCCGATCGCGCCGGTGGCGTTGATCGGCAGCATCTTGCCCGATTTCTCCTCGGCCACGGCTTGAATCTTCTGGATCAGCGCGATGTACTCGCCCGACTTGCCGTTCTCGGCCGCGATCTGGAACAGACGCGGCGCGCGCGGGTCGACGGGCTTGTGGACCGGATGGCCCAGACCCGGCACGATGGCCTTCCTGGCACGGAACTTCTCGACGGTCTCGACGGCGATCGCGTCCAGATCGGCGCCGGTGCCCAGCTTGTCCTGGGGCAGCGCCTCGTAGAGCATCTTCGACGCGCCTTCCATCGAGCCGACAAAGACTGTGCCCAATCCGCACAGCCCGGCCGCAACGGCGGCCTGAAGCGATTCCGGCGCGCCCATATAGGTCATCCGCGCGGCCAGGGCAGAGGGCGTGATGCCATGTTCCACCAGCGTGATGACGATGGCGTTGAAGACCCGGCTTTCTTCGGGCGTGGCCTTGCGGCCCGTCAGTTGCAGAAACGCCAGATCGCCGAGGTTCATGTGGCCGAGGATTTCGTTGGGCAGGTCGAGCCCGCGCACGTTGATCTGGTCGGGCGTGCTCCAGCCGATTTTCGAGCTGATCTTTTCCTTGCGTTTTCCCATCAGACCGGATCCCACGAAAAAACATCCGCCGAAACCTCGAGCGGCGTGAATTGCGATTTGAGCGCGGGAATGGCGCGCTCGGCGATTTCATCGGCGGTCCAGCCATCACTGGAATGGACCGACCGCACCGGGCGGGGCTGGTTGAACAGGAAGATCTCGTTCTTGCGCACCGCGAAGATCTGTCCCGTGACGTCGACGGAGCGGTCGCTCATCAGGAAACAGGCCATCGGCGCGACCTTGGCCGGGGTCATTTCCTTGATCTTCTCGACGCGCGCCTTCTGTTCGGGCGTGTCGGTCTTGATCGACGAGATCATCCGGCTCCAGGCGAAGGGAGCGATACAGTTCGACCGCACGTTCCAGCGCTTGAGGTCCAGCGCGACCGACTTGGAGAAGGCCGCGATACCGAGCTTGGCGGCGGCGTAGTTCGCCTGGGCGTAATTGCCGATCAGACCCGAGGTCGAGGTCATGTGCACCAGCGCGCCGCTTTCCTGTCCGCGGAAATAATCGGCCGCCGCGCGGCTGGTGTTGAAAGAGCCGTAAAGATGGACCTTCACCACCGCGTCGAAATCCTCATAGGTCATCTTGTGAAAGAACCCGTCGCGCAGGATGCCGGCGTTGTTCACCACCGCGTCGATGCGGCCGAATTCCTTGACCCCGGCTTCGATCATCGCGCGCGCGGCGTCGGGATCGGTGACGTTGCCGCCATCGGCGATCGCGTCGCCGCCTGCGGCCTTGATTTCCTCTACGACCTTCTGGGCCGCGGTCTCGGTCTGGCCGGTGCCCTTCAGCGACGCGCCCAGATCGTTCACTACCACCGCGGCGCCTTCCGCCGCCGCCATTAGGGCGATGTCGCGTCCGATGCCGCCGCCGGCGCCGGTGACAAGGACCACCTTTCCGTCAAGTGCCTTCGCCATCTTCGTCCTCCCTCAGCTTGCCTTGCGGTAATTGTCGAGACCGCCTGAATGCATGACCCGGCCCATTAGTGGTGCGCCGATGATCTCTTCGGCCTTGACGGCCGCTGCGATCAGCTTGTCCAGGTCGATGCCCGTCTCGATGCCCATTTCGTGGCACAGGAACACCGCGTCCTCGGTGCAGACATTGCCGGCGGCCCGCGCATGGCCGTGGCCCGCGAAGGGACAGCCGCCAAGCCCGGCGACCGAGCTTTCGAACATGTCCACGCCCATCGACAGGGCGGCATAGACGTTGGCGATGCCAAGGCCACGGGTGTCGTGGATGTGCATGCCAATGCGGGCCTCGGGCGCCATTTCGCGCAACGCGCCGATCATGCGCTTGACCGCCTCGGGGTTTCCCCAGCCCATGGTGTCGGCGATCACGAGGATCGGCACGGGGATGTCCTCTTCCTCGCACAGATCAAGGATAAAGCGGAAATCCTCCAGAATGCGTTCCTGCGGGATCGGGCCTTCGTAGTTGCAGCCGAAGGCGGTCATCACATAGGCCGCGTCGACGGCATAGCCCTCTTCCTTGTAAAGGTGCACCCAGTCGCGCTGCCGCTCGCGCATTATGGCGGAGGAGCAGTTGTTGTTGGCTTGCGCGAAGGCTTCGGAGGGGTAGAACAGCAGGCGCGGGTCGATATCGACCTCATGCGCCGTCAGGGCCTTGCGAAACCCCTTGTCGTTCAACCAGAGCGAGGTGTAGTTCACGCCCGGCTTGCGCTTGATGCGCTGGAACAGCTCGCCCGTATCGGCCATCTGGGGCACGAATTCGGGGCTGACGAAACTGCCCACCTGGATACGCTTCAGCCCTGTCTCGCTGAGCATGTCGATCAGTTCGATCCGCTGTTCGATCGGATAAATCTTCTTTTCGATCTGGAAACCCTCGCGCGGGCCTTCCTCGCGGAATTCAACGAATTTGGGAAAGTCGCTCATGCGGTCACTCCTCGGGTGGCAGGATCTCGGCGATGACCTGGCCGCGGTCGACCATGTCCCCATTCGAGACGGTGATGTTGTTGGCCGTACCGGCAGCCGCGGCGCGAATCGAGATCTCGAGTTTCATGGACTCCATGACGGCGATGACATCGCCCTCGGCCACGATCTGGCCGTTGGTGACCTTGACCTCGACGATCATGCCGGTCAGCGGCGAGGTTACGGCGCGATCCGCGGCCGCGTCGCCGCCGGCAAAGTCGAGCGGCGCGGCGGGGTGGAAAACCAGCCGTCCCTCGGGCGTATCCAGCTCGATTACGCCGGCATGGAGCCGCGCTTCGATCAGGTGGACGGTGTCGCCTTCGCTCAGCCGCCAGCGGCCCGGCGTGATTTCACGTGCCGACAGTGTCAGCGCCTCGCCGTTTTCCGAATAGACGGTGAATCTGGCACCCGGTTTGACAGGACCGACGCGCAATTCCTCGGACTTGTCGTCAGAATCGGTCAACGTCACACGCTGCCCCGCCTCCAGCGCGTCGCCGCCCAGGCCCAGCCGCCAGCCGGTGAAGGTATCGCGGTTGGTCCAGGGCTCGGCCGCCGTGTCGCGCCGCCCCGCGGCCACGAACAGCACCGCCGCCGCCGCTTTCCACAGCACGGGGCGGGCCAGCGCGGGCGGTTGCGTTAGCTGATCTATGCGGCCGTCGATCCAGCGGGTATGCACCTGCATCCGTTCGAATTCCGGGTTCCGCGCCAGCGCCGTCAGAAAGGCGCGATTGGTCTCGACGCCTTCGACGGCGACATGATCAAGCGCCGTGGCTAGACGCGCCAACGCGGTTTCCCGGTCGGGCGCGTGGACGATCAGCTTGGCGATCATCGGGTCGTAATAGGGTGTGACCGCATCGCCTTCCTCGACACCGCTGTCGATCCGCAGGCCCGATGGCAGGCTGAGCGTGGTGAGCGTGCCGGTCGACGGGGCGAATTGCATCGCCGGGTCTTCGGCGTAAAGCCGCGCCTCGACCGCGTGTCCGTTGATCTTGAGGTCATCCTGCGCCAGGCCCAGGCCCGCGCCTTCGGCGATGCGCAGGTGAAGCGCGACAAGGTCCAGCCCGGTGATCGCTTCGGTGACAGGGTGTTCCACCTGAATGCGCGGATTTACCTCAAGGAAGAAATACTCGTCCCCCGCGACCAGAAATTCCACCGTGCCGAGGCCGCGATAGTCCAGCGTTTCGCCCAGACGCACCGCGTCATGGGCGATCTCGTCCAGAAGCGTGCGCGGCAGACCCCAAGCGGGCGCTTCCTCGATGACCTTCTGGTGGCGGCGCTGAAGCGTGCAGTCGCGTTCGAACAGGTGCACCACGTGGCCCTTGCCGTCGCCGGCGATCTGCACTTCGACATGGCGCGCCTCGGGCAGGAAACGCTCCAACAGCAGCCCTTCGGAACCGAAGGTGGATTTCGCCTCGCGCAGCGCGCCCTGGATATCCTCCATCAGCGTGATTTCGTCGGTGACCAGCCGTTGTCCGCGCCCGCCTCCGCCGCCGACAGCCTTGAGCAGCACCGGCAGGCCCATCTGGCGCACCTCCTCGGCAATCTGCTCGGGATCGGACCGCGCGCCTTGCGCGCCCGAAATCACCGGGACGCCGGCAGCCACGGCGACCTCTTTGGCGCTGGCCTTGTCGCCGAAACGCTCCAGCGTCTCCGGCGTCGGCCCCATGAAGATCATGCCGGCGGCTTCGACCGCGCGGGCGAAATCGGGGTTTTCGGCCAGAAAGCCGTAACCGGGATGGATCGCATCCGCGCCCACCGATTGCGCGGCGGCAATCACCGCGTCGATTTTCAGATAGCTCTCGGATGCAGGACCGGCGCCGATACAGACAGATTTGCCAATCTCGCGCACATGCAGGGCATTGGCGTCGGCCTGCGAATGCACGCCGACAGGGGTGATCCCGCTGGCCCGCGCGGTGCGCGCGATCCGGCAGGCAATTTCGCCGCGGTTGGCGATGAGAAGCGTTTTGATCTTCATGGTTCGCTCCTCACATCCTGAACACGCCGAAATTGGTCTCGGCCTTGGGTCTGCGCGATGTCACATCCAGCATCAGCGCCATGACGTCACGGGTCTCGCAAGGCTCGATCACGCTGTCGATCCAGAGGTTGGAGGCGAAATTATAGGCCCCCTGGAAATCCTCGTACTCCTTGCGGATCGGCGCCTTGAACGCTTCCTCCTCCTCGGGGGTCCAGCTCTTGCCCTCGCGCTCGTGGATCTGGGCGCGGACCTGCGCCAGCACGCTGGCGGCCTGTTCCGGCCCCATGATCGCGGACCGTCCGGTCGGCCAGGCGAACATCGCGTCCGGCTGGAACGGGCGCCCGAGCATCGCCAGATAGCCCGCACCGTAGGAACCGCCGGTGATGATGGTGAATTTCGGCACCCGCGCCGAGGACATGGCGGTGATCATCTTGGCACCAGCCTTGGCGATGCCCATCTGCTCGACCTCGCGGCCGACCATAAAGCCGTTCACGTCGGCCAGAAACAGCAGCGGAATGTCGCGCTGCACGCTAAGATTGATGAAATGCGTGGCCTTCAACGCGGCTTCGACGAACAACACGCCGGTATTGGCGAGAATGCCTACTTCGTGCCCATGAATACGGCCCCAGCCGGTCATGATCGTATCGCCATAAAGCGGCTTGAACTCGTGGAAATCGCTGTCATCCACCAGCCGCGCGACGATCTCGCGGTTGTCGGTCGGCACCTTGGGGTCGCGGCTGACGATGCCGTAGATTTCCTCGACCGGATAGGCCGGCGGGCGCGGCGTCTCGGGCGTCTTGCGGGGCAGGGGCTTTTCGCCCAGATGGCTGACGATCTCGCGCGTGATGGCCAGCGCGTGGGCGTCATCCTCGGCCAGGTGGTCGGTCACGCCCGACACTGACGAATGCATCTTGCCGCCGCCCAGTTCTTCGGCATCCACCTTCTCACCGGTTGCGGCAAAGGTCAGCTCCGGCCCGCCCAGATACATGAAGCCCTGGCCGCGCACGATTACCACCTCGTCGCAGAGCGCCGGGATATAGGCACCGCCAGCGGTACAAGGCCCCATGACCACGGCGATCTGCGGCACCCCATCACCGGACATGCCGATCTGTTGGTGAAAGATCGACCCAAACTGCCCTTCGTCGGGGAAGATGTTTTCCTGATCGGGAAGGAATGCACCGCCGGAATCCACCAGCGTGATGACCGGAAGCCGGTTCTTCCAGGCTATCTTCTGGGCGCGCACATGCTTGCGCGAGGTCATGCCGAAATAGGTGCCGCCCTTCACAGTGGCGTCATTGGCGATGATCATGCACTGGCGGCCCTCGATCACGCCGATACCGGTGATGATACCCGCGCCCGGTGGCACGCCATCGTATTTTTTCAGTCCGGCCAGCTCGCCGATCTCGAGGAAGGGCGTGCCGGGGTCGATCAGGCGCTCGATGCGTTCGCGCGGCAGGATCTTGCCCTTTTTTACATGCCGTTCGCGCGCCTTTTCGGGGCCGCCGACGCGTTGCAGAAGCCGAAGCGCATGCAGTTCTTCGACCTTCTCGCGATAGCGCGCGTCGTTTTTCCGGAAGTCGTCGGACCCGGTATCGAGTAGGGATTTCATTCGTGTCATGGCAGGTCTGGGTATTTCCTGAGAACAAAGGCAACCTTGGCGGCGCCGGGTTTTTCGAAAGTGTCGGCCGCAACCAGGTGAACGTCGGCCTTGAAGACCAAAGAGTCGCGCAGCCGCTGCTCGATTTTCTTTTTGAGGGTGGCGTCGTCGGCCGGATCGCGGCCGGGGCCGCGTTCGACAATCACCGTCAGCGCGCCCTGCGTTGTGTGGCCTTCGAAATCGGCCACGATACGCATGACGCCATTGGTCTCCGGCACCATTTCGGTGATGACGCTGTTGATGGCCGATGGAAAGACATTGGCCCCGCGCACGATCAGCATGTCGTCGGTGCGGCCGGTGCAGCGGATCTTCGGCCCGGTGCGGCCACAGGTGCATTCGGTGTCGATGACTTCGATATAATCGCCAGACCGGAACCGCACCAGCGGGCTCGCCTGTCGGCCGATGGCGGTATAGATCATCTCGCCTTCGGCCCCCTTTTTCCAAGGGATGATCTCGCCGCTGTCAGGGTCGAGCAATTCGGTGATGATATAGTCCATGTTGACCATATGCATGCCCGACTGCTCCTCGCATTCGGCCCAGTAGGTCACGCCCAGATCGGTGCCGCCCAGCATCTCGGTGCATTTCGCACCCCAGGCGGCCTCGATCTTGGCGCGGATTGCGGGAATGCCGCCGCCGGGCTCTCCGCCGACGATCACATGTTCGACCCCCAGTTCGCTGGCCTTGCACCCCAGCACCTCGGGCGCCTTTTCCGCCAGGTGCAGAACGAAATTCGGCGCGCCCACGATACAGCGCGGGCGCGTGTCGGCGCAGGCGCGCAACAGGCGGTCCGCACCGCCATCCGCCCCCACCGGCACATCGATCGCGCCCATGTACTGCAACCCCTGCATCACCGGGATACCGCCGACAAAGCCCTTGGCCAGCGAAAACGCATGCAGCACCATGTCGCCGGGCCGAACGCCGTTGGCAAAGAAACAGCGCGCTGTCATCTCGTGCCACATCTCGGCGTCGGATTCGGTCAGGGCCACATATGAAGGGCTGCCTGTGGTGCCCGACGAGGCCTGCATCTGGATGATCTCCGACATGGGCGCGGCACGATGCTTGCCAAAGGGCGGCTCGGCGGACAGGCTCTCGCGGATCTCGGTCTTGTAGGTATAGGGCAGCTTCCGCAGGTCATCTATGGTGCGGATATCGTCGAATTCCACACCGGCTGCGGCGAACTTTTCCTGATAGAAGGTCGAGTTCGCCATGAGATAGGCCATCTGCTCGCGCAGCCGCTCTTCCTGAATGCGACGGACCTCGTCGAGCGGCTTGCCCTCGATCTCGTGCCAGAAACGATCATTCAACTTGTTGGCTGCATCTTGCCGCCTGAAGCGCGTTCCAAATTGCATATCGTCCTCCGTGACGGGCAGCGCGATCAATAAGACCGCGGCATGCCCATGACCTTTTCACCGATGAAGCTGAGACACAGTTCGCGGTTCACCGGCGCCGTGCGCAGCAGACGCACCAGCGGGTACATCTCGTAGAGCCCCGTGTCTTCGGTGAAACCCGATCCGCCATGCGCCTGAAGCGCGGCATCCACCGCTTCGATCCCGGCCTCGGCGGCGGCGTATTTCGCCATGTTCGACGAGGCCCCTGCGGGCAGCTTGTTGTCAAACTCCCATGCCGCGCGGCGGGTCATCAGGCTGGCCATCTCGACCGCTGTATGCGCCTTGGCCATCGGGTGCTGCACCCCTTGGTGCGCGCCGATTGGTTGACCGAAGACATTGCGCTCGGACGCGTAGTTCACCCCCTTGTTCAGGGCGAAGCGACCGATGCCGCAGCACAGGGCGGCCAGGATGATGCGTTCGGGGTTGAGGCTGTCGAACAGGATCGAGAAGCCCTCGTCGATCTCGCCGACCACATCCTCCGGGCCCAGGTCCACATCGTCGAAGAACAGCGTCCACTGTTCTTCGGGCAGGGGGATCGAGATCTTCACCCGCTGCTTTTCGACACCTTTTTTCTTCAGATCCACGGCGAACAGGGTAAAGCCGTCGGTCTTGCGACTGACCTCGGTATGCGGCTTGGTCCGCGCCACCACGAGGCAGTAGTCGGCCACTTCGGCCCCGGTGATAAAGGTCTTCTCACCCGACAGGCTGAACCGGTTGCCCCGGCGCTTGGCCAGCGTGGTGGCCTTCATCGTGTTCGACCCGGCCCCCGGTTCGGTGATCGCGAAACAGAACTGGATATCGCCGCGGCAGGCCGCCGGCAGCAGCTCTTTCTTGTGGAATTCGCTCCCGTGGCTGGCGATATGGGCCAGCGACATGGTCGGCCCGACCACCATCATCAGAAGCGGAATGCCGTGGTTCGCGGTGCCCTCCATGAACAAGGCCATTTCGGTCATGCCAAGGCCCGCGCCGCCGTATTCCTCGGGCACCATGATGCCCAGGAAGCCGTCATCGGCAACCTGCTTGAACATCTCCTGCGGGAACTCGTGCCTGCGCGCGTGGTCCAGCCAAAAGGCATTGTCGTATTTCTGCGCCAACTGGCCGCCGTATTCGTAAATCTGGCGCTGTTCGTCGTTTAAAGTGAAGTCCATAGTTTCTTCCTTAGGCCTTGAATTCGGGCGCGCGCCGGTTCTCGAACGCGTCGAGCCCCTCGGCGACGTCATCGCTGGGCAACGCGCGCACGGCGGCGTCACGCTCCAGCCGCATTTGCTGGTCGATGCCGAGATCCGCGCCTTCGCGTGCCAGCCGCTTCATCTCGGCGATACCGGGACGCGAGCGGGTGGCGATCTTCTGGCAGTATTCCAGCGCGGCCTGATGCAGATCCGCATCCGGCACGATGTAGTTGACCAGGCCGGCATCCTTGGCCTCGTCCGCCTTGAGCCAGCGGGCCGAGAACATCAGATCCAGCGCACGGCGCAGGCCCATCAGACGCGTCAGCCGCTGTGACCCGCCCCAGCCCGGGATCAGGCCGAACTGCGCGTGCTGATCGCCGAATTGGGCGGTCTCGGCGGCGAAACACACGTCACAGGACAGCATCAGTTCGATCCCGCCGGCCAGACACAACCCCTGCACCGCCACGACGACTGGGAGGGAGGAGGTTTCGAGCGCGCGCAGGTTGTTCATGCCGAAGGCGATGAAATGGTCCAGCGCGGCGGGATCGTTCAATTTAACTTTCACTTCCACCAGATCGGCACCGGTGCAAAAGTGCTTGCCTTGCGCCCGGATGAGGATCGCCCGAATAGCCGGGTTTGCCTCGTATTCCGCACGCGCGGCAGATATGCGCTCATGCACCTCAAGTGACAGGCAATTGAATTTCTCGGGGCGGGCCAGTTCGATGATGCCGACGTTGCCCTCGGCGCTGACGATGACGGGATCGCTCATTTCGCGGACCCCTTCGCCTTCTTGTCATATTGCAACGCCATGCGACCGACCTTCTCGCGGGCGATCACCAGCTTTTGGATCTGCGCGGTCCCGTCGCCGATCTGAAGGCCCAGAACGTCGTTGTAGCGCTGATGATGCGGCAGGTCTGTGGTATAGCCGTAATGCCCGTGCAGGATCAGACACTGGTGCAGAATCTCGCAGGCGGTCTTGGGCAGGTACCATTTGCACATCGCTGCCTCGGAGGTGTGGGGCAGGCCGCGGTCCCGCAGGTCCAGCGTGTAGTAGCAAAGCTGGCGCATCATGGTCAGCTGCGTTTCCGCCTCGGCCAGCGGAAAGCTGACGCCCTGATATTGCACGATCGGCGCGCCGAACGCCTCGCGCTCCTGCACATATGCCCAGGTCTCGTCCACCGAAGCCTGCGCCGCGCCCAGGCATTCCAGACCGATCAGCGCACGGGAATAGTCGAATCCCATCATGATGGTGCCAAAGGCGCGGTCCTGCTCGGCCATCATGTTTTCGGCCGGCACGAAGACATCGTCGAAGAACACCGATCCACGCCCGACGGGCTTGGTGCCGATGTCGTCGAAATGCGTGCGCTTGATGCCGGGTTGGTTCAGGTCGATGAAGAAGGCGCTGACCCCGCGCGAACCGCCATTGGGATCGCCGGTACGGGCAAAGACTACCGCCGCATCGGCCTGGCTGGCAAAACTCATGGAGGTCTTTTCACCGTTCAGCCGCCAGCCGTTTCCGGATTTCTCGGCCTTCAGAATCAGGTTCGCCGCATCCGAACCGCCGCGCGGCTCGGTTAGGCCCAGACCAATGACGGCATCACCCGAAACCACCTTGGGCACCCATTCCGACGCGATGTCGCGCGAGGCGTGCTTGGCAACCATGCCGCCCATGAGCGATCCCAGAAGCTGCACGTAACTTGCGTTGAAATCGGCATAGGCGATCTCTTCGACGATCAGCCCCGACGTGACAGAGCTTTCGCCCAAGCCGCCGAATTCCTCGGGCAGGTCGGGGCCGATCAGGCCGAGCGCCCCCATTTCCCTGATCAGGTCACGGTCGAATTCGTGCTTGGCGGCCCGCTCCTGATAGCTGGGGGCCAGCTTTTCGGTGGCAAAGCGTTTCGCCGTCTCGCGGAACGCTTGTTGGTCCTCTGTAGGCTGAAACTGCATTCCCTCCGCCCTCCCATTGCGGTGAATTCCTCTTTAAAAAAATCTAACAAACGTTAGAATGCAGCGCAAGAGGTGTTTTCAAAGGAGGGGAGCATGATGAAGTCTTTGGATGAAACGGGCTACTGGGCGCTACTTTCACCAATCAGCGCGGGCAGAAGGACGTTGCGCAATCGCGTGATAATGGGCTCGATGCATACGCGCCTTGAAACCGAACCTGACGGTATCGCCAGGCAGATTGCCTTTTATGCGGAGCGGGCCCGCGGCGAGGCGGCGATTTTGGTCACGGGTGGTTTTTCGCCCAATGCCGATGGAATATTTGATCCCGACGGTCCGCGTATCGATGATCGGGACGAGGCGCTGAAACTGCGTCCCATCTGCGAAGCAGTCCAGGCCGAAGGTAGCCTGATCTGTGCGCAGCTTCTTCATGCCGGCCGATATGCAAAGATTGAAGATTGCGTTGCTCCGTCGCCGATTCGCGCGCCGATCAATCGGTACACGCCCCGCGAGATGAGTGATGCAGATATCCGCCGTACAATCTTGGATTTCGCCGAAGCCGCTGCCAATGCTCAAGCTGCCGGATTCGACGGTGTCGAGATCATGGGCTCCGAGGGTTATCTCATCAACGAGTTCACCGTCACGCACACGAACAAACGCGAGGATGACTGGGGCGGAAGCGTCGAGAACCGGCATCGCTTTCCGGTCGAGATCGTGCGCGCCGTTCGCGCGGCCTGCGGACCGGATTTCCTGATCATCTACCGGATCTCTGCCGCGGACCTGATCGAAGAGGGGGCACCGACCGAGGAGATCGCAGCGCTGGCACAGAAGATCGAGAAGGCAGGAGCCGACATTCTGAACACCGGTATCGGCTGGCACGAAGCGCGTGTACCGACCATAGCCTATCCCGTGCCACGGGGGGCCTGGCGAAAGGCCGCAGCCAACGTGAAGGCCGCGGTTTCAATTCCGGTAGTGGCCTCGAACCGCATCAACACTCCCGATATCGCGGAGGATATTATTGTTTCCGGCGAGGCGGATATGGTCTCGATGGCTCGGCCGTTCCTTGCGGATCCGCATTTCGTGAAGAAGGTGCGCGAAGGCCGCGCCGAGGAAATCAATACCTGCATTGCATGCAACCAAGCCTGTCTCGATTTCATATTCTCCGACCGACCGGTCGGGTGCCTCGTCAATCCACGAGCCGGGCGCGAAACGGAATTCCGGGACACGCCTGCGGAATTGCCGAGGAAGGTGGCGGTTGTCGGCGGCGGGGCCGCGGGAATGGCGGCGGCGGCCGAAGCGGCGCGGCTTGGCCATGACGTCACGCTTTTCGAAGCTACGGACGAACTTGGCGGTCAACTGAACCTGGCGCGCGCGGCGCCGGGTAAGAACGAGTTCAACGAAACCCTTCGTTATTATACTGGTCAGATGAGAAAGCACGGAGCAAAGCTGCGGCTGGGACAGCGGGCGCAAGCCGATGATTTGGAGGGTTTCGATCATGTGGTGATCGCGACCGGGGTGGTCCCGCGCATTCCCGATCTGCCGGGCATAGACCATCCCAGTGTCGCAACCTACGCCGAGATTCTCTCTGGCGCGCGCGTCGCAGGCGAGACTGTTGCGGTGATGGGCGCGGGCGGGATCGGGCACGACGTGGCCGAGTTCCTCGTGACCGAGCCAGCCGAGGTCCACAACACCGGAACATTCTGCTCGACATGGGGCGTCGATCCGGAATTCGCCGCACCGGGCTCTTTGGTAAGCGATCCATTAGCGCCAAAACCCTCGCGGCGTAGAGTTGTCATGCTCCAGAGAAAGACTTCGAAGCCCGGTGTAGGGCTCGGCGTCTCGACGAGATGGATCCTGCGCAACGCCCTGCGCAAGCATGGAGTGGAGGCCTTGTGCGGCGTGGTCTATGACAGCATCGACGACGACGGGCTGCATATCCTTTTGGACGGCAAGCCAAGGGTCATTGCCGTCGATACCATCATATTGTGCACTGGCCAGGAACCCGAGCGGAGCTTGGCCGACGAGCTTGCATCGCGCGGCGTTGCGGTCACAATGATCGGCGGGGCCAAGGAAGCCGCCGAACTCGATGCATTGCGCGCCATTGATGAAGGGGTGCGCTTGGCTCAAAGTTTCTGAGATGGCACCGTAACAATGGAGGATGCGATGCTGCCTGAGGTACTGCGCGCGGGCCGCGCTGATCTGTACTCGGTCTTCCGCACCTGCGCGGTGGGGAGGGACGGCGCGCTTGCGGTCGAGGATGGCGAGACCCGCCGCAGCTATGGCGAACTGCTCGACCGTGTGGATCGCTTGGCGTCGGTGCTTCTGTCGCGAGGGGTGGCGCCCGGCGACAGGATCGCCATCCTGTCGCATAACCGCGTCGAGTATCTTGAGCTGGAACTTGCGGCGGCGAGAATCGGCGCCATTGTCGCCTGCCTGAACTGGCGGCTCGCCGCGCCCGAGCTGAAGCATTGCATCGAACTGGTCGAACCGGTGCTGGCCGTGGCCGAACCCGAATTGCGTGATGCCTTTCGCGCAGTGTCGGATCTGCCCGGCCTGGAGATCGGACCCGAATGGGAGCAGGCGCTGGCCTCGGCGAACCCCGACCCGCGCACCGGCACGCTGGTGGATGATCCTGAGGCTGGCCTCACGATACTCTATACCTCGGGAACAACCGGGTTGCCGAAAGGCGCCCTAATCAGCCACCGTGCCCATATCGCGCGTGCCATGGCCTTTGCGGCGCAGCTTGCGCTGGATCCCGATGACGGTTTCATCGCATGGGCGCCAATGTTTCACATGGCATCGACCGATCAAGCGCTGGCGACGCTTCTGCGTGGCGGGACTGTGGTGATGGTGGATGGACTGCAGCCCTCGGTCATGAATGAGGCGCTGTCACGCCACAGGATTGGCTGGTTCGTGATGATGCCCGGGGCGCTTGAGGCCTTCATCGCCGAACGGCGCGCCAATCCACTGCCGTTGAAAGGGATCAGGGTCTGCGGCGCGATGGCCGATCTGGTGCCGCCGCACCAGATCGCGGAACTGACGGGTCTTCTCGGTGCGCCCTATCTGAATTCCTTCGGAGCCACAGAAACCGGTCTGCCGCCGGGCACCGCCGATCTGATCGCCCCCGGTGTCGCGCCCGAGACATTGTCCAAACGGATCAGCGCATTTTGCGAGGTTCGGCTGGTGGATCCCGAGGATCGTGACGTCCCGATCGGATCGCCCGGCGAAATGGCGTTGCGTGGACCGACCCTGTTTTCAGGATACTGGAATGCCGACGACACCAACGTCAGCGACTTCCGCAACGGTTTCTTTCATATGGGCGATCTGTTCCGTCGAAACCGCGATGGTACAATCGATTTCGTGGACCGGGTGAAATACCTGATCAAGACCGGCGGCGAGAACGTCTATCCAGCTGAAATCGAGCGTGTGCTGCTTGCGCATCCAGGTGTGGTCGATGCAGCGGTTGTGCGGGCGCTCGATGCGAAATGGGGTGAAAGCCCTGTTGCGTTTGTCGCATGCGGCAACGATGGACCGAGCGCCGAAGAGTTGATGCAGTTATGCCGCGAGAAGCTGGCGGGCTACAAGCGCCCGCGCGAGTTCCAGTTCATCGCATTCGAGGATTTTCCGCGCTCGACGAGCGGCAAGATCCAGCGCCACATCCTGGAAAGCCGGTTGACGAACTGAGAGGCCGCCGGCGGGAGAACCGGAGTTGAAGCTCCGGGCAACCGATCGACCGGCCGTCAACCGACCAAGCGGCTTGCAGCCTTATCCGGCCACGCCCGTCCGCCCGACAAGGGCCATCAGCGTTCCGGTCATCGCGGCGACGAGCCTTTCGTCCCCGCCCTTCACCGCAAAGGCGCGCGCCTCGCAGATCGTCAGGGTGCGCCCCGGCTTGACCACATCCGCGACGAATCGAAACCGCTCGCCGTCTGCCGGGTTGAGCAGGTTGATCTTGAATTCCACGGTCAGCACCGCGGCCTCGGCGGGCATCAGAGAGAAGGCCGCATAGCCGCAGGCACTGTCGAGCGCGGTCGACACGATCCCGGCGTGCAGAAATCCGTGCTGTTGAGTCAAGGCATCATTATGTACCATCTCCAGCACGATACGACCGGGCGAGAGTCCGGCAATACCGATCCCCAGCGTTTGCATCACCTTCTGGCGCTCGAAACTGTCGCGCACGCGCGCGTCATAGTCAGGATTCTTAGGTTCGAATTCCGGCATAGACTGTCTTGCACTCCCTTTTTCAGCGATCGATGATCAGTCTTAACTGGCTATTCAACCTGTTATCTTGGAAAAAACGGCCATCGGATGGTGCTGCTGCCTGAAGGCGAATCGCGCCGGGGGGCTTCCCGGCGAAGGCGCGGCAGGCGGCCGACATGTGCGACTGGTCGTAATAGCCGGTGTCGAGCGCCAATTCGCCCAGGGGTTGTGCGTGTTTGGCAAGCCCGCCTAGTAAATGCCGAAATCGACGGGTTGCGGCTAGCCGCCGGCGCGACATGCCCGTTGCCGCCCGGATGCTGCGCCTCTCGCTGCGAGCGCTGGTAGGCGCCGTGCCGACCGCAGGGAAGCCTAGTTCGCAGGCAAGCCGGTCAAGCGCGGCTACAAGCGGAACAAGAGTCTCGTTGCCGATGGCAAAGTTTAGCAGGAAACGGGCCAGTTCGACGAGAGATGCCTCGGGCGGAAGCCGTTCGGGCGCGGAAGCGAGTCGTAGCCCTGCCAACACTCCCCGGAAGGGCGCTATCCGCAGGCTGAACGCGGGGCGGGGTGGCGTCAGGGCCGGGCGGGGGAGGGCATTTTTCCCCTGAAGCGGGTCGAATGCGAAGGAAAGCGTGAAGAGGTCCGTGGCAAAACGGCCGCTGCCATGTCCCGTGAGGTGACCCCAATCGCGGTAGACGAAGAGGTGGTCTACCGCAGCCGCCGCCCCGGCCGGTGGCGTCAACTCCAGATAAAGCGGCGCCGTCCGTTCACCCGCCGAAGGCATTCCGGTGCTCGGCCACGAAATCGGCAAAACGGCGCGCCGGGTGTCCAAGCACGTCGCTCACCGTGTTCTCGATGCCGGCGAGGTAACCCTTGGGTGCGATCGAAGCCAGTTCCATCATGGCCGCCGCAACCTCGTCCTGCATCCCACCGGCGATCATCGCCGCCTTTGCGTCCGCGGCCGACAGCGGCGCGCAAGCGACCTGCCGACCCGTCGCTTCCGACAGAATCGCCGCAATCTCTTCTCCAGACAGGGCCTCGGGACCTGTCAGGCCATAGGACTTGCCTTCATGCCCCGCGCCGGTCAGCGCCTCGGCCGCGACGTCAGCAATGTCGCGGGCGTCGATCCAGGCCACAGGCCCCCCCAGATCGTCGTAATAAACCCCGTCCCTTGCGATGCTGCCGGCCTGCCACAACAGGTTCTGCATGAAATAGGTCGGCTGAACGAAGGTCCAGTCCAGGCCGCTTTTCTTCAGCAGTTCCTGGGTTTCCGAATGCCACATGCCAAAGGTCAGCCTGGCTTTGGGCGAGGCGCCAAGTCCGGTGGCCAGAACGACGTGGCGCACCCCTGCCACCTTCGCCGCTTCGATCGCATCGGCCTTCCAGCGGCGCATGTGCCCGTGCGCGGGTGTCACCAAATAGATCCGTTCAGCCGCTAAACAGGCCCGATTCAGCGCAGCGGGATCGGTGAAATCGGCAACGACAGCCTCGCAACCCTTGGCCGCGAGGGTTTCGACCTTGGCCGGATCGCTGGTGACTGCGCGCACTTTCGCGCCCTTGGCCAATAGCGTATCGACAAGGGGGGCGCCGGTGGTGCCGGTTGCTCCGAAGACGGTAATCATGATTTGTCCTTTCGCAGGGCGGCGATGGCTTCCATCGTCTCGGGGTTGCTGACAGAGGACAGGTCGCCCGGATCCTCGCCCAGAAAAGCGGCGCGCACGAGCCGGCGCATCGTCTTCATGCTGCGGGTCTTGGGAAGCGCCTCGACGAAATGGATCTCGCGCGGGCGGAAGGGCTTGGAAACGATCTCTCCCACGCGGTCCTTGAGCTGCTCCACGAGTGCCGCGTCGGGCAACACACCGGGCGACGCGACGCAGACGCAGACCACCGCCACGCCTTTCAGATCGTCCGGGGCAGCGATGGCCGCCGCGTCCACCACCTTCCCCGTCTCGGTCAGCGCCGCCTCGATCTCGGGCGGGCCGATGCGCTTGCCGGCAATGTTCAACGTATCGTCCGAGCGGCCGAGGATATACCATGTGCCATCCGGATCGCGGCGCACCCAGTCGCCGTGCCGCCAGATGCCGGGGAAGGTAGACCAGTAGGTTTCGAGATAGCGTTCCCGGTCTCCCCAAATGGTCGGTGTCAGCCCGATCGGCGGTTGGGTCACGACCAGTTCGCCAACCTCGCCCGGCGCGGCTTCGCTTCCGTCCACGCGCAGCACTTTTGCGCCGACCCCCAGTGCTTGAGCAGAGAATCCACCGGGTTTGACCTCGTGCAATACGGTTGAAGTCAGGATCGCGCCGAACAACTCGGTCCCGCCTGAAATGTTGAGCGGTACCGCGCGGCGGCGGCAGATATGGTCGAGATGCCACAGCCAGGCGTCATCGGTCCAAGGTTCGCCGGTCGAGGCGACGATGCGTAACGGCGAAAGGACGTAGCCGGAAAGTGGCCCGGGATCCTGGGTCATGAACTGCCGCACCAGCGTGGGGGCGACGCCAAGGTGGGTGACGCCCATCTCCGAGGCCAGGCGCAGCAGCCGGAAGGGGTCGTCCGGCATCGAGGGCGCACCCTCGGCGAGCACCAGCGTGGCGCCCGAAAGCAGCACCGACAGAAGCGTGAGTGGCCCCATCACCCAGCCCATGTCAGTCATCCATAAATGACGATCGTCGCGTTTCATGTCGAGGCACAGCAAGAAGTCGGCCGTGGCCTTGGCCTGGACGCCGAGATGGGTATGAACCACGCCCTTGGGCTTGCCAGTCGTACCCGAGGTGTAGGCGATAAGCAGGGGCGCATCGGCGTCTACCGGATAGGCGGGACGCCTCGCGTCAGCTTTGCCGACGGTCTCCTGCCAGTCGAGATCGCGGACTGGATCGGCCACTATGCCGCCGAACCGCCGCAGGCTGAGCACGGTATGGACAAGTGGCACCTCCTTCAGGGCTTCGGCCAGCGTCGCCTCCATCCAGACGGGTTTTCTCCGCCGGGGCGTCGCATCTGCCGTCAGCACCGCAACGGCACGGGCATCGTTCAGACGGGTGGCGATGGCGTGCGCGGCAAAACCGGAGAACAGCGGCACCGCCACGGCGCCCAACCGTGCGATGCCCAGAAGCGCCGCCTCGATTTCCGGAATCATCGGCATGTAGATACCTACCGCCTGTCCGGGCTCCACCCCGCGAGCGGCAAGGGCCGATGCGACGCGGGCGGCCTCGGCGGCAAGCTCGGCATAGGTCCAGCGGCGGCGGCTTCCATCCTCGCCAACCCAGTCGATCGCGGTCTTGTCGCCAAGTTTTCCCGCGATGCGGGCGTCGAGACAGGTCTCTGTCAGATTCAGGGTACCCCCGACAGCCCATCGGATCGAATCTGGCCCCGCGGATATATCCCGCAGTTGCGTATAGGGACGATTGAACCGGATACCGGCATAGCCGATTATCCGACCCCAGAACCATTCCGGTTCGGCGTTGGCGCGTTTGACGAGACCTTCGTAACTGCCCGCACCACAATCATCAATGAACGCCGCGAGCGTGCTTGCTCGTTGAATAACAGGGTCCGGTTGGAACATTCTCTGCCTCGCATGAAACAAAAAAAGGCCGCACCTGAGGCGCGGCCAGTTGGGGAGGATACTTAGACACGCCTCGACCGCGATGGCACTTGATTGGACGTATTCATTTTTCGATCAACCGTGCATCGACAAGCCGCCCGAAACGGAAATCACCTGGCCGGTGATGAATCCTGCATCGTCGGAAGCTAGGAAGCAGATTATTCCGGGGTAATCGCTCGGCTGCGCCAGGCGCTTCATCGGAATGGCCCGCTTGAGGCCTTCCGCGATCTTTTCACCAGCGTCGCCCTGAGCGACCTGGGCGAAGAGGGGCGTATCGGTCGGGCCCGGCGCAACCGCGTTCAGCTGAACGCCTTTGCGCGCCAGTTCCCGCGCCACGGTCTTGGTAAAGGAGATGATGCCGCCTTTGCAGGCCGAATAAACCGCCTCGCCCGACGATCCGACGCGGCCGGCGTCGGAGGCGATGTTGACAACGCGGCCGCCGCCATTCTTGACCATGCCCGGAAGCACCGCGTGATGCATGTTCAGCGGACCGTAGAGGTTGATGTCGATGACTTTTTTCCAGAGATCCGCGTCTGTATCGAGGAATGGCTTGATCACGTCCCATCCTGCGTTGTTCACCAGGACGCTTATCGGACCTCCGGCCTCGAACTCGGCAACGGACTTGTCAACCTGGGCGCGATCGGTGATGTCTACCTTGAAAGCCTCGGCCTTGCCGCCCGCATCCCGGATCAGGCGGACGGTCTCCTGTGCGCCTTCTTCGTTCAGGTCGAACACCGCGACCTCTGAACCTTCCTCGCCGAACCGTTGACAAACGGCGCGGCCAATGCCGCTTCCGCCTCCGGTGACAATGACACGTTTGCCATTCAATCCATGCATTTGGGCTGCCTTCCTACGTCTGTGAGCACCTTTGTGAGAGCTGCTGAGCTAGAGGGTGCGCTTAACAATATTCTAACAATCGTTAGATTTATCGCAATAGACAGTCCTTTGTCCAGTTGTTATCTAAGCCATATGTGTATGCAGCCGCCTCAAGCATGCCTTGCCGGCGACGTTCAGAGCAAGGCGGAAAGGACCCGCGAGGAAATCCTCCGCGCGGCAGCGCGTCTATTCCGCTATGAGGGATTTAATTCGACGTCGATGCGGGAGATCGCACGTGAAGCGAACATCGAAGCCGGGAGCATCTATTACCATTTCGACTCAAAAGAGAAGATGCTGGATGTGGTGCTCGACATCGGTGTCCGGCGTCTACACAATGAGGTGGCCAGGATAATTAGGTGTGCGGGTGCAAATGACGAACCCTTCCGCGAAACTTTCGCGAAACTGGTCGACACGCATCTGACCTTCCTTTTGATAGATAGCGACTTCACGTCTGCGAATATCCGAAACTACCCGATGTTGTCGGAGGAAGCACGACGCGCTCACCGGGAACTGCGCGGCTCATATGCTAAGTTGTGGGGTGGATTCCTGCAGAACGCCCGCGACAAGGGTCTATTGCGCAAAGACATTTCAGTTTCTCCCATCCGCCAATTCATCTTGAGTGCGATGAACTGGACCGTTGAATGGTACGAAGTGAAACGTTATCCGGTCAGTATTCTCTCAGAACGCATGAGCAGATTGATCCTGGACGGAATGTGCGACAAGCGTCGTCCGGGAAGTAGCCTCCCCAAGCCATACGTCATAGCCCTCCCGGAGCCGGTCGAGCCCCACGGAAAAGCGGCCAGGACACGTAGCGAAGTCCTGCGCGCGGCCGCGCGCGTTTTGAGAGATAGGGGGTACAAGGCTACGACGATACGCCAGATCGCTGTTGAGGCAAATATGGAGGCGGGCAGCGTCTACTATCATTTCAAATCAAAAGAGAAGATAGTAGACGAGGTGTTGCAAACCGGATTGAGCGACCTACTTGTCGGTGTCAGTCGCGTCATTGAGCAGTTCGGGGAGCCCAACGATCATTGTGCCAGAATATCGGCGGCCATTTCGGCTCATATGGATTTCCTATTCAGGGCCAGCGAGTTCACGTCGGCAAATGTCCGCAGCTATGGAATGTTGCCCACGAAGCTTCGTCGCAGGCACCGGGTTATCCGTCACGAATACGCGGCTGTTTGGGACAAGATGTTGTCCGATGCGCAGCAAAGCGGTGCTGTGAGAAAGGACATACAGATCGTTCCTCTGCGCCAGGTCATGCTGGGAGCCTTGAACTGGACCGTTGAATGGTTCGACCCACGGAAAGCGGGACTGGAAGGATACCACACCCTGTCCGAGTTTTCCGACATGCTGGTAAGGCTCCTTTTCAACGGAATCTGCGAGGCGGAACAACCGCTTAGAGAGGGGAGCTCTAACGGCTTACTTCGCGCTCGCGAAGGCTCAGACCAATAGGAAGTGATACAAGCCCTCGGCGACGGATTTCTCCGGGCTTGCCTGCCAGGACAGTACTCTTACACTTGCGATACGCGATCCCTTCCGCGTCACGGTCGCCTGCGCAGTCAGCGGTCCCTTCACACCAGGTCTGAGGTAGTCGACGGTCAGGTTGATCGGCTTGGCTGGCACATCCGCGAAATCGGGTTGGACTGCAATGGCGGCTGTGGCTTCCATGAAGCTGGCGATAATCCCCCCGTGGTAATGCTCCATAATCGGGTTTCCGATATGGCGCGAATCAAACGCCATCTCGGCTTTGGCATGGAACTTGCCCACTTCCAGAATATCAAAGTTCAGAAAGCGGAAGAACGGAACCCGGAAAACATTCATGTTGACGGCTTGCAGGTCCATCTTATGGCTTTCCCCTGGTCATTGCCTCAAACAGGCTGGTTTTGCCGCGCGTCAACGCAAACGAGGCAGTCCCGCGCGCGATTTCATCATCGACATGATTGTCAAACCAGATGCTGCCGGAATTGAAGGCGATATGGCGTGTCTTGCGATAGCAATGGGCGCGGACGATCACATCGGCGCGCGATCGGGCGGGGCGCAGGTAATCGACCCGCAGATCCAGCGTGGCCATGGTGCTGACGCCCTCGATTCCAACAAAGTTTGCCAGCCCAAAGACACTGTCCAGAAGAGCCGTCAGGATACCACCATGAAGCAGGGTTTGGTCCGCATCGACGCAAAAGTCCGGATTGAACGGCATCCGCACCTGGACAGCTTCGGTCGAGACCTCCTCGATCTTCAACGCCATGTGGGTGATCAGCCCCTTCCCGCGCGCGTTCCACATCTGCGCGATCTGGTCCATCTTTTCTTGCGTGATTTCGGACATTCAATCTGTCTTTCAGCGGCCGGTGAAATTCGGTTTTCGTTTTTCCAGAAAGGCCGCGATGGCTTCGTGATGGTCTTCGGTCTGGTGCATCAAGGCCTGATATGCCGCGGCCGCATTCAGGAAATCGGGAAGATCCATGCGTTCGGCGTTGCGCAACAGGCGTTTGGCGACGCGCACGGCCCGAGGCGGCTTGGATGCGATGACCGCGGCGCGTTCGCGGGCACATTCCATCAGCATATCATGGGCGACGACTTCTAGCACCATGCCCAGCTCGAGCGCCTCTTCGGCGCCCACCATCCGGCCCGAAAAGGTCAGGTCCGCCGCTTTCTGATGCCCCAGTCGGCGCAACAGGAACCAACTGCCCGCATCGCCGGGAATGATGCCGAGATTGATGAAGACCTCGCCGAACTTCGCGTTCTGCGAGGCAATGCGCATGTCGCACATCATGGTCAGATCGCACCCGGCGCCGACGGCCGCGCCATTCACGGCCGCGATGGTCGGGATGTCGAGGTTGTAAAGAGCCTGGGGCAGGCGCTGTACCCCATCGACATAGCTTTGAGCGGTCGCAAGCGGCTCCTTGCGGAACACGCTGTCGGGGTCGTTCATCTCCTTGATGTCGCCGCCCGCGCAAAAGGCCGGGTCGGCGCCTGTCAGGATCATGACGCTGACTTGCGGGTCTGCCTGCACCTTCGCGAAGGTCTCCAGAAGCGCACCGATCATGTCATTTCCGGTAACCGGGTTCCGGCGCGCGGGGTCGTTCAGCGTGACCGTGGCGATCCGGTCGGAGATGTCCAGCAGGACTGGGGTCTCACTCATTCTTTCCATCTCCGCGCTCGCGCTTTTCGAACATCTCGGGGTTGATCATGTCACGTGCGTCGTGTCCCAGATGCAGGGTTTCGCCACCATCCACATAAATGTCTTCGCCCGTGATGAATTCCCCCAATCTGGACGCAAGGAATATGATCGTGCCGGAAATGTCCTCGGCCGCGCCCATCCGGTTCAGAACCGAACGGTTCAGCTGTTTCCAGTGGTCCGGCGAAATGGGATAGCGTCCGAGCGCCTCGGTCTTGATCGTGCCCGGGGCGACGCAGTTCAGGCGAATGCCGTATTCGCCCCACTCGGCGGCCAGCGTTTTCATCATGCCCGTCACACCGGCGCGGGCGGCGACGGTGTGCGTGAACCCGGTCAGCGCGGTTCGGGCCGAAATGGCCGTGACAAAAACGATCGATCCGCCGTTGTCGTACATGAAATGATCCGCCGCGGCGCGGGTCATCTGCCACGATCCGATCAAGTTGTTGCGGATCACGGCCTCAAAGCCCTTGTTGGTGATATCGCGGGCGGCGGCGATGTATTGCCCGCCCGCGTTGTTCACCAGCACGTCAAGCCGACCGTAATGGCCCTTGATGCGCTTCATCGCCGCTTCGATGCTGTCTTCGTTGCGGGTGTCGCCCGGCACCACGAAGGCCTCGCCGCCTGCCGCGCGGATCATCTCTGCGGTTTCCTGCAGGGGGTCTTCGCGGCGCGCGAACAAGGCCAGCCTGGCTCCGCAAGAGGCCATTTCAAGCGCTGTGGCGCGCCCCATGCCGGACCCCGAACCTGTCACCAGGGCAACCTGGCCGGCCATGAGATCGGATGCGTATCTCTGTTTCTGCTGTGTCATGGCGCGCCTCAGTTCTTCAGAAGCTCACCGGAGATGATCAGCTTGCGCACCTCCTGTGTGCCCGCGCCGACCTCCAGCACCCGGCCCGTGCGGAACAGCCGGTTCACCTCGGTGTCGCGCATATAGCCCGAGCCGCCGTGGATCTGCACCGCCTTGTCCAGCACGAACGACGTTGCCGCGGCGGCCTTGAAGATCGCGGCGGCGGTCAGCTTGTGGATCTCGCCGCGCCCGCCGGCGCCCTCTTCCAGGCCCTCGCACATGGCCGCCGTCTTCAGCGACAGGCTGCGCGCCGCCTCGATTTGGGTGTACATGTCGGCCAGCATCGCCTGTACCATCTGGAAACTGGCGATGGGCTTGCCGAATTGCTGGCGGGTCTTGGCGTAGTCGATCGAGATATCGAGCGCCCGCTGCGCGATGCCGAGCGCGTTGAAGCAGACGATGGCGCGTTCCAGATCCAGACCGGACATGGTGACGGCCACGCCGCCGTCGAGCTTGCCGACCATGTTGCGGGCGGGAACGCGGCAATCCTCGAACACCAGTTCCCCGGTGGGCGAGCCGCGGAACCCCATCTTGTTCAGCTTCTGTGCCACCTTGAAACCGGGCGTGTCGGTTTCCACGATGAATGCGGAAATGCCCTTGGCGCCCTTCTCGGGCGAGGTCTTGGCATAGACCAGCACCAGATCGGCGACCGGCCCGTTGGTGATGTAGATCTTGGCGCCGTTCAGGATGTAGTCGTCGCCGTCCTTCCGCGCGGTAGTGCGCATCGAGCCGAGCGCGTCCGACCCGGCACCGGGTTCGGTCAGGCCCAGGGCGCCGATCAGCGAGCCGTCGCAGAGGCCTGGCAGATATTTTTTCCGCAGATCATCATTGGCGTTGCGGTAGATGTTGTTGACGCACAGATTGTCGTGGGCCACATGGGTCAGCCCGATGGCGGCCGAGGCGCGCGACAACTGCTCGGTGATGATGCAGGCCGAGGTGAAATCCAGCCCGGCGCCGCCGAACTCGGGCGGAACGTTCAGCCCGAGATAGCCCATCTCGCCAAGTGTCGGAAAAACCGAGGCCGGCAGGTCGTCGGTGTTGTCCATCTCCGCGTTCAGGTGATGGAACTCGGAGAAAAAGAACTTGCCGGCCTGATCGGCCAGCGCCTGCTGCTCATCGGTCATGAAATGCGAGGGCAGGTCGGGGGCATTGCGGAAAGTCTGGTTCATGGTCATGTCCTCCCTCAGGCGCGCAACAGTTCTTCGGCGATGATGATCTTGCGCACCTCGCTGGTGCCGGCGCCGATCTCCAGAAGCTTGTTGGCGCGATAGAGCCGGTTGATCTCGGTGTCCTGCATGTAGCCGGAACCGCCATGGATGTGGCAGGCCTCGGTCACCGCCTTGTTGAACGCCTCGCCGGCGTAAAGACAGGCCGCCGCGGTCAGCTTGTGGATCTGGCCGCGGCCGCCGGCGCCCTTGGGCAGGCCGACGCAGGCCGCCAGTGCCCGGTGGCCAAAGGCGCGGGCGGTCTCTAGCTCGATATAAATCTCGGCCAGTTTCGACTGCACCATCTGAAAGCTTGCGATCGGCTTGCCGAACTGTTCGCGGAGCTTGGCGCATTCCAGGCCCAGTTCCAGGGCGCGCTCGGCCATGCCGACACAGACCGAGGCGACCATGGCACGTTCCAGGTCCAGCCCGCTCATCACCACCGATACGCCGCTGTTTTCGGCGCCGACCAAGGCCGAGGCCGGCACCCGGCAATCCTCGAACAGTAATTCCCCTGTGGGCGAGCCGCGGAACCCCATCTTGTCCAGCTTCTGCGCCACCTTGAAGCCGGGATTGTCCGTCTCGACGATGAACGCGGAAATTCCCTTGGCGCCCTTGGACTTGTCGGTCTTGGCATAGAGCAGAATCACGTCGGCGATCGGGCCGTTGGTGATGTAGATCTTCGAGCCGTTGATGACATAGTCGTCGCCGTCTTTCCGCGCCGTCGTCGCCATCGAACCCAGCGCATCGGACCCCGCGCCGGGTTCGGTCAGGCCAAGGGCTCCAACGAGTTCGCCCGAGCAAAGGCCGGGAACGTATTTCTTCACCTGCTCTTCCGAGCCGTTGCGCAGGATGTTGTTAAGGCACAGGTTGTCATGTGCCCCGTGCGACAGCCCGACGGCCGGGTTCCATTTCGAAATCACTTGAGATACCAGTGCCTGGGTGAATTCGTCCTGACCTGATCCCCCCAATTCTTCTGGGGCGGTGACGCCCAGAAGCCCAAGTTCGCCCATCTGCTTGAACAGATCCTCGGGCCACCATTCTTCCGCATCCATTCTTTCCTGCAGCGGATGCAGCAACTCGCGCGAAACGCGGTCCACATGATCGACGATCTGACGCTGTTCGCCTGTCAGCGAGTAATTGGCCTTTATGGCCTCTAGCTCGGCCAACTTCGGCCCTGCCTGAACACTCATTCCAAATCCTCCCAATCGGCTTGGCAGCTTCCACTGTTGACCAAAATCAAACATATGTTAGAAAATATTTCAAGGCACCGCGTTCATGGTCGGGCGTTGAGTGCGATTGGGTGGCGCAAATGGGGGGGGCAGGGAAAATGACCGATCAGGTTGTGCTTTGTAAGAGCGACGGACGCGAGATCCGCATCACGATTAACCGTCCCGACCAGCGAAATGCGTTGAACCGGGACGTCGCTGAGGGGATCATTGCTGCGATCTCAAAAGCGGAGGCCGATCCCGGCTGCCGCGTAATCGTGCTGACGGGGGCGGGCGAACGCGCCTTTTGTGCTGGTGGCGACATCAAGGCGGGTGCCGATGGTGGCCCGTTTGTGATGGACCCCTCCGAGCCGGGCCACTTTGCCGGTCAGTTGTTCGAGAAAATCGAGGCCTGCAAGAAGCCGACCATCGCGCGAATCAATGGTGTGGCGATGGGCGCGGGCGCAGGTATCATCTGCGCCTGTGATCTCGCAGTAATGGTCGATCACGCCCGGATTGGAACGCCGGAGGTAAAGGTGGGCCTGTTTCCCATGACAATTGTGCCGTCGATGATGCGGGTGCTGCCCAGGCGGCGGCTGATGGAGATGTTCATCACCGGTGTACCTCTGACGGCAGAAGAGGCGCTGCGCTACGATTTGGTGAATTACGTGACAGAGTCAAGCAGCCTGGATGCCAAGGTCGATGAGCTGGTCGCCCAGATCGCCGCGCAATCGCCGACCGCGATCCGGCTGGGCAAATACGCCTGTCACGCGATGGAGGACATGACCTATCCGCAGCAAATGCGGTTTGCCGAATCGCTGTTACCGCGGGTGGCGCAGACGGAAGACGCGCGAGAGGGCTTCGCGGCCTTCATCGGCAAGCGCATGCCGGAATGGACCGGGCGCTGAGCCCAGGCAGGAGGACGATATGCCGGATCGAAAGCTGCGCATAGGATGCGCGTCCGGCTTCTGGGGCGACACGCCGGAAGCCGTTGGGCAATTGGTGAACAAGGGCGGGATCGACTATCTGGTGTTCGATTACCTGGCCGAGGTGACGATGTCGCTGATGGCGCGTGCGCGGGCGAAGTCGCCCGAGGCAGGGTTCGCGCCGGATTTCGTCAGGGCGCTGGTACCCTGGCTGGCCGAGATCAAGGCCAAGGGGATCAAGGTAGTGGCCAATGCCGGCGGGGTGAACCCGCGCGGCTGCCGCGACGCGCTGGCCAGGGCGGCCGAGGCGGCGGGCGTCGACATCTCTATCGGCGTCGTGCTGGGCGACGACCTTCTGGACCGCGCGGACGAAATCCGCGCCCGCGGCGAGACAGAAATGTTCTCGGGCGCCGCCTTCCCCGGGGATGTCTGGAGCATGAACGCCTATCTGGGCGCTCGCCCCATCGCCGTGGCGCTGGATGCGGGAGCCGAGATCGTGATCACGGGGCGCTGCGCCGATAGCGCGGTGGCGCTGGGCTCCTTGATGCATGAATTCGGCTGGAAGGATGACGATTGGGACAAGCTCAGCCAGGGCTCGCTGTCCGGCCACCTGATCGAATGCGGCCCGCAGGGCACGGGGGGCAACTTCACCGACTGGAGGGACGTGCCCGGCTGGGACGACATGGGCATGCCCATCGTCGAGGTCTCCGAGGACGGCAGCTTCGTCATGACCAAGACGCCGGACACAGGCGGCCTGGTGGTGCCCGGATCGGTCGGCGAGCAGATGCTGTACGAGATCGGCGATCCGCGCGCCTACCTTCTGCCGGACGTGATCTGCGACTGGTCCGGGGTCACCCTGGAGCAGGTCGGCCCCGACCGGGTGCTGGTCAAGGGCGGCAGGGGGTTGGGGCGCACCGGCAGCTACAAAGTCTCGGCGACCCATGCCGACGGGTGGCGCGCCATCACTACGCTTACGCTTGCCGCTATCGACGCCCCCGCCAAGGCTGAGAGGGTTGCCGAGGCAATTTTGACACGCTGCCGCCGAATTTTCCGCGACAGGAACCTCGCTGATTTCCGGCAGGTCAGCGTCGAGGTGCTGGGCGCCGAGGCCGCCTATGGCGCCAATGCCCGGGCACAGACGCGCGAGGTGGTGCTGAAGATCGGCGCGGTCCATGACGATCGCGCCGCGCTGAATATCTTTGCCGGAGAAATCGCACCGATGGCGATTTCGACCGCGCAGGGTCTGACCGGGTTCTTCGCCGGACGGCCCAAGGTGCAGCCGGTGGTGCGGCTGTTCTCTTTCCTGATGGACAAGGCCGATACTCCCCTCGCGGTCGAGGTCGACGGCGCGGGTGTGCCCGTCGCCATCGCTGCCGAGGCGGTGCGCCTCGATCCGCCCGCGGCGCCGTCGGCGGAAGGCCGCGAGGCCGGTCCGGACGCGGTCAAGGTGCGGCTGGTGGACTTGGCCTGGGGCCGCTCCGGCGACAAGGGGGACATCGCCAATATCGGCATTCTGGCGCGCAAGCCGGATTACCTGCCCTATATCCGCACCGCCCTGACCGAAGAGGTGGTGAAGGGCTACTTTGCACACCTCTGCAACGGAGTGGTCGAGCGTTTCGACCTGCCGGGCAGCAATGCACTGAACTTCCTTCTGCACGAGTCTCTGGGCGGCGGCGGCATCGCCTCGGTCCGCATCGATCCGCAAGGCAAGGGCTTCGCGCAGATGCTGCTCGACATCGAAATACCCGTGCCCGCCGATCTGGCCACGCGCGACGGGCTGCGCCCTGCCAAGAGTGCGTGAAAGGAAAAAAATGAGCATTTCCAAACTGCTTGTCGCCAACCGGGGCGAAATCGCGGCACGCGTGCTGCGCACCGCCAGGGCGCAGGGGCTGGCAACTGCCGTCCTGCGGCATACCTTCGAACAGGAGGGGCCGGCCCACCTGATTGCCGACGAGGTGGTGACGATCGAGGGGCCGACCCCGGTGGCGGCATATCTCGATATCCCGCAGATCGTCGAGGCGGCAAAGCGGATCGGCGCGGATGCGGTGCATCCCGGCTATGGGTTTCTCTCCGAGAACGCGGGCTTCGTGGCCGCGCTGGAACAGGCGGGCATCACCTTCGTCGGCCCGACGTCGCAGGTCATCGACCTGATGGGCGACAAGGTGCGCGCGCGGGCCTTCGTCGAGGAGCGCGGCTTTCCCGTCGCTGCCTCCGCCATCGAGGACGATGATCCGGCGAGTTTTGTCGAACGCGCCCGCGCCGTTGGCTATCCGCTGCTGATCAAGCCCTCGGCCGGCGGCGGTGGCAAGGGCATGCGCGTTGTGCGCGAGGACCGCACGCTGGAGACCGAGATCGAAACCGCGCGCCGCGAGGGCGAGCGCTATTTCGGCGACGGGCGGCTGTTCGTGGAACGCTACATCGAACGCCCGCGCCATATCGAGGTGCAGGTGATGGGCGACGGGCAGGGCGATGTGGTCCATTTCTGGGAACGCGAATGCTCGATCCAGCGCCGGTTCCAGAAGATCATCGAGGAAACGCCCTCTCCGGCGCTCTCAACCGAGCAACGTCTGAACATCTGCGAGACCGCCGCCGGGATTGCCCGCGCCGTCAACTATCGCGGCGCCGGTACGGTCGAGTTCATCTATGCCCCGGATGGCGCGTTCTATTTCCTGGAGATGAACACGCGTCTTCAGGTCGAACATCCCGTGACCGAGATGGTGACGGGCTTCGATCTGGTCGCCGAGCAGTTGCGCATCGCGGCGGGCGACGGGCTCAGCGTCTCGCAGGCCGACATCCCGCAGATTGGTCATTCTATCGAACTGCGTATCTGCGCCGAGGATGCGACGGCCGATTTTCGCCCCGCGATCGGCGATATCCTGCTGCTGGACGAACCCCGTGGCGAAGGCGTCCGCGTGGACAGCGGCATTCTGGACGGCGGCAAGGTCACGACCGACTTCGACCCGATGCTTTCCAAGCTTATCATATACGGCGCCGATCGGGCCGAGGCTATTGCTCGCGCGCGGCAGGCGGTGCGGAACTACGTCATCCTCGGGGTGACGACCAATACCGGCTATCTGGATGCGATCCTCGCCCATCCCCGCTTCGCCTCGGGTGACGTCTCGACAGGTTTTCTGGCCGAAGAGGCCGAGACGCTGACCACGCCGGGCGATGACGTGTCCGACCTGCTGATGGCGGCAGCGGCCCTGTCGGACGAACGGTTGGTGGCCGAAGTGATGCAGATACCGGCGATGCACCGCAAGATGGGTGGGTGGAGAAACTGATGCGCAGGATATTCCAGGTCGGCGGCGTCGAAGCCGAATGCTGGCTCATCCATGATGGGAGCCGCTTTATCCTGAACACGCCCGATGGCGCGGTTCCCTGCCAGTTGGACGCAACGGGGGAACCGGGCGGCCATGTCCTTCGGACGCGGGGCGACGTGCAAGAGCTGCGGCTCGCCGTCGGACCCGATTCGACCTTCGTGCACCTGAACGGTCGGGCGTACGAGATTGGGCGGGTCGATCCCGCTCGGCGTCTGGCCGGAAGCGATGGCGGCGCAGCAGATGACCGCATCGTGGCGCCGATGCCGGGGGTCGTCGTGTCGGTGGCGTTCAAACCCGGAGACACCGTCAAGGAAGGGCAGCCCCTGCTGGTAATCGAAAGCATGAAGCTGGAGACCACCCTGTCCGCGCCGCGCGACGGCGTGATCGCTGAGATGCCATTTGCCGCCGGCGACAGTTTCGGGCTGAAGGCCGTCCTTGCCCAGTTGGCACCGGAGGAGAAGTGACCATGCGCCGGATTGAAAGCCAGATCGACACCAACGCGGCCGACTTCAAGGCCAATTTCGCCGCGATGTCAGAGCGGTTGAAAGAGTTCCACGCCCGCCAGCACGCGGCCCGCTACGAACGCCCGCAGCGCGACATCGAGCGTCTGGCCCGGCAGAACAAGCTGGGCGTGCGCGATCGGCTGGAACTGCTGCTGGACCCCGGCACGCCGTTCCTGGAGTTTTCCACCCTGGCCGCCTGCCGAGAATACGACGGCTCGGTCCCCGGCGCCGCCGTGGTGACCGGCATCGGCATCGTACAGGGCCGCGAGGTCGCCATTCACGCCAACGATGCCAGCGTCAAAGGCGGCGCATGGTATCCCCATACGGTGAAAAAGGTCGTGCGCCTTCTGGATGTGGCGCTGGAAAACCGCCTGCCGGTCATCCATATCTGCGACAGCGCGGGCGGTTTCCTGCCCTTGCAGCACGGCGTCTTTCCCGACCGGTATCTGGGAGGGCGGGTGTTTCGCAACCAGGTCAAGCTGAGCCAGGCCAATATCCCGCAGATTGCCGTGGTCGGCGGGCACTGCACGGCTGGCGGCGCCTATGTGCCGACGCTGAGCGACTACAACATCATCATCGAAGGCACAGGGGCGATTTTCCTTGGCGGTCCGCCGCTGGTCAAGGCGGCCACCGGCGAGGAGGTCGGCGTTCAGGAACTGGGCGGCGCGGTCATGCACACCTCGGTTTCGGGCACGGGCGACTACCGCGCCGCGACCGAACAGCACGCCTTTTCACTGGCCCGCGAGATTGTCGGCCAGTGGAAGCGCATGCCGAAAACGATCATCGAAACCGCGGCCTTCGAGGAGCCTTACTACGATCCAAAGGAACTCTACGGGATCATTCCCAAGGACCGGAAAACCCAGTTCGACATGCGCGAGGTTCTGGCCCGGATCGTGGACGGTTCGCGCTTTCACGAATATCAGCCCGACTATGGCACCACGATGGTGTGCGGCTTTGCCCATATCTGGGGCTACAAGGTCGGCATTCTTGCCAACAACGGGGTGCTGTTCAACGACAGCTCGCTCAAGGCCGCGCATTTCATGCAGCTTTGCAACCAGAACCGCACGCCTCTGGTTTTTTTCCAGAACATCACCGGTTACATGGTGGGCCGCGAATACGAAGAACGCGGCATCGCCAAGGACGGCGCCAAGATGCTGATGGCGCAGGGCGGCTCGGTCGTGCCTAAATTCACCGTGATCGCCAATGCGTCTTACGGGGCCGGCAATTACGGCATGTGCGGGCGGGCCTGGGATGCGCGCACGCTGTTCATGTGGCCCCAGGCCGAGATCGGCGTGATGGGCGCGGATCAGGCTGCCAACACCATGGCGGACGTCAAGATCCGGCAGCTTCAGCGCGAAGGCAAAGAGCTGACCGAAGAGGAAATCGCCGCGATCCGCGAACCGGTGCTGGAAAAATACAAGCGCGATGTCGAGGCCTATACCTCGACCTCGGAATTGTGGGACGACGGCATCCTCGACCCGGCCGATACGCGCAATGCGTTGGGCATGTCGATCTCCGCGTCTTTGAACGCGCCGATCGACGAGCCGCATTACGGGATATTCCGGCTGTGAGGACCCGGGGCGCGGCACTGTATCGCCGCCCCGACAGAACAGGTCCCAAGCGCTTCAGTTGGGCTGGCGCCGTGCCTCCTGGATGGACACGACGTCCGAGGCCGCCATTTCGGGGCGGTTCTCTTCCACCGTTCCTAAAGGCGCGACGGGCTTTAGCCCGGCCAGGCAATCCCGCGCAAGTTGCTGGTATTCCGCGGTGCCGCGCGTCTTCCATGCCACTTCCTTTTCGGTGACCTCTCGGATCACCTTGGCCGGCGATCCGACCACCATCGAGCGCGGCGGGATCACCGTCTCGCCGCGCACAAAGGCTTGGGCGCCGACGATCGATTCCGCGCCAAGGATCACCCCGTCCATGATGACGGCATTCATGCCGACCAGAGCGTTTCGTCCGATGGTGCAGCCATGTAGGATCGCGCCGTGGCCGATATGGCCGTCCGGTTCCACCACCGCGTCGCGGCCAGGGAAGGAATGCAGGATGCAATTGTCCTGAACATTCGCGCCATCCCCGACCACGATCCGTCCGAAATCGCCGCGCAGGCTGGCTCCGGGGCCGATGTAGCAGCCGTGACCGAGGATCACGTTTCCGATCAGCACCGCCTGGGGATGAACGAAAGTGTCCTCGGGAATGACCGGAACGAAGCCTTTGAATTCGTAACAGTTCGCCATATCGTGCTCCATCGACTGCTGCGGTTATCCGTCAATGCTGGACCCGTATGCAGGAGTTCCCTCAATTGCCTCGCCAGTCTGGTTCCCCTCCAGGCTCGCGGAATTTGCAAACGCTGACAACCGGGATGCTCCTGCTTTTGACCATAAAGCACCAAACCGTATCCTTGATTGGCTCATGCGACGTTATCCAAACAGTTGTTAGAAAAATGTTCAAGCACGTCGCGCCCTAATGTAGGATATTGACACGACTTCATTCCGGCATCTAAAAATCTAACAATTGATAGAAAATGCGTGGCGCCGGTATCGCAGTGCCCGAACGAAAAGGGAGCGAGAGAAATGAAGGACAAAGCGTATGTCGCCGGCGTCGGGATGGTCCCGTTCCAGAAACCTGGGAAATCGGAAAGCTATGACGTGATGGCCGCGACTGCCACGCGCGCCGCGTTGGCCGATGCGGGGCTCGACTATGACAAGGTGCAGCAGGCCTATGTGGGCTATGTTTATGGCGACAGCACCTGCGGCCAACGGTCGCTGTATCAGGTCGGCATGACCGGAATTCCGGTCGTGAACGTGAACAACAACTGCTCGACCGGATCCTCGGCGCTGTTTCTGGCGCGCCAAGCGGTCGAGAGCGGCGCTGTGGACTGCGCCCTGGCGCTGGGTTTCGAGCAGATGCAGCCCGGCGCGATCGGCGCGATGTTCCACGACCGGGTCAGCCCCTTCGCCTCGTTCGACGAGGAAACCGACGATCTCGTGGGCAACCCGGAGATCCCGCTGGCGCTGCGCTATTTCGGCGGCGCCGGCAAGGCGCATATGGAGGAGTTCGGCACCACGCTGGAAACCTTCGCCAAGATCCGCGCCAAGGCCAGCCGCCACGCCGCCAGGAACCCGGTTGCCCTGTTCCGGCAGGAAGTGACGCCCGAAGAAGTCATGGCGGCCCAGGTCGTCTGGCCGGGCGTGATGACAAGGCTGATGGCCTGCCCGCCCACCTGTGGCGCGGCCGCGGCGATCATCTGCTCCAAGGAGTTCGCCGACAGACACGGGCTCGACAGCTCGGTGCGGATCGCGGCGCAGGCGATGACGACGGACGGCCCCGAGACCTTCAACGCCCATGACATGCGCGAGGTGGTCGGCTTCTCGATGGCCAAGCGCGCGGCCGATCAGGTCTACGAGGCGGCGGGCATCGGGCCGCAGGATATAGACGTGGTCGAGCTGCACGACTGCTTTGCCCATAACGAGCTGATCACCTACGAGGCGCTCGGCCTTTGCGGGCGCGGCGATGCGGCGAAATTCGTCGATGATGGCGACAACACCTATGGCGGCAAATACGTGACCAACCCGTCCGGCGGTCTGTTGTCCAAGGGGCATCCGCTGGGGGCGACCGGCCTTGCGCAATGCACCGAGCTTGTCCAGCAGCTGCGCGGCCAGGCCGATGCGCGCCAGGTCGACGGCGCGCGCCTGGCGCTGCAGCACAATCTGGGCCTCGGCGGGGCCTGCGTGACCACGCTTTATGAAAAAGCCTGACGAAACGGATCGGGAGGAGACGTCATGACGGGACAACTCGACGGGCGCGTGGCGCTGGTTTCGGGGGCGGGCCGGGGGATCGGCCGGGAAATCGCGCTGAAACTGGCCTCGGAAGGGGCGCGCGTGGTGATCAACGATCTGGACGCCGATCCGGCCAATGAAACCGCCGAGGCGGTGCGCGCGATGGGTGCCGAGGCCGTGGTCTGCGCCGGTAGCGTCACCGAAGGCGGGTTCGCCGAACGGTTCATCAAGACCGGCGTAGACAGCTTCGGCGGGCTCGATATCATCGTGAACAACGCAGGCTACACTTGGGACAGCGTCGTTCAGAAGATGTCCGACGAACAGTGGCAGGCGATCATCGACGTCCACCTGACGGCACCCTTCAAGATCCTGCGCGCCGCCCAGCCGGTGATCAGCGCCAAGGCCAAGGAAGAAGCCGCCGCCGGGCAGGAAGTGTTCCGCAAAGTGGTTAACATTTCGTCCATCGCGGGGACCGGCGGCAATGCCGGTCAGATCAACTATTCCGCCGCCAAGGCAGGCATTCTGGGGGTCACCCGGACGATGGCCAAGGAATGGGGGCGCTACAAGGTGAATGTGAACGCGGTGGCGTTCGGTCCGATCCGCACCCGCCTGACCGAAGGCAGTGCAAAAGGCGACAGCACGATCAAGGTCGAGGACAAGGAGATCAAGGTCGGCGTGAATCCCGATCTTCTGTCGCAGATGGAGCGGATGATTCCGCTGGGTCGTGTGGGCACGCCGCAGGAGGCCGCCGGCGCCGTCTATCTGTTCTGCTCGCCGGAATCGAACTTTATCTCGGGCCAGCACATTATTTGTGGCGGCGGGTTCGTGATCTAGAACTTCGACCCGGGCCCTGTAATCGGGTCCATTAAAGAACGTGCTCGTCCGGGCGGCCATAAGAGGTTTGCTCGGATTTTTCCAAACTCCAATCCAACACGTTCAGGACGGTTGACTCACTGGCTTCATGTGCCTAACAGTCGTTAGTTAGGTATTGAGGTAAAATGAAGACCCATGGCTGATACCACTGCGAGCAAGGTCAACGAGACATCGCGCAGCGCGGTCGGGCGGGATGGCGTGCTGGATATTGCGGCGCGGCTTTTCCGTGAACAGGGCTACGGGTCCGTATCGCTCAGAAAAATCGCCGAGGCCGCCGGGATCAAGGCGGGCAGCATATATTACCATTTCGGCTCTAAGGACGAGATCGTTGCGGCGATCCTCGATGCCGGCATCCAAGCGGTTCACGACCGGATGCGCCAGGCGGTGTCGGCGCAGCCGGCCGGCGCAAGCGCCGAGGCCGTCCTGCGCGCCGCGATCGAGGCGCATCTGCGCGCGCTTCTGGATGTCAGCGATTATTCCTCGGCCAATGTGCGCATCTTCGGGCAGGTTCCACAATCGGTCCGCGATGCCAACCTTCCCACGCGCCGCGCCTACGAGGCCGAGTGGGACAGCCTGCTGGCGCGGCTCCGCGACAAGGGAGCGCTGAAACCGGATGTAGACATCCGCCGCCTGCGCCTGATGCTGATCGGCGCTCTCAATGCCACGCTGGAATGGTTCGATCCGAAACGCGGCAGCGCCAGCGCGCTATCGCAATCCTATGCCGATGTGTTCCTGCACGGCATCCTAGACGATACCGGGGGTTGAGGGTTGGCGCGACTTGAAACCGCGGTGCTGACCGCATCCGAAGTCTTTACCCGCAACCACGCGGCGCAGCGCGCGCGGGTCCAGACCCTACGCGACCGCGTCGCCGCGGCAACGGCGGGCGGACGTCCCGATATGGTCGCGCGGCACCGCAAGCGCGGCAAGCTTCTGGTGCGGGAACGGATCGACCTGCTGGTCGATCCCGGCACCGCGTTTCTGGAACTGTCGTCGCTGGCCGCTTACGGGCAATACGGGGGCGAGGTGCCCGGCGCCGGGATCGTCACCGGCATCGGCATCGTCCACGGGTTGCCCTGCATGATGATCGCCAATGACGCCACCGTGAAGGGCGGCTCCTTCTACCACGAGACAGTCCAAAAACACATCCGCGCCCAGGAAATCGCGGCTGAAAACCGGCTGCCCTGTCTCTATCTGGTGGATTGCGGCGGGGCCTATCTGCCTGAACAGGACCGGGTCTTTCCCGATGCCCGCCATTTCGGCAATTCCTTTTATCGCCAGACCAACATGTCCGCCAGCGGCCTGCCGCAGATCTCGGCCGTGTTTGGCGGCTGCACGGCGGGCGGGGCCTATATCCCGGCGCTGTCGGACGAGGTCATCATGGTGCGCGGCAACGCGCGCATCCATCTGGGCGGGCCGTCGATCGTCAAGGTGGCGATCAACGAAGAGGTCGATGGCGAAACGCTGGGCGGAGCCGAGATGCATTCGCGCGTTTCGGGGGTGACCGACCATCTGGCCGAAGATGAGTACCACGCATTGGCACTTATGCGCGACATCGTGGCCGAACTGGGCCAGTCGCGCCCGATGCAGCCGGACCAGCCCCCCGAAGCGCCCGCCCACGATCCTGAAGAGCTGCTTGGCGTGATCAGCGCCGACCGCAAACAGCCCTATGACATGCGCGAGGTGCTGTTGCGGATGATCGACGCGGGCGAGTTCCGCGAGTTCAAGCCGGGATGGGGCGAAACGCTGGTTTGCGGCACGGCGCGCATCCACGGCTATCGCGTTGGTATCCTGGCCAACAACGGGGCGCTTTTGTCCGACAGTTCGCTAAAAGGTGCGCAATTCGTGTCGATGTGCGATCAGCGCAATATCCCGCTTCTGTTCCTGCACAACATCTCGGGTTTCATGGTCGGCACCGAGGCCGAGCGCGGCGGTATCGCCAAGGACAGCGCCAAGCTGGTCTATGCCATGTCCGTTGCCAAGGTGCCGCGCCTGTCGGTTCTGCTGGGCGGCTCTTACGGGGCCGGAAACTACGGCATGTGCGGGCGCGGTTTCGCGCCGAATCTCCTCTTTGCCTGGCCCACGGCGGAACTTGCCACCATGTCCGCCGACATCGCCACCAACGTGATGCTGGAACTGCGCCGCCAGAAGGGGGGCGAGCCGGAAAAGCTGGCGGCCGACCTTGCGAAGATCGAGGCTGAGGTGCGCGCCCAGTATGGCGAACAGTCCGATCCCTATTACGCCACTTCGCGGCTTTGGGATGACGGGCTGATCGAACCGGGCCAGACACGCGACATCCTCGGGCTTTGCCTGGCCATTGTCTCTTCGGTGCCCGAGGCCAGGCGCCATACCCCCGTGTTCAGAATGTGAGGGCCGGACGTGACCGAGAGCCATGAAACGATCCTTGTCGAAACGGATGCGCGCGGCGTCGCCACGGTAACGCTGAACCGCCCGGACAAGCACAATGCCCTGAACGGCGATCTGATCGCCGAACTTTACAGCGCAGCCGTGAAGCTGGCCGCCGATGACACGGTGCGCGTCGTGGTGCTGACCGGCAACGGCAAAAGCTTCTGTGCCGGGGGGGATTTCAACTGGTTCGCCTCCAACGTCGAAAAATCGCGCGCCGAGCGGGTGGACCAGAGCGCCACGCTGGCGCGTTTGCTGCGCCGCCTTGATACCCTGCCCAAACCGCTGATCGGAAAGATCAACGGACCGGCCTATGGCGGCGGGGTCGGCATGATTTCGGTCTGCGACTACACGATCGGTGCCGAAGGCGCGCGGTTCGGTCTGACCGAGGTCAGGCTCGGCCTGCTGCCGGCCAACATCTCGCCCTACGTCGTGGCCCGCATCGGCAAGGTGCATTCCCGCGAAACCATGCTCTCCGGGGCGCTCTTCGACAGCACACGCGCCGAACGGATCGGTCTGTTGACCGAAGTCGTGGCCGCCGATCAGTTGGATGCAGCGGTTGAGAAAGTGGTGCATGATCATCTGCAGGCCGCCCCTGGCGCCGTGGCCGATACCAAGGCGCTGGTCGCCTATGTCGCGTCCCACGATCTGGAAACCAACATGATCTACACCGCCGACCGGCTGGCAGATGCCTGGGAGACGGAGGAAGGCATCGAGGGGATCAACAGCTTTATCAACAAAGCCATCCCGTCATGGCGGGTCAAATGAGTTTCACTCGCGTCCTGATCGCCAACCGGGGCGAGATCGCCCGCCGCATCCAGCGCGGGTGCCGCAAGCTGGGGCTGGAAAGCGTGGCGGTGTTTTCGGAGGCCGACCGCGACGCGCCCTTCGTGACCGAGGCCGATCACGCCCTGTGCATTGGCGGGGCCGCGCCGTCGGAAAGCTATTTGAACGTCGATGCCATCCTGGACGCCGCCCGTGCGGCCGGGGCAGGGGCGGTGCATCCGGGCTATGGCTTTTTGTCTGAGAATGCCGGTTTCGCCGCTGCGGTCGAGGCGGCGGGCCTCGTGTTCATCGGGCCGGGACCTGACGCGATCGCCCGCATGGGATCCAAAATCGAGGCCAAGGCCGCCGCCGAAGCCGCAGGTGTGCCTGTGCTGCCGGGCTATCGCGGCGAAGGTCAGTCCGACGCGCGATTGCTGGAAGAGGCCAAGGCGCTTGGCACGCCGTTTCTGGTCAAGGCCAGCGCGGGCGGCGGCGGGCGCGGGATGCGGCTTGTCACCGACCTGGGCGACGCACCCGAGGCGATTGCATCTGCCCGGGCCGAGGCGAAAGGCGCCTTCGGCGATCCGGCGGTGTTCCTCGAACGCTATGCGCCCCGTGTCCGCCACGTCGAAGTGCAGGTGCTCGGCGATACCCACGGCACCGTGCTGCATCTGGGCGACCGCGATTGCTCGCTGCAACGCAACCACCAAAAGCTGATCGAAGAAGCCCCCGCCGCCGATCTTCCCGAGGCTGTGCGCGACGACATGCGCGCCGCGGCGGTGCGGCTGGCGCAGGCAATCGGCTACCGCTCTGCCGGCACTGTGGAATACCTCTATGATCTGGCCCGTGGCGAATACTACTTCCTCGAGATGAACACCCGCTTGCAGGTGGAACACCCCGTGACCGAGGCGATCACCGGCATCGACCTGGTCGAATGGCAGTTGCGCATCGCGCGGGGCGAGCCGCTGACACTGGCGCAATCGGATGTGCAATTCGACGGGCACGCAATTGAAATCCGCATCGCCGCCGAAAACCCGGGCGAAAATTTCCGCCCCGAAACGGGCCAGATCACCCTTTGGGCGCCGCCCTCAGGCGTGCGGCTGGATACGGGAGTAGAGTGCGGTTCGGTCGTCGGCCACCACTACGATTCCATGATTGCCAAGCTGATCGTCCACGCGCCGGACCGGGCCGGGGCGATCCGCCGGGCGATCACCGCGATCGATGCTTTTGCCGTCGGCGGCGTCGGCCTGAACCTGGCCTATCAGCGCGCGCTTCTGATCCATCCCGATTTCCGGGCGTTCCGGCATCACACGTCGGGCCTGGCCGAGATGTTCCCCGACGGCTGGACGCACCCGGCCCCCGAGGCGCAGGACATGGCGCTCGCCGCGATGGCGTTGCATCTGCATCTCGCCCCGGCGGGCGCATCGCCATGGGAAAGCCTCGGGTCATGGCGGCTCACCGCGCCCGCAGGGCGAGCCGGCGCGGTATCTTATTGGGACACAGCCAATGAAGAGCCGATCCGCATGACCGGCTCAGGGGCAGAGCTTGCCGCCGGGCTGCCGGACGGCCAAACGGTCGCTGCCGAGGCCGTCGCCTTGGCCGGGGACCGCCTGCACGGACGTATCGGCGGCGTCCCGTTCTCGCGCATAGCCCATGTCGAACGCGCCGGCGATCGTTGGCGGGTGCATCTGCAAACCTCCGCCGGGATGATAGCGACGGACCTGCGCACGCTGGAGGGCCGGCACCTGAGCCGCGCGGCGGGCGGGCCCGCCGGAGTCGACACCCTGGTGGCGCCGATGCCGGGCGCCGTGGCCGAGATTCGCGTCGCGCCCGGCGACCATGTCGCCGCCGGCGACACGCTGGTGGTGCTGGAAGCGATGAAGCTCTTGCAGAGCCTGCGCGCGCAGGTCGCGGGCGTTGTGGCTGAAATCTATTGCGCGCCGGGCGACACCGTCGCCGGGCACGCCCCCCTCGTCAAACTCGATCCGGAGGACAAGAGATGAACAGACAGGATGCAATCACCTCCGCCGCCGGGCCGTTCAGCGATGACCTCGAGATGATCCGCGGCCAGTTACGGCGCTTCATCGAGACCGAGGTGACGGCCAAGGCCGACGCCTGGGAAAGGGACGGCATGGTACCGCGCGACGTGTTGCGCCGGATGGGCGATCTGGGCGTGCTCGGCATGCGCTATGACGAACGATACGGCGGCGCGGGCCTCGATGTGATGGCTAGCGTGATGCTGGCCGAAGAGGTGGGGCGTTCCACCTTCGGCGGCTTCTCGGCCACGGTTCTGGTGCATACCGACATGGCCTCGCCGCATCTGGAGAACGCCGGTACGCCCGAACAGAAGGCGCGCTGGATGCCGTCGATCACCTCGGGTGAAAAGATCACCGCTGTTGCCGTGACCGAACCGGGCGCGGGATCCGACGTGGCCGGCATGCGCACCCACGCGGTGCAGGACGGGTCGGACTGGGTGCTGAACGGCACCAAGATGTTCATCACCAACGGCGTTCATGGTGACCTTTACTTTGTCGGGGCCAAGACCGACCCCGATGCCAAGGGTTCGCGCGGGATCACCATGTTCGCGATCGAAAAGGGTACACCGGGCTTTTCGATCGGCCGGGCGCTGAACAAGACCGGCTGGCTGTGCTCGGACACGGCCGAGCTGATCTTCGAGGATGTGCGCGTGCCGGCCGAGAACGTGCTGGGCGAGGTCAACCGGGGTTTTTACTCGGTGATGAAGAACTTCCAGAACGAACGCATCGTGCTGGGCGCAATGGCCTGCGCAGAGGCGCAGACCGCGCTGGACATGACGGTGGATTATGTCAAGCAGCGCAAGGCCTTTGGCGGCGTTTTATGGGACAAGCAGGTGGTGCGTCAACGCCTGGCCGACTGTCAGACGCGGATTGCGGCAGGACGTCAGCTTGTCTATCACGCCGCGGGTCTGGACGCGGCGGGCCGTGACTGCGTGAAAGAGGTCTCGATGGTCAAGGCCTATTGCGGCGAACTGGTGAACAGCGTGCTCTACGACTGTGTCCAGTTCCATGGCGGCATGGGCTACATGCGCGAAACACCGGTGGAACGCATGTCGCGCGATGCCCGCGTTCAGGCCATTGGCGGCGGCGCCAGCGAAGTCATGCTGGAAGAAGTCGCCAAGCGGATGTGAATGAACACGCCATAGTTATGGGAAACTATTGAAAGGAAGAACGGCATGCTTATTGAAGCAGGAAACCAGCGGTCTGTAATGAGCCTCGCTCGCGATGTCGGCGTTATCATTCTAGGTACACTTCTTCTTGCAATCTCCGCCAAAGTCGTGGTGCCGTTTTACCCGGTGCCTATGACAACCCAAACTCTCGTGGTCCTCTGTCTGGGACTGTTCCTCGGACCGGTTCGCGCCGGCGCGACCGTGGCGGTTTATCTCTTTGAGGGTCTGATGGGGCTTCCGGTGTTCGCGGGCACGCCGCCTGCCGTCGCCGGTCCAGCCTATCTTCTTGGGCCAACTGGCGGCTATCTGATTGGGTTCTTGCTTTGCGCAGTTGTATCCGGCTTCGTTGCGCAGAGATTGAGCGGGACTCGACCTGTGTCCGGCGCCTTTCTGGCTGTCCTTTCGGGTTCGATTGCCATTTACATGCCGGGACTTGCCTGGCTGGGGAGCTTCCTCGGTTATGATGAAAAGCTGCTCGCCGCCGGCCTGTATCCGTTCGTATCCGGGGATGTCACAAAAGCCGCGATTGCCTGCGTCCTGTTCATGATATTCCGCGATTCTCATGTGATGCGGAGGATCAGGTAGTTATCTGATTGGCGAGTTGCACAAAGGTCAGTTGCTGTCTGATTGCCAAACTCGCCTACGCGCGATAACCAAGATGAGATGAGGCGTCTGTTCATATCGGTAGCTGCAGCGGCCGTGTAACGAAGGGTCGGCGTGCCCCGACTCTGGTTCACACCGCCGCAGCGCCTTTTCTTGGAACTGTAACCGCGGCCGATCCGACTTATTGATGATCTGAATGGATTGGAGAATCGTCTTTGAGCGGAGTTGTCACCCAACAGATCGTCGGACGAGCTTTTTAACCTTGCCGACACGACATTTCCATCGAGCCGCGCGTCCTCATACGCCCGTAAATATCCTCGAAGCGGAAACGTCGCTCTGCCGAAACGAAGCCAAGAGGTCGTGCCATTGCATCCAACGGAAGATCACAGCGGCAGTCTGAGTCTTGCGTGGTGGCTACCTTGATCTGAATGCCCACCGGAACCGCGCGGCAGGGCGACTGGCAGGCTATTTGAGGCGCAGCGGGCAATTGTGTCACGAATTTTTCGCGTTCGGCTGGATGATGACTTGAGATTCTAACAGATGTTAGAATAAGGTGATTGGAAGCTGCCTCGAGCGAAAGGTCGGAATAATGGTTGGGCCACTGGAGAACCTCCGCATCGTTGAACTCGGGCATGTTATCGCCGGACCGCTTGCCGCTTCTCTGCTTTCCGACTTTGGAGCGAAGGTCGTCAAGGTGGAGACGCCGGGACGTCCGGACATGATGCGTGACCTGGGCCCCACGGCGATCGATGGCGTGGGGGTGTGGTGGAAGACACTCGCGCGCAACAAGCAAATCCTTGGTCTCGACTGGAAAAACGAAGAGGGGCTGAAGGTACTCCGCAAGCTTGTGGAACGCTCGGATGTCCTGGTCGAAAACTTCCGGCCTGGCGTTTTGGAGCGCGCCGGGATCGGGCCCGAGGTGCTGCACGGTTGGAATCCCGATCTTGTGATCCTTAGAGTGTCGGGATACGGCCAGGATGGCCCGATGCGCGATACGCCTGCATTCGGGCGCGCGGCGGAGGCGATGAGCGGCCTGGCGCATCTGACCGGATTTGCCGATGGTTCGCCGATGCACCCGGGGTTTCCCGCCGCTGACAGCACGACAGGGTTGATGGGGGCGCTTGGGCTGATGATCGCGCTATATGCGCGGGAACGCGGTGTGGTGCGCGGGCAGGTCGTGGATCTGGCCGTTTTCGAGGCGCTCTTGCGACTGATCGATTATCATGTCCCGGCGGCGACGGGCGCCGGCATCGCGCCGATCCGCAATGGATTACGACAGCCAATGGATTTTGCGCCGGGCGGAATGTTCCGCACACGCGACGGAATATGGGTCACTGTTTCGGCCGGCAGTGCCGAAACAGCGCGGCGTCTCCTGCGCGCGGTTGGCGGCGATTCCTTGGCCGACGATCCGAGATTTGCGAGCCTGCACAGCATGTCACAACACATGACGGAGGTGTTTGACACGCTGAACGCCTACATCACGGCACGTGATTTCTCAGAGGTTCAAGTGGAGTTCGAACGTCACGATGCGGTGGCAGCTCCCGTTTTATCGGTCGAGCAGATAATCGACCATCCGCAGATTTGCCATCGGGGCGATATAGCCTCGGTAGAAGGCGACCCGACACATGTTGTCGGTCCGGTCCCGCATTTCAGCATTACACCAGGTGTCTTGCGCTGGCTCGGCCGCCCGAGAGGGGCGGATACCGCCGCCGTGTTGGAGGCGCTTGGTTATGATGACGTACAAATCGCAGATCTGGCGAGGACAGGATGTATTGAGACCGCCCTTGAGGAGGAACGGACATGACATTCAGGATGTCTGAGCAACAGAGCGAAATCCGCGAAAGTATTCTGCGGATTTGCGCGCGTTTCGACGACGAGTACTGGCTTGAACGGGACAGCAAGGGAGGCTTTCCGCACGATTTGCACCTGGCCATGGCGCAAGGTGGTTGGCTGGGGATCGCGATGCCCGAGGCGGTCGGCGGCGCGGGATTGGGGATCACAGAAGCAACGGTCATGATGCAGGCGATCGCAGAATCGGGCGGCGGCGCCAGCGCCGCTTCCGCCATCCACATGAACATTTTCGGGCTCAATCCGGTCGTGAAATTCGGAACGGCTGAGCAGAAAGCACGGATGCTGAAGCCCCTGATCGAAGGGCGGGAGAAGGCGTGTTTTGCGGTAACCGAACCGACTACGGGCCTCGACACCACCAAGCTCAGGACCATGGCGGTGAAAAAGGGGGATCACTATGTGGTGCATGGTCAAAAGGTATGGATCTCGACCGCACAGGTTGCCGACAAAATGTTACTTCTGGCGCGGACAACGCGGCTCGAGGATGTTGAGAAGCCAACCGAGGGACTGAGTCTGTTCTATACCGATCTCGACCGGAGATTTGTTGATGTACGAGAGATCGAAAAGATGGGTCGCAAGGCGGTTGATTCCAATGAAGTGTTCATCGACGGGCTGCCGATCCCGGCCAATCACCTGATTGGCGAAGAAGGGCAGGGTTTTCGTCAGATACTTCATGGCCTGAATCCCGAACGCATCCTGGTGGCCGGCGAATGTATCGGCATCGCGCGCAACGCAATCACCCGTGCAGCGGGCTATGCCAAGGAGCGCTCCGTATTTGGTCGTCCCATTGGTCAAAATCAGGGCGTCCAGCATCCGCTGGCCAAGGCTTGGGCGAAAGTCGAGGCAGCCAACCTCATGGTCATGCATGCTGCTGAGCTGTACGACTCACAACTGTCCTGCGGTGTGGAAGCCAATGCGGCAAAGCTCCTCGCCGCGGAGGCAGCCGTCGAGGCGACACAAGTCGCCCAATTGACCTTTGGCGGGTTTGGGTACGCCAAGGAATACCATGTTGAACGTCTCGTGCGCGAAGCGCTGTTGTTCCACATCGTGCCTGTCACGCCTCACATGCTGATGTCTTTCATTGCGGAAAAAGCGCTCGGACTTCCAAAGTCCTATTAGTTTCGAGCCTGATCTCTGTGCGTAGCACGACGCAGGCTTGACCACGATTCTAACGTGCGTTAGATTAATTCTGAAAATGACCCTTAATGGGTACGGGAGGAGACATGACGGCGAAGGCTGTGTTCGGGTCGTCGATGGACGACCTGAAACAACGACCAACTGTGTATGCGAGTGATCTCTTCGCCGGCAAAGGCGTCATGATCACGGGCGCCGGCGGCGGGCTTGGCTTGGCAATTGCGGTCCTGTTTGCGCGGCTTGGCGCCAACATAGCTATCAATGGCCGAAACGAAGAGAAGTTGGCTGTGGCTGCAGAATGCCTGCGCGGCTTTGGTGGTAAAGTCCTGTCACAGCCCATGTCCATCCGCGATCCGGAGCAGGTAACGTCGTTTGTAGAAGCGGCCGAGAGTGAGCTGGGCGGCATCGATATCCTTGTCAACAATGCCGGCGGCCAGTTCCCGCAGCCTGCCATCGAATATTCGGTGAAGGGTTGGAACGCCGTCATCGACACCAACCTCAACGGGACCTGGTGGATGATGCAGGCTACGGCGCGGAGATGGATTGAGGCGAAGCGGCCGGGTTCAATCATCAGCATCGTCGCCGATGTCTGGCGAGGCATGCCGGGGATCGCTCACAGCTGCGCTGCGCGAGCGGGCGTCATCTATCTTTCCAAATCGATCGCCGTGGAATGGGCGCCCAACAACATCAGAGTGAACTGCGTCGCTCCCGGCTGTTGTGAAAGCAATGGTTTCCACAATTACACCGCTGAAGGCGCTGCGACCTTCGAAGAATCAAATCCGATGAGACATGCCGGCGACGAATGGGACGTTGCCGAAGCGGTTGTCTACTTGGCTGCACCGTCCGCCAAATTCATTACCGGAGAGGTCCTGAATGTCGATGGTGGTCAGCAGTTGTGGGGTGATCCGTGGCCGACGGGGCGCCCAGACTATTTCCGCATCGCTTAAATTTCTTTGGATATCTCGAACATGCCGGTAGCGCAAAGCAGATGAAGTACATGCGACCTGAAAAAAACCAATCCCACGACGAAGCGATTCTGGAATGCGTCGGGATCGAGCGCAGGTTCGGAGGTGTCGTCGCCGTAACCGGTGTGGACCTCGCCATCAACCATGGCGAGATTTTTGGTCTTGTTGGCCCGAATGGAAGCGGCAAGACCACGCTGACAAATGCGATCTCGGGATTTTATCCGCCGAACAAGGGTATTGTTCGCATGGCGGGAAAGGACATCACCGGCGTGGCGCCACACAAGGTGGCCAGACTTGGTGTTGCACGGACGTTTCAGAATCTCGCCCTCTTCAACGGAATGAGTGTGCTCGACAACATTCTTTTGGGAAGACACATACATATGCACCCAGGTGTTCTTCCCACGATGCTCTATTGGTGGGTGGCGCGGCGCGAGGAAATCGCGAACCGAATGATTGTCGAGGAAGTGATCGAGTTCCTTCAGCTCGAGAGCGTTCGCAACGAATTGGTCGATGGCCTTCCCATCGGATTGAAGAAACGGGTCGAGCTCGCCCGAGCTTTGGTGTCGGAGCCGAGAATGTTGATTCTTGATGAGCCAATGGCCGGCATGAATCAGGAGGAGAAAGGGTATATGGCTCGCTTCATTCTGGATGCGCGTGCCGAACGGGGAATCAGCGTTCTTCTGATTGAGCACCACATGGATGTGATTGTCGGCATTTGCGACAGGATGCTCGCGCTCAATTACGGCGAGATGATCGCCGGGGGCATTCCGAAGGATGTCGTCAAGGATCCGCGGGTTATCGAAGCGTACATCGGGGGTGGTGCGCATGGCTGATTCTGTTCTTGATCGGCCGATCGAGGCCGAAACCATCGGAACCCTGCTCGCGCGAAACGCGGACAAGTACGGATCGGATATCGCTATTCGAGAGAAGGAGCTTGGTATCTGGAAAGAGACCAGTTGGGCTGAATACACTGAGGAAGTGCTCGCGTGTTCGGCTGGCCTCGAAAAAATCGGCATAAAACCCGGTCAGGCAGTCCTGATTTTGGGTGACAACAGAGCGCGCTTGTACGCAGGAATGCTCGCACTCGCGTTGGTCGGTGCCTACGCGATGCCCGCTTATCCCGGCGTAACGCTTGACGAGCTCCGGCATTTTGTAGGCGAGGTCGAGATCGTCGCCGCCTTTGCCGAAGATCAGGAACAGGTGGATAAAATCCTGGAGCTGCGCGATGCTGAAGCGAAGGGAATTCTACATATTGTATATGTCGAAGAACGTGGGCTCGGCTTCTATGAAGCCGACGGGCTGATGTCATGGGAACACCTGACCGATGTCGGCAGGCATCATCTCAACGAAGACCCGAAGCGGCGCGGTGAACTCATTCACCGGACCAAGCCGGAAGACCCGGCGGTGTTCCTGCATTCGTCAGGTACCACGGGTAAGCCCAAAGGCGTGGTTCTCAGTCAGAAGAACGTTATCGCCGCAGCACGCAATGGTTTCGCCGCCGGTGCGTTCGAGGTCGGCGAAGAGGTTCTGGCCTATTTGCCGATGGCATGGGTCGGCGACTACGCCATAACTGTCGCGGCAGCGTTGCTTCTTCGTTTCACCGTCAGTGTACCAGAGCGGCAGGAGACCGTTATTCGAGACATGCGCGAAGTTGCCCCCACATTCTACCTGGCCGCGCCCAGGAGCTGGGACAACATCCTTACCACGATACAAGTCGGTATTGAAAATTCGACACCATTGAAGAAGTGGCTGTACCAATTCTTCATGAACAGGGCGGTGGCTGCGGAGTCGCGCAAGCTCGCCGGCAAAGGTGGCGGTGTGCTGGAACCCCTGAACCGGCTGTTGGGCGAGGCACTCATATTCGGTCCGATCAAAGACCAGTTCGGCATGAATCGACTGAAAAACGCATTTACCGGTGGCGAAGCCATTGGTGAGGATACGTTTGTCTTCTACCGCGCAATCGGCATCAAGTTGCGCCAGCTTTACGGCCAGACCGAAAACAGCGCGATCAATACGATCCAGTCACCGAGTGAAGTGCGCCTTCACTCCGTGGGCAAGCCAGCTCCGGGTGTAGAGGTTGCAATCGCCGATGACGGCGAGATCCTCTTGCGGTCCGAAAGCGTGTTCGAGGGCTATTACAACAACCCCGAGGCCTCGGCCGAGGCTCTGAAGCGCGGGTGGCTGCACACGGGCGACGCCGGGTATCTCGAAGAAGACGGGCATCTTGTGGTCTTGGGCCGCGTTTCGGAGGTTATGTATACTGCAGGGGGCGAGCGTTACGTGCCCAACTACATCGAAAACCGTCTGAAATTCAGCCCTTACATAAAGGATGCCGCTGTGATTGGCGCCGGGCGGGAGGAATTGACCGCGATGGTTTGCATCGATTTCGATGCTGTCGGGCACTGGGCCGAGGTCAATGGTGTGCCTTATGTCTCGTATGCGGATCTTTCCCAGCGCGACGAGGTTGCCACGCTTCTTCACGAAGCCTTTCGGCGAGTGAACGCCGTGATAACCGAGCCACTGCAAATCAAGCGCTTCGTAAGTCTACCCAAGGAGTTCGATCCAGACGACGGCGAGATAACCCGGACACGCAAGTTGCGCCGGAGCGTGGTCGAGGCTCGATACGACGTCGTGATCGGGGCGCTTTACGATGGCCGCAGCGAAGTTCGAGTGAGTGCCCAGGTGACTTATGAGTCCGGCGAAATCGGGAAGGTCGAGCGGACCCTCCCCATCAGGGAGGTATAGATGGATCCGGTTTTCCTAGCTGAACTCGCGATCAACGGGGCCCTCACAGGTTTGCTCTACTCGCTTTTCGCGATCGGTCTTGTACTGATCTACAAGGCTTCCTCGGTGCCAAACCTTGCCCAAGGCGGGCTGACCATGGTTGGTGCCTATGTCGTTCTGGCTTTGGCGCGTGACGTCGGCATGCCGCTGTGGCTGGCGATTCCGCTCGCGATCGCCATCATGTTCGGACTTGGCTTTGGAATTGAACGTGTTGCGCTACGGCGCCTTGCTGGGCGCCCTGTCGTGATGATCCTGATGCTTACGCTGGGCCTCGACATCTTCCTGCGCGGGACAACACTTGCGGTCTGGGGCGGGACGTCGAGATCGATGGAACTGGGCATCAGTTATGAACCGCTGTTTCTCGGGGATATCCTGATCAGCAGGATTCATCTCGTCGGATCGGTCGTCGCGGTGATCTTGCTCGCCGCCTTCCTGCTCTTCTTCCGCACCCGCCTGGGCGTCAAGCTTCGCGCGATAGCCGACGATTACATGGCGTCATGGTCAGTCGGAATTTCGGTTGAGCGAGGGGTGGGGCTTTCCTGGGGCTTGGCATCTGTTGTCGCGGTTTCCGCCGGGGTGATTTGGGGCGAGATACAGGGTGTGGACCAAGCTCTTTCGCTGCTGCTGCTGAAAGGCCTGACGGTGGCTGTGCTGGGCGGGCTCGACAGCATCCTGGGCGCCGTAGTCGCGGGTATCATTCTTGGCGTTGTCGAAAACGTCGGAGCAGACTTCTTAGATCCGCTTGTGGGTGGCGGAAGTCGTGAACTGATTGTAGCCGCGGTTCTCATTCTCACAATCATGATCCGTCCGCACGGCTTGTTCGGACGCCACGACATAGAAAGGGTGTAATTGAATGTTCTACCGCCTTTCTGGTGTGTATCACACCAATTACATCTCGGACAGCCGTATTTACAAGGTTCCCGCTGACCGGAACCTGGCTCTGACCTTCCTTATACTTGGCGTGGCCGCGCCGTTTATCGCTCCGGCGCTATACGTTAACAGCTACATGTTGCCTTGGCTTATCTGGACTTCGGCGGCGCTTGGGTTGAACCTTGTGACCGGCTGGGCGGGACAGCTGCATTTGGGTTACGCGGCGGTCATGGCGGTGGGCGCATATTCGGCGATCCACGCAGCCCGCTTTGGGGTGCCGTGGGAATTCGCGCTGATCATCGGCGGGCTTTCCGCTTCGGTAATTGGCAGCTTGTTCGCGTTCGCGGCATTGCGGGCCAAGGGCCTCTATCTTGCACTGACGACATTGGCCATGCAGTTCATCATGGACTGGGTGCTGACGCACTCCCCGGCGATTTCGGGCGGTTCGCATGCCTCACTGCAGGCGCCAACGCTGAAATTGCTTGGCCAGGAAATCACGTCGGATACAGGTCTGTACTATGTGGCGCTCGCATGGTGTCTGTTGGTCACCATCTTCATGCTGAACCTCAAGCGCACCGGCCTTGGACGCGCCTTGGTTGCGGTTCGCGAAAAGGATTATGCAGCTGCCATTCTGGGCGTGTACAGCTTTTACTACAAAATCGTGGCGTTTGCGATGTCGTCCTTTATCGGCGGCGTTAGTGGCGCCTTGCTCGTTGCGACCTTCTTCTTCCTGGCTGCACCGGAGCAGTTCTCGGTGGCGGTTTCAATCCAGGCTCTGGCGATGGTTATCGTTGGCGGTTTGGGGAGCATCATTGGATCCTATTTTGGTGTCGCGCTGATTCTCTTGGTTCCAGGACTGGTCAACGGGGTGGTGGTCGCCGCCTCTGAGCAGTTGGGGATGCAACTCAACGTCGAAACACTCGCGCATATCCCCAACGCTGTCTACGGCGCGCTGATTGTCATCATACTTCTAATCGAACCTCTTGGTCTTGGAAAACTCTACGGCAACATCCGGGATTACCTAATGGTTTGGCCGTTTGATCAGCTTAGGAAATAGAATTCATGTCGATGGAAGACCAGACTGTCGCCGAGCCCATTTTGTCGATGAACAGTGTCGAAGTGCTGTACGATAACGTTCTATTGGCAATCAAAGGCGTCTCGATCGAGGTTCCCAAGGGCAAGATGGTTGCTCTTCTGGGGTCAAACGGGGCGGGCAAAAGCACGACACTCAAGGCAATCAGCGGCCTGTTGAAAGCCGAGCGTGGTCATATCAGCCGCGGTGAGATCCGTTTTGGCGGAACCGTTATCACCGAGGCTCTCGCGCAAAAACGAGTGGAGATGGGCATTTGCCATGTCATTGAAGGCCGTCGCGTTTTCGAACATCTCACACCCGATGAAAACCTGATCGCCGCGGCGCCACTCGGCATGAGCAGGGCTGCGTTGAATGCGGAGAAAGACAGGATCTACAATTATTTTCCTCGACTGGCCGAGCGGCGCAACTCCTTTGCGGGATATCTGTCTGGTGGCGAACAGCAGATGCTCGCCATTGGCCGGGCTCTGGTGACGCAACCGGACCTGTTGATGCTTGACGAGCCGAGCCTTGGACTTGCCCCGTTCCTGGTGGCTGAGATCTTCGACATGATCAAGAAAATCAATCGGGAAGAGGGCTTGTCAGTTCTTCTTGTGGAGCAAAACGCACTCGCGGCGCTGGAGATCGTGTCCGACGGATACCTGATCGAGAACGGCCGAGTTGTCATGCATGACACGGCGGAGGCGCTCAAGTCGAACTCCGACATTCAGGACTTCTACCTCGGTGGCAAAGAGGGAAGCAATTTCCACAACGTGAAACATTACAGTCGGCGTAAACGGTGGTTGAGTTGACCGGGCGCCCCGGTCGTTTCTACGGGAGGTAAACATGAAACTACTCAGCAGTGCCGCATTTATTTCTACCATCGTCTTCGGGATGGCAATGTCCATACCTGCAGCTGCATTGGCCGAACCATTCAGGGTCGGTGTCTGCTACGATCTGAGCAAGGCCTATACCTTCGCAACGCCGCAGGTTGCTCAAGCCGCGAAAGATCTGGCAGCGCTTGTGAACCGCAAAGGCGGGATCGGAGGCGAGCCGGTTGAAGTGATCGTGCGCGATCACGGCAATGAACCGCAACGAGGCGTGGAATGCTACGAACAGTTGAGCCGCGAAGGAGTGTTTGTATTCGATACATTGTCGACACCCGTATCGCTTGCGGTTCTGCCGCGGGCAATGGAGGACGGACGCGTCCTCATGCAGTCCCTTGTTGGGCGGGGCGACGCGGTTGATGGGACTGTCTTCGATTGGGTCTATCCGATCGGGCCTACTTATTGGGGCCAAGCGGCAAATGACATTGCATATATTAAACAGCTGCATGACGGCGACTTATCGAATGTCAAGGTTGGCTTCGTTTATTTTGACTATCCTTTCGGCCAGGAGCCGATCGAGATTCTGAAGACGCTTTCCGAAAAGGAAGGTTTCGAGCTTCTGCTCTACCCGGTGCCGCTTCCCGGCAATGACCAGTCAGGTGTCTGGTCCAAGATACGCCGCGACAAGCCCGATCAGATTGTCGTCTGGATGCTTGGCGGTGCACATGTCGTCGCTTCAAAGGAAATGAAGCGGAACGGTATCCCGATGGACAAATATATCTCGGTCAACTGGCTGAACGAAGTAGATATCGCCAACATCGGCGCAAAGAACGCCATCGGCATCAAGCGCGGGACGAACGTGGTCGGCGGCCAGGACATACCGCTCTACAAGGAAATCATGGCCGAGCTCTATGATAAGGGCAACGGGAACGGTCCGATCGAAAAGACCCAAGACGTTTTCTATAATACAGGCCTCGCGATGTATTCGATCATGTTCGAGGCCGCGCGCAAGGCAGTTGAGCTGCAAGGGCTTCCCATAACGCCCGATTCCTACCGTGCCGGATTAGAGTCGCTACGAGGCTTTGATGCGAACGGATTGATGGCTCCGATCACCGTTACCGCGCAAGACCACGGAGGCGGCGGAGCAACAAGGATCGAAATGTGGGACGGCACAGCCTGGGTCCCACAGACTGACTGGCTTTCCGAATATTCGGATCAAGTTTGGGCGGTAGTAAAGGAAAGCTCATCGAAGTTCGGCAAATGATGCAGCATCAATTCAGCCTGTTCGGCGTCCGAAGGAGGAGATGCAGGGCGACCGGACAAAACCACAACCAGGGAGAAATGAAATGAAACTTCTGTCTACTGTTACTACGGCCGCCTTCGCCACGATGTTGGCGTTAGGGGCTACCGAGGCGTCCGCACAAGACAAAGAGCCGGTGCGTTTCGGCCTATGCTTCGATCTCAGCAAGTCCTATACCTTTATCTCTCCGCAGGTCGCACAGGCGGCGCAGGACTTGGCGAAGTACGTCAATTCAAATGGCGGTGTGGAAGGGCATCCTGTTGAGGTTGTCATTCGCGATCACGGTAATGAACCCCAGCGGGGCGTGGAGTGTTATGAACAGCTCAGGCGTGAAGGTGTTTCCATCTTCAACATGCTGTCGACTCCGGTGACGAATGCCGTATTGCCGCGGGTGATGAAGGATGGGAACATCCTGATGCAGTCCTTCGTCGGTCGCGGTGATGCCGTCGACGGCGAGGTGTTCAAGTGGATATTTCCTGTCGGTCCGACCTATTGGCAGCAGGCGGCAAACGATGTCGCCTTCATCAAGGGCCAGATGAACGGCGATCTGAGCAAGGCCAAGATCGGGTTCATTTACCTCGATTATCCCTTCGGCCAGGAACCCATCGAGATTCTCAAGACACTGGCCGAAAAGGAAGGATTCGAACTCGAACTCTATCCGGTTCCGCTGCCCGGTTCGGATCAGTCCGGCGCCTGGAGTAAAATTCGCCGCGACAAGCCCGACTATGTGATCAGCTGGCTGCTCGCCGGTGGTCACGTGGTTGCCGCGAAGGAAATGCGGCGAAACGGATACCCGATCGACCGTTATCTGTCGGTGAACTGGCTGAACGAAGTCGACATCAACAACATCGGTGCGGCCGACGCCAAGGGCATTCTCCGCGGGACCAACGTGGCCGGCGGCCAGGAAGTACCGATCGTGAAAACAATGCTCGAAACGTATTATGCGAAGGGTGAAGGTAGCGGCCCGGAAACCCTTGTCCGTGACGTGTATTACAACACCGGTATGGCGATCTATTCCGTCGGTTTCGAAGCCGTCCGTCTGGCCATCAAGCAGAACGGTTGGCCGGTGACGCCGGAGAGCATGAAGACCGCCTATGAATCGATCTCCGATTTCGACGGCAACGGGCTCATGGCTCCGGTCACGGTGACCGCATCCGATCACGGCGGTGGTGGCAAAACCCGTGTCGAGCAGTGGAACGGCGAGACCTGGGTTCCGCTGACCGATTGGAGCGCTGACTACACCGATGTGGTGTGGGAGGTTATCAAGGAAAGCTCCGCGAAGTTCACGGTCGAATAATACCAATCCTCCCCGCGGCCTTTGTGCCGCGGGGAGCCCCCCGGCTGTCCGCTGGCCGAAAGCGGTTCCCAGATCAAGATAGGCAGGAATATGAACCCGATCGAAGTGACGGTTGAAGAAGGGATTGCGACGGTTTGCATCAACCGTCCAGAGCGCAAGAATGCTCTTTCCGTGGCGGCCACCAACGGGCTGACCGAGGCTTGGGAAAGGGTCGAGGCCGACAATGCGATCCGCGTGGCGATTCTAACCTCTGCAGATTGCGGCGTGTTCAGCGCCGGGCTCGACCTTAAGGAAGCCACCCAGATCGCGCGCGACGAAGGCGTGGATATCCTGACCAAAATGCGCGATCCCTTTCACGAGACCATGCGTGCCTGCAAGAAACCGATCATCGCAGCGATGACCGGATCGCTGATGGCAGGCGGCATGATGCTGACCCTGAACTGCGATTTGCGTGTCGGTTTGAAGGGCACCAAGGTCGGCATTACCGAAGTCAAGATCGGCCGCGGTTCGCCCTGGGCGTCGCCGGCGCTGTCGATGCTGCCGCAACCCGTGTTGATGGAGATCGTCCTGACCGGCGACCTGTTTCCGATCGAGCGGCTGCACGAATACGGATTCACCAACTATATCGAAGATACGCCCGACGCCGTGCGCGCCCGCGCCCGGGATCTGGCAACGCGGATCGCCAAGGGCGCGCCATTATCGGTGATCGCCGCGAAGGCGAGCGTACGCGCCACAATGGATCTGGGCTGCGCGGGCGGCTTGGAAGAGGGCAAGCGCCTGCACGAAGTGGTCTATGCCAGCAATGACGCCATCGAAGGTCCCAAGGCCTTTGCCGAAAAGCGCGAGCCGGTGTGGACCGGAACCTGAAGGAGACCGCGATGAGCGAGCTGATGCGCCTGGACAGGGATGGCCCCATCGGCATTCTACGATTTCTCCAACCCGGGAAGCGGAACCCGTACAGCATTGCCTTTGTCGACGCGCTGATCGAGAACCTGCGCGAGGCTGATCGGGACGACGGCGTTCGCGCCGTGGTGATGACCGGCGGCGATCATTTCAGCAGCGGTGGCGATCTGGTCGGGTTTCAGTCGGAAATCGCCAAAGGGGCCAGGGCCACATCGGAAATGGTCGAAAAAGTCCACGATGGCGGGCGCGCCGCCTATCTCTTTCGCAAGCCCCTGATCGCGGCCGTGAATGGCGTTGCCTATGGGGCCGGATTGAGCCTTGCGCTGTCGGCCGACATTGTCGTTGCCGCAGAAGATGCGCGCCTCTGCGAGGTGTTTGCCCGTGTTGGAGGCTGTCCTGATACCGGGTCGAGCTGGTTGTTGCAGCAAAGGGCTGGCGCGGGCGTCGCCCGGATGCTGGTGCTGACGGGGCGTGAACTCGACGGGCGCGCGGCAAGAGAGCTTCGCGTGGTCGAGGAATGCGTTCCCTCGGGGCAGGTCGAAAGCCGCGCCGTGGAGATCGCCCGGGAGATTGCGGCGCATCCGATGTTCGGTGTGCAGACGGCCAAGCGCGTCATGCGCGCTTCGGCCGAGTGCAGCTACATCGAAGCGCTGGACATCGAGCGCGATACTCAAAGCGTTCTGCTTTGCGCGCATGACTTTCCAGAGGCCATGTTGGCTTTCTCGGAGAAAAGAAAACCAGAGTTCAAAGACCGCTGACACGGTCGAGGCCACATCAAGAGACTTATGGAGAGACCGCAGTTATGAAGGTGCTTGTGCCCGTCAAACGCGTGATCGATTACAACGTGAAGGTCCGCGTAAAGGCGGACGGATCGGATGTCGATCTTGCCAATGTGAAGATGTCAATGAACCCGTTCGATGAGATTGCCGTGGAAGAGGCGATCCGGTTGAAAGAGGCGGGAAAGGCGGAAGAGATTGTTGTCGTTTCCGTTGGTGTCAAGCAGGCGCAGGAAACGTTGCGTACCGCCTTGGCCATGGGTGCCGACCGGGCGATTTTGGTGGTTGCCGCCAAAGACGTTCATACGGATATCGAACCTCTGGCCGTTGCCAAGATCCTCAAGAGCATTATCGACGAAGAAAAGCCGGGAATCGTGCTGGCCGGCAAACAGGCGATCGACAATGACATGAATGCGACTGGCCAGATGCTTTCTGCATTGCTGGGCTGGAGCCAGGCGACTTTTGCCTCGAAGGTCGAGATAGACGGCAATCATGCGGTGGTCACCCGCGAGGTCGATGGCGGTCTGCAGGCGATCAAAGTGAAGATGCCGGCCGTCGTGACTGTCGATCTGCGCCTGAACGAGCCGCGCTATGCCTCACTGCCCAACATCATGAAGGCGAAGAAGAAGCATTTGGATGAAAAGACCCCGGAAGACTATGGCGTCGATGTAAGTCCGCGCCTCGAGGTCGTTTCGATAGCCGAGCCAAAGGCACGCAAGGGGGGCGAAATGGTCGACTCGGTCGACATGCTCGTTTCGAAACTCAAAGAGGCAGGAGCAATCTGATGGCAGTCCTACTACTGGCAGAAGTGAACAATGGCGAACTCGCCTTCGACGCTACGGCAAAGGCGGTTACCGCTGCCAAGGCGCTTGGCGATGTCACGGTGCTTTGCGCCGGCGCTTCGGCAGCTGCGGCGGGTGAAGCCGCGGCCAGGATCAACGATGTCGCCAAGGTGCTTGTGGCCGAAGATGCCTCGCTCGGGCACCGCCTAGCCGAACCGACAGCCGCTCTGATCACTTCATTAGCCGGTGACTTTTCCCATATTTGCGCACCGGCCACGACCGATGCCAAAAACATCATGCCCCGTGTGGCTGCATTGCTTGATGTCATGGTTATCTCAGATGTCTCCGGGGTCGTTGACGCCGATACATTCGAGCGCCCCATCTACGCAGGCAACGCAGTACAGACCGTGAGGTCAAAGGATGTAACCAAGGTTGTGACCTTCCGGACATCGACATTCGACGCTGCCGGCGATGGCGGCTCGGCGAGCATTGAAACAATCGGTGCCGCGCACAACCCAGAGCTATCTGAATGGGTTGAAGACAAGGTTGCCGAGAGCGACCGCCCTGAACTCACCTCGGCCGGCGTGGTCGTTTCCGGCGGTCGCGGTGTCGGCTCCAAAGACGATTTTGCGTTGATCGAGAGGCTGGCCGACAAACTGGGCGCCGCCGTCGGCGCGTCGCGTGCTGCAGTGGATTCGGGCTTTGCACCGAATGACTGGCAGGTCGGACAGACCGGCAAGGTGGTGGCTCCTGACCTCTATGTCGCAGTGGGCATTTCCGGCGCCATCCAGCATCTCGCGGGAATGAAAGACAGCAAGATTATCGTGGCGATCAACAAGGATGAAGAAGCGCCGATCTTCCAGGTCGCCGACTTCGGCCTCGCCGCAGACCTCTTTTCCGCTGTACCCGAACTGATCGAAAAGCTGTAAGTCCAGTTCCACTTCGAATATGAAAAGGCCCGCCATCCCGGCCTGTTTGGAAACGATTGGAGGCTCCGGCAAGACCGGGGCCTCTTTTGGTGTCAGAGTAAGCGCCCACCGGACCCGGTGTTTCGTCTTGCGGTGAGTTGCGCGACGTTCGCGTGCTGATTCTCGTTGCAGAATTGTTTGCCGTATAAGCCAAAGTCCAGACACGGAACGTAAGCTGTCATCAAGGCGGTGCCGGATTTGAGCTAATGGAATGAACTGCCTTCCCGCCGAGACGCAGCTATTGTCGCGCGTTTGGTGGAGAAGAAGGAGCATTCTGATGGATATCACGGTTCTTGGGATTGATCTGGGCAAGACGTGGTCTGCCTCCCGTGAATGCCCTCGAATCGGGTTAGAGTTTTCCGCGTCAGATTCCCTGGCTGGGAGGAGGAGCGGAAGCAATGAAGGCATCGCAGTTCACAGACGCGCAGAAGGCGTTCATCATCAAGCAGAGCGAGGATGGCACGCCGGTGGCGGAGATCTGCCGCAAGGCCGGGATCAGCCAGGCGACCTACTTCAACTGGAAAAGAAATATTCCGGCATGATGCCGTCGGAGATGAAGCGGCTGCGTGAACTGGAGCATGAGAACGCCCGGCTGAAGAAGATCGTGGCGGACTTGAGCCTCGACAAGGAGATGCTGCAGGACGTCATCAAACGAAAAATCTGAGGCCTGGCCGGAAGAGAGCGCTGGTCGACGTGATGCGTGTCGAATGGGCGACCTCGATCCGCCGTGCCTGTGCGGCGATCCTGTTCGACCCGAAGACCTACCGATACAAATCCCGTCGGCCCGGTCAGGCCGCTCTGGAACAGCGGATCAAGGAGATTTGCCAGACCCGCGTGCGCTTCGGCTACCGGCGTGTGCACGTCCTGCTTCGGCGGGAGGGATGGCAGATCAATCAGAAGAAGACCTACAGGGTCTACAAGGAGTTGGGCATGCAATTGCGCAACAAGACGCCGAAGCGGCGCGTGAAGGCGAAGCTCAGAGACGATCGGCAGGAGGCAGTCGGTCCCAATGACGTCTGGGCCATGGACTTCGTGCACGACCAGCTGGCGACGGGCAGGAAGATACGGGTGCTGACGGTGGTCGATACCTTCTCGCGCTACTCACCGGCTCTCGATGCCAGGTTCAGCTACCGCGGCGAGGATGTGGTCGCCACGCTCGAGCGGGTGTGTTCGAGGATCGGCTATCCGAAGACGATCCGCGTCGATCAGGGCTCTGAGTTCATCTCCCGGGACCTGGACCTATGGGCTTACCAGCGCGGTGTCACGCTGGACTTCTCGCGACCGGGCAAACCGACCGACAACGCGTTCATCGAAGCGTTCAATGCCAGGCTGCGGGCGGAATGCTTGAACGCCCACTGGTTCCTGAGCCTTGCAGATGCGGCGGAAAAGTTGGAGGCTTGGCGTGGAGACTACAACGAGCAGCGGCCACACGGCGCGATCGGGAACAAGGTCCCGGCCGCGCTCATGAAATCGGCACACGCAGCCAGCCCGTGTTGCTGATCAAGGCCGGAAAACTCTAGCGCCCGCCGAGGGCGCATCGGGTAGCAGACCACAACGTGAACAGGACTAGCTTATGAATGGGGACAACTCGGGGAGCAGGTCAATACATACCCCCCGGAAATCGGACACTGACGTAAGCTACGATTTGTTGTCTGCTGGTCTTCGACGAGAAGGAGATCAGAGATGTCGAAACGCAAGCAGCATTCGCCGGACTTCAGGGCGAAGGTCGCCCTGGAAGCAGTAAAGGGCGAGGAGACGGTATCGGAACTGGCAAGCCGGTTCGGTGTTCACCCGACGATGATCCATCAGTGGAAGCGTGCGTTGCTCGAAGGCGCTTCGGGCGCGGGCCGACCGAAGCCGGAGATCGACGAGGATCAGGTCAACGGTTATGCAGGTTGCGGACGACTTGGGGATCGGATTATCGAGCCTGACGCGCTGGAAGCGGCAATACCGGGAAGCTGATTTGTTGGCCGGTCCGCACGAGGATACGGCCAAGGAACTGGCACGACTTCGCAAGGAGAACGAACTGGTCTGAAGAACGATCTTCCAGACCCGCACCGCCGCAGAACTGGCTCTTGGCCGACATATCGATGGCATTTTCAATCCACGTCGGCGGCATTCCGCTCTGGGATACGAATCGCCGGTATCATTCGAGGCCGAAATGGCCATCGCAGAGTGAAAGCCGCTCCACAAAATCCGGACAAGTCCAAACACATCAAGACCGGCGAAGGGGCATAATGTTATTTTCTACGGCGAACCGCGAGCACGGCGGGTGCTGAAGCCCAACAACTCGCGTGAGGACCTGCATGTCGCGAAAGCTCATTTCGCTGCCGATGAGAAAGCGCGTGACACGGCGTTTTCCACGGGTCAGGTCGGTTGCTGAAAAATTAAACATTTGTTAGATTTTTGCAAGCAACCGCAAACCTACGGGTTTCACAATGTCGCTGATCACGAATTCCTCGGCCTGGGCTTCGGACGAACACAGGATGTTCGCCGAAACGACGCGCAAGCTGTTCGACGCCGAGATGGCGCCGAATGTCGACAAATGGGCCGAACAGGGGATCGTCGACCGCGATTTCTGGCGCAAGGTTGGCGAACAGGGCGTCATGGGCGGTTCCATCGCCGAGGAATATGGCGGGTTCGGCGGCGGCATCGGTTTCGACGCGCTTACTGTCTACGAACAGGGGCGCACCGGCGACACCGGCTGGGGGTACGGTATCCAGAGCATCGTGATCCATTACCTGGACGCCTATGGCAGCGAAGAGCAGAAGAAGAAGTGGCTGCCCCGGCTGATCAGCGGCGAGAGCGTGGCGGCGATCGCCATGACCGAACCGGGAACGGGTTCGGACCTGCAAAACGTCCAGACCTATGCGGAGAAGGACGGCAATCACTACAAAATCAACGGCTCGAAGATATTCATCACCAACGGGCACACCGCCGACATCATCGTGATCGTGACCAAAACCGACCGCAGCGCCGGGGCCAAGGGCGTGTCGCTGATCGTGCTGGAAACCGAGGATGCCGAAGGGTTTCGCCGCGGGCGGAATCTGAAGAAACTCGGCATGAAGGGGTCGGATACGGCCGAGCTGTTCTTCGAGGATGTGCGGGTGCCGACGGCGAACCTGCTGGGCCAGGAGGAGGGGCAGGGGTTCTATCAACTGATGAAGCAACTGCCCTGGGAACGGCTGATGATCGGCATCACCGCGCTTGGCTTCATCGACTTCGCAATCGCCGAGACGGTGAAATACGTCCAGGACCGCAAGGCGTTCGGCAGCCGGATCATGGATTTCCAGAACACCCGGTTCAAGCTGGCGGAATGCAAGACGAAGGCCGAATTGCTGCGCAGCTTCGTCAATGACGGGATAGCCCGCCTGGAAACCGGCAGGCTGGATGCGGCTACCGCGTCGATGGCGAAATGGTGGGGCAGCCAGACCCAGAACGAGGTCATGCACGAATGCCTGCAACTGCATGGCGGCTATGGCTTCATGATGGAGTTCCCGATCGCACGGCTCTACGCCGACAGCCGGGTGCAGATGATCTATGGCGGCACCAACGAAATCATGAAGGAACTGATCGCGCGGTCGATCGACATCTGACCCGCGCCACCGGGCCGGTGCGGCGTCAGTCGTCGCCGGCCCCCAGGATCTCGGCGGTATGCTCGCCCAGGCGGGGCGCCGGGCGGTGGTCGGACCGCGCCGGTGTGGCCGAGAACCGTACCGGCGGGCGTGTCGCCCAGATCGTGCCCTCGCTGGGGTGGTCCAGCCGCTGAAAGAAGCCTGTCGCGGCAAGATGCGGATCGGCTGGCAGATCGGCGAGGTTTCGCACCGGCATCGCCGGGATGTCGGCCTGTTGCATCAGCTCCATCCATTCATCGGTGGTCCGGGTCGGTGCCAGTTCGGCCACCATGTCGTAGACCGCGCCGATATTGCGGCTGCGCGCATCCATGTCCGTCACCCAGGGATGATCGACCATGTCGGTGCGGCCGACCGCCTGGAAAAAGCGTGCCCATTGGACGTTGGTATAGGGCAGGATGGTGATGTAGCCGTCCCGTGTCTGCACTGGTCGGCGGTGCGGCACCAGCATACGGGCATAGCCGAAATCCTGCGGAGTCTCCTCGAACGTGGCACCGTCGAGATGCTCGACCAGAAGGAAGGAAGAAAGCGTTTCGAACATCGGCACTTCGACATGCTGTGCCTCGCCGGTGCGTTCGCGGTGAAACAGCGCCGCCATCACCGCATAGGCCGCGGTCACGCCGCCCAGCTTGTCGGCCAGGATTGTCGGCGCATAGGCAGGCGGCGCGTTGGGGTCGCGCAGGGCGGCAAGGCTGGCCAGTCCCGAAACCGACTGTACGATGTCGTCGAAGGCGGGCCGATCAGCATAGGGCCCGTCCTGGCCGTAGCCTGTGGCCGAAACGGTGATCAGGTTCGGGTTCTCGCGCCGCAGGGTTTCGGGGTCGAGAGACAGGCGCGCGAGCGCGGCGGGCCGGATGCTGGAAATCATCACATCCGCATCGGCAAGCAACCTGCGCAAGCGTCCCTGGTCGTTAGCGGTCTTCAGATCGAGAACGACGCTACGCTTGTTGCGGTTGGTGCCGAGAAAGGCCGCGCCCATCTTCTTGTTCCGCGACGGCTGGACCTGCCGCAAAAGGTCGCCCTCCGGGCTTTCGACCTTGATCACATCGGCACCCAGCTCGCCCAGCATCTGGGTCGCCAGCGGGCCGAACACCACCGAGGTCAGGTCGACGATCGTCACGCCATCGAGAATCGATGCCTTGGGTTCCGTTTTCATGGTCTCAGCGGTCCTTTCTGGACATCGCGCCGAATTCCGTCCGGATTGCCGCGCCATCCGCGTCGAAGCCGGGCGAGGGGCCGAGCGCCGGATTTCCCCCGCTTCGCCTGATCGGCGGCGCGGGCAGACGGATTTCGCCGGCGAACGACGCTATCGTCGCACGGTCGAGTTGGGGATGTTCGGACAAGGCCGCGACATCGTTGACCGCGCCATAGGCGATATCGGCTTGCGCAAGCAGATCGAGCATATCGGGGCGGTCATGCGCAGCAAAGGCGGCTTCGATCATCGGCTGAAGTATGCCCCGGTTGCTGTTGCGGCTGTCATTGCTGACAAAGCGCGGATCTGTCGCCAATTCTGGCCGTGAAAGCACTGCCGCGCAGAACCGCCCCCACTCTCGTTCATTCTGGATCGATATCACGATCTGTTCGCCGTCGCGGCAGGTATATGCGCCGTAGGGGCATATTACTGGGTGGCTGAGACCAACCCGAGGGGTTGGGCGGTCTGCGTAGTCGTGAAACACAAGGGGTACCGCCATCCAGTCTGCAAGCGTATCGAACATTGCAACCGAAACTCCGCTTCCCTTCCCTGTGCGGTTGCGTTCGAACAGTGCCTCGCAGATCGCGGCATGGGCCGTCATGCCGGTCGCGATATCGCAAACCGATACTCCCACCCGGCCGGGACCGTCTGGCGTACCGGTGACCGATGCCAGGCCGCTTTCGCATTGGATCAGAAGGTCATAGGCTTTGGCGTTCCGCATCGGTCCATCGGAGCCATATCCGGTGATGTCACAGGTGATCAGCCGTGGAAACCGTTCGCGAAGCGTCGCCGAATCGAGCCCGAACTTTTCCAGCGCTCCGGGTAGTAGGTTCTGGATGAACACATCGGCGCGTTCCAGCATCGCAAGCAGAAGCGCTCGGTCCTCGCCGGACTTGATGTCCAGAGCAACCGATTCCTTGCCGCGGTTCAGCCAGATAAAATAGGCGCTTTCGCCGTGTGCTGCGGTGTCGTAGCCGCGGGCGAAGTCGCCGGCCCCCTTGCGCTCGATCTTGATCACCCGGGCGCCGGCGTCGGCCAGCCGCGATGTGCAGAACGGCGCCGCGACGGCCTGTTCCAGCGCGACGATCAGCGTGCCCGCGAGAGGGCCCGAATTCGGAGGAGTCATAATCGTCTCACTTTCGGCAATACCGGGTTGAAAAAAATCTAACATCTGTTAGAAACAAGGTCAACACACTCGGATTGCAACCAAAAGAAGGGCAACAATGCAAGAAATTACCGGATCGGATCAGACATTCCGGCGCGCGCTGGCGAATGGCGAGATCGCGCTCCCAAAATGCGACAGTTGCGGAAAATTTCATTTCTTCCCGCGCGTCGTCTGTCCGCATTGCCATGAAACGGCGTTGTCCTGGCACAAGGCCAGCGGTTGTGGAGAGGTGCATACGACGACCGTAGTCCGACGCAGGTCCGAGCAGGGCGGGGATTACAACATTTGCATGGTCGAGCTGGAAGAAGGCGTGCGGATGATGAGCCGGGTCGAGGGGGTCGCGCCCGCGGATGTGGCGATCGGTATGGCGGTCACCGTCTATGTCGGCGAGATCGACGGAAAGCCTGCGGTGCTGTGCAGGCCGGTGGAGGGCTGAGCGATGACGGGAGAATTGCGGGGAAAGGCTGCCATCGTGGGCACCGGCCATGCCGGATTCGGCGAGGCGCATGGCCTGACCGCCTATGACATCATGGCCCAGGCGGGGCTGGCGGCGGTGGCCGACGCGGGACTGTCGCTGGCCGATGTCGACGGGCTGTTCTGCACCATGATGGAAGACAGCATGCCGGCGCTGATGGCGGCCGAGTATCTTGGTATCCAGCCGCGATTCGTCGATGGTACGATGACCGGCGGGTCGTCCTTCGTGAACTACTTGACCTCGGCGGCGATGGCGCTCGATGCGGGACTGTGCGACGTCGCGCTGATCGTCTATGGCTCGAATCAGAGAACCGCGTCGGGACGGCTGGTGACGGCCTCGCGCCCACCCGAATACGAGGCCCCGTACAAGCCGCGCTATCCGATCTCTGCCTATGCGATGGCCGCGGCCCGGCATATGTACGAATACGGCACCACCCGCGTGCAACTGGCCGAAGTGGCGGTGGCCGCGCGCGCCTGGGCGCGGCTCAATCCCGAAGCGTTCGATCGCGGCCCGCTGAGCCGCGAGGACGTGCTGGCCGCGCGCATGGTAGGCGACCCGCTGACTGTGCGCGACTGTTGCCTGGTGACCGACGGTGGCGGCGCGGTGGTGATGGTGCGCGCCGACCGTGCCAGGGATTGTCCGAAGCCGCCAGTCTATCTGTTGGGCAGCGCCGCAGCCAGTTCGCACCGGCAGATATCACAGATGCGGGATTTCAGCACTACGGCGGCCCGCGAATCCGGCGCGCGCGCCTTCGCGGCGGCCGGAGTGGCGCCGGGCGATATAGACCTGGTTGAGCTCTATGACGCGTTCACGATCAATACAATCCTGTTCCTGGAGGATCTCGGGTTCTGCGCCAAGGGCGAAGGGGGCGCCTTTGTCGAGGGTGGACGCATCGCCCCGGGCGGGGTGCTGCCGGTGAACACCAATGGCGGCGGGCTGTCCTGCGTGCATCCGGGGATGTACGGCATCTTTACCGTGATCGAAGCCGCGCGGCAGATCCGTGGCGACGCGCCCGGACAGCAGCTAGAGAATATCGACCTGGCGCTTGCCCACGGCAATGGCGGCGTTCTGTCCAGCCAGGTCACGGCGATCTTGGGATCGGGAAACACGTTGTAGGGCGTTCCAGGGAGGAAGAAACATGCCGCTGGATTTCGAGGCGCTTTCGAATTGGGATTTCGAGGAAATCGAACAGACGCTGAGCGAAAGAGACACGATTCTCTATGCGCTCGGGCTGGGTTTCGGCGAAGACCCTACCGACAGGAAGGAGTTGGCCTATGTCTACGAGGACGGGCTGAAGGCGGTGCCGTCCATGGCGGTCACGATGGGCTATCCGGGGTTCTGGCTGCGCGACCCGAGAACCGGCGTGAACTGGCAGAAGGTTCTGCATGGCGAGCAGTGGCTGGACATCTACAAGCCGCTGCCGGTGAAGGGCAATATCGTCGGCCGCAGCAAGATCGACTTCATCTCCGACAAGGGCGAGGGCAAAGGCGCCGTCATCTATCAAAGCCGCGAAATCATCGACGCCGATACCGGCGAAAAGCTGGCTCGCGTAGCGATGTCGGCCTTTTGCCGTGGTGACGGCGGCTTCGGCGGGGAAAACTGCCCCGGACCGACGCCTGCCGAGCTGCCCGACCGCGCACCCGATCATGTCTGCGACATCGAAACGCTGCCTCGGCAGGCGCTGATCTATCGGCTCAGCGGCGATTACAACCCCCTGCACGCCGACCCCGACGTAGCACGCTCGGTCGGGTTTGACCGGCCGATCCTGCATGGGCTGGCCACCTATGGCTTGGCGGCGCGCGCGATCCTCAAATCGCTGCTGGACTACGACGCCAGCCGTCTCGTCGGGCTGGATGTGCGGTTCTCGGCGCCGGTCTATCCGGGTGAAACCGTGCGGTTCGAGATCTGGGAAGACGGGGGCGAGGCCCGGTTCCGTGCCTCGGTCCCTGTACGCGAGGTGGTGGTCCTGAACAACGGGGCCGCCAGGTTCGCGTGAGGGCGGGAAAAATGCAGCCGCTCGACGATATCCTGGTGCTCGATTTCAGCACCCTTCTTCCGGGTCCGATGGCGACGCTGATGTTGGCCGAGGCCGGCGCTGAGGTAATCAAGTTCGAGCGCCCCGGTACAGGCGAGGGCGCGCGCCATACGAATCCCAAATTAAATGGTGAAAGCATCGGCTTTGCCGTGCTGAACCATGGGAAGCGATCGGTAGCAATTGATCTGAAGGCAGAGGGCGCGGTGGAATCGCTGCGCCCCCTGATCGAGAAGGCCGATGTGCTGGTCGAACAGTTCCGCCCGGGCGTCATGGATCGGCTAGGGCTGGGGTATGACACCCTTCGCCGGATCAATCCGGGGCTCATCTATTGCTCGATCACCGGATATGGCCAGACCGGGCCAAAGGCGGCGTCCGCCGGGCACGATCTGAACTATGCAGGCGATTCGGGCTTACTGTCGCTCAGCCGGGGCCCCGACGATAATCCGACGATGCCATCTGGTCTGATCGCCGATGTTGGCGGCGGCACCTATCCAGCCGTGATGAACATCCTGCTCGCGCTTCGGGCTCGCGACCGGAACGGGCAGGGGATCCATCTGGATATCGCGATGGCCGAGGGCGCCTTTGCCTTTGCTTATTGGGCTCATGCCGAAGGCGTGATCGCTGGCCAGGACATAGACAGCGGCGGCAGTCGGCTGACAGGCGGGCTTGCGCGCTACCGGCTCTATACTGCGGGCGACGGACGGCAGGTCGCGGTTGGCGCGCTGGAAGAGAAATTCTGGCAGGCCTTCTGCGACGTGATCGGCCAGCCGGTCGATCTGCGCGACGATTGGGTTGATCCGGAAACCTGCGCCGCAGAAGTGGCGCGGCGTCTGGCAGAGAGGCCTTCGTCCGATTGGGCGCCGCTTCTGGAGGAGGCGGATTGTTGCTGTACGGTTGTGAAAACCCCTGCCGAGGCCGCCGCAGACCCGCATTTCGCGGCGCGCGGGGTGTTCGGCCGGAAGCTGGCGATTGCCGGCACCAAGGTATCGGCCCTGCCATTGCCAATCGCCCCCGGATTTCGTGGTCCGGCGGATCAAATCGGTCGCGCGCCATCTTTGGGAGAAGACAATGCGCGCCATGGTGTGGTGGAACTTGAGCCGAAATGAATCCCGTTGACGCATGGGCTTTCGGGCATTATTCTAACATTTGTTAGAAATATAAGGGAGAGTTGCGATGGCACAGTCCAAGGAGGGCTTGTCTGCTGAGGCCGGTCAGTATGTGATGCCATCGCGCTTTGTTGAGAGCGACAGCGTGGAAGTGCAGGATTTCGTTTCCTCAGCATTGCGTGATCTGCCTGCCGATGCAACCGGCCGGGACAAGGCGATCCGCCTTTTCGAGGCGGTACGCGATGGCATTCGTTACGACCCATATTGTTTTGCATTGGATGAAGAATCTTATCGAGCCAGTCGGATCGCGGGCGCCGAGGCGGCGTTCTGCGTCCCCAAGGCCATTCTCCTAGCGGCTTGTCTTCGGGCGGCGGGCATACCGGCGGCGCTGGGTTTTGCCGATGTCCGCAACCACCTGAACACACCCAAACTGCAAGAGCTGATGGGCACGGATTTGTTCATCTATCACGGCTATGTCCAGCTGTGGCTGGATGGCGAGGTCTACAAGGTCACTCCAGCCTTCAATATCGAGCTGTGCGAAAGGTTCGAGGTGAAACCGCTGGTCTTCGACGGCCATCACGATGCCCTGTTCCACGAGTTCGACGAAAAGAATAATCGGCACATGGAATATGTGAACGACCGTGGTCTCTTTTTCGATGCGCCGATAACCGAGTTCCTGCGCGTTTTCCGGGAAACCTATCCCCAGCTGGAGGAGTTCAACCGCGTTCGCATTGCCAACGGCTCCAAAGGGTATGATGCCGGATTCTCGGTAGAAGGCGAGTCATGAAATACTTGGAGGATTTCCATCCAGGCCAGGTGTTTCGCTTTCGAAGTGCACCGATGAGCGTGGAGTCGATAAAGGCCTTTGCCCTGGAATGGGACCCACAGCGGCTGCATACCGACGAGGATTATGCCACCGCCATGCACGGAAGCCTGATTGCCTCCGGTTTTCAGACCATGCTGGAGGCGTTCAAGCCCATCATGATCGAAATGATGGTCGACGTGGCCAATATCGGCGGCATGGGCTTTGACAATCTGCGCTGGTCGCGCCCCGTTCGCCCCGATGAACCGCTCGATATCCAGATGCAGGTCAACTCGGTCACGCCGTCGCGCAGCAAGCCCGACCGGGGTGTTCTCCACTATACGCTGCGTGCCAAGAACCCGGCGGGCGAGGTCGTTTTCTCCACAGACACGCCTGTCATGATCAAGCGAAAACCAAATGAAACAGACTGAAGACAACACCCAGGATCAGGAAGACCTGCGCCTGCTGAGGGAAAGCGCCCAAACCCTGTTCGCCCGGGCAGGCGGCAGCGACCGCGCCAGAAAACTGCGCGATGCCGGTGGTCGGTGGGGTGACGGCATGATTACCGAACTTGCCGGCGCTGGCGTTTTCGGCGTCGCGGTGCCGGAGGAAAACGGCGGCCTGGGCATGGGTCTTGCTGCTGCCGGCGTGCTGGCCGAGGAGGCCGGCCGTGTCATTGCCCCCGAACCTGTGGTGGCAACAATCGGGCTGACGATCGGTCTCTTGTACCGTCTTTGCCCGGATCACGGGATGTTGGAAAAGGCCATCGGGGGCGAAACCGTGCTGGCGACGGCCTGGCAGGAACGCGGCGCGGCGGGGGTCGCGCCGGGCAGGGACTGCCGCTTTGCGGGCGGCAGGCTGACCGGCGCGAAAGCCTGGATCGCCGGTGCGGTCGGGGCCGACGGCTATCTGGTGGTGGCCGAAGGCGACGGCGGCGCGGTTCTTGCCTATGCGGAGGCGGGCGCGGCCGGGCTGAACGTCGAAGGCCGCCGGCAGGCCGATGGCAGCGCATTGGGCGAACTGTCCTTTTCGGCGACGCCGGCCGAGCTTCTGGCCGAGGGGGCGGCGGTCGAGGCGGCTCTGGCCGAAGCGGTCAGCGACACCACCGCGCTGGCCGCGGCCGAGCTTGTCGGGCTAAGCGGTCGTGCCTTCGAGATCGTGCTTGATTACGTCAAGACTCGCGAACAGTTCGACAAGCCCATCGGCGCCTTTCAGGTCATCCAGCACCGCGCGACCGACCTGTATGTGATGCAGGAGGTCGCCCAGGCAGCGGTGCGCGAGGTGCTGTCGTCGATGGACCGTGCCGCGGCCGGCCCCCAGGTGCGTGCCCGCCAGGCCAGCCGCGCCAAGGCTCGCGCCGGCGTGGCGGCAAAGAAGATCACGCGCGATGCGGTCCAGCTGCACGGGGCGGTCGGATATACCGATGAATTCGACATCGGGCTATTCCTGAACCGGGCGCTGGTGCTGTCGGCCTGGCTCGGGGACGACACCTATCACCGGCGGCTCTGGCTTGATGCCCGCGACAAGGAGGGGGCGCAACGATGACGGACTGGAACGCCATGACCGACGGGGATTTCCGGCGCGAGGTCGGTCAATTCTTCGAATCCGAATACCCCGAGGAACTTCGCCATCTGCCGCACCGCCCGACCTTTTCCGAGGTCGAGCATTGGCATCGCAAACTCCATGCCAAGGGCTGGGTCGCCCCGGCCTGGCCCGCCGAATATGGCGGCATGGGGCTGAGCGCCGCGAAACTTCTGATCTTTTACGAAGAACAGCAACGCTGGGGCGTGAACCGTGGGCGCGACATGGGTGTGCAGATGGTCGGCCCACTCATCATCAAGTTCGGTACCCAGACGCAAAAGGACTATTGGCTGCCGCGGATCCTGAGCTGTGAAGACATCTGGTGTCAGGGCTATTCCGAGCCAGGCGCCGGGTCCGATCTGGCCAACTTGCGCACCCGCGCAGAGATCGACGGGGATGACTTTGTCATCAATGGCCAGAAGATCTGGACCACCATGGCGCATGACGCCACGCATATCTTCATGCTGGTGCGGACCGATCCCGACGCGCCGAAAAAGCAGCAGGGCATTAGTTTTATTCTGGCGACGATGGACCAGCCCGGTGTCGAGGTGCGCACGATCCGGACGCTCGCCGGCGAAACTGAGTTCTGCGAGGTCTTCTTCGACGGTGCCCGCACGCCGCGCGAAAACCTCGTGGGCGAGCTGAACAAGGGCTGGACGATGGCCAAGGCCCTCCTGAGCTTCGAGCGCATCTTCATTGGCTCACCCAGCCTTGCGCAGAACGCTCTGGGTCAACTGGAAAGCTTTGCGCGCGGCCGCGGCGCCTTTAACGATCCGGTGTTCCGCGACCGCTTCGCCCAAGCCGCGCTCGACGTGGAAGACCACGCTGCGCTCTATGCCCGTTACGCCGATCAGCTTAAGCGCGGCGAGACGCTGGGCGCGGATGTCTCGATGCTCAAGATCTGGGTTACTGAGTGCTTCCAGCGCATCACCGAGTTGATGATCGAGGCCGCGGGTCCCGATGGCGGCACCATCGGTCCACTTCAGGTCGGCAATGTCAGCGTCGATGTCCTGGCTAGCTTCTACAAGGCCCGGCCGACCACGATCTATGGCGGATCGAACGAGATCCAGCGCAACATCCTGTCTAAAGCAGTCCTCGGGCTGCCGGGTTGAACACAAAGGGAAAACCAACAAGGAACTAGGATATGTCCAACCGTTACGCGAAATATAACAAGCTGAAATTTGACTACCCGGCGGATCGCGTCCTGCGCATCACTTTCGATCGGCCCGAGAGCTTCAACTCGGTCGATGCAGAAACCCATACCCAGATGACCGATATGTGGATCGACATCGATCGCGACCCCGATATCAACGCGGTCATCGTGACCGGCGCGGGCAAGGCGTTTTCGGCCGGCGGCGATTTCAGCCTGATCGAAAGCATGATCGGCAATTCGCACGAGATCATGAAGACGTGGAAAGAGGCCAAGGACCTCGTCTACAACATCATCAATTGCAATAAGCCGATCATCTCCGCCATCAACGGCCCGGCCGCCGGCGCGGGTCTGGTGGTCGCAATTTTGGCCGACATCTCGATCGCGGGCAAACGGGCCAAGATCGTCGACGGACACCCGCGGCTGGGCGTGGCCGCGGGCGACGTCGCGGCGATCATCTGGCCGCTGCTGACCTCGATGGCCAAGGCCAAATACTATCTGATGACCTGCAAGCCGGTTTCGGGCGAAGAGGCCGAACGCATCGGGCTGGTCTCGATGTGCGTCGAGGATGACGAGCTGCAGCAGATCGCCCTGGATACGGCTGTCGAACTGGCCAACGGGTCGCAAAGCGCGATCCGCTGGACCAAGTATTCGCTGAACAACTGGCTTCGTCAGGCCGGGCCGATCTTCGATGCCTCGACCGCGCTTGAAATGCTTGGCTTCATGAGCGAGGACGTCAAGGAAGGCGTTCTGTCGCACCGCGAGAAGCGGGCGCCGAACTTTCGCAAGGACTGTCCGCTTTAAGGGGCGCAGGGTCGAGGAGGTATGGTCATGTCCGAGAGCATCTATCAAAACATCGCGCAAGCCTATGCCGCCGCGGCCGAAAAGGCCCCGGGCCTGAAATCACGATTTGCGGCGGCCGGGTTCGATCCGGCAGCCATGACATCGCTGGAGGACCTGTCGCGTCTGCCGGTGATGACGAAGGAGGAGCTTCTGAAGCTTCAGCGGGACAACCCGCCTTTTGGCGGGTTCCTGGCCGCGGACATGAAGGATATCGGGCGGATCTATGTTTCTCCCGGTCCAATCTTTGAGCCGGCGCTGCCGGGCGGTGGCGGCCATGGGCTGGACCTGCTGTTCAAATCCGCCGGGGTCGGGGCGGGCGACATCATCCTGAATACCTGGATGTATCACCTGGTGCCGGCGGGTCTGCTCTTTGATGAGGCGTCGCAGGCCGCGGGCGCCACGGTGATCCCCGGCGGGGTTGGCAACACCGAGCTTCAGGCGCAGATCGTCGTTGAAACCGGCGTGACCTCGATCTGTGCCTCGACCGCGTTCTTTCTAACCCTGGCGGACAAGGTGATCGAAACCTATGGCCGCGATGCCTGGAAGGTAAAGACCGCCTTTCTTGGCGGCGAAATGGGCGACTGGATGGCCAAGCGCCGCCGGATCGAGGCCGATTATGGTGTGTCAACCTGGGCGGCCTATGCCACCGCGGATCTCGGTTTGGTGGCCTATGAAGATGGGGGCGAGGGCTATGTCGTGCATCCGGATCGCGTGGTGCAGATCTGCGATCCGGTCAGCGGCGAACAGCTGCCTCAGGGCGCGCGGGGCGAGATCGTTGTGACCGCACGACACGCAACCTGGCCGATGATCCGGTTTGGCACCGGCGACAGCGCCTATGCGCTGGACAGCAACGCGGATGGCAGTGTCAGCCGCCTGTCGGCGTTGCAGGGTCGGGTCGGAGCGGCGGTGAAGGTGCGCGAGATCTTCGTCTATCCGCGCGTGGTCGAGGAGGTTGTCATCGCGACGCCGGGTGCCAAGGCGGCTCAAGCCATCGTGACCCGCGAGAACGACCGCGACACGGTCCGCCTGTCCCTAGTGCTGGAAGAGGGCGCGGACGAGCAAGCCGGCCGTGAGGCCGCCAACGAAGCGTTTAAGTTGCATGCCCGCATTCGCGCCGACGACGTCGCTGTTGTTCAGTCGCTGCCGGAAAACGCTCCACTAATCGTCAACCAGAAGGATGGTTGATGGCGCAGACTTCGCCATACAGGACTGTAATGTTAAAGCTCAAGGCTGGCTCAGCACCAAGACCTGATCAGGGCGTAAATGTGACACAGGTTTTCATATGCGGAGAACCACCCGATGTCGGGGACAGCAGTCGTGGCAGGTGACGCGATGCGAGTTGTAACATCAGAAGAAACCTGTCGCGTCCGATGTCCTGCCCGTATTTATCCTGCGAAGCGCGAGAACTTCATATGATATGCGCGGATTCAATGTTGTAGCGATGATCATTCCTGTCGAAATTGAACAATTGCGAAAATGGATTGGCAGGGAACAAACCGATACAGAAGTGTTGACTCCAGCATTTGTAAGGCGATTCAACGCCACGTTCGATCGGGATGCGCCTACCGAGATCGGCGATCGTGCGCCGATGCTCATACACTATTGTCTGACCCAGCCAAGTGCACCGTGTGCGAGTCTCGGTCCTGACGGTCATCCCGAACGCGGCGACTTTCTGCCCCCGGTGCCACTCCCGCGAAGGATGTGGGCTGGCAGTTCGTTAACGTTCCACGGAGAGATCAATGTCGGTGATCTCTTGCATCGTCGAGCGACTGTCAAGAACGCAGAGTTGAAGCAGGGCCGGAGCGGACGGCTGTGTTTTGTCACCGTTGAGCACGAAATATCCTGTAGAGGACATTTGATTGTGAGTGAGTGCCAGGACATTGTCTATCGCGATGGCGACACAGCTGCAGGTGTGACGGCCTTTGCGTCCCAAATAGCGCCTGCTGGTTCGTATAGTCGGCGAGTCGTCCCTTCGGCACCAATGTTGTTCCGATATTCGGCGATTACATTCATTAGCCATCGTATTCACTATGACAAGCCATATGCCATTGAGACGGAGGGTTATCCAGGTCTCGTCATTCACGGTCCATTGCAGGCCACCCTGCTTTGCCAGATAGCGGCGGATCTCAAAGGAAGAACGCCCCGGATGTTCCGTTTCCGTAGTCAGTCTCCGATTTTCAATGACACGGATTTCGCGACCAATGCACAGGAGGATTTCAAAGGACTACGATTGTGGACCTCACGTCGCGATGGTCCAATAGCAATGGAGGCGTTCGCTGAATGGTAGGCTTTATACAAGCGCCGCTGTTTGTCCCCGCGTCACGGCCCACGCTATTTCCCAAAGCAGTGCTTTCGCGTCCAGACGCGGTAATCCTTGATCTTGAGGACGCCGTGGCGGAACATCACAAGGAGGTCGCGCGGGCGAACATTGGCTGCGATTTCACCAGTCTTCCGGTCATCGTCCGGATAAACGGCAGAGGCACGAAATGGCACGAGGCCGATATTGCCGCAGTGAGCAACTTGCGTGGAGTGGCAGTCATGCTGCCCAAATCGGAGTATCCCGAGGAAGTGGCAGGCGTTGTTTCCAAATTGAACGGCAATCCACTAATAGCACTTATCGAGACGGCGCGGGGTGTGGCGCAGGCTCGCGCCATTGCGGCGCAGAAAGGGGTGGTTCGTCTCGCATTCGGGTCGATCGATTTCTGCGCTGATATGGGGTGCGGACACCTGCGCGAAGTCCTCTTGCCGGCAAGGTCCGAGTTGGTTCTGGCATCGCGTCTTGCCGGAATCATGGCGCCAATCGATGGAGTAACGATGCAGTTGAATGATAGAGCACTTGCCTATGACGACGCAGCGCACGCGCGCAATCTTGGTATGACCGGAAAGCTCTGTATTCATCCGAGCCAAATCGCGGAAGTAAAACGCGCATTCGCGCCAACAGAGTCAGAAATTGACTGGGCGCATCGGGTAATAGCTACCGGCGATGGTGCTGTCTCTATTGACGGTATCATGGTGGACGAACCTGCGCGCGCCCGGGCCCGAACCGTTCTTGCGACCGTGGAGCGGAGATAATGTTATCGTCGAAGCTTACAAAAAGGATATGGCTAGAATAAATACGCCATGTCGTAAGCAGCCAACAAGGATAGCAAGGAGGATTTGCTATGGAAGCAGCGAGCCTGCAGAGAGGAATGTCAAGGGCTGGGTATATGAATTCATCTGAACCGCGCTCTTTTCTTGGGCACCGCAGGAGTACACCAGAGAGAGTCAGTGATGTACCGAGCTCCTCGCGATTTTCACCTGTAGGCGATTGGATGTGCCATTCGGGGGTGGGAGAGCTTCTCAGCGAAATCTCGGGTCCGACCGCGCTCAATGATCCAGATAGACAGAAAACCATTAAACATGCGATGTAAATATGAAATATAAATTACTTATCAGACTCCGATCAGGGCAAAAAATCGATCGTTCTTGAACTTAGGACCTGTTATCTTAAGAATAACATCAGAGCGCTATATTTCATGCCTTCAACGAGAGCCTCGTTCTCTCTGTGGGCATGGCGATGGGCGGAGAATCATCAATTCAATCCTGTTTGTATTTGACATATGAGCGTTCCAGGTAAGTCGAGGCCCATCTCGGTGCCTAACATCATCGCGCGCAAGGGTGGAGCGCCGCTGGTGTGTCTGACGGCATACACGACCCCGGTCGCGAAGCTTTGCGACGCGCATTGCGACATCGTCCTGGTCGGCGACAGCGTCGGCATGGTTCTGCACGGGCTCCCGTCGACGCTCGGCGTGACCATGGAGATGATGGTGTTGCACGGCAAGGCAGCGCGGCGCGGCGTGGAGACAGCGCTGCTGGTCATAGACATGCCGTTCGGTTCCTACGAGGAAACCCCCGAGCAGGCGTTCCGCAACGCGGCGCGGCTGATGGCCGAAACCGGCTGCGCGGCGGTCAAGCTGGAGGGCGGGGAGAGCATGCGCGAAACGATCCGCTTTCTCACCGCGCGCGGCATCCCTGTGATGGGGCACGTGGGGCTGACGCCGCAGGCGGTCAACGCCTTCGGTGGCTACAAGGTGCAGGGACGCGGCGAGGGCGCCGAACGTATCCGGCGCGATGCCCGTGCGGTCGCTGAGGCCGGCGCGTTCGCCGTGGTGCTGGAAAAGTGACGGAACCCCTTGCCCGCTCGATCACGCAGGAAATTCCCGTGCCGACGATCGGCATCGGCGCGTCGCCGGCCTGCGACGGACAGGTGCTGGTCGTTGACGACATGCTCGGCATGTTCAGCGACTTCCGGCCGAAGTTCGTCAAGCGCTACGCCGAACTGGGGAGTGAAGCGGATGCGGCGATCGAGTCCTACGCCGAGGAGGTGGCCGCGCGGCGGTTTCCGGGCGGGGAGCACGTGTTCGTGGAGGCCGCGCCGGGCGCGTCAGTGGGAGGAAACAGATGAGCGTACCGATCGCCAGAACGGTCGACGAGTTGAAGCGAACCGTGGCCGAGTGGCGCTCCAAAGGAGAGAGCATTGCCGTCGTGCCGACGATGGGGGCGTTGCACGCGGGGCATTTGAGCCTGGTACAGGCGGCGCTGGACACCGCCGACCGGGTGATCGTGACGCTTTTCGTTAACCCGAAGCAGTTCAACAGCGCGGCAGATCTCGCGGCCTATCCGCGCACCGAAAAGGAAGACGCAGCGAAGCTTACGCCGCTCGGCGCGCATCTCCTCTATTGTCCCGACGGTGAAGAGATGTATCCAGCGGGTTTCGCGACGACGGTCTCAGTCTCCGGTGTCAGTGAGGGCCTGTGCGGCGCGTATCGTCCGGGCCATTTCGACGGCGTCGCGACGGTCGTTGCAAAGCTGCTTATGCAGACGGACGCGGATTTCGCCTTCTTCGGCGAGAAGGACTTCCAGCAGTTGCAGGTGGTGCGGCGGCTCGTCGCCGATCTCGACATACCTGTCGCGATCATTGGCTGTCCGACCGTGCGCGAAGAAGATGGGCTAGCGATGTCGTCCAGGAACTTACGTTTATCGGCTAGCGAAAGGGCAATTGCGCCGATTCTCGCCAGACAGCTCTTTCAAGCAGCAGACAAGATTGTTGCAGGCGAGCCGATTGCACAATGTTTAAACCGTGCGCGCTCGTGTATTCTTGAGCAAGGGTTTCAATCTGTCGAATATTTAGAGCTATGCGATGAACATAAACTTATTCCATTGGTAAAAGCTGATCAGCCCACTCGGATACTATCGGCGGTTTGGCTTGGCGGAATAAGGTTAATTGACAATGTCATAGTCACAAAAACGGAGGCATCAAAGTAGAGATAGAAGATTATTATTACATACTTCATTCCGGTATTGGGTTGGGATAATTCTTGGAACCCGCGGGGAGGGATTCAGCAGAGCAAGCTAGTGGAGAGACCGAAATGAAAACCGAACCGCGCGAAAGCATGGAATTCGACGTGGTGATCGTCGGTGCCGGACCGGCCGGTCTTGCCGCCGCGATCCGGTTGAAACAGGCCAATGCCGATCTGTCCGTCGTGGTGCTGGAAAAGGGCGCCGAGGTCGGCGCGCATATCCTGTCGGGCGCAGTCGTCGATCCAGTCGGCATCGACAAGCTCATCCCCGACTGGCGCGACGACCCGGATCATCCCTTCAAGACCGAGGTGAAGGACGACCAGTTCCTGTTCCTCGGCCCCGCCGTCTCGATCCGCCTGCCGAATTTCGCCATGCCGCCGCTGATGAACAATCACGGCAACTACATCGTCTCGCTCGGCAATGTCTGCCGCTGGCTGGCGGGCCGGGCGGAGGCGCTCGGCGTCGAGATCTATCCGGGCTTCGCCGCCGCCGAGGTGCTCTATAACGAGGACGGCTCGGTGAAGGGCGTCGCCACCGGCGACATGGGCGTCCAGCGCGACGGCACGCCGGGCCCGATGTATGCCCGCGGCATGGAGCTGCATGGCAAGTACACGCTGATCGGCGAGGGCGTGCGCGGTTCGCTCGCCAAGCAGCTGATCGCCAATTTCAAGCTGGATGCCGAGAGCGACTACGCCAAGTTCGGCATCGGCATCAAGGAACTCTGGGAGGTCAAGCCGGAGAACCACCGCCAGGGGCTGGTGCAGCACTCCTTCGGCTGGCCGCTCGGCATGACGACCGGGGGCGGCTCGTTCCTCTATCACCTGGAGGACAATCTCGTCGCGGTCGGTTTCGTCGTCCATTTGAACTACAAGAACCCGTATCTCTACCCGTTCGGGGAATTCCAGCGCTTCAAGACGCATCCGGCGATCCGCGGCACCTTCGAGGGCGGCAAGCGCATCGCCTACGGCGCGCGCGCCATCACCGAGGGCGGATGGCAGTCGGTGCCGAAGGTTTCCTTCCCGGGCGGCGCTCTGATCGGCTGCTCGGCCGGTTTCCTCAACGTGCCGCGCATCAAGGGCTCGCACAACGCGGTGCTCTCCGGCATCCTCGCCGCCGACAAGGTCGCCGAGGCGCTTGCCGCCGGCAAGGCCAATGACGACGCGCTTGACGCCTACGAGAACGAATGGCGCGGCAGCGAGATCGGCAAGGACCTGAAGCGGGTCCGCAACGTCAAGCCGCTCTGGTCGCGTCTCGGAACCGTGCTCGGCGTCGGCATCGGCGGCATCGACATGTGGATCGCCCAGCTGACCGGCGGCTGGTCGCCGCTCGGCACGTTGAAACACGGCAAGCCGGACTATGCCGCAACCGAAAAGGCGTCGCACTTCAAGCCGATCGCCTATCCCAAGCCCGACGGCGTGCTCACCTTCGACCGCCTGTCCTCGGTGTTCCTGTCGAACACCAACCACGAGGAGGATCAGCCGGTCCATCTCAAGGTCAAGGACGAGAACCTTCAGAAATCTTCGGAATATGTTGATTTCGCAGGACTTTCGGCTCGCTACTGCCCGGCCGGCGTTTACGAGTGGATCGATGCCGACGGCAACTCGGTTCCCGCCGACGCTGACCGCAAGCCGGGCGACAATGTCCGCTTCCAGATCAACGCGCAGAACTGCGTGCACTGCAAGACCTGCGACATCAAGGATCCGAACCAGAACATCAACTGGACGGTGCCGCAGGGCGGCGAGGGGCCGGTTTACAGCGTTATGTGAATGCTCAAGGGAGTAATCGGCGATGTTGATGGACCGGGTCGACAAGAGAAGCGGAATCCCGACGCAATCGCGCCCATCTGACCAGCTTTCCGGCTTGGAGTTATCGCCGTACCGCCGCTTCCCAGCGGCGATGTGGGCGGAACTCCGAGCTGACACGCCGCTAACGCTTTACGAGGATGAGGTCATGCGGCTGCGCTCGCTCGACGACCCGGTCGATCTCGACGAGGTGCGGCGCATCTATCTGTCCATGTCGCGGCTGCTCTATTCGCCTGTCGAGGCCTCGCAAAGCCTGTTTGAGCAGCGCCAGCAGTTCCTCAACATCGACGGGGCGATCAAGACGCCCTTTATCATTGGCATCGCCGGCTCGGTCTCCGTCGGCAAGTCGACCACAGCGCGTTTCCTTAAGGAGTTGCTGGGACGCTGGCCGTCGAGCCCGAAGGTCGATCTAGTCACCACAGACGGCTTTCTGCTGCCCAACGCCGTGTTGGGCGAACAGGGGCTGATGGAGCGCAAGGGTTTTCCCGAGAGCTACGATGTCGGCGCGGTGCTGCGCTTCCTCTCGGCGATCAAGGCAGGTGAACACTCGGTGCGTGCGCCGCTTTATTCGCACATGGTCTATGACGTGCTGCCGGACGAATATGTCACGATTGACCGCCCCGACATCCTGATATTCGAAGGGATCAACGTTCTGCAGGTTCGCGATCTGCCGGAAGACGGCAAGATGGTGCCTTTCGTCTCGGATTATTTCGATTTTTCGATCTATATCGACGCCGACGAGGAGCAGATACACGACTGGTACGTGACCCGCTTCATGCGGCTGCGCCAGACGGCATTCCGCGACCCGAAATCCTTCTTCCATCGCTATTCGGAACTGTCGGAGGACGCCGCGCTCGGCATCGCGGAAGGATTGTGGACCAATATCAACCTGAAGAACCTGAAAGAAAACATCCAGCCGACGCGGCCACGCGCCGACCTGATCCTCAAGAAGGGCGCGAACCACCTCGTCGAGGAAGTCCTCCTCAGGAAGCTTTAGGTTCGTCCAGTGAATACCGTGCCGGTATCGAACTTGCCGGACCGGTGCAGAAAAATCCCGGGAATAGGGGACGTGATGACAAACTATCGTTTTCCATATCCGGAGCCGCCGGCCAATGGTGCGCTTCTGGAAGTAGCCCCCGGCGTTCTCTGGTTGCGCATGCCGCTGCCATATCGTCTCGATCATATCAACATCTACCTGATCGCGGATGGCGACGGCTGGTGCGTGTTGGATGCGGGTATCCATGACGACCGCACGATCGAATTGTGGAAAGCGCTGCTTGCGGGACCGCTCGCCGGAACCCGATTGACCCGACTGATCGTTACGCACCATCATCCGGACCACATCGGGATGGCAGGCTGGCTGTGTCGCGAAACCGGCGTTCCGCTGCTCACAAGCCAGACCGCCTATCTCGCCTGCGCCAATCTGGCGCTCGATCCGGAATCGGTGAAGAACCGGCAGTTCCACGATTTCTACACCAATCACGGTGTTTCCAACGAAGTTGCCGACCTGATGGGCACCAATGGCCTCAACTACCTGCGGATGGTCTCGGCGCTTCCGAATAGCTTCCTGCGTCTGGTCTCGGGCGATACGCTGTTGGTGGGTAAACGGCGATTTCGGATCTTTACGGGCGACGGGCACGCGCCCGAGCAAGTCATGCTCTATTGCGACGAGGATCGGCTGTTCTTCTGCGCAGATCAGGTGATTGCAAAGATTTCGCCGAATGTCGCCGTCTGGCCGAGCGAGCCCGATGGAGACCCTCTCGGCCATTTCCTGCGAACTGCGCGGGAGATCCGCGACAACGTGCCGGACAACGCTCTCGTCCTGCCCGGCCACCAACTGCCGTTTCGTGGCCTGCATGCGCGTTGTAACGAACTGCTCGAGCATCACGAACGGCGTTGCGATCTGATCCGCGAGGCGACGCTGGATCGGCCCATGACGGCCAATGAACTGGTGCCTGTGATCTTTCATCGCGAACTGGACTTGCACCAATTCGGATTCGCGTTTTCCGAAACGCTCGCGCATGTCAATCGCATGCTGCGTCGTGCGGAACTGGCCAAAGTCATTGTCGGTGACGGTGTCGCCCGCTACCGCACAAGCTAACCGTCCCGAATGACCGGGGGGGGGGCGGGTTTGCGGACGCCAACTCGGGGCGAAACCCGGAGCCGGCTGTTAAGTCACTCTCGGTAGTGAAAAGGATTTGCTGTCCATATGAAACTCATTGAAAACAACAATCTGGTCAATTCCCTATGTGAAATCACCAACGCTGCAACTAGCGCGGCTCTGAATGCCGTCATGGCAAGCCTGGCTTCCCGCCATGGCGTCCGGTCTGCCGCTTATCTGGGCGCTGGTATGTCCGGCGCTTCGAATAGAGAACCTTACCTTGCTGTAACCTACTCCCCGAATTGGGTGGAACACTACAAAGACCGGGGCTATGTGAAAATTGATCCCGTCATCCAGACGGGAATGCGCCGGCTGCTGCCGCTGGACTGGGACGAGTTCGGAAAACTGGAAGGGGCGCTCAAGACCTTCTTTGGAGAGGCCGCTGAATTCGGCCTTGGTCGACGCGGTTTGACCATTCCAGTCCATGGTCGACGAGGCGACCGCGCTTTGTTTAGCGTCACATCGGATCTGTCCGAACGGGAATGGGAGCAAGAGAAGCTCGAATACATGCGCGACTTCCAACTCCTTGCGGTGCATTTGCATGACAAGGTGCTGGAGCTTGAGGGGGAGCCGGTCTTGCGTGCGAAGCTCACACCACGTGAGCTTGAATGCCTGCAGTGGATATCCGATGGCAAGACAGCCTGGGAATGTTCGGTCATTCTTGGTCTCTCCGAACATACTGTGCGCTGTTATCTTGAGAGCTGCCGCTACAAGCTCAATGCGAGCAGTAACACCCATGCTGTCTCTATCGCTTATCAGACCGGTTTGTTCTCGCAAATCGTGTAAATCCGGCCGTTTGACCGGATAACAAGGCTACCTGTCAGCCGATACTTGGTCTTCCGTTGTGAACACACCAACGGAGACCATAAATGATCATGACTATCGAAAGTATCGACCGGCAAAAGCATCCTATCCTTATCGATCAGATGTTCCGCATGCGCGCGGAGGTGTTTTCCAGCCGGCTCGGATGGGAGGTGAGCGTCAATGACGGCCGCGAAACCGACCGCTTCGACGACGAAGATCCCCTATATCTTATGTCAGTCAACGACGAAACCGGCGTACTCCAGGGTGCTGTCCGCCTGCTGCCGACAACCGGACCTTACATGCTGCGCGACGTGTTTTCGGTTCTGGTTCCCGGCAGTTCGCCGGAGAGCCCGCTGATCTGGGAAAGCTCGCGCTTCGCCATCAATCCGCGTGTCTTCTCAGTGGCCGAACGAGCGGAAGCCAACCACATCGTTCACAAGACGACCCTGGAGCTGCTCTGCGGCATCGTCGAGGTCTGCCGGAGTGCGGGCATCGACCATGTCGTTTCGGTGTTCGACGCCCGCATGGCAAGGATTTTCCGGGCCGCGGACTGTCCGTATGAGGTCATCGGGACGCCGACGCGCATCGGCAAGACCATGACTTATGCCGGCGTCTTCGAGATGACGGATACGATGCGCAGCCGACTTGGCGCCGTGGGCGATCTTCCTTCGACTGTCCTTGCCGGCCCGTCAAGGCAACCGGAAGAAGGATTAGCGGAACGGCACGTCGCTTGACACGATGATGTTGCAATTCGGTTCGCATGGCTGGTAAGCGGCGACCGGATGGAATATTAAGGCCTCGGGACGGTACGCGCCGTTCCGGGGCTTGGAAACCCCACCACAGCGGTTTGGTGCCGGCCGATGCGGCACCGAGGATCCTCTGGCCAACGGCCGGGGGCCTGTGACGCATGTCCAGGTGCCTCGGTGCTAAAGGTCGCAGGACCGTCTGTGGCGGTTTTCCAACCCCCGGCTTGGGGTCGAGATCTTATCTTGTCGCGGGGGCGCACCGCGGCGCAAGCCGCGGGCCGTGAATGCCGAACCGAGCGTCGATCAGTAGTTTTCAACCTGGTCAGGTCAATGACCGACCGATCGTGACCATCCTCGAAGGGTTGTCAAATGACGAGCTCTCGCGCCTCGCGGTTGATGTCATCGTCAAGAATCGCCGGCTTGTCGATCATGCGCAAACGCTGTTCGAGCAGCTCGAGAAGCCGGCTTCGAGGGGCTGCGATAACGAAGATCTGAGGCACAGCTACCGTCTAGCGTTGCTCGAGTTGAAGCTGTATCACGAACTGGTCCGGATCGTCGTCGATACGCTTGGCCACGTGCCGGAGGTGCCGCCGGACTCCGGGCTTCACTGACTGTCTTCAGTTCTATAACAAGTGTTATGCGACATCTAAGTCGCCATCACATTCCGAGCTCGTCTGATCGTGCTCAGATCAAACCCAAGCGGGTGGCAATTGTAGCTGCTTGGCGACTATTGGCTGCGCCAAGTTTCCGCGTCGCCTCGTCGAGATAGGAACGTACAGAGCGGTAGCCAATTCCAAGAGTATCGGCAATATCCGGCATGGACATGCCGTCTGCGAACCATCTCAGGCACTCCGCTTCGCGGGGCGACAACTGGATGTCGGTGTAAAGCGTCGCATCGCGTGTCGCCGAGGCAAGACGAGAATGGACAAATGCAACGGCAATCGCTGCCGTAACGGGGTCCGGATCCTCATCGTTACACGCGCTCGGTTTGTCTGACGCAAGGGTGAAGACCATGCGGTCCTTAAAGCCGACCGGAACCGATACCGACAAGCCTGATCGTATGCTAAAACGGTCCGCATCCTTGAAGAACTGTGTCACGTCTCGCCGCCCTAGGCGCCTGGCTTCCTCAGCCGACCACATGAAGATTGGTGGACCATGCTTTGCGCGCGTCACCACCGGATCGACGCGAAGATAATTCATCTGCACGTATCGATCCTGCCACTGTTGGGGATAATTCGATACAGCAAAACTCTCCTGCCCTTTAAGGTTCAGATACGCAAAGAACTCGAATCCGGCATCTTCGGCAAAATTGCGCAACGCACGACGGGCCGCACGCTCCTCGAGCGGCAGCGAAAGCGTGTCGATCAAATGCAAAAGCAATTCGTTCACTATGATCAAGATCCGACATTGTAAGGCTCTGCGAACACAGCCTCCGTGGCGCGTTGAAACGAGGACCTCCGACCTCAAACTCATGGATAGGCCTTTGGAAAAACGATGTCCTGGTCGACCAGGACGTTGAAACGATAGCCCGGCCTGATTTCGAGGGTCGGCTGGACGTTGAGGTTTTTCGAAACAGTTTGCTCGGAAATCTGACCGAAAGTCTCGGCGAACGATCTCCGCGCCGCGTCGGTGGAGCTGTTGCCGTTCAAGGTATTGCCCGGGTCCTGCGGCAGAAGCATTTCCGTGCCCGCGCCGATCAACGCCACCAGGATCGCGGAACCAAATGTCTGCAGATAATGGTTGTCGACCTTGTCCCGGAAGCCGCCATAGCCGGCAGCATCCGTGCCGGCCATGCCGCCGATCTGAAGGGTTGATCCGTTCGGGAAGATGATGTCGGTCCAGATGACCAGCACGCGGTTCTGCCCGAACGACACTTCCGAATCGTAGCGGCCAAAGAGCTTCGCGCCCTGCGGAATGAGAAGCCGGTGCCCGGTCGCGCTGTCATAGACGTTCTGCGAGACCTGTGCGGTTATGCGTCCGGGAAGGTCAGAGTTGATGCCGGTAACCAACGTGGCCGGGATAACGGATCCGCGCTTGAGCTCGAAGGGCGACATTTGCGGAACGACCGAATTCGGCAGGTAGCCGAGATCGGCGATGTCCTGATTGAAAAACTGCTGTTTCGCCGTCTGGCCGTTCGGGTCAGCGTTCTGCTGACCGATCCCTGCCTGCAGCGCGGCACTGTAGAGATCGAGAGCACTCGTCCCGCGATTGATCGTGGCGCCTGGCTGCGGTGTTGCCGCCGGCGTCGTGTCGCTGCCGGTCTCAAGTCCCTTCAGGTTGATGGCGATCGGCGAGTTTGCGGCCGCTTCGTCCGCCTGAAGGCTCGCCATTTGCTGCCGGTTGTACTCACGAAGCATCTGCTCATCGAATTCACGCTGCAGCCTTGCCCGCCAGACCTCCTCGGGCTCAAGCGCTGGCACCCGTGGCGCGGGCGCCTCTTCTTCCTCGTCCGGGGTGAATGGATTGCGGGCCGGCTCAGGTTCGGTGGTCGGGGCCGGCTGCAGTTGCACGGCCGGCTGCGGTTCACCGATGATCCCGTCGGGCACGCCCTGTTTGAGCCGTTCCGCATCATTGGAGGCCGGCTGCGCCGAAGACGGTTCGATCTGACCATCGCCGAAACGCAAGCCTCGAGAAGACAGACCGTAGAAGATGACGGCGAAAAACGTCACGACGAGCGCGATCGCCACGATGATAGGCAGGCGGTTCAGCCGTCTGATCCTGGGACCGGACGACGGACCGGCCCCATCAAGCTTGAGCGATTCCGTCATGTCGTCTCACCAGGGCCACGTTGCATCACTGAAAGCGGGCTGGCCGGTGTCGCACCCTCGGCAGTGACCGTATACATGCGCGTAAGCTCGGCCTTCCGGGTCGAGAGCCGCACCAGAACGCCGCCTTCGAACGGATCGGCGACATAGGCGAGCGGTTCCGTGATCGCCTCTCCCGTTTCCTGGTCAGTGACAACCGCATAGCCCCAGCTTCTAAGCGACGCTTCGAGCGCGGCGCCGAACACGGATCCGTCGGAGCGCAACGCGATCGTCGTGCTGCCCGGCCCGATCTGTTCGGCGAGCTTGGCCACCATATCCTCGCTTATGGCGCCGGCGCTCTCCGGTGTCAGCTCGGCGGTGACCTCGCTGGTGACGAGTCCGGCGCCGGTCATGGTCTGGCAGGCGGCGAGCGTGCTCACCCCTGCCACCAGAACCATCAAGCGGAAGAAGGAACGAAGGTTCGACATCGTTACCCTCCCCGCCTGATGGTGATCTTCTGCTGGCGCATGCCGACCCCGGACACGAGGATCGCGCGGTCGATGTTGAAATCGACCACCATCATCGAGCCGTTCATACGGTAGTTGACGATCCGGTTCTCACCACCGGAGACGACGAATAGAACCGGCGCGTCCTGTCCGGCCAATGATGAAGGAAACTGGATGTAGGTCTTCGTCCCGTCGCTGTAGATCCGAGTTGGCCGCCAGCGGGCCGACCCACTCATATGGAAAGCAAAATCCAGTTGCTCGGCCGGCACCCCTGCCCCTGGCACGACGCTCGCCTCGATGCGGGCATTGATCTCGGCAAAGCGGGCATTGATGTCCTCGGGATATTCGAACCCGACCCGCGCCATGTAGTCGCGGTGATGGGACTTGAGCTGGATGTGATAGGTGCGGCGCGACGTGGTGACGACCATCGAGGTCACCAGGCCTGCTTCGGACGGTTTGACGATCAAGTGAACGGCCTGGGCGTTGGGTGCGCCCGATGTCGCCGGCTCCACCTTCCAGCGCACCGTGTCACCCAGAAGCACGTCGCGGACAATTTCGCCGGGCTGCAATTCGATGTCGCAGACCTGCAGTGGCGAGCAGACCACCGAGGGCTGGATCTCCCCGAAGAGGAAAATCACCTTGCCGTCGGGCCCGCGTGCAACGACACCAGGTCCGTGCTGCCATTGCGCCGAGAGTTGCGTTCCGCGCGCTTCGTTGCCGCTCAATTGCTGCGCGGAGCCCGGCGAAGCAGCCAGTACCGCCAAAAGGGCTGCGCACAGGATGGGTCCGCGGTTCGTGTTCTTCTTCATTCAATTCCCTCCGCGGCACTCACAATTGCGCCGTCCAGTCAAAATCCTTGAGGTAGAGGCCGATCGGGTTGAGCCTGATCACTGCCTCATCCTGGGGCGGTGTCAGGGTCACGGTCGCGATGCCGCGGAACCGCCGTGTGGCGATTTCCTTGCCCTGCCGATCGCGCTCATATTCCGTCCAGTCGATCTGGTAGCTCTGGTTTGAGAGCGGGACGATGTTGTTGACCTCGATCGCCACCGTCTTTTCGCGCGCGCGATCGAAGGGCGAGTTGCTCCGGAACCAGGCATTGACCTTCTCGGTTGCCGGATCGGACGATCTGAGATGCGCATAGGCGCGATCGATGTATTGCTTCTGGACGACCGTATCGGGGGTGACGGAGCGGAAATTCGTCACGAAGCTGCCGAGCGTGGCGCGCACCACGCGGGGATCGGCATATTCGATCTGTTGCGGATATCCGGCGGTCGCCGCCGTTCCCAGTTTGTCGACCTCGACGATGTACGGGACGAGCTTGACCTGCGTGCTCTGATAGAGCGCATAGGAGAAGCCGGTCACCGCCATCAGCATCCCGGTGATGCCGACGATGCGCCATGCCGCCGCCGCTTTCACATAGGAGCCATAGCGTTCGTTCCACTCCATGCGTGCTGCGATATAGGGGTTGTCGATCTTTTCGTGTCTGGCCATGCCTCACCTCAAGCCTTGTCGTCGCTCGAGGGCCGGCGTGTCGGCCGGCCTTGAGACTGATCGAGTTTTGCGTTGGCGAGACCCAGCGTGGATGCACCCCAGGTTCCCGGGACGCCAATCGCCTTGTCGCGTGCGGCGGATGCGGCCGCTCCACCGGCAGCGCCGACACCCGTCGCCATGCCCTTGAGCGCCGCCGCACCGAAGGAACTGCCCGACGCCCTGGCGTCGGAATATGCCGCACCCCCTGCCCTTGCACCGCCCACCGCGAGCGCGGCGCCGCCCGCGGCAAAGCTCGCGGCCTGACCGCCGTGGCGGATGACTTCCATGCCACCGGTCACCGAGACGCCCTGGACCATCCCCTGAATGATGTTGGGCACATACATCGCAATCACGAAAACGATGACCGAGATGCCGGCGATGGCGAGGGTCGCCAGGAACTCGTCCCCGCCCGTCGGCGCGTTGGCAAGATCGATCAGCACCTCGGAACCGATCCGCGCGATCATCACCAGGGCCATCAGCTTCATGCCGACCGAAAACGCATAGACCAGATATCGGACCGAGAAGTCCTTGGTGAACGAGCTGCCTCCAAGCCCCAGCATGATCATGCCGGCGAGCAAGCCCACATACATCTCCGCCATCACAGCCACGAAGATCGCGGCGACCAGGCTGAAGGAGACGACCACGATCACCATGGCGAACACGGCGGCGATCGCCAGCGCATTGTCCTCGAACAGGCCGAACTGGGCCTTGTTCGACATTTCGCTGGCGACCTGGAGCCCGGCATTGAAGACATTGGCCGGCGAAGCCGAACCGCCGCCCGCGCCGATCTGGAAAAGACTGTCGACCACGGCCTTGGTCAGGTCCGGGCCCTGCTCGAGGATGAAGACGAAGAGCCCGATGAACATGATCCGGCGCACGAGCTCGGCGAACCAGGTATCGAGCGATGCCGCGGCAATCGCCAGCCAGACCGCGGCGATCCCGACCTCGATGCCGGCGAGGATCCAGAACAAAGACCGCGCCGCGTTCAGGATCGTCGTCTGCCAGCCCTGCGCCGCACTGGCGATCTCGTTTTCAAGCGTCGTCAGCAGCGAGCCATCCTGCGCCAGCGCAGGCGTGACGAAGAACATGCAGGCGAAGGCACAAAGGGCAATTCTAGTTGTCGGCCGCGCCATCGGCTCCCCCGTTCACCTGCCGTTCCCCTTCGGAGGCGTTCCAGCGCGGCTTCATTTTCTTTCCGGTCCTGGTGTCGAACTTCTGCGGTGCGGGCGCCGGCGTTGCTGCCTCACCGGCATCGTCAGATGGGCGAATGGCGATCCAGACCGTGACGGCGGCGACGACAACCACGATGACGGTCGCAACGATGATCAGGGTCCTGTTCACCAGCGTGGCTCCAAGGCCTGGCCGCCCGAGGTCGACGGCGCGGTCGAGTTGAAGAATTCCTCCCGGCGATTTTGCGCGAGGTCCCTGGCCGCCTGCTCCGATTGATACCAGGTGCCCATCATCGCCACCTGCTGGGAGACCAGACCGCGCAACTTCTGGGCCTGGGCGACCTGCTGGGCCGCGATCTCATGGCCTACTTGAAGCGCCTGCATCTGGCCAACCGAGCTTTCCGACATGGACCGCAACTGGTTCATCGTCGCCTCCTCCGAGCCGAACTGCTCGGCCGTCAGGCCGGCCGCCCGCAGTGTCGAGGCGATCGTGTCCCGATTGGTGTCCGACCAGTCCTGGTAGCTTGAGGAAAAGGTCTGGCCATTGGCGAGGCCCGATTTGAAATCGGCAAAGCTCTGGAACCGCTGCCGGAGCACGTCGTCGACAATGCCCATGGAGAACGCGATACCCTGCCCCTGATTGACGAGGCTCTGGAGCTGCATCAGATCGCTTTCGACCTGGCCCCAGACATGATTGGGCAGGGTAAGCGTGTTCTGCAGCATGTTCTCGTAGATTCGGAGCTGGTTCTGGATTTGCTCGGCCAGCTGCGTGATCTGGGTGATCTGGTTCTGCACCTGCTCGGCCGACGATCCGACGAGGCTCACAAGCTCGGTGTTGTTGAGGATCTGCGTCCACTCGGTCGCGCCGCCGAGTCCACCGACGCCGGCCTGTGTGTTCGAGAACGTCGAGACCGACATCAATGCGGCGACTGCAAATCTAGCTGTGCGTAAGAACGTGTGTGGCATCATACACTCCCCTTTCTTCGAGCCAATGAGCCGGCCATTCGGCACCGTGCGATTGCCGGAGCTCGTCAATGCGCTTCAAATTGTCCTTGGACGACGCGCCGACGAAGGCGAGCGCCACCGGGCCAAGCGCCATGTCGAACAGCCGGCGCCCTTCGGGTGAAGCGACGTAATATTCACGCTTCGGAACAGCGGTCGCGACGATCTCGATCTGGCGTTCGTTGAAGCCGATGCGCTCATAGAATTCCCGCGTACCGGGTTCCCGCGCAGCGCCATTGGGCAAACATATTTTGGTCGGGCAGCTTTCCTTCAGGACGTCGATGATTCCGGACTGCTCGGCATCGGAGATTGACTGGGTGGCCATGATGACGGCGCAGTTCGCCTTGCGCAGCACCTTCAGCCATTCCCTGATCTTGTCGCGGAACATCGGATGCCCGAGCATGAGCCAGGCCTCGTCTAGAATGATCAGGCTCGGCGCTCCGGTCAGGCGCTTTTCGATCCTGCGGAACAGGTAAAGAAGGACGGGAACGAGGTTGCGCTCGCCCATATTCATCAGCTCCTCGACCTCGAAGGTCTGGAAGGTTCCGAGCTGCAATCCGTCCTCTTCGGCATCGAGGAGTTGGCCCATCGGGCCGTCGACCGTGTAATGCTGGAGCGCGTCCTTGATCTCGCGCAGCTGCACGCCGCTGACGAAATCCGACAGGGAACGTCCCCGCGCCGAAGCCATCAGCCCGATCTGGCGCGCGATCGCATTGCGATGATCCGGCGTGATGGTTACACCTTGAATGGCGATCAGCGTCTCGACCCATTCGCTCGCCCATGCGCGGTCCGCCTCCGTCTTGAGTTCGGCGAGTGGGCAGAAGGCGAGCGCGGTCTCGCCCTCCCCTGCCCCGATCTCGTAGTGGTCGCCACCGGCGGCGATCGTGAGCGGATAAAGCGACTTGCCCTTGTCGAAGGCGAAGATTTGAGCGTGCTTATAGCGTCGGAACTGCGCGGCGATCAGCGCCAGTAGTGTCGACTTGCCCGATCCCGTCGGTCCGAAGATCAGCGTGTGGCCGACATCGTCGACATGAAGGTTCAGCCGGAAAGGAGAGGAGCCGCTGGCGACCTGCATCAGTGGCGGGGCATTGGGCGGATAGAAGGGGCAAGGTGCGGTCGCGCTGCCGGCCCAGACAGAATTGACCGGGATGAGGTCCGCGAGATTGCGGGTGTTGATCAGCGGTTCTCGGACATTGGCGTACCAGTTGCCGGGAAGGCTGCCGAGATAGGCCTCGGTGGCGTTCAGCGTCTCGATGCGGGCGCCGAAGCCCTCGGCCTGGACCAGGCGCCGCACCGCCTCCGCCTGGTCCTGCAGCCGGGCTTCGTCGGTGTCGAACATGACGATGACCGGCGTGTAATAGCCATAGGCCACCAATTGCGACGACGCCTCCGCGATCGCATCTTCCGTTTCGGCAACCATCGTCAGCGCGTCCTGGTCGACCGCGCGGCTTTGCGTCTGGAAGAGCTGGTCGAAGAAGGGCCGGACCTTTTGCTGCCATTTCTTTCGGGTCCGTTCGAGCTTTTGCCGCGCCTCCTGGTCATCGAGAAACACAAACCGGCTCGACCAGCGATAGGTGAGCGGCATAAGGTCGAGCGTGTTGAGAATCCCCGGCCAGCTCTCGGCGGGGAAACCGTCGATCCCGACCACTGCGAGGAACCGCCCATCGACCATGGGAGACAGACCGTGGTGAAACTCGGCCGTTGCCAACCAATCGAGATACATCGGGATCGCCGGCAGGCGCACCGGATGGCTTTCGCCGACAATGCAGAAACGGATGAACTGAAAGAGTTCGTCATAGCGCGCTTCATCGCCTGTTTCCGGATCGGTGACCGGGCGCGTCACCATGCGGCGGATCATCAGCACATTGCCAAGATATTGTTCGACCTCGCGGATAGATGCCTTGAACGAGGTCAGCACGCCATCGGCATAGGTTTCGGTCCGGCTCGCCTCGTCGGAATAGACGTAACGCGCCATGGCTGAGCGCCGCGGCTCCGGAGGCCGGTAGGTCAGGATCAGGGCGTGCTGGCTTTCATAATGGCCGCGCTCGGCCATGAAATGGTCGCGGCGCTGCTCGTCGATCGCCCGTGTCACGGGATCGGGGAAGTGGCAGTCTTCCTGGGCGGGATAGGCCGTCGTCGGCACGCGAACCGCCTCCACCTGGATCATCCAGCCTGATCCCAGCCGTCCTAGGATGGCATTGATCTGGCGCGAGACTTCGTTGCGTTCGATATTGGTCGAACTCTCGCTGTCCGGCCCCGCGAAATACCAGCCCGCCATCAGCGAGCCGTCCTTCAACAGGATCACACCGTCATCGACCAGGCCCGCATAGGGCAGCAGGTCGGAGAAGGACGGTTTGGTATCCCGGAACTGGCGAAGCGCGACCATGGCGGTTCAGTACCTCCGCCAGGGCGACGTGGTCGGCCGGTAGCTCGGCCGGTAACCGATATGACGCAAATAGACCTGCCGCATCATCGGATCGGCCTTGGCCATGAGGCGCAGGATCCCGACCACCGCGATCCAGATCGTTAGCCCCAGGAGTACCGAATACCAGGTCAACACCACGAACATCAGGATGACCGTCGCCAGTCCCGTGAGCAGCACGAGTTCGCGATCGGCCCCCATCAGATGGTTCGGCCGGGACAGCGCGCGGTGAATGCGTGAGTGGACGAGGGGAGCAACGGATTCAGCCATCGCTCCCCTCCCCCGCCGCACTCAGGTCCGCCTGACCAGGGAGGGCAATCGAGGCACCCGAGGCGCCGAACAGGCCGACAATCTGTGTGGCGCCGAGCAGGATGCCGGCAACGAGGACGACATACATCAGCCGGCGCGCGAAATCGTTGAGCTCGCCACCGAAGATCAGCATGCCGCCGGCAACCGCCACGGCGGCGAGCGCGATGAACCCGGCCACCGGCCCGGTGATGGATTCCTGGATTTGCTGCAGCGGTCCTTCCCACGGCAGGCCGCCGCCTGAACTGGCGAGCGCTGGTGTGGCGACTGCCACCAACAGCACGACAAGCGAAAATCTCAGGATTGGTATTGGTGAAGTCTTAGGCGGCATGGCTGTCCTCGTCGATTTGGGAATGATGATCGGTCTCGTAGCGGTCGTCGGCGAACTGTTTGACGCGCATGACGTCGCGCACGCGCCTACCAGTCGCGGTCCGCTCAATGGAAATGACGAGGTCGACGGCCTCCCCTATGACTTCGCGCATGGGCTGCTGGCTGACCTCCGCCGTCAGCTGCTCGAGGCGGCGTAATGCGGAATGCGCGGTGTTGGCGTGGATCGTGGTGATGCCACCCGGATGCCCGGTGTTCCATGCTTTGAGCAGCGTCAACGCGGCGCCATCGCGAACCTCGCCCACGATGATACGGTCGGGCCGGAGGCGCATGGTGCTCTTGAGAAGTCGCGCCATATCGACGGTGTCGGCCGTATGCAGTGCCACGGCGTTTTCGGCAGCGCATTGGATCTCGGCCGTGTCTTCGAGAATGAGCAGGCGGTGCGCTGGGGTGTCCGCGACGATCTCGGCGATGACCGCATTCGCGAGCGTGGTCTTGCCCGATCCCGTGCCGCCCGACACGACGATGTTGAGACGATCCCGGACGGCTTGCCGGACGATCGAGGCCTGCAGCTTCGTCATCACGCCGGCGGTCACATAGTCGGCCAGGGGAATGAGCCGTGAGGCCCGGCGCCGGATCGTGAAGCTCGGGGCGCTGACAACTGGCGGCAGAAGCCCCTCGAAGCGATGTCCGCCGATCGGCAGTTCGCCTGAGATGATCGGCCTGTCTTCATCCGCTTCCGTCTGAAGCGCATGCGCGACGCTGCCGATAATGATCTCGGCCGCGCCTGGCGCGAGCTCGCCGATGGCTTCGATCCCCTCCCCCAGCCGCTCGAGGAACAAGCGGCCGTCCGGGTTCAGCATCACTTCGACAACGTCGGTATCTTCAAGCGCGGTGCATATGGCATCGCCCAGCGCCTCGCGCAGTTTGCGGACCAATCGGCCATGGGAGGATGAGGAGCTCATCGGCGAGCCCCTTCCTGGAGGATTAGATTCCGATGATTTCGACCGAATCCCGTTTGCATCGCATGCACCGCCGCTACCCCTGGATGAGATGCGCTGTTTTCACCTGCGCGTGTGGGGAGGTCACCCCGGCAGAACTGCCGGGATCAATCCTGCGTTGCCTGTCTTAGGCGTTGTCGCGATGACTGAGACGGCGCGACTCACGTCGCTGAGTCGAGTCGATTCTGGCTGATTTCTACGAAATTGGGCTCACCGCCAACCGGCCAAAGCTAATTCTCTCGATAGGACCCGGCAAATTTGCCGGGGAAAGAATCTGGCGTCCTAAAAGCCGACGTAGAGATAAGTGTAAGAAAACAAACAGAAATATTACGTCTACGAGAGCTTCGTTCCCAATTCGAGCCGACTCGTGTTAAGGCCTTGTTAACCAAAATAATCTTGCTGGGCCACGCTTCCTGGGTATGATCACGGAAATTCGCCCGTACTGCGAAATAACCGTGATTGAAGAGATTAGCGTGAACGCTCCGATGCAGATTAACAGATCACACCTTCCTGATGTCGACGACGTTATTGGTGCGCACGCTGAACTTCTGGGTTCACAGCTGCACAGCATCAGCGAGGCCCTATTCCCCCCCGCCGCAAGCAAGGCGCTTCGCAAGTTCACCTCAGGTGAAGCCGCGAAGCTGATCGGGGTTTCGGATTCGACGCTTCGAAAAATGTCCTTGGCGGGTGAAGGCCCACAGCCGGAGACCACGACAAACGGACGACGCTTATACTCACTCTCCGACATAAATGAGATACGACAGATCTTCGCAAGAAACGCCCGCGGACGCGAGGCGATCGAGTTCGTTCCACACCGGCGCGAGAACGAGCATCTCCAGGTGCTTGCTGTGACCAACTTCAAGGGCGGCTCGGGCAAGACGACGACCTCCGCCCATCTTGCACAATATCTGGCACTTCAGGGGTATCGCGTCCTCGCCGTGGATCTTGATCCTCAAGCGAGCTTGTCCGCCTTGTTGGGTGTCTTGCCCGAGTTGAACGTCGGTCATAACGAGACGCTTTACGCCGCTATTCGATATGACGAGGAGCGGAGGCCGCTCGGTGACGTGATCCGCAATACCTATTTCGACGGTCTCGACTTGGTTCCCGGCAATCTCGAGCTCATGGAGTTCGAACATACGACGCCCAAAGCCCTCGCGGATGGCACTGCGTCTGATGGTGGAGCAATCTTTTTTGCCCGGATCGCAAGCGCCCTCGACGACGTTGCTGACCACTACGATGTCGTAGTCATTGATTGCCCTCCCCAACTCGGCTTCTTGACGCTCAGCGGCCTGTGTGCCGCGACGTCGATGATCGTCACGGTTCATCCGCAGATGCTAGACGTGTCATCGATGAGCCAGTTCCTTCTGATGACTCGTGACCTGCTTGGGGTCGTACGCGACGCCGGCGGGAGGCTTAAGTTCGACTTCGTCCGATATCTGCTGACGCGTTACGAGCCGCAAGACGCACCGCAAACGAAAGTCGTCGCGCTGCTCCGCAATCTCTTCGACGACCATGTTCTCACCAACCCGATGGTCAAATCAGCCGCGATCTCGGATGCCGGCCTGACGAAGCAGACATTGTATGAAATTGGACCCGGGAATCTGACGAGAAGCACATACGATCGTGCGATGGAGTCCCTGAGCGCGGTGAACGGCGAGATCGAAGAGCTGATGCGTGCGGCTTGGGGGCGATCATGATTCCGGCGGGCCTTATATCTGAATCGACCGTATTGGGAGCTCCCAACACGCCAATTTTGCCTCGAGGTGCTCGGCCAGGTTTCACGGCTGTTGGGAGCTCCCAACACACCCGTGACGCGGCAGAAACGATGTGTGCAGGGCAGTCTTGTTGGGAGCTCCCAACAAGCGCCCTGCCCCGGACCGAATGGTCAAACTCGGGTGTGCAGTCATGAGCCGCAAAGACGCAATCAATTCTCTCTATCTCAAGAAGCCGACGCCGGCTGCAGGCGAAAACGACAAGCCGTCGGAACGCGTCCGCACAGGCGCCATATCGGCGATGGGAACGTCCCTGAAGCAGATGACCGATGGTGCCAAGCTCGCGACCCGGCTCCAGGAGCAGCTGGAGAAAGGTGACGTCGTCGTTGAGATCGAGCCCGATACCATTGAACAGTCCCCCATAGCCGACCGCATCCCGACCGATGTTGATCCGGCCTTCGACGAACTTGTGCAGTCCATTTCCGACAATGGCCAGCAGGTCCCCATTCTGGTTCGGCCCAGTCCGGCCGGACAAGGGCGATTCCAAATTGCCTATGGCCGCCGCAGGCTCAAAGCCGCGAAGCTGCTCAACCGGCCGGTCCGCGCCATCATTCGAAAGCTGACGGACCAGGAATTGATCGTCGCCCAAGGCCGGGAGAACCTTGATCGCGAAGATCTCTCATTCATTGAGAAGGCGTTCTTTGCGAAAAATCTGGAGGACTCGGGCTGCGACAGATCGACAATTGTCTCGGCCTTGTGTTCGGACAAGTCCGACGTCAGCAGATACATAGCTGTTGCACGCCGGGTCCCGGAACACCTCGTAAAGCGGATCGGACCAGCACCCAAGGCTGGTCGAGCGCGCTGGCTTAAACTGGCGGATGGGCTTGAGCACGCCGGCGATTCCTTCGAGGCAGACACGATCTTCAGCGATGACAAGCTTGCCGGCGCGAACAGCGACGCGAGGTTTCAGGCTGTTCTGCGCGCGGTTGAGCCCAAGAGGTCGGGTAAGAAAGCCGCAAGCTCGAACATCTGGAAAACACCGACCGGTAAGCGCGCGGCCAAGATAGAGGACCGCAACGGGCGAACGACGCTCACTTTCGAAGACAAGGTCGTACCGGAGTTTGCGCGTTACGTTTCCGCGCAGCTCGACGACCTTTATCGGGAATTTCAATCCAGCAGAGAGGAGGGCGGCGACTGAATCAACGGCCGAGGCTCTCGGCCAAGGGAAATTTGGCAAAGAAAAAGGCCACCGAAATCGCTTCCGGAAGCCCTCTCTTAGTCTGGTAGCTAGAGAATCGCACTTCCGAGAATCACAGTCAAGGCTCTTTTGAGCCGAGAGCGCTATTTCGGCGAGCAGATTTCTATTGCCTAGCGATAGGTGAAAGAAAATGCAGACGCATATCACAACGACGCCCTTTGGGCGGCGGCCGATGACGCTTGGCCTGATGGCAAGCCAAGTCGCTGCGAAATCCATGCGGGAAGGCGCAAAGGTCGAAAAGTGGAAGACCTTCCACGCGATCCGGGATGCCAAGGAGCCGCTTGGCGCCACAGATCGTGCTTTGGCGATCCTCAACGCGCTGTTGTCGTTCCATCCGGAGAGCGAACTCACAGCTGAAGGCGAACTGATCGTATGGCCCTCCAACGAGCAGTTAACCGCTCGCGCCAACGGTATGTCGCCGGCGACCCTTAGACGACATCTGGCCTGCCTGGTCGATTGTGGGCTGATCATCCGCCGCGACAGCCCGAATGGCAAACGGTTCGCGCGCAAGGGCAGGGGCGGTCAGGTCGAACAGGCCTATGGCTTCGATCTCTCGCCGATCGTCGCTCGCGCCGAAGAGTTCGCGGAGCTCGCCGAGGCCGTCCAGGCCGAGAAACGTGCTTACAAGGCCGTCAGAGAGCGTTTGACGCTATTACGCCGGGATGTGGTCAAGATGATCGACGCCGGCATCGAGGAAGGCGTGCCGGGCGAGTGGGGCCTGATGACGCGGACTTATCAGGTAATCATGGCCAGGCTTCCGCGGACGGCGCCTCGCCAGGTCCTCGAGGCCATCTGCGAGGATCTCGAACTGCTCTGGGCGGAAGTGCATGAGGCACTGGAATCATTCACGAAATCAGAAAATATGAGCGCCAATGAGTCTCATTCTGAGCGCCACATACAGAATTCAAACCCAGACTCCATATCTGAATCTGAAAAGCGCTCTCGAAAAGAAAATGAAGCGAGCAGCACCGCCGAGGAAAACGACAACCTGCGGAGCTTGCCGAAGCGGGAGTTACCTTTGGGTATCGTGCTGGATGCGTGCAAGGGCTGGCGCGATCTGGCCAAAGACGGGGAAATCCGAAACTGGCGGGACTTTTTGGCGGCCGCGGAGGTCGGTCGCGTAATGCTGGGGGTCAGTCCGAGCGCCTGGCGCGAGGCCTGCGAGGTTCTCGGCGACAAGCACGCGACGATTACGCTCGCTGCGATCTATCAGCGGGCCGACCAGATCAACAGTCCCGGCGGCTATCTGCGCAGCCTGACCGACAAAGCGCGGGAAGGGAAATTCTCGGCGTGGCCGATGATCATGGCACTGCTGAATGCCAAGCTCGAGGCGGACAAGGCCGCGGCCCAGGCGTCTTCTCAGGCCCAGCAACCACCGGAGAGCCGGGAAGGGGGCTTCGAAGTGTCTGATGCTCTTCGTCAGTCGATGAAAAAGTGGGATTCATGACGCACACTTGGGCAAGAAAGCCGGTTCCTGCCGGGCCAGTACGTCAGTCGGTATCGACAAGGCAGTCGAAAGCATCGAGCAGGGTGTCGACGATCGTCTGGCCGAGGGCGTTTGCCGCATCGGCAATCTGGCTTTCGTCGCCTGTCCGGGCGGCTGTGGCGAGGCTCGAGCCCTGCTCCACAATGATGCAATTGGCGCGGTCCATCGCCCATTGCGCGAAGTCCTCGCGGCTGTTGATGATGAGCGTCTCTGTTTCCATGCGCGTGCGCTCCGGGCTTTACGGTTTGTTTGCTATGTTCTGGCTAGGCTCGAGATGCGCGATTTGTACTGCGTTCGCGCCGATCGTTCACCCCGGCATTTCTGTCTCGGCAGCGTCGATCAAGCCGCTGCGTTTTGCGCGGTCGAGGAGGTTTTTGACGGAAGAGGGCGCCCATTTGATTCCGCCACGTGGCGTGCGCTCATGCAGACGTTCGAGCTGGTTGGCGATTTCGCGCAGTGTTAGCCCCGGATTGGAAGAATGGATGCCGGCGACGAGCGTCATGAGACGATGCTCGGGCGGCCGCGGCGGCGACTTTCGCAGCAGCGACGCATCGGCCATGCCTTCCGAGACCATCCACTTGACCGCGCGTCGGAGCCGTTCTGGCGTCCTGTCGAAACCGCGCTGTTTGAGAACCCGGGCAATGTCATCCCACGTGTGATCCGGACGCATCCGCTTCACAGTCGGAAGCCATTGTGAGGCCGTTGCCTGCAGGCGCTCGCCATAGGCTGCTTGTTGCGCCAGTTTCATCTTCGAAAGCATCTCCGGCCGCCGTTCGCGGATTCCGGGATTACCAGGAAGGCGGCCCTTGGCCTTGGCTGCTGCGATCCCGGCTTTGGTCCGTTCGGAAATCAACGCCCGTTCGAGCTGGGCGACAGCCCCCAGCACCTGCAGCGAGAACATGCCCTGGGGCGTGCTCGTGTCGATCGGATCCCTCAGCGAACGGAAATGCGCGCCCTTTGCCGTCAGGTCCTCGATGACATCCAGCAGATGGCTGACGGATCGTGCCAGGCGATCGAGGCGTACCACGACGAGCGTGTCGCCGGCGGCGATATCCTGAACAAGCCGTGAGAGGGCAGGGCGGGCGCGAGAGGCGCCGGAGCCGTGTTCCTGGACGATTGTTTCGCAGCCGGCCGACCGCAGCTCCATTTCCTGCGCCTGTGTCGCCTGCTCGTCCGTAGAGACGCGCGCATAGCCGATAAGCCGTCCCTGTGGTCGACGAGACGTGCGATTTTGTGTGTCAGTGACCATTTGCAGCGCCTGAGAGATCATTGAGAGCCGGATTTCCAAACATAGAAGATACAGATAACTGATCGTTTGTAAACGTCTCTTGAGTGCCTTTCTGACACCTAGGAGCGCGGAAATCCCCAGAAAAACGGGCTCTCTCGTCGATCTCAGCATCGATTGTCGGGTCCCTGTTCAATCCCGAAGGCTGTAGCGCTCATAATATATAGAGGAGCTTTGGAATTACCGGTGTGACGGAAGCGAAAAGCATGATAGCTTCCGTATTGAAATCGAAGCACCGTTATATCAATGACTTATGAAATCGGAAAATTGAACCACGAGACCCTCCTGGGGCCGTTGGCCGCCGCAGAGGACGCGCTTGCCCGGCTTGATGAGCGGGTTGCCCGATCCGAGGTCGGCGCGGGCTTTGCCGAACGCGCGGACTTTTTCGATTCCATCTCCAGTATGTGGGTCGCCGGTGAGCTCGTCCATCTTGAGGACTTGGTTCTCCACGACGCACAGATGGACATTCGCGCGCCGAGCCACGAGCTCGTCATCGCGCACCGCATCGTGCGGGCGCGCCGCCGCGTGTCTCGCAACGATCCCGGATGGGCGGTTTCCCGGTCAGGGATTATGGCACTGGCTGGCGTCGTAGAAGAGATTTCCGTCGAAGCCGAACCCGACGACAGGGGAGAGAAGGGGCTCGAACTCGACTTGGTTGGTGACGCAACCCCGTCTCCAGAACTTGCCGAGATCGATGAGGTTCTCGCTCGCACCCAATGGCTGGTCGATGGGAATGCGGGTGTCGAACAAAGGAAGAGAGAACCCGAGATCAGTGTTGGTGAGTTGCTCATTCGCGATCCGGATTGGGATGAAGGTGAGCGGATTGGCGAGTGGCTTGATCTCGCCAAGCAGGTCGAACGGCTTCCAGCTACACTGGCGGCTGTGCTTCTCTGGGACGCCTGGGAGCATCTCGAACCGCTGCAGCGTCAGCACTGGCTCGGGCAGGTGCTCATCTCGGATTACCTGCGATCGCGCGGAAAGGTGCGGTCTCACCTTCTGGCCTATGCGGTGGGATTGCGCGACATACCGCGCGAGCGCCGGCGGGCTCGAGATCGGACGACGAGGCTTGTCGCGTTTCTCGATGCGGTGAACGCGGCCGCCGGTATCGGTATGAAGGACATCAATCGACTGGCTCTGGCGAAACGGCAGCTTGAGCGGAAGGCTCTGGACAAGCGGTCGACGAGCAGCCTTCCGGTCGCCATTAACCTGCTATTGTCGCGCCCGATCGTGTCCGCGCATATGGTCGCTAAGACTGCGAGAATTACTCCGCGTGGGGCCTTGAACCTGATCAGCGAACTAGGAGTGCGCGAGATAACGGGCAGGGGGCGCTACCGAGCGTGGGCGATACTCTGATGTTCACTGGTTTGACGATGGACCAAGAAAAACGCACCGTCTATGTTCGCTTTTAGTTGGGGGATGAAAGATGCCATCTTTAAAATCGAACTTGGTTAAAAGAATTGATCGGTTGCCAAAACCGGCCAACGCCGCCGATGCTATGCAGCCTCTTTTTGAGGCGGTCAGTAATTCGATTCACAGTACACAGGATCGATTTAAGGACAAGGTCGCAACTGGGGGGAAGATCATCGTCACGCTGACCATGGAAGGTCGTCAGGCACCCGAAAGGATTATCGTCGAGGACAACGGCGTCGGACTGGATGGAAAGAACTACGATGCCTTCACGACGACAGACACCGACAACAAGATTGCGCGTGGAGGGAAGGGTGTCGGACGTCTCTTGTGGCTCGATTGTTTTGAAGAGATCAGCGTGAAGAGTACGTCATTTGAGGATGGGACTGAAAAGCAAAGGTCGTTCCGCTTCGTGCTGTCGCAATCGGATCAAATCCAAGATTACGAAGAAAGCGAAGTCGAAGCCACTCAGGCCAACACAGGCGTAATGATTGAATTTGGAGCGCTCCGGGACAATGGCTATCGCGCCAAATTCCCCGGTCGCGCCGCCTATGTTTTTCAGCACTTCACCTCGCATTTCTTGCCGACCTTCATTGGAAAGCGCTCTCCGATCATCACCGTGCATTGCGGTGACGAAACCCGCCACTACCCTGAAGAGATCAACTCGATCATTCATCGACGCGAGACGATCGAAAATATCCCGACCGAAGAGTACGGGCCGCTGACTCTTACGCTCATGGAATGCGACAAGGTTGCCAGCTCAGATCTTCAAGGCTCGCACTTTGTTCATTTCATCGCTCATGATCGAACGGTCCACTCCCAAAAAATCGACGGCAAGTTAGGGCTGAAATATTTTGGGGCCAACGAGGATAGAGTGTTTCATGCCGTTCTGACCGGAAAATTCCTCGACGATAACGTCAATCAGGAGCGCACTAAATTCCAGTTTGAAGACGCTGTCCTTGAACGCATCGTAAATGACGTTTGCGCACCGCATATCGAAAAGTTCCTCGTCGGACCGCTGCAAACACTTCGGCAAGACCAGCGCACGCGCGTCAAGGCAATCACGGAATCCTACCCATCGGTAGCCTTTGGGGATGTTGATGAGCTTCAGGAGAAGCTCCCGTCGGGCGAGCTAAACGATGATGCCATCTTCGGACATTTGTCACGCGAACGATATCGCAGGGACCAGCGTCAAGCCGAAAAGATCCGCGCAGTGCTCGAGAGGCTAAAGGAGCCGGCCGTCGATGTAGATGCGTTCGCGAACGCGATCGAGGCTGCCGGCAAGGCGATAGAGGAAGCGGAACAAAAAAGCCTCACGGAGTATATTGTCCGGCGAAAGGTTGTGCTCGATTTCATCGAAATTCTACTTGAGAAGGTTCGCGACGACACGCGCGACAGCAGTTACCAGCGTGAAGACATCCTCCACTCCTTTATCTGTCCGATGCGTGTGAACACGTTGGCCGATGGCAGTCGAAAGGTGGTTGCTGCGGCGTCACATGACCTATGGATCATTGATGAGCGATTGACCTTTGCCCAGTATTTCAGCTCGGATGAGGAGTTCCATAACCTGTCTGATGCGGTCGCCAGCGAGGAGCGCCCGGACGTCTTGATTTTCGATCATGTCCACGGGCTGCGACAAACAGAAGATCCCTCGCGAGTGTTGCTCGTCGAGTTCAAGCGACCTGGGCGAACGAGTTATTCTGCGGATGAGAACCCTCAGCATCAGGTCGAGCGCTATGTCCGTCGACTGCTGGAGGGAGGGAAGCTGGATGTAAAGGGGCGGCCGATCAAGCTGAAGGAGGATACGGTCTTCTATTGTTTTATCGTCGCTGACATCGTGGGCAAAATGGATGACTGGACCTACTCATGGGATCGAACGGCTGATGGTAGAGGGCGTTTCTATCAACCTCGGTCGGGTTTCAAGGGATCAATCGAGTTAATTTCGTGGGACACTCTCCTTAGCGACGCGAGAGAGCGAAATCAGGCCTTTTTCGACCGCGCCGGTATCTCGGGGAAAAGCTTCTTTATCGAGGCACAAGAAACAGCTCATCAGCGTCTTCGGGCGGAGGACAAAGTGGCCACGATCGCGGATCCGTCAGTTGGCGCGACCGCGGTGTGATGGGAAAATAGCAACGATAAGGGTGGGACTAGCCCAAGCTTTGCGGAGACCTGTATGGGGCTGATAAACCTTGAAGACCGCGAGAAACGGGCCATCGCCGAGATCGACAATGGCGAGCTTGATCGGTTGGTCGATGAGGCCATCACCTATGAGCAACACGGCAAACTCAATAATCTGCCGCTGCACGACTGTGGAGACTGTGTGTCCCGCAAGTTGCGATACTTCGATCAAGCGCTTGCCGATTACCGGAAAGCAAAGTCGGCCAAAAAGCGCGAAGAGACACGTTATCATGCGCAAAAGGCTGGTCGCGATTTGACCTTTGCGGTCAGGCAGATGAAGCAGCGACTGGAGGTCGAGGAGCGTGAGGGCCAGATATTTCATGTCTTCGATCCATCGATGCCCCTAGTCGCTCCGAGCGAGAACATGCGGGTCCGTGTCAGCTATCGGTGGCGCGAGAGCCCGGAAGACGATTGGAATTCTGGATCCATTCTCTTCAAGTACAAGTTTCGGCTCCGCAGGGACCCCTACACACTCACGCAACCGAAACCAAAGCGAAAGCCGAGTGCGAGAAAGCTGGCCGAGGATCGTGAGAATGAGCTGCGCCGCGAATGGGAGCATCTCGAGCAACTGGCGCATTGGTCAGTGCGAGATTACTTTCGGGCAGGGCATGATGGTGCTGACATTCCCGACGAGTTCGAGGTCAAAACCGACGATCGCGACCATCTGAACAATTTCAGTGCCGACTTCTGGGAGCGAAGTCGCGGCTCTTGATATGACTGTCCTTTGCCGTCCATTCGGCCGTATTGCGTCACGGGCTGGAGGAACCTGGGAGTACAGACGCACCCCAAGAGAACTGAAGCTTCAAGGACATCTTTTCGGGGTCATAATGGCGTCAAGCATCCCGAAGCTTTTCAATTTGCCTTGATTTTCGGGGAATGGGTCGTTGCTGAGCAGCTTGGACGATTGCCGATTTGACTTGATATGCCGGAAAATGTGCATATATTGTGCATGGAACAGTGCGGAGATTAGTCATGGCACAAGCCCTTGCTGAACAGGCCAACGTAGTCGTATCGAAGTTCGTGGACAGCCTCCAGGAACCTCGGACACCTTATATCTCGCCGACGCGCTTTTCTGCGGTGCTCGGTGTGAAGGTCATGGCTTTGGCGGAGCTGACCGGCGTGCATCGCAACACGCTGCGAAATCCATCATCCGAGCGCCTGCAATTAAAGATGCGCGAGATGATCAAGGTGATCTCGGCCGCTGCCGAACTCACGGGCGATATTCAAAAGGCCATCTATTGGTATCGAAATGAGCCGATCGCTGACTACGACCACCGGACGGCGGCAGAACTGGTTGCAGACGGTCATGCTGATGCCGTCCTCGCCTATATTCGTGATCTCGAGAACGGAGCTCGCGGGTGAAAATCACTCGCATTGGTCCAGACGCCGTCTACCATAGGTATCTTACACCGCGATGGGCGTTCCTCCCGACGAGCGGGGCGGGAGCGGCCGGAGATGGCGGCCGCTTCAATCGGCCGGGCGTGGAAGCATTGTACCTGTCGGAGGCTCCACAGACAGCGCTTGAGGAATATCGACAGGGCGCGACTATCACGCCACCCGCCACCCTCGCGGGATATAAGATTACGTTGGAAGAGGTTGCCGATCTATCGGAGGGGTTCGACCCGGACCATTGGGATCCCGCTTGGAGTGAATGGGATTGCCAGTGGCGCAAGATCGCGCGCATCGACAAGAACATTCCGCCATCGTGGAAACTCGCCGATATCGTTATCTCTTCCGGTCTACGCGGTTTGCTTTTCCCATCATTGCGTCATGCAGGGGGGACGAACCTCGTCTTATACCCCGCAAATCTGACCGGCGTGGACTCGGTAGCCGTCTATGACCCCGACGGTCGCCTTCCCAAAGACCAGTCATCGTGGCTATAGCAACGAGACTCGGCAGGAGTGTCCCGGTTTTGTTCTCTTTTTCACTTTCCGATGAGGTTGGGGTATGATACCCATTCTCGCGATAGTTCGGGTGCGATACCCGTTTCGGAAGGGGCGAAATGATGAGGCTAGTGGCGTCAAGCACGGCCGCACGGTTGACTGGCCTGTCGACAAACCAGTTGCGAGAATGGACTAGCCGGCGAGCACTGATCCCTGCCGATATTGTGCATCGTGGTCGTGGTTCGTCAGCGCAGTATAGTTGGCAGACGCTACTCCTCCTGCGTGTCGCAGCAGTTCTCAAAAACCAATTCCGTCTTGAGCTACATGCTCATCGTCAGATTTTCGGGGAGATCCGCGATGCTTTCGGCAACACCTCGTTTCTCCGTTTGTGGGGCACCTGTATAACCATCTACGGTGTAAATCGTTGGCAACTCGCTGATGCTGCTGTGAGCAACCCGAGTTCCGAGGACGCGATTGTCATCCATCTTGATAGTCATCTCAGTCTACTGAGTGCTGAATTCGGTATGACGACACCCGCATCGACGCCCGGGCAGCTCGAACTGTTTCCGGCCCGGCTTGTCCGTCGCGAAAAAGGTGCCGCTACTGTCGATGGAGTCGCCCCAACACATCCTTCAAAGAAGCGGCAAAGCGCATGAGTTCCTCCGCCTTCATACGGGCCCTCCAAGCGACTGGATACTTGGGGCCTGAGGGTCAGCCGGCTCCTGGTTTGCTGACGCGCGACAGCTCGGAAGCGGCGCGCATGCGGGCTGCTATGAAAGACCCGCGGGTTGGCCTTGAAGCGGATGCCGTGTTCACTGCGCAAAACACGGCCACAGCGCTGTTCAAAGATGCCGGCGGCGACAGCCCGAGTGAAAGCGAAATAGCGCGCTGGCATGAAGCGGCTTGGAACATTGGACTGGCACCGCTTCTCTGGATCATCACTCCGACCGAAGTACGTCTCTACAATTGCTACGCATCCCCTCGACACGGTGTCGGTGGAGATGCAGGCGCAACTCCGCTTGAGCGATTTGATCTGACGGCCGATGATCGCCTCAATGCTCTGGATTCCATGTGCGGTCGCCTTGCGACGGAAACCGGCGCATTCTGGTCTAGCGAAATCGGCAAGAGGATAGATCGTCAATATCGTGTTGATCGTGAGTTGCTCAGCGAAATAAATGCACTTGAACAGGGACTGACAGAGTTAACGCCTGCGAATCCCGATACCCGTCTTGATGGCGCCGCCGAAGTTGCTGCAGCGCGCGACCTAGCTCAGCGCCTCATCGGTCGCTGCATTTTTACATGGTACTTGATTGATCGGGGAATTGCTCAGCCTTTCCTGCCAACCTCATTGGGGGCCGACCTTTCGGCAATGATGTCGACTCCCGATAGCGCTTTCCAGCTGTTTGATTGGTTGCGAGAAACATTCAACGGCGACTTATTCCCGATGGACGACCCCGGGGCGGAACGTATGCGGCTTGGTGATGCCCATTTGTCGCTAATGAGGGACTTTATAGAAGGGCGTAGTCTAGTTCCCGAGAACTTCGGTCAGGGTCGGCTGTTCCGCTTCCGCTTCGACGCTATTCCCGTCGACCTGATCAGTTCAATTTATCAGCAATTCGCGCGATCAAGCGCGGAGGAAAAAGCCCGTCTGCAGGGGTTGCACTACACTCCGGTCGAACTCGTGCATCTAACGCTAGACCCGGTTTTCGAAAACTTACCAGCGAATGCGCGCGTAATAGATCCAACCTGTGGTTCGGGCGCGTTTCTCGTTGAGGCGTTTCGTCGCCTTGTTTGGCGCCGCTGCGGTACAGAGCAGGCTTCGCGAGCCGTTGTGCGCGATATTCTCTACCATCAGTTGTTCGGCATCGACATCAATCCATCAGCGCTAGGAATCGCAGCTTTCAGTTTGTATCTCGCGGCCTTGGAATTCGATGAAGAGCCAATCAGCGACGTAGCTGATTTGAAGTTTGATAGGCTCATTGGGACAACGTTGTTTGAGGCCGATACGATTGGAGAGGAATTGCCGGAGATTTTGCTAGCGCAGCCCTTTGACGCTGTTGTTGGCAATCCACCTTGGACATTCGACAAGACCAACAAAGCCAAGGCCAGAAACAAGGGCCCGGTTCGGTCGCTCCGTCCCCGGCGAAGTCCGGATTGGGCTTTTCTGAACGTTGCCGCGGATCTTGCCGGTGAACTCGGTCGCCTAGGCATGGTGATGAAGGCGTCACCGTTCTTCTCAAAGGATGAACATGCAGTCGAGGCTCGCGCTGCACTCTTGGCACGTTTGAAGCCAGCCGCGTTGGTTAATCTTTCTGCCCTTCGCAAAGAGCACCTCTTCCCCGACGCTACCGGACCGGCACTTCTGCTGTTTGCAAGATGCTCCCTAATGCCGTCAGAAGACCAACTCCTCGTAGGTTCCATTCCGTGGACGCCTGACTTTGTTCGCAACGGCCTCTTCCACATTGGCCCAAGTGAGCTGCGAGCAATTCCGCTCAAACGGGTACTGCGCACTCCGGCAATGCTGAAGGCTGCCACTTTTGGAACGGTCAGGGACAGTTGGCTGATTGAGCGGCTCGAGCGCGAGTTTCCCACACTCGAAGATGTCCTCGACTCGATGGGAATTGCTTCGACTATTGAGCGGGGTCAGGGCTACCAAGTCGAGGGTGACTCAAATTCCCCGCCGAAGCATTTCTATAATCTGCCAGCACTTACACCCGACGGCTATGCTCCGTTCAGGATCGATCGCGAGTCATTGCCTCTGTTCGATCAACCGGCACTACATCGAATTCGCAACGAGACTATTTATCTCGGGCCGCTGTTGGCGTGTCCCAAGGCGAGTTTCAAGGCAGGGGTTGAGGCCGGGCGATACAGCGCCGCATTTTCAAATGGCGACATGCTCTTCACAGAGAGTTTCTATGGGATCTCCTTTGCTAATCATGGCGCGGCGCTGGCACCAGTTCTTTCGGGGATTTTGAACTCATGTGTCACAACTTTTCAGCTTGCTTATGGCGGCGGAGCATGGGGATTGGAACGCTCAACCGTCGAACCAAAAGACCTGCTCTCATTGCGGGTTCCAGATTTGACAAAGTTGGACGCCTCCACACTGCAGCGTGTCATCGGGGCTGAACAAGCTGCGGCCGATGACCCATCTTCAGAAGCGCTGGAGGCGCTCGACGAGGCAGTTGCGGGACTTTATGAATTTGATCGCTTCGAGCTGGTTCTGGCGCGCGAGAGCATCGAACGGGCGCGCATGCTGATCTTCGAGGGACGAAAACGGCGCCGGGCGTTCGTGAAGCCGCCAAATCGCGAACCATTGCACGCGTATGCTTCGGCGGTCGCCAGTGTTGTTGACGGTTATTTGCGATCGAAAGGCGCAAGGCACCTGGAAGCCGCTGTTTTCTCACAACCGCTCATCAGCGCCGATTGGATAGACGGCGCAGGTGGACTAACGGCAGTACGGTTCCGGATGGGCGCCGGTGCCCCGCCTCGCGACCCGGCAATCGAACAAGGTGAACAAAGCGAACTGCAGGCACTCGCGGCGCAACTCAGAGGTTGGATGACTACTGACATTCCTCCCTACTTAAATGAACGCCGCAACCTTCGACTTTACCTTGGTGATAGCTTGTTTGTCGTCAAGCCATCGGAAGTGAGGTATTGGACCCGTACCGCTGGCCTCAATGACGCTGACATAATCCTGGCCGATCATTGGCTCAAGGCTTCGCATGCAGCTTACGCCTGATGCGCCGGTGGGCGTCCCATCCTTTTCACTGGAGGACGATGAGATTGACACGGTTGTCGATCTCATTTGCAGGGGCGCGAATGAGGCGCGTCCGCATCTGACACCCGGACTTCTCGAAGTTCCGATGACCGTTATCGTACGAAAGGCGATGAAACGGATAAAACGGCAGCTGGGACTCACAAACCTGGAGGTGGCCGGGGAGGTAGAGCTTGATGAGATGACGACGGCTGATCAGGAGATCGCGGGACGAATTGACATAACGCTGAAGTTCTTACGCCAGTTCGGCGATGAGGAGGACTACGTTGGGGTGGAATGCAAGCGCGTGGGGGCCGGAAGCGCGTATAGTCAACTCAACACAAGGTATGTCACTCAAGGTGTGGTTCGCTTCACTAATGGACAATATGCCGTAGGTCACGCGTGGGGATTCATGCTTGGCTATGCTCTTTGTCTACCCGGCGAAGATATCGTTGAAGTTGTCGACAAAAGACTCCAAGGAACCTATGGCCCGTCTGCCGCCTTGGCTGTGGCAGCATCTCACCATCAAGCCATCGCTATCCGGGACGGAAAACTTAAGCAGTACAATGGTGCTCCAATTAACGTCCGTCACATCCTCGTGGACATGGTACCAGCTGCACCCGCAGTATAGGACCCTGAAGATTCGTCTGCTTGAGATTTGTCAGAGGTGTACCCCTCATTCTCCCTCCGTGGCGTTCGCCGCCTTGATTAGGAAATAGCAGGCCGAGAACGCAAGCGTCCGGCCTAGTCTCGCGAATTCTAGGTCGGAGAGACCGAGCGGCACATGTGAACCCGGACTAACGAAAGTGTATACGCCGGTAAGCCCGTCTTCTTCATTCTTATCTATGAAACCCGACTTCCGGAGATAGGCTATGACCTGCCCCCATTTATCGTCATCAAAACTTCCTGCATGAGTCAGCCGTCGCCTGACAGCAATGCCTCTTGCTAGTGTTTGCAACGCCACCCGGGCGGCGTTCAAGCAGGCGTTCTTGTTCCCGGCTTTGAACTCGGTCGCCGATTCCTCGATCATGCTGAGAACGCCGTCAACGCCCGTGAGGCCTGATCGTTTCAACTCGCTGGTAAGGTCATCATCGACCGTCTGTACGCCATCAATCGCCGGCTCGATCGGCACAAAACGCCCCAGAGCTTGGCCATACTCGTCCTTTGCCCCGACAATGTTGTCTAGCTGGAGGCAAAGCTCCAAGTCCGCCCATGGCTCGTCATACAGGACCTTCGGGCTGATTTTCGATCTGACCGCCCGCCCCGTCCTCGCAAGCTCTTGGAGAATCTCGGTGACCTGTGCATCCGAGGCCTCTCGAATTGCATTCACTATGGCCTCTTCGAGAGATAAATGGTGCCAGCCTCCCGCCACTTCGTCCGTCGAAATCCCATATTTTTCAAAAAGGATTGTGATTTGCTGCCTTCCGAGGATTGGCAGGAACTGGCAGAGCGAAAGGCGGGAGCGTTTGCTTATCTTCATGCTTGTCACGCATTTCGATGTTTTCGTTCGAGTTGAGTTGTGTTTGGCCTGCCCGTTAATCTTCGGGAACTGCTTCAGCTTCTGAGCCGGTAGGGCCTGACGATGCCTCTTGCGCTTCTGGCTGCGGTAAACCCATCAGTTCAACTGCTCGAATGATGCGTAGCCGAGCAAGTCCAGTTTGTTCCTCTGCCTGCTTTCTCATTTCATTCGCCACTTCCGGGAACCAATCGGCCTCAGCTTTCAGAGTGGGATACTGGGCGACGGCCTTGTTCCGCTCCTTTAGCGCATTGCCAATCCAGTACCAGCCGGCCCTGGGGGAAGCGAGCCAGGCTTCCGCAAAGTCCTTCGCCGCAATGTGTGCTAGGATAGGAATATCCTCATACTCCATCATGCCGTTCCGGGTGTGGCATACCTTCTCGAAGAATTTCTGGCCGTCCTCGCGAACGACCTCAAGCAGCGCTGGGACGAGTTCGGGGAACTGCTTCTCAAGGGCGGCGCTACGTGCATCGACAAGGTGTTCAAACACCTCTTGGAACTCGGCTTTGTAGTCATCGGCAACCCAGTATCCGACGCCGGCATAAGCCCCATCAAAAGAATCATACCACATCCAACCGGCGGGTCGCGGTGGCAAACGGCCCTCCTTGAGCAAGTCATCGAGATAGTTCCTTGCGCCGTCCGCGACCTCTCTGACACTCTCTTTGGTCAGGCCTCTAGATGCCATCATCATCTTCAGGGAGACAACATGGAGAAATTCGCCTGACTCCGTGATTTCTCTCTTTGCAAATTGCTCCTCCATTCTCTTGAGCGCGCGATCGACATCGGCGTCATCGAGTTTGTCAAAGCTTCCAACGATCTGCCAAGGAGGGGCCTCGTGTTTCTCTAGGAAATAGTGACTAGCGTTCATAGAAGCGCGGATATGGTCGGTGTCAAAGCGACCCTCAATGAGCGTCTCAATTAGAACGGTGTCGTTCAACAACGGGCTAGAGAGATCTACCGATTTGTACCTGGATATTGCTGCCATGAAAGGCGGCGGTGCTACCTGTTCACCATTGTTGGCCGCTGCATTTGGCCTGTAGCCGTATATCGCCTCTTTTCGGTTTCTCAAATTGTCGCGACCGAGGCGATTGCAGCGTGTTTCAATTGCGAGTGCGGAAAACAGTCTGACCAGTTCTACCATCGCCACTCGATTTTCGAGGTGGCGATCCTCCAGGGCGGCCACAAGTCGCACTACGTCCTCGACGACGTGGCGTAGCACACGCAGGGAAGCTGTCTGTGACTCCTTGAACGTCGCGAGCGCCTCTTCCGCAAATTCGGCAATTCTGCCCGGAGCGGCATCGTCAGCAAAGTATGACAGAAACTCGGCAAACGCCGCATCGATGTTGGGTTCCACCAATAGGGATTGGCCGAAAATCTTCTCTTTGGATTCCTCGAATTCCTTAACGATCTTGTCGTCATGAGCGATCACAATGACCCTGCATTTGTGATGCTCGACGTACCGGTTGATGAGCCCGAGGAGGGCACGATTTTCTATGGAACAGCGCTCGAGATCGTCAAATATCAAGGGCCGCGTGTTGACGATTTCGTTCTTTATGAAGGACGTCGCCAAGACCGATGCCAAGCCGCCAGATCCCAGCGATCCCACCACTGGAACCTGAATATTGACCGCATCAATTCTCTCAGCAAGCCTGCTCAGTGAGGCCTTTGTGGGGAACATTTTGCCGAAGACCTGGGCCTCCACGTCTTCGGTTTTGGTCAATCCAAACAGGCTGACGTAGTGAGCCCGGTCGTCGGGAAGCACCCGCCGCACTTGATGTGTCTTGCCTGTTCCCCACTCCCCGGTAATGAGGACAGCGTAACCAGGTTTCTGACGGCTGACGTAATAGGCCAGGTACTCCTCAAGATGCGACCCGGGAGGGTATGCAAGCGTGGTGATAACCGTTTGTTCTGCGGTATCGCTGGTCTCGCTTGCAGCCTGCCCCTTCTTGTTTCCACCCAAGCCAAACATATTGCCTCCCCACTATAATCCAACCAAATGTTGGCATCCTTCTTCCACCCCAGTATAGGCAGCCGCCACGATTGCACAGTATCTAATCAAGATTAGACTTTGTTACAGTGGGGTCATTCACAGGACGTGACGAAGGTACTTTCCAGCTTCTTCGTCCTTTTATTGATTAGAACCGGAAGTGAGAGCCCTGGATGATTGACTTTGAGACAAACAGGCGAGGGGTGGTTCTCGAGTACGAGCCGGAATTCAATGGCGCAGCCTGGGTTCTACAGCAGTTGAGGGTGCATAAGAGAGTTCGGATCAGTCGAGCCTTTTCCTTCTTGAAAAGCGATCTCATCAAAGGCCCAACCTCCGAGAGCGATGAAGCAGACGAGCCTATTTTTCGCTTTCGATTTGCCGTTCGCGAGAAGGGCTATTTTCGTATTCCGGGCCGGATATTGGGAGTCAAGAACGATGTGCTGATTGCCGATGAAGGTATCACGCTGGATCGCAAACTCTTCGTTGCTGAGCGGAACGTTGGCATCTTCCGGCGGATCGCCAAATGTCGCCTTGCCCTTAAATCCGAGACACGGCGCGTTTTCCGGCCTTTCTTGCCCTTAAATTTGAGATGAGGTGGCTGAACCGCCGACGCGTAGTCGCATCCGCTGAGCAATCTGGTCGACGGTTGCAAGCAGTCGGGGCTCCTTATCGTAGGCGCGAAGCAGGGCAACTCGTGCGTAGACGTCGATGTCCATGCTGCACAACGCAGCCTTTACCAGTGGACGTGATTGGGCGGAGGCAATGGCGGCAAGGCAGAAGAGCCTTATGTTCGGGCGGGGGCTTTGAAGCGCGAAGAAAGGGTCTCCACATAAAGCTTTGAGTCCCATCGCGAAGGTGACCGCCCGCATGGCTCGGCGTAGTTGACGCGCGCTGCCCGACACCGCGACACGCTCCAGGATCCGTGCCCCCCGGCGGGCACGATCAACCAGCTTTTCGGAGACCGCTGCGCCATTTTGCCTGTCGGCCTTTGGAAGAAGCCGGGCACCACAAATCTGGCAGTCGAACGCCCAGGCCCTACGCCAGTGCCTGAGCTCAAGGCCGCCATCAGCGCAGCTTGTGCAAGCCTGGAACGGCACCTGTGCGGTCAACCGCATCTCTGCTTCCGGCATCGCCGCGAAAGTCATCGACGACACGAACGCTGGATCGAAGCGCGCCGCAACGGAAATCCTATCCGCGGCCAGCATGTCGAGATCAAAATCAAGGGCTGCAGCATATTTTGCGTCGATCCCGATATGGGCGAGCAGGTCTGCTACCTCGCAATGATTGGAAGCGGCCAGTCGCGATAACCAACCAGAAAGCAACTCGTCCGGCACTGGCGTCACCGATATCGGCAGCGGGATACACGTCACGCCCCAGATTTCTCGAGCCGTCGCTGAGCGTTTGCATGGCGCGACCAGACCGGTGTCCATTTTGCGATGGCATCATCAGTGACGCACTCGTCACCGCTGATGATCGCGTCGATGGACAGATCCTTGACCAAGTGTCGCGTTGCCCTTAAATCTGAGACACGACGCGTTCGGGGATATTTTTTGCCCTTAATTATGAGATTCCACTGCCATCGCGCCTATGC
>MRWG01000053.1_pt1 | contig 238638 bp, 213 predicted proteins | sample 1013341 | NCBI WGS metagenome assembly MRWG01 (sample SAMN06117577, study PRJNA244670) | biofilm metagenome | biome: Water; feature: Cathode Biofilm; material: Biofilm; isolation source: microbial consortium enriched at the cathode of a solar microbial fuel cell | place: USA: District of Columbia... | reverse complement strand
TCTTCGTCCGGCCGGGCCAGACCGCGAAGGCCGCCGCCGGCGGGCCGGTCGGGGTCGAAGGCGCCGGGGCGCCGCGGCCGGCGCCGTCTCCAGCCCCCGCCCCTCTGGCTCGTTGGATGTCTCGGCGGCGTTCGGCCGCGGCGCCCCGGCGCCTTCGACCCCGACCGGCCCGCCGGCGGCGGCCTTCGCGGTCTGGCCCGGCCGGACGAAGACCGGCACCGCGTTCGGTCCCGGCGGAGCGACCTGCACCAGCCCTTCCACCACATGCACGGCCGCCGCGTCGGGCGTGACGCTGACCGTGAAGCGGGTGCCCTTCACCACGGCGGAAAGGAAGGGGGTCGTGACCTCGAAATGCTCGACCGCGCGTTTCTCGACCGAGAGCAGCAGCGTGCCGAGCCCGTGCAGGATGCGGGTGGTGAGCCCGTCCGGCGCCTCTTCCGGCAGGGCCATGCGGCTGTTCGGGGCGACGCGGATCTCGCTCGGGCCGCGGCGCAGCACGACGGTGCCGGTCGCGCCGGTTTCGACGAAGCCGCCCGGATCGAGACTGTCGCCCGGCGTGAGCGCGATCGGCTGGATGCCGCTCTGCCCGATCCAGGCATCGCCGGAAAGGCTGGCGACTTCCCAGCTCTGGCCCTTCGCCTCGTCGGCGAAAGCTTTGGGCATGCTCAGAATGAGGATCGCCGCCGCGAGCCCGGCGAAGAGAAAGATGTGGAGGGGCGAAAGCCTGTCGCCGCTGCCTACGCGCGTCCGAGCGTCATTGAGCATGGTGTCACCCACCCTGTTGGAGGTCGCCGACCCTGCCCTTTTCCCATCCGCGTACCAGTAAATCCCTAGAGCCTTAACGGTGGGTAAAAAATGCGTTGGATGCCAGGAAATATGTTAGATTTCATAGGAGGTTACCGCGAAAATGGTAGCGCCCGATCGGGACCGCGTCCCCCAGGTTGAGTGGCGCAATGATGACGTGCCGGACACATTGGACTATGCATCTTGCACGGGCAGATTCCGCCTCTTGGCGTGCGATTTGCATAAGGAAAAGACCGCGCATCGCCGAAGGAAAAGACGCGTGAAGGCTGTAATTTCCATCAAGATGCACAACCATCGAGGGATTCCGCGGGCCGTCGCCCTGTTTTTCTCCGCCATTGCGGCCATAGGGTCGGCGGCGCCCCCGGCCTGCGCCCAGGATTCGGGCGGCGAAGCGGACCGTGCCCAGATCGAACGGCGCATCGACGACGTGCGTGACGAGGCCGCGCCGCGCGCGCGGCCCGAGGAGGAGGAGCGCGCGACCACCCTGCCCCCCGCGGCGCCCGCGCCGACGGCGGTCGGGATCGAGCCCTTCATCCTGACCGGCGTGGTGCTCGAAGGCGCGGACGCGATCGACCCGGAACGGCTGGCCGCGACCTATGACCCCTTCCTCGCCCAGCGCATCGGCGGCGCGGAGCTCGCCGAGATCCTGGCGGCGATCGAGACGCTCTACCGCGAGGAAGGCTATCTGCTGGCACGAGCCGAGGCGCCGGCGCAGGCGATCGAGGCCGGCGTCGTCACCGTCCAGGTCGCCGAGGGCCATGTGGAGACGCTGGCCCTCGAAGGCGCCGACGGCGTCGAGGAGACCGTGCGCGGCCTGTTTTCGCCGGTCCTGGCGGAACGGCCGATCCGGCTGGCGACGCTGGAACGCGCGATCATGCTGACGCAGGACCTGCCGGGCGTCACCGTCCAGGACAGCCGGATGGAACGGATCGACGAGGCCGGCGGCGCGCACCGGCTGACGATCGTCGTCGAGACCGATGCGGTCGACGGCGTCGCCTATCTCGACAATCGCGGCGATCGGGAGATCGGCCCGGCGCAAGCCTGGTTATCCGGCGGCATCAACAACGCGCTGGGAATGGGGGAGCGCCTGTCGGCCGGGATCTTCACCGTGCCGAACGACCCGCAGGAACTGGTCTATGGCGAGCTGCGCGCCGACACGCCGATCGGCAATGCGGGCACGCGCGCCGAGTTCGCGGCCTCCGGCAGCACATCGGATTCGGGCGGCAATCTCGACGAGACCGGGACCGAGAACCGTAGCCGCACGCTCGCCGCCTCCCTGACCCATCCCATCATCCGCAGCCGGGAGGAGATCCTGACCGTCGGCGGCGGGATCGAGATGCAACGCCTGGAGGAATTCCAGCGCGAAGATCAGAGCTACGAGGACCGCACGCGGATCGTCACAGCGCGGGTCGCCTACACGCGCTACGGCCTGTTCGACGGCACCGATGCCGGCACGACCCTGTCGGCCAGCCAGGGCCTCGACGTCTTGAACGCCAGCACCGAGGGGGACGAGGCCCTGTCCCGCGCCGAGGGCAGCGGCGTCTTCACCCGCGGACGGGCCGAGATCTGGGTGACCCAGGGATTCGGCGACAATCTGAGCCTGCTGCTCCAGGGCTCGGGCCAGGTCGCGGACCGGCCGCTCCTGACCGGCCAGGAATTCTCGGTGGGCGGCAGCCGCTTCGGCCGCGCCTACAATGGCGGCGAGATCGCCGGTGAGCACGGGGCGAGCGGGCTGGCCGAGCTGCGCTGGACCGACGGCACCGCGTTCCTCGGCCTCGCCGGCTATCAGCTCTACGGCTTCTACGATGCCGGCGCGGTCTGGAACGAGGCGGCGAACGGCGATATCGACCGCGAGTCGCTGTCATCCGCCGGCGCCGGCCTGCGGTTCTGGACCGAAGGCTACCGGCTCTATTTCGATGTCCAGGCGGCCCAGCCGCTGACCCGGACGCCGGACGCGACCGACGACGACGGCACCCGCTTCTTCATCAGCGGCACCGGCCAGTTCTGAGGATGCTCTAGCCCTGCTCCAGCGCCGCCACGCCCGGCAACGTGCGGCCCTCCATCCATTCCAGGAAAGCCCCGCCCGCGGTCGAGACGTAGCTGAACTGGTCCGCCACCCCGGCCGCGGCCAGCGCGGCCACCGTGTCGCCCCCGCCCGCGACGGAGACGAGGGAGCCGGCCTGCGTCAGCGCCGCCGCCTGCTTCGCCAGCGCCACCGTGCCGCGATCGAAAGGCGGCACCTCGAAGGCGCCCATCGGGCCGTTCCACACCAGCGTGCGGCAGCCTTCGAGCTTCGCCGCCAGCAGTTCCGTCGTCTTCGGCCCGACGTCGAGGATCATCATGTCGGCATCGATGGCGTCGATCGAAGCCGTCTGATGGGGCACGTTCGCGGCGAATTCGGCCGCGACCTCGGCGTCCACCGGCAGCGCGATCTCGCAGCCGGTCTCCTCCGCCTTCTTCAGCACCGCGCGGGCGGTGTCGGCCAGATCCTTCTCGCACAGGCTGGCGCCGACATCGACGCCCTGGGCGTAGAGGAAGGTGTTGGCCATGCCGCCGCCGATGATCAGCAGGTCCGTCTTCTCGATCAGATGTTCCAGCACGGCGAGCTTGGTCGACACCTTGGCCCCGCCGACGATGGCGGCGACCGGGCGTTCCGGCTTCTCCAGCGCGGCCTTCAGCGCCTCCAGCTCCGCCTGCATGTTGCGCCCCGCGATCGCGGGCAGCAGGCGGGCGATCGCCTCGGTCGAGGCGTGGGCACGATGCGCGGCCGAGAAGGCGTCGTTCACATAGACGTCGCCGAGCGAGGCGAGCGCGTCGGCGAAGGCCGGGTCGTTCGCCTCCTCGCCCGCGTGGAAGCGCAGATTCTCGAGCAGCACGATCTCCCGGCCGCTGGCGGCCGCGATCGCCTCGCGGGCGGGCTCGCCGATGCAGTCCTCGGCGAACCGCACCGGGCGGCCCAGTTCCTCGCGCAGCGCGTCCACGATCGGCGCGAGCGACATCTCCGGCACGCGCGCGCCCTTCGGGCGCCCGAAATGGGAGAGGAGGACGACCTTCGCCCCCTTGGCGGCCAGGTCCTCGACGGTCGGCTTCAGGCGCGCGATGCGCGTGCGGTCCGTCACCCGGCCGTCGCGCACCGGCACGTTGAGGTCGGCGCGCACCAGGGCCGTGCGGCCCGCCAGCTCGATATCGTCGATCGTCTTGAACATACGCTTCCCCTCTTTGCCGGTGCGATTCGTCCCGCGCCCTTACGGCCGCGTCAGATAACGGAAGCCCCCTACCTTGTCGAGACGCGCGGCCGGCGCCATTCTTCTTCCCATGATCACGCGCACGCTCTACGGCCTCAGCCAATCGGCGCGGGCGGCCTGGTACGGCGGGCAATACATCCTCGCCAACCGGCTGGCGCCGCCGATGCACGGCGCGCCGCCGGTCAAGCCCGGCAGCCTGCCGCGCTGGGCGACGATCCGGCGCGACCTCTTCTCCCTGTTCCGGCAAGACTGGCGCAATGTGGAGGCCGGCTACTACCCAGCGCCCGCCGACATGCTGCCCCCGCCGGGCCGGGCGGTCGGCAAGGCGCTCGACTTCCTGCGCGACCTGCCGGCGGTCAATCTGCGCCGAAGGCTGGGCACCAACAGCGAGGTCTTCGCCGAGGAGACGCGCGGGCGCTATCCGCGCTACTACCTGCAGAACTTCCACTATCAGAGCGACGGGTGGCTCAGCGACGAGTCCGCCGCGCGTTACGACCATCAGGTGGAGGTGCTGTTCACCGGCGGGGCGGACGCGATGCGCCGCCAGGCGCTGGTGCCGATCGGGGACTGGCTGAAGGCGAACGGGACGGAGGGGCGCCGGCATCTCGACATCGCCTGCGGCACGGCGCGCTTCCTCTACGATCTGAAGCGCGCGCATCCGCGGCTCGCCGCATCCGGCCTCGATCTCAGCGACGCGTACCTGCGCAAGGCGCGCCGGACGCTCAGGCGCTATCCGGACGTCACGCTGACACAGGGCCTGGCGGAAAAGCTGCCGGCGGCGGATGCGAGCCTCGATCTCGTGACCAGCGTCTATCTCTTCCACGAGTTGCCGCGGAAGGTGCGCCGGCAGGTGGCGGCCGAGATGGCCCGGGTGCTGGCGCCGGGCGGGCGGCTCGTGATCGTGGATTCGATCCAGCGCGGCGACCACGCGCCCTATGACGCGCTGTTGGAACGCTTCCCGATCGCGTTCCACGAGCCGTACTACGCCGACTATATCCGCGACGATCTGGAGAGCGTGTTCGAGGGGCTCGGCTTGACCCATGCCGGCACGACCCGCGCCTTCTTCAGCCGGGTGATTGTGTTCGAAAAGAAACTATGAGACTACAATCAGATCATTCTCAAGCTCACTTGTCTCCCGATTAATAATTCGGTCAAATTTTGCGGCAACTTCTGCAGCCTCAAGGCGCGCGTAAAAGCTTGGCGACTTTCCCTCCGCATGCGCAATTACATCTTTCATTTCATCGATCGTATATTTGTCAAAATTTGGAATATATTCCGTCTCCTTCGAATTATATCGAATTTCGTGATACGCTTTGACAAACGTCTTTATATCCTCATTAAATTTTGACATTTCTCTTTTTTCCATTTCTTTACGAACAAAATTATCTAACCGCATCAGAAGTTTCTTGTCATCAATCTGCTGGAAAAAGAAAACCCATCCATAGCGATTTTCTTTAAATATACAACCTGTTATTTTTAAATTTAACCTCCATATCATTTTATCATATCCTTTTTTATATTTTGTAACAGTTAATATCTTTAATATATTATTCATTATTCTTTTTATCGAAGAATCTCTAACACTGACATAATCTCTTGAAATAGAAAATCCCAAATAATCAAAACCATTTTTAATTTTATCAATGTAAGTTTTTCCTTTGTCTTCTCCTAATTCATGAATTTCCAATCCGCAACGTGCAAATACCCCGCTAATCTCAAAATAAGCTGTACGTACTTCAGACTCGCTACCCAATACAATAATATCATCCACATATCTAAAATAATTAAATCTACTTTTGAAAGTTCTATCAATGTCAATAAGATAAATTGATGACAGAAAACCGGAAATGCTTAAACCCTGAGGAACACCTTTTGCATTATTTACATTTTTTGAATTAGAATATTCTGTAGGCGTTTTTATTGCCTTCTCATAGAGATTGAAAAGCTCTTTCTTTCTGATTTTCTTTTTAAGTTTTCCCAACAATAAACTGTGATTAATAGATGGGAAAAAATCCTTTATATCTATTCTTAGGTAGTGAGTTGCACTGGTTTTATTCAAAACCTCTCTTATGTCGCGAATATAATTATGAGGTTTTCTGGTTTTACATTCAGGAAACAACGACGCCAATATATCGCACATGACCCTAAGCGTCAGTCTGTCACGTACCGTCGGAATGGAAATTTTTCGAGGAGCCTTACCTTCACCCTTAGAGATTAGTTTTGGCTTGTACGTTGTAAATTCATATGTATCAGCATTTACTTTTTCGATAATTAGCCTAATCTCGTCGAGCTTCTTTCTTTGGAAATTCTCTTGCCGAACGCCATCTTTTCCGACCGCTAACGACTTAGAGATTCTCTGTTCATAGATGCTAAGCAAATTTTTTTGAGTAAATTCTTTTCGAAATAGCTGTGAAGCAGACGAACTCATCCCAACCTCCACCTAAAGTAAAGCAGGATTGGTGGTGATAAGAAAACAATTAAGCCAGCCATTAATATTAAAAAGTTGTAAGTAATTTCCTTCAAAACGATATAAAACTTATTGTAGTTTTGAATAACGCCATCAATTTTTATCGTTTTTCCGCCCCAGACAACACGAATAAATAGGAATCTAAAATGATCAAAATCTGAATGATTCGGATATCTCCGCAAAATTCCATAGTAATTGTCTACGAAATTCTGTGAATTTTTGATATCATCGTGAAAATGCTGCAAGTCCAAATAGCTGGACCTGTAGTCATGCGCCTTTCTCTCAAAGTTACTAAAGAATGAAATGAGTGAAAGTATAACGATTCCTATTGGAAATCCAATCATAATAAGATTATCGTATTTAGTGTAAATTATTATGTCTAGAGAAAACAAAAGGGAATATATGATCAAAAAAAATGATATATTTGTTATGCCTAAGTTTGTAAAAACACGCAGCAAGTTCATGCGCTTTTCAGCATAGATTCGCGCTTTGTAAGTGATCCAAGCTCTATCTTTGATTTCCTGTACGCTAGGCAAGGAGGAAGCGGTGTGGGCGCCATTTGTCATAAGCATTCGCTTCCTGTTTCCAAGATAGCGTTTCGCTAGGCCGAAGCCTATTGTGTAAGTTCGGCGCTGTTCAGCACCAACGGCGAGCCGTTCCGCCCACACCAATACGTCGTATAAATTTGTTCTTTGCTACAGTCAACCGGCGGCAAGGAAGTATAATACTAGGCCGTCCCATTGGTTGTTCTCCAACGAGCAATGCTGAACCAGAACTTTAGCGCCCCCGCGCGCGGTTGAAGGCGTAGAGGCCGGGGGCGAGCAGCCCTTCATAGACGAGATGCGCCAGCTGCTTCACGCCCGGCAGGCCGACGACGCGGGCGAGCGGACGGTAGCGCGGCATCTCGCGCCAGAGCGCGAGGAAGGCATCGACGCCGGCGAGCAGTTCGCCATCGGCCGTCACCACGTGCAGGCGCTTCTTCGCCGCCTCCCGGTCGATACCGCGGCGGCGCATGAGCGGCGCCGCCGTCCCGTCCGAGATATCCTCCCAGCCGAGCGCGATCGCCCGCCGCTGGGCATAGCGGCGGTAGTGATCGACCTCCGTCCCGCAGACCGGACAGGCGCCGTGATAGAGGGTGGTGACGGCGGGGGCCGCCGCGCGGTCGTCGGTTTCTGCCATGCCAAGGGAGGTAGAGCGCGCCCGCAACGAAAAAAGGGGCGAAACGCCCGTTGCGGGCAGACCGGCGACGCGTCACTCTGGGGCCTGACCGGGGCGGCTCGACGCCGCCCCGCCCCGAGGCCGAGCGCAGGAGTTCAAGGCCGGTGGCACGCCACGGCGGACGTTTTTCCAACCCCGGACCGGACCGGCCGAAGGGCCGGGACCTGCGGGCGCTGAAGCGCGCGGCCGGGTTCCTGAAACCCTACTGGCCACGCGCGGTGCTGGCCGGCATCGCCCTGGTGGTCACGGCGAGCGCGGTGCTCGGCCTCGGCCAGGGCTTACGCGCGCTGATCGACAGCGGCTTCGCCGACGGCGACACCGGCGCGCTCGACCGGGCGCTGATGGTGCTGATCGGGCTTTCCGTCATCATGGCCATCGGCACCTATTTCCGCTTCACGCTGGTCTCCTGGCTGGGGGAGCGGGTGGTGGCCGATCTGCGCAACGCGGTCTTCGGGCGCGTGCTGACGCTCGACCCCGGCTTCTTCGAGGTGACCAAGACGGGCGAGATCCTCTCGCGGCTGACGACCGACACGACGCTCCTGCAGTCGATCGTCGGCGCGACCGCGTCGATGGCGCTGCGCAACGCGCTGATCCTGTTGGGCGGCATCGTCATGCTGTTCGTCACCAACCCGAAGCTGACGGCGCTGGCGCTCTGCGTGGTGCCGCTGGTCGTCGTGCCGATCCTGGTGATCGGGCGCCGGGTGCGCAAAGTCTCGCGCGCGAGCCAGGACCGCGTGGCCGATGTCGGCGCCTTCGCGGAGGAAAGCTTCAACGCGATCCGCACGCTACAGGCCTTCACCCACGAGGCGGAGGATGCGCGGCGCTTCGGCACCGAGGTCCGGGAAGCCTTCGATACCGGCATCGAGCGCATCCGCCTGCGCGGCATCCTGACCGCGATCGTGATCCTGCTGGTCTTCCTTGCGATCGCGGTGATCCTGTGGGTCGGCGGGCACGACGTGATGGCGGGGCGGATCACCGGCGGGGAACTCGCCGCCTTCGTCTTCTACGCCACCATCGTCGCCTTCGCGGTCGGCGTGCTGAGCGAGATATTCGGCGAACTGCAACGCGCGGCCGGCGCCACCGAACGGCTGATCGAGCTGCTGGAGGCCGAGCCCGCGATCACCGCACCCCAGAACCCGATCCCGCTGCCCGACCCGGCGGAGGGTCGCATCGCCTTCGAGACGGTCGGCTTCACCTACCCCTCGCGACCGGACGCGGCCGCGCTCGACGCCATCGACCTCGCGATCGAACCCGGCGAGACGGTGGCGCTCGTCGGCCCCTCGGGCGCCGGCAAGAGCACCCTCTTCCAGCTTCTGCTGCGCTTCTACGACCCCGACCGGGGCCGCATCCGGGTGGACGGCATCGATCTCACGCAGGTCGATCCGATGGATCTGCGCCGGCGGGTGGCGATCGTGCCGCAGGATCCGGTGATCTTCTCCACGACAGGGCTGGAGAATATCCGCTACGGCGATCCGGAGGCGGCGGCCGAAGCCGTCCGGCGCGCCGCCCGCGACGCCGCCGCCGACGGCTTCCTGGAAGCCCTGCCGGAGGGCTACGACACGTTCCTGGGCGAGAAGGGCACGCGCCTTTCCGGCGGACAGAAGCAGCGCATCGCGATCGCCCGCGCGCTGCTGCGCGACCCGGCGATCCTGCTCTTGGACGAGGCGACGAGCGCGCTCGACGCCGAAAGCGAACGCCTCGTGCAACAGGCCCTGAAGCGCCTGATGCAGGGCCGCACGACGCTGATCATCGCCCACCGGCTGGCGACGGTGGTCAATGCCGACCGTATCGCGGTGATGGACCAGGGGCGCATCGTCGCGACCGGCACGCATGCGGAACTGCTGGAGGCGAGCCCGCTCTACGCCCGGCTTGCCGAATTGCAGTTCTCCGAGCCGACCGCCGGCGCGGAAGCGGCGGAGTAGCGGGCATGGAGCCGCGGCTGAACGGCGTCGTGGCGCTGCTCGGGCTGGTGGCGATCGGCCTGTCGCTCTGGCAGTTGCTCGCCGACACGCGCGACCTCGCGATCGAACCGATGGCGATCGGCGAGACCCCGGCGACCCTCTATCGCCCGGCGGACGGGGACGCCGGACCCGCAGTCGTGATCGCGCACGGTTTCGCCGGCTCGCAGCAGCTGATGCAGAGTTTCGCGATCGCGCTGGCGAAGAACGGCTACCGGGCGCTCACCTACGACGCGCTCGGCCACGGCCTCAACCCGAACCCGATGACCGGCGACATCGGCGACCCCGACGGCGCCAGCCGGGCGCTGCTCGACCAGCTCGACCGGGTGGTCGAGCGGGCGCGCGCGCTGGCCCCGGGCCGGCCGATCGCGCTCGTCGGTCATTCCATGGCCTCCGACATCGTGGTGCGGTATGCGAAAGGCCATCCGGAGACCGTCGTCGCCACGGTGGCGCTCTCCCTGTTCTCGCCCGCCGCGGACGTCGACGGGCCCCGCAACCTGCTCGTGCTGACGGGCGCGTGGGAATCCGACTATCTGAAGACGGAGGCGCTGCGCGCCGTCGGCGCCGGGCGGGACGAGGCGGCCGAGCCGGCGCGGATCTACGGCTCCTTCCAGGACGGCAGCGCGCGCCAGGCCCTTTTCATCGAGGGGGCGGAGCATATCCGCGTCCTCTTCGCGCGGGAGAGCCTGGAGGAGACCGCGCGCTGGCTCGACCAGGCCTTCGGGCGCGCCGACGGAACGGTCGAGACCGTGCGCCGCGGCCCCTGGATCGCGCTGCTGCTCGTCGGGGTCGTACTGCTGATGCGCCCGCTGGCGAGCCGCCTGCCCGCGCTCGGCGGGGAGCCGCTGGGCGCCAGCCTGACCTGGCGGCAGTTCCTGCCCGCCGCGCTGGTGCCGGCGGTTGCGACGCCGCTCCTCCTCGCCCTCGTGCCGACGGATTTCCTCGACCTGCTGGCGGGCGACTATCTGGCGGCGCATTTCCTCGCCTACGGCCTCATCATCGCGGCCGTGCTCTACTGGCTGCGCCGGCGTCGGGCGGAGCCGCAGCCGGTCCGCCCGATCCCCAGCCTACAGCTCGTCGCCGTCTCGGCGTTGGTGAGCGCCACGCTGGTGCTGGCGATCGGCCTGCCGCTCGACCGGTTCGTGATCAATTTCTGGCCGGGCGACGGGCGCGGCGGGCTGCTGGTCGCGCTGCTGGCCGGGACCTTCGCCTATTTCACCGCGGACGAATGGCTCAGCCGCGGCGGGGACGCGCCGCGCGGGGCCTACTGGCTCTCAAAGCTCCTGTTCCTGCTGTCGCTCGGCGCGGCGGTCGCGCTCGCGCCGTCGGAGCGCTTCACCCTGCTCATCCTGATCCCGGTGCTCGTGCCGACCTTCCTGATCGCCGGGCTGACGAGCCGCTGGTGCTATATCCGCACCCGCCACCCGATCCCGGCCGGCATCGCGGGCGCGCTCTTGGTCGGCTGGGCGCTGGGCGTCACCTTCCCGGTGATGAACGGATAGCCGGCTCTCGGGCCTCACGCCCGGCAGCGTTCGATCACCTTGCGCAGGAAGGCCTCGCATTCGGCGACCTGGCTCTTCTCGATGAACTCGTTCGGTTGGTGCGCCTGGCGGATCGAGCCGGGGCCGCAGACCACGGCGGCCATGCCGGCCTGCTGGAACTGCCCGGCCTCGGTACCGTAGGAGACGTAGTGGGTGTCGTTGTCGCCGGTGATCTGGCGCACGAAGGTCTCGGCCTCGCTCTCGCGATCCTCCTTCAGGCCCGCCACCACGTTCTCGGTCACCGTCTCGATGCCGCTCGACGGGTCGATCGCGTGCATCTCGGGCAGGATCTCGGCCGTGTACCAGTCCACGAACTCCTGCTGGATGTCCTCCGGGAAATCGTCGGGCAGGTTGCGGATGTCGCAAACGAACTCCGCGTGCCGCGCGATGATGTTGGGCGCGGTGCCGCCGGAAAGCTGGCCGACATGGATCGTCGTGTAGGGCGGGGTGAAGCCGTTCTCCGGATCGGCGGCGGCCGCGCGGGCCTTCACCATCTCGTCCAGCTTCGCGACCAGGCGCGCGGCCACCGTCACCGCCGAGACGCCGGCCTGCATCTGGCTCGAATGCGCCTCCTTGCCGGTCACCGTGGTGCGGAAGAACCACATCCCCTTGTGGGCGGAGACGACCTGCATCTCGGTCGGCTCGCCGATGATCACGACCGAGGGCTTCGGCAGGCTCTGGCCGATCTCGGCGATCATCTCCGGCGCGCCGCGGCAGCCCACCTCCTCGTCATAGGAGAAGGCGAAATGGATCGGCCGGGCGAGCGGCTTGGCCAGCATCTCCGGCAAGAGCGCCAGCGCCGTCGCCGGGAAGGCCTTCATGTCGCAGGTGCCGCGGCCGTAGAGGCGGCCATCATCCTTCTCGGTCAACAGGAACGGGTCGGTGTCCCAGGGCTGGCCCGCGACCGGCACCACGTCGGTATGGCCGGAAAGGCACACGCCGCCCTGCTGCTTCGGCCCGATGGTGGCGAACAGGTTGGCCTTGGTGCCGTCCGCGTTGGGCAGGATCGTCGCCTCGACGCCGGCATCGGCCAGCCGGTCGCTGATGAAATGGATCAGATCAAGGTTCGACTTCGATGACGTGGTGTCGAACCCGACCAGCGTGGCGAGCATTTCGACCGGATCGGTCATGCGCTCCCTCCCTCGCGAGAAACAAGGAGGCGGCTATTGCCGCCAGAACCCGGGTGCCAACAGCACCAAAACCGTGAAGATTTCAAGCCGTCCCAGCAACATGGCGAGCGATAGCAGCCATTTGGCCCCGTCCGGCAGGGTGGCGAAGTTGCCGGCCGGGCCGATCACCGGCCCGAGGCCGGGCCCGACATTGGCGATCGCGGTCGCCGCCCCGCTGGTCGCGGTGATGAAGTCGAGCCCCATCATGCCGAGGCCGACCGCGATCAGCGCGAAGATCATCATGAAGAGGAAGAAGAAGCTCATCACCGATTCCTCGACGGCCTCGGGAATGGGCTTGCGATTGTAGTAGGCGATGAAGACGCCGTTCGGCTGCAACAGGCGCTTCAGCTGCACCCGCGCGGTGGCGTAGAGCACCTGGAAGCGGAACACCTTGATGCCGCAGGTGGTCGAACCGGCGCAGCCGCCGATGAACATCAAGAGGAAGAAGAGCGGCGGCGCGAAGGCGCCCCATTGGCCGAAGTCCTCCGTCGCGTAGCCGGTCCCGGTCATGATCGAGGTGACGTTGAAGGCGGTGGCGATCATCGCGTCGAGCAGGGGCCGGTCGAGCCCGAAGTGCAGATAGGCGAAGGCCGCCGCGACGGCCGTCCCGAGAAAGCCGAAGAACCAGCGTACCTGGCTGTCGGTGATGAGCGCCATCGGTTGTGCGCGCAGCGCCTGTAGGTACAGCAGGAACGGCAGCGAACCCAACACCATGAAAAGCGTCGCGATGACGTCGACCCAGGCGGAATCGAAAATCCCGACCGACCGGTCGTGGGTGGAATAGCCGCCGGTCGCCACCGTCGTCATGGCGTGGTTGATGGCATCGAAGGTCGTCATGCCGGCGACCCGGTAGAGGCCGGCGCAGATCAGCGTCAGCGCCAGATAGATGATGGCGATCCAGGCGCCGATCTGCGCGGCGCGGGGCAGCGCCTTCTCCATCCGCTCGGCGAACTCCATGCGGAAGAGCTGCATGCCGCCGACCTGCAGCATCGGCAGGATCGAGACCGCCATCACGATGATGCCGACCCCGCCCAGCCACTGCAACAGCGAGCGCCAGAGCAGGATCCCCGGCGGCGCGAAGTCGAGCCCGACCAGCACCGTCGAGCCGGTGGTGGTGATGCCCGACATCGCCTCGAAGAAGCTGTCGGTGTAGGACAGCTCGAGATCCGCGAAATGCAGCGGCAGGGCCGCGAAGGCCGGCAGCACGATCCAGGCCGACGTGGTCATCACGAAGGCCTGGCGCAGCGAGAGATTGCCGAAGCGCACCCGGTTGGTCAGCAGCAGCATCACGCCGACGAACAGCGTGAAGGCGCTGGCCATCATGAAGACTTCCCAATCCGTGTTGCCGACCGCGAGGTCGACCAGCGCCGGCAGCATCATGGCGACGGAAAGCGTCGCCAAAAGCGCGCCGTTCACAAAAAGGATGGGTCGGAAGTCGAGCACGGCAGCGAAGGCCTCGCGTCGCGTCAGGGAAAGCCCCGCGACGCCACCGCCAAGGGTTCGGACGCGAGGGCCCGCGCGCGACCCTATCGGCGCGCTTCGGGCGGGCCGAGTGTAGCGAAGCCGAACGTTCCCCGCCAGCGGGGAGCGTTCGGGAAATCCGTCGGGAATTGCCGGCCGGCCGACCGCCGCCGGCCGACCGTCAGACCGGCGTCGCGCCCGCCCCGGAAAGGCCGGTCAGGCTGAGGAACTCGGTGCGCAGCGCGCGCTCCGTCTTGAAGTCGCCCAGCATGCGGCTCGTCACCATGGACACGCCCCGCTTCTTCACGCCGCGCATCGTCATGCACTGGTGCTGCGCGGAGATGACCACCGCGACCCCGCGCGGCTGCAGCACCTCATTGATCGCATCGGCGATCTGGGCGGTCATCTTCTCCTGGATCTGCAAGCGCTTGGCGTAGATCTCGACCACCCTCGCCAGCTTGGAGATGCCGACGACGCGGTCGCTCGGCAGGTAGGCGACATGCGCCGTGCCGACGATCGGGACCATGTGGTGCTCGCAATGCGACTCGAAGGCGATATCGCGCAGCAGCACCATCTCGTCATAGCCCTCGGTCTCCTCGAAGGTCCGCGCCAGCATCTCGGTCGGATCCTCCGCATAGCCGGCGAAGAACTCCTCATAGGCGCGCACGACGCGATCCGGCGTGTCGAGCAAGCCCTCGCGGTCCGGGTTGTCGCCGGTCCAGCGCAGAAGCGTGCGCACGGCTGCCTCGGCCTCCTCGCGGGAGGGGCGCGTGGCCTCGAGCTGCGCATCGGCGCGGCGGACGGGTTTGATGGCGTTCATGGACATTCCTTCGTGTTCTCAGCCGGCCGGCGGGCGATCCTCCCGGATCGTCGCGGGTCCGGTACCGCATGCCTGGCGCGCGGCTCGCTCCGTCGTTCTATACGTGGCGTCAGTTCAGTTGGATCGGCTGATGCGGGCTGTCGAGCGAGAAGGCGGGGACCGCCACGTCGAACATCGCGCCGTCGCTCGCCTCCATCTCATAGCTGCCGACCATGATCCCCGACGGGGTGGGGAGCGGCGTGCCGCTGGTATATTCGAAGCTCTCGCCCGGCGCCAGCACCGGCTGTTCGCCGACCACGCCCGGACCGCGAACCTCCTGGCTGACGCCGTTCGCGTCCGTTATGCGCCAATGGCGGTTGCGTAGCTGCACGACCTGTTCGCTCTCATTCACGATCCGCACGCTGTAGGCCCAGACATAATGATCCTCGCCCGGCGAGGACTGATCCTCCAGGAACTGCGGCGTGACGTTGACCTTGATTCCGTGCGTGACCGCTTCGTACATCGTCGCTCGCACCCTGACCTACCCCGGCGTCGACCGATCCCAGGATATGGGGCGCACGAGCCGCCTGTCCAGCATCCGCGGGGCCGCAACGAGTGCCTGTTCCGCCCCCGAAAGGCAAGGGGCCGGACGCCCCCGAATATTGGGGGGCAGCCCGGCCCCGAGCCTCACCCGTCCTTTGCGCGTCGGCGGGACGCCTAGCGAATGGTGATGGTCACCCGCCGGTTCTGGGGCGAACGCACCCCGTCGCCGGTCGCAACCATCGGGTCGGATTCGCCCTTGGCATCGACCCCCATGATCCCGGCCGCGACGCCGAGGCTGTCCAGCTGGTCGCGCACCGCCGATGCGCGGCGCATCGACAGACCCTGGTTGTAGTCCGCCGGCCCGGCGGTGTCGGCGTGACCAACGATATCGATCCGGCCGTTCTCGTATTCCGGCAGACGCTCGGCCGCCAGATCGAGGATGGCCTTGGCCCCGTCATTGAGCGTGGTCGAATCGAAGTCGAAGAACACCATGAAGGTGACCGGCTCCATCATCGCCGGCTCGGGCTCGGCGGCGGGCTGCGGCTCGGGTTCGGGCGCCATCACCTCCTTCAAGTCGGCGAGCGCCGCCTCGAATTCACGCTGGCACGCCGCGATGTCCTCCAGCTGGTGGTTCTCCTCCTGCTGCTCGACCCAGCAATCGAACTTCGCCTGTGCGTGCGCGGCCCGTTCCGGGTGGTTGCGCCGTCCGCCGGTGTTGAGCGCGGCAATCAGCCGGCTGCGCGCGTCGGCCAGTTCGTCGACCTTGTCTTCCGGCAGGTTCCAATCGGCCAGCGCTTCCGGCGCGACCACTTCGCCGGCGGCGGCGCGCAGGCCCTTTTCGGCGAAATACTTCTGGTCGATCCAGTCCTTCATCTCATAGGCCTCGAACTCGGCGAAGGCCCGATATTCCTTGGCGAGCGCCTTGGTGAACTCCGTGCCGGTCGGCTCGGTCTTCTGCAGGCGTTCGAGCGAAAAGGTCGTGCAACCGCCCAGCACGGCGACGGCACAGAGGATTGCGGCTAGTCTCATCATGGTGCGACCCCGTTTCCGTTCGTGTTTTCTCAACCCGCGGCGCGGTTTCGAGCGGAATCGTATCGGGCGATCGACAATTCAGGGAGCAACCCCGGATCGCGCAAGCACCCGGACGATCTTTCGTCCTCGCCAACGCACCACACCGGCCCTTCCCATCGACTTGCAGATGGAAAGCGTAGCCTCGGTTGAAAGGGGCCGCCACCGAAATCGCCGAAAATTATAATAATATTTCACATCGGGCTATTCAGACGGACAATCCGGCCTCCCGCCGCGGCGGCATCTTCAGGATCATGCGTCACCAGCAGCACCGGCAGGGTCCGGTCCCGGGCATGGTCGAAGACGAAGCCGCGGAAGCGCTGGCGCAATTCGGCGTCGAGCTTCGAGAAGGGCTCGTCCAGCAGCAGCGCCTCGGGATCCGCCATCAGGGTGCGCAGGCAGGCGATCCGCGCGCGCTGCCCGCCCGAGAGCGTCGCGGGGTCGCGCTCCGCGAACCCTTCCATCCGCGCGTCGGCGAGCGCCGCCTCGACGCGCCGGCGGCGCGTCGACCGGTCAAGACCGGCGGGCAGGCCGAAGGCCAGGTTCTCGCCGACGGAAAGGTGCGGGAACAGCAGATCGTCCTGGAACAGGATACCGACGCGCCGGCGCTCCGGCGGCAGCCCGTCGAGCGGCCGCTCGCCCAGCCGCACCCGTCCCTCGGCCCGGAAGGCCGGCGGCAGCGTGCCGCACAGGTGCGAGAGCAGCGTCGACTTGCCCGAGCCCGAAGGCCCCATCACCGTCACCACCTCGCCCGGCGCGACGGTGAGGCTCAGCGGCGCGAAGAGCGGACGCCCCCCGACCGACAGGCCAACGGCCTCGAGCGTGAGCGGACCCGTCATGGTCTAGAGCCCCTCCCGCATGCCGCGCCGATGGCGGAAGAGCCAGCCGGGCAGCGCGCTCGCCACCAGGAATCCGGCCAGCGGTAGCACCGCCTGCAGCACCGCGAAGACGCCGATCAGCCGCCGGTCGCCACCGCCGGCGCGGGCCACCGCCTCGGTCGTCAGCGTGGTCAGCCGCCCGCCGCCGGCGAAGATTGTCGGCAGGTATTCACCGACGCTGACCGCGAAGCCGACGGCCAGCGCGATCAGCACCGCGCGCGCCAGCATCGGCAGTTTCACCCGCCAGAAGACGCGCGCCGGACCGACGCCGAGGCAGAGCGCGCTGCGCGCATAGCGCGGGTCGAGCTTGCGATAGGGATCGGAGAGCGACAGGAACATATAGGGCAGCACGAAGAGGAGATGCGCCCAGATCAAGGCCCCCCAGGTGCCTTCCAGCCCGACGCTCAACAGCAGCACCTGCGCGCCGAAGAGGAAAGCGACCTGCGGCACGATCAAAGGGGCGTAGATCAGCCACAACGCGCGCACGCCCGGGCGCCGGCCGCTGCGATCCTCCGCCTCCAGGCAGGCCAGCACCAGGGCGAGCGCGATCACTGCCGCCGCCACGCCGACGAGCAGCGTGGTCATCCCCGGCTCCCACGCCTCGCCGCCGTAGCGCGCCCAGTTGCCGAGCGTCCAATTCCCCGGCAGCGCGTCGGGCCAGCGCCAGCGCCGCGCGAAGGACCAGAGCGCCATGCCGAGGAGCGCCAGCAGCCCCACCGCCGCGACGGCCCCGATGCCGCCGCGCGCCGCGACGGCGAAGAGACGCCCGCCGCTGCGCCCGCCGGCCGCCGTCCAGCGCCGGCCGAGGCCGGCGACCAGCCGCTCGCCCGCGACCCAGAGCCCGATCGCCGCGAGCACGACGCCGAGCTGCAGGCAGGAGCCGGCGGCCGCCAGGAACTGGAAGCCGAGATCGGGGTCGTTGGCCCAGCGCATGATGAGGAGCGAGAGCGTCGGATCGGTGCTGCCGGTCAGCAGGATCGCCACGTCGACCACCGAGACCGAGAAGGCGACCACCGCGAAGACCGGCAGGCGGATCTGGCGATAGACCAGCGGCAGCACCGTCTTGAGCCAGGCCGTCGCCCGCGCGTAGCCGAGCGTTCGCGCGACGGCGAGCGTGCGTTCCGCCGGCACCTGGGCGAGCGCGCCGACGGTCATCAGGAAGAGGAACGGCGTCTCCTTCACCACCAGCGCCAGGACCAGGTTGAGACCGTAGGGATCGGGCGACAAGGCGATGTCCGGCGGCACCTGTGCGCCCGTCGCCCAGGGCGAGAGCGCGCGCATCATCCAGCCGCTCGGCGCCAGCAGGAAGGCGAGGCCGATCGCGAAGGCGGCGTGCGGCACCGCCAGAAGCGGCGCGAAGAGCCGCTGCATCACGGCGAAGGCGCGGGTGCCGTGGGCGGCCGCCGCGAAGCCGATGGTGAGCGCGAAGGAGACCCCGGCCGCGGCCAGACCGGTCCACAGGCTGATGCCGACGGCGCCCCACAGCCCGGGATACGCGAGCATCCGCCGCCAGGGGTCGAGCGAGAACCCGTCGCCGCCCAGCGCCGGCAGATAGCCGAAGGCCGGCAGGGCCGCGCCGACGAGCCCGGCCCCGACCGGCCCCAGGAAGAGCAGCAGCGTCAGTGCCGGCGCGAAGCGCAGCAGTCCGCGCCGGCCGGGCGTCGGATCAGCTGCCATACCGGGTGAGCCAGCGCTCCTCGATGCGGGTCATCCAGCTCGGATGCGGCTCCGGCAGGGTCGGGCCGAGTTCATCGGGCGCCAGCGTCGCGGGCCCGCGCGGCAGGTCGTCGAAGAGCGCCCGCTCCTCGGCCGATAGCCTGGAGAGGCTCAACACAGTCTGGTCGCCCCACACCCGCGGATCCTGCTTCTTCGCCTGCGCCTCCGGCGACATCAGGAAGTTCGCGACCACCATGGCCGCGTCCTTGTTGGGCGAGTTGTAGGGGATCGCGACGAAGTGGGTGTTGCCGATCGTCCCCTCGTCGAAGACGAAGGTGCGCACGCTTTCCGGCAGGCGATCCTGCGCGATCAGCGCCGACGCCTCTCCCGGCTGGAAGCTGATCGCGATATCGACCACCGCGTTGTCCAGCATGCGGATCAGCTCGGTCGAGGATTTCGGATAGTCCGCCCCCTCGCGCCACAGCACCGGGTCGAGCCGATCCAGGAACCGCCAGAGCGGCGCCGTCACCGCCTCGAAATTCTCGCCCGCCGGCGCCAACAGCGGGGCCGGATCCTCGGCCACCGCATAGAGCACCTGCTTCAGGAAGGTGGTGCCGATGAAGTCCGGCGGCGCGGGATAGGTGAAGCGGCCGGGATGGGCCTCGGCGAAGGCGAGCAGCTCCTCGATCGATCCCGGCGTGTCGTCCAGGCGCGCGCTGTCGTAGGGGAAGACGATCTTCGCCATGCCCCAGGGTGCCTCGAACCCCTCGGTCGGGACGGTGAAGTCGATCATGGTGGTCGGCTTCTCGTCCGCGTCGATCAGCGCGAAGTTCGGCAGGATCTCGTCGAGCGGGCCGTGCAGCAGGCCCGCATCCTTCATCGCCTTGAAGTTCTCGCCATTGATCCAGATCAGGTCGACGGACCCGTCGGCGTCGCGCCCGGCGCTCTTCTCCGCCAGCACCTTGCGCACCGCCTCGGCCGTGTCGTTCAGCTTCACATGGACGACATCGATGTCGAAGCGCTCCTCGACCCTGTCGGCGACCCAGCGGATATAGCCGTTGGTCGCCTCGCTGCCGCCCCAGGCGTTCCAGTAGACGGTGCCGCCTTGCGCCTCCGCGACGATCTCGGGCCAGGCGCGGTCCTCCGCCTCGGCGCCCGCCGGAGCCGCCAGGCCGCCCAACGCCGCCGCGGCCAGCGTCAGCGCCGCGCAAACCGTGCGCGGGCTTCGCTTCGACAAAATCGCCATCGCTCTCGTCTCTCCCTGTACCTGTTCGCCAAACGCGTGCCCGCCGATTTAGGACCGGGCGCCCCGTCAGGCCAACCGAAACCACCCGGCACGCACGCACTTGTGACCGATTGCGAGCCCATGCTATCAGGCTTCCTTGGGCGGTACGGTGCGATTTTTCGCGGCCGCGCGCCTTGAGGAGCGAACCGGCTAGCGAGACGAATGCATGCGGGCGCAAAGGGCACAGGCGATGCGACGACGATCGACGGTCCATCCGTCGGCGCGCGATCGCGTTGCGCGCCCGTCCCTTGATTTCGCGATCGCCGGCCCCGCCCATCCGTCCGCGCCCCATCAGAGCAGCGGATGAGCGCAAAGAGGACCCCGCCGGCGGCCGCCGTGCCGGAGTCCCCCATCATGCCGCATGACCTGCCGCCGATCGCCTATCGGATCGAGCCGGAAACCCCCGAAGACGTCCCCGCCGCTGAGGCGCTGATCGCCGAGAGCTTCGGCCCCGAACGCAGCAAGCGCACCGTCTACCGCCTGCGCGAGGGGCGGGCGCCGATCCCCGACCTCGCCTTCGTCGCCCGCGCGGAGATGGCGCGGACGGGCGGGGAGGAACTGGTCGCCTCGCTCAATTTCTGGGAGGTCGACGCGGCGGGCCGGCGCCTGCCGCTGCTCGGCCCGCTCGCCGTGCTGGCGGAATTGCGCGGGCGCGGCGTCGGCCGGGCGCTGGTCGGCCACGGGCTGACCGAGACGCGGGCCAAGGGCTGGCCGGCGGTGCTGATCGTCGGCGATCCGGGCTACTACGCGCTCTTCGGCTTCTCCGTGGAACCGGTGGCGGGCCTGGAACTGCCCGGCCCGGTCGGCCCGCTGACCTTCATGGGGCTGGAATTCGTGCCGGGCACGCTGAGCGCCCTCAAGGGACCGGTCGTAGCCGCGTAGCCGGTGCTTGCGAGGCGCGCGCCCGTTTCGTATATGAGGGGCTAGGCGGGCGTAGTTCAGTGGTAGAACGTCAGCTTCCCAAGCTGAATGTCGTCGGTTCGATCCCGATCGCCCGCTCCATCCCCCTCCCCCAGCGATGTCCGGATGCGCGGCGAACCGCTTTCGCCGCCGCGCCTCTTTCCGAACCGTGCGCGAGCCGGTAAAACCCCGCCCGACGGGATGCCGCGCGGCATCGGAACGACGATAGGGGAAGGACGCGCACTCCATGGCTGCCAACAAGACGCTTCTGATGCTGCCGGGCGACGGGATCGGACCGGAGGTCTCGGCCGAGGTCACCAAGGTGATCGACTGGATGGGCAAGCGCCGGGCGGTCACGTTCGACATCGCCGAGGGGCTGGTCGGGGGCGCGGCCTACGACGCCCACGGCGTCGCCATCACCGACGCGGTGATGGAGCAGGCGATGAACACCGACGCCGTGCTGTTCGGCGCGGTCGGCGGCCCGCAATACGACAATCTGGGCTGGGACGTGCGGCCCGAGGCGGGCTTGCTTCGCCTGCGCAAGGAGATGGATCTGTTCGCCAACCTGCGCCCGGCCGTCACCTTCGACGCGCTGTTGGACGCGTCCACGCTGAAGCCGGAGGTGATCCAGGGCCTCGACATCCTGATCGTGCGCGAGCTCACAGCCGGCGTCTATTTCGGCGAGCCGCGCGGCATGCAGGAATGGAACGGTGAGGAGCGCTGCATCGACACCCAGGCCTACACCAAGGCCGAGATCGAGCGCGTGACCGAGGTCGCCTTCGACCTCGCCCGCAAGCGCCGCGGCAAGGTGACCTCGGTCGAGAAGGCCAACGTCATGAAGACCGGCGTCTTCTGGCGCCAGACGGTGACGGCGCTGCACGAGACCGGCGGCTATTCCGACATCGAGCTCGGCCATATGTACGCCGACAACTGCGCCATGCAGCTGGTGCGCAACCCGAAGCAGTTCGACGTGATCGTCACCGACAACCTGTTCGGCGACATGCTCTCCGACTGCGCGGCGATGCTGACGGGCTCGCTCGGCATGCTGCCGTCGGCCTCGCTGGGTGCGGTCGACGCGACCGGCCGGCGCAAGGCGCTCTACGAGCCGGTGCACGGTTCCGCGCCCGACATCGCGGGCGAGGGCAAGGCCAATCCGCTCGCCATGCTGCTCAGCTTCGCGATGGCGCTGCGCTACAGCTTCGATCTGCAGGAAGACGCCGATCTCGTCGAGCAGGCGGTGCAGGACGTGCTCAGCGCGGGCAAGCGCACCGCCGACCTGATGGGCACCGGCGGCGAGGTGCTCTCCACCGCCCAGATGGGCGACGCGGTCTGCGCGGCGCTCGACAAGCGGGCGGCCTGACCGTCATGGCCGCGTCCCGTCGCCTCGGCCTCGGGATCGCGCTCGGCGTCAGTCTGGCGGCCGTCGTGATCTGGTCGGCGATCCGTCCGGCCGACATGTTGGTCTGGTGGATGGAGGCGCTGCCGGCGCTGGTCGCCGCCGCCCTCATCGCCTTCTTCTGGCGACGCTTTCCGTTGAGCGACCTGCTGCTGGTGCTGGTCTGGATCCATGCGGTGATCCTGCTGGTCGGCGCGCACTACACCTATGCCGAGGTGCCGATCGGCGACTGGGCCCGGGACGCCTTCGGCTTCGCGCGCAACCACTACGACCGGCTGGGCCATCTGGCGCAGGGTTTCGTGCCCGCCATCGCGGCGCGCGAATTGCTGCTACGGCTGACACCGAACCGGCCCGGCGGCTGGCTCTTCGCGGTAGTGACGCTGAGCTGCCTGGGCATCTCCGCCCTCTATGAGGTGATCGAATGGCTGGCGGCCGAGCTGGTCGCGGGCGGGGCGGTCGCCTTCGTGGCGGCGCAAGGCGACGTCTGGGACGCGCAGAAGGACATGACGCTCGCCGGGATCGGCGCGATCGCCGCGCAGCTGCTGCTGGCCCGCCTGCACGACCGGCGGATGGCGGCGCTTGATTCCCGGGCGGCCGCTCCCTAAGATCGCCGCCGCGCGCGGAGGGCCGCCAGGGACACGCGCGCATGACCGGCCTTACGAAGGCAGCAGGCCCCTGGCATGACGCGAGTGCGAAAGCGATGGGTTCGAGGGCCGAGCGGTCGTCCATGACGACCCCGACGAAACGGTGGACCGGCGAGACGACGGCCGTCTCGACGGCGAAACGCCGTTAGCCACGCCCCCCGCGCATCCGACGCGCCCGCTCAACCGAAGCAGGGACTGGAAGGAACGGGCCGGGGGACAACCCGGCGCCGCACCTTGTCTGGCAACGGAATGTCCCCATTTCCCTTAGGCCCCAAGCCATATGAGATCCACGCCGTTCCCGGCGCCCTGAACGAGGGCCCGACGGCGCACGAAAGAGGAAGAGGCAAAGATGGGTTACAAAGTCGCCGTCGTCGGCGCGACCGGCAATGTCGGGCGCGAAGTCCTGAAGATCCTGGCCGAGCGGAATTTCCCCGCGGACGAGGTGGTGGCGCTCGCCTCCTCGCGCTCGGTCGGCACCGAGATCAGCTACGGCGAGGACAAGACGGTCAAGGCGCAGGACCTCGCCACCTTCGATTTCACCGGCACGGACATCGTGCTCTCCTCGCCCGGCGCGAAGGTCTCGGCGGAATATTCGCCGAAGGCGGCCGCCGCCGGCGCGCTGGTCGTCGACAACACCTCGCACTGGCGCATGGACCCGGACTGCCCGCTGGTGGTGCCGGAAGTGAACCGCGCCGCGCTGAAGGACTGCCGCAAGAAGGGCATCATCGCGAACCCCAACTGCTCGACCATCCAGATGGTGACGGCCCTGAAGCCGCTGCACGATCTGGCCGGCATCAAGCGCGTGGTGGTCGCGACCTACCAGTCGGTCTCCGGCTCCGGCCGCGACGCGATGGACGAGCTCTTCAACCAGACGCGCGCGGTCTATGTGAACGACCCGATCACCAAGCAGAAGTTCACCAAGCAGATCGCCTTCAACGTCATCCCGCATATCGACGTCTTCATGGATGACGGCTCCACCAAGGAAGAGTGGAAGATGGTGGTCGAGACCAAGAAAATCCTCGACCCGAAGATCAAGGTGAGCGCGACCTGCGTGCGCGTGCCGGTCTTCATCGGCCACGGCGAGGCGGTCAATCTGGAGTTCGAGCGCGAGGTGAGCGAGGCCCAGGCGCGCGAGGCGCTCTCCAACGCGCCGGGCATCGTCGTCTTCGACAAGCGCCAGGACGAAGGCTACGTCACGCCGGAGGAATGTGCCGGCGAGGACGCGGTCTATGTCAGCCGCCTGCGCGAGGACCCGACGGTCGAGAACGGGCTCAGCCTCTGGGTCGTCTCGGACAATCTGCGAAAAGGCGCCGCCCTCAACACCGTCCAGATCGCCGAAGCGCTGATCGAGGACGGCTACGTCAAGGCGAAGTCGGAAGCGGCGGAGTAATCCGCCGCGCCGAGCGTCCTCAGGCGGTACCGGAGGTCGGCGCCTGGTGCGCCGCCCGTCCGGTCGCCTGCAGGGCTTCCTCGATCAGCGTGCGCGTGATCCGCTCCGTCGTCGGCACGGGGGCATGGATCATGCGCGAGCGAATGGCGGTCGCCATCGCCAGCGCCTGCAGCACGTCGCCGTTGCTGGTCTCGCCGATCAGGCCGATATCGCGCTCGACCGCATCCAGGATCGCGGTGACGAGTTGGGTGACCCGCATCGGCGAAACGGTCTCCGGATGCAGCGTGAAATTGATGTCGAATTGCTCGCCGCTCGCCGTGACGGCGCGGTAGGGCATGGTCTTCATGGGGCTCCCATCGCTCAATCCGCCGGGTCGCCGGACTGTGTCCCGCCGCCCATGCGTTTCAGTTGCGCTTCGAATTTCGCGCACGGATCGACATCGTCGACCCGCGGCGTGAACCAGAGATAATCGACGGCCGGCGCGCCGTCCGCGCCGCGCGGGAGATAGGGGGCCGGCGCCGTCTCGCCGCCCTCGACCTCCTGGAAGGCGACGATCGCGACCGCCTCGGCCGCGACCCCGCGCCGGGCGAGATAGTGGGGCACCGCCCAGTCCCGGCGCACATGCCCGGCGCCGGCGATCAGCAGGGCCGCCGCACCGCCATCGGGCGGTGCCGCCTCGATCAGCCGATCGGCCATCCGGGCGTCCTTCAAGCGCTGCGCATCGACCATGGGGCCGAGCCGCGCGCGTTTCGCATAGCCGCAATGGGCGCGCTCGATCAGGTCGAGCAGCCGGTCGCGATCCGCCGCCGGCAGCGGCCGGTCGAGCGCGAGCCTTGCGCGCAGCGCCTCGTCGATACCGTCCAGTCCGCCATGGGCGACGGCCATCAGCCGGTCGCGCAGCGGCCCGCCGGGTACGAGCGCCATGCCCCCGGTGATCGCGGCGGCGAAGACCGGGCGATAGAGCGACCAGTCGGGCCAGCCGCGCGCCTCCCAGTCCAGCGCGGGGCCGAGCGCGTCGAGATCGGCCGCCTCCCCCGGCGCCGGCAGCGCGTCCGCCTGGTCATCGGACAGCATCTCGAAGACCACCGCTTCCGCCCAGGCGGTTTCGCCGAGGGCTTCCAGCAGCTCGGCCTGCAGCAGGTGATGGTCGGGATTGTCGTGGCGCTCGCCCAGCAGCACGTAGCGCCGCTGGCGCAGATCGGCCATCAGATCGGCGCGGTCGACGAAGCGTTCGCTCGCCGCATCGTAGATCCGCCCGACGAGCGGGTGGTCGGCCAGCATCCCGCTCGCCCAACCCTGCGTCGGGATGGCGGCTTCCTCCGCATGGGCGGCCGGCGCGCCGAAGAGCAGCGCGGCCGCGAGGGCCAGGAACCGGGCGCGGCGTCTCACGCGCCGGGGGAACGCTTGGGAGAGGCTTTCTTGGCCGCGCCCTTCTTGGTCGAGGCCTTGGCCCGCCGGGCGCCGGTCTTCTTGGCGGGCGCGGCCTTGCCCCCTTTCAGCGCCTTCTCGAGCTCGGCCACGCGTTTCTCCAGCGCCTCCTGCTCGAGGCGCGCCTTGGCGGCGACCTCCTTCACCGCCTCGAACTCGTCGCGGGTCACGAGGTCCATCTCGGCCAGCACGCGTTCCAGGCGCTGCTTGATCATCCCCTCGATCTCGTGCCGCACGCCGGAGAGCGTGCCGGCCGCGCCGTTCGCGACGCGCGCGAGATCGTCGAACAGTCTGCCTTTGGTCTGCATCGGGTGGCCCGCCTTCCTTCGCGAATGAAATCCACTCCCGCACGATATAGAGGGAGGGCCCGACCACGCAACGGCGCGGGGGGTCGCACCGCCTCTTCCGAAGCCGCTCGTCTTGCGGCTGAACGGCACGGCGCGTATGAACGAACCGGAACGAGCGAGACAAGCGGGAGAGCGACCCCATGCTGCTGGTGACCGGAGGCGCGGGCTTCATCGGATCCAACCTTGTCGCCGCGCTTGGCGAGCGCGGCCTGGGTCCGATCGCCGTTGCCGACCATTTCGGCGACGGCGCCAAATGGCGCAACCTGGCGAAACATCCGGTGGTCGCGATCGTGCCGCCGGAAGAGCTGATCGAATGGCTGGAGGAAAACGGCTCCTCCGTCTCCTGCATCTTCCACATGGGGGCCAGCAGCTCGACCGTGGAAGGCGACGTCGACTTCATCCTGGAGAACAATTTCACGCTCTCCATGAAACTCTGGTACTGGTGCGCGGAGAATGACGTGCGCCTGATCTACGCCTCCTCTGCGGCAACCTACGGCGACGGACAGCTCGGTTTCGAGGACGACAACGATCCGACGGCGCTCTCCGCGCTGCGCCCGCTCAACCCCTATGGCTGGTCGAAGCAGCTGTTCGACGCGAACGCGGTGCGCCTCGCCGAGGAAGGCGCCGCGCCGCCGCAATGGGCCGGCCTCAAGTTCTTCAACGTCTACGGGCCGAACGAATACCATAAGGGCGGCCAGCGCTCCGTCGCCCACCAGCTGTTCGAGCAGATCCGCGACCAGGGCCGCGTGCGGCTCTTCAAGTCGCACCATCCGGACTATCCGGACGGCGGGCAGATGCGCGACTTCGTCTGGATTGGGGACTGCGTCGACGCGATGCTGTTCCTGCATGACAATGCGGGCGTCAGCGGCGTCTTCAACTGCGGCAGCGGCACCGCGCGCAGCTTCAAGGATCTGGCCGAAGCCGCCTTCGCCGCGATGGAGACGGAGCCGGCCATCGACTATATCGACATGCCGGAGGGAATTCGCCGCCACTATCAGTATTTCACGGAAGCGAAGATGGACCGGCTGCGCGAGGCGGGGTTCGACCGGTCGGCGACCTCGCTGGAGGACGGCGTCGCCGCCTATCTGCGCGGCTATCTGATGACCGACGACCCCTACCGCTGACGGGCCGCGATGGACGGGTTCTATATCCACGATCTCGACCCGATCGCGATCGAGCTCGGCCCGGTCGCGATCCGCTGGTACGCGCTCGCCTATATCGCGGGGCTGCTGATCGCGTGGCGCTGGGGCATGCGGCTCGCGACGCGCAGTCCCTATCCCATCGAGCCCGTCCATATCGACCGATTCCTCACCTGGGCGATCGTCGCGGTGATCCTGGGCGGCCGCCTCGGCCAGGTGATCTTCTACGATCCCGTACGGTACTTCTCGGACCCGATCCAGATCCTGAAGGTTTGGGAAGGTGGCATGGCCTTCCATGGCGGGCTGCTGGGCGTGCTGGTCGCGATGATGATTTTCGTCCGCATCAACAAGCTGCCGCTCTTCTCCTTGACCGACATCGTGTGCACGACGGCGCCGATCGGCATTTTCCTCGGCCGCGTCGCGAACTTCATCAACGGCGAGCATTGGGGCCGCCCGACGGACGTGCCCTGGGCGGTGATCTTCCCCTATGGCGGCATGGACGTGCCGCGCCATCCGAGCCAGCTCTACGAGGCCGGGCTCGAAGGGATCGGCGTCTTCCTCCTGGTGCTGGTCGGGTTGAAGGCGCTGGGCGGGCTGAACCGGCCGGGGCTGATGTCCGGGCTGTTCTTGCTGGGCTACGCGCTCGCGCGCACGATCGGCGAATTGTTCCGGGCGCCCGAGGTGCCGATCGGCGATCTGCCCGCCTGGATCACCTACGGCCAGATCCTGTCGCTGCCGATGCTGCTGGGCGGGATCTATCTGGTGCATCGCGCGCTGAGGCGCCCGCCCCTTCCCACCGCCAGCCGGGCCGATGGCTGACGGAGAAACGCCGCTCGCGGGCCTCCTGAAGCGGCGCATCGCGCTCGACGGGCCGATCACGATAGCCGACTTCATGGCCCTCGCCCTCGGCCATCCGCGGCACGGCTACTACATGACCCGCGACCCGTTGGGCCTCGCCGGCGACTTCACCACCGCACCGGAGGTGAGCCAGATGATGGGCGAGCTCGTCGGGCTGTGGCTGGCGGAGGTCTGGCGCCAGATGGGCGCACCCGATCCAGTGCGCCTGGTCGAGTTCGGGCCCGGGCGCGGCACGCTGATGGCCGATGCGTTGCGCGCGGCCAAGATGATGCCCGGCTTCCGCGAGGCGCTGCGCGTCACCCTCATCGAGACCAGCCCCGCCCTGCAGGCGGCCCAGCGCCGGATGCTGGCGGACGAGACCGTCCCGATCGACTGGGCCGAAGGCCTCGCCGAGCTGCCGGCGGAGGAGACGCCGCTGCTCGCCATCGGCAACGAGCTTTTCGACGCCCTGCCGATTCGCCAGCTGCAGCGCACCGAGGATGGCTGGCGCGAGCGGCTGGTCGCCGTCGAGCCCGAGACCGACCGCCTCGCCTTCGCGCTCGCCCCCGGGCCCGGTCCGGCGGAGGCGCTGCTGCCGCCGGCGGTCCGGGAGAATGCCGGAACCGGGTCGGTCGCCGAGGTCGCGCCCGCCGCCTGGGCGATCGCCCGCGATTTGGGCGAGCGGCTGGCGGCGCGCGGCGGCGCCGCCCTCTTCATCGACTACGGCCACGAAGCCAGCGCCGCCGGCGACACGCTGCAGGCGGTGCGCGCGCACGAGTATTGCGACCCGCTCGCCCATATTGGGGAAGCCGACGTGACGGCGCATGTCGATTTCGAGCAGCTGGCCCGCGCCTTCGCGGAGGCCGGCTGCCGCACTGCGCCTCTTTCGACCCAGGGCGCCTTCCTAACGGTACTCGGCATCCATCAAAGGGCGCACAGGCTGGCCATGACAGGCGATACGGACGTCATCGAAGCCGCGCGCGACCGGTTGATCGGCGATAGCTTGAACGCAAATGGGGGAATGGGCACTCTCTTCAAGGTGCTGGGCGTCGCCGCGCCCGGTACGCCGCCCCTGCCCGGACTGGAAGGCTGATGGAACGGTCCCGAATGATGGACGCCACCCCCGACACGAATGCGGACAGGCTCGACTGGCTGGAATCGCCCGTGCTGGCGGATCCGGCGATCCGGCACGCCTTCTTTACCCGGCGCGGCGGGGCCTCGACCGGGCTCTATACCGGCCTCAATGTCGGCTTCGGCTCGGACGACGCGCGCGACGCGGTGGCCGAGAACCGGCGGCGCGCCATGGCCGCGCTGGCGGGCGACGCGGCGACCCCGCTCGTCACCGTCCACCAGGTGCACGGAGCCGATGTGGTGCCGGTGGCGACCCCTTGGCCGCGCGAGGAGAACCCGAAGGCCGACGGACTCGTCACCGACCGTCCCGGCATCGCGCTCGGCATCCTGACCGCCGACTGCACGCCGATCCTCTTCGCCGACACGGAGGCCGGCGTGATCGGTGCCGCGCACAGCGGCTGGAAGGGGGCAGTCGCCGGCATCGGGGCCGCGACGGTGGCGGCGATGGAGCGCCTCGGCGCCGAACGCGCGCGCATCCGCGCCGCCATCGGCCCGACCATCAACCAGCGGAGCTACGAGGTGGGCCCGGAATTCTTCGCCCGCTTCGAGGCCGAGCATCCCGAGAGCACGCGCTTCTTCACCCCCGCCCCCACCGAGGGGAAGCACTTCTTCGACCTGCCCGGCTTCGTGCTGGCGCATCTGGAGAGCCTCGGCCTCGCCGCCGTCGACGGCGCCCAGGCCGAGGACACCTGCGCCGACACCGCGCGCTACTACAGCTACCGCCGCGCCACCAAACGCGGCGAGCCGGACTACGGACGGCAGCTCTCGGCGGTGATGCTGGCGAATTAGCGCACGCCATGACGCCCCGCGTGCTGACGAAAGTCAGGGTGCGCGCGTCAGAGGCTTGCGAGCCGAACCCGCCGCCCGTACCGTCCGCTGGCATCGATTGCTCAAGGGGACGGCGGGCCATGGCCATTCATTTCACCGAAGAGGAACTCGCCGAGCGCCGGGCGAAGGTCTGCAAGGCATTGCAGGCCGACGGTCTCGACGGGCTGCTGATCTTCCGGCAGGAGTCGATGTACTACCTGACCGGCTACGACACCTTCGGCTTCGTCTATTTCCAGTGCCTCTATCTCGGCGCCGACGGGGACATGTTCCTGATGACCCGCGCGCCGGACCTGCGCCAGGCGCAGCACACCTCGGTGATCGAGGAAATCCACATCTGGGTCGATCGCGAGGGGGTGAACCCCGCGCGCGAGCTGCGCGACCTGCTGCATCAGCGCCGGCTTTCCGGCAAGAAGCTGGGGGTGGAATGGGAGAGCTACGGGCTGACCGCCGCCAACGGCCGGAAGCTCGAGCACGCGCTCGACGGTTTCTGCGATCTGGTCGACGCCTCGACGCTGGTGAGCCGCCTGCGCCTGGTGAAAAGCCCGGCGGAGATCGCCTATGTGCGGCGCGCCGCCGAGCTCGCCGATGACGCCTACGACCGGGCGATCGAACTGACGCAGGCCGGTGCGGACGAGGGCAAGATCCTGGCCGCCATGCAGGGTGCCGTCTTCGAGGGCGGCGGCGACTATGCCGGCAACGAGTTCATCATCGGCTCAGGCCGCGACGCGCTGCTGTGCCGCTACAAGTCGGGGCGCCGCAATCTCGATGCGCAGGACCAGCTGACGCTGGAATGGGCCGGGGTCTATCGCCACTACCATGCGGCCATGATGAACACCTTCCTGGTGGGCGAGGCCTCCGAGCGCCACCGGCAGCTGCACGCCGCTGCCAAGGAGGCGATCGAGGAATGCGAGGCGCAGCTCAGGCCCGGCGCCACCATGCACGACGTCTTCATGGCGCATGCCCGCGTGCTCGACGCGCACGGGCTGCAGGCGCACCGGATGAACGCCTGCGGCTACGCCATGGGCACCTGCTTCGCGCCCAACTGGATGGACTGGCCGATGTTCTACGAGGGCAATCCGGTCGAGCTGAAGCCGGGCATGACCTTCTTCATCCACATCATCATCGCCAATTCCGACGAAGGGCTGGGCATGACGCTCGGCCGCAGTTCGCTCGTCGGTGAGAGCGGGCCGGAGGTGCTCTCCCAGCGACCGCTCGACCTCGTCGTGCGCTGAGGCGAGCGGAGGGACGAAACGCGCCATGCCCTGGCTGATCCAGATGACGGCGGTCTTCCTGCTGCTCGCGATGGTGGGGTGCTTCGCATTCTAGGCGATGATCGGACCAGCCCGCCTTCTCCTGATCCTCGCACTTCTGCTGTCCGCCTGCGGGCCGGTGCCGGCGCCTTTCAAGCAGCCGCCCCAGGCGAAGGCCGAGAACCCGCTGCTGGCCCTGCCGGAAAGCGCGGGCGTGACCGTCGCGCCGCCCGCCGAGGGGCCGAGCGCTCTCACCGGCCCCTTGGCCGAGCGCACGGCGGAACGGCTGCGCTGGGCGGGCGTGCCGGCGAGCACGGGGCCCGCGCTGACCGGCGGCTATCTGCTGGAGGGTGAGGCCGGCTGGGCCGACGACATGGCCCGCGTCGCCTGGCGCCTGACCGACCGGCGCGGGACCATCGTCGCCGAACCCGCCGCGGAAGCCCCCGCCAGCCGCGCCGACTTCGAGGCGGGCACGGACGCGCTGATCGCCCCGCTGGCCGAGGCGAGCGCGGCCGCGGTCGCCGACGCGCTGCGCCCGCCCGCCCTGCGCCGGGCCGAGGCCGGAGCGGCGGTCGCAGAGGCGCCGCGGACCGTCTACCTGCTGGGCGTGGACGGCCCCGCCGAGGCGCCGGCGGCGGAGCTCGCCCGCGCGCTTTCGGCGCTGCTCGACGAACTGCAGGTTCCCCGGGCCGAACGCGCGGAGGAGGCCGGGCTGCTGATCCAGGGCAGTCTCGCCGCGGCGGCCAGTGGGGCGGACGGCGGAGCGGCGGCGGAAAGCGCGCTCGCGATCGACTGGTACCTGATGGATCCGGAGGGGGCCGTGATCGGCACCCTGAACCAGCGCAACAGCCTGACCGGCGATCCGCTCGCCGATGGGTTCGGCCCGGCCGCCTACGACATCGCCTATCCGGTGGCCGAGGCGATCCGAGACGCCCTCGGCCGGCCCCGACGATAGCGTGGTCGACGCCCCGGCGTTTACACCCCCGACCCGCCTTGATATATGACGGGCGCCGTCGGGGCGGCCCGGCCACGCGGGGGGAGCGTGGCCGACCGATCGGTCCCCGGTGGCGGCGTTTGCGCGGCCTGCTGGGCGGCCGCCAGATGCCCGAGCCCGTCCGAGTGACGCCGCCTTGGGGAACCGCAACGCATGAAAATTCTTGCTGGGAATTCCAACCGGCCGCTGGCCGAGGCCATTTCCGCGTACCTGAACGTCCCGCTGACGAAGGCGTCGATCCGGCGCTTCTCCGACATGGAGATCTTCGTCGAGATCCTGGAGAATGTCCGGGGTGAGGATGTCTTCGTCATGCAGTCGACGAACTTCCCGGCCAACGACAATCTGATGGAACTCCTGGTGATGATCGACGCGCTGCGCCGCGGCTCGGCGCGGCGGATCACCGCGGTCATCCCCTATTACGGCTACGCGCGCCAGGACCGGAAGACCGGCCCGCGCACGCCGATCTCGGCCAAGCTGGTCGCCAACCTGATCGAGAAGGCCGGCGCCAACCGCGTGCTGACGATCGACCTGCATGCCGGCCAGATCCAGGGCTTCTTCGAGGTGCCGACGGACAATCTCTTCGCGCTGCCCGTGCTCCACCAGGATCTGGAGGAGAGCATGAACGGCGACGAGGAGATGTTGGTCGTCTCGCCCGACGTCGGCGGCGTCGTGCGCGCCCGCGCGCTCGCCAAGCGCCTGGAGTGCGATCTGGCGATCATCGACAAGCGGCGCGAGAAGGCCGGCCAGTCGGAGGTGATGAACATCATCGGCGAGCCGGACGGCCGGCGCTGCGTGCTGATCGACGATATCGTCGACAGCGCGGGCACGCTGTGCAACGCGGCCCAGGCGCTGATCGACAACGGCGCCTCCTCGGTCTCGGCCTATGTCACGCACGGCGTGCTGTCGGGCGGCGCCGTCGCGCGCGTCTCCGCCTCGCCGCTCGATTCGCTGGTGATCACGGATTCGATCATGGCGACGGAGGCGGTGCGCGTCTCCCAGACCGTGCGGCAGGTCTCGATCGCCCCGCTGCTGGCGGAGGCGATCCGGCGGATTTCCGAAGAAAAATCGGTTTCCAGCCTGTTCGATTGAGTGTAAAAGACCGCCGCTTTCGCAGCATGGGCCGCCGCAAGGCGGGCGAACGAGGCCGCCTCGAAGATCGAGGCGCGGCCCGTTTTCCTGCTGGCGGTCGCGGGCTCGCGGAAGTCCGACGCCGACACCCCTGGAGGTCGGGTCGGGATCATGACGCCAAAGAGCGATAGGAGCATTGGCAATGTCTGAGCAATCTGTTCTTCCCGCCGAGAAGCGGGAGCGGGCTGGCAAGGGGGCGGCTCGCGCGGTTCGTCGGGCGGGGATGGTTCCCTGCGTCGTCTATGGCGACCGCAAAGACCCCCAGATGATCTCCATCGAGCCGCGCCACCTGATGCGCGAATTGATGGGCGGTCACTTCTACAACACCGTCTACGAGCTTCAGGTCGAGGGCGGCGCGAAGGAACGCGCGCTTCCCCGTGACATGCAGCTTCACCCGGTGACCGACCTGCCGCTGCATGTGGATTTCCTGCGCGTCAGCAAGACGACCAAGATCAACGTCAACGTCCCGGTCGTCTTCGTGAACGAGGAGGAGAGCCCGGGCCTCGAGGCAGGCGGCACCCTCTCCGTCGTGCGCTACGAGATCGAACTCTACTGCGCGGCCGACGACATCCCCGAGCAGATCGAGTGCGACCTCACCGGCCGAGAGATGGGCGACACGGTCCACATCTCCGACCTGAAACTGCCGGAGGGCGTGATCTCGGCGATCACCGACCGCGACCCGGTCGTCGCCAACATCGACGCGCCGCGCGCCGAGGAGGAACTCGAGGAGATCGAGGCCGAGGATCAGGAGGCCGGCGAGGAGTTCGGCGCCGAGTCCGAGGAAGCCGAGGGCGAAGCCGCCGAGGGCGACTCCGAGGAGAGCGACGAGGGCGGCTCAGAGGACGAGTCCAAGGAGTAACGCTTTCGCGGCCCGTTCTGGGCCCGCAAGGGGAGCCGGTTTCATGCGCCTTCTCGTCGGACTCGGCAATCCGGGCCCGAAATATGAGGGCCATCGGCACAATATCGGATTCATGGCGGCGGATCGGCTGGTCCGCCGTCATGATTTCGGCCCCTGGCGCGCCCGTTTCCAGGCCCAGACGGCGGACGGCACCATCGGCGGCGCGAAACTGCTGCTGTTGAAGCCGACCACCTTCATGAACGAGTCCGGCCGTGCCGTCGGCGAGGCCTGCCGTTTCTTCAAGATCGCGCCGGAAGAGGTGCTGGTCATCTATGACGAGCTCGACCTCGCGCTCGGCAAGCTGCGTGTGAAGCAGGATGGCGGGCATGGCGGGCATAACGGCCTGAAGTCGATCGACGCCCATATCGGCAAGAGCTATTGGCGCCTGCGCCTCGGCATCGGCCATCCCGGCGCCAAGGAGAAGGTGATCGGCCACGTGCTGGGCGATTTCGGCAAGGACGAACAGCCGGTCGTGGACCGCGTGCTGGAAGCGGTCGCCCACCACATGCCGCTGCTGGCGAACGGCAACAGCAACGATTTCATGTCGAAGGCCTCGCAGGATATCGGCCCGGCGCGGCCTACCAAGGCGGACCGGACCCCCGATCCGGCACCGGGCGCCGACGACAGCATCGAAACCAAGGGCAAGAGCGCGGCCGAGCGGCTGCTGGAGGATCGCGCCCGCGAGCAGACGCCGGACGGCGGCCTCGCCGGGCGCCTCAAGACGCTCTTCAAGAAGGACTGAGACGACACCATGGGTTTCAATCTCGGCATCGTGGGCCTGCCCAACGTCGGCAAATCGACGCTCTTCAACGCGCTGACGGAGACGCAGGCCGCCCAGGCCGCCAACTTCCCCTTTTGCACGATCGAGCCCAATACCGGCCGCGTCGCCGTGCCGGACGAGCGGCTGGAGAAGCTGGCCGCGCTCGCCAAGTCCGCCAAGGTGATCCCGACGCAGCTCGAGTTCGTGGATATCGCGGGCCTGGTGAAGGGCGCCAGCAAGGGCGAAGGCCTCGGCAACCAGTTCCTCGCCAACATCCGCGAGGTGCACGCGATCTGTCACGTGCTGCGCTGCTTCGACACCGGCGACATCACCCATGTCGAGGGCTCCGTCGATCCGATCCGCGATGCCGAGACGGTCGAGACCGAGTTGATGCTGGCCGATCTGGAGAGCCTGGAACGCCGCATCGTGCCCTTGGAGAAGAAGGCGAAGTCCGGCGAGAAGGAGGCCCAGGCCGAGGTCGCGGTGATGCAGAAGGCGCTCGATTTGCTGCGCGACGGCAAGCCCGCGCGGCTCGCCGAGCTCTCGGCCGAGGAGATGCCGACCTTCAAGCGCCTCACCCTGCTGACGGCGAAGCCCATCCTTTATATCTGCAATGTCGAGGAGGAAGCGGCGGCCGAGGGCAATCAGCATTCGGCCCGCGTCTTCGAGCGCGCCGAGGCGGAAGGCGCGCAGGCCGTCGTCATCTCGGCGGCGATCGAATCCGAGGTGGCGCAGCTCGACGATCCGGCCGACAAGGCGGAATTCCTGGAGAGCATGGGGCTGGAGGAGACCGGCCTCTCCAAGGTCATCAAGGCGGGCTATCGCCTGTTGGACCAGATCACCTTCTTCACCGCCGGGCCGAAGGAGGCGCGCGCCTGGACCGTGCGCCGCGGCGCCAAGGCACCGGAGGCCGCCGGCGTGATCCACACCGACTTCACCCGCGGCTTCATCGCGGCCGAGACCATCTCCTACGAGGACTACGTCGCGTGCGGCGGCGAGGCGGGCGCGAAGGATACCGGCAAGATGCGCCTCGAGGGCCGCGACTACGTGGTGCGCGACGGCGACGTCTTCCATTTCCGCTTCAACGTCTAGCCATCCCCCAATCCGGCATCTGACCGATCCCGTCGGATTGGTCCTTCAAGATGCGGCATTCGCTGTTATAGTCATTCAATGATGATTGACAGCAACCCCGTAAGGCGCACCTGACATGCCGGACGCCTCGGCAGCCGAAAGCCTGGGCGGGCACGCCCGCGCCATCGTGATCGGCGCGGGCATCGGCGGGCTGGCCGCCGCGATCCGGCTGGGCGCGCGCGGCTATCGCGTCACCGTCCTGGAGAAGCTCGACAAGCCGGGCGGCCGCGCCTATGTGCGCGAGCAGGACGGCTTCCGCTTCGATTGCGGGCCCACCATCGTCACCGTCCCTTATCTCTTCGAGGAGCTTTGGACGCTGTGCGGCCGGCGCATGGCGGACGACGTGACGCTGGTGCCGATGGACCCGTTCTATCGCATCCGCTTCGACGACGGCGCGGTCTTCACCTATAGCGGCGATCCCGAGAAGCTCAGAGCCGAGGTCGCGCGCTTCAATCCCGACGACGTCGACGGTTTCGACCGCTTCATGGCGGTCAGCGCGCGGATCTACCGGACCGCCTTCGAGGAACTGGCCGACCGGCCCTTCCACGACATCCTCTTCACCGCCGGACGGCTTTTGGAGATGGTCCGGCTCGGCGGACATAAGACCGTTTTCGGCACCGTCAGCCGCTATTTCAAGCACCCGCAGCTGCGCACCGCCTTCAGCTTCCATCCGCTCCTGATCGGCGGCAATCCGATGACGACGACGGCCTACTACTGCCTGATCGCCCATCTGGAGCGCCAGCACGGGGTGCATTACGCGATGGGCGGCACCGGATCGCTGGTCAACGGCATGGCGGGGCTGATCGAGGGCCAGGGCGGCCGCATCCGCTACGGTTGCGAGGTGGAGGAGATCCTGGTCGAGCACGGCGCCGCCGCCGGCGTGCGCCTCGCCGACGGGGAGCGGCTGGATGCCGAGATCACCGTCTCCAACGCCGATTCCGCCTGGACCTATTCCAGACTGCTGGCGCGGCAGCCGCGCCGGCGGTGGAGCGACGCGAAGCTGAAGCGCGCGAGCTATTCGATGGGACTCTTCGTCTGGTATTTCGGCACCGACCGCCGGTTCGAGGAGGTCGGCCATCACACGATGGTGCTGGGCCCGCGCTACGAGGAACTGCTGCGCGACATCTTCGAGCGCCACAAACTGGCCGAGGACTGCTCGCTCTATCTCCACCGGCCGACGGCGACCGATCCGGACCTGGCACCCGAGGGGTGCGATGCCTTCTACGTCCTCTCCCCCGTGCCCAATTTGAGAAGCGGCACCGATTGGGCGGTCGAGGGTGAGCGCTACCGCGCGATGGTCCAGCGCCGGCTGGAGGAGACGGTGCTGCCGGGCCTCGGCGACGCGCTCGTCACCTCCTCCATCATGACGCCGCAGGATTTCCGCGACCGGCTGCTGTCGGTCGAGGGGGCGGCCTTCTCGCTCGAGCCGAAACTGTTCCAGAGCGCCTGGTTCCGGCCGCACAACCTCTCCGAGGAGGTAGAAAACCTCTATCTCGTCGGCGCCGGCTGCCATCCCGGCGCCGGGATGCCGGGGGTCCTGTCGTCGGCGCGCATCCTCGACCGGCTGGTGCCGGACGCCGCGGAGGTCGCGCGCCTTGTTTGAGCAGACGACGCCGCGCGGCCCCTATTGGGGCAATTTCGCCTCGCCCGCCGACCGGCGCGCCTGCCGGGCGCTGATCCGCCACGGTTCGCGCAGCTTCTTCACCGCCTCGCTTCTGCTGCCGAAAGCGGTGCGGGAGCCGGCCTACGCCTTCTACGCCTTCTGCCGGCTGGCCGACGACGTGATCGATCTGGAGGCGCAGCACGCGGGCGCGGTCGACAGCCTGCGCCAACGACTCGACGGCATCTATGGCGGACGGCCCGAGGATATCCCGGCGGACCGGGCACTGGCCGACGTGGTGCGCCGTTTCGACGTGCCGCGCGACCTGCTCGACGCGCTGATGGAGGGCTTCGCCTGGGACCGCGCCGGCCGGCGCTTCCGGACGCTGGCGGAGGTCTACGAGTATTCCGCGCGGGTCGCCGGCTCCGTCGGGGCGGTGATGACGCTGCTGATGGGCGTCCGCCGGGCCGAGACGCTCGCCCGGGCCTGCGACCTGGGGGTCGCGATGCAGCTCACCAACATCGCGCGCGACGTGGGCGAGGACGCGCGTGCCGGCCGGCTCTACCTGCCGACCGACTGGCTGGCGGATGCGGGGATCGACCCGGACGCCTTCCTGGCGGCGCCGGCGCACAGCCCGGCGCTCGGCCATGTGGTGGCGAAGCTGCTCAACGCGGCGGGCGATCTCTACCGCCGCGCCGAACCCGGAATCGCCGACCTGCCCGCCAACTGCCGTCCGGCGATCCAGGCGGCCCGGCTGATCTATGCCGAGATCGGGGCGGAGATCGCACTCGCCCATTTCGATTCCGTGGGCCGCCGCGCGGTCGTGCCGAAGCGGCGCAAGCTGGCGCTGGCCGCGCGCGCCGCCGCCCTCGGCGGCAAGGCGGAGGCGGAGGCACCCGCCCCGGCGCTCGCCGAGACGCAGTTCCTGGTGCAGGCCGCGGCGAAAGACGCCCATCCCCCCCTGGTCGCCGACGGCTTCGAAGCTAAATTCGCCTTCATGGTGGATCTCTTCGCACGTCTCGAGGCGCGCCAGCGCAGGCCCGCGCCGATACCGGTCCCGGACAGCCCGCCCGCGGGGGGTTGAGCACGATGTCGCTCACCTGGGCGCTGGCGGTCTTCCTGCTGGCCAATTTCGCGGCCGCGCTCTCCGGCGGCTACTTCAGGCCCGGCGCCTGGTACGAAGGGCTGCGCAAGCCGCGCTGGCAGCCGCCCGACTGGGCCTTTCCGGTGGTGTGGAGCGTGCTCTACGTCCTCAACGCCTATGCCGGCTGGCGGGTGTGGGAATCCGCCGGGCCGGGCGAAGCCTTCGTGCCGATGGCGGTCTACGGCCTGCAGCTCGTCCTCAACGCCGGTTGGTCGGCGATCTTCTTCGGGCTGCATCGCATGGGGCTCGCGATGGTCGAAGTGCTGCTGCTCTGGCTCTCGATCCTGGGCTGCATGATCGCCTTCCACCCGCTGGACGCGCTCGCCGCCTGGTTGCTGCTGCCCTATCTCGCCTGGGTCACGGTGGCATCCTGCCTCAACTGGACGGTCTGGCGGATGAACCGCCAGCCGGCTTGAGAGCGGCGCGCCGGATGGATTCAACCACCCTCATCCTGATCGAAGCCGGATTGATCTTCGGCGGCGTGATCGGCTTCGGCGTCTGGCAGATCCTGTCGCTTCGCCGCGAGAAGAAGCGCGACGCGGAGAAGAACGGGCCGGCCGGACGCAACCGCTTCCGCGACTGAGCCCCTACCCCCGCCGCGGCATGCGGAAGGGCAGCATCAGCTGGACGAGGCGATTGTCGAAGCGGGTGAGCGACAGGCTCTCATGCATCGCGACGACATCCTCGCCCAATAGCCGCGTTTCGATCAGGGAGCGGGTGTAGAAAGGCGCGTCGGTCAAGGTGTTGAGGATCCGGGGACGATGCCCGGCTTCGGAACGGGTCTCCCGCGCGACGCCCCAGAAGCCCCGGCGCATCGCCGCGCGCGGCGGCGCTTCGAAGGAGCCCACCTGCCCCTTGGCGTCGACGGCGAGCGCGAGCGGCTGCGCCTTCCCGTCCCGCATCGCCGGATCGTAGAGCAGCGCCGCCCCGCCGTCCGACAGTGGCGCGCGCGACCAGTCCCAGCCGAGGAAGCGCCGTTCCAACGGCTCCAACCCCCAATTGCAGTCGGTGTAGCCGTGTCCTTGCCAGCGGAGCTCCGGCGCCTCGAAATCGGCCTCCACCCGCGCGACCGGCGCGATCGGCCACCAGGCGTGCCGCTCGCCCGTCTCCAGCGCGAACGCGCGGCCGGTCACCGACGCCGGATGCAGGCGGATTCGGCCCTTGAGCCGCCGCGGGAACGGCACCGCGATCTCGTCGATCGCCGCCTCCAGCACCGTCCCTTCCCAACGCAGATGGCTGGGGCCGACGGCGAAGCGGGCGGCGTCGCGGGCAAGCGACCGACTGCCCCGTTCCGTCATCGCCCAACGGCCCTTGGGGCCATAGAGCGCGACGTTGATCGCGACATGCTCTTCCGCCGCCGCGGTGCCGCCGCCGCGACGCCGCGCGGCCGCGTAGTAGGGCGAGAAGACGCTGCCGACGAATGCGATCAGGGTCAGGCCGTAGCGCCCGTCGTCGCTTACCGCGTCGAGATACCACCAGACATAGCCGCCGTCCGGGACCGGCCGGTCGAAGCGCGGTCCTGAACCAGGCTCTCCGCCGCAAGCCGCCCGGAGAGCGCCGCCATCGGCACCCCCGGGCCGGGATGCACGCTGCCGCCCGCCAGATAGAGGCCCGGCAGCTTCGTGCGCACCCCCGGGCGCTGGAAGCTCGCCTGCCAGCCGTGGCTCGCCCGGCCGTAGAGCGCCCCGCCGGTCGCCGGGAACAGCGCCTCGAACGTCGCCGGCCCCGCCCGCGCCGTCGCTTCCGGCGCCAGCGTCAGGCCGCAGCGGGCGAGCAGGTTCATCGTCGTCGCTTCGCATCGTTCGATCTCCGCTTGCGGGGGGCCGCCGCTGTCGCCATTGGGCGGCGCGTTCACCAGCACCAGCAGCCGCTCCGCCCCCTCCGGCACCGCATCGCCCGGGTCGCCCCGGTCCTGGGCACAGACATAGACCGTCGGCTCGCCCGGCAGCCGGCGCGCAGCCAGGATCTCCTCGAACTCGCGCGCATAGTCGGAGGAGAAGAAGACATTGTGCCGGATCAGCGGGAAGCCGTCCGTCCGCGCTTCCGTCAGGAAGGTCAGCGCGGAAAGCGAGCGTTCGGCAGGCGCCACCGTCGGCGCCGCCGCCGCGGCCGCCCGCCCGAAAAGCCCGCTGCCGAGCGCGCTGCAATCGGCGTTCGCGATGACGGCCTCGGCCGCGACCTCCTCGCCGTCCACCGTCCACACGCCGCTGACCCGATCGCCCGTCGTCAGGATTTCAGCGACCGGCGTATCGTAGCGCACGGTCCCGCCCCGGGCCTCGATCCGATCCGCCAGAACCTGCGCCAGCCGGTGCATGCCGCCCTCGACGTACCAGACCCCCGCCTGCTCGACATGGGCGACCAGCATCAGCGTCGCCGGCGCGGCAAAGGGCGAGGCGCCGACATAGGTCGTGTAGCGCCCGAAGAGCTGGCGCAGCCGCGGGTCCTTGAAGTATCGCCCGAGCGTCTTCCATAGCGTCGAGAAGGGCCGCGTCCGACCGAGCCGGCCGAGCCCGCCCGGACCGGCCCGGCGGATCAGCGCGCCCATGCTGGGCTCGGCCGCGCGGATGAAGGAGGGCTCCAGCGTCTCGAACATCTCGCGCGCATCTGAACAAAATCGGCGATAGCCGCGCGCCTCCTCGGCGCCGGCGAATTGGCCGATCGCGTCGGCCGAGCGCTCGATGTCGGTGAAGAGGTCGAGGCGCCCGCCGCCCGCCTCGGGGAGCCAGGCGTGACGGGCGAGCGTCTCCGCCGGCCTCAGCGTCAGGTGATCCTCCAGCCGCTCGCCCAGCCCCTCGAACAGCTCGTCGAAGACCCAGCGCATGGTGAAGACGGTCGGGCCCGCATCGATCGGCCGACCGCCGGGCGCCACCCGGCGCATCTTGCCGCCGGGGGCGGCGGCGCGCTCCAGCACGGTGACGTCGAAGCCGCGTCCGGCCAGGTCGAGCGCGGCGGCGAGCCCGCCGATCCCCGCGCCGATCACGATCACCCGATCCGCATCCATCCCCTGGCCCGTCCCTTCGCGAGAGGGTTGCGCAGGATTGTCATTGAATCCTGACGCCATCACTGTCTATTATACATGACACTTAATGCCGTCTAACGAAAGAGACGGCGTGCCGCGCCCGAGCGATTGACGAGCCGCACTCGGGTGATGAACGGCCGGACGGGAGACGCGTCATGGCGACGACCGAGCATCTGTCAGCGCGCATCGAAGCGAAACTGAACCGCGCGCTATCGCGCACGGCGCGGCCGGGTGCGCCGCCGCAACTGGCCGAAGCGATGCGCTATTCGGTCTTTCCCGGAGGCGCCCGAATCCGGCCGAGCCTGTGCCTGGCGGTCGCCGCCTCCTGCGGGGACGATCAGCCGCGCCTGGCGGACGCGGCCGCAGCCGCGATCGAGCTGCTGCACTGCGCCTCGCTCGTTCATGACGACCTGCCCTGCTTCGACGACGCGCCGACGCGCCGCGGCAAGCCCTCGGTGCACCGCGCCTATGGCGAGCCACTGGCGGTGCTGGCCGGCGACGCGCTGATCGTGCTCGCCTTCGAGACGCTGTCGCAATCCATCATGGACGCGCCCGCGCGCGCCGCGCAGCTCCTGCGCATCACGGCGGGGTCGGTCGGCATGCCGTTCGGCATCGTCGCCGGCCAGGCCTGGGAATCGGAGAACGACGCCATCCTCGCCGACTATCAACGGGCCAAGACCGGCTCCCTCTTCGCCGCCGCGACGGAAGCCGGCGCGGTCGCCGCCGGCGGCGATTCGCAGCTCTGGCGCATCGTCGGCGAGCGGCTGGGCGAGGCCTATCAGGTGGCCGACGACATCCAGGACGTGGTTGGCGATGCGGACGCGATGGGTAAGCCGACCGGCGTCGACGCGACCTATGCGCGGCCCAACGCGGTGGCGCAGCATGGGCTCGAAGGGGCCACGCGTCATCTGAAGCAGCTGGTGACGGACGCGGTCGATTCCGTGCCGCCCTGCGCCGGCCAGTCGATGCTGCAGCAGATGATCCTCAACGAATCGCGACGCTTCGCCCCGCCGCCCGCCGCGGTCGCGGCGATCAAGGCCGGACAGGGCGCCGCAAGCCTGGCCTAGGCCGGGCCCGTGGCGGCGGCCGACGGCAGCCCCACGCTTCGCGACCGCTGGCGCAGCCTGCGCACGCGGCTCCTCGGCGACCCGGATTTCCAGCGTCGCGCCATCGACTTTCCCCTGACCCGCCCCTTCGCGCGTCTCGGCACGCGGCGCAGCTTCGATCTGGTCGCAGGCTTCGTCTATTCCCAGACGCTGGCGGCGGTCGCCGAGCTCGGCTGGCTGGAGCGCCTCAAGTCGGAGCCGCAGCCGCTGGAGACGCTGGCGGAGGAGGCCGAGCTGGAGCCCGAGGCCGCGCGACGCCTTCTGAAGGCCGCCGCCGCGATCGGGCTTAGCGAGCAGCGGGACGACGGGCGCTGGGGCTTGGGCGCGGAGGGCGCGGCGCTTGCCGGCAATCCGGGCGCGCTCGCCATGATCCGCCATCACGGCCATCTCTATCGCGACCTCGCCGATCCGCTGGCGCTGCTGCGCGGCCAGGTGAAGGAGACCGAGCTCGCCGCCTATTGGCGCTACGGGCGCGAGGCGAAGGGCGGCCGCATCGCGCGCGAGCAGGCGGAGGCCTACAGCGCGTTGATGGGCGCCTCCCAGATGCTGCTGGTCGACGACGTGCTGAGCGCCTATCCGATGGACGGGCACCGCAAGCTGCTCGACGTCGGCGGGGGCGACGGGCATTTCCTCGAAGCCGTGGCGCGGCGCCATCCGGATCTGGACCTCACCCTCTTCGATCTGCCGGCGGTGGCCGCGATCGCCCGCGACCGGCTGGCGGCGAGCGGCCTGGGCCAGCGCGTCGCGGTCGCCGAGGGCGATTTCGCCGCCGACCTGCTGCCAGACGGGCACGACCTGATCACGTTGATCCGCATCCTGCACGATCATGAGGACGAGAAGGCGCTCGCCCTGCTCGAGGCCTGCCGCACGGCCCTCGCGCCGGGGGGCGCGCTGCTGATCGCCGAGCCGATGTCGGGCACGCCAGGCGGCGCGCGCATCGCGGACGCCTATTTCGGCTTCTACCTGCTGGCCATGGGCAGCGGCCGGGCGCGCACGCCCGACGAGATCGCCGCACTGCTGGAGACGGCCGGATTCCGGATCGTCACCCCGATCTCCACCCGCAACCCGCTGATGGTGCGGGCGATCGTCGCCCGTGAGCGGGCCTGAGCGCGCGGCACCTGTCCAAACCCCTTTACGCCCGACTGTACGTTTTACTTGACACTTATAAACGTCAGGTTAAGGTTACAGGTAGCCCGGCAAAGAAAAATTCCAATGCGGGCAGGTGCCTCGAACGACCAGAAGAGCGAGGCATCCCGGGAGGAAAGACCCCGGGTCTCGGGGGGAGACGGTTCTGATGCACACCAACGCGGTCGTATTCCAGGAGCCAGGCCGGCTCAGCGTCGAGACGCTGGCGCTCAGCGCGCCCACGCCCGCCGACGCGGTGGTCGAAATCGCCCATAGCGGCATCAGCACCGGGACGGAGCGCCTGCTCTGGACCGGCGAGATGCCGAGCTTTCCCGGCATGGGATATCCGCTGGTCCCCGGTTACGAATCCGTCGGCACCGTCGTCGAGGCGGGCGCCGAGAGCGGCGTCGCCGTCGGCCAACGGGTCTTCGTCCCCGGCGCCAGCTGCTACGGGCCCGTGCGCGGGCTGTTCGGCGGCTCGGCCGCGCGGCTGGTGACGCCGGGCGCGCGCCTGGCGCCCCTCGATTCGACGCTGCGCGAGGAGGCGGCCCTGCTCGCGCTCGCCGCCACCGCCCGCCATGCGGTGGCCGGCGGGACGGCGCCCGACCTGATCGTCGGGCACGGCGTGCTCGGCCGGCTGCTGGCGCGGCTCGCGCTGCTCGCGGGCGGCGCGCCGCCGACCGTCTGGGAGAAGAACCCGCTTCGCGCCATCGGCGGCGAGGGCTTCGGCTATCGCGTCGTCGACCCCGATGCGGACGAGCGCCGCGACTACCGCGCGATCTATGACGTGAGCGGCGACACCGCCCTGCTGGACACGCTCGTCGGCCGGCTCGCGCCGGGCGGGGAGATCGTGCTCGCCGGCTTCTACAAGGACCGGGTCTCCTTCGCCTTCCCGCCCGCCTTCATGCGCGAGGCGCGGCTGCGCATCGCCGCCGAATGGCAGCGTGCGGATCTCGACGCCGTGCTCGCGGAGATCGAAACGGGCCGGCTCTCGCTTGCCGGCCTGATCACCCACCGCCGGCCCGCCGCGGAGGCCGAAGGCGCCTATCGCACGGCCTTCGAGGACCCGGCCTGTCTCAAGATGATCCTGGATTGGAGTGGTTCCGCATGACGAAGATCGACAAGCCGACGCGTCCCGAGGATGCCCAGGCCCAGATGACCGAACGTCTGCGCCATGAGGCGGCCCAGGAGCCGGACCCCATCCACACCGGCCCGGCCACCAAGGAAACGCAGATCATCGCGATCTACGGCAAGGGCGGCATCGGCAAGAGCTTCACGCTCTCGAACCTCAGCTACATGCTGGCCCAGCAGGGCAAGCGCGTCCTGCTGATCGGCTGCGACCCGAAGAGCGACACCACCTCGCTGCTGTTCGGCGGCAAGAGCTGCCCGACCATCATCGAGACCGGCTCGAAGAAAAAGGCCGCCGGCGAGGAGGTCCGCATCGAGGACGTCTGCTTCAAGCGCGACGGCGTCTTCGCGATGGAGCTCGGCGGGCCCGAGGTCGGGCGCGGTTGCGGCGGGCGCGGCATCATCCACGGCTTCGAGACGCTGGAGAAGCTGGGCTTCCACGATTGGGACTTCGACTACGTGCTGCTCGACTTCCTGGGCGACGTGGTCTGCGGCGGCTTCGGCCTGCCGATCGCCCGCGACATGTGCCAGAAGGTGGTCGTCGTCGGCTCGAACGATCTGCAGTCGCTCTACGTGGCGAACAACGTCTGCTCGGCGGTGGAATATTTCCAGAAGATGGGCGGCAATGTCGGCGTCGCCGGCATCGTGGTGAACAAGGATGACGGCACCGGCGAGGCCGCTGCCTTCGCCAAGGCCGTCGACATCCCGATCCTGGCCGCGATCCCGGCGGACGAGGACCTGCGCCGCAAGAGCGCCAACTACCAGATCGTTGGCATCCCCGACGGCCAGTGGGGCCCGCTCTTCGCGGAACTCGCCACCAATCTGCAGACCGCCCCGCCGCTCCATCCCACGCCACTCAGCCAGGACGACCTGCTCGGGCTGTTCGACGGCAACGATGTCGGGCGCGGCGTGGTGCTGGAGCCGGCGAGCGCGGAGGACATGCGCGGCGGCGCATCGGCCGAGAAGAAGAGCCTGGAAGTGATCTACGACAGCGTCTGATCCGACATCCGAACCAGAAAGCGTCACGAGGTACCATGACCGACCGGCAGACAGACGACGAAGGACGCGCGAGCGAGGTCGTTTACGACGACAGCGCCAGCGCACCGATGTCGAACGACGGGGCGGATACGCCGCCGCCGGTTGAGAACGCGCCCGCCGCGGCGTCGGACGCGCCGCCCACCGGCGGCGCCGACGGGCCGGGCTGCCACGCCGGCGCGGCGAAAATGAAGGAAGCGGCCGAGCGGGCCGGCAAGAGCGAGATCCTGGAACGCTACGCCGAGGACTACCCGCAAGGCCCCCACGACAAGCCGCAGAGCATGTGCCCGGCCTTCGGCTCCCTGCGCGTCGGGCTTCGCATGAAGCGCACGGCGACCGTGCTGTGCGGCTCGGCCTGTTGCGTCTACGGCTTGACTTTCACCTCGCACTTCTACGGCGCGCGCCGGTCGGTCGGCTACGTGCCGTTCGATTCGGAGACCCTGGTCACCGGCAAGCTGTTCGAGGATCTGCGCGACGCGGTCCATGCGCTCGCCGATCCGGAGAAGTACGACGCGGTGGTGGTGACCAACCTGTGCGTCCCGACCGCCTCCGGCGTGCCGCTGCGCCTGCTGCCGGACGAGATCGACGGCGTGCGCATCATCGGCATCGACGTCCCCGGCTTCGGCGTGCCGACGCACGCGGAGGCCAAGGACGTGCTGGCCGGCGCGATGCTGAAATACGCCCGCGAGGAGGCCGAGCTCGGCCCCGTTCAGGCGCCCGACCAGCCGGTCAGCGAAAAGCCGACCGTGACGCTCTTGGGCGAGATGTTCCCGGTCGATCCGGTCGGCATCAACCAGATGCTGGCGCCGCTCGGCCTCGCCGCCGGGCCGGTGGTGCCGACGCGCGAATGGCGCGAGCTCTACGCCGCGCTCGACGGCAGCGCGGTCGCCGCGATCCACCCCTTCTACACCAGCGCGATCCGCGAGTTCCAGGCGGCCGGCCGGCCGATCGTCGGCTCCGCTCCCGTCGGCCACGACGGCACGGCCCATTGGCTGGATGCGATCGCCGAGACCATGAATGTGGACGCCAAGGCCCTGGACGCCGCCAAGGCGCAGATCCTGCCCGGCATCCGCGAGGCGCTCGCCGCCGCCCCGATCAAGGGTCGGATCACGCTCTCCGGCTACGAAGGCTCGGAGCTGCTGGTCGCCCGCCTGCTGGTCGAGAGCGGGGCCGAGGTGCGCTACGTCGGCAGCGCCTGCCCGAAGACGCAATGGTCCGAGTTCGACCGGGAATGGCTGGAGGCGCACGGCGTCGAGGTCAAGTTCCGCGCCTCGCTCGAGGACGACATCGCGGCGGTTGAGGCGTTCGCCCCCGACCTCGCGATCGGCACGACGCCGGTCGTGCAGCACGCCAAGCAGAAAGCCATTCCGGCGCTCTATTTCACCAACCTGATCTCCGCGCGCCCGCTGATGGGCGCGGCCGGGGCGGGCTCGCTCGCCCAGGTGGTCAACGCGGCGCTTTCCAACAAGGCGCGCTTCGACCGGATGACGGCGTTCTTCGAGGGCGTCGGCACCGGCCACACGGCCGGCGTCTGGGAGGATGTGCCGAAGGACGAGCCGGGCTTCCGCAAGAAGTACGCGAAGAAGCTCGCCCGCCTCAAGGAGCCGGAGGAGGGCATCGGATGCTGATTCAGGATCACGATCGCGCCGGCGGCTATTGGGGGGCCGTCTACGTCTTCACCGCGGTGAAGGGCCTGCAGGTCATCATCGACGGGCCGGTCGGCTGCGAGAATCTGCCGGTCACCTCGGTGCTGCACTACACCGACGGGCTGCCGCCGCACGAGCTGCCGATCGTCGTCACCGGCCTCGCCGAGGAGGAGCTCGGCAAGACCGGCACCGAGGATTCAATGCGCCGCGCCCACAAGGTGCTGCAAAGCGACGAGCCGTCCGTGGTCGTCACCGGATCGATCGCCGAGATGATCGGCGGCGGCGTCACGCCCGAGGGCACCGGCATCCAGCGCTTCCTGCCGCGCACCATCGACGAGGACCAGTGGCAGTCGGCCGACCGGGCGCTGCTCTGGCTCTGGCAGCAGTACGGCGCCAAGGCCGGCAAGATGCCGAAGGCGCGCGCGAAGAAGGAGGGCGAGAAGCCCAAGGTCAACATCATCGGCCCGGCCTACGGCATGTTCAACATGCCCTCCGACCTGGCCGAGATCCGCCGACTGATCGAGGGGATCGGCGCGGAGGTCAACATGGTGATGCCGCTCGGCAGCCACCTGGCGAACCTGCCGCGGCTGGTCGATGCCGACGTCAATGTCTGCATGTACCGGGAATACGGGCGGCTCGTCTGCGAGGCGCTGGAGAAGCCCTTCCTGCAGGCGCCGATCGGGCTGGAGAGCACGACATCCTTCCTGCGCACGCTGGGCGACCTGCTCGAACTCGACCCGGAGCCCTTCATCGAGCGCGAGAAGCACACCACCATCAAGCCGCTGTGGGACCTCTGGCGCTCGGTCACGCAGGATTTCTTCGGCACGGCCAGCTTCGCGATCGTCGCCGGCGAGACCTATGCCCGCGGCATCCGGAACTATCTGGAAGCCGATCTGGGCCTGCCCTGCACCTTCTCGCACATGCGCTCGGCCGGGCGGAAGCCGGACAACGACCAGGTGCGCCGCGACGTGCATGAGAAGACGCCGCTGCTGCTCTTCGGCAGCTACAACGAGCGTATGTATCTGGCGGAACTGGGCGCCAATCGGGCGATCTACATCCCCGCTTCCTTCCCCGGCACGGCGATCCGCCGGCACACCGGCACGCCCTTCATGGGCTATGCCGGCGCCACCTACCTGCTGCAGGAGGTGTGCAACGGGCTGTTCGATGCGCTGTTCAACATCCTGCCGCTCGGCAGCGAGATGGACCGCGCCGAGGCGACGCCGAGCCGCATGCACCGCGAGCTGCCCTGGAACGCGGAGGCGCGCGAAGCCTTCGACCGGATCCTCGAGACGCAGCCGGTTCTGACCCGCATCTCCGCCGCCAAGCGGCTGCGCGACGCCGCCGAGACGCAGGCCCGGCGCGCCGGCCTCTCGGAGGTCGACCGCGCCACGCTCGACCGAGCGCGGCTCACGATCATCGAAGGGAGGGCGGCATGACGAGCCTCCGCGCGCCCTTCCCCCATTCCGCGATCATCGCCCCCCAGCATCGGGAGAACAGGCCATGACAATCAGTATCCATAACGGCCACGGGACGGCGCGCTTCGAGCGCGCGCCGGCCGGACGGCACGCCAAGACCGACACGCTGGAATACCGGCTGCTGCTGGCGGTCTGCTTCCTCGCCTTCTTCGCCGTTGCCGTGGCGGGGCGCCTGATGCCCTGGCGCTGGCGGCTGTTCGGCGGCTCGGGCGCGCTCGGCCGTTCGGTGATCGACGAGGCGCTGTCGCGGGCCCACGCGACCGCGCCCTACGCCTTCATGTGCTGAGGCGCCGCCCGGGCACCGCCCGGGCGCGACCGGCCATGACCCGTTTCCGATGTGGGGGGGACCCTGGATCGGGAAGCCGCCGGGACGGATCGACGATCCCGACCGGCACCCTGGCCGCACGGGGAGTGTGCGGTAACGGCCGAAAGGCCAGGCAATGGAGGGTTTTCCATGGCTGATAATCCATCAGGCATGACTCCCGAGGAAGCCAAGGAGTTCCACGGTATCTTCATGACGAGCTTCATCGTCTTCACCGTGGTTGCCATCATCGCGCATTTCCTTGCGTGGCAGTGGCGTCCGTGGCTCCCCGGCGAAGGGGGTTATGCCTCCCTGACGGACGGCGTGAACATGGCCATGAGCTATGTCACGGCGCACTTCGGATAGGAGGAGAGAAACATGTGGCGAATTTGGCTGCTGTTCGATCCGCGTCGGGCGCTCGTCGCTCTCGCGGTCTTCCTGTTCGCGCTGGCTCTGCTGATCCACTTCATTCTGCTGAGCACCGACCGGTTCAACTGGTTGGAAGGCGCGGCCGCAGATGCGGGCGCTCAGGTCCAGATGATCGAGCCGTCTCCGACGGACGTGAAGCTGGTCTAGGCCTCGCGAAACGGGTGCATCGGTCGGGGCTTCGGCCCCGACTCTTCCCGAGCGGATCGAACCCCGACCGATGCATTCACTTCCCGGCGCCCCGTGCGAGGAGCGGCCCGATGGGTCGGCGCACGGGCCTCCGCCGGACCCCAGTACCCGGTACCGCAGCCGGCCCGCCGGTTGCCCGATTTCAGGAAGTCGACGTCGCGCGAGAGAGGCTCGCGCTTGGACGATGCCGCAGATAGGAGGCCCTGAAGATGGCCATGCTCAACTTTGAAAGGAAATACCGCATTCGCGGAGGGACTCTGCTCGGCGGCGACCTCTTCGATTTCTGGGTAGGCCCTTTCTACGTCGGATTCTTCGGGGTCACGACGCTCTTCTTCGCGTTCCTCGGGACGGCGCTGATCGTTTACGGCGCGGCGCTGGGTCCGACCTGGAACCTCTGGCAGATCAGCATCGCGCCGCCGGCGCTGGAATACGGGCTCGCGCTCGCACCGTTGAAGGAGGGCGGCCTCTGGCAGATCATCACGATCTGCGCGATCGGCGCCTTCGTGTCCTGGGCGCTGCGCGAGGTCGAGATCTGCCGCAAGCTGGGCATGGGATACCATGTGCCGGTCGCCTTCGGGGTGGCGATCTTCGCCTATGTCACGCTGGTGGTGATCCGCCCGCTGCTGCTGGGCGCCTGGGGACACGGCTTCCCCTACGGCATCATCAGTCACCTCGATTGGGTGTCGAACGTCGGCTACCAGTATCTGCACTTCCACTACAACCCGGCGCACATGATCGCGGTGAGCTTCTTCTTCACCACGACGCTGGCGCTGGCGCTGCACGGCGCGCTGGTCCTTTCCGCCACCAACCCGAAGAAAGGCGAGCCGGTCAAGACGGCCGAGCATGAGAACGCCTTCTTCCGGGATGCGATCGGCTACTCGATCGGCACGCTCGGCATTCACCGTCTGGGTCTGTTCCTCGCCCTGTCGGCCGGTTTCTGGAGCGCGGTCTGCATCGTCATAAGCGGACCCTTCTGGACCCGTGGCTGGCCCGAGTGGTGGAACTGGTGGCTCAGCCTGCCGATCTGGAGCTGAGGGGAAAAACCATGGCTGAATACCAGAACATCTTCACGCGCGTTCAGGTGCATGGCGATCCGGATCTCGGCGTGCCGATGTCCGAGGAGGGCATCTGGAAGCGCAACGGCAAGACCCGGATCTCCTATCTGGCGGGCAAGCTGGGCGATGCCCAGATCGGCCCTTTCTATCTGGGCTTCCTGGGTCTCTGCTCGATCGTCTGCGGCGTCATCGCCATCGAGATCATCGGCCTCAACATGTGGGCGTCGGTCAATTGGGACCCGGTCGAGTTCGTCCGGCTCCTGCCCTGGCTGGCGCTCGAGCCGCCCTCGGCGGAATACGGCCTCTCGATCCCACCGCTCGCGGAGGGCGGCTGGTGGCTGATGGCCGGCTTCTTCCTGACGCTCTCGATCCTGCTCTGGTGGCTTCGGATGTACACGCGGGCGCGCGCGCTCGGCATGGGCACCCACGTCGCCTGGGCCTTCGCGTCGGCCATATGGCTCTATCTGGTGCTGGGCTTCATCCGCCCGCTTCTGATGGGCAGCTGGTCGGAGGCGGTACCCTTCGGGATCTTCCCGCACCTCGACTGGACGGCGGCCTTTTCCATCCGCTACGGCAACCTGTTCTACAACCCCTTCCACATGCTCTCGATCGTCTTCCTCTACGGCTCGGCGCTGCTGTTCGCCATGCACGGGGCGACGATCCTGGCGGTCAGCCGCTTCGGGGGCGACCGGGAGATCGAACAGATCGTCGATCGCGGCACGGCGTCGGAACGCGCCGCGCTGTTCTGGCGCTGGACCATGGGCTTCAACGCCACGATGGAATCGATCCACCGCTGGGCCTGGTGGTTCGCGGTACTGTGCACGCTGACCGGCGGCATCGGCATCCTGCTGACGGGGACCGTGGTGGACAATTGGTACCTCTGGGGCGTCAAGCACGGCATCGCGCCTGAATACCCGGCGGTCTTCGACGCACCGGCCGACCCGGCCATGATGAATGGAGGCTGATCATGTTGGACGGCACAAAACAGGGCCTGGCCTTCGTCGGCGTCGTCGCGGCGGCCCTGCTCTTCGTCGCCTTCTTCCTGAGCTGGGAGCGCCCGCCGATCGCAAGCGAGCAGCTCGGCTATGACGGGGTCGGCATGGTCGACCACACCAACCCGCGGATCGCGGCCGAGCTGGAGGCGGCGAACCAGCCGCCGATCTCGCTCGGCAAGGTTCCGCCGGGCGGCCGGCCGGCCAGCGAAGCCTACGAGAACGTCCAGGTGCTGGGCGATCTCAGCGAGGATCAGTTCAACCATCTGATGGTGGCGATCACCCAGTGGGTCGCCCCGGTCGAGGAAGGCTGCGGCTACTGCCACAATGTGGAGAACATGGCGTCCGACGAGCTCTACACCAAGCATGTCTCGCGGCGCATGATCCAGATGACGCAGCACATCAACGCCACCTACGGCGACCATGTCGGCCAGACCGGCGTCAACTGCTACACCTGCCACCGTGGCAACCAGGTGCCGGAATACGCCTGGGTCAACGAGGACGGTCTGCCGAGCGCGGCCGGCAACTCGGCCGACCGGCAGGATCAGAACGTGCCGACGGAAATCGCGGGCTACACCACGATGCCCTACACCGCGCTGGAGACGCTGCTGACCGAACCGGGGGCCAACATCCGGGTCGCGAAGGCGAACGCGCTGCCGATCGGAACCGTCGATCCGGGCACCAAGGACGCGGAGGCCACCTACTCGCTCATGATGAACATGAGCACCGGCCTCGGCGTCAACTGCACCTACTGCCACAACAGCCGGGCCTTCCGGAACTGGGAGCAGAGCACGCCGCAGCGGCTCACCGCCTGGCACGGCATCCAGATGGCGCAGGACATCAACGCCAACTACCTGATCCCGCTCGCCGAGCGGTTGCCGGAACACCGGCTGGGGCCGCAGGGCGATGCGCCCAAGGCCCAATGCAGCACCTGCCACCAGGGTCTGCCGAAGCCGATGTACGGCGCGCCGATGCTCAACGACCATCCCGAGCTGGGACAGGTCACCGACTAGCGCGCCCCCAATCCACCCCACTGGCGGGACGGGTCCTTCCCTCCCGCCATTTTTTTGTCCGAATGTCGGGACGGCGCCACCCGCCGGCGCTATTCCGCGGCGTGCCCCTCGCCGCGGGAAAGCGCCGCCAGGTCCCAGCGCTTGCGCCGGCGCAGCAGGTCGCCGGCGGCCTCCTCGCTCAACGGGTGGGAGAAGAGAAAGCCCTGCGCGAACTCGCAGCCGAGCTCCATCAGCCGGCGCAGCTGGGCCGGGCTCTCCACCCCTTCCGCGATCACATCCTTGCCGAGCTGGTGGGCGAGCAGCGCGATGGTGCGGATGATCTCCGCGTTCTCCGGCTTCTCCTCCATCGCGGCGACGAAGCTGCGGTCGATCTTCAGCGTGTCGAACGGGAAGCGGTGCAGATAGCTGAGCGAGGAATAGCCCGTGCCGAAATCGTCGATCGACAGCGAGACGCCCAGCTCCTTCAGCTGATGCAGGGTGCGCGCGGTCGCCTCGGGATTGCGCATGATCATGCTCTCGGTCACCTCGAGCTTGACCCGGGAACCGGGCAGCTTGATGTGCGCCAGCATGACCTCGATGTCGCGCACCAGATCGGGGTCCTGCAGCTGGCGGCTCGACAGATTGATCGAGATGCCGTCGGGCGCGTCCGAGCCCAGCTCCTTCATCCAGTCGCGCATGCTCAGGCAGCTCTTGCGCAGGGCCTGCTCGCCGATCCGCGCGATCAGCCCGTTATCCTCCGCGAAGGGGATGAAGTCGGCCGGCTGCACCAGCCCGCGCTCCGGATGGTTCCAGCGCGCCAGCGTCTCGAAGCCGGCGACCCGGCCGGTCGAGAGGCTGACGATCGGCTGGTAGAGCACCAGGATCTCGTCGCGCTCCGCCGCCCGGCGCAGGTCCGATTCCAGCTGCAACTGCGTGATCGCGCGGGTCTGCATCGACGGGTCGAAGACCACGTGACTGGATGGGCCCCTGTCCTTGGCCCGGTACATCGCGATATCGGCCGCGCGCAGCATGTCCTCCGCCGTGCGGAAGCCGGCCGACGGCAGGGCGATGCCGATGCAGACCGAGGTGAAGACCTCCTGCCCGCGCAGATGGAAGGCGGCCGCCAGGTCGGCCTTCAGCCAGTGGGCGTTCTCGACCGCGTCATCCTCCGTCGCGACATGGGTCAGCAGGATGCCGAACTCGTCGCTCGCGAGCCGGGCCAGGGAATCGCCGCGCTCGAGCGAGCCCTCGAGGCGCCGCGCCACGTCGATCAGCAGCTCGTCGCCGACCTCGTGACCGAGCGAATCATTGATCACCTTGAAGCGGTCGAGATCGAGGAACAGCACCGCGAATCCCTCGCCGGATCCGGCCTCCGCCCGACGGGTCATCATTTGCTCGATCCGGTCGAGGAAAAGCGCGCGGTTCGGCAACCCCGTCACGGAATCGTAGAGCGCGTCGTGGATCAGCTTCTCCTCGGCGCGCTTGCGCTCGGAGATGTCGATCATGGAGCCGACGAGGCGGATCGGCTCGCCGGTACCCTCCCGGTCCCACACCGCGACGCCCGAGACCGCGACCCAGATATACTGCTCATCGCTGTGCAGCACCCGAAACTCGGTCTGGAACTGCTCGCTGCCCTTCGCGAGATAGGAATCCAGCGCGGCCTTCAGCGCGTCCGCATCGTGCGGATGGATGCGCTGGAACCAATCCTCCGGTCGGCCCTCGACCTGGTCCGGGGTGAGGCCCAGCATGGCCAGCCAACGCCGCGAATAGTAGACGCGGTCGGTCGTCAGGTCCCAGTCCCACAGCCCTTCAGAGGAGGCGCGCGCCGCCAACGCGTAGCGTTCCTCCGACAGGCGCAGCGCTTCCTCCGCGCGGTCGCGCTCGGTCACGTCGGCATAGCGGTTGATGTAACCGCCCTGGGGCAGCGCGCGACGCACCACCTCGATCCGTCGGCCGTCGGTCAGCGTCTCGACCCGCACGGTCCCGTCGGCCGCGCGCATGTATTCGAGTCGCTCGGCGACCCCACGCTCCACCGCCTGGTCATCGCCCGCCGGCAGCGCGCCGGCGCGGTAGCTGAGCCGGATCGCGTCGCCGACCGGCTGGCCAGGATAGAGCCGGTCCTCCGGCAGGCCCAGGAGCTCTCGATAGCGGCGGTTCCAGGCGACGAGCCGCAAATCCTCGTCGACGACGGCGATCCCCTCGTCGGAATGGTCGAGCGCGCGCTGCAGCACCAGCGCGCCGCCGCTCTCGGAGCGGCCGGTCGGCCGCGACGGATTACCGTCGCGCCAGCGTCCCGCGACATAGCCCGCCATCCCTCCCGCCAAGGCGGCGGCGAGCGCCACGATCACCCCGATTGTGCCGATGGCCATGGACGAACGGCTCTCCGCAATGCGTAACCCCACCCGGGGAAAGCGCCATGCCGCTACAGTGCACCAAGCGCCCCCCTGTTGGTCAAGCGAGGCACATCGTCTAAATAGGGGCGTGGAAGGCTCGGCGGTTGGCCGGGCCCTGGACCATCCGACGGAAACGAGCCCGCATGAGCCGCCGCATCGACCCGCGCCTGTCGGTCGCCCCGATGATGGACTGGACGGACCGCTACGACCGGTTCTTCCTGCGCCTCATCACGCGGCGCACGGCGCTCTATACCGAGATGGTGACCGCGCCGGCCGTGATTCACGGCGATCGCGCGCGCCTGCTCGACTTCGATCCGGCCGAGCATCCGCTCGCCTGCCAGCTCGGCGGCTCGGACCCGGCGGAATTGGCCGAGGCCGCGCGCATCGTCGAGGCCTTCGGCTATGACGAGATCAACCTCAATGTCGGCTGCCCGTCGGACCGGGTGCAGGACGGCCGCTTCGGCGCCTGCCTGATGGCGGAGCCGGAGCGAGTGCGCGATTGCATCGCGGCGATGCGCGAGGCGGTGGCGCTGCCGGTGACCGTGAAGTCGCGCATCGGCATCGACGGGCGGGAGAGCTACGAGGATCTGCGCGATTTCGTCGACACGGTTGCCGAAAGCGGCTGCCGTCGCTTCATCGTGCATGCGCGCATCGCCATCCTCGCGGGCCTCAGCCCGAAGGAGAACCGGGAGATCCCGCCGCTGCGCTACGAGGTGGTGCGACGCCTGAAAGCCGAACGGCCGGACATGGAGATCACCCTCAATGGCGGGGTGAAGAGCCTCGAGGAGGCCAGAGCCCTGATCGAGGGCGGTCTCGACGGGGTGATGATCGGCCGGGCCGCCTATCAGGATCCCTACATGCTGGCCGAGGCCGACCGGCTGATTTTCGGCGAGGCCGACGCCGCACCGAAGAGCCGGCATGAGATCCTGGCCGACCTGATGCCCTATATCCGCCGGCAACGGGAGGCCGGCACGCCGCTGCACCATATCACGCGCCATATCCTGGGGCTTTTCAACGGCCGCCCCGGCGCGCGGAAATGGCGGCGCTATCTGAGCGAGAACGCCTATCGCGCGGACGCCGGGGCCGAGGTGGTCGAGCAGGCCGCCGCCCTCGTCCCCGACGAGGCGGACAGGGCGGCGAGCGCCTAGGGCGGGCCCGCACCGGTCCCGAGAGCCCATCGGCACGCATACTTTAGAGAGCACCCGATACCGGACGCGTCCAAAAACGCGTAAGTATCCGTGATTCATGGTTTTTTTAGACCTTTGCCCTAATTCTGCGCCGATGAGCCGGACAACCCGAGGAATATTGCTGTCGCTGTTCTTCCTGGTGGCCCTGATCCTGCCGCCCTTCGCGGCGAGTGCGGGCATCGGGCCGGAGGACCGTCGGGCCGTGCTTGTGATCGGCCCGGGCGCCGATCGCGTAGCAGGCATCAATGCGGCGCTGGCGAGCAATGGGCGGCCGTTGAGCGAACGGCTCGACGGGCATCTGGTGCTCGCCGTCTTCGACGGGCCGATCCCCGTCGATGCGCTGATGGAAGCGGGCGTTCTTCTGGTGCTCGACGCGGCCCTGCTGGAAGGGTGCGGCGCGCTCTAGGGATAGATGGGGCACGGATAAGCGGAGCGGGCGGCCGATGCGGGCCCCCGTCCACAGGAGAGCGAAACGATGGAGAATATCCACCGCCTGCAGAAGCAGGCCCAGACGTTCCTGGCGATCTTCGCCCTGGCCCACATCCCCCTGACGGCCGCCTTCTGCTGGCTGATGGGGGTCGGGATCGTGATCCCGACGGCGATCGCCGCCGTGCTCGGCCTAGCGGGCGGGGCTTACGGGTTCATGCGCCGCGGGACCTTCGACGGGCGGGTCGCCGTCAGCCTGGCGATGGTCGGGTTGATCTCGAACCTGGTCTACGCGCTGACCGGCCATCCCTGGCAGATCGACATGCACATGTATTTCTTCGCCGGTCTCGCGATCCTGGGCGCGCTGATCGACTGGCGCGCCATCGTGGTGGCGACCGCGGCCGTCGCTGTGCACCATCTGAGCCTCAATTTCCTGCTGCCGGAGGCCGTCTTCCCGGACGGCGCCGATTTCTTCCGTGTCGTCTTCCACGCGGTCATCGTGCTGTTCGAGGCGGGCGTGCTGATCTGGCTGCTCGCCACGGTGACGATGGCGGCGAAGCGATCCGACGAGTCGGCACGCGACGCCCAGGAAGCCCAGGCAGCGCGCGAGGAGCAGGAACGCGAGCGGATCGCCCAGGAGGCGAAGTCGCGCGAGGAGATGCGCCGCGAGAGCGAGAAGAGCCGCGAGACGGCGCTCAACGAGATGGCCGACCGCTTCGAGGCGAGCATCGGCACGCTCGTCGCCGACGTCGTCGGCGCGATCGACGAGCTCGAGCGCACCGCGGGCACGCTCTCGACCAGCACCTCGGCCGCGAGCCGCTCCTCGGACGAGGTGGCCTCCGGCGTCGAGGAGGCGGCGCAGGGCATCAGCGCGGTCGCCGGCGCGACGGAGGAACTGACCTCCGCGATCCGCGAGATCAGCCAGCAGGTTCAGGAGAGCCTGGGCATCGCGCAGTCGGCGGTGGACGAATCCGGCAAGGCGGGCCAAACCGTCGAGGGCGTCGCCGACGCCGCCGACGAGATCGAGACGGTGCTGAGCCTGATCAACGACATCGCCGAGCAGACCAACCTGCTGGCGCTCAACGCCACGATCGAGGCGGCGCGCGCCGGCGAGGCCGGCAAGGGCTTCGCCGTCGTCGCCAACGAGGTGAAGAGCCTCGCCGAGCAGACCGCCAAGGCGACCGAAGACAGTTCCGCGAAGATCAAGGCGATGCAGGAGCGCAGCCAGAAGGCGGTCGGCGCCATGCGCACGATCTCCGAGACGATCGGGCGGATCAACGACATCTCGTCGAGCATCTCGGCCGCGATCGAGCAGCAGTCGGCCGCGACGCGGGAGATCTCGGAGAACGTCTCCCGCTCGGAACGCAGCACGACGGCCGCGTCGAGTTCGATGAGCCAGGTGCGCGACAACACGCAGGATGCCGGCAAGGTCTCCGACAGCGTCCGGCAAGCGACATCGCTCCTGTCCGAGCGCTCGGACACGCTGCGCGACGAGGTCAGCCGCTTCGTGGGTTCCATCCGCAAGGCGGACAAGACCGAGACGGCCTGAGGCGAGAAAGTCGGCGCGGCCCTCGCTACAGCTTGGCCGCGTCGACCATCGCCCGATAGAGCTGCTTCAGCACGTCGGCCGGCCGATAGCGTCCGGCCTGCATCGCCTCGGTCCCGGCCTCGATCGCCTCTTCCGTCGGATCCAACGGCACGACGGCGAACCCCTCGCGCTTCAGGGCCTGGAGCACGGCACGCGCCTGCTTGTCGTAGTCCTCGTTGAACCACGACCGGTCCGCCTTCTTGATCGCCTTGGCGATCGCGGTCTTGATCTCGCTCCTGCCGTCGGCGGCCATTGCCGTATCCCCCTTGAAGCCCGTGCGCGATCCGGCCACGATTCGGTCCCATACCGGAAGCCTCTTGGGAGCCACCGATGGCCCTTTTCGACCAGCAGGTCACCTTCCTCTATACCGCCGACATGGAACGATCGCGGCGCTTCTACGAGGGGGCGCTGGGGCTGGAATGCGTGCTGGTGCAGGAGGGCGGCTGCCGGATCTACCGCACGGCTCCCGACGCCTTCCTCGGGATCTGCACCGCCCGCGAGGGGCGGGAGAGCGAGCCCAAGGGCGTCATCCTCTGCCTCGTCGCGCAGGACGTGGAGGGATGGGCCGCCCATCTGAAGGCGCGGGGCCTAGAGCTCGAGAAGGAGCCGCAGGCGAATCCGGACTTCGCGATCACCCACCTCTTCGTGCGCGACCCCGACGGCTATCTGGTCGAGATCCAGCGTTTCGAGGACCCGGCCTGGCCGGCGCCGGGAACTTGATCGCGCGCTACTGCCCCGCGACCGTCATGCCGTCGATGCGCACGGTCGGCGCGTTGGTGCCATAGCGGAAGGTGAGGTCGTCGGCCGCCTCCATTGCGAGGAACATGGTTTTCAGGTTGCCGGCGATGGTCATCTCGCTCACCGGATAGGTGATCGTGCCGTTCTCGATCCAGAAGCCCGACGCGCCGCGGCTGTAATCGCCGGTCACCCCATTGACCCCCATGCCCATCAGACTGGTGACGTAGAAGCCGCTCTCCACCTCGCCGATCAGGGCTTCCGGCGTCTTGGTGCCGGGCGTGAGGTAGAGGTTGGTGGTCGAAGGCGACGGCGGGCTGCCGGTCCCGCGGCTGGCATGGCCGGTGGTGGAAAGCTCGAGTTGGCGCGCCGTGCGCAGGTCGAGCACCCAGCTCCGCAGCACGCCGTCCTCGACCAGCGCGCGCTCCACCGTCGCCACCCCTTCCGCGTCGAACGGCTTGGAGGCGAGGCCGCGCGGCCGGTGCGGATCGTCGATCACGCTGAGCCCCTTGGCCATCACCGCTTCGCCCATCCGGTCCTTCAGGAAGCTGGTGCCCCGCGCGATCGCGCTGCCGTTGACCGCGCCGGCCAGGTGGCGCACCAGCGTGTTGGCGACGCGCGGGTCGAAGACGACCGGGCACTTGGTCGTCGGGCCCTTGCGGGGGTTGAGCTTGGCGACCGCGCGTTCGCCGGCGGTGCGGCCGATCTCGCGCGGATCCTCCAGGTCGGCGCCGTAGACCTTGGTGGAGAAGTCATAGTCGCTCTCCATCTCGACGCCCTCGCCGGCGAGCACCGAGACGCCGATGCCGTGGCGCGAATTCTCGTAGCCGCCGCGAAACCCGTTGCTGCCGCCCAGCGCGATCGACCAGCGCGCCCAGGAACTCTCCGCCCCTTCGGAATTGGTGACGCCGTCGACGGCCATCGCCGCGTCCTCCGCCGTCTTGGCGCGCTCGATCAGGAGTTCGGCGGCCGGCTCATCCTCGTCGCAGCTGTCGACGTCGGCGAAGGGCGGCTTGCCGAGGTCGGCCTCGGTGGCCAGCCCGCAATAGGGATCGTCCGGCACGGTCTTCGCCATGGCGATCGCGCGATCCACCAGCTCGGCGAGCGCGTCCGGCTTCCAGTCGTTGCCAGAGACGCAGGCCTGCTTCTTGCCGACGATGACGCGCAGGCCCAGATCGCGGCTCTCCGAACGCTCCAACTGCTCCATCTTGCCGAGGCGCTGAGCGTGGCTGAGGCTGATCGAATGGGCGACGATCGCATCCGCCTCGTCGGCGCCGGCCTTGCACGCGCGGTCCAGCATCTCGTCGATCAGGTCCAGCGACTGGCTGTCGGCGCCGGTTCGGCTCTCACTCGTCATCCGTTCTCTCTCCATCGGCGGCGCGATCGGCGCACCGCCATTGCTCGAAAATTGGCGTCTATCACGCCGGGGTCGCGGGAGGCACGGCTAGAAACTGTTCACGATGGCGATCAGAGTAAAGCCCAGGATCGCGAACAGGGCCAAGATCATCTGCAGACGGACGCGCCGGCGCGCGCGCTCGACATCCGCCGCGTCGCGGTATCGCTCGCGCCGGCCGGGCCGCGCCTCGGGCGTCCCGTCGTCGCGGCGTCGAAAGCGGAAGCGCAGCGCGAACAGCGCGGCCAGCAGGATGACCGCGCCCGCCACCAGATAGGGTTGATCGCGCAGCAGTTCCGCCATGCGCTCCCTCTTTTCCGCCCCCTCTCTACGCTTCGCCGCTCTCGCGGGCGACGGCGCGCCAGCCGATGTCGCGACGGCAGAAGCCTTCCGGCCAGTCGATCGCATCGACCGCACGGTAGGCGGCGCGCTGCGCCTCGGAGACGCTGGCGCCGCGCGCCGTGACGTTCAGGACCCGCCCGCCGACGGCGCGCAGCGTGCCGGCCTCGTCGCGCGTGGTGCCGGCGTGGAAGATGGTCACGTCCGGATCCTCCTCCGCGCGCTCGATGCCCCGGATGGCGGTGCCCTTCTGATAGCTTCCGGGATAGCCCTCGGCCGCCATGACGACGCTCAGCGCCGTCTCCTCGTCGTACCAGCGCAGGTCGGCGCTCCCCAGCACCCCGTCTGCGGTCGCCACCAGCGCGGGCAGCAGGTCGGACTTGAGCCGCATCATCAGCACCTGGCATTCCGGGTCGCCGAACCGGACATTGTACTCGACGACCTTCGGCCCGTCCGCGGTCACCATCAGCCCGATGAAGATCACCCCCTGATAGGGCGTGCCGTCCGCCGCCATGGCGCGCACGGTCGGCGTCAGGATCTCGTCGACGATGCGGCGCTCGAGCTCGGGCGTGCAGACCGGCGCGGGCGAATAGGCGCCCATGCCGCCGGTGTTCGGCCCGCGGTCGCCGTCATAGGCGGCCTTGTGGTCCTGAGCGGAGGCGAGCGGCAGCGCCGTCTCCCCATCGACCAGCGCGAAGAAGGAGAGCTCCTCGCCTTCCATGAATTCCTCGATCACGACGGAGGCGCCGGCCTCCCCGAAGGCGCCGGCGACCAGCGCCTCGTCGACCGCTGCCTCGGCCTCCTCGACGGTGCGGGCGACGGTGACGCCCTTGCCGGCGGCGAGGCCGTCGGCCTTGACCACGATCGGCGCGCCCTGGGCGCGGATATAGGCCTTCGCCGGCTCGGTCTCGGTGAAGCATTCGTAAGAAGCGGTCGGGATGCCGTGGCGCCGGCAGAGATCCTTGGCGAAGGTCTTCGAGCCTTCCAGCGCGGCCGCCGCCGCGCTCGGCCCGAAGGTGCGGATGCCGGCCGCCTTCAGCCGGTCGGCGAGGCCCGCGACCAAGGGCGCTTCGGGTCCGACCACGACGAGGTCGATCGCCTCGCGCTCGGCGAACCGGACGAGGCCCTCGATATCGTCGGCCTTGATGTCGAGGCACTGCGCCTCCTGGGCGATGCCGGCATTGCCGGGCGCGCAATAGAGCGTCTCGCAGATCGGCGATGCCGCGATCGCCCAGCACAGCGCGTGTTCGCGCCCCCCGCTACCGACCACCAGAACCCGCATCGTCCTCTCGCCCTCCTATGATCGTCACCTCCGGACGCCGCCCCGCGCCCGGGAGCGGGCATAGCATGCGCCCCGGCCAAGGGAAACCGGCTGCCGCCCCGGTCCCCGCGGCGTTCGCGCTTGACGCGCCTGCGGCGACGCCCGAGTCTGAACCGGCGATGAGCCAATCTCCCGACCCGAACGGCCCGGCCGCCGGCATCCCCAACGTACCGGAGCTGAGCGTCTCCGAGCTTTCCCGCGCGCTGAAGCGCACGGTGGAGGAAGCCTATTCCTACGTCCGGGTGCGCGGCGAGATCTCGGGCTTCAAGCGCGCGGCCTCGGGCCATCTCTACATGACGATGAAGGACGCCGACGCGGTCTTGGACGCGGTCTGCTGGCGCGGCACGGCGGGGCGGCTCACCGTCAAGCCGGAGGACGGGCTGGAGGTGATCGCGACCGGACGGCTGACCACCTATCCCGGCCGCTCGAAATACCAGATCGTGATCGACAGCCTGGAGCTCGCCGGCGAGGGCGCGCTCCTCAAGATGCTGGAGGACCGGCGCAAGAAGCTCGCCGCCGAGGGGCTGTTCGACGAAGCGAACAAGCGCCCGCTTCCCTTCCTGCCGACGGTGATCGGGGTCGTCACCTCGCCGACCGGCGCGGTGATCCGCGATATCCTGCACCGCTTGCAGGATCGCTTCCCGCGCCATGTGCTGCTCTGGCCCGTCGCCGTGCAGGGCGATAGCGCGGCGGAACAGGTGGCGGCCGCGATCCAAGGCTTCAACGCGCTGCCCCCCGACGGCCCCGTGCCGCGCCCGGACCTGCTGATCGTGGCCCGCGGCGGCGGGTCGCTGGAGGATCTCTGGGCCTTCAACGAGGAGGTGGTGGTGCGCGCGGCGGCGGCGAGCCGGATCCCGCTGATCTCCGCCGTCGGGCACGAGACCGACACGACGCTGATCGACTTCGCCGCCGACCGGCGCGCGCCGACGCCGAGCGCGGCGGCCGAGATCGCGGTGCCCGTGCGCGCCGATCTGCTGGCCGAACTGCTGGACCGGGAACGGCGCCTCGGCGCGGCGGCGCATCGCGGCCTCACCGACCGGGCGCGCTATCTTGAGGGGCTGGCCCGCGGCCTGCCGAAGCCGGCGCGCCTCCTCGATACGGCGATGCAGCGTCTGGACTATTCGGCGGAACGGCTTGCTCCTACCCTCACACGACTTGTTGCCAATAAAGGGCGAGAACTGGCTCACGCCACCGCGCGCCTGCGCACGCCAGCAGAGACCATCAGCAGAGCGGAAGAGAAGCTGAGCGCCACATCAGAGAACCTGGATCGGGTGCTCCGGCAGACCGTCGAGCGACGTCAGAACCGCTTTGAACACAGCCGGCTCGGCGACCGGCTGGATCATGCCACCCGCCGCCTGATCGCCGACCGGGGCGAGCGCCTCGCACGCAGCGGCGCGATGCTGGAGAGCCTGAGCTACGCCCGCGTGCTGGAGCGCGGCTACGCCGTCGTACGACGCGCCGAGGACGGCGCCGTCGTCACCGATGCCGACGCGCTCAAAGCCGGGGAGGCGATCGACATCGAGTTCGCCGCCGCCAAACGCCGCCGGGCGCTCGTCTCCGACGACGCCAAGTCGCAACGCCCGCGCAAGGCGCAGGCGGGCAAGGCGAAGGCGGGCAAGGCGGGCGCCGACAAGGCGCAGCAGGACCTGTTCTGAGAATGGTGCGATCGCGAGGAGCCCTCATGTCCCGCCCGATGATCCTTCCCCGGCTGGTCGCCCTGCTGGTTCTCCTGACGACCATCAGCCTGGGCGTGCCGGCCAAGGCGTTGAGCTTCCTGGACGCGGATTTCCAGCAGGGCGGCTTCGCCCTCGGCCAGGTGGAACCCGGCAGTTCCGTGCGCTTCGACGGCCGTGCGGTGCGGGTCGGCCCGGACGGGCGGTTCGTGATCGGCTTCCACCGGGACGATCCGGCGACGATGGAACTCGCGGTCACGGCCCCGGACGGCACGGTGCGGCGCGAGACGCTCGCGATCGCGCAGCGCGACTACGACATCCAGCGGATCGACGGGCTGGAACCGAAGAAGGTGACCCCGCCCGAGGAGGTGTTGGCCCGCATCCGCGCCGACGCCGACCTGGTGCGCGAGGCCCGCACCCGCGACAGCGCCGAGACCTGGTTCGACAGCGGCTTCGTCTGGCCGGTCGAAGGGCGGATCACCGGCGTCTTCGGCTCGCAGCGGGTGCTGAACGGCAAGCCGCGCCAGCCGCATTACGGCATCGACATCGCCGCCCCGACGGGCACGCACGTGGTGGCGCCGGCCGACGGCGTCGTCTCGCTGGTGCAGGACGACATGTACTTCTCCGGCGGCACGCTGATGATCGACCATGGTCGCGGCCTGGCCTCCGCCTTCCTGCATATGGAGACGATCTCGGTGGCCGAGGGCCAGCGGGTGCGCCAGGGCGATCCGATCGGCACCGTGGGCGCCACCGGCCGCGCGACCGGCCCGCATCTCGACTGGCGTATCAACTGGTTCGGCAAACGCCTCGACGCAGCGCTGTTCGTCCCGCCGATGGATACCGTCGGGGAGTGACGCCGCAGCCGGCCCGACCGGCATGGAGCCCCGCCGTTGTCGAAAATTCGTCGCTCTAGTAGCGTTCGGCCCTATCCGCTCTATTCCGGGTTGGAGAAGACATACTGCACGACGTCGCAGTATCGGGCGCGATGATCCAAATTGAGGCCTTCCGGGCGAAGAGTGGGACTCCCTATGCGGTCGTGTTCTACGACGAAGAGCACGCGCTGATCTCGGATTCGTGGCTCGGCAAGTTTCATTCCGACGAGGAGTTCAAGCGCGTTCTCGCCTTCATCGTCGGCGAGATCGAACGGCGCGGCGCGAAACTCTGGCTCGCCGATCTGCGCCATCTCAATCGTAGCCTCCTCGATTTCCAGGATTGGCTGGCGGAAGAGATATCCCCGCGCGCCTTCGAAGCCGGCCTAGAGCGCGAGGCGGTGGTTCTGCCGCTGCGGGAGACGTTCGATACGACTCCAGATGAGTTCGACGTCGTCGGCTCGGCGTCAGGAGCGATCGATAGGATCGCCGACGATCGCGTGCGGTTCTTCTTCGGTCGCGAGGAAGCCCGCACCTGGCTGCTCCGCGGCGAAATCGACCGAAGCTGACGCGGCGCCCGCCTACTCCTGGTCCTTCGGCCAGCGCCGATGGACCCAGAACCATTGACCGGGCCGCGCGCGGACCCATTCCTCGACGCGCGCGTTCATGGCGCGCAGCAGGGCCTCGACGTCCTGCCGCTTGTCGCCGCTGTCGGGCAGGTCCATCGGCGGCTCGATGGTGACGCGGAAACGGGCGTGCGGCAGGCGCTCGAGCCGGACCGGCAGCACGCGGCAGCGGAAGCGAAGCGCCAGTTCGGCCGGGGCGCTGGCGGTCATGGCCGGCCGGCCGAAGAACTCGATCGGCAGCCCCTCGTTGAACTTCTGATCGATCAAGAGGCCGAGCGGCCGGTTCTCCCGCATCGCCTTCAAGGCGCCGCGCGCCCCTTCCCGCCCCTTCGCGAGAAGCTCGCCCGCGAAGCGGCTGCGCACCGTGCGGATCAGCCGGTCGATGCCGGGATTGCTCGCCGGGCGGTAGATGTTGGAGAGCCGGCAGCCGCGCTGCGCGGCGACCAGGCTCCCCATCTCCCAATTCGCCATATGGGCGGCGAAGACGATGAAGGGGGCGGCGGAATCGCGCGCGGCCAGCAGATGCTCCTCGCCGACGATCTCGACCCGGTCGCCGTCGATCGTATCCAGATCGGCGATCTGGGAATATTCGGCGGCCCCGCGGCCGAGATTGTCCCAGACCTCGCGCAGGATGGCGGCGCGCTCGCGCTCCGAGATCTCGGGGAAGACCCGGGCGAGGTTGCGCTCGGCCACCCGGTGCGCCGGCAGCAAGGGCCCGACCATGCGGAAGACGAAGCCGCCGGTCGCCGACGCCCATTCGAAGGGCATGCGGCGCAGGATGCCCATCACCGCGGTCAGCACGGCGCTCTGCACCCGATGCACCAGCCGCTTGGCGAGCGACCGGCGATCTTGTCCCACCGCGGTCGTCATGGGCGATCCTCCTGGGGGGCGAGCGTGCCGTCGACCAGGCGGTCGAGCAAGCGATCGACCGCCGTGCCGTCCTCGAAGGCGATCGAGACGGGAAGCGTCAGCAAATCGGCGAGCGCGCCGCGCCGCGCCGCCGCCGGCAGGCGGACCGCATCCTTCTCGGTCGTGACGAGGCGGGCGCCCCGCTCCGTCGCGAGCCGGGTCAGGCGATCGATGTCGGCGGCGCCATAGGGGTGGTGGTCGGCGAAGGCGAGGCATTCCAGCGGCGAGAGACCGAGCGCGCGCAGGCTCTCGAAGAACTTCTCGGGCCGGCCGATCCCGGCGAAGGCGATCAGCGCCGGGGCGTCGCGCAGCGCCTGCGGCGGGTCGGGCACGAGCGCGGCGTGCAGGATCGGCAGCGTCGCCGGCAGACGCGCGGCGAGGCCCGTGCGATCTTCCCCCACCAGCACGAGGGCATCCGCGCGCGCGAGCGCCTGGTCGAGCGGCTCGCGCAGCGGGCCCGCCGGAAATACCCGCCCGTTGCCGAGGCCGACCGTGCCGTCCACCACCAGGAGCGCGACATCCTTCGCCAGCATCGGATTCTGGAACCCGTCATCCAGCACCAGGCAATCGACCGCCTCGGAGGCCGCCGCCATCCGCGCGCCCGCCGCCCGGTCGCGCGCGACCCAGGTCGGCGCCACGCGCGCGTGCAGCAGCGCCTCGTCCCCGACGGCGGCGGCGTCATGCGCCGCCGGATCGATGCGCAGCGGGCCCGCGAGGCGCCCGCCATGGCCGCGCAGCAGGATGCCGGGGCGCCGGCCGCGCGCCGCGAGGCGCCGGACGAGGGCCTGGACCACCGGCGTCTTGCCGGCACCGCCCGCCGTCGGATTGCCGACGCAGAGCACGGGGATCGGCACATGGGCGGGCCGAACGAACGCGCGCCGCAGCCGGGCGCCCGCGCCATAGAGCGCCGCCGCCGGCGCCAGCACCGCGGCGCGCCAGTCCCGCTCGCGCCACCAATGGTCGGGGGCCTTCACCCCTTCACCTCCGTCCTCCGGAGATCCGCCTGGTCCGGCGCGGCGGCGGCCGGATCGGCGACCGGCGGCAGCAACGGCTCGAGCCGCCGCATCACCGCGCTGACGACGTCACGGTTCTGCGCCGCGACGCCGGCGCCGGCATGCGCCATGCGCGCGCGCGCTTCGTCATCGTCGAAGAGGCGGGCCACCGCCTCCGCGATCGCCTCCTCCGTGCGCACCTGGAGCGCGCCCCCGGCGGCGAGCAGTTCCTGCGCCACGCTCTCGAAATTGCCCATATCCGGTCCGAACAACGGCACCGCCCCCATCTGGACCGCCTCGACCGGATTGTGGCCGCCGATGCCACCTTCGAGGCTGCCGCCGATCAGCGCGATCTCGCTCAACCGATAGAACAGCCCAAGCTCGCCCAACGTATCGGCCAGATAGATGTCGATGTCGCTGGGCGGGATCGGAGTCTCCGACCGGCGCGCGACGCGGAAGCCCTGTTGGCGCAGCATTTCGGCGATCGCCGTGCCGCGCACCGGATGGCGCGGCACCAGGATGGTGAGCAACCCCGGCCGCTGCGGGGCGAGCCGCGCATGAACGCCGGCGATGCGCTCCTCTTCGCCCGGATGGGTGCTGGCGGCGAGCCAGAAGGGCCGCTCGCCCACCGCATGGCGAAGCGCGGCCAGCAGATCCGGATCGGCCGGCAGCGGCGGCGCGGAATATTTCAGATTGCCGAGGCAATCGGCCTCGCGCGCGCCGAGCGCGCGCAGCCGCTCCGCCTCCATCGTGGTCTGGGCGAGGCAGAGCGAAAAACCGCCGATCAGATCGCGGGCCAAGCCCGGCACGCGGCGCCAGCGCGCGACGGAGCGCGCGGAGACCCGGCCGTTGAGCAGCACGGTCGGCCGGCCGGCATCCCGCATCTCCCACAGCAGGTTGGGCCACAGCTCGGACTCGACCCAGATACCGAGATCGGGTTTCCAATGGTCGAGGAACCGGCGCACCCAACCCAGCCGGTCGACCGGCACGTACTGGTGGAAGGCGCCGGGCGGCAGCCGCTCGGCCATCAGCCGGGCGGAGGTGACGGTGCCGGTGGTCAATAGCACATGCGCGGCCGGGTCGCGGCGCATCAGATGGTCGATCACCGGCTGGGCCGACATCGCCTCGCCGTTGCTGGCGGCGTGGATCCAGACCAGCGGTCCTTCGGGCCGAGGCCGCGGGGCGATGCCCTTGCGCTCGCCGAAACGGATCGGATCCTCCTTGCCGCGGGCGAGCCGGCGGCGCAGATAGACGCCGAGCGCGGGCGCGGTCAGCGCGGAAGTGCCGCGATAGAGGCCACGCCAGATCATGGCGCCCCCTTGCCGAACCCGTTCTCCGGAACCGGTGCCGGCGGAATCGGATCGACGCCGCAGGCCGCGTCGCACCGGTTGGAGAGTTCGGTCAGGGCGTCCTCGATCTTCCGGCGAGCCTCTTCCGGCGCCGCCCCGTCGCCGCGCGGCGGCGGGTCGATCGGATCGCCCCACAGAAAAATCCCCCGCGCGAAGGGCAGCGGCAGGATGAACCGGTCCCAGCTGTTCAGCAGCAGGCGACGCGAGCTGGAATAGGTGACCGGTACGATCGGCACCTGGGCGACCGCGGCCAGTTGCACCATGCTGGGCCGGATCCGCATCCGCGGGCCGCGCGGTCCGTCCGGCGTGATGCCGACGCAGCGCCCCTCCTTCAGGAGGCGCAGCACCTGGCGCGTCGGCCCCGATCCGCCCTTCCTGCTGTCGACCGGAATGGCGCTGAAGCCGAAGCGCCCCAGCCCCTCGATCACCAGCCGCCCGTCGCGGTGGGAGGAGGCGAGGACAGTCAGGTTCTGCGTCTCCGCCTCCCAGGCGTAGGGCATCATGCCGATGCGATTGTGCCACAGCAGGATCAGGAAGGGGCGTCCCTCGGCGTGCAGCCGGTCGCGCGCCTCCTCCCCCTGCACGCGCCAGCGGCCGGTGAAGCGGATCAGCCGGATGTACCAGATGATGAGCTCGCGCACGAAGGCGTAGCCGATCCGGGTCTTGACGATGTGACGGAGACGGTGCAGTACGATCATGCTCGGCCTCACAGGCCCGCGCGGCCCGCCGCGCGCCGGTCGCCCGCGTCCGCCGTACCGGCCTTGGCCGCGTCGGCCCCGTCGTTGAGCGCGACCGCCTCCGGCGTCTGGAACTGCATCGCCTGAAGCCGGGCGTAGAGCCCGCCGCGCGCGCTCAGCTCCTCATGGCTGCCGGACTCGACGACCTGGCCCTTATCCATGACGTAGATCCGATCGGCATCCGCGATGGTGGAGAGCCGGTGGGCGATGACGACCACCGTGCGGCCCGCCATCAGGCGCTTGAGCGCGCCCTGCACCTGGCGTTCGGATTCGGTGTCCAGCGCGCTCGTCGCCTCGTCGAGCAGCAGGATCGGCGCATTCTTCAACATGGCGCGCGCGATCGCGATGCGCTGGCGCTGGCCGCCGGAGAGCTTCAACCCCTGCTCGCCCACCACCGTGTCGTAGCCCTGCGGCAGGGCGGTGATGAATTCGTGCGCGGCCGCCGATCTGGCGGCTTCCACGATCGCCTCCTCGCCCGCATCCGCGCGGCCATAGGCGATGTTGGCGCGTACCGTGTCGTTGAAGAGCGTGGTCTCCTGGCTGACCAGGCCGATCTGGGCCAGCAGCGAATCCATCGTCACTTCGCGCACATCCTGGTCGTCGACCGTGACCGAGCCTTCCGCCACGTCGTAGAAACGCGGGATCAGGTTGAGGACCGTCGACTTGCCGGCGCCGGACGGACCGACCAGCGCCACCGTCTGACCCGCCGGAATCTCCAGGCTGACGCCACGCAGCACCGTATCGCCGGAGTTGTAGGCGAAATGCACGTCCTTGAGCGTGACATGCCCGTCCTTCGGTTGCAGCACCTTGGCGTCCGGCCGGTCCTGGATGCGCGGCTCATAGTCGATCACGCCGAAGATGCGCTGGGCGGCGGCGAGGCCCTCCTGCAGCGCGGCGTTCAGGTTCGCGATCGAGCGCATCGGCTGATAGGCGGTGATCACGGCCATGAAGAAGGCCATGAACTCGCCGACCGTCATCACACCTTCCAGGATCTGATAGCCGCCCCAGACCAGGATCGCGGCCAGCGCGCTGCCCGAGAGCCCGTCCATGATCGGATAGGTGAGCGAACGCACCACCGCCGCCTTGAAGATCAGGCGATACATCTCCGAGAAGGCGGAATCGGCGCGCGCCTGCTCGTAATTCTGCATCCGGTAGGCGCGGACCTGCCGCGCGCCCTTCAGCGAATCGTCGAGCACCGCCGTCATCTGCCCGAATTCCGTCTGGGTGTTGGCGGAGACCCGGCGCAGGCGTCTGCCGATGCGCACGATCGGCAGGACGGAGAGCGGGAAGAACACGAAGGCGACGAACGCCATCTGCCAATTCAGATAGAACATCTGCCCGACCAGCACGATCACCACCAGCGAATCGCGCCCGGCACTGGTGAAGACCTTCGAGATCGCGTCGCGCAGGAAATGGACGTCGTTGGAGAAGCGCGAAAGCTGACGCGCCGTGCCCTCGTCGTGCAGATACTGGATGTCGGCGCGCTGCAGGGCGTTGAACATCTGGCTCTGCATGCGCTCGATGATGCGCAGGCCGACCGAATGCATCAGCGTCGTCTGCGCGAAGTTCGCCGTGCCCCGTGTCACCGCCACCATCAGAAAACCGAAGGCGACGAACCAGATCATCTCCTCCTGGCCGTCGATGAGTGCGGAGTCGAGGGTCACCTCCACCAGATAGACGATGCCGCCCGACGAGGCGCCGACGATCGCCATGCAGACGACCGCGATGGCGATGCGCACCCAGTAGTGGCGCATGTAGTCGCGCCACAGCCGGCGCACCAAGAGCCGGGTGTCGTGATCGAGCTTGAGTGCGGGTTTCGTCTTCTTCGCGCGCGCCACGCTTCGCCACATCCTGGTCGTTATCGGATTGGGGGCCTCCGGCCGGCGACCCCTGGCCGCCGCCCGACGCGCCGGCCACGCCAAGATCGGGTGCCGACGCGGGCTGCGCTATAGCATGCGCACGGGCCCGCGTCACTCAAGCTTGTTGCGGCGCGATGACGGGTCGGGCGGGCGCGCTCGGGCGGCCCTCAGAGGGTCAGGCGGAGGCGGCGCCGGCGAACAGCGGGGCGATATTGTCGCGGAACTGCCGGGCCGAGGCTTCCCAGGAGAATTCGAGCGCGTGCGCGCGGCAGGCCTCGGGGTCGCGTTCCAACGCCGCCAGCGCCGCCTTGCGCAGATCCTCGTCCAGCACGCCGACCGGTGCCGCGCCGATCACGTCGAGCGGGCCGTTGACCGGCAGGGCGGCCACCGGAACGCCGCAGGCCAGCGCCTCCAGCAGCACGAGGCCGAAGGTGTCGGTCCGGCTGGGGAAGACGAAAACGTCGGCCGCGGCATAGTGACGGGCCAATTCCTCCCCTTCCTTCGCGCCCAGAAAATGGACCTCGGGATAGGCGTCGCGCAACGCCGCCAACTGCGGACCGTCGCCGACCACCACCTTGCTGCCCGGCAGCTCGAGATCGAGGAACTGGCCGATATTCTTCTCCACCGCGACCCGCCCGACATTCATGAAAATCGGCCGCGGCAGGTCGAGCGCATCTTTCGCGCGCGGCCGGAACAGCGCGGTATCGACGCCGCGCGACCATAGCTTCAGGTTCTCGAAGCCCCAGGCGGTCAGGTCGCGCTGCATGCTCTGCGTCGTCACCATGGTGCAGACGGCGGGCGCGTGGAAGCGCCTGACCCAGGCATAGCTCCAGGAGAGCGGAAGGCGGATGCGCGCGCGGACATATTCCGGAAAGCGGGTGTGGAAGGCGGTGGTGAACGGCTTGCCGCGCTTCAGGCAATAGCGCCGGGCCGCCTGGCCGAGCGGTCCTTCCGTCGCGATATGGATGGCGGCGTCCGGCGTCTCCTCCAGCATCGCGGCCAAGCGCCAGCCGGCGTCGATCGCGAGCCGGATCTCCGGATAGGTCGGGCAAGGAATGGTGCGGAACCGGTCGGGGCCGATCACGCGCGTTGGGTGGCCGAGCTTGCCGAGCTCGTCGCGCATCCGCTCCAGGGTGCGCACGACGCCGTTGATCTGCGGATACCAGGCGTCGGAGACGATGGTGATCCCGGGCCCGTCCCCGACCCCGGCCGGCGGCGCCTCGCTCAGCGCCGCGGCGGGGACGTCGACGGCCGCCGTCACCCGATTCATGCGCTCACCGGCTTCTCGGGCGCGCGCTTGGGCGCGGGGCGCAGCCCGTCCGCCAGGCCCTTCTGCAAGCCCTGGGGCAGGGCCTGCGGCACCCAGGCGCCAACCCGTTCCGGCGCGTCCGTCCAACGCAGGATCTCCAGCCGACCCTCATAGGATTCGACGAGCGCGGTGCAGCTTTCCACCCAGTCGCCGTCATTGCAGTAGAGGATGCCGTCGATCATGCGCATCTCCGGATGGTGGATATGACCGCAGATGACGCCGTCGACGCCGCGCCGGCGCGCCTCGTCGGCGAGCGCGTCCTCGAAGCGGCTAATGAACTCGACCGCGTTCTTCACCTTGTGCTTGAGATAGGCGGAGAGCGACCAGTAGGGCAGCTTCAGCCAGCGCCGCACCCGGTTGAGCTGGCCGTTCAGTGCCAGCAGCACCGTGTAGGCCCAGTCGCCGAGGAGCGCGAGCCACTTCGCGTAGCGGACGACGCTGTCGAACTCGTCGCCATGGATCACCAGGAAGCGCCGTCCGTCGGCGCCGACATGGATCGCCTCCCCGGCAACCAGGACCCCGCCGAAGAACAGGTCGGTGTAGTCGCGCAGGCATTCGTCGTGATTGCCGGGCACGTAGATCACCTTCGTGCCGGCGCGCGTCTTGCGCAGGATTTCCTGCACCACCTCGTTCTGCGTTTCGGTCCAGTACCAGGAGCGTTTGAGCCGCCACCCGTCGACGATATCGCCGACCAGGTAGATCGTGTCGGCATCGACATGGCGCAGGAAGTCGAGCAGATAGTCGGCCTTGCAGCCGCGCGTGCCCAGATGCGTGTCGGAAATCCAGACCGTGCGGTACCGGCTGACGCCGCGGATCCCGTGCATGGGTAAATCCTTTCCGGTTGATCGATGTATCGGACCGGCCCGATGGCTGGGTTGATAAGGATTCAATGTTACAGATCGGCGTAATACTTCGAATATTTCCTGGTTTCATTTTATATTCACGCAGTAGTCACCCAACCGACATGCAAACGTTATTAATCCGACAAAAAGACACTGTTTCTCCCCGTCAAACCCTGTGCAGGAGGCTTCATGTCCGACTCTCCGGCGAATCGGCGTCGCGTCGCCGTGATCCACAATCCGGCTGCGGGCACCCGCCAGCGCGGCCGGCTGCGCCGACTGTTGCGCCGCCTGCGCCGGGCGGGGCACGAGGTGCTCGTGCGCCGCACCGAGGGGCCGGGTGACGCGACCCGCATCGCGCGCGCCCTCTCGCCGGAGACGGTGGACGTCGTCCTGGCCGCCGGCGGGGACGGCACGATCAGCGAGGTGGCGAACGGGCTGATCGGCCGCCCGCTGCCGCTCGCCATCGCGCCCTTGGGCACGGCCAACGTGCTGGCCTGGGAACTCGGCCACGGGCTCGGGATCAAAGGGGCGGTGCGCACGCTCGCGACCGGCCGGACCGTCGCGATCCGCCCGGCATTGGCGGGCACGCGCGGGTTCCTGCTGATGGCGAGCGCCGGCATCGACGCGCGCGTGGTCGCCGGGGTCGATACGGGCTTGAAGCGCCGGATCGGCAAGGGCGCCTATGCACTGGCCGCCATCAAGGAGATCCTCGAGCGCCCGTCGGGACCGATCCGGCTCGAGATCGACGGCCGGCCGGAGGAGGCAGCGCTCGCCGTCGTCACCCACGCCGCCCACTATGCCGGCCCCTTCACCATCGCGCCCAACGCCCGGCTCGGCGACGAGGAACTGACGGTCGTGCTGCTGCGCGACGGGCGGCGCGGGGCGCTGATCCGCTGCGGCCTGGCGCTCTTGATGAACCGCATCCCCAGTCTGCCGGGCGTCGAGATCCGGACCGCCCGCCATGTGCGTTTCCTGGGCCCCGAGGGCGAGCCGGTGCAGAGCGACGGCGACGTCATCGGCCATATGCCGATGGAGATCAGCCTGGGCGAGGCGACTCTCACCCTCATCGTCGCCGATCCGGAACGGGTGCGAAGCGCGACGGACCGTCATGTCGCGCCCGATTCGGACGCCCGCGAGAGCGTCCGCGAAGCCGCCCGGCCTAGCGCTCTGCCCTAGGCCGCGGCCAGCGCCTCGAGCCCGGCGCGGTCGGCGATCTCGATCCGGCCGCGGGCGACACGCACCCAGCCCCGCCGCTCCAGCTCCTTCAACTGGCGGCCGACGACCTCGCGCGCGGTCCCGAGTTCGGTCGCCAGATCCTGATGCGTCGTCTCCAGCATGTCGCCGCCGCGGGCGAGCGCCAGAAGGCGCTGGGCGAGCCGCTTGTCCAGCCGTCCGAAGGCCACCTCCTCCACCACATGCATGACGTCGGAGATGCGGTGGGAATATTCCGAGAAGACCAGGCGCCGGAACCCGGCGGAGCGCGCGATCGCCTCCTCGAACGCCTCCTTCGGGATCGCGACCGCGTCGACTTCTGTCTCGGTCACGCCCTCGGCGCTGTAGAGCTCATCCGAGAGCAGGCAGGCGGTCGTCATGATGCAGGTCTCGCCGCCGATCACGCGGTAGAGCACGATTTCGCGGCCCGAGGCGGCGGTCTGCTGCACCCGCACCGTCCCGTCGATCAGCAAGAGGAAGCTCTCCGCGCGGTGGCCGGGGGCGAAGACGGTCGTCCCCGGCGGCAGTCGCATGCGCTGCGCGCGCTCGCTCAGGAGCGCGCGGTCGCCCGGCGGCAAAGCCGCCAGGTCGGGAAAGGTCTCGATCCACTCGCTCATCATCCTGCCCTCGATTTCGCCGCATCGCGATCACCTTGTAGCAAGTGTGACATAGTCACAGACACCGACGCGGCTCAAGCGCAGGATGATTCAATCACAACCGTTCCGCTCAGAGGAGAGCCGCACCATGACCGTCAATATGGGGACCATCGACCGCTTTCTGCGCGCGCTGATCGGCGGCGCGCTGATCGCCATCGTGTTCGTCGGACCGCAGACCCCGTGGGGCTGGCTCGGGGTCATTCCGCTGGTGACCGCGGCCGTCGGCTTCTGCCCGGCCTACCGCTTGCTGGGGATCAAGACCCGCTAGCCAATCCCGATCGCCCCCGACCGCCAGAACCCATCCAGAAAAGCACCGAGAGGCACCGCCATGAATCCAACCGTGAAGACCTTCTTCGACGAGGCGACCTTCACCGCCACGCACGTCGTCTGGGACCCGGAGACGAAAGCGGCCGCGGTGATCGACACCGTCAAGGACTACGACCCGAAATCGGGCCGCACCTCGACCGAGTCCGCCGACGACCTGATCGCCTTCATCCGCGAGCAGGGCCTCACGCTGGAATGGATCCTGGAGACGCACGTCCATGCCGACCATCTGACCGCCGCGCCCTATGTGCGCGACACGCTGGGCGGGAAGATCGGCATCGGCGCGCGCATCGACGTGGTGCAGGGCGTCTTCAAGAAGGTGTTCAACGCCGAGAAGGACTTCCCGACCGACGGGCGCCAGTTCGACCATCTGTTCGAGGACGGCGAGCGCTTCGCGATCGGAAACCTCGAGGCCTCAGTGATGCACACACCCGGCCACACGCCGGCCTGCGCCACCTACCTGATCGGCGACGCCGCCTTCGTCGGCGACACGCTCTTCATGCCGGATTTCGGGACCGCGCGCTGCGACTTCCCGGGCGGGGACGCGCGCCAGCTCTTCCGCTCGATCCAGAAGATCCTGGCGCTGCCGCCCGAGACGCGGATCTTCCTGTGCCACGACTACGGCCCCAACGGCCGGGAGTACGTCTGGGAGACCAGCGTCGCCGCCGAGAAGGCCGAGAACATCCACGTCAAGGACGGCACCAGCGAGGACGACTTCGTCAAGATGCGGACCGAGCGTGACAAGCAGCTCGACATGCCGGTGCTCATCCTGCCGTCGGTGCAGGTCAACATGCGCGCCGGCGACCTGCCGCCGGCCGAGGACAACGGCACGCGATACCTGAAAATCCCGCTCGACACGCTCTAGAAGCGGCGCGGCCACACGGAGGAATCCCCATGGAAATCAAGACCGTCGACGACGAGCTGAGCGTCGCCGCCCAGATCATGCCGTCCGATGTCGCGGGCATCGCCGCGGCCGGCTTCAAGACCATCATCTGCAACCGGCCCGACGACGAGGGCAACGACCAGCCGAACTTCCGCGAGATCGAGGAGGCGGCGAAGAGCGCCGGGCTCACCGCGCACTATCTGCCGGTGGAAAGCGGCAAGGTGAAGGACGAGGACGCCGCCGCCTTCGGCAAGCTGGTCGCCGCGGCGGCGAAGCCGGTCTTCGCCTATTGCCGCAGCGGCACGCGTTCGGTCACCCTCTGGTCGCTGAGCCGCGCCAAGACCACGCCGCTGCCGGAAATCCTCGCCAAGGCGCGGGGTGCGGGCTACGACATGTCCGGCGTCGCCCGGCGGGTCGCCAACCAGGGCCGCACGCCGAGCGGCGCGGTCGACGCGCGCTACGATGTCGTCATCGTCGGCGCCGGCGCGGCCGGGGTCTCGGTCGCCTCCTCCCTGCTGCGGCGGGCGCACGATCTTCAGGTCGCGATCATCGACCCGGCCGACATCCACTATTACCAGCCGGGCTGGACGCTGGTCGGCGCCGGCGTGTTCGACGCCGACGAGACCGTGCGCACGCTGTCCTCCGTGCTGCCGAAGGACGTGCATTGGATCAAGGCGGCCGTCGCCGCCTTCGAGCCGGACAAGAACGCGGTCGTGCTGGAGGGCTGCCGGGTGATCGAATACGGCCGCCTGGTCGTCTGCCCGGGCCTCAAGCTCGACTGGCACGCGGTCGAGGGGCTGAACGAGACGCTGGGTAAGAACGGGGTGACGTCCAACTACCGGTTCGACCTCGCCCCCTATACCTGGTCGCTGGTCGAGCGGCTGCGCGAGGGCACGGCGCTGTTCACCCAGCCGCCGATGCCGATCAAATGCGCCGGCGCGCCGCAGAAGGCGATGTATCTCTCGGCCGACCATTGGCGCCGCCGCGGGGTGCTCGATTCGATCGATATCGGCTTCTACAACGCCGGCGGCGTGCTGTTCGGCGTGAAGGAGTACGTGCCGGCGCTGATGGAATATGTCGAGCGCTACGACGCCGCCTTGAACTTCAACCACAATCTGGTCGCGATCGACGGGCCGGCGAAGAAGGCCTGGTTCAACAAGACCGACGGCGAGGGCAACGTCGAGACGGTCGTGCGCGGCTTCGACATGATCCATGTCTGCCCGCCGCAGACCGCGCCGGACTTCATCCGGGTGAGCCCGCTGGCCGATGCGGCCGGCTGGGTCGATGTCGACCAGAACACGCTGCGCCACAAGAGCTACCAGAATGTCTGGAGCCTGGGCGACGTGATGAACGCGCCGAACGCCAAGACCGCCGCCGCGGCCCGCAAGCAGGCGCCGGTGGTGGCGCAGAACCTGCTGGCCGACATGGGCCGCGCCTCGGGCGTCGGGCATTACGACGGCTACGGCTCCTGCCCCCTGACGGTGGAGCGCGGCAAGATTGTGCTGGCCGAGTTCGGCTATGGCGGCAAGCTGCTGCCGAGCTTCCCGAGCTGGATCATCAACGGCAAGCGGCCGAGCCGGCTGGCCTGGCTGCTGAAGGAGAAGATCCTGCCGCCGGTCTATTGGAAGGCGATGCTGCGCGGGCACGAGTGGCTCGCCAAGCCGCAGGCGCCGAAGCCGGAGATCCCGGCCTGACGCCGCCGCCACCCCGAACGAGGCAGGATAGTTCCACCATGATCGACCGGCTGCTGCCGTGCGTCGGCTGGCTCAAGCGCTATAATGGCGAGACCTTCCACGGCGACGCGCTGGCCGCCGTGATCGTCACCATCATGCTGATTCCGCAGAGCCTGGCCTACGCGCTGCTGGCCGGGCTGCCTCCCGAGGTCGGGCTCTACGCCAGCATGCTGCCCTTGGTGGGCTATGCGCTGTTCGGTTCGTCGAACGCGCTCGCCGTCGGGCCGGTCGCCGTCGTCTCGCTGATGACGGCGGCGGCGATCGGCAAGGTGACGGCCGCCGGCGGGGTCGACTACGCGGCGGCCGCGCTGGCGCTCGCGGCCATGTCGGGGGCGATCCTGATCGCCCTCGGGCTGCTGCGGCTCGGCTTTCTCGCGAGCCTGCTGAGCCACCCGGTGATCTCGGGATTCATCACCGCCTCGGGCCTGTTGATCGCGGCGAGCCAGCTGAAGCACATCCTGGGGATCGAGGCGGGCGGACACACGCTCTACGATTTGGTCGGCTCGCTCGCCGGCGGGATCGACGAGACCAATCTGCCGACGCTGGCGATCGGCGCGCTGGCGACGGCGTTCCTGTTCTGGGTGCGCGCGCGCCTCAAGCCGCTGCTGCGCCGGTTCGGCCTCGGCCCGCGGCTCGCCGACGCGGGCGCCAAGGCGGGGCCGGTCGTCGCCGTCATCGCCACCATCGCGGCGGTCGAGCTGCTCGCGCTCGACGCGGCCGGCGTCGCGGTGGTGGGCGCCATCCCGCAGGGGCTGCCGCCCTTGTCCGTCCCGCCGCTCGACCCCGGCCTGTGGCTCGAGCTGCTGCCGTCTGCGGTGCTGATCTCGATCGTCGGTTTCGTGGAATCCGTCTCCGTCGCCCAGACGCTGGCGGCCAAGCGGCGCGAGCGCATCGCGCCCAACCGCGAACTGATCGGCCTGGGCGCAGCCAACATCGCCGCGTCGATGAGCGGCGGCTATCCGGTGACCGGGGGCTTCGCGCGTTCGGTCGTGAACTTCGACGCGGGCGCGCGAACACCGCTCGCGGGCGTGCTGACCGCCGTCGGCATCGGGCTGACGGCGCTGTTCCTGACGCCGCTCTTCCACCAGTTGCCGAAGGCGACGCTGGCCGCGACCATCGTGGTGGCCGTGCTCTCGCTCGTCGACCTCGGCGCCCTGAAGCGCACCTGGACCTACTCCAAGGCCGACTTCGCGGCGATGGCGGTCACCATCGCGACCGTGCTGGGCTTCGGCGTGGAGGCCGGGATCACCGCCGGCGTGGGCCTGTCGCTGGTGCTGTTCCTCGCCCGCTCCGCACGGCCGCATCTGGCGGTCGTCGGCCAGGTGCCCGGCACCCATCATTTCCGCAACGTGCGCCGGCACGCCGTCGTCACCAGCCCCAAGGTCTTCAGCGTGCGGGTCGACGAGAGCCTCTATTTCGCGAACGCCCGCTGGCTTGAGGATACGCTCTACGACCGCGCGGTCGCCGACAAGGCGATCGAGGACGTGGTGCTGATCTGCGCGGCCGTGAATGACATCGACGCCAGCGCGCTGGAGGCGCTGGAGGGGCTGAACGAGCGCCTGCATGCCGCCGGGGTCCGCTTCCACCTCTCAGAAGTGAAGGGCCCTGTGATGGACAAGCTGAAGCGCACGCATTTCCTCGACGCGCTGACGGGCCAGGTGTTCTTGAGCCACTACGACGCGATGGCCGCCCTCGACCCCGACACGACCCAGGATGCCGAGCTGTCGCCGGCCGTTCGGGCCTAGAGCATGGCGCGCCCCTTTGGAATCGCCTGAAATCGGTTTTCCGGGGGCCCGGCTAGGAGAGGGCGCGCCGGCGATGCGGGACATCGCGAGCGCGGCGCGACGACGACCAGGGGGGCGAAAGCGGCGTCTCAGATGCTTCCAAAGGGGCGCGCCATGCTCTAGGCGGTCAGTCGCTGCGTCGCTCGTAGCCGCGCGCGCCGAGGCAGCGCTCATAGAGCCGCTGGCGCAGCTGCTTCGCGTCCTGCACGGCGAGCTGGGTCGAGAGCGAGCTGGCCGTGCCGGCCATCCGGTCGCTCGCCAAATCGTTGTCGAGCTGCCGGGCGGCCAGTTCCTCCGCCTGTTGGCGGCAGGCGTTGCGGTCCATCGACCATTGGTCCTGCGGCACCTCGGGATTGACCCAGCGCACGCGCTCGGCACAGCCGGCGACGAGGCCGGCCGCGACCAGCCCCGCGAGCGCGAGCGGCGCGAGACGCCCGGCCGAGGCCGCGACGGAGCGATCGGAAGAGTGGCGGGAATCGGCGATCCGTGGCATGAATCCTGCTTATGTCCTCTGGTCAACAGCGTCCGGGCCCGCATATGGGGCCGCGACACGGACTTTGCGACGGGGTGAGGCGTGCGGCCATGCGTGAGATGACGACGACCATGGATCGGAACCGGACGATCCGCCGGCGGTTCGGCCGCGGCATCGCCCATGTCGCGCTGGCGGCGGCCCTGGTGCTGCCGGCGAGCGCCTGCCTGACGCCGAACAGCAGCCGCGAGGACAAGCTCGCCACCGGCACGCTCGCCGGGATCGCGGCGGGCGCGCTGATCGGCTACGAGCTGATCGGCCACGGCACCGGCCAGTGGGTGGCGGCCCTGGTGCTCGGCGCGGCCGGCGGCTATGCCGGCTACGAGGTGACCGACCGGCTGACCCAGCTCGACCGGCGCGCGATGCAGGAGACCGCCTATTACAGCCTCTCCGAGGCGCCGGCGGGCGAGACCGCGAGCTGGGACAACCCCCGCACCGGCTCACGCGGGACGATCACCCCCTTGCGCACCTATGTCGACGGGCAGGGGCGGCTCTGCCGCGACTACGCCGCGACCATCGAGGTCGAGGGCGAGAGCTATGACGGCGAGGAGACCGCCTGCCGCAACGCCGTCGGCGCCTGGGTGGTGGGCTGACCCGGGACTGACCCGGAACTGGGCCACCCCATTCCTTCCCGAACCTTTTCCCGGCGTCCCGGACGAAAAAAAGGCCGCGCCGAAGCGCGGCCCAAGTTTAGGGAGGAAACGCCCAAAAGAAGCGCATTGGGAAGCGATGCTTCCCGCGCTACAACATGGCGAGGCGCGCCATGCTGCACTGCAAAATATGGCATGTGCAGCGCAACATGGCAAGGGAATCCGCAAAAATTTTCCGCCTTGAAAAGTTCTAAAGACCTGAACCAAAATATTGATTCTCCCGATCTTTCGGGATCGACCGTCACGTGTGCACCGCATCCTGCGGCCGGTGGACACCCCGTCCGGCGCTTGCCGCCGCGCGGGCGAGCGGCCATGCTCGAACTCATAGGCACACGAACGAACAGCACGGTCGGTGGCAAGGGGGCGGCGTCGATGTCCGCACGGATCAAGGGCGCCGGGGCGTCCGCAGCGCAAACCGCGCCGCCGGAGACGACCGGCGACTACGAGGTGACCGAGCAGATCGGCCACCTGATCCGCCGCGCCCATCAGCGCGCCAGCGCCGTCTTTCAGGAGACGCTGTCCGACCCCAGCCTGACGCCGATGCAGTTCGCGGCGCTGATGAAGCTCGCCGACGGGCCGCTGTCGCAGAACCATCTGGGACGGCTGACCGCGATGGACCCGGCGACGGTCCAGGGCGTGATCCGCCGGCTGGAGGAGCGCGGGTTGATCGACCGCCGGGCCGACGAGCGCGACCGGCGCCGCACGCTGCTCACGCTGAGCGCCGAGGGACGTGCCCTGGCGGAGGCGCTGGTGCCGAGCGCCGAGGCGGTCAGCCGCAAGACGCTGGCGCCGCTGAGCGCGGCCGAGCAGGCAACGCTGATCCGGCTGCTGAAACGGCTCGCCTGACCGCCGAGCGCATCCGACCCATGAAAAAGGGCCCCGCGGCGCGGCGCCGGGGGCCCTTCTCCGTCAGGCTCTAGCGCCGGCGCGCTCAGTCGCGCTCGACGCACATGGCGATGCCCATGCCGCCGCCGATGCACAGCGTGGCGAGGCCCTTCTTGGCGTCGCGCTTCTGCATCTCGTGCAGCAGGGTGACGAAGACACGCTGGCCCGAGGCGCCGATCGGATGGCCGAGCGCGATCGCGCCGCCATTGACGTTCACCTTCTCCGGGTCCCAGCCCATATCCTTGTTGACGGCGAGCGCCTGGGCGGCGAAGGCCTCATTCGCCTCGATCAGGTCGAGGTCGTCGACGCTCCAGTCCGCCTTCTCCAGCGCCTTCTTCGAGGACGGGATCGGGCCGGTGCCCATGATCGACGGATCGACGCCGGCGGTCGCCCAGCTCTTGATCCGGGCGAGCGGCGTGATGCCGCGCTTCTCGGCCTCCTCGGCGGTCATCAGCACGCAGACCGCGGCGCCGTCGTTGATGCCGGACGCGTTGCCGGCGGTCACCGTGCCTTCCTTGTCGAAGGCGGGGCGCAGCTTCGAAAGGCTCTCGGCCGTGGTCCCGTGCTTGGGATGCTCGTCATCCTCGACCACCGTCTCGCCCTTGCGGGTCTTGATGGTGACGGGGACGATCTCGTCCTTGAAGCGGCCGGCCTTCTGCGCCGCCTCGGCCTTCTGCTGCGAGAGCGCGGCGAACTCGTCCTGCTGCTCGCGGGTCAGCTGCCACTGCTGGGCCACGTTCTCGGCCGTGTTGCCCATGTGATAGCCGTTGAAGGCGCACCACAGCCCGTCCTTGATCATGGTGTCGACGAACTTCAGATCGCCCATCTTCTGGCCGCTGCGCAGATAGGCGGCATGCGGCGCCTGGCTCATGCTCTCCTGGCCGCCGGCGACGATGATGTCGGCGTCGCCCGCCTTGATCGCCTGCAGGCCGAGCGCGACCGAGCGCAGGCCGGAGCCGCAGAGCTGGTTCATCTGGTAGGCCGTCTTCTCGACCGGGATACCGGCGTCGACGGCGGCCTGGCGGGCCGGGTTCTGGCCCTGGGCGGCGATCAGGATCTGGCCCATCACCACCTCGTCTACGTCCTCGGGCGCCACGCCCGCGCGCTTAAGCACTTCCTTGATGGCGACGGTGCCGAGATAGTGCGCCGGGACGCTGCTGAGCGCGCCGTTGAAGGCGCCGACCGGCGTCCGGGCGGCGGCGGCGATTACGATGTCGGTCATGGATGCTCCTCCGCTTGGTCTTGTTTGAGACTCTTCGATCCCCATTGCGCTTGACGCCGGTCGCGTGATGGTCGCGCTTAGCTCATCGGCGATAAAACGATAGACCGGGCATGCCGCTTGGGCAACGCGCCCGACGGAATGGGCTTCGCTATCCGTCCGGGTACCTAAGCAGCGGCCGACGGTTCTGCAAGGAAGGCACGGATCGGCTCCCAGACAAGCCGGTCGGCCGAGCCCCCGACGATCATCCCGATATGGCCGGCCTTCGGCGTCTCGAGCCGGCAGTCGGGGATGGCGCGGGCGAGCGCGCTGGCCGATCCCGGCGGCACGATCCTGTCGCCGGCGGGCACCAGCGCGAGGCTCGGCACCGAGACGGCCCCGGGCCGCACCGGAAAGCCGGAGAGCCGCCAGCGCCCGGTGCCCGGCCGGTTCTCGCTGTACCACTGGCCGAGGCATTCGCGCGCGACGGGCGCCGCGAGCGGCACCCCGTCATTGAGCCAATCCTCCAGCGCGACGAAGGCCTCCGCGCGTGCGCTCTGCGGGTCCATGCGTGCGAAGGCGGTGAACTTCTTCATCGCGAGGAAGGGGTCGAGCGCTCCGAATAGCGCCTGGATCATGTCGGTCGGCAGCACGCCGCTGGCCTGCATCAACGGCTCCAGCCATGGCGCCATGGCGCCCAGCGCCTGCGCCTGGGACGGCCGGTCGGCGTGGAAATCCCACGGCGTCGCCAGCAGCACCAGCCGGTCGACCGGCGGATTGGGTCCGAGAAAGCCCGCGGCCAGCGGCAGGGTCAGCAGCCCGCCCATGCAGTAGCCGAGGAGGCCGATGGGCCGCCCGCAGGCCTCCGCCCCATGCGCCGCCGCCCGGCCGAGGCGGGCCACATAGTCGTTCAGCGCGAACTGCTGCTCCTCCTGGCCGGGCGCCGACCAGTCGACCAGCAGCACGTCGACCCCCTTCGCCGCCAGCCAGCGGGCGAGCGAGCACTTCTCCGTCAGGTCGAGGACGTAGCCGCGATTGACCAGCGAGGGCACCAGCATCACCGCGCCGCGCTGCGGCCCCTCGCGCAGGCCGCGGAAATCGATCAGCCGCGTCGTGCCCTCGTGCCAGAGGACCGGCGGCTCCTCCAGGTCGCGGAAATAGGGGTGGTGGCGATAGCGCTGGATGCCGTCCAGCATGTGAGTGAGCCGTCCGACCGCGGCCTGCTGCACGGCGGCGGTGAAGGCGCACCAGGTCGCGTGTTCGCGCCAGGCGTCCTCAGGATTCGTCAGCGGTTGGAGGACGCTTTCCGGACCCCGCCTTCCGTCCGGCGGATTTCTTCGCGGCGGTTTTCCGTCCGCGTCCCTTCTTTGCGCCTCGGCCGGCGGCGCCGCGTGCGCCCTGACCGCCCGGTGCAGATCCTTCGCCTGCGCGCGCAATTGCGGATGCCAGGGAATCAAGCCGCTCCTCAAGCCGATCGAAGCGCCGATCGAACTCGTCGAGACGCCGATCGCGCTCATCAGGTGCAGCGGCAGCGGCCGCGGTCCCGTCCGCCGGCCCGGACCGATCCGAAGCGCCGCCGGCGGCTGCGCCCGCGGCGCGCCCGTGCGATCCGTCTCCTCGCGATCCTTCGGCGTGCGATCCTTGGCCATGCGATCCATCATGTGACGGCCATCCGGCCGTTCCCCCCGCTGCGCTCCCGGCCATGCCGACCAGCATGGTCTGCATCATGCGCAGGGTCTCCGCCATCTGCGCCTGACTGGCCCACCCCATCGGGTCGCCGGCGAACCCGCCCGGGGCCGAGCCCGCCGGATCGCCGAACGGGGCGCCCGGCACGCCGAAACCGAAACCGGGAGCGGTCGAACCGCCCCCCGGTTGGCCGCCGCCCGCGCCGCCCGGCATGCCCGTATAGGGCTGCCAGACCCGCGCCAGCTGCGCCATCGCCTGGGCGGTCGCCGGATCGTCCGCCATCAGCGTCATCTGCTCGCGCCAGAGATCGAAGAACCGCTCGGCGAGAGCCGACAGATCCTCCGGCGGCGGATCGGACTGCGATTCCGACATGCGCCTTCATCCACCTTCCTGCGACGCGACCCTTCATCCCGGCCGCGCCGCGCGTTTCGTTGCACCGCAGCGCGCCCGTTCGGGCCGGACTATAGAACATGCGGACGCGACCCTCCAGGGGGCTTGGCGAGGTCCGGCCAACCGGTCGGTCCGGCTCGGCCAACCCCTTGCACCGCCTTATGGCGCGGTGCAGTATGATCGGAAGAGGGCCCGGTCGAGCCCGGCGCCGGTCGCATGCCGGACCGCGTCCTCGGGCCGGGCCAGTTCAGGAGCGTAGCCATGGCGGAATCCCGGGCGGACCAGCGCGACGACGCGAAAACGGCGAAGACGGGCGTCGCCGCCCAGGCCGGCGGCGACAAGGCGGCGAAGAAGAGTGGCAAGGCCGCGGGCGACGCCCAATCCCCGATCACGATCAAGAAGTATGCGAACCGCCGGCTCTACAACACGGCGACCAGCAGTTACGTCACGCTCGACCATCTCTGCCGCATGGTGAAGGACGGGATCGAGTTCGCGGTCTACGACGCCAAGACGGGCGAGGACATCACGCGCTCGGTGCTGACCCAGATCATCGTCGAGGAAGAGGCGAAGACCGGCCAGAACCTGCTGCCGACGAGTTTCCTGCGCCAGCTGATCAGCTTCTACGGCGACAACATGCAGCAGATGATGCTGCCGCAATATCTCGACTTCTCGCTGCGCTCCTTCGCGGAGAACCAGGAGAAGATGCGCTCCTACATGACGGACACGCTGGAATCCGTCTTCCCCTTCAGCTCGATGGAGGAGATGGGCAAGCGCAACATGGAAATCTTCGAAACCGCCATGCGTGCCTTCAACCCCTTCCCCGCGCCGGACAAGGGTCAGGGCGCCGCGCCGGAGAGCGCCGAGCGCAAGGACGCGGCCGCCGAACAGGCCGAACGCGTGCAGGCGCTGCAGGATCAACTGACCGAGATGCAGCGGCAGCTGAAGGACATGCAGGAGAAATAGCCGCCGGCTGCGGCCCGCCCGTCAGGGCGTGAGCGGCGGCGCCTTGCGCCAGTCCGGCGTCGTGTCCGGCCGCCCCAGATGCCAACCCTGCAGGAAGTCGGCCCCCTCCTTGGTCAGGATGGCGGCGTCCTCCTCGCTCTCGATGCATTCCGCGACGGTCTTCAGCCCGAACCCCTCGGCGAGGCCGAGGAGCGTGCGCACGAAGAGCTGGTTGTCCGGATTGTTGGCGATGTCCGTGATGAAGGCGCCGTCGATCTTCACCACGTCGACCGTCAGCGACTTCATGTGCCGGAACGACGTGTAGCCCGAGCCGAAATCGTCGAGCGCGACCTTGCAGCCGAGTTCCCGGACCGTGCCGATGAAGCGCGCGGTGACGTCGAAATCCTCGAGCGCGGCGGTCTCGGTGATCTCGATCGTCAGCCGCTCGGCGATCGAGCGGCTGCCCTTCACCAGACTGACGAGCGTGCGCATCCAGGACGGATCGATCACCGTCATGCTGGAGACGTTGACGGCGAGCGCGATGTCCGGATGCCGGCGCAGATCCTGCGCTGCCAGCTCCAGCGCCCGCAGATCGAGCAGGCGGATCAGGCCGAGCTTCTCCAGGATCGGCACGAACTCGCCGGCGGACCGCAGCTCGCCCGCCTCGTCCACCATGCGCAGCAGCGTCTCGTAATATCGCGTGGTCCGCGTCTTGGCGCAGACCACCGGCTGGTAGGCCAACACGATCCGCTCGTCGTCGAGCGCGCGCAGCACATCTTCGCCGACCTCGATATAGCGGCGCTGGCGCTCGCGCTGCTCGACCGACATCTCGTAGGGCACGAAGCAGTTGCGCCCGGCCGCCTTCGCCTCCTGCAACGCGCTCTCCGCGCCGGTCATGGCGTCCTGGGCGGTGCGGATGAAGCCGGGGATCGCGACTCCGCCTATCGAGACGGTAAGCCGGAGCGGCCCGGCGTCGGTCTCCAACGGCGCGGTGCGGAAGGCGTCCAGAATCTTCTCCGCCGTGCGCGCGAGGCCCGCCTCGTCGCATTGCGCCAGCACGATGCCGAACCGGTCGCCACCGATCCGCCCGATCACGTCGGTGATCCTGAGGCAACGCTCGATCCGCTGGCCGGCGGCTACGATCACCGCGTCGGCGGTCTCGTGGCCGTAGCCGTCATTGATCATCGAGAGCTTGTCGAGCCCGACCGCCAGATAGCCGCCCGAGACGTCGTAGCGCTGATTGTAGGCGAGCGCGCTCTGCAGCGCCTCGCGTAGCCGTGTCTTGTTGAGATGCCCGGTCAGGTCGTCGTAGTTGGCGCGATGCTCCAGCAGGGTCTCGGCCTGCTTGCGCCGGGTGATCACCCGCAACGTGCCGCACAGGCGGACGGGATCGCCGTCCTCGAGCATCTCCACCCGGCCGCGGTCGTGCACCCAGATGAAGGAGCCGTCGTCGCGCCGGATGCGGTATTCGCAGTCGTAGAGCGCACCGGTCGAGATATGCTCGTTCAGCACCCGGAGCCGGCGGGCCAGGTCCTCGGCGTTGATCCGCTCGTTGAAGCCTTCGCCGTTGGCGACGGCGGCCTGGGCGTTGCGGCCGAAGATGTCGCGCACATCGCCCGCCCAGGTGATCCGGTCGTCGGCCAGATCCCAGAGATAGGCGAGATCGCCGGCCGCGGCCAAGGCCGAACGCGCGAGCGAAGGATCGCCCGCGCCTTTCCGCCCGGCGTCCCCGGCCGTCATCGGTTCATCGTCCAAATCCGCCGCCTTGCCCATCGGCGATCACCTCATCAGACCGGCGAGAGGAGCGGCCTCCTTCAACGGTCGATAGAAAACGTGACGGACGACCGCCTGTCTCCGCCAAATGAAACGCCGCGAGTCCTCGGATGTTGATCCCTTTCCGGCAAACTAACAAACAAATGACTTCAAATCGATAGAGCTTTTACAAGACGAACCTGTCCAGATTTGTCAACGTACGGTCGCGAAAGCCGAAAACGTACCGGGATAGTGTTAACGGGCGGTGAATGGACGACCCGCGTTCCGCGAGAGGCGGCATCCGGCGCGCGACCCCGTCCCGACGCCGCATCCCCTTGCCGGGCGCGCGGATTTGCCGCAAACTCATTCGTATACATACAATATCCGCCGCCCGGACGTCACCAGGCGTCCGGCGCGCCGGGACGGCGAGACGGATGGCGAACGGGGAACGCGAGAGCATGGATGAGGCGGCCTACGTCCGCGCGCGCACGCTCGAGGAAGCGCTCGAGGCGCTGGCCCGTGGCCCGCACGTGATCCTGGCCGGCGGCACCGACCATTTTCCCGCCCGCGTCGGCCCCCGCGCGCCGGAGGCCATCCTCGACATCGGAGCGCTCGACGGGCTGCGCGGCATCCGCGAGACGGATGACGCGTTCGAACTGGGCGCGACCACGACCTGGACCGACGTCATCGAGGCCGACCTGCCGCGCTGGTTCGACGCGCTGAAGCAGGCGGCGCGGGAGGTCGGCGGCGTCCAGATCCAGAACCGCGGCACCCTCGCCGGCAATCTTTGCAATGCCTCGCCCGCCGCCGACGGCACCCCCTGCCTGCTGGCGGCCGATGCCGAGATCGTGCTTTGCAGCGCGCGGGGCGAGCGACGGCTGCCGCTTTCCGATTTCATGACCGGCTACCGCACGACCGCGCGGACACCGGACGAGCTCGTGACCGCGATCCGCCTGCCGAAACCGGAGCATGCGGCCCGCAGCCGCTTCCTGAAGCTCGGCGCCCGCCATTATCTCGTGATCTCGATCGCCATGGTCGCGGTCAGCCTCGAGGCGGATGCCGAGGGCCGGGTGGCGGCGGCGCGGGTCGCGGTCGGCGCCTGCTCCGCGGTCGCGCAGCGGCTGCCGGCGTTGGAGCGCGATCTGGTCGGCGCCCCGCTGGCGCCCGGGCTGGGCGGCCGCGTCACGCCGGCCCATCTCGCCGGGCTGGCGCCGATCGACGATGTGCGCGCTACCGCGACCTATCGCCGCGAGGCCGCCGGCATCCTGATCGCCCGCGCGCTCGAGGATCTGGCGCGCGAACCGGACCGGCGGACGGCGGCGAGCGCCGCCTGACCCGCCCGGACGCTTTCGAGAAGGGGACGCAAGACGCCATGACCGATACGCTGGACGCCCCCTCGGCCGCGCCGTCGCCGGTGATCGAACTGGCGCTCACGGTCAATGGCGAGCGTCGCCAGTTGACCGTCGCCCCCGACCGGCGGCTCAGCCGGCTGCTGCGCGAGGATCTGGGGCTGACCGGCACCAAGGTCGGCTGCGACGCCGGCGATTGCGGCGCCTGCACGGTCCTGCTGCAGGGCCGGCAGGTCTGCGCCTGCATGGTGCCGGCGGCCCAGCTCGACGGCGCGGAGGTGCGCACGGTCGAGGGGCTGGCCGCGGACGGCGCGCTCGACCGGCTGCAGGAGGCCTTCTGGCAGCATGGCGCGGCGCAATGCGGCATCTGCACCCCCGGCATGCTGATGGCGGCGCAGGATCTGCTGTCCCGCACCGACCGGCCGACGCGCGATGAGGTCATGGATGCGCTGGGCGGCGTGCTGTGCCGCTGCACCGGCTACCAGAAGATCGTCGAAGCCGTGCTGGACGCCGCCGGCAACGGGCCGGTGCCGATGGTCGACGCGCCCGACGGCGCGAAGGCAATGGGCGCGCGCATTGCGCGCCTCGACGGGGTGGCGAAGCTGACCGGCACGGAACGGTTCGGCGCCGACCATTGGCCCGAAGACTGCCTGCATCTGCGCGTCGTGCGCAGCCCCTACCCGCACGCCCGCTTCACGATCGGGGATACCGGCCCCCTGCATGCGCGTTTCCCGGGCCTGCACAGCGTGTTGACGGCGGACGACATCCCCGGCCTCAACGGATTCGGCATCTATCCGCACATCAAGGACCAGCCGGTGCTGGCCCCGGGCCGCGCGCTCTATCGCGGCGATGCGGTCTGCGCGCTCCTCGGCGACGCGTCGACGATCGACCGGATCCGCGACGAAGACCTGCCGATCGAGTGGCAGCCGCTCGACCCGATCGAGGATATCGACCGCGCGCTCGATCCCACCTCGCCGGTGCTGCATACGCGGCTGGAGGAGCACAACGTCCTGATCCGCGGCCGGGTCAAATCCGGCGATGCCGAGGCGGCGCTGGACGGCGCGCCGCACCGGGTCGAGACCCGGGTCGAGACGCCCTTCGTCGAACATGCCTATATCGAGCCCGAGGCGGGCTATGCCGTACGCGTCGGCGAACGCATCCATGTGTACGCCTCCACCCAGGCGCCCTACATGGATCTGGAGGAGGTGGCGAACGTGCTCGGCATCGAGCGCGAGCGCGTACGCATCGTCCCCACCACCTGCGGCGGGGGCTTCGGCGGCAAACTGGACGTCTCGGTTCAGCCGATCCTGGCGGTCGCCGCCTGGCTGACCGGCAAGCCGGTACGTACGGTCTACGATCGGCCGGATTCCATGCGCTCCAGCACCAAGCGCCATCCGGCGCGCATCGAGGCGTCGCTCGCCGCCGACGCGGACGGACGGCTGACGGCGATGCGCCTGCATGCCGATTTCGACACCGGCGCGTATGCTTCCTGGGGGCCGACGGTCGCGGGCCGCGTACCGGTGCACGCGACCGGGCCGTATCGCGTGCCGCACGTCCTCGCCACCAGCGCCGCGATCCACACCAACCGCTGCCCGTCCGGCGCCTTCCGCGGCTTCGGCGTGCCGCAGGGCGCGCTCGCGACGGAAGCGCTGATGGACGACCTCGCCGCGGCGCTGGGCGAGGACCCGCTCGCTTTCCGGCTGAAGAACGCGCTGCGCGCCGGCGATCGCACCGCGACCGGCCAGGTGATCGAGCAGTCGGTCGGCATGGCCGCCTGCCTGGAGGCGGTGGCCCCCGCCTGGGAGGATTGGCGAGCCGCCGCGGACGTGGCGAACGGCCAGGCGCAGGCCGAGGGCAGCCCTATCCGCCGCGGCGTCGGGGTGGGGTGCATGTGGTACGGCTGCGGCAACACCTCGATGTCGAACCCGTCGACCATGCGCGTCGCCGTCGACCGCGAAGGCCGGGTCACGCTCTACAACGGCGCGGTCGATATCGGCCAGGGCACCTACACAATCATGCCGCAAATCTGCGCGGAGACGCTGGGCATCCCGCTCGCGCGGCTCGATCAGGTGACCGGCGACACCGACGCGACGCCGGACGCGGGCAAGACCAGCGCCTCCCGCCAGACCTTCGTCTCCGGCCGGGCGGTGAAGGAGGCGAGCCTCGCCCTTCTGGCCGAAATCCGCCGGCGCGCCAATGCCGGCCCCGCGGCCGAGATTCACTTCGAGGCGGGTGCCATCGTCGCGCGCGAGGACGGGGTCGACAAACGGATCGACCTCTCCGATCTGGCCGAGAGCGCGGACGGCGCGGTGCTGGAAGGAATAGCCCAGTTCGACCCGCCGACCACGGTGCTGGACGCCGACGGCCAGGGCACGCCCTACGCGACCTATGGCTTCGCCGCCCAGATCGCGGAGGTGACGGTCGATATCGAGCTCGGCACGGTGAAGCCGCTGCGCATCCTGGCGGCCCACGATGTCGGCCGGGCGGTCAATCCGACCATGGTCGAGGGCCAGATCCACGGCGGCGTCGCGCAGGGGCTCGGCCTCGCGCTGATGGAAGAGTACGTGCCGGGCCGGACGGAGAATCTGCACGACTATCTGATCCCGACCTTCGGCGACATGCCCGAGATCGAGTGTCTGCTGATCGAGGATCCGGAACCGGAAGGCCCCTATGGCGCGAAGGGGATCGGGGAGCCCGCGCTGGTGCCGACCGCCCCCGCCATCCTGGGCGCCATCCGCCACGCCAGCGGCGCGGTCGTCCGCCAGGTGCCCGCCCTGCCCCACCGGGTGCTGGCGGCGATCAAGGCGGCGCGGGGGGACCGGCCATGACCGAGACGCGCCGCGATACCTCGGCCGTCGAGACGCCGGCCGCGGAGACGCAGAAGGATGGCGACGGCGAGATCGTGCGCTGCGACGCCTGCCCGGTGCTCTGCCGCATCCGCAAGGGACGCACCGGCGCCTGCGACCGCTACGCCAATATCGACGGACGGCTGGCGCGGACCGATCCGCTGGTTCTGCTGGAGAAGACGAAGGAAAGCGAGGACGGCCGGCTCGTCCGCTTCCTGAAGGACGGCACGGGCGCGGATGGCGCGGTCTGGAGCGGCGAGCTCGCCGCCGACAGCCCGGTCTTCCTCACCGGCATCGGCGCCACCACCACCTATCCCGACTACAAGCCGGCGCCCTTCATCGTCGCCAGCCAATGGCGCGGCGTCGACACCGTCACCGTCGTGACCGAGGGGATCTTCAGCTACTGCTCGATCAAGGTGAAGATCGACACCGACCGCCATATCGGCCCGGAACAGGCGAGCGTCACCGTCGACGGCGAACCGATCGGCCATGTGATGACGGCGGAATACGGCTCGCAGATGCTCTCGCTCGGCGGGGTGCGGCATCTGACCGGCGGCTCCAAGAAGGAAGGCGTCGTCACCTGCAAGGCGATGCTCGATCTGTGCAACAAGCAGCCCGTGGAGATGGCGATCGAGGGCGGCGCCACCCTCACCGTCCAGGCCGGCGCCGCGCCGATCATCGACGGCCACCAGGAGGAGCGCATGCGCGTCGGCTGCGGCTCCGCCACCATCGGCATCTTCGCCCAGCAATGGCACGGCCATGCCGACGAGGTGATCGTCGTCGACGACCACATCACCGGCGTGCTGACCGAGCATCAGGCCGGCGCCTATCTCGACATGAAGCCGGCCGGCATCCGGGTGAAGGGACGGAAATCCACGCCCGGTCGCTACTTCCAGGTGGCGGAGCCGGGCAGCGGGTGGGGCGGCACGGACATCACCGACCCGCTCTCCATCATCGAGAAGATCGACCCCAAGAAGGCCTGGCCGGGGCTGCGGCTCTTCATGGTCTCCACGACGGGCGAGGATTCGCTCTACTGCGTGCTCGACGAGGATCTGAAACCGGTGCCGACGGAGATGCCGGCAGCGCTCGCCAAGGTCGTCGACCGGATCGCGGAGAATTGCGAGCCGGCGCTCTGTTCCGTCCTTTTCATGGGCGGGGCCGGCGGCAGCCTGCGCGCGGGCGTGACCGAGAATCCGGTGCTGCTGACCCGCTCGGTGCGCGATCTCTTCACCCGGGTCACGCTCGGCGGTGCCCCCGCCTATGTCTGGCCCGGCGGCGGCATCACCGTGATGGCCGACGTGACCCGCATGCCGGAGAACAGCTTCGGCTCCGTGCCGACGCCGGCCCTGGTGGCACCGATCGAGTTCTCGATGACGCGCGAGACCTATCTCGCGCTCGGCGGCCATGAGGAGGCGATCCAGGCGATCGAGGCCATCGCGCCCGCCGACGGCGCCCGCCTGCTGCCGGGCTCGGCCGACAATCCCTGGCCGCTCGACCCGCAGACCGGCGCGGCCTCGGCCGGCCCGACGGAAGGATGACGGCGATGTGGGAGCCGGTCGCCGCGCGACTGCCCGACGGGCGGCTGCACCTGCAGCAGGGACCGATCGACCTCGTCATCCAGGTCTGGGGCGAGCCGCGCGAGGTGTCGGCCGCCTACGACCAGGCGCGCGCCCGCTTCGCCGACATCCTGCCGACCCTGGTGGAGGAGCTGCCGCTGCTGCGTCAGCCGATCGGCGAGAGCCCCGCCGGGCCCGTCGCCCAGCGCATGCGCTGGGCCTGCCTGCCTTTCTGCGACGCCACCTTCATCACCCCGATGGCTGCCGTCGCCGGCGCGGTGGCGGACGAGATGCTGGCCGCCACCATCGCCGGCCGGCGGCTCGAGAAGGCGATCGTCAACAATGGCGGCGACATCGCCTTCCACCTCGCGCCGGGCGCCTCGTTCTCGGCCGGTCTGGTCGCCGATCCGGACACGCTGGAGGCCGCCGGCAGGATCGAGGTCGGGGCGGCGGTTCCGGCCCGCGGCCTCGCCACCAGCGGCCGCCACGGCCGTTCGCTCACGCGCGGGATCGCCGACGCGGTGACCGTTCTGGCCGCCAACGCGGCGAGCGCGGACGCCGCCGCCACGCTGATCGCCAACGCCGTCGATTGCGACGACCCGGCGATCCGCCGCCAGCCGGCCCGCGAGATCGACCCGGACAGCGACCTGGGGGCGCTCCCGGTGACGGTCGCGCTCGGCGCGCTCGGCGAGGCCGCGATCTCCCGCGCGCTCGCCGGTGGGCTGGCCGCGGCCGAACTGTTCCGCGCGCAAGGGCTGATCGAGGCCGCTTCCTTGAGCCTGCGCGGCCAGCGGCGCACCACCGCCGCCTTCCCAACCCCCGCCATCAGGAGCGTTCCGGCATGAGCGACGCAGCCTCCGACCCGCGGATCGCGATCCGCAAGATCGCCACCCATGTCGAGGAGATCCGGCACGAGTTCGGCCCGCCGCCGGAGACGCCGGTCACGGTCGGCTGGGCCGCGGCCGTGATCGAGAACCCCTTCGCCGGCCGCTATGTCGCCGAGATCGAAGGGTTCATGGAAACGCTGAAGCCGCTGGGCGAGGCGATGGCGGAACGGCTGCTGGCCGCGATGGGCGGCGACGCGAAGGCGATCGAGGCCTATGGCAAGGGCGCGATCGTCGGGGTCGACGGGGAATTGGAGCATGGCGCGCTGTGGCACGTGCCGGGCGGCTACGCCATGCGCCGGCTGCTGGGCGAGGCGCTGGCGATCGTGCCGTCGTCGAAGAAGGTCGGCGCGACCGGGGCCGGGCTCGACGTGCCGCTCGGCCATATCGACGCGGCCTATGTGCGCAGCCACTTCTCCGCGATCGAGGTGCGGGTTGCCGATGCGCCGCGGCCGCGCGAGATCCTCTACGCCATCGCCATGGCGACGGGCGGGCGGATCCACCAACGCGTCGGCGGGCTGAAGGCGTCCGAGATCAGCAAGCGGGACGGGTTGCGCTAAGATCGACGGCCCGGCGCCTTGACGGGCCAAGCGGCCATTTCGGGCCGATTTGTCATAAAACTTCGATTGAAATTTATCTAATATTTTAGCAAAATCTTTCCCGAGGATGAGTTCGGGGAGGGTAGTGGGTTGACGCAGCAGGAAGAGATCGATTCCTGGGCGCGTCTTTTGCGACGCACTTATGGCGATCGGGCGAAAGAGGAGGCCTTGCGCACCTCGCGCGAACGCAAACTGAGCGGCGACGAGGACGGCGCCCGTAAATGGGTCACGATTTCCGAGCGGCTTTGACGCCGGCCGCTTGCCCGCGCGACCCCACTACGACCAAGAAGGGCCGCTCCCATCCCGGGGCGGCCCTTCTTGCATTTGGCTGTTCGTGCGCCGCCTGCGGCTCGGCGCCTGCCAGTCGCGGCCTGCCGGTCGGGGCCTGCCGGTCGGGGCCTGCCGGTCGGGGCCTGCCGGTCGGGGCCGTGCCGCTAGTCGGCCTTGGAGAGGGCGCGGATCACGTCGCGCATCACCTGGCGGGCCTTGTCGTCATCGATCGCGCGCCAGTCGCGCGCCACCTTGGCCGCGTCCTGGTCCAGCGGCTCGACCGTAGCGCCTTCATGGCCGATCCCCTGGAACAGGGTGCCGACCGGGACGTTCAGGATCTGGGCGATCTGGATCAGGCGCGAGGCCCCCATCCGGTTCGAACCCTTCTCGTACTTCTGAATCTGCTGAAAACTGACGCCGACCTTCTCGGCCAGGATCTGTTGGGTCATCCCGGAGCGTATCCGCAACTCTCGGACCCGGTTCCCGACCGCGACGTCAACGGGATGCGGCATGGTTTCCTCCAACGGCACTGACGCGAGCAGGCCTGGTGACGAACCCGATCGGGTGGATGCGATCCGCTTGCGGGCATGGCGTTGCGCGGGTACGGGCAGAAGGCCGATCCCCGATTGATGAAACTTTTACTCAATCGGCTTCACCGATGCAATCGAATGCGATGGCGGAGCTTGCAGCGGCAAGCCGCTGTTCCCGCCGTTCAAGCCAGAACGCTCCGGATTCCCTTGAACGGACGGCCCAATGAGAGCCGCTACCGCGCGGGGTGGAAACGGTGCGCGGGAAACGGGTCTTGCGGAATTCTTTCTACAAAAGGAATGACGCCATGCTACCATCGCGATATCATTGCAGGCCGAACACGTCCGGGCGCTGGGCCGGCCCCGGGGTCCCGGAACCGGCGCGTCGAGCGTGCGAGCAACGGCTTGGACGCGCGCCGGTCCGGCATTGGGGACAGGAGAGGGGAAGCCATGTCCACCGAGCGGGTTCACAGAACCTTGCGCGAAAATCTGTGCGTGATGATGGCCGAGCGCGGGCTGTCGCAGCGCGGCCTGTCGCGAATGGCGGAACTGGACGAAACCGCGGTCAAGCAGATCCTGAGCGGCCGTTCCCGCTCCCCGCGGCTGGAGACCGTGGCGCGCCTGGCGGCCGCGCTCGAAATCAGCATCGCCGGCCTGATCGGCGATCGCAAACGCGACGGGGAACTCTATGACACGGTGCTCGATGCCCTCGCCGTCTTCCGGCAATTCGGCCTGATGCGGATCGACGAGGAGGAGGCGCGCGCCGTCGCGGCAGCCATGGCGGAAACGCTCACCTCAGTGGACGGTGAGCGCGGGGCGCACTCCGAACACGTGGCGTCGGTCGCCCGCAACATCGTGAATGTCCGGCGGTTCCATGCGAAGGATCGGGACCACCCCGCGGATTCGCCTTTCGAGGCGCAGGCGGTGCAAGCCTCCGGCTCGCGCGGCTGACGGCGCGTCCGTTCGGCGGGGTCCGGCCCCGCCCGCGCGACCCCCACCGGGTCCCGTGCCGCTCAGCCGCTGGCCGGGCTCGTGCGGGACAGGGTCCGGATCATGTCGCGCACGATATCGCGCGTGCTTTCGTCCGGGATCTGAACCCAGTCGCGCGCGACCCGCGCCGCATCGCGGTCGAGCATCACCCCCTGCGAATCCGCGCCGCTCGCCGCATTGCTCGTCTCCAGCCCCTCGAACAGGGCCTCGACCGGAACGTTGAGAACGGAGGCGATCTGGATCAGGCGCGACGCGCCCATCCGGTTGGTGCCCTTCTCGTATTTCTGGACCTGCTGGAAGCTCAACCCGATCCGCTCCGCGAGCGCCTGTTGGGACAGGCCCGCGCGCATGCGCAACTCGCGCACCCTGTTGCCGACTGCGATGTCCGTAGGATGTGGCATGCCGTACTCCTCGCTTTCGATCGTGATCCCCTCGCCGTCGCGTCGAGGGGCCTCCCCGCCGCGACGGATCGCGATCCTTATGCCCCTTGCCTCAACGGCCCGCGCCCCGGCCCGGAACGGGCGCCGGGACGGTCCGCGACCCTCGCGCGCAAGTGGACGCGTCCGACCCGAAAGCAGGACCGACAGGGTGGAAACCCGACCCGCATACCGGCCCACATACCGGGCCGTCGGCCGCAGAAGGGCGCGGCCCGGCCTACAGACCGGCGGTGACAGCCCACCCGGAACGCCTTATCACGCGCTCGGACGGCAAATTTCCCGCGTTGGCCGGTGCCCCCGTTTCCGCCGAAACCGAGCGTTCCGACGGCCATGAGAACGCCGGCCCGCACGTTTATCCGCCGACCCGCGTCACAATTTATAGTAGGTCATCGCCCTCGCCTTGTCACCCCCGTTCTAACCACCGGAAGGCGAAGCGCGGCAAAAGCACGACCGGGCGCGGCTCCGCCCGAGGCGCCACCGAGGGCGGATCGTCGCGTGGATCAGGGACGAGGAGGCGGCGTCAGGACCCGGATTCCGCGTCGTAGGCGGAATCGATCAGGCCGATGATCTGCCGGCGCAGCGTCTCGTTGCTGAGCTTGTGCAGCTTCGCGGCGGTCGAAATCGCCTTGCGCGACAGTTCCGCCTGATTGACCTCGGAACTCTTCGGCCCGCCTTGCAGGCCCTCGAAGAAATAGGGGATCGGAAGATCCAGCGCGATGGCCGTCGCCCAGAGCCGTGAGGCGCCAAGCCGGTTCGTGCCCTTCTCGTACTTCTGGACCTGCTGGAAACTGACCCCGAGCAGGTTGCCGAGCTCCGTCTGGCTCATGCCCTTGGCGACGCGGGCGTCCCGAACTTTTCGCCCCACATGCACGTCGGTCGGATGCGGCATACTCCTAACCTCCTGTACGCCATCGCGCAGGGCGCCGCCGGCGTCCCGAACCGAACATACCCGTCGCCACCCCCCAGTGCCGCACAACGGGATGTCCTTCTGCTCGGAGCCCCTCCACAGGAGCCACTGCGACCTCGTTCCGTCGATCCCTCCGGATCGATCCCCTCAGACGCTCACCACCTTGAGGATACACAGTAAACGTGCACTCCGGCCCAGCGAGCGTCGCATACTACCGCAGCGCCGCCGCGCGGTACAAGAGCCAAGCCAGATACATCTCCGAACAACCGGTACAAAAACAGGACAACTATCGCGTGGATATGCGACCCCGTACTACTCAGCAACGGTACCTTCGGGAAAACACGCCGAGGAAGGTACGGCACCCCGATCCCGGCCCGCCGATTTCGACGACCCGGCCCTTGCCACGTCCAGTCAACCTTAAGGGACGTTGGCAGGCCATGCCCCGGCCAAGCGGACGGGAGGGGTGGCCGCAAGCGCGGGCGCGCCGTCAGGAGATGTCCGGCGTGTTCTGCTGATCCTCGATCGTGACCTTGACCATCGTGCCGTCGATCGTGAATTCGTGCGTGTCGGCGCCGTATTCCTGACCGTCGATCGTGACGGTGTCGTCCTGCCCCTTGAGGATCTTGAGCTCGTTGCCGTCGTCGGTCATCGAGACGATATCCTCGAGCGACAGATGGACATCGGTGGTCTCGCCCGTATTGACGATGTCGAGCGCCTCCACGTCCTTGATCCCGCCGACATCGTCACTGTCGATGCTGCCGTCGCCCGGACCCGAGGTGACCTTGAGCGTATCGTAGCCCGAACCGCCGTCGAGCCCGGACCGGCCGCCGTCCAGCCCGTCGATCCCGTCGATGCTGTTGGCGCCGAGCGCCTGATCGACGCTCTCGTGCCGGCTGCCGTAATCGACCTCGCCGCCCATGCCGGAGAGATCGTCGCCCGAGACCTCGAGCGTGTCGTCGCCCGCGCCGCCGAGCAGCAGATCGTCCGCGCCGTCGGCAACCAGGCGGTCGTTGCCGTCGCCGCCGGCCAGGATGTTGGCCGACTGATTGCCGATCAACACATCGTCGCCCGCGCCGCCGGCGACATGCTCGACGCCGGTCCAGACGTCGCCCGAAAGATCGACGTCCAGCCCGTCCTCGACGCCGGCGGCCGCGGCCACCCAATCCTGGCCGTCGCCCATGTCGATGCCCTCGAACAGCTCGCCGAGGTCGTCTTCTTCCAGCCCCTCGGTACCGACTGAGGTCTCCAGCAGCCAGGTGTCGAAATCGTCGGGCTCCGCCGCCTGCATCTCGAAGGTGATGCTGCCGCCGTTGAGGGCGATATAGGTGCCGTCCCCGGCGCCCGCCGCGCCGTCCGCGAGATCGCCCGGATCGACGTCCTCCGCCTGAAGGATGGTGTCGCCGATCTCGATCTGATCGATGAGCACGTCCGAGGCGTCGTCATAGGCGATCAGCTGGATGTCGATCGGCTCCCCCTCGGTCAGCTCGACGCCCGGGATGTCGATCGTGCCCCAGTTGTCGCCCTGGCCGAGCACCACGGCGGCGGTGAACACGCCGTAGCTCACGCCATTGATGACGACCTCGAACTTGCCGCTGTTGGGATTGCTGCTGCTGCCGGAATTGCCGTTGCCCTGACCATTGTCCTGGCCCGAGCCGATGCCGGTCCCCTGCAGCCAGTTCCAGACGTCGTCCCAGTCCCAGTCGCCGTCGCTCCAGTTGACGCTGTCCCAGTCGAAATTGTCCCAGTCGATGTTGCCCCAGCCCCAGCCATTGCCGTTGCTGTCATCACCGTCGTCACCATCGTCACCATCGTCGTCGGGGACGCTGCTGCGCGCGACCGTCAGGGTCACGGTCTCGGTGAAGGTCTTGGGCGCCTGCTCGATATCGGTGACGACCGCGCCCTCAGCACCGGCCGCGGTGACGAAGGCCGCACTGTCATTGTCCGCGCCTTCGGAATCCGCGATCGAATGCGCCGCGTCGACCACGCCGACCGACGCCGTGGCGGCCTCGGAACTGACGCCGTCATCGTCGGTGACCGAGATCGAGATCGTCCGCGCGCCGGGCTCCGGCGCCTCGTCGTCGTTGATGAGACGCACCGCCGCCAGCGCTTCCTCGTAGGCCGCGACCGGCGCGTCGCCCGAGAGCACCAGCGTGAAGTCGCCGGATTCGTTCGGCCCGGCGGAGAGGATCTCGAGACCCGTCGCCTCCAGCACGCTGTTGTCGATGGTGAGCGCGTCGCCGCTCTGCATGCCCTCGGAGATGGTGACCGACGCCTGCATCAGCGTCGGGCTGTCCGCATCCTCGATCGCGATGTTGCGGGCGACCGGGGTGCCGGCGAACAGCACGTCGGTGTCGATGTCGAGCGGCTCCAGCCCCGAAACCGTCGGCGCGAAGGTCATCTCCTGGCCGTCGACATAGAGCTGCACGTCCTCGACATTCTGGAAGTCGAGGCCGATGGTCTCCAGGCTCTGCTGCTCGCTGGCGTCGGTCTTGGCGGCCTTGATCGCGGCCGCGATCTCGTCGATCGCCTGGTCGAGCGCCTGCATGCTGGACGTGAGCTCGATGCGTAGCGTGTCGAAGCCGGCGCCGCCGTCGACGCTGGTGCCGGCACCGCCGGCGCTGGCGTCGAAGCTGACGAAATCGTCGCCGTCGCCGCCCGTGATCGAATCCGCGCCGCCTCCGCCGTCGATCACGTCGTTGTCCGCGCCGCCATCGATCACATCGTCGCCGGTGCCGCCGCGCAGCTCGTCGTCGCCGGCGCCGCCGATCAGACTGTCGTCGCCTTCGCCGCCGTCGATCACGTCGGCGCCGTCGCCGCCGTCGAGGATGTCGTTGCCGGCCCCACCGTCGATCACGTCGTCGCCGGCGCCGCCCTCGATCACGTCGTCGAGGTCGGACCCGTCGAGCTGCTCGTCGCCGTCATTGCCGCCATAGTCGACGCCCTCGGTGCGCAGATCCTCCGGATCGATCGCCTGGCCGTCGAGGTCGAGCAGCGTCAGCTGGTCGACGCCCTGCACCTTGAGGCCGAGGAACTCGAAGGTCTTCGCCTCGCCCGCCTCGCCGCCGCCGAAGCGGATCCAGTCATGCAGATCGACCAGGTCGTTGACGATATCCGCATCGAGCAGATCGACCGGCCCGACGGTGAGCGTCAGCGTGTCCGTGCCCGTGCCGCCCTCGACGACATCCTGGCCCGCATCCGGGTCGAGCGAGAGGGAGAGCGTGTCGTCGCCGTCGCCGCCGATCAGCGTATCGACGCCGCCGCCACCGATCAGCACGTCGTTGCCGGCGCCGCCGTTCAGCACGTCGTCGCCCGGCCCGCTGCCGTCGTCGATGGTGACGGTCAGCGTGTCGGTCGCGCTGGTCGTGTCCGTCCCGCCGTCCGGGCCGCTGTCGACGACCGAGGTCGTCACCGTGACCGAGAAGCTGCCCGTACCGGCCGGAACGATCGCCTGCAGCCCCTCGAGCTCGTCGGCCGTGAAGCTGAAATCCTCGTAGAGATTGCCGTCCGCATCGGCCAGCTGCACGCCTTCCGGCAGGTTGGAAAGCGTGATGGTCAGGCTCTCCGAGCCGTCGGAATCGCCGGCCTCCACCTCGATCGTCAGCGGCACCGCGACGGACGCGTTGGCGCCGTCGCCATGGATCACGTCATCGCCATCGCCGCCGGAAATGCTGTCGTTGCCGGCGCCGCCGCGCAGCTCGTCGTCGCCGGCGGTGCCAGAGATCACATCGTCGCCGGCAAGCCCCTCGGCGGCGCGCGCGTCGGCGACCGTCACCTCGGGAGCGTCGGCGACGGCGGCGATCGAGACCGTGCCGCTCGCGCTGTCCGTGCCCGTGGCACCGGTCAAGAGGTTGGTCGTGGTCGCGCTGACGGAGAGCGAGAAGCTCGCGCTCGCGTCCGCCGGCGGCACGATCTGCAGGCCGGAAAGCTGGTCGAGCGAAAGCGTGATGTCCGCCCCGCCCGCGAAGCTGTCGCCGGCCCCGTTGGTCAGCGTGTAGCCCGCCGGCAGGCCGCTCAGCACCACGGCGGTCGAAAGCACCGCGCTGCTGCCCGCCTCGACCGAAATCGAGAGATCGACCGGCTCGTCCTCGGCCCCCTCGCCGATCGAGAGCGCGACGTCGGTCGCGGTGCTCGGCGGGGCGTCGGTGGCCTGGAGCTGGAACGATTCGACATTCGAGACCGTGATCCCGAGTCCCGAGAAGAAGCCCGTGGTCTGCTGGCCGTTGTTGATCGCGATCAGGTCCGCCACGACCGCCGGATCCTCGAGATCGGCGGCGCTGTAGGAGATCTTCAGCGTATCGCCCGCCCCGGCGCCGCCGTCGATCACGTCCGCACCGTCGCCGACCGTGTAGTTGATGGTGTCGTTTCCGGTGCCACCCTTGATCACGTCGTCGCCAGCGCCGCCAGTGATGATGTCATCGCCCGCGCCGCCGGAGAGGCTGTCGCCGGTATATTCGGCATCTTCGCCTTCGCCGGCGTAGGAGCCGCCGGTGATCACGTCGTCGCCGGCGCCGCCCTCGGCGACCAGACGCTTGTCGAGATCCGACCCGTCGATCGTGTCGTTGCCGCCACCACCGTCGATGAAGACGGTCTCGTTGATGATGTCGGTGCCGGACAGATTGCCGATCTCGACCGAGTCGTTGCCGGTGCCGAGATCGAGCCCCAGCTCCTCGACCTCCGACATGGTGATCTTGGTGCCGTTGGCTTCCGTGATGATCACGTTGCCGGCGGCATCCTGGCTGACCGTCCAGCCGGTCGGGGTCGCGCTCTGCGCCATGTTGATGGTGAAGAGGTCCTTGCCGCCGCTACCGCCCCGCACCGAGCCCTGCACAGGATCGTTGGGATCGAAGCGGTAGGTGAAGCTGCCCCGGACCGGACCGCCCGGCAGCGCGGCCGAGCCGCCGTCATCCGCCAGCGTCTCGGGCCCGTCGAGGCTCGCGACGTTGGAGGGTTCATCCGCCTGCGGGTCGATCGGGCCGAAATCGTTCGCCGGATCGTCGGCGAGCGCGCCGGTCTGCCGCCCGGCCGTGCCCTCGAGCAGGCCGTTCAGCAGGCGCAGGAAGGCCGCGCTCTTGGTGATGGCGGAGATCGCGCCGCTCGGCCCGGCGGCCGCGTTGATGTCGTTCAGCTGTTCGGCGAGCTTCTCCAGCTCGCTGTTGTCGAGGACCGCCTGGTCCCCGTCGTCGCCCTTGGAATTGTCCTGGGTCGCGTCGTTCCGATCCTGAATCGCGGGTTGGTCCGGACTGAAGGCGATGGCGTCGCCGTAGGTGCGGGCCTGCTCCATCGGGTCCATGGTTTCGATGTCGCCCGGCCGCTCGTAGAAGGAGCCGATGCGGGTGGTCTGGCCGACCGAACTCAGCACCTGCTCGCCGCCGTCGTTGCGCACGGCGACCGCGCCCTCGAACAGCGTCACCGTGGTGTCGCCGTGCTCGGCGCCGACATTGACGCCGTACTTGGTGCCGCGGATACCGATCGTGGCGACCGGGGTGCGCACCTCGACCTCTTCCGGATTGGTCTTGCCGATATGGCCGGAAGCGAAGACGAACGCGCCCTGCACCACGTCGAACAGCTGGCTGCCGGTCTGGTTGGAATCGTCATAGACCATCTGGTCGACGACGATGCGCGCCTCCGCGCCCATCGACATGGTGCTGTCGTCGACGAAGAGCACGCCAACCGCGGACTCCGAACCGGTCGTGATCGTGTCGTTCTCGTAGATCGGGGAGCCGGCCTCCAGCTCCTCGCGCGTGCCGTCGGCGCGGGTCACCGTCGCCGTGCCCTTCATCGCGTCGATCGTGCCGACCGGCTCGCCATAGGCCGCGTCGCTCGCCACGCCGTCGGACTGCGCCACCTGACCCGCCGCCTCGGGGCCGGCCAGCTTCGCCGCCGTCTCGCCCAGCAGCCGCGCGCCCGTCTCGGTCACCAGCGTCGGCATCGCGTCCGGACCGCCGGCGTAGAAATCGACCACGGTGATCGTGTCGCCACCCGGCAGTTCGATCTGAAGGTCGTGCCCGACGCGGCTGAAGTCGCCGTCCAGCGCCTCGTTGCCGCCGGGCAGCAGGACCGGTTCGCCGGCCGCCCCGAGATTGACGAAATGGGTTTCGCCGCCAGCCTGCTGGCTGTCGGTGGCGGACCCGGCGGTCGGCGTGCCGCTGAAGGAGAGACCCTCTGCAGCGCCGTTCAGTGGCGTTGGCGAGCTAATAGCACACCTCGCTTTCAACAGCGCCCCTGTGACGTACCCCCTGCATTTCCCGGGCTTCTGCCCTGGAACACGCAGGCTCGTACGTTCCCGACGGTATTATGGCACGAGGTTCAGGCTTCTTGTCGAGCAAAAACGACAAGAAAGTCAAAGTTTTAAGTACAATTTAACAGATATTTTAATAAAAAGCTGTTTAGTCCCACTCTCTCCTTGGCCCATGGCCGAGCGTCACATGTGATGACCGTCACAGGCTGGGCGATTCGTGATTCGAACGCAAGGCCCCGCGCCGGGGACGCGGGGCCTTGCCGATGGAATCGGGGACCAAACCGGGCGGCGGCTCAGCGGAACAGCCGGTCACCGACCTCCGCTTCCATCCCCTTGTAGAGATGGGCCACCTGCTCGGCGTAGCCGTTATAGAGCTGGGTCGGCACCTTCTCGCCGGTGGAGAGCAGGCGCTCCTGCGCCTGGCTCCAGCGCGGGTGGTCGACGCGCGGATTGACGTTGGCCCAGAAGCCGTATTCGGAGGCCTGCAGCTCCTCCCAGAAGCTCACCGGCCGCTCGTCGGTGAAGGTGAAGCGGACGATCGACTTGATCGACTTGAAGCCGTACTTCCAGGGCAGGATGAGGCGCAGCGGCGCGCCGTTCTGCTTCGGCACCGGCCGGCCGTAGAGGCCGGTGACGAGCAGCGCAAGCTCGTTGGTCGCCTCGCCCATCGTCACCCCTTCGGTATAGGGCCAGGGGTACCAGTGGGCGCGCAGGCCGGGCATGGTCTCCTCGTCGGCCAACGTCTGCATGCGGATGTATTTCGCGCCCGAGAGCGGCCGCGCCTTCTCGACCAGCTTGGCGAAGGGGAAGCCCGACCAGGGCACGGTCATCGCCCAGGCCTCGACGCAGCGGAAGCGGTAGACCCGCTCCTCCAGCGGCATCGAGCGGATGAGCTGATCGACGTCGAGCTCCATCTCCTCCTCGACCAGCCCGTCGATCTTCACCGTCCAGGGCCGGATCTCCAGCGCCTGCGCCTTCTCCGCGATCGTCTTCTGGCTGCCGAATTCGTAGAAGTTGTTGTAGCTGACGGCGTCGCCCTCGTCGGTCAGCGGCCGGTCGACCGTGAAGGCCTCGTTCCGTCCCACCGGGTAGAGATCCGCCGTCGGGTCGCCCGCCGCCCGGGCCGCGCGGCCGCCGCCGAGGAGCCCGCCGCCGAGCCCGACGCCCGCCGCGAGCAGCGGCCCGGCGGCCAGCGCCTTCGCCAACTGCCGGCGTTGGCGGAAGAAGGTTTCGTCGGTCGCCGCGCTTTCGGGAAGGTCCCAGTCGCGCTTGATCCTGATCAGCATCGTCTCTCGACCTCGCATGCGTCTGAGGGGTTCGTCGGTTCCTCCTATATAGAGGTGGAACCGACAGGAGACCCGTCAAACAGGGATCACGCTTCGGTGAGGAGGCGCCGACGCGCCGCGGCCGGGATCAGTATTCCGCCATCTCGATGGTGACGGAGCCGATCCCCTCATAGTCCGCATGCACGGTCTCGCCGGGCTGGGCGGTGAAGATCTCGGTGACGACGCCGGTGGTCACCACCTGCCCGGCGACGAGCCCGATGCCGCGCCCGCGCAGATGCTCGACCAGCCAGCCGAGCGACTGCAGCGGGCCGCCCATCGCGTTCGCCGAAATGCCGCGGGTCTTCTCGTGCCCGTCGAGATAGACCTCGACGGTGAGCGCCTGGAGATCGAGGGTCCGCCAATCCTCGCGCCCCGGCCCCAGCACGAAGCCGGCATTGGCGCCGGCATCCGCCGGGAACCAGTAGGGGCTGCCCTGGAAGCCGCCGCTGCCGCGCCCGCCCGGCGTCTCGGCGAGGCGGCGGTCGATGATCTCGAAGGCGCAATGGACCGCGCCGACGGCGGCCGCGATCTCGTCGGCCGTATAGGGATCGTCGCGTGCCGGCAGGTCGCCGGAGAGGCGGAGTGCGAATTCCGGCTCGATGATGCGCAGCGCGCGGGCGGGGGTGGCGACCTCGGCCGGGCTCTCGGTCACCCAGCGCTCGAACAGCGGCCCGGAGAAGGGCCCGTCGACGCCGAGCAGATCCTGCGCGCGCTTCGAGGTCGCGCCGATCTTCCAGCCGACGACGGGGCTGTCGGTCACCCGGATCAGCGCGTCCTGGATCGCATAGCCTTCGTCCCAATCCTTCGGATCGGGACCCGGCGGCGTGTCCAGCTTGCGCCCCTCGGCCCGCGCGGCGGCGAGCGCCCGGGCGCTCGCTTCCGCCTGGGCGCCGTCGATCTCGCTCACGAAAGCTTCTCGCAGGCGCGCTGGATGCGGGTGCAGGCCTCCTCCAACGCCTCGGTCGAGGTGGCGTAGGAGATGCGGAAATAGGGCGAGAGCCCGAAGGCCTCGCCGTGCACGCAGGCGACGCCTTCCGCCTCCAGCAGGTATTTGACGAAGGCCTCGTCGCTGTCGATCACGGTGCCGTCCGGGGTCTTCTTGCCGATCACGCCCGCGCAGGACGGGTAGACGTAGAAGGCGCCTTCCGGCGTCAGGCACTCCAGCCCCTCGCAGGCGTTGAGCTTGCCCACGACGAGGTCGCGGCGCTGCTTGAAGACCTCGTTGTGCTCGGCAATGAAGCCGTGATCGCCATCCAGCGCCGTCACCCCCGCCCATTGCACGAAGGTGGCGGGCGAGGTGACCGACTGCGAGTTCAGCTTGTTCATCTGCTTGATGAGCTCGGCATTGCCGGCCGCGTAGCCGAGGCGCCAGCCCGTCATGCAATAGGCCTTGGAGAGACCGTTCAGCGTCAGCGTCCGGTCGAACAGCGCGGGCTCCGCCTCGGCGATGGTGCTGAACTGGAAGCCGTCATAGACGATATGCTCGTACATGTCGTCGGTCATGACGTGGACGTGGGCGTTCGCGTCCTCCAGCAGCACGGCGGCGAGCGCCTTCAGCTCGTCCCTGGTGTAGCAGGCGCCGGTCGGGTTCGACGGGCTGTTCAGCATCAGCCATTTGGTCTTCGGCGTGATCGCGGCGCGCAGTTGGTCCGGCGTCAGCTTGAAGCCCTTGTCGGCCGGGCAGTCGAGCACGACCGGCTCGCCCTCCGCCAGCATGGTGATGTCGGTGTAGCTGACCCAGTAGGGCGCCGGGATGATCACCTCGTCGCCCGGGTTCATCGTCGCCATCAGGGCGTTGAAGATGGTCTGCTTGCCGCCACAGCCGACCGAGATCTGGTCGGGCGTGTAGGTCAGGTTGTTGTCGCGCGCGAACTTGCGGCAGATCGCCTCGCGCAGCTGCAGGATGCCGGGCGGCGGGCCGTACTTGGTCTTGCCCTCAGCGATCGCCTTGTAGGCGGCTTCCTTGATGTGGTCCGGCGTGTCGAAATCCGGCTCGCCCGCGCCGAGGCCGATGACGTCGACCCCTTCCGCCTTCAGCTCGTTCGCCTTCGCGGTGACGGCGACGGTGGGCGAGGGTTTGATACGGCTCATACGCTCGGCAATGAAGCCCATGGGTGGGGTCCTCCGACAGGTCTTGAAGGGGTGCTGGAACTGACGCGCGCACCATAAGCCCGCCGCCCCGGCCCCACAACCGGCATGCGGGCGCTCGCGTCGCCCCGCCTAGATCAGCGCGACCGTCACCACCCAGAGGCCGAGCGCGGTCGTCACCACGGCGACGTAGATGCCGTTCCAGACGAGGCCGACGCGCCGGGCGCTGACATGGCCGAAGGAGCCGACCAGCAGCGTCGTCGCGGTATAGGGCGACGTGATGCCGGAAAGCGCCCAGCCGGCCGTGATGGCGACGATCAGCGCCGCCGGTTCGAGGCCGAGGGCCGCCGCGCTCGGCAGCAGCGGCGCCAGCAGCGAGACCGCCAGGATCGGGTTCATCCCGAGCTGCCCCGTCACCGGGATGATGAAGACGAGCGCCAGCATCACGCTCCACCCCGGCAGGCTGGCGATATCGAAGCCGGTCGCGGCGATCAGCGGCTGCAGCAGCGCGGCCCCCACCGTGCCGATGAAGCCCGCCGTCGCCAGCAGCACCAGCTCCGAGCGATAGCCGGTCAGATCGTCGGCCGCGAAGCGCGCGACGCGGGCCGCCAGATGGCCGAGGGCGCCGCCCGCCAGCCCGCGTCCCTGGAAGCCGATCCAGCCGAGGCTCACCACCGGCACGACGGCCATGACGACGGCGATGGTGCGAAGCCCCGTCAGCGCCTGCAGCACGCCCACCGTGCCGACCAGAACGATCAGCAGCGCGATCAGCGGCGACAGCCGGCGCCAGTCCCCTTCCGAGGTCTGGGGCGGCGGGCGCGGGCCCTTGAGCTTCGGCTTGACGATGGTATCGACGACCCAGCCCAGCGCGATCAGCAGGAAGGAGCTGACCGCGCAATAGGGCGCGGCCGCCGCCCAGCTCGCGCCGGGCACCAGCGAGACCGAGATCGCCACCGCGAAGGCGAGCGGCGACCAGGGCAGCGTGGAGATGAAGCCGCGCTGCACGGCGAGCAGCATGCGCCGCGCGCGGATCTCGGCGATCTCGCGGTTCGGTTCGCGCGCCGCACTCGCTTCCGCCAGGCTGCCGAGCAGCGCGATCGCGCCGTAGCTCAGCACCAGCCCGAAGAGATGCCCGCCCATGGTCAGCGCCGCGTAGCGCCGCCCCGGCGGCTGCTCCGCCAGGTAGCGCCCGCAGCGCTGGATCGCGGGCGAACCGCCGGCCGCGTGCCGCAGCCAGGCGAGCGCCACGAAGAAGCCGACGATGAAGCCGGAGCTGAGAAGCCCGCGCTCGATCAGCGCCAGCCCGTCCGGCCGCGCGAGATAGGCCCAGCCGGCGAGCCCCAGGCTGACCGCCAGGAAGGGCAGCCGCGCCTTCGGCACCCGGCCCGCGGCCAGCGCCAGGAACAGCACGACGCCGAGGCCCGCCGCCAGATAGATCGCGCGACTGCCCGACCACTCGGCGACGAGCGCGCCGAGCGAGATCGCGAGCAGCAATGTTCCTGTCAGTCGGTTCAGCACGGAAAGCAGGGCCTGGACTGGTGCAACGGCCCGCGCACTAAAGCCCGCGCGCCCGGCCCGCACAACCAGCGAGACGGCACATCACTTGTGCCGGCCGCGCCGCCACGCGACGGAAAGGCCCGCCTCAGATCCCCCGGTCGCGGAGCTGGTCGCCGCGTTCGGCGAGCAGGCGGTCGAGCCAGTCGGGGTCCATCTCCGGCACCGAACTCAACAGCAGGTCGGTGTAGGAATGGTGCGGCGGGGTGAACATCTCCGTCTTCGGGCCGGCCTCGACGACGCGGCCGTTCTGCATCACCACCACCTCGTCGGCTATCGCCTTCACGGTGGCGAGGTCGTGGGTGATGAACATGTAGGAGAGGTCGAGCTCGTCCTGCAGGCGGATCAGGAGCTTCAGGATCCCCTCGCCGACCAGCTGGTCGAGGGCACTCGTCACCTCGTCGCACAGGATCACCTCCGGCTCGGCGGCGAGCGCGCGGGCGATGCAGATGCGCTGCTTCTGGCCACCCGAGAGCTCGGTCGCCATCCGGTCGATATAGTCGTCGGGCTCGAGCTCGATCAGCGCGAGCAACTCGCGGATGCGCGCCTCCTTCTGCCGGCCCTGCAGGCCGGCATAGAAGCTGAGCGGCCGGCCGATCACGTCGCGAATCTTGTGCTTCGGATTGAGCGCGGTGTCCGGCATCTGGTAGATCATCTGCATGCGGCGCAGGTGATCCTTCGGGCGGCTCTTGTAGTCCGCGGGCAGCGGCTCGCCGTTATATTCCACATGGCCCGAGAGCGGCGGCAACAGGCCGGTGATCACGCGCGCCGTGGTGCTCTTGCCCGAGCCGGATTCGCCGACCACGGCGACCGTGCGCTTCTTGTAGACGTCGAAGCTGACGTCGTAGAGCACCTGCGCCTTGCCGTAGGCGGCATCGACGTTCTTGACCGACAGGATCGGCGTCTCGCCCTGCGGGCGCTTGTGCTCTTCCTTCTGGAGTTCGCGCACCGAAAGCAGCCGGTCGGTATAATCCTGCTGCGGATGCTCCAGCATCGCGCGGGTCTCGCCCTCCTCCACCAGATCGCCGTGGCGCATCACCATGATGCGGTCGGCCATCTGGGCGACCACGGCGAGATCGTGGGTGACGTAGATCGCGGCCGTGTTGAACTGCTCGACGATGTCCTTGATCGCCGCCATCACCTCGATCTGGGTGGTGACGTCGAGCGCCGTCGTCGGCTCGTCGAAGATGATCAGGTCGGGCCGGCAACTCATCGCCATCGCGGTCATGGCGCGCTGCAGTTGGCCGCCGGAGACCTGGTGCGGATAGCGGAAGCCGATCGTCTCCGGCTCCGGCAGGTGAAGTCGGCCGTAGAGGTCCTTGGCCGCTTTTTCCGCCTCCTGCCGGCTGAGGACGCCGTGCAGGACCGGCGCCTCGCAATACTGGTCGATCAGCCGGTGGGCCGGGTTGAAGGCGGCGGCGGCCGATTGCGCCACATAGGCGATGCGGTTGCCGCGCAGTTTGCGCTTCTGCGACAGGCTGGCCTTGGCGAGATCGACGCCGTCGAACCAGATCTCGCCGCCGGAGATGCGGCAGCCGTCGCGCGCGTAGCCCAGCGCCGCCAGCCCGATGGTCGACTTGCCGGCGCCGGATTCGCCGATCAGCCCCAGCACCTCGCCGCGCCGCAGCGTCAGGTCGACGCCGTGCACGATCTCGATCCACTGCTCGTCGGCGCGACCCTCGATGCGCAGGCCCTTCATCTGCAGCAGGACGTCGCCGTCTTTTCCGTTCTCACTCACGAGCGCTCCTCCTCAGCTCTTCAGACCGCTGGTCTTGTGCAGGAACCAGTCGACGACGAAGTTGACCGACACGGTCAGCAGCGCCACCGCCGCCGCGGGAAAGAGCGGCGTCGGCAGGCCGAAGGTGATCAGCGTCGACATCTCGCGCACCATCGAGCCCCAGTCGGCCGTCGGCGGCTGCAGGCCGAGGCCGAGGAAGCTGAGCGAGGCGATGAACAGGAACACGAAGCAGAAGCGCAGGCCGAACTCCGCCGCCAGCGGGGCGGAGATGTTCGGCAGCACCTCGTGCCGGATGATCCACCACAGCCCCTCGCCACGCAGCCGCGCGACCTCGACATAGTCCATCACCACGATGTTCATGCCGACGGCGCGGGCCAGCCGGAAGACGCGCGTCGAATCGAGGATCGCGATCACCACGATCATGTTGATGACCGAGGTGCCGATGATCGACAGGATCAGAAGCGCGAAGATCAGGGGCGGAATCGCCATCAGCACGTCGACGATGCGGCTCAGCGCCTGGTCGAACCAGCCGCCCAGCACCGCGGCCAGCAGGCCGAAGACGGCACCGAGCAGGAAGGTCAGCAACGTCGTCAGGAAGGCGATGCCGACCGTGTTGCGCGCGCCGTAGATGATGCGGCTCAAGACGTCGCGGCCGATATGGTCCGTGCCCAGCAGGAAGGCGGCCTCGTCGCCGACATTGAGGCCGGCGATGCCGACCGCCTCGGTCTCGCCATAGGGCGCCAGTAGCGGGGCCAGGATGGCGACGAAGACGTAGATCGCGATCATCACCAGACCGAACCAGGCGGTCAGCGGCGCGGTCCGGAGGAGCTTCCAGGCGTTCTGGGTGGCTTTCGACATGGGTCCCGGTCCTCCCTTACCGCGGATGCAACAGGCGCGGATTGCTCAGGATCGACAGGATGTCGGCGAGCAGGTTCATCACGATGTAGGTGACCGCGAAGACGAGACAGGAGGCCTGCACCACCGGCATGTCGCGCTTCGAGACGCTGTCGACCAGCAGCTGGCCGAGGCCGGGATAGGCGAACACCACCTCGACCACGACAACGCCCACGATCAGATAGGCGAGGTTGAGGGCCACCACGTTGATGATCGGCGAGAGCGCGTTCGGCAGCGCGTGTTTCACGATGATCCGCCCGCGCGGGATGCCCTTCAGGCGCGCCATCTCGATATAGGGGCTGGCCATCAGGTTGATGATGGCGGCGCGCGTCATCCGCATCATGTGGGCCATGGTCACCAGCGTCAGCGTCACCGCCGGCAGGAACAGCATCTCCAGCCGGTCGCCGAAGGTCGTCGCCTCGTTCACCCGTGCGATCGACGGGAACCAGGCGTTCTGCACGGCGAAGAAGTAGACCAGGATGTAGGCGGCGAAGAATTCCGGCGAGGAGATCGCCGCCAGCGCGCCGACATTGACCGAGCGGTCGTAGAGCGAGTTGCGGTAGAGCGCGGCCAGGATGCCGAGCGTCAGCGCGATCGGCACCGCGATGCAGGCGGCGTAGGCGGCGAGGAACAGCGTATTGTAGACCCGCGGCCCGACCAGGTCCGAGATCGACCGGTCGCTCGCCAGCGAGCGTCCGAAATCGCCCTGCAGCACGTCGCCGAGCCAGATGAAGTAGCGCTCCAGCGCCGGCTGATCGAGGCCGAGCTCGCGGCGGATCGCGGCGACCGTCTCGTCGGTCGCGGCCTGCCCGAGAAGCGCCTCGGCGAAATCGCCCGGCAGCAGTTCCACCGCCAGGAAGATGATGATGGTCACGATCCAGAGCGTCAGCAGCCCGAGGGCGAGACGCTGGCCGATCAATTTTACGATAGTCCCCATAGAAGCCCCCACCTGTCCCCGTGAAATCCCGACCCGGTGGCGGTCCGAGATCGGCCTCGTCGGCCTGCGGCCGGATGGTCTCCGGTCCTGTTATAGGGCCCGTTCGATGCGCCGCGGTTCCCCGGCCGCGGCACGGGCGCCGGGGCCGGGCCGACGCTTACGCGGACGGCCCGGCCCCTTGGCACGCGTCGGTACGCCCTTAGGCGAACCACCAGCGCTCGGCCAGCTTGAAGCCGTCGAGCGCGTAGTTGGAGCCGACCTTGCCATGGGCCAGCTTGTCGGTGTGCGCATCCACGTAGCTCGCGAACAGCGGCACGATGACGCCGCCCTCGTCACGCACGATGGACTGCATCTCGGCGTACATCTCGGCACGCTTGGATTCGTTGAGCTCGGCCCGCGCCTCGACCAGCAGCTTGTTGAAGCGCTCGTGGCTCCAGAAGGTGTCGTTCCACGGAACGCCCTCGGCGTAGGCGGTGGTGAACATCTGGTCCTCGGTCGGACGGCCGCCCCAGTAGCACATGCAGAAGGGCTTCGCCATCCACACGTCCGACCAGTAGCCGTCGTTCGGCTCGCGCACGACATTGACGTCGATGCCCGCCTTGGCCGCATGCTCCTTGAACAGCACCGCCGCGTCGACCGCGCCGGCGAAGGCCGCGTCGGCCGCCGACAGATCGACCGCCAGATTCTCCATCCCGGCCTTCTTGGCGTAGAACTTCGCCTTGTCGGGATCGTAGGTGCGCTGCTCGAGATCCGCGTGATAGCGGTTGGCCGTGCCGATCGGGTGGTCGTTGCCGACCGCGCCATAGCCGCGCAGGATCTTCTCCAACAGATCCTCGCGGTCGATCGCGTGCTTTAGGGCCATGCGGACATTGTTGTCCGTATAGGGATCCTTCGTCGTGATCATCGGCATGGTGTAGTGCTGAGTGCCGTCGGTCTTCAGCACCTTCACCCCGGGACGGCGCTCCAGCAGATGCACGGTCTTCAGGTCGGCGCGCTCCATGAAATCGACCTCGCCGGTCGTCATGGCGTTGGTGCGCGCGGCCGTGTCGGTCAGCACCAGCATCTCGAAGGAATCGAAGTGCTGGCGATCGGCGCCCTTGAAGTAGTTCTCGAAGCGCGAGGTCATGGCGCCGACGCCCGGCTCGAAATTCTCGAGCTTGTAGGGGCCGGTGCCGTCACCCGACATGGCATCCACGTTCCCCTCGCCGTCGGACGGCAGGATCGCGAGGTGGTAGTCGGTCATGTAGAAGGGGAAGTCGGCGTTGCCGGCGTTCAGCGTGACCACGACCGTGTCGTCGCCGTCGGCGCTGATGTCCTCGACCGTCGCCAGCAGCGGCTTGGCCGCCGACTTGCTGTCCTCGCCGCGGTGGTGGTTGAGCGAGGCGATCACGTCGTCCGCGGTCATGGTCTTGCCGCTGTGGAACTCGACCCCCTTGCGCAGCTTGAAGGTCCAGACCTTGGCGTCCGGGCTCGCCTCCCAGCTCTCCGCCAGCTCCGGACTAACCTGTCCGTCCGGCGCCACCTCGGTCAGCGAGCTGCGCAGCGTGCCGTAGCCGAGCACCTGGTTGAAGGTGGTATCGAAGGTCGCCGGGTCGAGCACGTCCGAGGTCGAGCCGGTGCCGAGCCCGACGCGCATGTGCCCGCCCTTCTTCGGCGTCGCGGCCCAGGCATTGGGGGCGCCCATCGTGCCCGCCGCGCCGAGCGCGCCGACGGCGGCCGCGCCTGCCAGGAAGTCGCGTCGGCTGATCTTGTTGGCGGCGTAGAGCCGCTGAAGCTCTTTATAGGTCATGTGTTGATCTCCTGTTCTGCGAACCCCGCATCTCGAGCGAGATGCTGTTGCGAGCACTGCGAGCGCGCTGAGGGCGCGTCGATCGATGGTCGGCGCGCCCGCCCCTCGCCCGGAAGCGACGGCAGACCCGCGCGCCGCCCCTTATCGGCGATGTTCGTCTGTGCACGCCGTGCGGCTGTCGGTCCGTCATGGACGGTGCTGAAGCCCCTGTTCCCCCGGCGTCTTTTGGCCGGACGCACCCAGTTTCGTGTGCCCGCAGACGCTTCGTTGGTACCCCTATGAGAACACGGGCGTGCGGAATCTCCAACCCCTAAGAGAGCGGCATTTTTGCCACGCACCAGAGCTAATCCTCCCCATAAGCCCCCCTTTCGCCTGGAAAAAATCGCCTGCCTAGAAAGTGCCGCATTGCCGCCCGGATATCACCCGGCTTCCGGCCAGCGCCCGCCCCATTGCACGCCTGTGATGGCATCCGGTGGGGCATAGGCAAGCGGCGGAGGTGGTTGCGCGATGATCAGGGAGAGACTGCTCGGACAACGCCTTTCGGCGGTCATTCTGATGGCGGCGGCGCTGCTGCTGCTAGCCGGCACGCAGATCAGGGCTGCGGGCGCGCAGCCGAGCGCGCCGCAACCCGGCGCGGAGACCTCGGGCCTGATCCTGGAGCGCGACGGCGCGCCCGCCTCCGCCCGGCTGGTCGCCGCCCAGATGGCGAGCGACATCGCCGGTCCCGTGGTCGAGACCCGCCTGCGCCAAGTCTTCCGCAATGACGGCGCGGCCAGCGCGGAGGCCCAGTATCTCTTCCCGCTGCCGGCGGACGCGGCGCTGCATTCCATGACGATCCGCATCGGCGAGCGGGTGATCGAAGGCCAGGTGCGCGAGCGCGAGCGCGCCCGGCGGCTCTACGAGGCGGCAAAGCGCGCCGGCGAGCGTGCCGGCCTGGTCGAGCAACAGCGCCCCAATCTCTTCACCACCCGCTTCGCGAACGTCCCGGCCGGCGCGACGGTGGTGGTCGAGCTCGGCTTCCAACAGACCGCGACGCAGGGAGCCGACGGGTTCGAGCTGGTGCTGCCGCAGGTCGTCACCCGGCGCTACATGCCCGCCCTCGAAGTGGCGGTTGCCGAGCCGGAGGCCGAGCTGTGGCGGCGCTTCGCGGGCCATATCGAGGACGCGGCCGCGATCGACATCTCGCAGAACGAAGGGGTCGCGCCGGACGCGATGCGCACCGGCGGCCACGCGCTCGACATGCTGGTGCGGCTGCGGCCCGGTGCCCGGCTCGCCGCGATCGGTTCGCCGAGCCACGCGCTCGCCATCGACCGGCCGGCGACGGATTCCGAGGACCCGACCTACTTTCTGCGCTTCGCCGACGGGCCGGTGACGGTCGAGCGCGACGTGGTGCTGCGCTGGCGCACGGAAGCCGGCGAGGCGCCGCGCACCCAGGTCTTCGTCGAGGAGCGCACCGACGGCCTCTATCTGATGGGCCAGGTCCTGCCGCCAGGCGAGGCGGCGCTGACCGGCGCCCTGCCGCCGCGCGACGTCACCTTCGTGCTCGACACCTCCGGCTCGATGCACGGGGAATCGATCGCCCAGGCGAAGCGCGCGCTGGCCCGTGCGGTCGAGACGCTGGACGCCCGCGACCGGTTCGACGTGATCCGCTTCGCCGACGACATGAGCCGGATCTTCGGCATGCCCGAGCCGGCCGACCGCCAGCGCAAGCGCCGCGCACTCGCCACCCTCGACCGGTTCACCGCCGACGGCGGCACCGAGATGCGCCCGGCGCTCGCCGCGGCGCTCGCCGACCGGCCGGCCGCCGGCGCGCTGCGCCAGATCGTCTTCCTGACCGACGGCGCCGTCGGCAACGAGGTCGATCTCTTCGCCGAGATCGTGCGCGACCTGGGCCCCGCGCGGCTCTTCACCATCGGGCTCGGTCCGGCGCCGAACGACTGGTTCCTGCGCAAGGCGGCGGAGTTCGGCCGCGGTACCAGCCTGCGTATCACCGACCTCACCGAGGCGGATGCGCGCATGGCCGCCTTCTACGCCCGGATCGCGCGGCCGGCCTGGACCGACCTGTCGCTTCTCAATGAAGGCGATACGGGCGCGGCGCTGCGATACCCGGCGCGGCTGCCCGACCTCTATGCCGAGGAACCGCTGACTTTCGCGATGCGGGTCGACCGGCTGCCGGACGCGCTGGTGCTGACCGGCGCGCGCGGCCGCCAGCCCTTCTCGCTGACGGTGCCGGCGGCCGACTTCCGCCCGGCCCAGGGCATCGCGCGCTTTTGGGCGCGCCGGCGGATCGAGGCGCTGATGGACCGCCTGCCGCTCGGCGCGGAGGAAGCGGCGGTGCGCGAAGCGGTGCTGGAAACCGCGCTGACCCACCGGCTGGCGAGCCGTTGGACCAGTTTCGTCGCGATCGACACCGGCGTGCGCGAGACCGCCGCCCCCGACGGACCGGACGCGCCCGATGCGCCGGCCGAGGACGGAATCGCCGCGCAGGCCTTCCAGCCCGTCGGACTGACGGTGACCGGCCCGGCGACCGGCCTCGGCGACATGGTCGGCCCGGCGCTGCAGGGCGCGTTGCTGATCGGTCTCGGCGCCGTGCTGCTGCTGGTGACGCGCCGGCGCAGGTCCGGCGCCCCGCGCTTCGCCATGATGGGCATGATCGGAGGCGCGCGATGAGCCGGACCCGCCACCCCCTCGCCACCGCGCTGGCGCTGCTGCTGATCGCGGCAGGCGCCGCCGCCCTGTTGCGCCCGACGCTGCTCTGGGCCAAGGCCTGGGCCGCGCCGGTGCTGATCGAACGCGCCTGGGAGAGCGCGGCGGCCGGCGAGCCCGCGCCCGCCCCCTGGCCCTGGGCCGACGGGCGGCCGGTCGCGGTCCTGACCGCGCCCGATCTCGGCATCGTGCGCTACGTGCTGGGCGGCGCGAGCGCGCGGGTGCTGGCCTTCGGGCCGGCGCGGCTCTCCGGCGCGGGGCCGCTAAGGCCGACCGTGCTGTTCGGCCACCGCGACACGCATTTCCGCTTCCTGCGGCGGATCGAGCCCGGCACGACCCTGCGCTACACCGGCATCGACCGGGTGCCGCGCCGTTATGTCGTCGCCGAAACGCGCATCGCGGACGCCCGCACGCTCGCCGTGCCGGAGGACCCGGATGCGCTGGTCCTCGTCACCTGCTGGCCGTTCGAGGCGGACGCCGCGCTCACCACCGAGCGCTTCGTCGTCACCGCCTGGCCGGCCTCCCTCAAGACGGCCGCCGAGACGAAATAGCGTCACGCGACGGCCCCTGTTCGCATCGGCCCTGGAAGGCTATATAGGCGCCATGGCCGAGACCTCCGTCGATCTGAAACCGCCGATGCCCGAAGGCCGGGCCGCCAAGCTCTCCAAGGCGGTCGACCGGCCGCTGTCGGAAGGCGGCAAGCGCTTCGAGATCCAGTCGGACTACGCGCCCGCCGGCGACCAGCCGCAGGCGATCGCGGAGCTGACGGAAGGGCTCGAGGCGGGCGAGCGCGACCAGGTGCTGCTCGGCGTCACCGGCTCGGGCAAGACCTTCACCATCGCGCACACGATCCAGAAGGTGCAGCGCCCGACCCTGGTGCTGGCGCCGAACAAGACGCTGGCAGCCCAGCTCTATGGCGAGATGAAGAGCTTCTTCCCGGACAACGCGGTCGAGTATTTCGTCTCCTATTACGACTACTACCAACCGGAGGCCTACGTCCCGCGCACGGACACGTTCGTGGAGAAGGAAAGCTCGATCAACGAGCAGATCGACCGCATGCGCCACAGCGCGACGCGGGCCTTGTTCGAGCGCGAGGACGTGATCATCGTCGCGTCCGTCTCCTGCATTTACGGCATCGGCTCGCCCGAGACCTATTCCAACATGATCGTCGGGCTGAAGGTGGGCGAGCAGCTCGACGTGCGCGACTTCCAGCGCGCGCTGGTCGAGCTGCAGTACAAGCGCAACGACAACAATTTCCAGCGCGGCACCTTCCGGGTCCGGGGCGACACGGTCGAGGTCTTCCCGGCGCACTACGAGGACACGGCCTGGCGCTTCAGCTTCTTCGGCGACGAGGTGGACGCGATCCACGAGTTCGACCCGCTGACCGGCGAGAAGCGGGGCACGCTCGAGGAGGCGCGGATCTACGCCAACTCCCACTACGTCACGCCGAAGCCGACGCTTCGCCAAGCCTCCGAAAAGATCAAGGTCGAGCTGAAGCAGCGGCTCTCGGAGTTCGAGGCGGCGGGGCGTCTGTTGGAACTGCAGCGGCTCGACCAGCGCACCACCTTCGATCTGGAGATGCTGGAGGCGACGGGCTCCTGCGCGGGGATCGAGAACTATTCGCGCTATCTGACCGGCCGCAATCCGGGCGAGCCACCGCCGACGCTGTTCGAGTACCTGCCGGACGACGCGCTGCTGGTCGTCGACGAGAGCCACGTCACCGTCCCCCAGATCGGCGGCATGTTCCGCGGCGACTACGCGCGCAAATCGACGCTCGCCGAGTACGGCTTCCGGCTGCCGTCCTGCGTCGACAACCGGCCCTTGAAGTTCGAGGAATGGGACGCGATGCGCCCGCAGACGATCTACGTCTCGGCGACGCCAGGGCCGTGGGAGCTGGAGCGCACCGGCGGCGTCATCGTCGAGCAGGTGGTCCGCCCGACCGGCCTGATCGACCCGGAATGCGACATCCGCCCGACCGAGCATCAGGTCGACGACCTGTTGGACGAATGCCGCAAGCGGGTCGAGAAGCAGCAGCGCGTGCTGGTGACCACGCTGACCAAGCGGATGGCGGAGGATCTGACCGAATATATGGGGGAAGCGGGCCTCAAGGTCCGCTATCTCCATTCCGACGTCGACACGCTGGAGCGGATCGAGATCATCCGCGACCTGCGGCTCGGCGCCTTCGACATCCTGGTCGGAATCAACCTGCTGCGCGAGGGGCTGGATATCCCCGAGTGCTCGCTGGTCGCGATCCTGGATGCGGACAAGGAAGGCTATCTGCGTTCCAAGACCTCGCTGGTGCAGACCATCGGGCGCGCCGCGCGCAATATCGACGGGCGAGTCATCCTCTATGCCGACCGGATGACGGACAGCCTGCAATACGCGATCGACGAAACCAACCGCCGGCGCGAGAAGCAGAAGGCCTATAACGAGGAACACGGCATCACGCCGGAGAGCATCCGCAAGACCATCGGCAACATTCTGGAGAGCGTCTACGAGCGCGACCGGGTGACGGTCGAGACCGGCGACGAGGGGCAGGCGCACCTGGTGGGCGTCGACCTGAAGCAATATATCCGCGACCTTGAGAACCGGATGCGCGCCGCGGCGGCGGACTTGGAATTCGAGACGGCGGCCCGCATGCGCGACGAGATTCAGCGCCTCGAGGCCTACGATCTGGAGATGCCGGCCCACCAGGCGCCGCTCGACCCGGACATCGCAGCGAAGCTGATCAGCAAGAGCCCAGATGCCGTGCCCCGCGGCCGGGGCGGCAAGGGCTCGAAAGGCCGCAAGGGCCGGAAGGCGCGCGGACGATGAGCGAGGCGCGCGACCTGCCGCTCGCCCGCACCGCGCTGGTCACCGGCGGGGCGAAACGCATCGGCCGGGCGATCTGCGAGCGCCTGGCCGGCGCCGGTTGGCGGCTGGCGCTGCATTATCACGGTTCGGCCGAGGAGGCGGACGCGGCCTGTCGGGAACTGCGCGAGCGCTTCGGCGTCGAGGTCGCGCCCCTGCCGGCCGATCTCGCCGACCCGACCGCCACGCGCGATCTGCTGCGCGAGGCGGCGACGGCGCTCGGCCCGGTCGGGCTGCTGGTCAACAGCGCCGCCATCTTCGAGGGCCCCGACTGGCGGGAGATGGACTCCGAGGAGATCGACCGCCACCTGGCGATCAATTTCCGCGCGCCGCTCTTGATGATGCAGGAATTCGCGCTGACCCTGCCCGAGGACCGGGCCGGCGCGATCGTCAATCTGATCGACCAGCGGGTGTGGAACCTGACGCCCCAATTCCCGGCCTACACCGCGAGCAAGGCGGCGCTATGGACGGCGACGCGGCAGATGGCGCTGGCGCTCGCCCCGCGCATTCGGGTCAATGCGGTCGGGCCCGGCCCGACGCTGCCGGGCCCACGCCAGACGGACGCGGACTTCGAGGCGCAGTGGCGCGCCGTGCCGCTCGCCCGGCAGACCCGGCCGGAGGAGATCGCCGAGGCCGTCGACTATCTCGCCAATGCGCGTGCGGTCACCGGGCAGATGCTCGCCCTCGACGGCGGCGAACATCTCGGCTGGCAGCAGGCCGGCCTGGGTGTGGCCCCGCGTGAATAGAACCGTGCCGGGCATTTTTTCGGGGCTAATCTTGACTCTGTGGAATGCCGCACTAACGGCCTGAGTCGCCACGAAAAACTGGGCCAGAAGACGAAAGGGCGCGAAGTTTTGCACAAGCCAAAAATGCCGGTTATTCGGAAAGCGAAGTAATTTTCAGAAAGATGGCGACGCCTGTAGCCAAATAAAAATAACTGAAAAAATTGTGATTTTTCAAATAGTTATAGCATGTTGCCTAAAAATTCGGCAAAGTCGTCGGACTCCCCGGGATTCGGGGAACCAGGGAGTTGCCCCGCCTCTTGCCAACACCCTTATCCACAGGAATCGTGGATATCTGTCACGGCCCGGTAATATGGTACGAAATGGTAAATCGCGAGCGATCCCGGCATGACACGATCCAAACATACCGGCGCGGACCGGGAGAGCGAACCGGGACCGTCGAACATGGGTCGGACGGCTTCCGAGGCGCAGCCCGACGGGGGTGAAACGCGCCTGGAGACCGGGGCTGCGGTGATCCGCTCCTATCTCGAGACGCTCGGCACCGGGCCCGGCGTATACCGCATGCAGAACGCGCGGGAGGAGCCGCTCTATGTCGGCAAGGCCTCCAGCCTGAAGAAGCGCGTCGCGACCTACACCCGGCCCGAACGACTGCCGATCCGCCTGCAGCGCATGGTGGCGGAGACGGCCTCGATGGAGTTCGTCTCGACCGCGAGCGAAGTCGAGGCGCTGTTGCTCGAGAACAACCTGATCAAGCGCCTGGCGCCGCGCTACAACGTGCTGCTGCGCGACGACAAGACCTTCCCCGACATCTGGATCACCACCGGCCACGACTTCCCGCAGGTGCTGAAGCATCGCGGCGCGCGGCGCGAGCCTGGGGAGTATTTCGGCCCCTTCGCGTCGGCCGGCGCGGTCAACCGCACGATCAACATGCTGCAGCGGGCGTTCCTGCTTCGGAACTGTTCCGACGCGGTCTTCAACAACCGTTCGCGCCCGTGCCTGCAGTACCAGATCAAGCGCTGCTCGGCGCCCTGCGTCGGCCGGATCTCCGAAGCGGACTACGCCCGCGACGTCGCGCAAGCGAAGGCCTTCCTCGCCGGCCGGGGCAAGGAGATCCACGACGATCTGGCGGCCGAGATGCAGGCGGCGAGCGAGGCCCTCGATTTCGAGCGCGCGGCGCTGCTGCGCGATCGCATCCGCGCCATCGCCCATGTCCAGTCGCAGCAGGACATCAACATCGAAGGCATCGCGGATGCCGACGTGGTGGCCCTGCACCAGGCGGGCGGGCAGACCTGCATCCAGGCCTTCTTCTATCGCGGCGGCCGCAACAACGGGAACCGCGCCTACTTCCCGACGCACGACAAGCAGATGGAGACCGGGGAGCTGCTGGCCGCCTTCCTCGGCCAGTTCTACGAGAACCGGCCGCCACCGAAGCTGGTGCTGCTGAGCCACGAGCCGGCGGAGCGCCGGCTCCTGGAGGAGGCGCTGGCGCTCAAGGCCGACCGCAAGGTCGAGATGGCGGTCCCCCAGCGCGGCGGGCGCAAGAAGGCGATCGAGCATGCGCTCACCAACGCGCGCGAGGCGCTGGAGCGCCGCCTCGCCGAGAGCGCGAGCCAGCGCAAGCTGCTGGACGGGCTCGCCGAGCTGGCGGGGATCGGCGCCGGGATCGAGCGGGTCGAGGTCTACGACAACAGCCACACGGCGGGCACCAAGCCGGTCGGCGCGATGATCGTCGCCGGCGTCGACGGCTTCCAGAAGAAGGAATATCGCAAGTTCAACATCCGCGGCGGCAAGGCGCCGGACGCGGATACGGCGGCGGCAGAAGCGGCCGCGAAGGCCGACGGCACGCCGGAGAGCGCCGACGACTACGCCATGATGCGGGAGGTGTTCGAACGCCGCTTCGCCCGCGCGCTGAAGGAGGATCCCGGCCGCGAGAGCGGCAGCTGGCCCGATCTGGTGCTGGTCGACGGCGGCAAGGGCCAGCTTTCCAGCGTGCGCGGCGTGCTGGAGGAGCTGGGGCTCGACGCCGAGGTGCCGGTGCTCGCCGTCGCCAAGGGCCCGGAGCGCGAGGCCGGGCGCGAGCGCCTCATCCTGCCGGGACGCGAGGAGCCGATCCTGCTGCCGCCGCGCGACCCGGTGCTCTATTTCATCCAGCGCCTGCGCGACGAGGCGCACCGCTTCGCCATCGGCTCCCACCGCACGCGCCGTTCGAAGGCGGTCAGCCAGTCGCCGCTCGACGACGTGCCCGGCATCGGGGCGAAGCGCAAGAAGGCGCTGCTCTTGCATTTCGGCTCCGCCAAGGCGGTGGCCAGGGCCGGCCTCGGCGACCTCGCCCGGGTCGAGGGCATCTCCGCCGCCGTCGCGCAGAAGATCTACGACCATTTCCACCCGGAAGGGTGAGACGCCGTGTCCGCGCTTGTGGCGGTCCGGATATCGGGTAGCCTTAGGGGTCTGGTGCGGATGACCCGGGCAACGGAAGGCCGCCGGCGAGGGCGTGGCGGCAGCATCCATGGTCGAATGGCGATCGAAGAAGCCGGAGCGCACGCTCCACCCCGCCGACCTGGCCGCGGCTTGCCGAACGGCGCCTGCCCGCCGCTTCGCGACGATCTATGCCGACTGGATGGCGGCTTCCCCCGACGGGCGCATTCCGGAGAAGGCGACGATGGATCTCGTACGGTTGGCGCCGGTGATGACCGACCTGATGCTCTTCGCCGTCAGCAAGCCCGACCGCTGCCTCTGCCGGCTGGCGGGGGAGGCCGTCAAGCGCGAGGTGGCGGCCGGCATCGTGGGGCGGAACTACTACGAGATCGTGCCCGAGGAACGGCGCGCGCATGCGCGCTCGGCGATGCACATGGTGGTCGACCGGCCCTCAGGCTACCGCGCGGAGGTCGTCCAACGCCTGTCGAACGACTACGAGCGGACGCTGGAAAGCCTCGCCCTGCCGCTGCGCTCGACGGAGCCGGGGGTCGACGGTTTCATCCTGATCACCGTCGCGCCGATCGGGGAAAGCGACGCCTCCCTGCCCGACGCGGTCAAGCCGGTCGGGGTCAGCATCACAAGGCGCGACCTGATCGATCTCGGTTTCGGCGTCGAGGAGGATTTCGTCGACTACATGCCGGAATAGACGAACGCCCGCATGCCGCGGCAGATTGCGCCGCCCACAAGGCCCTAGTACATATCGGCTATCCAGTCCCTCGCCCGACCGTCGCGGAAGGATCCCTGCCCGCCATGCTGTTCAACCTCGCCAACATCCTGACCCTGTCGCGCATCCTGGTGATCCCGCCGATCGTGGCGCTGTTCTTCTTCTTCGAGCAGGATTGGGCGCGCTGGGCCGCGTTCGCGCTCTACGCGCTCGCCTGCGTGACCGACTTCTTCGACGGCTATGTGGCGCGATCGATGAACATGGTCTCCGCGCTCGGCCGGTTCCTCGATCCGATCGCGGACAAGTTGCTGATCGCCGCGATCATCCTGATGCTGGTGGCCGTCGGCGGGTTGACCGGGGCGGTGGTTGTGCCGGGCTTGATCATCCTGCTGCGCGAGATCACGGTCTCGGGTCTGCGCGAGTTCCTGGCCGAGGTGCGGGTCGGCATGCCGGTCTCGAATCTCGCCAAATGGAAGACGACGATCCAGATGCTCGCCTTCGGCTTCCTGCTGGTCGGGCCGGCCTCGCCGGACCTCGTCCCCTCGCAGCTGATCGGCGAGGTGCTGGTCTGGATCGCGGCGGCGCTGACGCTGGTGACCGGGTTCGACTATCTGCGCGCCGGCCTGCGCCACATGACGGCCCCCGGCGAGTAAGGGGCGGGTGAGACGACGATGAAGGCGCTTGGCATCGCGGGCTACAGCGGCAGCGGCAAGACGACGCTGACGGTGAAGCTGATCCCGACGCTCGCCGCGCGCGGGGTCGAAATCTCCACCATCAAGCACGCCCACCATGCCTTCGATATCGACCAGCCGGGCAAGGATTCCTACGAGCACCGCCACGCCGGCGCGCGCGAGGTGCTGGTCAGCTCCGCCACCCGATGGGCGCTGATGCACGAGAACCGCGGCGACGCGGAGCCGGACCTGGACGGGCTGCTGGCCAAGCTCGCGCCGGTCGATCTGGTGCTGGTCGAGGGCTGGAAGCACGGTCACCACCCGAAACTGGAGGTGCACCGCCCTTCGGTCGGCAAGCTCTTGATCGCGCGCGAGGACCCGCATGTCATCGCGGTGGCCAGCGACGAGGCGCTGGAGGGTTTGACCGTGCCCGTCCTGCCGGTCGACGATGTCGAGGCGGTGGCCGATTTCATCCAGGCCTGGCTCGAGCGATGAGGCGGCGGCGATGGCCCAGCTGACCGACGACTGCTTCGCCTTCGACGGCCCGCTGATCGCGGTCGACGAGGCGCGCCAATTGCTGATGGCCCGCGTCCGGCCGATCGCCGCGGCCGAGACGGTGCCGCTTTTCGAGGCGGTCGGCCGCGTGCTGGCGGAAGACGTGGTGGCCGAGCGCGCGGTGCCGCCCTATGACAATTCCGCCGTCGACGGCTATGCGGTCTATGCCGACGATCTCGCCGCCGAGGGCGAGACCACGCTTCCGATCGGCGGGCGGGTCGCCGCCGGCCATCCGCTCGGCCGCCCGCAGCGCCGCGGCGAGGCGGTGCAGATCTTCACCGGCGCGCCGATGCCCGACGGCGCCGACGGCGCGGGCGGCCCCGATACCGTGATGATGCTCGAGGACGCCCGGATCGAGGGCGAGCGCGTGGTGCTGCCCGCGGGCCTGAAACGCGGATCGAACCGGCGCAGCGCGGGCGAGGATGTGGCGCCGGAGGCCAGGGTGCTCTCGGCCGGCACGCGGCTTTCGCCGCCGGATGTCGGCATGCTGGCCGCGGTCGGCCGATCGGCGGCGCCGGTCTTCAAGCCGCTCACCGTCGCGCTGTTCTCGACCGGGGACGAGGTGCGCGATCCGGGCACCGAGCTGCCGGACGGCGCGCTCTACGATTCCAACCGCTTCACCATCGGGGCGGCGCTGCGCGCGCTCGGGCTCCGGGTCCACGATCTCGGCATTCTGCAGGACAGCGAACCGGTGATCCAGGCAGCGATGGCCGAGGCGGCGGAGAGCGCGGACGCCGTGCTCTCCACCGGCGGCATGTCGATGGGCGAGGAGGATCACGTGCGCGCGGGCATCGAACGGCTGGGCCGCCTCGCCTTCTGGCGGATCGCGATCAAGCCCGGCCGACCGGTCGGGATGGGCATGCTGCCCGACGGGCGCGGCGGGCACACGCCCTTCGTCGGCCTGCCGGGCAACCCGGTCGCGGCGGTGACCACCTTCATAGCCCTCGCCCGGCCGCTGCTGCTGCGCCTGCAGGGCGCGACCGACGGGGAGCCACGCCGCCATCCGGTGCGGCTTGGCTTCGCCTACGAGAAGAAGAGCGGCCGGCGGGAATATGTGCGCGCGCGCCTCGCCGCGCAGGATCCGGCGGAGGTCGCCGCCGGCGCGCTGCCGACGGCCGAGAAGCACGGCCGCGGCGGGGCGGGCATGCTCTCCTCCCTCGTCGGCGCGGAAGGATTCGTGGAACTCGCCGAGGATCGTACCCACATAGAGGCGGGCGAGAGTGCCGCGTTCCTGCCGTTCCATGAGGTCCTACGATGAAGCTTCTCTATTTCGCCTGGCTGCGTCAGAAGATCGGCGTCGGGGAGGAGCAGCTCGACCCGCCGGCCGAGGTGACGGACGTCCGCAGCCTGGTCGAATGGCTGAAAGGGCGGGGGCCTGGCTATGCCACCGCCTTCCAGGATCTGGACGCGATCAAGCTCGCCGTGAACCAGGAATACGCCTCGCTCGACGCGGCCGTGACGCCGGGCGACGAGGTCGCCTTCTTCCCGCCGGTCACCGGGGGCTAGAGATGGCGGTCCGGGTGCAGCGCGAGGATTTCGACGTGGGATCGGAGCTGGAGGCGCTCAGCGCCGGCAACCGCAAGGTCGGTGGCGTCTGCTCCTTCGTCGGGCTGGTACGCGACATGAACGAGGTCGCCGGCGCGGCCGAGACCGTCGGCGCCATGACGCTCGAACACTATCCCGGCATGACCGAGAAGCAGCTCGAGGAGATCGACGCCGAGGCGCATCGCCGCTGGCCGCTCGAGGCCTCGCTTATCGTCCACCGTTACGGCCGGATGGAGCCGGGCGAGCGCATCGTGCTGGTGGCGACGGCGAGCCCGCATCGCGAGGCGGCCTTCGAGGCCTGCCATTTCCTGATCGATTGGCTGAAGACCCGCGCCCCCTTCTGGAAGGTTGAGGAGACCGGTAACGGCGACGCGCGCTGGGTCGAGGCGCGGGAGAGCGACGATAAGGCCGCGGCCCGCTGGGCCCGGTCGGATCACAAGAGGGAGAGGACTTCATGAAGGAAGCGGTCGCGCATGCCGACTTCACCATCGCCGTTGCCGGCGAGAACGATGCCGATCTCGTGGCCATCATGGTGGACCAGCTGTTGCGGGAGGTCTCGCAATGGCGCGAACCGCTGTCGGACGAGGACATCCATCGGGTCTGCCGGGAACTGCTGGGCGAGGACGGCCGTTTCCAGGCGCTGCTCGCCTTCGACCAGCACCGCCGCCCGGTCGGCGTGATGACGCTGAACGAGGCGGTCGCCCTCTACGCCAACGGGCGCTTCGGGATCATCATGGAACTCTACGTCGTGCCCGACGCGCGCTCGGCCGGCGTCGGCGAACGCCTGGTCGCGGAGGCCCTGCGGATCGGCGAGGAGCGCGGCTGGTCGCTCCTGGAGGTGAACGTCCCCGACGGGCCGGAATGGCACCGCACACGGGCCTTCTACGACCGCGAGGGCTTCACCGACGCGGGCCGATTCCTCAAGCGCGAGCTTTAGTTCAAAAGCCACGCAATTTTTAAGCGATACTACTTCTCCGGTTATGTGCGGTGCAGTATCTTAATCTCACGGTTACGGGGCCGATGACCGTGGGAGTTGCATCATGAATGCGCCTGCAATCCGAGATATCTCCGTTCTGGTGATCGACGACCAGCGGGCGATGCGCACCATCATCCGCCAGCTGCTGCGCCAGATCGGGATCACCCGCACCAAGGACGCGGAGAACGGCCGGCACGCGCTGGAGAAGCTCAGCGCGGATTCGGGCATCGACCCGCCGGACCTCGTGATCTGCGACCTGCACATGGCGAAGATGGACGGCATGGCCTTCACGGCCGCGGTGCGCCGGCGGAAGACCCCGCTCCATCCCGAGATGCCGATCATCCTGCTGACCGGCGAACAGGACGAGTTCCTGCTCGACGTCGCCGGCCAGGCCGGCGCGACCATCGTGCTGCGCAAGCCCTGCACCAGCGCCGACCTCTACCAGGCGATCACCGAAGCCGTCGGCTGCGACCTGGCGAGCGTCTGAGCCGCCCCCCTCCCCGTCCGCATCCCGCGGCCGCCCCGCGACCCGCCGCCGCAGGGGTGCGCGACGGGCTGGAAAGCGGGCCGCCGCGGCGGTATGTAGCCGCCCATGGCGAGTACGATCCAGACCAATCAGGCTTCCGTCGCCGCGACGGCGCGCGACCATCGCGCGGTCGGGCTGTGGCTCGCCGCCAGCGCGCTGATGGTCTTCGCCATGATGGTGATCGGCGCCATCACGCGGCTGACCGAAAGCGGGCTTTCGATGGTGGAATGGCGGCCGCTGATCGGCACCCTGCCCCCCTTCACCGAGGCCGAGTGGCAGCGCGTCTTCGCGCTCTACAAGGAAACCTCGCAGTACCAGTTGATGAACCGCGGCATGGGCCTCGCGGAGTTCCGCGAGATCTTCTTCTGGGAATGGCTGCACCGGCTCTGGGGCCGGTTGATCGGGCTCGTCTTCGCGCTGCCCTTCCTCTGGTTCCTGATCCGCGGCCGGCTGCCGGCGGGCTACGCCAAGCATGGCTGGATCCTGCTGGGGCTCGGCGCGCTGCAGGGCGTGATCGGCTGGTGGATGGTGAAAAGCGGCTTCGTCGACCGCACGGAGGTGAGCCAGTACCGCCTCGCGGTCCATCTCGGCCTCGCCTTCTTCATCCTGGGCTATCTGGTCTGGCTGGCGCTCGGCCTGCTCTGGCCGGTGGAGACGGGCCGCGCTCCCGCCCCGCGCGGTTATCGCCGGCTCGGCGCCTGGTGCCATGCGGTGGTGTTCTTCACGGTGATTTCGGGCGCGATCGTCGCCGGCAGCCGCGCCGGTTTCCTCTATAACGAGTGGCCGACCATGGGCGGCGGCTTCGTGCCGGGGAACTTCTGGGACGCGACGCTGGGTTGGCGCAATCTCTTCGAGAACCACGTGGTCGTGCAGTTCGACCACCGCATGATGGCCTATCTGACGCTGGCGGTTGTCGCCGCCTTCTGGATCGCGACGCTCAGGCTCGGGGATCGGCTGCACGGGCGGGTCCGGCTCGCCGCTCATGGGCTGATGGCCGGCGTGCTGCTGCAGCTCGTGCTCGGCGTCGCCACCCTGCTCACCGTCGTCTGGCTGCCGCTCGGCGTGCTGCACCAGGCGGGTGCCGCCATCGTCTTCTGCCTGACGCTGTGGGCGCTGAAGGAACTGCGTGGGCGGCCTGAGACGGGGTGACTCCCCCTACTCGCCCTCGGCCTCCAGCCGCCGGATCAGCAGCGTGGTGCCCATGCGCTCGACCTTGGCGCGCTGCAGCAGGCCTTCCGCGTCGTACCAGAGATCGGCGGTCTCGAACGGCGTCTCGATATGGACGCCCTCGACCGTGAGGGACGCGCCGGACGGGGTCTCGATCTCGCTCTCGCCGGTCGGCTCCGCCGTTCGGTCGAACAGCTTGCCCTCGATCACGTGCAGCGCCCGCGTGCGCTTCAAGAGCCGCTTGCGCCAGAGCTGGGTCGAGGGGACGACATCGGCCGCCGCCTCGCCCTTCTCGCCATTGTGGGTGAAGTGGAAGCGATCGCCCTCGGCCTCGCCCTCGATCCGATGCCGGGCGCCGTCCTCGACCGCCTCGCTTTTCAAGGAGACGAGCCGCGCGCCGCGGTAGATCTCGGTCGCCTCGAGATCGAGGTCGTAGACGTCGACCCCGAGCAGGTCGACGTCGATCTCGTAGGCGATCTCGACCCGCCATTCGGCGTCGCCGGTCTTGACGATGCGGCCGTGGCCGAGGCCGACGCGGCTGCCCTCGACCCGGAACTCGTACTTGAGCGCCCGGTCGTCGATGTCGCCGAACAGCGCGCGCGCCTCCGCCTCGTCATCCGCCACCGCGCCACCCGCGGCCATCGCCCCCAGAAGAGGTGCCGCCAGAAGTGCCGCCACTCGCGCGGCGCCGCGCCCCAGACCCGTCATGCCCGCCAATCCCGTCCGTCCCTGTTGTTGACTTATCAAAGAGGGTGCGGGCGGGTTTGAAAAGGCCGACCTTTGCGCGGACGGATCAGTCGAGGCCGGAACAGCTCGCATAGAAGCTGACCGTCGCCGGCCAATCGCTGAAGATGCCGATCACGCCGACCTCGCGCGCCAGCACGTCCATCAGCCGCAGCATGTCGCCATCATCGTCGATCGCATCGGCGACCGTCTGATAGTACCAGCCGCCGCCGTCGGCGAGCGGGCCCGAACGCTCCAGCGTCCAGGTGACGATGTCGAGACCGGCGGCCTTCGCCGCGTGCGCGTAGGCGGAGGGGACGATGCGCCCTTCCTCCAGCGTCACCAGCACCCAGAGCGGCGGGGCGACGATCTTGACGCCGTCCGCCGCGAGGTCCGGCAGGCGGGCGATCGAGGCCGCCAGGCCCGGTTCCCGCCAGGGGCCGGAATCGAGGAACACGACCCGGTCCGCGATGTCCGGATGCGCCGCGATCCAGTGGCGCACGACCTCGAGATCGAAGCTCTGCGGCATCAGGTCCGCGGGCCCGACCCCGGCGGCGCGGTAGTCGGCGATCATCTGGTCGGCATAGGCCTCGAGCGTGTAGTCACGGTCGAACGGCATCGCGACCTCGGGCGTCTTCAGTTCCGGCGTCATGCGCGCGCCGAGCTCCTGGAACAGCGCGATCGCCTCGCGGTGGCTCATCAGCGTGCCGGGGCTGTAGAGGTCGGTGCGCCAATCGGCCGTCGCGTCTAGGTAGGCCTCCAGCGTCTCTGCCGTCGCGTCCGCCGCGTCCATCTTGCCGCGAAGCGTCTTGAACTGGGCGAGCGTCAGGTCGCTGGTGCAGCATTCGGCCTGGGCCTCGGCGCCGGTCGCGGGATCGGCCGGGGTGAAGGGCGTTCGGCACATCTCGGCCAGCGGGGTCTTCAGGATGTTCGTCGTGCGGTGCAGGTCGCACTGCGCATGTCGGCAGACCAGCTGCCGGTCCTTGGTGAAGGTGACGTCGCATTCCAGCACGCCCGCCCCCTGGCGCCAGCCGGCCAGATAGGATTCGCGCGTATGTTCCGGAAACTGCAGCGGCGCGCCACGATGGGCGATCGAGAAGTCGGTGCGCCGGAACGGCCCGTTCGCGCAGGCGGAAAGCCGGTCCTTGAGCGCCCCCGCCTCGAGCCGGTCGAGCAGGTGGAAAGGCCGCGGGCCGAGCTCGACCGGTGCGTCGTCGGTCGGCTCGTCATCGGCCTGCGCGCTCGGCAGCAGGCCGGCGAGAAGCATCGCCACGGCCAGAAGCAGGGCGGCGAGCGCGAGCCGCGCCGCCGTGCGCAGGGGCATCGGACACATCGATCAGGCTCCCGTCAGATAGATCCTCGGGAAGGGTAGCCGACGCCCGTGACCGCGTGATGACGGGGCGTTCGTCAGCCCGGCGTGCGGCGGCTCGCGCCGGCGGCCATGGCGGGCGCCGGCTCGACCCGGCCGGCCGGGCGCTTCGTTGCCGCCTGCTTGGCGCGCTGCTTGGCGGCGGCCGCGCGCATGGCGCTGAAGGTCTCGGTATGGCGCTTCAGCCCTTTCCGGACCTCCTTCTCGATCTCGCCGATCAGCGGGCTGACCTGCGTCTTGGCGGCCTCCGCCGCCCCTTCCAGCGCCTTCGGACGCCATTCCATGCCGTAGAGGATGAATTCGAAATTGATGTGGCTGAAGAGCTGGCGCTGATCGAGGAAGTCGAGCTGGCTCGGCGGCTTCTGCTCCCAGCGCTCGAACAGCGCCTGAAGGCGCGGCGTCACGCGATGCGCCGCCGTCGCCTCGCGCCAGAAGGGCGTGTCGCGGCGCTGCGAGAGGACGTAGTGCATGTTGATGAAGTCGACGCTCTCCTCGTAGCGCTCGCGCATGCGCTGATTGTAGAGATCGCGCAGCTGGTCCATCGCCCCGAAGCGGGGGAAAAGCTCGGTCAGATAGTCGACCCCTTCCTCGACGAAATAGAGCCCGGTGGATTCGAGCGGCTCCAGGAAGCCGGCGGAGAGGCCGATCGCGACGCAGTTCCCGACCCACGGCGTTTCGGTCCGGCCGCTGTTGAACTTGAGCACGCGGGCGGGCAGGTCGTCGCAGTGCGGGCCTTCATGCGCGCGCAACTCGGCCTCCGCCTCCTCGTCGGTAAGGAAGTCGCTGGCGAAGACGTAGCCGGTGCCGCGCCGGTCGCTCAAGCCGATGTCCCAGACCCAGCCGGAGGAGAGCGCGGTCGCCGTCGTGTAGGGGCGCACGTTCTTCTGCGGCTTCTTGTCGTAGGGCACCCGCATCGCGACCGCGCCGTCGCACAGCAGCCAGTCCTTGTAGCTCTCGAACGGCACGCCGAGCGTCTTGCCGATCAGGACGCGCGCGAAGCCGGTGCAGTCGATGAAGAGGTCGGCCTCGATGCGCTTGCCGCTCTCGGTCTTCACGGCGGCGATGTCGCCGCTCTCGGTCTGCTCGACCTCCGAGACGTCGTCGATCATGTGATGGACGCCGCGGGCGACGGCCAGGTCGCGCAGCGTCTCGGCGAACTTCTCTGCATCCATGTGATAGGCGTAGGCGATGTTGCCCTGATAATCGCGGTCGTCGGGCCGCTTCGGCGCCAGCCCCTCCTCGCACAGCTTGATCTGCGGCGTCACCGTCTCGGCATAGGGGACCGAGCGGTCGCTCGCCAGCCAGCGCAGCCCGTGCCGGTCGAAGCGCGTCGCGGTCAGCCGATCGAACGGATGGTAATAATGGTGCCCCTCATGCAGCCAGTTATCGAAGCGGATCGCCTGCTTGAAGGTGGCGTCGGCCGCCTCCATGAAGGCGCGCTCGGGGATCTGGATGCGCTCCAGCGTGCGCTTGATGGTGGGGATCGTCGCCTCGCCGACGCCAATGCGGCCGATCTTCTCGGATTCGATCAGCCCGACCAGCACGCTCTTCGGCGTGCCGACCCCGTTCAGCACCGCATCGAGATAGGCCGCCGTGATCCAGCCGGCCGATCCGCCCCCTACCACGAGAACCCGCATCTGCTCCGTCGCTCCCCTGAAAATCCCCCGCGGTTCGACCCGCAGGGGATTGAGAGTGCCACCGGGGCAACCTCGGTAGCAACCGCGCAGGGGCCGCCGGCGGTGCGCGCCGTCAGTCGATCTGGTCCTCGGTGACGGTCAGGCCCTCGGCCTTCTTCACCTGCTCAGGCGGCAGCGGCACGGTCTTGCCGGTGTCGAGACCGGCCTGCACCGCGGTCATGTCGGCGCTGGCGATGAGCTGGCCGCTCTCGACGTCGAGCATGCGGTGGATGAAGCGGAAATGCTTCTTGCCGACCGCGATGAAGCCGGACTGGATCGTGACCAGCTCGCCCCCCTTCAACTCGCGCACATACTGGAAGGCCTGGCGGACGACGGCGATGCGCCGGCCGGCCTCCTTCACGCCGCGCGGCGTCAGCCCGATCGCATGCATCAGGAACCAGGTCGCCTGGTCGAAGCGCTCGATATAGAGGCGCGAATTCATGGTGGATTCCGGATCGTACTCGGCCGCCAGCACGGCGCCGCGAAAGGTTTCGATCCAATTGTCCGAGCGGCCCTCGCCCATGATGCGCCTCCTCCATCCCTGTTCGGATCAGCCCGTTCTCACTCACTGTCGCGGGCGGAAGATGCAGCATAATGCATGCAAACCGGCAAGCCAACCCGCATCCCTCGGGGATGCTTGACGGGACCCTCCCCGAACCCTTGCTTGTGTGCCGAAAATAGCTGCACTATACTGCATCTTGCCGACGCCAGCCGCCGGCAGGGGGACGGGTCCGCGGAAAGCGCGTTGCGTCGGGCTTTATTTTAAGTTTAAAATATTGCCAGCGCGCGCTTGTCGGGTCATGGTGACATCGCCATGCTCGGCGGTGCGAATCCCACCGAAACCGGCCGATGTGGCGGGTCGAGGTGCAAGAGGCGAAGCGGCCGTAAAGAGCCGCCGGGTATGAAGGAAAAAGCGGGCACGCGCAGGGGGTGGAACGTCCGGAACGGCGCAACGCGACAAGCACGGCAACGATCCGGCCAAGCGGATCTCGCCCGGTATATCGCGCATCGCGACGCGCCTCGTCAGACCCATCCATTCCCGAACAGCCCGGATCAACCGTGCGGCAGGCGGCGGCACCGTTCCGTTTCCTGTCGTGTAACATAGGATCGAGGCGGCGCCGAACGCATCCGAAAGACGACAAGGATCGCGGGGTCGCGGGTCAAACAGTCTGGGAGAATCGCAAGTGAGCACGAAAAGGACCTATTCGCGCCGCGGGGCCATGGGCCTCATGGGGGCGGCCGCGGGCGCGGGCGCGCTCGCCGGCTTCACGCCGACCAAGTTCGCCATCGGCCAGCAGGCCAAGGTGCGCGTCGGCACGCTGCTGCCCTATAGCGGGACCTACGCCCGTCTCGGCGAGGCCATCACCAACGCCATGATCATGCGCTTCGCGCAGGCCAAGGACATGATGGGCGGCCGCGAGGTCGAGATCGTCCGCCTGGATTCCGAGGCGGCCCCGCCGAAGGCGACCGAGAACACCTCCAAGCTGATCAGCGAGGACATCGACTTCCTGGTCGGCCCGGTGCATTCCGGCGTCGCCATGGCGATGGCCAAGATCGCGCGCGAGGAAGGGGTGATGACCATCATCCCGAACGCGGGCGCCGACCAGATCACCGGCCCGCTCTGCGCGCCGAACATCTTCCGCTCCTCCTTCTCGAACTGGCAGCCGGGCTATCCGATGGGCCGGGTGCTGGCCGAGGAAGGCGCCAAGCGCGTCGTGCTCTGCTACTGGAACTACGGCGCCGGCCAGCAGTCCTCGCAGGGCTTCAAGGACGGCTTCGCCGACGGCGGCGGCGAGATCATCAAGGATATCGGCGTTCCCTTCCCGGAGGTCGAGTTCCAGTCGGTCCTCAGCGAGATCGCCTCGCTGAAGCCGGACGCGGTCTACACCTTCTTCGCCGGCGGCGGCGCCGTGAAGTTCGTCAAGGACTGGGCGGCGGCCGGCCTCAAGGATTCCGGCATCGAGCTGACCGGTGCGGGCTTCCTGACGGAAGGCGTGACCGGCGCGCAGGGCGACGCGGCCGAAGGCATCCGCACGACGCTGCACTACGCCGACACGCTGGACAATGACGTCAACGGCATCTTCCGCCGGAACTACAAGGAGATGTGGGGCAAGGAAGCCGACGTCTACGCCGTCCAGGGCTACGACGCGGCCGAGATGATCCGCGTCGCGCTGGAAGCCGTCGATGGCGACACCGGCGAGAAGAACGGCATGATCTCGGCGATCGAGGGCGCCACCTTCGACAGCCCGCGCGGTCCGTTCAAGCTGTCCGACGCCCACAACCCGGTGCAGAACTTCTACCTGCGCAAGGTCGTGAACGGCGTCAACGAGGTGCAGCGCATCGCGGTCGAGGCCCTGGCCGATCCCGCCAAGGGCTGCCGCATGGGCTGAAGCCGACGCGCCCGCGCCGGAACGAGCGCGGGCGCCCGACCTGGGACACCCGGCCGTGGGCCAGCGCGCTCACGGCCGGGTTTTTAAGAGACCTTAGAGCGTGATGGACCTGACACTGCTTCTCATCCAGACGCTGAACGGCATCCAGTACGGGCTGCTGCTGTTCCTGATCGCGAGCGGCCTGACGATCGTCTTCGGCATCATGGGGGTGATCAATCTCGCCCACGGGTCCTTCTACATGGTGGGCGCCTATCTCGCCTGGTCGCTGACGGCCTGGACCGGCAGCATCTTCTGGGCGCTGCTCTTGGGCGTGCCGCTCGCGGCCCTTCTGGGGCTGCTGGTGGAGCGGCTCTTCATCGTCCATCTCTACCATCGCGACCATTTGCAGCAGGTGCTGCTGACCTTCGGATTGATCCTGATCTTCAACGAGATGCAGTCGATCATCTGGGGCGACGATCCGCACAGCGTGCCGAAGCCGGACTTCCTGCAGTTCTCGATTCCGCTGACCGAGGTCCAGTCCTATCCCGGCTACAATCTGTTCCTGGCGCTGGTCTGCCTCGCGCTCGCGGGCGTGATGTACTGGGTCGTGCAGAAGACGCGGCTCGGCATGCGCATCCGCGCCGGCTCCTCCAACCCGGAGATGATCCAGGCGCTGGGCATCAACACCAAGGTGCTGTTCGCCACCGTCTTCTCGATCGGGGTCACGATGGCGGCGCTGGCCGGGCTGCTGGCCGCGCCGGAACGCTCGGTCTATCCCGGCATCGGCGAGCAGGTGCTGATCATCAGCTTCGTCGTGGTGGTGATCGGCGGCATCGGCTCGATCAAGGGGGCCTTCGTCGGCGCCATGCTGATCGGCCTGATGGACAGCCTCGGCTCGACCATCCTGCGCAGCTTCGACGACGTCGAACTGATGAGCGGCCTCAGCGTCGACAACCTCACCTCCGTCACGGTCTACGCGCTGATGGCGGCGATCCTGCTGTGGCGGCCCGCGGGCCTCTACGGCCGGGCGCACTGACGAAGACGCGGAAGGACCGAACGCCATGATCGTCATCCCGCGCTGGCCCGCCCTCCTGCTGTTCGCCGCGATCGTCGTCGGCCTCGCCCTCGTCCCCCTGGTCGGCGAGACCTACGCGATCAAGGTGGCGACCCGCATCATCGTCCTCGCCATCTTCGCGATGAGCCTCGATCTGCTGCTCGGCTACACCGGCCTGGTCAGCTTCGGCCATGCGGCCTTCCTCGGGCTCGCCGCCTACAGCCTGCAGATCTACTCGCCGGAATACGAGGCGACGAACATCCTCTTCGCGCTGCCCGTGGTGCTGGGGGTGACCGCGCTGGTGGGCGCGCTGATCGGCGCGCTGGTGGTGCGCACCAGCGGCATCTATTTCATCATGGTCACCCTCGCCTTCGCGCAGATGATGTTCTACTTCTTCCATGACAGCCAGATCGCCGGCGGCAGCGACGGCGCCTATATCTGGGTGAAGCCCTTCCTGGCGATCGGCGAGGTGACGCTGCTCGATTTCGAGGATCGCGGCACGCTACTGTGGTTCGCGCTCGGCTCCCTGGTCACGGTCTACGGGCTGCTGATCGTCCTGCTGCGCTCCCCCTTCGGGCAGGTGATCCAGGGCATCAAGGTGAACGAGCACCGGATGCGCGCGCTCGGCTACGACACCTACCGCTACAAGCTGGTGAGCTTCGTCATCTCGACCGCGGTCGCGGGCCTCGCCGGCTTCCTCTACGCCTGCATCGACGGCTACGTCTCGCCCGACCTGCTGGGATGGAAGGAAAGCGGCATCGGCCTCGTGATGGTGATCCTGGGCGGCATGGGCACGCTCTACGGCGCGGTGGTCGGCGCCGTCGCCTTCATCGGGGTGGAGGAGCTGGCCCGCGAGCGCGACCTGGTCGGGCCGGTCGCCGATCATTTCCAGATCGTGCTCGGCGCCTTCGTGATCCTCGTCGTGCTGTCGCTCAGGAACGGGCTCGCGGGCGCGCTTGGCAAGCCGAAGGCCGAGGCGCGCGACGCCGAGACGGGAGACGTGCCATGAGCGATCCCGTGCTCACGACCGACGGCGTCTCGAAGAGCTTCGGCGGCCTGCAGGCGGTCAGCGACGTCACGCTCGACTTCTTCACCGGCCAGGTCGACGTGGTGATCGGCCCGAACGGGGCGGGCAAGACGACGCTCATCAACCTCTTGTCGGGCGACCTGCCGCCGACCCGCGGGCGGATCGCCTATCGCGGGCGCGAGATCACCCGCATGCCGCCGCACCGGATCAGCCAGCTCGGCATCGGGCGCAGCTACCAGCGCACCAACATCTTCCCGGAATTCACCTGCTACCGGAACGTCTGGCTGGCGGCGCAGTCGCGCATGCGCTCCTCGATGCGGTTCTTCCGGCCGGCCTCCTCGCGCAAGGACGTCGCCGCGCGCGCCGACCGGGCGATCGAGCTCGCCGGCCTGACGCGCCGCGCCGACGTGGTCGCCGCCAATGTCAGCCACGGCGAGCAGCGCCAGCTCGAGGTCGCGATGCTGCTGGCGACCGAGCCGGAGGTGCTGCTCTTGGACGAGCCGCTCGCCGGCATGGGCGCGGAGGAGACCGAGAACATCGTCGCGCTGATCCGCCGGCTCAAGGCGACCCATTGCGTGGTGCTGATCGAGCACGACATGGACGCCGTCTTCGCCGTCGCCGACCGGCTGACGGTGATGGTGAACGGCACCGTGCTGGCGACCGGCACGCCCGAAGAGATCCGCAACAGCGAGACGGTGCGCGAAGCCTATCTCGGCGACGAGATGATTTGAGGGAGACGGCCGCAATGACGAACGACCCCGTCCTCTCCTTCGAGGATGTGCACACCTACTACGGCGCGAGCCATATCCTGCGCGGGCTCTCCTTCACCGTCGCGCGCGGCGAATGCGTCAGCCTGATGGGCCGCAACGGGATGGGCAAGTCGACGACCCTGCGCACCGCGATGGGCCTCGTGCAGCCGGTGCGCGGCACGGTCGGCCATTTCGGCGCGCCGGCGAACGGCCGCCCCTCCTACAAGGCGGCGACCGAGGGCCTCGCCTTCGTGCCGGAGGGCCGCGGCATCTTCCCCAACCTGACGGTGCGCGAGAACCTGGTGGTCGCCGCCCGGCCCGGCCGCGACGGGCGGGCGGACTGGACGCTGGAGCGGGTACTGGAGCTGTTCCCGCGGCTCGCCGAGCGGATCGACAACTGGGGCAACAACCTTTCCGGCGGCGAGCAGCAGATGCTGACCATAGGCCGCGCGCTGATGACCAATCCGTCGGTGCTGCTGCTGGACGAGGCGACGGAAGGCCTCGCCCCGCTGGTCCGGGAGGAAATCTGGCGGGTCCTGAAAGAGATCAAGGCGAGCGGCATCGCCTGCCTCGTCGTCGACAAGAACGTCAAGCGCCTGGTCGAGATCTGCGACCGCCACCTGCTGCTGGTGAAGGGCGAGCTCGTCTTCGAAGGCGACGGGGAGCGCCTGATGGCCGACCCCGACTTCCTGCACAAGCACCTCGGCGTCTGACGCCCCGCCAGCCCCGGTCTGGTCCTGATCGCAGAAGAGACGCATGGCGCGCCGCGGCTGATGGACCGGGTGTCGCCACCGTCAGACGGCTCGAACTCTGCCCGTCCCCGAATCTAGCTTCATGCGTCAGAAATTCCGAAGTTACTTGTCAAAATTCTAGGATTACGCGTCTTTTCACAAAGACTCCGGTGAAAAAGTGCGGCCAAAAAGACAGTTCACTTCACCGCGACCCTTGCTAGTATTTTCGCGCGCTGTGACGATTCTCAACTCATGAAAGGAAATAGTGCATGGTGCGCCGGCTTACGCCCTGGGAAGAGGCCAATCCTGTTGCCTATCAAAGACAACAGCAGCAACAGATGGTCCAATATCAACAGGGTCAGATGCTCCTTTTTGAAACAGTGATGCTCTACGGTCGGAATCTCGATTCATCCCGGCTCATCCTGAAGCAGGATCGTAGCGCCGCTAAAAGACACATTTCCGAACCTTTTGGGAAATGGGTAGCTTCGTTAGATTTCTTCTTACAGATGGCAGGTGACTCTCGACGGATTCCTCAGAAGTTCCTGGACTTATACACAGAAATATACGATGTCCTGCGGCCCCGAACCCATTGGCACCAGTTGGGCGGCGCGCGCGATCCTTGGCTTGCTGCACCGTATGATTCAACGCATCCAGGAGTACATGTTCTGAATATTCCTGGGAATAACTGGTCCGGCCGAAATCGGTTGATACTTAACTCGAAAGAAGCCACGCCTGGATTCATTTCAGGGTATAATTCCGTTTACGATCAATTGATGGGCAATCCTGCAATCGCCTCAAGCGTTGGGCACCTGAAACGGCTCAAAGTAAATTAGGGAGCGAGTGCTTAAACTGGTTTCCCGAACTGCTGCGAGTATGGTTGGCCTCCCTCGAACCGAGTGACGCGAGACCGGTTTCTTCCTCCGCATGTTGGGAAGTCCGTCTCAGGGCAGGCACGGCCGCCCCGGCACGCGCGGCGGGGCGGCCGATAGGGCTCCGGGTGCTAGCCGATCCAAGACCGGCCCGCCCTACTCCGCCGCCGCGCGATAATCCTCGATCGGCGGGCAGGTGCAGACCAGGTGGCGGTCGCCGGCGACATTGTCGACACGGGCCACCGGCGGCCAGAACTTGTCCGCGCGGATCGCCTTCAGCGGGAAGAAGGCCTCCTCCTTGCCGTAGGGACGGTCCCACGGCTCCGCCATCAGCAGATGGTGGGTGTGCGGCGCGTTCTTCAGGAGATTGTTCTCGCGGTCGGCCTTTCCGTCCTCGATCGCCTGGATCTCCTCGCGGATCTTGATCATGGCGTCGCAGAAGCGGTCGATCTCGCGCTTCGACTCGCTCTCCGTCGGCTCGATCATCAGCGTGCCGGGCACCGGCCAGGACATGGTCGGCGCATGGAAGCCGAAATCGACCATGCGCTTGGCGATGTCCTCGACCGTGATGCCGGCCGCCTCCTCGAAGGGACGGCAGTCGAGGATGCATTCATGCGCCACCATGCCGCCGCGTCCTGTGTAGAGCACCTTGTAGTGCCCGCCGAGGCGCTTGGCGATGTAGTTGGCGTTCAGGATCGCGACCTGGGTCGCGCGCTTCAGCCCCTCCGGCCCCATCATGCGGATATAGGCCCAGCTGATCGGCAGGATCGAGGCCGAGCCGTAGGGCGCGGCCGAGACCGGGCCGACCGGCTCGCCCTCGTGCGCGGCCGGATTGACGCCGTCGACCAGCGGATGCTCCGGCAGGAAGGGGGCGAGGTGGCGCTTCACCCCGATCGGCCCCATGCCGGGCCCGCCGCCGCCATGCGGGATGCAGAAGGTCTTGTGCAGGTTGAGGTGGCTGACGTCGGCGCCGAAATCGCCGGGCCGGCAGATGCCGACCATGGCGTTCAGGTTGGCGCCGTCGACATAGACCTGGCCGCCATGGTCGTGGACGATCTCGCAGATCTCGGCCACCTGCTCCTCGAACACCCCATGGGTCGAGGGGTAGGTGATCATGATCGCGGCGAGATCGTCGGCATGCTCCGCCGCCTTGGCCTTCAGATCGTCGAGATCGACATTGCCGTGATCGTCGCATTCGACCACCACCACCTGCAGGCCGGCCATCACCGCGCTCGCCGGGTTGGTGCCGTGGGCGGAGGAGGGGATCAGGCAGATCTTGCGGTGCCCCTGGCCCTTCGCATGGAGGTACTGCCGGATCACCAAGAGGCCGGTGTATTCCCCCTGGCTGCCGGCGTTCGGCATGAAGCTGATCGCGTCGTAGCCGGTGATCTCGGCGAGCCACTCCTCCAGCTCCTCGAAGAGCTGCTGGTAGCCCTGCGCCTGCTCGAGCGGCGCGAAGGGATGCAGATGCGCGAACTCCCGCCAGGTGATCGGGATCATCTCGCTCGCCGCGTTCAGCTTCATGGTGCAGGAGCCGAGCGGGATCATCGACCGGTCGAGCGCCACGTCCTTCGACTGCAGCCAGCGCAGATAGCGCATCATCTCGGTCTCGGAGTGGTAGAGGTGGAAGACCTCGTGCGTCAGGATTTCACCCCGACGCACCAAGCGTCCGGGGATCGTGCCCCCCACCTCGTGGTCGAGCGCCTGCAGCGAGAGCCGCTCGTCCGCCTTCGAGGAGAAGACGCGGAACAGATCGACCAGATCCTGGCGCTTCGTCGTCTCGTCGACCGTGATGCCGAGATGGTCGGGATCGTAGACCCGCAGATTGATCCGCGCCTCGCGCGCCTTGGCCGCGAGGCGATGCGCCTGGCCGGGCACCGAGAGCTTGACCGTGTCGTAGAAGCAGTCATGCACCACCCCAAGACCGAGCCGGCGCAGCCCCTCGGCCGCGATCTCCGCCTTGCGGTGGATCCGGCCCGAGATGCGGCCGAGCCCGTCCGGCCCGTGATAGACCGCGTAGAAGCCGGCGATCACCGCCAGCAGCACCTGGGCGGTGCAGATGTTGCTGGTCGCCTTGTCGCGGCGGATATGCTGCTCGCGGGTCTGCAGCGCCATGCGTAGCGCCGGCCGCCCCTCCGCATCGACCGAGACGCCGATGATCCGTCCCGGGGTCGAGCGCTTGTGCTCCTCGCGCGTCGCGAAGAAGGCGGCATGCGGCCCGCCATAGCCCATCGGCACGCCGAAGCGCTGGGCCGAGCCGACCACGATATCGGCGCCCATCTCGCCCGGCGACTTGGTCAGGACCAGCGCCATCGGGTCGGTCGCGACGACGGCGAGCCCGCCCTTCTCGTGCATCGTCTCGATCGGCCCGGAGACGTCGCGCAGCCGGCCGGAGGTGCCGGGATTCTGGATCAGCAGGCCGAAGAACTCGCCCTCCTTCTCCAGATCGCCCTCCGCGTCGCCGACGACGATCTGGAAGCCCAGATGCTCGGCCCGCGTCTTCACCACCGCCAGCGTCTGCGGGTGGGTGTCCTGGTCGACGAAGAAGCGGTCCGACTTGTTCTTGCGGCCCGCCGCGCGCTTCGCCATGGCCATCGCCTCGGCCGCCGCCGTCGCCTCGTCCAAGAGCGAGGCGTTGGCGAGTTCCATCCCCGTCAGGTCGACCACGATCTGCTGGAAGTTGAGGAGCGCTTCCAGCCGCCCCTGGCTCACCTCCGCCTGGTAGGGGGTGTAGGCCGTGTACCAGCCCGGATTCTCCAACACGTTACGCAGGATCACCGGCGGCGTGATGGTGCCGTGATAGCCGCAGCCGATCATCGAGCGGTAGACCTGGTTGCGCCGGGCCATGGCTCGCAGGGCCGAGAGCGTCTGGCGCTCGCTGATCGATTGCGGGATCTGCAGCGGCTCCTTCTGCTGGATCGATTTCGGCACCGCGCGCGCGATCAGCGCGTCGAGATCGCCGCAGCCCTCCAGGCTTCCCAGCATCGCCGTGATCTCGTCCGGGCTCGGCCCGATATGGCGGCGGACGAAGTCGTCGCGCACCTCCAGGGCTTCCAGGGTCAGCCGTTCGCCATGCTGCCAGTCGACGCTCATCGCTCTTCCCGTCCTTTCACGTTCCGCCTTGCCGGCGCATGCCGGCGATCCGCCCGCGCGCGCCGAGGCGCCGTCAGCTCTGATCCTTGCAGAACTTCTTGTAGGCGGCCTCGTCCATCAGATCCTCCAGCTCCGCCGGGTCGGCGAGCTTCAGCTTGAAGAACCAGGCGGTGTCCTCGGCATCCTCGTTGACCAGGCCGGGATTGTCGGCCAGGTCCTCATTGACCGCGGTCACCTCGCCGCTGACCGGGGCGTAGACCTCGCTCGCCGCCTTCACGGATTCGACGACGCCGGCCTCGCCGCCCTGGTCGAGCGCGTCGCCGACTTCCGGCAGTTCCACGAAGACGACGTCGCCCAGCTGCTCCTGCGCGAAGTTGGTGACGCCGATGGTGCCGACATCGCCCTCGACCTCGACCCATTCATGATCTTCGCTGTAGTAGATCGTGCTCATCGTTACCCTTCCCCCGAGTGGTTCGCTGAGGTGCGGGCTAGCGCCCGCGATAGAAATTCGCCGGCACGAACGGCAAGGCCTCGACCTTCGCCGGCTGCGGCTTGCCGCGCACGGTCAGCGTGACCGGCGTGCCGGGCTCTGCCGCCGCCCGGGCGACATAGCCCATGGCGACCGGGCCGCCGACGGTGGGGCCGAAGCCGCCGCTCGTGATCCGACCGATGCTATCGCCCGATTCGTCGGAAATCTCGACGCCCTCGCGCGCCGGGGCGCGGCCTTCCGGGCGGATGCCGACGCGCAGCCGCGGCGCGCCCTCCTCCAGCTGGCGCTGGATCGCCTCCGCCCCGGGGAAACCGCCCTCGGCCCGCCGGCGCTTGCCGATCGACCAGGAGAGCGCGGCCTCGACCGGCGTCGTGGTCTCGTCGATATCGTGCCCGTAGAGGCAGAGCCCCGCTTCCAGGCGCAGCGAATCCCGCGCGCCGAGCCCGACCGGCGAGACCGCGTCATGCGCCAGCAACGCGCGGGCGAGCGCATCCGCCTGATCGGCCGGGACGGAGATCTCGAACCCGTCCTCGCCGGTATAGCCGGAGCGGCTGAGCCAGCAGGTCTCGCCCTGGAAAGACGCCAGGGTCTGGCTCATGAAGGGCACCGTCTTCAGCCCCTCGTCGTCGAAGACGGTGGCGGCGACGGCGGCCGCCTCGGGCCCCTGCAGCGCGATCAGCGCGCGATCGTCCAGCCGCTCCAGGCGCGCGCGGCCGTCGAGACGTTCCTCGATCCGCGCGAAATCCGCCTGCTTGCAGGCCGCGTTGACGACGAGATAGAGGCGCTCGCGGCCGAAATCCTCGACCGGCCGCGTCACCATCAGATCGTCCAGGATGCCGCCTTCGTCATTGGTGAACTGGGTGTAGCGCTGGCGGCCGGGCTTGAGGGCCTGCAGCTCCGCCGGCACCATCTCCTCCAGCAGCGCGGCCGGGTCGGTGCCGTCCGCCGCGACGAGCCAGGCCTGGCCCATATGCGAGACGTCGAACAGCCCGGCGGCCGCCCGTGTCGCCTGATGTTCCTTAAGGATTCCGTCGGAATATTGCACCGGCATCGCGTAGCCGGCGAAGGGCACCATCTTGGCGCCGAGGCGCCGGTGCAGGTCGAAGAGCGGCGTGCGGTGGAGCGCCTCGCCGTCGTCGGAGGAGTTCGTCTCGGCGCTCTCGCTCGCCATGGTCCAGGGCCTCGCACTCTCGCTCGTTCCAGAGTCGCCCGACGCCAATCGCATCGGATCGAATGCCCCTTCTGTCCCGAGACCTGAGAGTGTCACCCGCCGCCAACCATCGGGCGGGCTTACCCCGTCGGTGGGGGATGCGCGGCGCCGGTGGTCCGGGCTGTGATCCCCGCTTTCCAGAATGCCCAGAACGCGTCGCGGTCCTTTTGCCTGAGAGATTCCGGGGCGGTTGCTCCTTCGGCGATGTCGGCAGAGGCGTTGCGGCCGTCGTCCGACATTCTCTCCCACGACTCGGCACGGGCTATGTCGTCCGCAACGCTACACCAAGCCCCGGCGCTGTCAACGCCGGGCGGGCTCGGCGCGGCCGGCTGAACCGGTTGACGGCGCGCCCGCTTCCGGTCACCTATGGGGTGAAAGTGCCAGGAAAGCCGCGCGCCGCCGCCGTTGCGGCGCCTGGCGCGAACGCGCGAGCGAGGACAAGGCCGATGAGCGCCGAACAGACCGCCCAGGACGCTGCCGGGAAAGCGCCGCTCACCATTCTGCTGGCCGGTCCGCGCGGATTCTGCGCCGGCGTCGACCGGGCGATCCTGATCGTCGAGAAGGCGCTGGAGCGCTTCGGCGCGCCGGTCTATGTGCGCCACGAGATCGTCCATAACCGCACCGTGGTGGAGGATCTGGAGGCCAAGGGCGCGGTCTTCGTCGACGAGGTGGAGGACGCGCCCGCCGACCGGCCGATCGTCTTCTCCGCCCACGGCGTGCCGAAGCGCGTGCCGGACGAGGCGCGCCAGCGCAATATGATCTATGTCGACGCCACCTGCCCGCTGGTCAGCAAGGTGCACCGCGAGGTCGAGCGCCACCATGCGCAAGGGCGCACCATCGTGCTGATCGGCCATGCCGGCCATCCGGAAGTGGAGGGCACGATGGGGCAATTGCCCGCGGGCTCGATCCTGCTGGTGGAGAAACCGTCGGACGTCGAGACGCTCGAGGTGGCGGAGGGCACGCCGCTCGCCTACGCGACGCAGACGACGCTGTCGGTCGACGAGGCGGCGGCCTCGATCGCCGCGCTGAAACGGCGCTTCCCCGAGATCGCCGGGCCGAAGCAGGAGGACATCTGCTACGCCACCACCAACCGGCAGCAGGCGGCCCGCGTGATCGCCAAGCGCGCCGATGCCGTGCTGGTGCTGGGCGCGCCGAACAGCTCGAACTCCAACCGCCTCGTCGACGTGGCGAAGGACGAAGGGGTGGCCAACGCCCATCTTATCCAGCGCGCGTCGGAGATCGACTGGGCCTGGCTGGAAGGCGGCGGAACCCTGGGGCTGACGGCCGGCGCCTCCGCGCCAGAGCTGCTGGTCGAGGAGGTCATCGCCGCCTGCCGCGAGCGCTTCGAGGTCTCCGTCGAGGAGGTGGTGACCGCGGTCGAGGATATCGAGTTCAAACTGCCCCGCGCGCTGGTGGCCTGAGCGGGAGCCCGGGGGCGCGGTCATGGCGGTCTATACCGAGGTCTCCGACGAGGAGATGCAGGATTTCCTCGCCGAGTACGATGTCGGCACGCTGGTCTCCGCCAAGGGCATCGCGGAAGGAGTGGAGAATTCCAACTACCTGATCCGCACCACGGAAGACACCTTCATCCTGACGCTCTACGAGAAGCGTGTGCATGAGGAGGATTTGCCCTTCTTCCTCGGCCTGATGGACCATCTGGCCGCCCGCGGCATCCCCTGCCCGGAACCGGTGCACGGGCGCGACGGCAAGGCGCTGCGCCGGCTCGCCGGGCGGCCGGCGGCGATCATCTCCTTCCTGGAGGGGCTGTGGACCCGCAAGATCCGCCCGGTCCATTGCGCGGAGCTCGGCCGGGCGCTGGCCGAATTCCATGCCGCCGGCGCGGACTTCGGAATCCGGCGCGCGAACGGGTTGGGTCCCAAGGACTGGCGGCCGCTCTACGAGCTGGCGGCCGAGCGCGCGCATGAGGTGGACGAAGACCTCGCCCCGCTGATCGAGGAGGAGCTGGCGGCGATCGAGCGTGCCTGGCCCGAGGGCCTGCCGGCGGGCGTGATCCATGCCGACCTGTTTCCCGACAATGTCTTCTTCATCGGCGAGAAGCTCTCCGGGCTGATCGACTTCTACTTCGCCTGCAACGATTTCCTCGCCTACGACATCGCGGTCTGCCTCAACGCCTGGTGCTTCGAGCGCGACCGCAGCTTCAACGTCACCAAGGCGCGCCAGCTGCTCGCCAGCTATGGTGAACACCGCACGCTCTCCAAGAGCGAGCTGGAAGCCCTGCCGATGCTGTGCCGCGGCGCGGCGCTGCGCTTTCTGCTGACAAGGCTCTACGACTGGCTCAACTGCCCGCCCGGCGCCTATGTGAAACCGAAGGATCCGATGGAGTATGCCGACTATCTGACGTTCCACCGCCAGGTGACGGGACCCGGTGCCTATGGCCTCGAGTGAGCGGGTCGAGATCTTCACCGACGGCGCCTGCAGCGGCAATCCGGGCCCCGGCGGCTGGGGCGCGGTGATGCGCTACCGGGGTCAGGAGAAGGAGCTCTCCGGCGGCGAGCGCGAGACCACCAACAACCGCATGGAGCTGATGGCCGCGATCGCCGCGCTGGAGGCGCTGAAGCGCCCCTGCCAGGTGGTGCTGACGACCGATTCCAGCTATCTGCGCGACGGCATCACCGGCTGGATCCACGGTTGGCGGAAGAACGGCTGGAAGACGGCGGCGAAGAAGCCGGTCAAGAACGCCGATCTGTGGCAGCGCCTCGACGAAGCCGCGAAGGGGCACGAGGTCGACTGGCGCTGGGTCAAGGGCCACGCCGGCCATGCGGAGAACGAGCGCGCCGACGCGCTCGCCCGGGCCGCCATCCCGCGCGGCTGAGACGTCTCAGGCAAGCATCTTTACAAAACTGTGGGGATAGGCGGCGTCCGCCATCTGCTGAAAACCGCGATCGCGGAAATAGTCCCGCGCGCCGCGCTGGGCGCGGACGATCAGGCGCGTTGCTCCTCCGTCCCGCGCCGCCGCCCCGGCCGCTTCCAACAGCCGGGCGCCGACGCCGTGCCCCTGGCGTTCCGGGGCGACGAACAGGCCGTGCAGGAGCCGCGCCTCCGCCGGATCCGCGTCGCGCGGGTCGGGCGCCAGCAGGACCGCGACGCCCGAGAGCGCGCCGTCCGCATCGAACGCGCGCAGGAACTGTCCCTCCGCCGCATCGTGAGCGTCGTAGCGGTAGCTCTCGGCAGCCGCGCGCTTGACGCGCGGCGACAGATCCCAGCCCTCGATCGCGCGCTCGATCAGCGCGTTGACGGCGGCGAGGCCCCCCTCGACCGGCATCTCGGCCTCGATCGCGATATCCTCGCCCTGTGTCGTCATGCCCTGGAGATAGGCGCCACGCGCCGGCTTTCCAGCGCCGCCCGCCACGCCGCTAGGAGGAATGCACCCGGTCGGACCGGCTGAGCGCGCGGCCGGTATAGCGCTCCGCCGCCTGCCGGGCGGTCGGATTGCCGGTGACCAGCGGGCGGTACGCCATGTCCTCGATCAGGATATGATGGATCAGCCAGCCGGTCAGGAAGCGCACCAGGTCCTCGGCGAGCGCCGGGTCGCGCCGCGCCTCGAAGGCCACGGCGAGGCCGTGCAGCTCGGTGACGAAATCCGCGTGCTTTCGGCGATGATCGGTGAGGTCGCGATAGCCGACCGCGTCGAGCACCGCCTCCTCGCGCCCGAAATGGCGCTCGACATAGCGGCCGAGCGCCACCAGCGCGCGGGCGATCTCGGCCGAGGCCTCGGGCCCGCCGGCCTCGCGCACCGCCTCGAGACGGTTGATGATGGCGATCAGGCCCTTGTGGTCGTCGTCGAGCTGCGCGAGCCCGACGCTCATCTCCGCCTCCCACTCGATCGCGCGCATGGCCGCCTCCCGCCGTCCGGGCGGGTTCCTACTCCCGCCTGCATCGACCAAAATGGGACGGAGGCGGCAGCGGCGCCTTGATGGAGGTCAAGCGAGGCGGAGCCCACCGAAGGATGGCGGGAGGCGCGGACGGGCCGCCCACAGCCACCCCGCCATCGATCGGTGTCGCGTCGGTCCGGGCGTCAGAGCGCCTCGATCACCGCATCGGCCGAGGAGACGGAGAAGTCGCCCGGCTCCTCCACCGCGAGGTGGGTGACCGTGCCGTCCTCGACGACCATCGCGAAGCGCTGGCCGCGCATGCCGAGGCCGCGTTCGATCAGGTCCATCTCCAGCCCCAGCGCGGTCGTGAACTTGGCCGAGCCGTCGGCCAGCATGTCGACCTTGCCCTCGGCCCCCTGGTCCTTGGCCCAGGCGCCCATCACGAAGGGATCGTTGACGGCGAGACACGCCACCGCGTCGACACCCTTGCCCTTGATCGCGTCGATCTTGTCGATGAAGCCCGGCAGATGCTTGGCCGAGCAGGTCGGGGTGAAAGCGCCCGGCACGGAGAAGACGACGACCTTCCGCCCGGCGAAGTACTTGGCGGTATCGACCGGCTCGGGCCCGTCGCCCCCCATGGTCATCAGACCGACCGCCGGAATCTTGTCGCCCACTTGGATAGCCATGGTGATGCGTCCCTTCTTTCCCTACTGGTGATGATTGGGTCGCGTGCGCGAAACGCCGCAGACCGTGTCGGCGCGACATAATGTGGCAGCCGCCCGGGCAAAGTCCAGGGGCGCACCGGACGCGCCCGCGCGGCTCACCGTCGCGCCAGCGTGGGCTCGCCCCCGGCCGTGGCGGCGGCCTGCATGACCTCGGCTTCGCTCAACAGCTCGGGCAGCGCCACGCCGCCGGCCGCCTCAGGCCCGTAGACGATGTTGAAGGGGATGCCGTAGCGCCCGTGGCGCGCCAGATAATCCGCGATCCCCTTGTCGGGGCGGGTCCAGTCCGCGCGCATCGCCACCACATCCGGCCGCGCCAGCCAATCGGCGACGCGCCCGCGCTCGACCACCGTCTTCTTGTTCCACTGGCAGGTCACGCACCAGTCGGCGGTGACGTCGACGAAGACGCTGCGCCCGGCGGCGACATGCTCGGCGATCAGCGCCTCGTCGAACGGGGTCCAGGCGATGGCCCGCGTCTCAGCCGCGTCCGTCCCGGCACCGGCGCCGGCCGTGGCGGCGGGCGCCAGCCCGTAATCGACGGTCAGCGGATAGATCACGGTCAAGAACGCCAGCAAGGCCGAGAGCGGCCAGGCGAAGCGGGCGAGGCGCGCCTCCTGCACCTTCTTCGCCCCCAGCACCACGCCGCCGAGGCCAGCGAGCGCGCCGACGGCGACCGCCGCCTCGGTGCCGATCGTCACCTGCAGCACGGTCAGCAGCCAGAGCGCCGTGCCGACGAGCGCCAGCGCCAGCACCCGCTTCAGCCAGACCATCCAGGGACCGGGCCGGGGCAGCAGCCGCGCCGCGCCGGGGAAGAGCGCGACCAGCAGATAGGGGATCGCCAACCCGAATCCGAGCGCGGCGAAGACCGCCATTATCTCCGCCGGCCCACGGCTCAGCGCGAAACCGACCGCCGTGCCGAGGAAGGGCGCGGAACAGGGGGTCGCCAGCAACGTCGCGAAGGCGCCGGTCAGGAAATCGCCGAGATAGCCGCCGCGCCCGGCCGCGCCCGAGGCCCGGTCGCCGAGCGATCCCGGCAGATGGAATTCGAACAGGCCCAGCAGATTGCAGGTGAAGAGGACGAGCAGCGCCACCATGAAGGCGAGGAAGACAGGCTGCTGGAACTGGATGCCCCAGCCGACGGAGAGACCCGCCGCCTTGACCGCGATCGCCGCACCCGCCAGTGCCAGGAAGGAGACCAGGATGCCGGCCGAGGCGGCGAGGAAGCCGAGCCGCACCGCGCGACGCTCGCTGCCGGCCTTCTTGATCGCGCCCATCAGCTTCAAGGACAAGACCGGCAGCACGCAGGGCATCAGGTTGAGGATCAACCCGCCGAGCACCGCGAGACCCAGCACCGTCCAGAGCGTGAGCGCGCCCCCCGGCGCCAACATATCGAGGCCCGGCAGCCCGAGGCCGCCCACGCCCCCGGCCTCGGCGCCGCCGAGCGCCGGGGTCAGCGACGCCTCGACCGCGCGCGGCCCGTCGATCAGCGTCAGCGTCAGCGGCCTGTCCGCAAGCGCCGCGCGCTCGATCCCGCCGCCCGAGAGCGTGAACCGGGCGTCGCGCTCGCCCGGCCCCAACGTGACGTCCGCCTTGCCGAACCAAAGGCCGGCCGGCCCCTCGACCAGCAGTTCCATCGCCGCGTCGTCGAACGGCTCGGCGGAGGCGGCCGCGACCTCGAGGGTCAGCGCGTCCCCGGCGCCGGGCATCAGGCGTGCGCTTTCGATCGCGAGCCCGCCGGGCGTCTCATCGGCGCCGCCCGCCTGCTTCACCGGAACGGACGCGCGGTAGCGGTCGATCAGGAATGCGCCCGGCGCGCCGGCGGCGGGCCCGGCCGGCAGCTCGATCGACAGCGCGGCATCGTGCGGGATGCAGATCTCCTCGCAGGTGAGGTAGCTGACAGTGCCGGCGAGGCGCACCGGCTCGCCCGGACGTTCGGGGCGCAGCGATAGCGGCAGCACCACCTCGTCCTTGTAGCCGAGCGTCTCCATCTCGAAGATCGTGAAGCGCTCGGGCGCCGGCCAGGCGATCTCGGCGGCCGCCACGTTCTCGGCATCGTGCCAGTCGGGCCGCGGCGGGAAACCGGCATCGCCGGGGCTGCGCCAGTAGATCTTCCAGCCGGGCTTCAGCTGGAATTCGAGGCCGAGCTTGATCTCTTCCCGCTCGCCCACCGCCTCGACGGCGGAGATCAGCCGAACCGAACCCTGGTCGGTGTCGAACCAGGGGCCGGCGCCCGCGACGGTCTGCGCCGCGGCGCCCGAGGGCCCGCCCACCAATACGGCCAGCAGCAGCGCGAGCGCCGATAGGCCCGGCATCCGCCAGCCGCCGCGAGAGCCTTTCGTCCGTTCGGTCATGACCACCATTCACGAATATCGCGCGGGCGAGATCAACCCCGCTTCCCGCCGCCGGAACCGCTTCCTATATAGGCTCTATCGGCACCGCGCGCGCCTCACGATCGCTTGACGGCCCGTGCGACCTGCCGTCGCGGCTTGCCGCTGGTACCGGGCGCGGCCAAGCTGCTAGACTTCCAATCTGAGGGTTCGAAGAAGGGTCATCGGTTCACCATGGCGACGTCCGCTAGCAGACATTCGGGCTATCTGACCGGCCAGTTGCTCGTCGCGATGCCCGCGATGGAGGATCCGCGCTTCCAGCGCTCGGTGATCTACATGTGCCTGCACAACGCGGAAGGGGCGATGGGGCTGGTGATCAACCGGCTTGTCGATTCGCTCACCTTCGACGAGCTGCTGGAGCAACTCGATCTCGGCCACTCGCACGCGAAGGACGAGATCCGGGTGCATTTCGGCGGCCCGGTGGAGAGCGGCCGCGGCTTCGTGCTGCATTCCACCGACTACCACCAGGACGCGACCGTCGACATGGAGAACGGCATCGGCCTGACGGCGACGATCGACATCCTGCGCGACATCGCGAGCGGCAGCGGCCCGGAGGAACGCCTGCTCGCGCTCGGCTATGCCGGCTGGGGGCCGGGGCAGCTCGACGCCGAGATCCAGGAGAACGCCTGGCTGCACGTCCCGGCCGAGCCCGGCATCGTCTTCAACGACCGGCTCGACGAAAAGTGGGACCAGGCGATCGCCCGGCTCGGTTTCGACCCCTCGCTGCTCTCCTCCGATGCGGGGCGCGCCTGAACGCGGCCGGGCCTCAACCCGGCGCCACGATCCAATAGACCGTCGCGACCAGCAGCGCCGCCATCGCGCGGTTGAACCAGATCCGCCGGTTGCCCGTCTCCAGGAAGCGGCCGATGCCGACGCCGAAGCCCGCCCAGGCGCTGACGCAGACGAGGCTGACCGGCCCGTGCACCGCCAGCACCAGCCCGACATCGCGCGCCAGCGCCATGGCGCCGCCCGCCGGATCGGGCGCCAGGAAGCTCGCCGGGATGGTCAACGCCATCGCCCAGGCCTTGGGGTTGAGCCATTGGAAGAGCGCGGCCTCCAGGAAGGAAAGCGGCGTGCCGCGGCCCTGCCGCGCGCCCGGCGCCGCCGTCGCGATGCGCCAGGCGAGGTAGAGCAGATAGACGCCGCCCGCGATCCGGAGCCCGTCATGCAACGCCGGTACGGACTGGATGGCAGCGCCGAGCCCGGCCGAGACCGCCCCCAGCATGAACAGGAATCCGAGGATGACGCCCGTCAGATGGGGCAGCGTGCGCCGCCAACCGAAATTGGCGCCGGAGGCGGCGAGCATCAGATTGTTCGGGCCGGGCGTGATCGTGCCCACGAGCGAGAAGCTCGCGAGCGGCAGGAGGGCGACGGGCATGGGCGGGGGGCCTTTCTCCAGGGCGCGCGCGGACCCGGGAAGGCTACAGCGGGATCGGGCAAAAGGTCAATAAGGCTGACATATCCGGACTCACCCCGCGCCGGCGAGATCGAATCCCATCTGCCAGAAGCGCGCCTCCAGGCGCGTGGCCTCGGCGAAGGTGCGCTGCAAGGCGGCCTGGCGGGCGGGCGACAAGCCCTCGCGCTCGGCCAACTCCTCCAGATAGGCGCGTTCCTCCGCCGCCGCCGCGCGGTAGTCCTCGCCCGAATACATCTCGATCCAGGCCAGGTAGGGGTTGCCCGCGCGCTTCAGCCACGGCTGCTCGAGGAGCCAGCGCGCGATCTCCTCATAGCCCAGCATGCAGGGCGCCAGCGCCACGTGCAGATCGAGCAATCCGCCCGCCATGCCGCGCTCCAGCACGTAGCGGGTATAGGCGAGGCAGGCCTCCGCCTCCGGCGCGGCGACGACATCCGCTTCCGAGAGGCCCCACTCCGCGCAGTAGGCGAGATGCAGCGACAGCTCCTCGTCCAGGATCGCCGCCATCCCCGCCTTGGCGCGCCGGAGATCGTCCGGCGTCTCGGCCTTGTAGCCGGCGAGCGCGAAGGCGCGCGCGAAGTGGATCAGGAAATGGTAGTCCTGGATCAGATAGTGCCGGAAGGCCGCCTCCGGCAGCGTGCCCTCGCCCATCTGGCGGACGAAGGGGTGGCGGGTATAGGCCGCCCACTCCGCCGCGCAACCGGCCTTGAGATCCTCGATCAGCATCACTGCCCCAATTCGACGGCGTAGCGCGCGACCGGCGGGGTCGATTCGATCAGCCCGGCCTCTTTCATGAACGCGGCGAAGCGGCGGTAGCGCCCGGCATCCAGCGCGGCCGGCCGCAGCGCGAAGCGCGGCAGCGTATCCGCCCAGGCCTTGCGGTTGAGGTCGTCGTCGAGCTCCGGGTCGGTGCCGACGAACATCGCCCACGCCTCCTCGGGATGGTTCATCAGGAAGATCGTCGCCTCCTCGACCGCGCGCAGGAACCTCTCGAAGCGCGGGTCGTCCAGCCGGTCGTTGCGCGCCACCAGGATCAGCTCGTCATAGGGCGGCACGCCGTGCTCCTCCGGATAGAAGGCGCGGCCGGGCTCGCCGACGATCTCCATCTGGTTGAGCTCGAAATTGCGGAAGGCGCCGATCACCGCGTCGGTCTGGCCCGAGATCAGCGAGGGCGAGAGCGAGAAGTTGACGTTGACGAGCGCGACATCCTCCATCGTGAGGTCCGCTTCGGCCAGCATCGCGCCGAGGAGCGCCGTCTCGAACCCGCCAACGGAATAGCCGACCGTCTTGCCCTTCAGATCGGCCAGCGTTTCGATCGGCCCGTCCGCCAGCACCACCAACGAGTTGAGCGGCGTGGCGACCAACGTGCCGATGCGCGCGAGCGGCAGATCCTCCGCCACCTGGATATGGAGCTGCGGCTGGTAGCTGACGGCGAGGTCGGCCTTGCCGGCGGCGACCAGCTTCGGCGGGTCGTTCGGGTCGGCCGGCTCGATCATCTCGACCGCGAGGCCGTGCTTCTCGAAATAGCCGCCCCGCTCGGCCACGATCAGCGGCGCGTGGTCCGGATTGACGAACCAGTCGAGCAGCAGGGTCAGCTCGTCCTGGGCCAGGGCCGGCCGCGGGCCGGTTGCCAGCAGCAGGAACGCGGCGGCGAAGAGAGCGAGGAATGTGCGCACGGGGACTACCTCCATCCAATCGGCAAGGGGACGGCTCAGGTCTCGGGCTGCCAGCGCACCAGGCGCTTCAGGCCTCGATCGACCGCGAAGAAGAGGATCAGCGAAAAGGCCGCCAGCACGACGAGGGCGGCGAACATGGTCGAGACCTGCATGCGCGCGTTCGCGTGCAGCATCAGATAGCCGAGCCCGGCGCTGGAGCCGACCCATTCGCCCACCACCGCGCCGATCGGCGCGACGGCGGCCGCCACCCGAAGGCCGGACGCGAAGGCCGGCAGCGCGGCCGGTAGCCGCAGATGGCGCAGCACGGCGATGCGCCCGGCCCCCATGGTGCGGGCGAGGTCGAGCCAGCCCGGCTCCGTCCGCCGCAGCCCGTCATAGAAGGCGCTGGTCACGGGGAAATAGATGATCAGCGTCGCCATCGCGACCTTGCTCGCCATGCCGTAGCCGAACCAGAGCGTCAGCATCGGGGCGAGCGCGAAGACGGGCAGCGCCTGGCTCACCACCAGGACCGGCATCAGCCAGCGCCGGGCGGGGCGGAAGGCGCTCAGGGTCAGCGCGCTCGCCGCCCCGAAGAGCGCGCCGAAGCCGAGGCCCATCAGAATCTCCGCCGCCGTCACCGCGCCATGCTTCAGCAGCAGCGCGGGCTTCGCCGCCAGCACGTCCACGACCGCCAACGGTCCCGGCAGGATGTAGGGCGGCGCGCCGGTCGCCCAGACCGCCGCCTGCCAGAGGGCGAGCAGGCCGAGTGCCAGCACGATCGGCCGCATCAATGCGGCGCCCGTCATTCCGCCGCCTCCCGGGTGGGAGCCGTGGCCGGCCCGCCCTCGCCCGCCAGCCGCTCCAGCAGTTGGCGGTGCAAGTGCGCGATCTCGGCGGCGTCGGTCGGACGCGGCGCGGCGCCGGCCGGCTCGATCGCGGGCCTTGCGAGGCGCGCCGGCGCGCCATGCAGCACCTCGACCCGGTCGCCGACGCGCAAGGCTTCCAACGGATCGTGTGTCACCAGCAGCACGGTGCGGCCGGCCAGCAACTCCACCGCCATCTCCTGCAGCCGGTACCGGCTGAGCGCATCCAGCGCCGAGAAGGGCTCGTCCATCAGCACGATGGGCCGGTCCTCCATCAGCGTGCGGGCGAGCGCGGTGCGCTGGCGCATGCCTCCCGACAGCTCGGCCGGCCGGGCATCCGCCCGCTCGGCGAGGCCCACCCGATGCAACAGGTCGAGCGCCCGGTCGCGAAGCCGTTGACGGTCCGGCCCCTTCAGCTCCCCGCGCAGCCGCGGACCGAGCAGCACGTTGTCGAGCACGCTCGCCCAGGGCAGCAGCAGGTCGCGTTGCGCCATGTAGGCGATGCGATCGGAAAGCACCTCGCCGTCCTCGGCGCGGACGGTGCCCGACATTTCCGCCCCTTCGGCCGGCAGGCCGGCGACGAGCCGCAGCAGGCTCGTCTTTCCGACCCCGCTGGGGCCCAGCAGGCAGGTCCAGGCGCCCCCCGCGATCGCGAGATCGAGGCGGTCGAAGACCGCGCGCGCGCCGAAGCTGAGCCGCGCCTGCTCGATCCGGATGCCGGGGGCCTTGGTCATCGCCTGTCCGTCGCCTCAGCCGGCGAGCGTCAGGCGGAACGGGCCTGGAAATAGGCGCGCACGCCCACTTCCGACCAGCGTTTCGCCGTGTTCTGCGCCGCGCGGTAGCTCTCCAGGATCGTTGGCCCCATGGAATCGCGCTCGACCGCCTCCTCGATCACCGCGTCGGCGATCGCGCGCTGTTCGGCGACCACGTCGTCCGGCATGCGGAAGAGGGTGACGCCGCGGTCGCGTTCCAGCCGGTCGAGGGCGGCGGCGTTCTTCCAGTCCGCCTCGGCCAGCGCGTAGGCGTGCTCCGCCTGGCAGGCATCGCGCACCACCTGCTGCAGATCCTCCGGCAGGCTCGCGAATTTCTCGGCCGAGACGATGCATTCGCCGGTGCCGTTCGGCTTGTTGACGCCGGGCCAGGCGTAGTATTTCGCCGCCTTGTAGAAGCCGAAGGCCTCGTCGATCCAGGGACCCAGGAACTCCGCCCCGTCGACCACGCCGCTCTGCAGGGCCGTGAAGATCTCGCCCGCCGGCAAGGTGACCGGCGTGCCGCCCATGCGGCGCAGGATCTCGCCGCCATGGCCGACGATGCGCATCTTCAGGCCCTTCACGTCCTCCAGGCTCTCGATCGGCTGCTTGAACCAGCCGGCCATCTGCATGCCTGTATTGCCCGCCATGAAGCCCTTCAGGCCGAAGCGGCCGTAGAGATCGTCCCACAGCTTCTGGCCGCCGCCGTGATAGATCCAGGCCATATGCTCGCGCGAGCTGAGGCCGAAGGGCACGGTCGTGAAGAAGGCCGCCGCCGGGGTCTTGCCGGTCCAGTAGACGCTCGCCGTGTGGGCCATGTCGGCGGTGCCGTCCTTGACCGCGTCGAACACCTCCAAGGCCGGCACCAGCTCGCCCGCCGCGAACAGCTTGACCGAAAGGCGCCCGTCGCTCGCCTTGGTGATGCGGTCGGCCAGCCGCTGCGCGGTCACCCCGGGGCCGGGGGAATTCTTCGGCCAGCTCGTCACCATGCGCCAGCTGATGCTGTCCTGCGCGCGCGCCACCTGGGGTGCCGCCAGCGCGCCGGCGCCGGCGAGCGTGCCGAGCCCGGCCCGCTTCAGGAACGTGCGGCGGCTCTTCTGTTCGGTCGGGGATGTCATGAAGACCTCCTTCCGGCTGTCAGTTCGGGATGGATCGGACCGGGCCTAGCCGTGCCACAGCCCGTGGAAGTGGTGGACGGGGCCGTGGCCCTTGCCGACCTCCAGCGTGTCGGCCGTGGCGATCGCGTTGACGATATAGGCCTTGGCCTGCTTCACCGCCTCCGGCATCGTCTGGCCCTTGGCGAGGCCGGCCGCGATCGCGGCCGACAGCGTGCAGCCCGTCCCATGGGTGTTCCTGGTCTGGAAACGCCGGCCGGGCAGCCATTCATTGCCGCCCTCCTCGGTCACCAGCAGGTCGGCGGCGCTGTCGCTGGACAGGTGCCCGCCCTTCAGCAGCACCGCCTTGGGTCCGAGACCGAGAAGCCGGTTGGCCGCATCCGCCATCTGGTCCGGATCGGTGATCGGCTGCTTCAGCTTCAGCATCGCGCCCGCCTCCGAGAGGTTGGGCGTGATGATGTCGGCGACCGGCACCAGATCCCGGATCAGCGCCCTCATCGCGTTCTTGGCCAACAGCCGGTCGCCCGACTTCGCGATCATCACGGGGTCGAGCACGACCCATTTCGGCTTGTAGCGCTTGAGGTCGAGGCGCACCGCCTCGATCACCTCCGCCCGGCCCAGCATGCCGATCTTCACCGCATCGACCGCGATATCGTCGAAAACCGCCTTCATCTGGGCGCGCACGAAGGCGGGGCTGACGTCGAAGACCCCGTGGACGCCGACCGTGTTCTGCGCGGTCAGCGCCGTGATCACGCTGCAGCCATAGACGCCGAGCGCCGAGAAGGTTTTCAGATCCGCCTGGATGCCGGCGCCGCCGCCGGAATCGGATCCGGCGACGGTCAGTGCGATGGGGGTGCTCATGTCTGGACCTTTCGGCTGTTGTCGTTTTCGGCCAGCTTGGCCGCGCGCACGATGTCGGCGAGAACCCTGGCCGCCGCCCGCGGATCGCCGGCGGCCGCGATGGCGCTGACCAGCGCGATGCCGTCGGCGCCCGCGTCGATCACGGATTCGGCGTTGTGGGCGTCGATCCCGGCGATGGCGCTGATCGGCATGGCCGGCGCGCGGGCGCGGATGATGGCGACGCAGTCCTTGAGGCCGACGGCGCCGATCGGCGGGTCGGGATTGTGCTTACTCGACGTCGCGAAGACGCCGCCGACGGAGGCGTAGTCGACGATGGCCGGATCGACGGCGTGGGCCTCGTCCCGCGTCTTCACCGTGACGCCGAGGATCGCCTCCGGCCCCAACAGACGGCGCGCGTCGGCGGGCGCCATATCCTCGCGCCCGAGATGGACGCCGTCGGCGCCGGCGGCGAGCGCCACGTCCACCCGGTCGTTGACCAGCAGCGGCACGCCCGTACCGGCGAGCGCGGCCTTCAAGCCGCGCGCATGATCGACCATCGCCCGCGTCCCGGATCGCTTGTCGCGCAACTGCACCAGCGTCGCGCCGCCGGCGGCCGCCTCGCGCACCAGCCATGCCGGGTCGCGGTCCGCCCAATGGTCGGGACCGAGGATGAAATAGAGGCTGAGATCGACCGGGTTCAGAGCGCGCATGGGATCCTCGCCTGGCTTTCGATATCGGCGGGTGCTAGCGCCGCCAGCGCGTCCAGCATCGCGACCTGGAAGCTGCCCGGCCCTGTGCTGCGCGCGCCCGCCCGCTCGCCCGCGATGCCGAGCGTGAGGTTGGCCGCCACCGCCGCCTCCAGCGGGTCCGGCTCGACCGCCAGGAAGGCACCGGTGAGCGCGCCCAGCAGGCAGCCGGCCCCGGTGATCCGGGCCATCAGCGGATGGCCGTTCGCGATCTCCACCCGGCGCTCGCCGCGGCTCAGCCGATCGGTCTCGCCGCTGACCGCCAGCACGCCGGAGAAGTCCGGCGCCCCGGGACGGTCGAACAGCGCCGCGCGCTCCGCCTCGTTCAGGCGCAGCACGTCCGGCCCCTGCGCCACCAGCCTGCGGGCGGCGGCGCGACGCGACGGGGCCCGGTCGATCATCACCGGATCGAGGACCCAGGGCACGCCCGCCCCCATGGCCGCCGCCACCGCCATGTCGATCGCGGCGAGACGCCCGGAATCCGGCGTCCCCAGATTGATGGCGAGCGCGCCGGCGCTGCGGGTGAAGGCGCCGATCTCCTCGTGATGGTCGGTCAGCGACGGCACCGCCCCCAGCGCCAGCAGCCCGTTGGCGGTCAGGTTCGCCGCCGCCTCGTTGGTCAGGCAATGGACGCGCGGGGCCCGGGCGCGCAGACGCTCCAGCGCCTCGGCGCCGCGGGTCGCATGGTCCATGGCAGCGTTCGCGATCAAGCCATCGTCTCCCCGGCCGGGTCGGGGGACGGAAATCGCCCAAGTTCTGGAAAGAAGCGAGGTCGGATCTCCGTTCCCTACGCCGGTCCGAGCCGGATCAGGTTCCACGGGTTGGGCCGGCGCGACCGGTCCTCTCAGCCCTGTCCGTTCAGGGCACCCCGACGAGATATTCTGCCTGAAACGTAACGGCTGCCGCCGCTTTTGCAAGGGGTCCGTCCGCGACGCGCCCTATTCGCCCAGCAGATGCAGCGCGATGCGCCGCTCATGCGGGCGGTCGCGATGCTCGAAGAGGTAGATCCCCTGCCAGGTGCCGAGCAGCGGGCGGCCGTCCCGCACCGGGATCGAGAGCTGCGTCTGGGTCAGGGCGCTGCGGATATGGGCCGGCATGTCGTCCGGGCCTTCGGTGGTGTGGCGATAGTGGGCCGGATCGCGGCTGACCAGCCGGGCGAAGAAGTCCGCGAGGTCCCGCGCCACGTCGGGGTCGGCATTCTCCTGAATCAGCAGCGAGGCCGAGGTGTGCCGGCAATAGAGGGTGAGCAGCCCCTCGCCGATGTCGCTCTCGCCGACCCAGTCGAGGACGGGCGCCGTGATCTCGGAAAGTCCCGGCCCGTCGGTCCGAAGCCGCAGCTCATGGCTGGCTTGTCGCATCGCTGTCCACCCTGGCCCCGGTCCTGAAGGGCTTCTCGAAATAGAGGCGGTCGTAGCCCCCATCCTGCATCCGCATGGTCTGGCGATAGCCGCGCCCCTCGTAGAAGGCCACATTCTCCGCCATCACGACGTTGGTATAGAGCAGCACGCGCTGGGCGCCGGCGGCGCGGGCGGCATCCTCTGCCGCGCGCAGAAGCCGGCTGCCCACGCCGCCGCCCTGGGCGTTGGGATCGACCGCCAGATTCTCCACGAACCAGCTGTTGCGATGCGCGAAGTGGATGACGAATCCCAACACCCGCTCGGCCTCGTCGACCAGGACGAGCGCGCGGCCCCGGCGGATCGCCTCGCCGTAGTCGGCCGACATCGGCGCCGGCCGCCGGTCCATGCGCGAGACATAGGGGCTGTAGGCGGCCTGCGCGATGCGCCAGAGGCGATCCGCATCGCTCGGCGCGGCGGGACGCAGGGCGGAACCGGATGGCATGGCGGGCCGGTCAGATGATGTCGTCTTCGTCGGCGACGAGGTTGCTGAGGGCGGAGAGGTTGCGACGCAGTTTCTGGCGGGCCATCAGCTTGCGCTGCGCCTGGATCGGCAGATCGGTGAAGTTCAGCATGTTGCGGCTGATCAGCACGTCGATGATGTCCTCGGTGATACGCGCCATCTCCGTGTCGCTCTCGTTGAGCGTCTCGCGCATGGCCTTCGGGTTGGCGCCGCGCAGATAGCGCAGCACCTCCGGATTGTCGTTCGGCAGGAACTCCCGGGCGTTCGGCGTGCTCTTGTCCGAAATCCCGGTGACCTTGCCATTTTCGTCGCGCGACACGTAGGGCATGGGCGGGAGTCTGTGGAAATTCGCGCCGTTGCGCAATGGCCCTCGTCACAGCCGGCCGCTCGTGGCGCCTCAACATCTGACACCCCGTGCTGACGAAAGTCAGCACCCATGCCAGAGGCGGCTGCCCAGCGCGGCCGACGGGCGCGAGACGAACGGCCTCAGGCATGGGTCCTGATTGTCATCAGGACATGGAGATCACCGGCGGAGCTTTGCTCCACTGGCAACGAGAACATTGAAAGCGAAAAGGCCGGCCCCCTCGTCAGGGACCGGCCTTCGCGGAACCGGGAATGTCCGGCGCGATCAGTTGAGGCGCTTGGAGACGCTCTCGATCGAGTCGTCCATGACCTTGGCGCCGGCCTCGCCCTTCATCGCATCCGCGATGACGGAGCCGGCAGCCGCGATCGCCATGTCGACGGCCTTGCCGCGCACTTCGCGGATGGCGCTGGCCTCGACCTGGGCGATCTTGTCCTCGGCCTGTTGCTCGCGGCGCTTGATCTGCTCCTCGAGACGCTCGGCGGCCTCCTTCTTCAGGGTCTCGGCCTCCTTCTTCGCGTTCTCGACGATCTTGTCGGCCTGGTCCTGCGCGTCGCGCTGGGCCTTCTTGGCTTCGGCGAGGCGCTGGTTGGCCTCGTCCTTCAGCTGCTCGGCCTGCTCGATCTCGGCGCGGATGCGCTCGATGCGCCCGAAGACGGCGCCGCGGATCGGCCCGCGGCCCTTCCACAGCACCAGGATCACGAAGCCGATGAAGGAGATCGTGACCCAGAAGGTCGTGTTCTGCAGCAACCCGTCCATGGCTTAGGCCTCCTTCGCCGCCTGTTCGACGGCTTTGCTCACCGCCTTCTTGTCCGGCGTCTGGCCGATCAGCTTGGCGACCGTCGCGCTCGCGGTTTCCTCGGCGACGCCGCGGATTTCGGCGAGCGCCTCCTCACGGGCCTTCGCGATGCGCTTCTCGGCCTCAGAGATCATCGCCGAGATCTCGGTGTCGTGACGCTCCAGCCGGTGGTCCTGGGTCGTCTTGATCTGATCCTGCGCCTTGCGGATCTCCTCGTTCGCATCGCCGCGCGCCTCGGAAAGCAGCTTTTCGTATTCGGCGGTGATCTTCTCGACCTCTTCCTTCAGCGTCTCGGCGCGATCGAGATCGGCGGAGACCTTCTGCTGGCGCTGGTCGATCACCTCGCCGACCCGCGGCAGGGCCACCTTCCACATCAACAGGAAGAGGACGGCGAACGTGACGATCAGCCAGAATATCTGGCTGGGGAAGGAGGACGGGTCGAGCTGCGGCATGCCGCCGCTCGCCGCGCCACCCTCGGCCGCAAGCGCCCCGCCGGCCGCGATCAGCGGCAGCACGAAGCCGCCCGCCGTCAGGGCGCGGCGTGCCGGGTTGGTGTTCAGGATGCTCTTCATGGACGCGTCCCTTCGCTCGAGTAGGCTTCGCTTGCGAGCGCGCGCCCGTCGCGTGACGGCGGCGCCGGAAGCCGGGGGTCGCATTCCCCCTTCTCCTCAACGCGGTTCCGACGGCCCGGCCGGCGCCGGCCCGCGATGGGGCCGGCCGCCGTCCGGACCGATCCGGATCACGTGAAGAGGATCAGGAACGCGATCAGCAGCGCGAAGAGGCCGATGGCCTCGACCAGCGCGAAGCCGAGCATCGACAGGCCGAAGACCTGGTCGCGCGAGGCCGGGTTGCGGGCAACCGACGAGATCAGCGTCGAGAAGATATTGCCGATGCCGATTCCGACACCGAACAGCGCGATACAGGCGAGGCCCGCACCGATCATCTTGGCAGCTTCGACTTCCATCGTAACGTTCCTTCCTTCTCTCTGGTTTGATCCCACGGCCCAGGGGATTCTGGTTCAGGCCTGTGCCGCAAGATGGTGGTGAACTCTTGTCCGACCGCTTGCCCTTTCCGCGATGCGCGCGCCTGGCCTCAGTGCAGGTGCAGCGCGTCGTTCAGATAGAGGCAGGTCAGGATGGTGAAGACGTAGGCCTGGATGAAGGCGATCATGAACTCGAAGCCGATCAGCAGCACGTTGATCACGATCGGCCCGATCGCCCCCACGCCGAAGGTGACCGCGCCCAGTCCGAAGACGAAGCCGGCGAAGACCTTCAGCATGGTGTGGCCGGCCACCATGTTGGCGAAGAGACGCACCGACAGGCTGATCGGCCGCGAGAGATAGCTGATGATCTCGATCGGGACGATCAGCGGATAGAGCGCCTTCGGCGCGCCGGACGGCGCGAAGAAGCTGAAGAAGTGCAGCCCGTGCTTGGCGATGCCCACCAGCGTCACGAACAGGAACACGAACAGCGCCAGCGAGAAGGTGACGATGATGTGGCTGGTGTAGGTGAAGGCGCCGGGCAGCATGCCGAGCGCGTTGCCGAACAGCACGAACATGAAGATCGTGAAGATCAGCGGGAAGAACTTCCGCCCCTCCGAGCCGACATTGTCCCGGATCATGTTGCCGATGAACTCGTAGACCGACTCGGCCATCGACTGCCAAGGGCCGGGCACCATCTCGCGCTTGCGCATGCCGCCGACCAGGAAGATCGTCGCGGTCGCGACCGCGATCGTCATCCAAAGCGCGGAGTTGGTGTAGTCGAGGCCGCCCGGGGCCTCGATGATCGGCTTGATCGTGAACTGCTCTAGCGGACTGGCCACTGCTCACCCCATTCGCTTCTGCGGTGCGTCCCGGTCGCATCCTCAAGCCGGGCCGGCACCCTCAACCGATCCACCGCGCCGGGCCGTCAGCCGCGCCCGTCGCCCTCATCGCCGTCGCCGGCATCGCGTCCATCGCGGCTGCCGTCCAGGCGGTCGCGCCCGGGCCGCTTCCAGCCGATCGCCGCGTCCTGTCCCGCCACCAGCCGGTAGACGTTCATCACGCCCGCCCCGCCACCGGCGAAGAAGAACAGCGCCATCAGCCAGGGCCGCGTGCCCAGCCACTCGTCGAGCAACCACCCGATGCCCACGCCGACGATCAGGGACGCGATCAGCTCGCTGCCGACGCGCATGGCGAAGCCGATGCCCTGCCATCTCGAACGCTCGGCGTCGCTACGGTCGCGGTCCGGGGAACGGCTCTCGAACCGCTCCCGCGCGGCCCTCAGCCTGGCGTCGAAATCGTCCTTCGGCCCCCGGTCGTCCCCGCCATCGTTGGTCATCGTGGCGGCCTTTCAACACAAACGCAAAGTCAGGGAAAGCACCCCCTCCCCGACGCGCGGCGGAGAATAGGGGGAGGGACCGGGCAGGTCAAGGCGCCGAACGGCGGAAATCAGGCAGTTTCGCGCAGCCTCACGGCCTGGCTCAGATCGACCGAAACGAGCTGCGAAATGCCCCGTTCGGCCATGGTGACGCCGAACAGCCGATCGACCCGCGCCATGGTCAGCCGGTGGTGGGTGACGATCAGGAAGCGCGTCGTGCCGTTGTGCGCGATCTCGTCCAAGAGCGTGCAGAACCGGTCGACGTTGGAATCGTCCAACGGCGCGTCGACCTCGTCGAGCACGCAGATCGGCGCCGGGTTGGTCAGGAACACGCCGAACAGCAGGGCGAGCGCGGTCAGCGCCTGCTCCCCGCCCGAGAGCAGCGAGAGGATCTGCATCTTCTTGCCCGGCGGGCTCGCCATGATCTCGAGGCCCGCCTCCAGCGGGTCATCGGATTCGGTCAGCGTCAGCTTCGCCTCGCCCCCGCCGAACAGACGCACGAACAGCTCGCGGAAATGGGTGTCGACCTCCTCGAAGGCGGCCAGCAGGCGCTCGCGCCCCTCGCGGTTGAGCGCGTTGATGCCCTGGCGCAGGCGCGCGATGGCGGCCAGCAGATCCTCGCGCTCGGTCGTCATGCTCTCGATCTGCTCGGTGAGCTCCTGCGCCTCCTGCTCGGCGCGCAGGTTCACGGGGCCGATATTGTCGCGCTCGCGCTTCAGGCGCTCGATCTTGGCCTCGACCTGGTCGGCGGGCGGCAGCTCGGCGCCCTCCTCGATCTCGGCGATGCCGAGCACCTGGTCGGGCCGCACCTCCAGCTTCTCGGAGATCTGGTCGGCGACGGCGCCGGCGGCCTGCTCGGCATTCTCGATTTCGGCCTCGCGCCGCACCCTAACCTCGCGCGCCTCGGCCAGGTGCTGTTCGGCCGCGCGCAGCGTGCGGTCGGCGTCGCCCTGCTCGAATTCGGCCGCGGCCAGGGTCTCCGCCGCGTCGCGCCGGCGGGTCTCGCTCTCCGAGATCTGGGTCAGCAGCGTGTCGCGCTGGCCGGCGATCTCCTCCGGCCGGGCCTTGATCGAGGCCAGGTCCTCCTCCGCCTGGGCCTTGCGGGCTTCGAGGTCCGCCATGCGCCGGGCAGCACCGTCGGCGCGCTCGCGCCAGTTGGCCTCCTCCGCCGCGATCGCCTGCAAGCGCCGACCGCGGCCCTCCGCCTCCCGGCGCAGTTCCTCGTAGGCGCCGCGCTTCTCGACCTGGCGGGTGCGCAGCTCGGCCAGCTCCGTGCGCCTGGCCCCGACCCGCTCGCGCGCCGCGACCGGGTCCTCCAGCACCTTGAGCGCGCTTTCCGCCGCCTCGATCGCCTCCTCGGTCTCGCCGCGCTCGGCCGCGAGGCGGCTTTCCTCGTCGGCGATGGACTCCAGCCGCGAGCGCGCCGCGGCCGACCGGCTCTCCAGCGAGCTCAGCCGCTGGCGGGCATCGTTCAGCGCCTGGAAGGCGTTGGAATAGGCATGGCGCGCGGCGCGCGCGGCCTCCAGCGTCTCCGCCTCCCGGGCGAGCGCCTTGTCGCGCGCCTCGACCATCGCCTGGATCTCGGCCTCGGCGGCGGCCCGCGCCTCCTCGGCGGCGCGCTCGTTGGCGGCCCGCGCCTCGGCGACCTCGCTCTCGCTCTCCGCCCGGGCGCGCTCCAGCGCGCGCTCGGCCTCCGCCTTCTGGGCGCGCACCTCTTCCAGCCGGTTGCGCTGCTCCAGGCGCTTGGCGGCCGGCGTCTCGGTGCCAGGCCGGACGGTCAGCCCGTCCCAGCGCCAGAAGCCGCCGTCGCGGCTGACCAGCCGCTGGCCGGTGGCAAGCTCGGGGTGCAGCCGCTCGCCGTCGGCCGCCGTCTCCACGATGCCGATCTGGGAGAGCCGGCGCGCAAGCGCCTCGGGCGCGCGCACATGCGCCGAAAGCGGCGTCGCGCCCGACGGCAGCTGCGGCGCGCCGGCAAGCGGCGGCAGCCGCTTCCAGTGGCTCGCCGCCGCATCGTCGAGCGCGGCGTCCAGATCCTCGCCCAGCGCCACGCCGAGCGCCGCCTCGAACCCGCCATCGACCGACACATCGTCGATCGCCGGCGGGAAGCGGTCGTCATCCTCGCGCTCGACCAGGCGGGCCAGCGTCGTCTCCTCCGTCGCCAGCGCGGCATGGGCCTTGTCGGCCGCCTGGACGCGTTCGCGCGCGGCGCGCTCGCTCTCCTCCAGGGTGCGACGCGCGTCGGCGATCGCCGCCTCGATGCGCTGGCGGCTCGCCCGTTCGGCCTCGCCGACCTCGTCGCGCAGCCGGCTCGCCTCGGCGCTCGCGGCCGCGCTCTCGGAATCGGCCGCCTCGCTCGCCCTCTCCGCCTCGGCCAGCGCGCGCTCGGCCGTCTCGGCCTCCGCGCGGGCGCCTTCGATATCGCCCGCTTCGGCGATGTCGGCCTCCAGTTGGGTGCGCTCCTGCGAGAGCGCCTCGCGCCGCTCGGCGATGCGCCCCAGGCGCTGCCGGCCCTCCTCGATCCGTCGGTTGAGGCTCGCGCGCTGGGCCTCGACGCCGGCGACATGCTCGGTCAGTTCGGTGAGCTCGGCCTCCTTCTCGGCGACCGCCTCGTCGGCCTTCTCGCGCGCCTCGAGCGCGGCCGCGGCCGCCTCCTCCTCGCCGTCGCGGGCGGCCTCGATCTCCCCGGCCTCGGTCTTGAGCCGCTCGATCGCCGCCTCGGCGTCCGCCTTCAGCGTGCCCTCGCGCTCGATGTCGGTGGCGAGCTGCTCCAGCCGGGTCGAGAGCTCCTCCTGCTGGGCCAGCAGGCGGTTCTCCTCCTGGTCCAGCTCCCGCTCGGCCAGCGTCAGGCGTTGCAGCTCGGCCGCCGCCTCGGCCTCGCGCTTGCGCAGGTCGGGCAGGCTGGTCTGCGCGTCGGCCTGCCGCTTGGCGGCGCTGGCGGCCGCCTCGGTGCGCTCATGCACCGTGCTCTCGGCCTCGGCGAGACGGGCCTTCGCCGTCTCCACCGCCGCCTGGGCGGCCTGCCAGCGCAGATGCAGATGGACCGCCTCCTGCTGGCGGAGCTGCTCGGAGATGCGGCGGTAGCGGTTGGCCTGGCGCGCCTGGCGCTGCAGGCCGCTCGACTGGCTCTCCAGCGCGCCGATCACGTCCTCCAGCCGCTCCAGGTTGCTCTCGGCCGCGCGCAGGCGCAGCTCCGCCTCGTGGCGCCGCGAATGCAGGCCGCGGATGCCGGCGGCCTCCTCCAGCAGCGTGCGCCGCTCGGTCGGCTTGGCGCCGATCAGCGCGCCGACGCGGCCTTGGCTGACGATCGCGGTGGAATTGGCGCCCGACGCCAGATCGGCGAACAGCAGCTGCACGTCGCGCGCGCGCACCTCCTTGCCGTTGATCCGGTAGGTGGAGCCCTGGCCGCGGTCGATCCGCCGAGTGATCTCGATCTCGTCGGTATCGTTGAAGGCGGCCGGCGCGTCGCGCCCGGCATTGTCGAGGACGATGGAGACCTCGGCCGAATTGCGCTGCGCACGGTTCGAGGAGCCGCCGAAGATGACGTCGTCCATCTCGCCGCCGCGCATGCGCTTGGCCGAGGTCTCGCCCATCACCCAGCGCAAGCTTTCGATGACGTTGGACTTGCCGCAGCCGTTCGGACCCACGACTCCGGTGATGCCCGGCTCGATCAGGAGCTCGGTCTGGTCCACGAAGGACTTGAACCCGTGCAATCTGATCTTCTTGAAATCCACCTGGGCGCTTTTCCCGATTGCGACCGACGGCCCCGCGTCAATGGCGGGGGTGCCGGACAAGGCGTGCCGGATTGGAACCGCGGGCGCAATCCGCGTTCGATTCCGATCCGTTCCGCGTCAGTGAGTCCCGATTCTTAGAGCCCCGCAAGGGGCGAACGACGACCGTAAATGCCGGCTCCGGATCAGGTCATCTGGCCCTCGATCGCCTCCACGAAGGTCTCGTAGGGCTGGGCGCCGACGATCTTCTCCTCGCCGACCAGGAAGGTCGGGGTGGAGCGGATGTCGTGCTCCTCGGAATAGGCGTCGCGCCGCTCGCGGATGGCGTTGAAGAGCGCCTCGTTCTCGAAGCAGGCCTGGATCGTCTGCTCACTCATGCCGGCGAAGCGGCCGATCTTGGTGAGCGCCGCCAGGACGTTCTGGGAGCGCGACCACTCCGCCTGCTTGTCGAACAGCACTTCGATGATCGGGAAGTAGCGCTGCTTCGGCGCGCAGCGCGCCATCATGGCGGCGGCGGCCGCCGCCCCGTCGAGCGGGAAGTCGTGCATGACGAGCTTCGCCTTGCCGGTATCGATGTAAGTCTCCTTCAGCTTCGGCAGCGTCTCCTCGTGGAAGGAGCGGCAATGCGGGCAGGTCAGCGAGGAGAATTCGCGGATCGTGACCGGAGCCTCCGGATCGCCGAGCACCCGATCCTCGAGCAGCGCGTCGAGATCGCTCGCCTGCGCCCGGGCGCGGCCGAGGCCGAGGGCCGGCATCGCGGAAAGCGCGAGCCCCGCCAGCGCGGTTCGGGTGAGCGTGCGGCGGCTGATGCGCGGAAAATCACTCATGTCGGACGGGCTCCTCGACGGTCGGTTGGCCTCAAGCGCGCGGGAGTATAGCGGCGCGACGCGCCACCTCAAGCGCCGCCGTCCGCGCGCGCATCACTCCTGCCCGGGCTTTGTGGCGGTTTTTCGGCGCAGCACGGCGCGGCCGAGGCGGCGCAGGCTCTCGCGCAGCTCCGGGTCCTCGACGGCGGCGAGCCGGTCGTCGAGCCCCGCCTCCTCCTCGGCCGAGAGCGTCCTAGGGGCCGGGCGCGCGGGCGCCTTCTTCGCCGCGCCCGAGGCCTGGCGCATCGGCGCCTGGAGCAGCTTAAGCTTGGCGACCGCCTGGTAGCCGAAATGGGCGTTGATGCGCTCCACCACCTGCGGCTCGAGATGCATCAGCTCGGTGGCGAGCGGCCCGTCGACCCGGATCGTCAGCGTGCCGCGGTCGCGCTCGCCCCGGGAAAAACGCAGTTGCTCCGGCTGCGACTGGCCGGCCAATTCGGGCCCGACGATGCGCGACCAGTCGGTGATGATCTTGGCGGTCGTGAAGCCGCGCTTGCCGATCGCCGTCTTGGTCAGCGACGGGGTCAGCGCGCCGATCGCGCGGGTCATTCCGCGTCGCTGGCCCTTGCCGGCCGCGCCCGCCGCCTTGTTCGATCCGCCGCCCATGGCGCCAGCGCCTCTCGTCAAATCCGCCTCGGGCGCTATAGTCACACGCGCCGGCGCTTGGCGAAAGCGTCCGGGGAGCCCCTCAGGACGGAACCCGACCCCGCGCATGCCCCGCAAAGCGACGAAAGCCGAGGAAGCCGCCCAGCTGGCCGCGACGTTGCCGCTTCGCGACGGCCACCCGGCCGGCGGGGTCGCGCCCACGCTGCTCGCCTGGTACGGGCGCCACCGGCGGCACCTGCCCTGGCGCGCGCCCCCCGGCGAAGCGGCCGATCCCTACCGCGTCTGGCTCTCCGAGATCATGCTGCAGCAGACGACGGTTGCCACCGTCGCCGACTATTTCCACCGCTTCACCGCGCGCTGGCCGAGCGTCGAGGCGCTGGCGGCGGCGGATCGGGACGATGTGATGGCCGAGTGGGCGGGCCTCGGCTATTACGCCCGCGCCCGCAACCTGCATGCCTGCGCCCGCGCGGTGGCGGACGCGCACGGCGGGCGCTTCCCCGACACGGAAGAGGGGCTGCGCGCGCTGCCCGGCATCGGCGCTTATACCGCCGCCGCGATCGCGGCGATCGCCTTCGGCCGCCGCGCCGTCGTGATGGACGGCAATATCGAGCGGGTGACCGCGCGCCTCTTCGCCGTCGAGACGCCGCTGCCGGCGGCGAAGCCCGTGCTCTACGCGCTGACCGACCGAATCACCCCGGATACGGCCGCCGGCGATTTCGCCCAGGCGCTGATGGATCTGGGGGCCACGATCTGCACGCCGCGCAGCCCGCGCTGCATGCTCTGCCCGATCGCGGATTTCTGTGCCGGTCGGGAGGTGGCGGAGCGCCTGCCGGCCAAGGCGCCGAAGAAGGCGAAGCCGACGCGCCGCGCGCTCGCCTTCTGGATCGAGCGGCCAGACGGCGCGGTGCTGCTGCGCCGCCGGCCGGAGAGCGGCCTGCTCGGCGGAATGCTGGAAGCGCCGTCGACCGACTGGCGCGAGGCGGCGATCCCGCCCGTGGAGGATGCGCTCGCGGCCGCGCCGGTCGACCTGCGGGCGCCGCGGCCGGTCGGCATCGTGCGCCACAGCTTCACCCATTTTCATCTCGAGATCGAGGTCGTGCGGGCGCGCGGCGAGACGGCCGCCGCGCCCGCGGACTGCCGCTGGGTGATGCCGGACGAACTTGGCGGGGTTGCCTTGCCGACCCTCATGCGCAAGGTGGCGGAACGCGCGCTGGGCGCCGTCGGATAAGCACCAACAACGAACCGGACGAGTGGGATGGCCGAGGAGCAGACGATCACCGCGCCGCTGGAGCGGCTGAACCAGGTCGACAGCTGGCAGGAACTCTGGGACCTGACGGTCGAGGTCTGGCGCAACGGCGTGTTCGGCATCGATCTCGGCAAGATCCTGATCGCGATCGGGATCCTGCTCGTCTTCCTGATGATCCGGCGGCTCTTCACCTGGGCGGTGCTGAACCGGCTGGAACGCTACGCCAAGCGCAGCGACACAAAGATCGACGACAAGGTGGTGACCGCCTTGCGTCCGCCCGTGCGCTTCGTGCCTGTGGTGATGGGCGTCTTCTTCGCGCTGAGCTATCTGGAACTCGACGGCAGGGTCAGCGACTTCGCGACCAACCTGGTCCGCTCACTGATCACCTTCACGCTGTTCTGGGCCTTCTTCCAGCTGGTCCACCCGCTCTCCTTCCTGCTCGGCCGGCTGGAGCGGGTCTTCACCGGCGCCATGGTCGAATGGCTGCTGAAGACCATCAAGGCGCTGGTCATCTTCCTCGGCGCGGCGACGATCCTCGAGGTCTGGGGCATCGAGATCGGACCGATCCTGGCCGGCCTCGGCCTGTTCGGCGTGGCGGTCGCGCTCGGCGCGCAGGACCTCTTCAAGAACCTGATCGCCGGCATCCTGATCCTGATGGAGCGCCGCTTCACGATCGGCGACTGGATCCGCGTCGAAGGCATCGTCGAGGGGACGGTGGAATCGATCGGCTTCCGCTCGACCTTCGTGCGGCGCTTCGACAAGGCGCCGGTCTATGTCCCGAACGCCCATCTCGCGGACAGCGCGATCACCAACTTCAGCCGCATGACCTACCGGCGGATCTACTGGGTGATCGGGGTCGAGTACCGCACCAGCATCGAGCAACTGCAGAGGATCCGCGAGCGGATCGAGAAGTACGTGCTGGAAACCGACCAGTTCGTCGATCCGGAAAGCGCGTCGACCTTCGTGCGGCTCGACGCCTTCAACGCCAGCTCGATCGACATAATGCTCTACTGCTTCACCAAGACGACGGTCTGGGGCGAATGGCTCGAGATCAAGGAGAAGCTCGCCTACGAGGTGAAGCGTATCGTCGAGGAGGAAGGGGCGAGCTTCGCCTTCCCGAGCAGTTCCATCTATGTCGAGACGCTGCCGGACGACCGGCCGGAGCGCTACGCGCCGCCGGACTCGGAGAACGAGGGCGACGACGAGAGCGACGGCACGCGCCCGAAGAGCCGACAGCCCCGGCGCGCCCCCGACTCCGACGTCGACGGGGAGTAGCGGGCCGGCACCCGCCGCCGGCTTCGCCGCTAGTCGATGATGCGGAACGGATGCTGCAGCGCGATCGCGTCCTGGCTGATCCGTTCGGTGACGGTGGTGCGGTAGGGCGAGTCCTCCACCAGCCGCGCGACCCAGTCGTCCGGATGGTGATCCTGCGCCGCGACCCGCTCGCGGACATGCTCCAGCGCCTCGGCCGTCGTCGCCTGCGCATAGCGCCGGTTGCTGGCCGGCACGTCGGCGAGCGCGAGCGGCCTGCCCCGATGCACCAGATGGCCGCGCTGGGAGACATAGGCGAAGATCGAGCGCTCGACCTTGCCGTCCTCCATCTTCAGATGGACACCCGGCAGTTCGGCGTAATGGTAATTGGCCGCCCCGCGCTCCGTCTCGTGCATGATCTCGAGCTGCTCCGCGTCGAGCCAGGTGACCCAGATCTCGACCGCCGTCTTGGGCGAGACCTGCAGCATCGCCGGCACCGCGCCGTAGCTCGTGATGTGCGCCGAATAGACCACGTCGAAATGGTGGAGCCGCGCGCGCTGCACCGGAATCTCGTGATGCGCGGCGTGGCCGAACTTCTGCTTCAGGCGCTCCGGCGCACGGTTGGAGCCGATGGCGAGCACCGGCGTGCGGCCGGCGCGCGCCTCCGGATCGAAGGCGCGGATGCCCTCGCCGGTATAGATGTAGCTGCGCTCCGGCGCGGCATAGGGATAGTTGCGCGCGCGGTGCAGCAGGTGCGCTCGGGGGTCATCCCGGTCAGTGCTGGTCGATGCGGTATCGGACATAGGCGTCGTCGATCGCGGACATGCTCTTCTGCTTCCAGACCTTCTCGGCCTCCTGGTAGGAGGCGTAGGGGCCGAGCCGCTCTTCGGTCCCTTGCTTGATCTCCTGGAAGTCGGTGTCGGTATATTCGCCGCCGACGACCCAGTACTCGTCGTGGCGCTCGCGTTCGATATGGAAGCGGGCATAGGCCTCGTCCACCGTCTCCATCGCCTTGGCGCGCCACACGGCCTTCGCCTCGTCGTAGTTCGAGAACGGGCCGAGGCGGGTCTCCTTCGTCCCCGGCTGAAGCTCCGAGAAGGAGGTGTCGGTGTATCGTCCGCCGACGATCCAGTACTGTTCGGACATGGGTGGCGCTCCTTCAGCATGTGCCGTCTTCCGCACTGCGGTATCCGCCCCGCCTTTTAGCCGCTCCCGCCCGTCCGGCCAAGGGATGCGGAGGGCCGGGCGGGCGATCCGGCTTGCCCGGGGCGCCGTATCGGGCTAGGCGATTCCCGATAGCGGACCAGCGGAAAGGCGGCGCATGCCCTACACCTCCTTGCGCGACTTCATCGACCGGCTGGAACGGGAGGGGCGGCTGGTGCGCGTCTCCCACCCGGTCTCCACCCATCTGGAGATGACGGAGATCCAGACCCGGCTCTTGGCCGAGCGCGGGCCGGCGGTGCTGTTCGAGAAGCCGGTCGACGCCGACGGCAAGCCGGCGGAGATGCCGGTTCTGGTCAACCTCTTCGGCTCGGTCGAGCGCGTCGCCTGGGGCATGGAGCGCGAGCCGCACCAGCTGCGCGAGGTCGGCGAGACGCTCGCCTTCCTGCGCCAGCCGGAGCCGCCGGGCGGCTTCCGCGAGGCGTGGGACATGCTGCCGCTCTTGAAGACCGTGATGGCGATGAAGCCGCGCACCGCCGCCCGCGCACCGGTGCAGGAGGTGGTACTGCAGGGCGAGGACATCGACCTTTCCCGTCTGCCGGTGCAGACCTGCTGGCCGGGGGAGCCGGCGCCGCTGATCACCTGGCCGCTGGTGGTGACGCAAGGGCCGAACCCGAAAGGCGACAAGGCGGACGCCTTCAATCTCGGCATCTATCGCATGCAGGTGACGGGGCGCGATACGACCCTGATGCGCTGGCTGAAGCATCGCGGCGGGGCCCAGCATTATCGCCGCTGGAAGCAGAGCCGGCCGGAACCGCTGCCGGCCGCCGCCGTGCTCGGCGCCGATCCGGGTACCATCCTGGCCGCCGTGACGCCGGTACCGGACACGCTTTCGGAGTACCAGTTCGCGGGCCTGCTGCGCGGCAAGAAGGTCGATCTGGTCGACTGCAAGACCGTGCCGCTCAAGGTGCCGGCGGAGGCGGAGATCGTCCTCGAAGGCCATGTCATGCTGGACGAGGACGGCGAGGAAGGTCCCTACGGCGACCATACCGGCTACTACAATTCGGTGGAGCGCTTCCCGGTCTTCCGGGTGAGCGCGATCACCATGCGGAAAAAGCCGATCTACCTTTCCACCTTCACCGGGCGGCCGCCGGACGAGCCGTCGATCCTGGGGGAGGCCTTGAACGAGGTCTTCATTCCGCTCCTCCAGCAGCAGTTCCCGGAGATCGTCGATTTCTGGCTGCCGCCGGAGGGCTGCAGCTACCGGGTCGCGGTGATCTCGATGAAGAAGGCCTATCCGGGCCACGCCAAGCGGGTGATGCTGGGCGCCTGGTCCTACCTGCGCCAGTTCATGTACACGAAATGGGTGATCGTCGTGGACGACGACATCGACGCGCGCAAATGGGAGGACGTGATCTGGGCGATGTCGACCCGGATGGACCCGGCGCGCGACATCACGGTGATCGAGAACACGCCGATCGACTATCTCGATTTCGCCAGCCCCGAATCCGGTCTCGGCTCCAAGATCGGCCTGGACGCGACCGACAAATGGCCGCCCGAGACCAGCCGAGAATGGGGCCAGAAGATCCGCATGGAGGAGTCCGTGATCGAGAAGGTCGACGCCATGTGGAACGACCTCGGCCTGCCGGGCAGCGGCAAGAGCATCTGGTAGCCCTTGATCCGGGGCAGGGTCCGCCCGATTCTCTATGGGCAGACCGCGCAGCCAGGAGAACGCCCATGTGGTTCCTTAAGGACCCGAACACGCTGAAGATGCCGGAGCCGGACAAGGCCCTGAAGGGCCGGCCGGAAGAGATCCCGACGCTGGCGCGCCACCGGGTGATCGGCCAGCCCCTGAAGCCCCCCTTCCCCGAGGGCATGGAGACGGTGATCTTCGGCCTCGGCTGCTTCTGGGGGGCGGAGCGCCTGTTCTGGCAACTGCCGGGCGTCTACGTCACCGCCGTCGGCTATGCCGGCGGCTACACGCCGAACCCGACCTACGAGGAGACCTGCAGCGGCAAGACCGGCCATACGGAGGCCGTGCTGGTGGTCTACGATCCGGGCCGCATTTCCTTCGCGAAGTTGCTCAAGACCTTCTGGGAAGGGCACGACCCGACCCAGGGCAATCGCCAGGGCAACGACGTCGGCACGCAGTACCGCTCGGCCCTCTACACCACGACCGAAGCGCAGCTGCGCCTGGCGGAGGAATCCAAGCAGGCCTACCAGCAGGCGCTGGACCGCCATAACCAGGGCAAGATCACGACCGAGATTGCGCCGGACCGGACCTTCTACTACGCTGAGGACTATCATCAGCAGTATCTGGCGGCGAACCCGATGGGCTATTGCGGGCTGGGCGGCACCGGCGTCACCTGCCCGATGCCGGCCGCCGGCCAGCCGGCGGCGGAGTAGCGCCCCCGGCGCCTACCCGTTGAACACCACCCGGCCGAGGCCGGAGACGTCGTAGCCGGCGAGGCGCGCGGCCTCCTCCTGGAACCGTTTCGAGTGCGCGAAGGCGATCAGCGTCTGGAAGGGCGGCTCGAAATAGTCGCGCCGGTCGATCGCGATGTCGTAGCGCTCGCGTGCCAGCGGCAGGAAGTCGAGCCCAAAGCGCCGCGCCGCCGTCTCGATCCCGAAGGCGGCGTCGGCCGCGCCGTCGGCGACGGCGGCCGCCGCGTCCGTCTCGGTGCGGGCGAGGCCGCCGGCCGGTTCCAGCTTGGTCGGCGCGATGCCGTCCGCCAGCAGCAGGGATTCCAAGAGCATGCGGCTGCCCGCCTCCGCCTGGCGCAGCTTGATGCGTATCTTGCGGCTCGCCAGGTCGGAGAGCGCCTCGACCCGTTTCGGATTGCCGGCGGGCAGCATCAGCCCCTGCACCCGGCGCGCCCATTCGATGACGACGGTGGCGCCGGCCGCGGCCTGGGCGTCGGCCAGCAGCTTCGGCGCCCGGCCCGGTCCGTCGCCGTCGACGGGTTCCTGCGCGTCGCCGTCGGGCGGCAGGTGGAAGCCGCAGAACAGGGCCTCGCGCCGGACATAGCGCTCGATCCCGTTGAGGCTGCCGTCGAACAGCGTGGCGATGCCGGCCCCGCACTCCCCCAGCGCCCAGGCGAGCAGCGGGTCGTGGCTGCCGGCCGCGATGGGCGGGCGCGGTGTCACGTCGAGGCCGGCCCCGCCCGTCGTCTCCGCCCCGATCCAAAGATCGATCAGCGGCTTCGGGAAGAGCAGCTTGCCTGTCACCCGCGTGCAGGGAATCTTGCCGGACTTGACCAGATCGTAGACCTTGCGCTCCTTAATGCGCAGATAGGCCGCGACCTCGTCGGTGGTCATCAGATGGCTCATCGACATGGGGCGGGAGTTTAGTGGTCCACGCCCGGACGAGACAGAGGAAAGCGAAGCCAGGTGGCGAACGAACCGACGAGCGACCCGACGATCGAGGAGACCTTCGGCGACGCGCCGGCCCTGCCGCCGGCCTTCACGGCCCATGCGCTGGGCGCCGACGATTCGGCGCTGGAGCGTGCGCTGGCCAAGGCGCGCGCCGGCGAGGCGGAGGCGGGCGACCTGTTCTTCCCCGTACGGCCCGACCGGGCGGAAGCCGCCCTGGTGCTGGCCCCGGAACAACCTTTCGCCAAGGCGGGCGAGGTGATCTATGTGGCGATGGCGGCGCTCAACGACGCGCTCGGCTCGGCCATCCCGGCGCAGATCGGCGTGCTGCTCGGCTGGCCCGACCGGGTCCTGCTGAACGGCGCCGAGACCGGGCACCTGACCTACGTCACCGCGAACGACGCCCCGGACGCGGTGCCGGACTGGATGGTGGTCGGCTTCGAGCTCACCCTGATGGGCGACCCGCGGGTCGAGCCGGGCACCGACCTCGGTCAGACCAACTTCTACGAGGAAGGGGCGAGCGAACTGAGCCCAAAGGAGATCCTGGAAGCCTTCGCGCGCCATTTCATGAACTGGCTGCACCGTTGGGAGACCGAGGGGATGAAGCATCTCGGCCCGGCCTGGGAGGAACGCATGGCCGGGCTCGAGGCGGCCTACCCCTTCCCGGTCGAGGGCCGGCCGGTCCCGGCACGCGCCGCCGGCATCGGCCCGGAAGGCGTGATGCGAATCGTGGTCGACGGGGCGGAGCGGCACCTGCCGCTCTCCCAGGCCTGGCGGCGCGACGCCGGCTGAACGGCCGAGAAGGCGAGGATGCCGATGCCGAAACTGCCCCGGGTGATCCGGCTCGACCAATCGGACGCGCATATCTTCGATGCGCCGGCCGAGCCGGGGGAGATCGCGGTGCCCGGCGGCTTCGCCTTCGCCGACGCGACGCCGGAGACGCTGTCGGGTCGCGCGCTGATCGCCTTCGGGCAGACCTTCCTCGGCCTCGGCAGCTTCGGGCGCGCGACGATCGTCCAGGTGGCGAATGTGGACGAGGCGGAGGCGGAGGGCGCGGTACAGGCGTTGGCGCGCCATTTCGTCGAGACCTGGGGCGCCCCCGACCTCGACGCGGCCCTGCCGGTCGCGCGCGACGAGGTCGCCTTCGCCGAGAGCTTGTGCGAAGAACACGCGCCGGGCCAGTTGCTCGCGGTCGAACGGGAACTCGAGGGCGAGGGCGATGCCGCGCGGGTCCGCGAGCGCTTCCGCGCGGTTGAGCGGCCGAAAGGCCTGGATCACGGCAAGGTCTGGACGCTGGTGCCGGACGACGGGGAGGAAGAATGATCGCAGGGCAGGATTTCTGGGTGAGCGCGGGCCACGCGCTCCTGGACCGGGGCGAGGACGGCCGCCACCGGGTGACCGATGCCTTCCTGCGCGCCTATTTCGAGCGGCCGGAAATCCGCCCGCAGCCCGACTCCTGCGCGGCCGAACGCGCGCTGCATGAAAGCCTCGCCGAAAATCCCCGCCGGCCGGTGGGCGAAGCGGATATCGACAAGCTGGCGGACGAGGACGCGCGCGACAACTACCGTATCTTCCTGCCCTTCCGCGACCTGCTGGCCGAGAGCGAGAGCCTGGAGGCCGCCTATCGGCGCCTGGTGACAGAACGGCCCTTCCCGATCCCGCAGCTCTTCCTCGACCAGCTCGTCCACGCGATCCTGCGCGGCGTGCTAGACGGCGTCGAGAACCCGCTGCAGGCGCGCGCGGGCGAGCTTTTCTTCCGCAGCCAGCGCATCACAATCCAGGACGGCCAGATCATGGCCGGCGACGAGGAAACGGTGGAGCGGCTCGCCACCACCGGCGGTTTCGGCGATCTGGGCCGGCTCCTGAAGGAGAGCAACGCGCCGATGCCGGGCGTCGACATGGACGTGCTGACGGAGGCGAACGGGGCGATGTACTGGGACCGTTCGGAGCGCTTCGACACGGTCCTCGACCTCACCTTCGCGCGGCCCGGGCTCGACGCCCTCTGCCGGGTGATGGAGAAATGGATCGCGCATTTCTTCCAGCTCGAGACCCGCATCCATCCCGTCCAGTCGATCCGCGACGAGCGCTGGGTCTGGCACACCGGCCTCGACGTGGATTCGAGCGCGCTCTTGAACGCGCTCTATCGCGGCGAGGAGGCGTCGGAGGACCAGCTCGCCCGCCTGCTCTCCCTCTTCCGGATGGAGATCAAGGACGAGGACGCGGTGATCGAGCGCGTGCGCGGCCGGCCGGTCTATCTCGGCCTCGCCATGAACGCCGACAACATCGCGCGCATGAAGCCGCAGAACCTGCTGGTGAACCTGCCGCTCGCCGCGGAATAGAATCTTCAACGAAAACTATGGCCATGCGGCTCGGCATGCGCCAAATCTATGCGCAGGCACCCCAGGGATCGCCCAGGAGGGCGGCGGCGATGCGCAAGCTCAGCACCAGTCAGCTCAGGGCCTTCGACGCGGCCGCGCGCGAGGGCGGCATGTCGCGCGCGGCCCAGCTCCTCAACGTCACCCAGCCGACCGTCACGGTGCAGATCCGCCAGCTGGAGGAGCGCTGCGGTTTCCCGCTGTTCCGCCGCAACGCCGACGGCGTGACATTGACCGAGCAGGGCGAGCGGCTGTTCGATTTGACCCGGCGGATGTTCACCGCCGAGACGCTGATCGAGGATTTCGTCGACGCCGCCCGCGGGCTGGAGATCGGCGCGCTGGCGCTCGCCGCCGACGGGCCGCATGTCGCGCTCGACGTGATCGCCGCCTTCCGGGCGGCGCATCCGGGCGTCCACGTCTCGGTCAGCCTCGCCAATGCCGACCGGGTGCTGGCGGAGGTGCGCGCCGGCCGTGTCGACGCGGCCATCATGGTGCGACCCGAGCAGGCGGAGGGTCTCTTCGTGGAGCCGATCCTGACGCAGGATCTGGTGGCGATCCTGCCGCGCGAGCATGCCCTGGCCCGGCGCGGGAGCCTGGATCTGGCCGACCTGCTGGCCGAGCCGCTGATCCTGCGCGAGCGGGGTTCGAACACGCGCCGCCTGCTGGAGGAGGCCGCCGCCCGCGCCGACCTCGCGCTCGATCCGGCGCTCGAGCTCGGCAGCCGCGAGGCGGTCAAGGAAGCGGTGGCGATCGGGCTCGGCGTCTCGGTCCTCTCGGAGCGCGAGGCGAAGGGCGACGCGCGGCTCGTCTCCGTGCCGATCCCGGGGCTGGAGGGCCTCAATGTCGATGCGATCGTCTGCCCCGCCGGCGCCGAGCGCCGGGCGGCGATGCGCGCGCTGCGCAAGGCCGCCCGCGGCGTCGGGAGCTGACAGGGTCGGGCGTTACCGGGCCCGCTCGGCGATGAAGCGCGCGACCATCAGGTCGAGCGCCCCGCCGCCGCCGTTCTTGTAGAGCGTGATCGCGGCCCCGTCTTCCCCGCGACCCGGATGGTCGCCCCGCGCCAGATCGTGGAGATCGGCTTCCACCGCGGCCTCGGATATCGCGCCCGAGGCCATCGGCTGCATCAGGTCGCCCACCTGCCCGATCGTCGTCTCGCGCGCATCCACGAAGATCCGGGCGCGCCGGCAGGCCTCGTCGTCCGCCTCGCGCATCGCGGGCGTGAAGCCGCCGACCAGGTCCAGGTGGCAGCCGGGCTTCAGCCAGGTGCCGCGGATCAACGGCTCACGCGCCATGGTCGCGCAGCAGATGATGTCGGCGGCGCGCGCCGCCTGCTCCAGCCCCGCCACGGCCTCGGCCGGCACGTCCTCCTCCCCGAGGCGTCGGGCCAGTTCCTCGGCCTTGGCATGCGTGCGGTTCCAGAGCAGCACGCGCTCGATCCCCGGCCGCGCCGCCCGGTGCGCGGCGACAAGGTGCGGCGCCAGCGCCCCGGCCCCCACCATCAGCAGGGTCTTCGCGTCCGGCGCGGCCAGGAGCCGGCAGCCGAGACCGCTGTCGGCCGCCGTCTTGCGCAGCGTCAGCATGGTGCCGTCGATCGCCGCCACCGGCTCGCCCGTCGCCCCGTCGAAGAGCTGATAGATCGCATGGATGGTCGGCAGCGCCGGTTCTCTTTCCGCATTGCGGGGAAAGACGGTGGCGACCTTGATGCCCAACGCCTCCCCAGGCGCCCAGGCCGGCAGGGACAGGAAAGCTTCGGCGACGCCGTCGGGCGCCGACCGCTCGATCAGGGCGCGCTCGGTCAGCGCCGGCGGCGCGCGATGGCATTCCGCCAGCCAGTCGATCAGCGCCTCGAAGGGGGTCAGCCGTTCGACCGTCTCGGCATCGATCCAGCGCATGGCCGTTCCCCGCCGCTCAGCCGGCTTCGCGCGGGTCGAACGGGTTTCGGCCCGACGGATCCTCGATCTCGACGACCCAGAGATCGGGATCGCGGGAGCGCGCGCGTTCGATATAGGCGTCGGCCTCGTCTTCCGGCACGCGCTCCTGCGCCAACGCCGGAACCCAGCCGAGCACGCCGTCGATGTCGCGCTGCTGGGTCATCAGGCGCGCGCCCTCCTCGAGGCGGCTGATCTTCACCAGCACGACGCCGCTCATCCGCTCGCCCTTGCGCAGGACGGCCGCCGGCACGCCCTCGGCGGAGCACCGGGCGAGCCCGGCGCCCACCAACAGGTGGGTCGGCATCCGGTCGTCAGCCATCGGCGAGCCCGAGCTCGGCCAGGATCGCGGCGCGATCCGCATCCAACGCGGGCGCCGGCGGCCGGGTTTGCGGGTCCTCGTGCGCGCTCATCTTGATCGGGTTGCCCGCCATGATCAGCGGCCGGGCGAGCGCGGGGTCGATCATCTCCACCACCATGTTGCGCGCGCGCACCTGCGGGTCGTCGAGCGCCTGCGCCACGTCGTTGATCGGCCCGCTGGGCACGCCCGCGGCCTCCAACACCTCGAGCCATTCCTCGGTCGTTGCATTGATGAGGACGGCCTCGATCTCCTGCTTCAGCGCATCGACATTCTCATTGCGCGCACGGTTGTCGGCGAAGCGCTCGTCGCCGACCCAGTCCTCGCGGCCGAGCGCGCGGGCCAGCGTCGCGAAGAGCTTGTCGTTGCCCGCCGCGATGATGACGTGGCCGTCCGAGGTGCGGTAGCTCTCGAAGGGCGAGATCGAGGGATGCCGCGCACCGAGCGGCCCGGGCGCATCGCCGCTCACCGCGTAGCGGGCGATCGCGTTCTCCAGGATCGCGATCTGGCAATCCAGCATGCCGACATCGACCATGCTGCCGACGCCGGTCGCCTCGCGTTCCTTCAGGCTCGCGCAGACGCCGATCGCGGTGAAGAGGCCGGCGGTGATGTCGCCGACTGACGTGCCGACCCGCGTCGGCTCGCCGCCCGGCCAGCCGGTCACGCTCATGATGCCGCCCATGCCCTGCACCACCATGTCGTAGGCGGCCCGGCCGGCATAGGGACCGGTCTGGCCGAAGCCGGAGACCGCCGCGTAGACGAGGCGCGGATAGTCCGCATGCAGCCGTTTCCAGCCGTAGCCGAGCTTCTTGAGCGTGCCGGCGCGGTAGTTCTCGACCAGCACGTCGGCGCCTTCCAGCAGTTTCTCGAAGATCCGCTGGTCGCCCGCGTCCTTGAGGTCGAGCGCGATCGATTCCTTGCCCCGGTTGAGCGAGAGGAAATAGGCCGACTGTCCCTCGATGAAGGGGCCGAAACCGCGCGCGTCGTCGCCGGCGCCGGGCGGCTCGACCTTGATCACCCGCGCGCCCAGGTCGCGCAGCACCATGGTGCAGTATGGACCGGCCAGCACGCGCGTCATGTCGACGACCGTGACCCCGGAGAGCGGTCCCGCCGCGCCGGCCTCGTTCATGTTGGCGGGCCGCGGCCCGGTATCTTCCGCGTCGGGTGCGTCGGACATCGGCGCGACCTTTCGATACGATCCTGTGGAGACGTCTTGACCCGCGCCCATCGTCGCGCCCCTTGCCGGCTTGTCAACGGCTCCTCATATCGGCGGCAGAGGGCGCCGACAGGCGCCCGTGCGCGCTTGCAGGACCCGTTTGCAGGAGATGCCGGATGCCGGAGGGAAAGCGCCTCCAACCGCAGACGCCCGAGATGGACGCGGTCGTCGAGAACGATGAACCTTCGGGCTTCCTGCTGCGCACCTGGGAGAACGTGCGCGCCGCTTGGCACGATCTGAGCGGCACCGAAGCGCCGCTCGCGACCAAGCGCGATCTGGGCCCGCGCGAACGGCGGGAGCTGAAGCAGCGCATCACGGCCTGCCTCGACGGGCGCGGCGGCGAGGTGTCGGCGCGCCAGCGCGCAGCCGGCCTCGGCCAGATCTACCTGCAGCTCGGCCGCGCCGGCCGCAAGCAGTTCCTTTCCACGCTGGCGGGCGAGTTCGGCCCGCCCAAGCAGGAGGTCGACGAGGCGGTCGCCGCCTACCAGGAAGCGCGCGACGAGACCGAACGCCGCGCCGCGCAGGACCGGTTGCGCCGGGCCCTGACGGCACCGCGGATCGAGCTCCTGACCCAGTTCAACGCGCTGCCGCAGGGGGTCAAGTTCCTGGTCGACATGCGCGCCGAGGTGCTGGAGTTCCTGAAGGAGGCGCCCGAGCTGGAGCCGCTGGAACGCGACCTGAAAGGGCTGCTGCGCAGCTGGTTCGATGTCGGCTTTCTGGAGATGCAGGCGATCAACTGGCAGTCGCCGGCGGCACTTCTGGAGAAGCTGATCGAATACGAGGCGGTGCACGCGATCCGCAGCTGGGACGATCTTCGCAACCGGCTGGCCGACGACCGGCGGCTCTATGCCTTCTTCCATCCGAACATGCCGATGGAGCCGCTGATCTTCGTCGAGGTGGCGCTGGTCAAGGGACTGGCCTCCGACGTGCAGGCGCTGCTCGACGAGAGCGCGCCGACGGGCGACCCGCGCCAGCAGGACACCGCGATCTTCTATTCGATCTCGAACACCCAGACCGGCCTGCGCGGCATCAGCCTCGGCAATTTCCTGATCAAGCGCGTGGTCGACGATCTGCGCCATGAGTTGCCGAACCTGAAGACCTTCTCGACCCTCTCGCCGGTCCCGGGCTTCCGGCGCTGGCTGGAAAGCGCGATCGCGCAAGGGGCGCCGAAGATCCTGACGGCGGAGGATCGCAAGCGGCTGAAACAGGCGACCGGCGGCACCGTCGCCAAGGGCCATCTGCCGAAGCTGATCGCGGAACCGGGCTGGGCGGAGAATCCGGAACTCGCCGAGGCGCTGAAGGAGCCGCTGATGCGGCTGTGCGCGCGCTATATCGTGGAAGCCAAAAAGGACGGCAAGCCGCGCGATCCGGTCGCGCGCTTCCACCTCTCGAACGGCGCGCAGGTGGAGCGGATCAACTGGCTCGGCGACCGATCGGAGAAGGGCCTCAAGAGCGCCTGCGGCATGATGGTGAACTATCTCTACAAGCTCTCCGACATCGAACGGAACCACGAACGATTCGCCGAGGAGGGACATATCGCGATCTCAAGCCAGGTGAAATCGCTGCTGTAATCGCGCCGCGATCCCGCGCCGGAGCGCCCTTCCTCGCCGCTATTTTTGAATCATTCAGAAATCTGCATATAGTAACCCGCAAAAGGAATAAGGGTTCCGCGCCGCAAATGGGTCGGAGCCCCCGGGGCGCATCGTCTCCTGCCAACATATGTGGACGGCGCCGGATTGAGGATAGAGACGTGGCGAGAGCCCCCACCACGCCGCCGGAGCGCGTCGAAGCGACCCGCGGCGAGAAGATCATGTTTCCCGCCGACGGCATCACCAAGGCGCAACTGGTCACCTACTACGACCGGGTCGCCGAGGCCGCGCTGGACCATATGCGGGATCGGCCGATCAGCCTGAAGCGCTTCCCGGACGGCATCGAGGAAGAGGGTTTCTTCCAGAAACGGGTCGAGGATCACTATCCGGGCTGGATCGGCCGCGTCACGGTGCGAACCGCCGACGGCAGGATGACCCAACCGGTGATCGAGAATTCCCAGACGCTGGCCTATCTCGCCGATCAGGGAACGATCGAGTTCCACGGCAGCCTTGCGCGCGTGCGGGATATCGAGAAGCCCGACCGGCTGATCCTCGACCTCGACCCGCCGGGTGGCACCGGCGCCGGGGACCGGGCGAAATGGAGCCCGCTGCTGGTGGAGACCGCGCTCGAGGCGCGCGCGCTCTTCCGGGATCTCGGGGCCGAGGCCTTCGTGATGAGCTCGGGCTCCCGCGGGCTGCACGTGATGCTGCCGCTCGACGCGCGCACCGGCTTCGAGGCGGTCGCCGAGTTCGCGCGCGATCTCGCCGGGCGGCTGGCGGAGGCGGCGCCCAAGGACCGCACGGTCGAGCAGCGCAAGGCGGCGCGCGGCGAGCGGCTCTTCATCGACTGGCTGCGCAACCATTACGGCCAGACGAGCATCCTGCCCTATTCGCTGCGCGCGCTGCCCGGCGCCCCGGTCGCCACCCCGCTGGAATGGGACGAGCTGCGCCGCGACTACGATCCGCAGCGCATCCGGCTGACCACCTTGTTCCGCCGGCTCGGCCAGCGCCGGGATCCCTGGCGGAACGCGGCGCGCACCCCGGCCAACGCCGAACGGCTGGCCGCCGCGCTGCGCGCGCTCTGACCGGCGCCGGGCTTGCCGCGGGCCTTTTCATCCCTACACTCTCGCGGCTGATCCGCTGCCGAAAAACAGGATGAGGAACGTCCCCCATGTCGACCGCGACCCCGCCGCCCTTCACCACCCGGCCTGAGATTCGAGGCACCTTCGGCGTGGCCGCCTCGACCCATTGGCTCGCCTCGCAGACCGCGATGGGCATGCTGGAGCGCGGCGGCAACGCCTTCGACGGCGCCTTCGCCGCCGGCATGGTGTTGCAGGTGGCGGAGCCGCATATGAACGGCCCCGGCGGCGACGTGCCGATGATCGTCCAGCGCGCCGGCGAGGAGCGGCCGACCGTGATCTGCGGCCAGGGCCCGGCGCCGAAGGCGGCGACGATCGAGCATTTCACGGCGCTGGGTCTGGAGGTGATTCCCGGCACGGGCATGATGTCGTCCTGCATCCCGGGCGCTTTCGACGCCTGGGCGCTGATGCTGCGCGACTACGGCACGATGACCATCCGCGAGGTACTGGAGCCCGCCATCGGCTATGCCGAGAAGGGCTGTCCGATTCCCTATTCGACGTGCCAGACGATCGACGCGGTCAAGGACATGATCGCCGAGCACTGGCCTTCGACGGCCGAGATCTTCCTGCCCGGCGGCGCGGTGCCGAAGCCGCAGCAGCTCTACCGCAATCCGGCGCTGGCCGAGACCTGGAAGCGCGTCCTTAAGGAGGCGGAGGCCGCCGGCAGCGACCGCGTCGCCCAGATCGATGCCGCCCGCGCCGCCTGGTACGACGGTTTCGTCGCGGAGGAGATCGCCCGCTTCTGCCGGGACGAGCCGCACATGGATTCGACCGGGCGGAAGAATGCCGGGCTTCTCACCATGGAGGACATGCACGGCTGGCGCGCCGCCTATGAGGAGCCGGTCTCCGCGACCTATCGCGACACCACCGTCTTCAAATGCGGCGCCTGGAGCCAGGGGCCGGTGCTGCTGCAGGGGCTGGCGATCCTGGAGCATTTCGACCTGGCGAGCATGGACCCGGAGGGCGAGGAGTTCGTGCACACGGTCACCGAGGCGATGAAGCTCGCCTATGCCGACCGCGAGACCTATTACGGCGATCCGAACTTCGTCGATGTGCCGATGGAGACGCTGCTCTCCAAGGATTACGCGGCCGAGCGGTGCAAACTGATCGAGCACGAGGCCTCGGGCGCGTTCCAGCCGGGCGTCATCGGCGGCAACAATTGGACCATCGACTACGAGGCCGCCTGCCGGCGCAAGCCGGTCGACGGCATCATGGCCGGCTTCGGCGGCGGCGAGCCGACGGCGGCCGAATCCAAGCTGCATGCCAGCGACACCTGCCATCTGGACGTGGCGGACGCGGAAGGGAACCTCGTCTCGGTCACGCCGTCGGGCGGCTGGCTGCAAAGCTCGCCGGTGATCCCGAAGCTGGGATTCGCGCTCGGCACGCGCCTGCAGATGGCCTGGCTCGACCCGGCGGCGCCGGCGGCGCTGCAGCCCGGTCGGCGGCCGCGCACGACGCTGACCCCCTCGCTCGCGCACCGCAACGGCAAGCCGTACCTCGCCTTCGGTACGCCCGGCGGCGACCAGCAGGACCAGATGCAGCTCGTCATGTTCTGCCGGCACATCGACCACGGCATGAACCTGCAGCAGGCGATCGACTGCCCCGCCTTCCATATCGAGCATTTCCCGAACAGCTTCTATCCGCGCCACGCCTATCCGAAGAAGATCGTCATGGAATCGCGCTTCGAGGAGGCGGTCATCGAGGGGCTGAAGGCCCGCGGCCATTCGATCGAACTCGGCCCGCCCTGGTCGGAAGGCCGATTGGCGGCGGCCGGGTTCGACCCCGACGGCAGCATGAAGGCCGGCGCCAACCCGCGGAACATGCAGGGCTACGCGGTCGGACGGTAGATCTTGTCGGACGGCAGCGCCTCCTCCACCGCGCTCTCCCGAGAGGCGCGATTGCGCGGCTATGCCGCCGTGATCGTCAGCAACATCTTCTTCGGGCTGGCCATCGGCATGTTCCTGCCGCTGATCCCGCTCCGGCTCGACCAGCAGGGCACCAGCGCGCTGCTGATCGGCGTCAACGCGGCGGCATCGTCCTGCGCGATCTTCTTCACCGGGCCCTTCATCGGCCAGGTGCTGCGGCGCGCGGGCTATATGGGCGCGCTGTTCGGCGGGGCGGTGTTGTTCGCGGCCGGTACCATCGCGATGGTGCTGCTGCCCGGCTATATCGCCTGGACGGTGCTGCGCTTCGTCGCGGGCCTCGGCATGTCGGTGCATTGGGTGGCGAGCGAGAGCTGGCTCAACGCCGCCGCCGACGAGCGCGAGCGCGGCCGCGTGCTCTCGATCTACGTCGCCGCCTTCATCGGAGGCACCGCGGGCGGGCCGCTGGTGCTCAACCTGATCGGCTCGGCCGGCGACTGGCCGTTCTACGTGATCGTGCTGTTCTCGCTGCTCTCGGCGCTGACCATCCTGCCGGGCCGGCTCGGCGCGCCGGTGTTCGAGCCGCTGGCCAGGGCGGCCTTCGCGAAGGTTTTCCGGATCGCGCCGCGGCTGATGTCGGCGGGCCTGCTGATGGGCGTGGCGCAGGGCGCGGCCTTGACGCTGATGGCGCTCTACGGCGTGCGGGCGGGCTTGAGCGAATCCGACGCGACGCTGCTGCAGGCCGCGCTGCTGGGCGGCGGGCTGCTGCTGCAGTTCCCGATCGGCTGGCTCGCCGACCGGGTCCGCGACCGGCACCGGCTGATCGTACTGCTCTCGCTGGTCTCGGTCGGGGGCGCCGCGCTCCTGGTACCGCTCACCCAGACGCCGGTGCTGCTCTATCCGATGGTGGTGATCTGGGGCGGCTGTCTGATCGGCATCTACACGGTGGCGCTGGCGCTCTTGGGCGCGCGCTTCGCCATGCTCGGCGGCATGGCGGCGGCCAACGCGGCCTTCATCCTGACCTGGGAGCTCGGCACCTTCTCCGGCGGACCGGTTGCCGGCGCGGCGATGCAATTCATGGGGCCCGCCGGCATGGCGGTCGTGATGGGCGGCGCCGCCGCGGCGGTCGGCCTCTTGATGGCGTGGCGCGCCGCGATCGACCGGCCGGGGTGATCGTCTAGCGTCCCCGGGCGCCGAGGTCGCGCAGGTGCGCGAGCCAGCGGGCGTGGGCCTTGTCGCCCATCGCCTCCACCCCGCCGAGCAGGGTCCAGCGCACCGGCTTGATGCCGACGAAGTTGAGGATGTTGCGGGTCAGGCTCCGCAGGCTGTGCGCGCAATAGAACCACCGATAGGCCAGTGCCGGCATCCCCATGGTGACGACGACCCGCGCCGACCGGCCCTTGAGCCGTTTCTCCGGCAGCCCCTTGTCGCGGTAGCGGAAGGCGAATCCAGGTCGCAGAACCTGTTCCAGGAACAGCTTGAGCTGCCCCGGCATGGTGCCCAACCACAGCGGATAGATCAGCACCAGATGCTCCGCCGCCTCGAGCGCCGATTGCGCGGCCTCGATGTCGGGCGGCGGGTCGGATTGCTCGAAGTCCTGCTTGCTGCGCAGGGTCGGGATGTCGAGCCGGGCGACGTCGATGCGCGTCACCGCATGGCCGGCTCCCTCGGCGCCGGACGCGTAGGCGTCGGCAAGCGCGTGGTCGAGATGCCCGCCGGCCGGGTCCGGATGGCCGTTGATCACCAGGATGCGCATCGCGGTCCGCTCCATGTGTTCGAGCCCTACGGCCAGGTCTCCTCCGGCCCGGCGAAGCGGGCGGCGAGGAAGTCGATGAAGGCGCGTACCTTGGCCGAGAGATGGCGGTTCGGCGGATAGACCGCGTGGATGCCGATCGGCTCGGCCTCGTATTCCACGAGCGCCGGCTCCAGCAGCCCGTCGCGGATCGCCTGCCCCCGGATGAAGGTCGGGCTGAACACGACGCCCTGCCCGGCGAGCGCGGCTTCGGCCAGCACATGGCCGTTGTTGGCGTGCATCGGGCATGAATTGACGGTGACGGAAAACGGCTTGCCGCTTTCCGGATCCTTGAACTCCCAACTCTGCGCCGTCTGCATGTAGGCGTAGGTGAGGCAGCGGTGCTCGGCCAGCTCGTCCGGATGTTTCGGCTTGCCGTGCGCCTCCCAGTAGTCGGGCGAGGCCAGGACCGCGCGCCGGATCGAGGCCACGCGCTTCGCGATCAGGCTGGAATCGCGGAGCCGGCCGATGCGCACGGCGAGGTCGAAGCCCTCCTCCACCAGATCGACCGTGCGGTCGGCGCATTCCATGTCGACCTTGAGGTCAGGATAGCGCGCCATGAAGTCGGGCAGCGCGCGACCCAGATGCTCGAGCGCGAAGCTGACCGGGGCGGAAAGCCGCAGGATGCCGCGCGGATCGACCTGGAGCCGCGTGACGGCGAGCTCCGCCTCCTCGGCCTCGGCCACGATGCGCTGGCAGCGCTCGTAGAAGGCCTGGCCGACCTCGGTCAGGTTGAGCCGCCGCGTGGTGCGGTTCATCAGCTGTGCGCCGAGCCGTTCCTCGAGCTTGGTGATCTGCTTGCTGACGGCGGATTTGGAGAGATTGAGCCGCTCACCGGCCTTGGTGAAGCTGCCCGCCTCCACCACCGCGGCGAACACCGCAATCCCGCTCAGATCGTTCATGGCCGGCGACGCCTCTCGTTTATTGTTCGCGTAAAGTGAACAATCTGATTACCAGAGGCCGGATTGTTTGCACAGGGCCTGGCGCCCATTTCCCTGCCTGGAAACGCGAAAAAGCCCGCTCGGGGCAAAAACGAACCGCAGACCGGAGGGATAGGATGACCAAGGTTCTGGTGCTCTACTATTCGACCTGGGGCCATATCGAGAGCATGGCCGAGGCCGTGGCCGATGGCGCGAAGGGCGTCGACGGCACCGAGGTGACGATCAAGCGCGTGCCGGAACTGATGCCGGACGACATCGTCGAGAAGATGGGCGTGAAGACGGACCAGCCGGCCGAGATCGCCGATCCGCAGGAACTCGGCGACTACGACGCGATCGTCTTCGGCACGCCGACGCGCTTCGGCAACATGGCCTCCCAGATGCGCAACTTCCTGGACCAGACCGGCGGGCTGTGGGCCAAGGGCTCGCTGATCGGCAAGGTCGGCAGCGTCTTCACCTCGACCGGCACCAACGGCGGGCACGAGACCACGGTCACCAGCTTCTGGAACACGCTCGCCCACCACGGGATGGTCATCGTCGGCCTCAGCTACGACATGGAGGAACTGACGACACTCGACGGTCTGCGCGGCTCCAGCCCCTATGGCGCGGCGACGATCGCCGGCGGCGACGGCTCGCTGCAGCCGAACGAGACCGACCTCGCGCTCGCCCGCAAGCAGGGCAAGCGGGTGGCCGAGCTCGCGAAGAAGCTCGCCGCGTAAGGCTGAATACGCCTTCCCCCATGATGGGGGAAGGTTGGATGGGGGTGAGCGATCCGATGAGGGGTCGCCCCCGGCGCGCCGCGCCGGGATGGGGTGATCGAGCGCGCCTGGCGGCGCGCCCCCTCCCCGACCCTCCCCCATCAAGGGGAAAGAAGACAGATCGGACCGTCGCCGACCAAGGGCGAAGCGACGGGAAGACATCGAAGGAGAGATCGCGATGGGACTGCTGATCGACGGCGTCTGGCACGACAAATGGTACGACACCAAGAAGCATGGCGGGCGCTTCAAGCGCTGGGAGAGCCCCTTCCGGCATTGGGTGACGGCCGACGGATCGGCCGGGCCGAGCGGCGAGGGCGGCTTCGAGGCCGAGCCCGGGCGCTACCATCTCTATGTCTCGCTCGCCTGCCCCTGGGCGCACCGCGCGCTGATCATGCGCAAGTTCAAGGGGCTGGAGGACAAGATCGGCGTCTCCGTCGTGCACTGGTTGATGGCCGACCAGGGCTGGCAGTTCAAGGACGGCCCGGGCGTCGTGCCCGACCCGATCCACGGCGTCGACTACATGCACCAGCTCTACACCCACGTGGCGCCGGACTATTCCGGCCGGGTGACGGTGCCGGTGCTGTTCGACAAGAAGCGCGATACCATCGTCTCGAACGAGTCGGCGGAGATCATCCGCATGCTGAACAGCGCGTTCGACGAGGTGGGCGCGGCGCCGGGCGACTACTATCCGCAGGCTCTGCGCGAGGAGATCGACGCGGTCAACGCCCGCATCTACGACACCGTCAACAACGGTGTCTACAAGTCCGGCTTCGCCACCAGTCAGGACGCCTACGAGGAGGCGGTCCATCCGCTGTTCGAGACGCTCGACTGGCTGGAGGACCGGCTCGCCACCCGGCGCTATCTGATGGGCGATCGGCTGACGGAGGCGGATATCCGGCTCTTCACGACGCTGGTGCGCTTCGATCCCGTCTATCACGGGCATTTCAAGTGCAACATCCGGCGCATCGTCGACTATCCGAACCTGTGGGCCTACACCCGCGATCTCTACCAGACGCCGGGCGTCGCGGAGACCTGCGACTTCCAGCACATCAAGCGGCACTACTACGAAAGCCACGATCACGTGAACCCGTCCGGCGTCGTGCCCGTCGGCCCGGCGATCGACTATGACGCGCCGCACGGGCGCGAGCGGCTGGCGGCGGCCTGACGGCCCCGCCTTGCGAGGAGACCTGCGAGAATGAGCGTCGAGATCCGACCCTTCGACAGTTTGGGCGCCTTCCAGCTCGACTGGCTGGATGCCAAGCATCACTTCAGCTTCGGGCACTATTACGACCCGGCGCGCATGGGCATCGGCCCGCTTCGGGTGTGGAACGACGATGCGATCCGCCCGCGGACCGGTTTCGACCCGCACCCGCACCGCGACATGGAGATCATCACCTATGTCCGCGAAGGGGCGATCACCCATCGCGACAGCCTGGGCAACGAGGGCCGCACCGAAGCCGGCGACATCCAGGTGATGTCGGCCGGCACCGGCATCGTGCATGCGGAGTACAATCTGGAGGACGATCTCACCCGCATCTTCCAGATCTGGATCATGCCGCGCAGCCAGGGCGGCGCGCCGCGCTGGGAGACCCGGGCATTCCCGAAGGACGCGGGCGACGGCGCGCTGAAGGCGCTCGCTTCCGGCCGGCCGGGCGTCGAGGACGTGGCGCCGATCGACCAGGACGCCACCCTCTTCGCCGGCACGATCGCGGCGGGCGGCACGGTCGAACAGCCGCTCGGCCGCGACCGGCAGGCCTATCTGGTGGTCGCCCGAGGGTCGATCCGGGTCGACGGCAAGCCGGCCAGGGCGCGCGACGGCATCGTCGTGCGCGAGGCCGAGCGCGTCGCCATCGAGGCCGAGGAGGAGGCGGAGGTCATCCTCGTCGATCTGCCGCTCTAGGCGCTCCCGAGGCCCGCGCCGGGGGAACCCGTCTTGTGCCGTCGCGCGCGGGCCCTAATATCAGGCGGCACAAGCAAGGACGGGAGCGCCCCAGCACCCCATGGTGGTCGATCGCGACGGCATCAAGAACGGTTACTTCCAGCGCATGGCCGAAGAGAGCATGCGCGACACCGATATCGTACCGCTCAGCACCGAGGCGCGGCAGGCCTCGCGCGCTGAACTGCTGGCGCGGCGCCCGGCCGGGGCCGGCATCTGGGTCTTCGGCTACGGCTCGCTGATGTGGAACCCGGCCTTCCACTACATCGAGAAGCGCCGCGCCAAGCTCTACGGCTACCACCGCAGCTTCTGCCTGCAGACGCCGATCGGACGGGGGACGAAGGATTTCCCGGGCCTCGTCCTCGGGCTCGACCGCGGCGGCTCGGTGCATGGCATCGCCTTCCGCATCGCCGAGGAGCAGGCGGAGGAGGAACTCGACATCATCTGGGCGCGCGAGATGCTGACCGGCTCCTACGCGCCGCGCTGGGCGCACCTCAAGGACGAGACGACCGGCGAGCGGTTCCGCGGCATCGCCTTCGTGATGCGCCGGGACTGCGACCGCTACGCCGGCCATCTCGATCCGGAGGAGACCGCGAACCGCATCGCCCACGCCCACGGCAAGATCGGGCCCTGCCGGGAATATCTCGAGAAGACGGTGCTGGCGCTCGACGAACTCGGTATCGGCGACGGGCCGATGCACGATCTGCTGCGCCGGGTGCGCCGCATCGCGCACAAGGACGTGGCGGAAGAAAAGGAGGCCGCGGAATGAGCGAGTTGGAGATGCGGAAGGTCCGCAAGACCGACGCGGAATGGAAGCAGCAGCTGACGCCCGAGCAGTACAAGGTGGCCCGCAAGGGCGGCACCGAGCGCCCCTTCAAGAACCAGTTCTGGAACTGCAAGGAGCCGGGCGTCTATCGCTGCGTGTGCTGCGACGCGCCGCTTTTCGAATCGGACGCCAAGTTCGATAGCGGCACCGGCTGGCCGAGCTTCACCCAGCCCGTGCACGCGCAGGCGGTCGCGGAGCGCAGCGACCGGTCGCTCTTCATGACCCGGACGGAAGTGCTGTGCGCCAGTTGCGACGCGCATCTCGGCCACGTCTTCCCCGACGGACCGGCGCCGACCGGCCAGCGCTACTGCATGAATTCGGCGGCGCTGACCCTCAAGAAGAAATAGCCCTGCGCCCGGCGGACAGGTAGGCTCGCGCCTGCCATGAACCGCAAGCAACGCCGCGCCGCCGCCAAGCGAAACGCCGCCCCCGGATCCGTCGTCGCGGGCTCCGCCGGCAAGGCCGCGCGCCACCAGAAGCAAGGGCGCGAGGTGCTGCTGACCCTCGGCCAGCAGCTGCATGGCGAGGGGCGGCTGGAGGCGGCCGACCGCTATTACGTCCAGGCCCTGCGGCAGGATCCGAACGACGCCGACGCGCTTCGCCTGCGCGGGGCGCTCGCCCACCAGATCGGCAATCACGAGGCGGCGGTCGAACTGCTGCGGCGCGCCGCGTCGCGGCTGCCGAAATCGGCCGAGGTGCGCGTCCATCTGGCCGCCGCCTTGGAGGCGCTCGGCCGCATGACGCCGGCGGAGGCCGCCTATCGCGAGGCCGCGCGCCTCGCGCCTAGCGACCCGTCGGTGCGGATGCAGCTCGGCGCCTTCCTGCGCCTCGCCGGCAAGTTCGAGGAGGCGGAGACGGTGCTGCGCGCCGCCCGCGCGGGCGGCCCCGACCTGGCGTCGGCCGCCTATCACCTGGCGGCGCTGCTGATCCAGACCAGCCGGCCCAAGGAGGCGCTTGTCGAGGCCGAGGCGGCGCACGCCCTCGACCCGGACGATCTCGACATCCTGATCGTGCTGGGCGTCGCGCGCCAGCACACCCACGATTTCGACCGCGCGGAGGCGGCCTTCCGCGAGGTGGACCGCCTGAAACCCGGCAATCTGGGGGCGGCGATCAACCTCGCCTCGCTTCTGATCGCGCAAGGCCGGCTTGAGGAGGCGGAGGGTACGGCGCGCGCGGCGCGCGCCGCCGATCCGGAGAGCGTACCGGCGCTCATCAATCTCGGCGTGGTGCTGAGCGCGGCCGAACGGTTCGAGGAGGGCGAGGCCGTCTATCGCAAGGCGCTGGATTCGGCGCCCGACCACGCCGACGGCTGGGGCAACTACGCGAACCTGCTGCGCATGGCCGGCCGGCACGAGGAGGCGCTGGAGGCCTACGACAAGGCGCTCGCCCTCGACCCCAAGTCGCCCCGCCACCGTTTCCAGAAGGGCATGGGGTTGCTCGCCCTCGGCCGGCTCGCGGAAGGATGGGCGCTCTATGAAGACGGCTTCGCCTGCGGCGAACGCGGCGACGCCCCGACCCACCCCGCCCCGCGCTGGCAGGGCGAGGCGCTGCCGGACGGCACGCTCCTGATCCTGCCGGAACAGGGGGTGGGCGACGAGCTGCGGCTGATGGGCCTCGTCTCGGAAGCGGCCGATCGGGCCGGCCGCACGGTGCTGGCGGTGGACGAACGGCTGGTGCCGCTCGCCGCGCGCTCCTTCCCCGCGATCGAGGTGCGGGCGCGCGGCACGGTCGACGAATCCCAGGCGACCCGGCAGATCCCGATGGGCAGCCTGCCGGCGATCCTGCGCGCGGACCTCGACGCCTTCCCGGACCATGCCGGCTATCTGCATCCCGATCCCCAGGCGATCGCGGATTTCCGGGCGCGGCTCAAGGCGCTCGGCCCCGGGCTCGCGGTCGGGATCGCCTGGACGAGCGGCCTCGTCACCGCCCGACGACAGGGCGCGCACGGGCCGCTCGAGGAGTGGGAGGCGGTGCTGCGCACCGAGGGGATCAAGCCCGTGCTGCTGCAATACGGCCCCGTCGAGGACGAGGTGCGCGCCGCCGAAGCCGCCTTCGGATGCACCATCGCGCGCTGGGACGATCTCGATTTGAAAGACGATCTCGACCGCGTGGCGGCGCTGACCGCGGCGCTCGACCTGATGATCGCAACCGGCAGCGCGGTCGGCGACATGGCGGGCGCGGTCGGCACGCCGCTCTGGTCGCTGCTGCGACCGCGCGACTGGGTGACGCTCGGCACCGACCGGCACCCTTGGTACCCGGCGGCGCGCACCTTCCACCGGGCGCCCGGCGCGGGCTGGCGGCCGCTGCTGGAGGGGGAGGTCGCGCCCGCGCTCGCCGCGCTGGCGAAGGACCAGCGCTCCTAGGGCCGGCGCCCCTCGACGGATCGCCGCCACCCGGACCCGGGTCCGCGCCGAGCGGCATCCGCGCCCGATAACGATCTTTCGCCGCAGCGCAGCAAAAAGTTTTAAAATAATTCCAGCTTGCACTTGATTGCAGTGCAGCAAACCGCACATTAGAAGCGTTCCAGGGAAAAGGCCGAGGCGCTTCCTGGCACGAAGAAATTCCCGTGTCCGGCGTGGGAGGCGACAGGCCCGCCCTGACCGACATTCGAGAGGCAAAGGAGGTACTTACCCATGTTGAAAGAAGGCGATCGTATCCCGGGCGTGACGTTCCGCACCCGCCAGGACGGCAGCTGGAAGGCCGTTACCACGGACGAGCTGTTCGACAACAAGCGTGTCGTTCTGTTCGCGCTGCCGGGGGCGTTCACCCCGACCTGTTCCTCGACCCACGTGCCGGGCTTCCTGGAGAAGAACGAGGACGTGCGCGCGCAGGGCGTCGACGACATCTACTGCCTGAGCGTCAATGACAGCTTCGTCATGAACGCCTGGGCCAAGGAGCAGGGCATCGACGACGAGATCAAGATGGTCCCGGACGGCAATGGCGAGTTCTCCGACAAGATGGGTCAGCTCGTCGACAAGGCCGATCTCGGCTTCGGCAAGCGCAGCTGGCGCTATGCCATGGTCGTCGACAACGGCACCATCGAGAAGATGTTCGTCGAGCCGGAGAAGCCGGGCGACCCCTTCGAGGTGAGCGACGTCGACACCGTCCTCGCCTACCTGAAGGAGGCGAAGGCCCAGAAGGCCGCCTAGGCCTCCGCTCAGAGCATAGACAAAGGCGGGCCGGCGCCCACCCTCTCCCCCGTCGGGGGCGCCGGCCGACCTGATCCGGAAGCGGCATCCGCCTCGAAGCGGGTGCCGCTTTCGTTTTGTCGGCCGGTCCAGGCGACAATGCGGCGCCGGGCGCCATCTCCGGGCAGGGTCGGCACTTCCGATATCCCAAATTCACACAGGGGCAATCAATCCACGCACTGCGGAATGGACGTTTGCGCGGCGGAACAGGAATGGTTAGGGTTCATCCAATTAGTCCGATTCACGGAATCTGCCGGGGGAGGGCAGCGACCGTATGGTCTTTCGCGTTCGATGTGTTTGTCACGTTGCCTTGCTTGCTCTCGCCCTGTCGATCGGCGGACAGGCCGCGGCCCAGGACAATGGCCAGGCTGACGCCAACGCCGTAACCGAGGCGTTGCGAATTCTCGAAAAGCACGATGCGGAGGTGCGCCAGTCCCCCGAGGGAAAACGTCGTCGGGCGTTTCTTCACCCAACCCCGGCCGCGACCCTGGACGAGGCGACGTTGCGGCGGGTCCTGGACGGCGGCGGCGAGAGCATCCAAGGCATCCATGTCCGCGACCGGGCGTTCACGACGCCGGATCGCCGCCCCTATTTCGAAGGCCGGCTGACGCGCACCTACCACCCCTTCACCGACCGCGACGTGATGAGCTATGCGGAAGGCGTCTACGCGGTCCCGGGCGAGGCCGCCTATATCGGCAACTTCACCTATTTCCCGGAGCGAGACCTCGGTTCGGGGGATCGCGTCCGGTCCGTGTCGACCGAGGGAAGCTTCGTCTTCGTCGGCAAGCGCCTGACCTGGGATGGTCGGCCGGCGAACGGCATGTTCATCGCCGAGAATGTCATTCCCGGCTTCGCGCTCGATTTCATGCCCGCAACGCCGAAGTATCTGCGGCAGTTCGAGAAGCGCCATGCCAAGGCCGTCGCGCGGCAGAAGCGACGTCTGGCGGGGAACAGCTCGGGCGGCGGCGGCTTCGGGACCTTGTTGCAGATCGGTCTCGGCGCGGCGCTGATCGGGACATCGGACCTGTCGCGCATGGACAAGCTGGACCTTGCCGAGACGTTCCTGACCGACGTGACGAGCGGCGGAAACGGGATGGCCGCCTTCGATCAGATGCTGTCCAAGGCCGGCGCCGGCAGCGCGGGAACCGGCGTCTTTTCCGGCAATCAGGTATTCGACAGCCCGGGACTGAACCAGGCGATCGACGGGATGCTGAACCAGGCGATCAACCAATGAAATCAACCATGGTGCGGACCCGCCCTCCCGGCGGGTCGAGTCCGTAGCGGGACGGCAGACGCATCATGAAAAGGACGAACGACGGGAAAATACAGGGGGAGCGTCAATGAATAAGATCGGCCGGCACGGTGCACGAATGAGCGAAATCGGGGGGCGGCTTGCGCTGGCGGCCGCGCTATTGACGCTGGCTGCCTGCAACAGCCTGAGCGAACAGATGGCGCGCAGCCAAGTCGCCGCGACCTACGACCAGACGCGCCAGCGTCTCGAAGCGCAGGGCAATCCCCAGTTCGCCGATCCGGCGAAGGCGGCGATCGTTCGCCGGTTCCAACAGGATTTCCAGCGCTTCGGCCGCGATGCCGCACGGCTTCGCCAGGGCGCGAGTTCGACCGCCTGCGCGATCCAGGATCCGGAGACCGCCTATCGCCTGATCCGCGGCGAGAGCGTCGCCGACACCCAGCACCGGCTCTCGGAAACCGTAGCCCATGTGCCGGACCTCGACTCCATCCGGATATCCATGATCTCCGGGACCTGCGAGCAGCTGCGCACGGGCGGCGAGGTCGCCTTCCTCGCGGAGATGCGTGCGGTGCGGCGCCAGGGCGCGGCGGAAGGCCAATGGACGTTCCTGGAACTGCGCGACTCGACGATCCGCGTCGACGGCACCCTGCGGGGCGGCGAGCGCGCCGGCGCGTTCCGGACGATCGAGGTCTTGAAGTCCACGCGCATGGATCGCGCGGAGGGGGGCGACTTCCAGGTCACCCGGGACGATTGGGATCACATCAATGACATGATGGACGCGCCGACCGGCATCTACATCTACGAAACCTTCGGGCCCGAAGGTGCCGGCGCGCCGATGCTGCGTTTCATGCACAAGCCCGAAAGCAACCTCTTCAGCACCACCGTCGAGGAAACGCAAGCGGACGGTCTGGTGAAGGGGGCGAACTACAACGGAAACGAACTGCGCTTCCGGTACTCGATGCGGAACGACCGTCTGCATGGCTGGTACAAGCTCTCCAGCTACTCGGAGAACGGATACACCGTGCCGGCGAAGACCATCTGCTTCCAGAACGGCGAGAAGGTCCGGGCCACGACCTGCCCGACGGATTGAGACGGCCCGCACGACGCCGTCCCGGCCGCCGAGGCTAACCCGGGGCGTCCTACGGGATGATGCAAGGAAGGACGGGAAGGAATGGTTCGCGCCGCTATCATGCTCTTGGTCGTCTTGGGACTGTCGCTGTCCGTCGCGCCGCGTGTCTACGCGGGCGACGCGGAGAGCATTCAGGCCCTGGAGGCGCAGATCAAAGAAGCCGAAAGGGCCGGAATCACCGGCCCGGAGGTCGATTTCCTCCGCATGATGCTCAAGGACCTGAAGAAGGATGCCGCGGACTCGTCCTCCACCGGAGCCGATGCCAGAAGGATGCGTCCGAACTATTTCGATGCGCAGAACGTCTCGTGGCTTGGGGATTGCGGCCAGTATGACGACCGCCAAGCCTTCGCCTTCTGCGCCAGCGCCCGCAACGCCTTCCAGAACTACATCCAAGCCTTCAACGCGGGGGCCGAGGATCACCAGCTGGACGTCTTCTACGCGGCCCATGAGAAGAGCGCAAATGATCTGATTCTCTATTTGGGCGACGAGCGATCGTCGAAGACGACCGCCGCCACGCCGAAGGCCGAGTCACCTCGCGACGAGCGTCCGCAAGAACCCTCCAAAGAGGCCAAGGCGATCCAGATCGACGAGCCCGCGTCCGAGCCGTTCGAGCGCATCCGCACCGATTCCGACGGCGGCAGCATGACCACCACGTCGAAAGGGCGCGTCTACGAACCGCAGCCGGAGACGCGGACTGGCGAGAAGGCCTGGTTCAGCGACCGGGACGACGCCATCGCCAACGCCCGTCTGCAGGCGGCCATTGACATCGACGATGCGTGCCGGGCAAAGGGCGCGCGGTCGGATCGCCCGTACTATAGGAACATCGCCGGTGGCGATTCGCCCCCACCGCGCTGGTCCTACGCCGCGCCCGACTGCGTCCAGGGCGGTTGGAAGGACGAGGAGTGGAAGTGCCGCGCGACCGTGTCGGGTCACTGCTACTGGGAATAACCGGCGCGTCCCTCATCCCTCCGCCGCGACGAAGGCGAGCGACTGCTTCGCCGTGCGCAGCGGATGCTTGCGCCTGAGCGGGCTCGCCAGCAGGCGGTTGAGGGCGGCCGCGGCCGTGCCGTGCCAGGGGGCGTCGGGCCGCTCGCGCCGCTCCTCGTCGAGGGCTACGGTGAGCTTCAGCAGGTGGGCGGAGACGATCAGCTCGAACTGGTCGTGATCGAACAATCCCTCTAGCCCCGCGCGATAGAAACCGTTGAGGTCATCGACCCGCCACGCGGCCGTATCGAGCGACCGGTCGATATAGGCGGCATTGCGGCCCAGGAAGCAGCCGATCTGTAGGAGGCCCGCCGGCCAGATCTCGGGCGTGCGCTCGGCCAGCTTGCGCACCGCGTTCGCGAAGGTGAGCGCGTGGGTGAAGTCGAGCCAGCCGACATTCTGCGAAAAAGAGCCGTCGGTCTGCCGGTCCCAGGCCAGATCGAAATGCAGCATCTGCCAGGCCGCCGCCTCGACCAGCCGGTCGTAGAGGGCGAGCGGCTCCGCCCCGCTGTCGGCGATCGCGGCCAGTACCTTGCGCACCGAACCGGTCGCCAGCGTCTCGACCGCCGGCAGGCCCTCGGCGCCCTCCCCATAGCGTTCGAGCGCGGGGGCATAGGCCTTGAACTCCGGGATCAGATCCTCCCGCGTCGCCATCACGAGGGAGCGCGTGAGCAACGACAGGATCGCTTCCAGCCCCTCCGCGTCCGGGTCGAGCGCGGCGACCAACTGCCGCGTCTTGTAGCTGTAGATCGCCGAATGACCGAAATCGGCGTAATGGTCGAGCGCCGCGCGCGCGAAGGCGGGCTCGATATCACCCCAGCCGAACCCGCGCTTAAGCGCCCCGCGCACATGGGCGAGCGCGGCAGCCTCGTCCTCCGCCTCCACGGCCGCGCGGAAGGCCTCCGCGTCCCAATCCGCCACGCCCGCCGCATAGGGGTAGCGCGGCGCGCGCCGGCTGTCCCAGGCAAAATGCGCGACGCCCTCCAGCACGGCGACGAGGCGCTTCGCCGGGTCGTCGCCCGCCACGGCCTTGCTGAGGGCGAGCCAATCGGCGCTTGCCGGCAGCGCGTGGCTGGCGCCGAACTCGAACCGGTCGGCGGTGGCGCGGATCGCGTGGGTCAGCGCCATGTGCGGATCGGCGCCCGCCTTCTCGGCCCGCGCGATCTCGCGCGCCATGCGGTCGTACTCATGGTCGTCGAAGCTCTCGACCAGCGCGGCGAGCGCATCGGCGATCACCGTCTCGGGCGGCGGGTCGGCGAGGTCGATTTCGATCCGCCCGTCGCGCTCTCGCACCGGATAGAGGCGCAGCCGATCGCCGCCGACGATCGTCTCGCCGCTCTCCAGGTCGAATTTCCAATTGTGCCAGTTGCAGGTCAGCAGGCAGGGCTTCCCCGCGCCTTCCGACAGGCTGCCCTCCGACAGCGGATAACCCTCGTGCGGGCAACGGTTGGCGCAGGCCTTCAGGCTGCCGTCGGCCAGGCGGAAGAGCGCCACCTGATGGCCGCCGCCCGGCTTCACCACCTTGCGCGCGCCCGCAGACAAGGCGTCGCCGGCCAGCACATCGGTCCAGGCCGGCGCGACGGTTTCCGTCGGCGGGCCGGCCGCGGCCCTTGTCTCAGCTGTTATGCTCATGGTCGTTCCATCCTATCCCATCCTATCACGGACCCGGCGCGCCCGAAGCCGCGTTCGATTCCTTTTTATAAAGTATTTACTTTATAAACTATGACCCGACCCACTTTTCTTTTTCAAGAAAAATCTTTATCAAGCACCCATGAGCAACCGCGCCGAGACCGACCGTACCGCCGCCCGCACGCGCAACCGCCTGCGCGCGATCCTGAAGCGCGAGGGGCCGCAGCGTGCCGACAGCCTGGCCGGCACGCTCGGGATCAGCGCCATGGCGGTGCGCCAGCATCTCTACGCCATGGCCGAGGAAGGGATCGTCGCCGCGAGCGAGGAGCCGCAGCCGGTCGGCCGTCCCGCCAAGCGCTGGGGCCTGACGCCGGCCGCAGACGCCTATTTCGCGGACGGGCATGCGGAGCTGGCGGTCGGCCTGATCGACTCGCTTCAGAGCGCGCTCGGCCCGAAGGCGATGGAGGCGCTGCTGGCCGACCGCACGGGCCGGCAGATCGCCGCCTACCGGGCGCGGGTCGGACGGCACCGGGCGCTGAAGCGCCGGCTGGAGGAGCTGGCCGCGATCCGCAGCGAGGAAGGCTACATGGCCGAGGTGCAACCCGACCCGGAAGGCGCGGCCGGCACCTGGCTGCTGGTCGAGAACCACTGCCCGATCTGTCACGCCGCCAAGGCCTGCACCAAGCTCTGCGCGCAGGAACTGACCGTCTTCCGGGAAGTGCTGGGGGACGCCGCCTCGGTCGAGCGCACGGACCATATCCTGGCCGGCGCGCGGCGCTGCGCCTACCGGGTGCGGCCGATCCGGGCCGGGAAAACCGTCAGCCGCTGAGGCTTTGCTTCACCAGGACCGAGGCCTTGCCGAAATCCATCCGGCCGGGATAGCGCGCGCGCAGCTCGCCCATCACCTTGCCCATTTCCTTCAGGCTGCCGGCGCCCATGTCGGCGATCGTCGCCTCGACGGCCTCGCGGGTCTCCTCCTCGCTCAGCTGCTGCGGCAGGAAGCGGCGGATCACGTCGATTTCCGCCTGCTCCTGCTCGGCCAGCTCGAGGCGCCCGCCCTGCTCGTACATGGCGATCGATTCCTCGCGCTGCTTCACCATCGACTGCAGCATCTGCAGGATCTCGTCGTCGGTGATCAGGCCGTCGGCGCTCTTGCCGCGGGACGCGATGTCGCGATCCTTCAGCGCGGCCAGGATCAGCCGCAGCGTCGAGATCGCGCGCTGGTCCTTCGCGCGCATCGCTTCCTTGAGCGCCAGATTGAGTTTTCCGCGGAGATCTTCCGCCATCGCGCCGCCTCCCGGGGGATGACAGTCGGGACGCGAGGCCGCGAGACGACTCCCGTCTCGCCGCCCCCTCCCGAACCGGTCGCGCACGATATGGGAAAGCGCGCAGGGGCGCAATAACCCCCGAATCTCCTAACCTTTTGATATCGTTCAATTTTGAAAAATTGAGCGGACTTGACCGGCCGTGCGGCGCGGCTTATCTCTCCACCGGCCCCGCCGGCGCCATGCGCAGGCCGGGTCCGGTCAGCCCCTTGCCGGAGCCGTCAGCGATGCACGATGCCTTGACCCCGCCCGATTTCCCCGCCCAGCCGGAGGGCGCGACCGCGGCGCTGGTGCTCGCCGACGGAACGCTGTTGTGGGGGCGCGGCGCGGGCGCCGCCGTCACCCGGGTCGGCGAGGTGTGCTTCAACACCGCGATGACCGGCTATCAGGAGATCATGACCGATCCCTCCTACGCCGGGCAGATCATCACCTTCACCTTCCCCCATATCGGCAATGTCGGCACCAATATGGAGGATATCGAGACCATGACGCCGGCCGCCTGCGGCGCGGTCATGCGCGCGGACATCACGGAGCCGTCGAACTTCCGCGCCGCCTCGAATCTCGACGGCTGGCTGAAGGCGCACGATCTGCCGGCCATCACCGGCGTCGACAGCCGCGCGCTGACCCGGCGCATCCGCGACAAGGGCGCGCCGAACGGCACGCTCTGCCACGCGCCCGACGGCAAGATCGACCCGGCCGCGCTGTGGCGCCTCGCGCGGGACTGGCCGGGCCTGGAAGGCATGGACCTCGCCAAGGACGTCTCCTGCACCCAGCCCTATGACTGGACCGAGACCATGTGGCAACTCGGCAAGGGCTACGGAACGCTGGAGAATCCGAAGTACCGCATCGTCGCCGTCGACTACGGCATCAAGCGCAACATCCTGCGCAACCTGGCCGCACTCGGCTGCCAGGTGACGGTGCTGCCGGCGACGGCGACCGCCGAGGACATCCTGCGGCGCGAGCCGGACGGCGTCTTCCTCTCGAACGGCCCGGGCGACCCGGCGGCGACCGGCGAATACGCCGTGCCGGCGATCCGCGCGGTGGTGGAGAGCGGCACGCCGACCTTCGGCATCTGCCTCGGCCATCAGATGCTGGCGCTGGCGCTGGGCGCGAAGACCGAGAAGATGCATCTCGGCCATCATGGCGCCAACCACCCGATCAAGGATCTGACCACCGGCAAGGTCGAGATCACCAGCCAGAACCACGGCTTCGTCGTGGTGCGCGAGAGCCTGCCCGACAGCGTCGAGGAGACGCACTTTTCGCTGTTCGACAAGTCGCTGGCCGGTATCCGGATGAAGGACAAGCCCGTCTTCTCGGTGCAGTACCACCCGGAGGCCTCGCCCGGCCCGCAGGACAGCCACTATCTCTTCAAGCGCTTCGTCGACATGATCGAGGCGAAGAAGGCCGCCGTCAGCGCCTGACGCCGACGACGGCCCTTCCGCTCGTCAGTTGACGATCTTCCAGCTGCCGTCGGGCTGCCGGCAGGCCGTGCCGTAGGTGCGCTTGCGCTCGCCATCGACGGTGGCGCTGGCCCGGTATTCGCGGCAATAGGCGCCGTCGTCGCGCCGCGTCGTCTCGGTCGGACGGATGCTGTACGCGCCGCCGTTCGGGTCGTTCCAGGCGACCGACTGACCGTCGGGCAGATGCTCCAGCGCCGCGCCGGTGCAGGCCGCATCGGCCTCGTCCATCGTCCGCCCGATCTCGCCGCCGATCAGCACACCCAGGATGGCGCCGCCGATGGTGGCGAGGATCTGGCCGCGCCCGCTGCCGATCTGCGAGCCGGCGGCCGCGCCGGCGGCGCCGCCCAGGACCTTGCCGATCGTCTCGCGGTCGCAGCGCCCGCCGCTCAACACGTCGGGCAGCGCGTCGCGATGGTCGTAGCGCGCCTGCTGATGGGCCGCCTGCCCCTGCTTGGCGCGATAGCCATGCGCCGGCGCCCAGGGCGGCGGCTCGGCGGCGGCCAGCGTCGGCGCGCCGACGAAGACGATCCCGGCCAGCAGCACGGCGAACAGCTCGCGCGCCGACAGCTTCGAGAAGATCCGGTGCGTCATGATGGTCGTTCCCTCATTCCGTCATGCCCCTGCTCCGGCATGACAGATGGCGGGGAAAGATGCGCAAATCTGGGCAACCCCGGGACGGTACCGGGGCAAATCCCGCGCCTTCGCCTCGATTTCGCCCGGACGGGCGAACGCTCACACGCAGCTGCTGGCGAGCGGGGCGAAGCCGTTGAAGCCGACGCTGGAATAGGTCTGGGTATAGGCGCCGCAGCCGAGGATCCAGACCTTGTCGCCTTCCTTGAGCGCGAGCGGCAGGCGGATATCGGTCTTCTCGTAGAGCACGTCGGCGCTGTCGCAGGTCGGCCCGGCGAGGACGACCGGGCCCGTCGGGCCGCCGTCATGGGCGGTCTGGATGCGGTACTTGATCGCCTCGTCCATGGTCTCGGCCAGGCCGGTGAACTTACCGATATCGAGCGTGACCCAGCGCCGCCGGTCCTCGTCGCCCTTCTCGGCGACCAGCATCACCTCCGCCTCGATCACGCCGGCGTCGGCGACGAGGCCGCGTCCCGGCTCCGCGATCAGCGCGACCGGCCGCGCGGCGCCGAAGCGCGCGGCGACGGCATCGGCCACCGCCGCGGCATAGCGCACCGGGTCGGGCGCCGGCCCGCGATAGCGCGCCGGGAACCCGCCGCCCAGATCGATCAGGTCGAGCGCGATACCGTCCGCCGCCAGCCGGTCGTAGAGCGCGGCGGCCCGGTCCAGCACCGCTTCCCAGGCGGCGAGCGTCGTCTGCTGCGAGCCGACATGGAAGCTCAAGCCCAGGCGCCCGAAGCCCCGTGCGTGCGCGTCGCGCAGCAAATCCTCCGCCATCGCGTCGGCGCATCCGAACTTGCGGCTGAGCGGCCAGTCCGCGCCCGCCCCATCGGTCAGAAGGCGGCAATAGACGTCCGCGCCCGGCGCGGCCTCGACGAGCTTGTCGAGCTCGGCCTCGGAGTCGAACGCGAAGAGGCGCACGCCCTTGGCGAAGGCGTCGGCGATGTCGGCGCGCTTCTTGACCGTGTTGCCGAAGGAAAGCCGTTCGGCCGCGATGCCGAGCGACAGGCAGAGGTCGACTTCCCCCCGGCTCGCCACGTCGAATTGGGCGCCGGATGCCGCCAGCAGGCGCAGCACCGCGGCTTCCGGGTTGGCCTTGACCGCGTAGTGGATGCGCGCGGGCGAGAGCGCGCCGGCCAGTTCGCGGTAGCGCGCGGCGACCGCGTCGAGATCGATCGCCAGATGCGGGGTCGCGGGGCGCTCGGCCGCGAACCAGGCGGCAAGCCGCGGCGCGACCGCGTCGGCGGGTGCGACGCCGGTGGCGTCGACAAGACGGATCGACGTCGCTTCGGCGCCACCACAATCGAAAAGCAGGGGATCGGCGGATACTCCGCCGGACAGCACGGCCATGGTCGGGCTCCCTCTCGGACCGGGGTGACAACCGCCCCGACGCCTCGGCGTCGAAAGGGGGCGGCCTGTGACCGGCAGGTTCCAAAAAGGACGCTTTCCCGTCGGTGCAAAGCCTGGGCGGTCGTCTCGACCCGGTCCCTTGGCCCGTGCGTGCAGCGTCTGGATCGTGCCTATAGGGCCGTTCCCGTTCCGCCGCAAGAGGGATTTTCGAGGCGCCAGGCGCGCGCCCCTCAGCGCGGCGTCAGGACCTGCGTGCCGGGCGGCAGCAGCGGGCCGGCCGCCACGAGCGGTAGGCCCAGGCGGCGGCTTGCGCTCGCCGGGGCGCCGGACCGCGCCTCGACCCGGATCGTGGGCCCTTCGCAGGCGAGCAACTGCGCGCGCAGCCCGATCCTGCCGAGATAGAGCGCCTGGCCCGGCGCCAGGGCGACAGCCGGCGCCTCGCCGCCCAGCCGGGCCGGATAGACCGCGCGCGTGACGCCCGCCCCGTCCTTCGCCCCGCAGCGCGCGCCATCCTCCACCGCCATCACGCGCACCGCGCGATAGCGGCCCGGCGGCACGGCGCGCGCGATCGTTGCCACGCCCGACGCCGGGGCCGCCCCGGCTTCCGGTCGGAAGGTGACCTCCGTCCCGTCGGCATCGTCGGCCGCGAGCACGATCGCCCAGCCGTCGAGCGTGCCGGCCGCGACGTCGAGCGCAAGCAGGCCGAGTTCGTCGGGCGCGTCGCGGTACCGCTCGACCGCCCCCGGCGGCGCGAAGAGGCCGGTGCAGGCGGCAAGCAACAGGAGCGGGATCGGCCGAAGGGCGCGCATCAGTCGGATGGCGCGCCCCCTTCCTGCTTGCGCCGGGCGGTGAAAGCCTCGAGTTCGTCGCGAACGCCGGGGTCCAGCGGCGGCTCGGTATATTCGGCCAGATGCTGTCTGTAGAGCCGGTGGGCGCGCTGGGTCGCGTCTTCGGCGCCGGCTTCCTGCCAGCTTTCGAAATTGCGCCAGTCGCTCAGCATCGGGGCGTAGAAGGCGTTGCTGTAGCGCGCCAGCGTGTGCGCCGTGCCGAAGAAGTGCCCGCCGGGGCCGACGTCGCGGATCGCGTCCAGCCCAAGCGTCTCGTCGTTGACATCGATCGGCTGCAGGTACTCGACCATCATCTGCAGGATCTCGGCGTCGATCACCACCTTCTCGAAGGAGGCGCAGAGCCCGCCCTCGAGCCAACCCAGCGCGTGCATCATGATGTTGCAGCCGCCCATCGTGGCGCCCCAAACCGCCATCTCGCTCTCATAGGCGGCCTGCACGTCCGGCGCGTTCGAGGCGTTCACGTTGGACGACCGGTAGGGCAGGCCGTAGCGCCGCGCCAGCTGCCCGCCGATCTGGGCGGCGCGGGTGTATTCCGGCGTGCCGAAGGCGGGCGCCCCCGACTTCATGTCGACGTTCGAGGTGAAGCCGCCATAGACGCAAGGCGCCCCCGGCTCGACCATCTGGGCGAAGGCGATGCCGGCCAGCGCCTCGGCATTCTGCTGCGCGAGCGCGCCCGCCAGCGTCACCGGGGCCATCGCGCCCGACAGCGTGAAGGGCGTGATGGCGACGATCTGGCCCGCGCGCGCCATCTCGATGATGCCGATCGCCATCGGGATATCGAGCTTGAGCGGCGAATTGGTGTTGATGACGGTGAAGAGGCTGGGCTCGCCTTTCAGCGTCGCTTCGTCCACGCCGCGGGCGATGCGGGCGATCTCGATCGCGTCGCGGATGCGTTCGCGCCCCAGCGAATAGGCGTTGAAGGGCTTGTCGGTCAGCCGGACGATGGCGGACAGCGCATCGAGATGGCGGGTGGAGGGGTGGAGGTCGATCGGCTCCACCGGATAGCCGCCGTTCAAATGGCAGATGTTGAGCTGCTGGCCGAGGCGGACGAAATCCTCAAAGTCCTTGGCGTTGCCGCGCCGCCGCCCGCCTTCCAGGTCGGAGCAGTTGGGCGCGCTCGCCACCATGCAGAAGATCAGCGCGTCGCCGCCGATCGCCAGGTCGTGGGCCGGGTTGCGCGCATGCAGGCGGAAGCTGGAGGGCGCCTTCGCCACCATCTCCTCGATCAGGCCGCGGTCGAAACGCACCCGCTCCTCGCCCGCGCGCACCTCGGCGCCCGCCTCCTTCGCGATCGTTCGCGCCTCCTCGGAGAGGAAATCCATGCCGATCTCCTCCAGGATCGTCATGGAGGCGTCGTGGATGCGGTCCAGCGCGTCGTCGGCCAGGATCTCGATCGGTCGGTAGGGATTGCGCACCGCGCGCCAATCCAGCTGCGGCAGGCTGGCGGAGACGAAAGACGGCGCCCCGCCGGCCGCGTCCCCGCCGCGTCTTCGTCTTCGGGCTCTCTCGCGCATGGTTCGCCCATCCCTTCCCGTCGCGTCCACGGGGTGGCGCGACGCGTTCTGTTGGTTTCCGGCGATTTAAGAAGCGCTTGCCGACGCTTGTCGAGGGTGAATCCGCGGGCCGTCCCCTCACCCGCTCACATAGTGCTGCACGACGAAGGAGACGGTGGGCACCGAGGCGACGGTCGAGACCAGGATGATCGCCGCCGCGCGCTGGACGTAGATGCCGTAGCGCTCGCCGACGACGAAGATCAGCGAGCCCGTCGGCAGCGCCGCCATGATCACCGCGGCGGCGACGAAATGCGGCGGCATCTCGAGGAGTTCCGTCGCGATGAACCAGGTCAGCAGCGGGTGGGCGATCAGCTTCAGCACGCTCACCCACATCACCTCGACCGCGCCGCGGCGGATCGACTGGCCGACCAGGAAGAGGCCCATGGCGAACAAGGCGCAGGGCCCCGCCGCGTCGCCCAAGAGGCCGAGGAAGGTGTCGACCGGCCCGGGGATCGGCACCCGGAAGGCGGAGAGCGTCAGGCCGAGCGCGGCGCTCAGCACCAGCGGGCTCTTCACCACGCCTACGGCGACGTCCTTCGCGATCTTCATGGCGCGGCCCTGCGCGCGGTCGACCTCCAGGATCGCCGTCAGGAAGGCCATCACGACGGCGCCGTTCGCCACCGTCACGATCACCGCCGGCAGGGTCATGATGTCGCCGAAGGCGGTCATCAGCAGCGGGATGCCCATATAGCCGGTATTGGCGAAGACGGCGGCGATCGCATTCATGCTGACCGCGCCGAGCCGATCGGTGAAGAAGAAGGTCGCGACCAGGAGCGCCAGCGCGAAGACGCCGAGCTGCCCGCCGTACCAGGCGGCCAGGAACGGGCCGTTCAGGATGTCCTGGAAGGGCGCGCCGGCCATCGCCTTGATGAACAAGGCCGGCAGCGCCACGAAATAGACGAAGCCGTTGAGCGCGGCCGTCGAATCCTGCCCCAGCAGGCGGAACCGCCCGGAGAGGTAGCCGGCCAGCATGATGCCGAAGATGGGGAGAGTGACGTCGATCAGCGCTTGCATGGAAGCGCGACGGTAGGCCGGGCCAATCGCTTTGTCGAGCGGCGGGCGCGGCCGGCGCCGCGCCGATGGCCCTTGCCCGAGCGGCCCGGCTCCAGTAGTCACGGGAGCGAGCGCCATGAACGGCAGCAGGCCATGCGGGGACCGGTGCCTTTGGGGGGTCGAGCCAATGGACATACCAACCACAGCGGACGAACGAATGCTTTCGACACATGACGCCCTGATCTACTGCATGGTGCTGACCTCGGCGGCCGATCAGCAGATGAGCGATACCGAGCTCGACGCCATCCGCGGGATCATCGGCTATCTGCCGGTGTTCCGGGATTACGACCCGAGCGGCATGAACCAGACCGCGACGGACTGCCTGGCGATGCTCGATGACGAGGACGGCATCGACCACATCCTGGCCCGGGTGAAGGAGTCCCTGCCCGAGCGGCTGCGCGAGACCGCCTATGCGCTCGCGGTCGAGGTGGCGGCCGCCGACCTGCACGCGACCGAGGAAGAACTGAACCTGCTGCAGATCATCCGCCAGAAGCTGGAGCTCGACCGCCTGATCTGCGCCGGCATCGAACGCGGGGCGCGGGCGCGCCACGCGCTGGCCTGAGGCGGGACGCTTCCGCCATGGGCGCGCTCGACGGACGCAAGCTCGCCTTCATCGGCCTCGGCCTGATGGGCAAGCCGATGGCGCGCAACCTGCGCGCCGCCGGCGCCGAGGTGACCGTCCACAACCGCTCGCCCGGCCCGCAGGAGGAACTGGCGGCCGAAGGCTTCGCCACCGCCGACAGCCCGGCGGAGGCGGCCAAGGCCGTCGGGCCGGACGGCACGATCCTCTGCATGGTGACCGACACGCCGGCCGCCCGGCGCGTGCTGCTGGACGAGGCGACGGGCGTGATCGCCGGCGCGGCGCCGGGCGCGCTCGTCATCGACATGGGCACGACCCAGGTGATGGATACGCGCGAGATCGCCGCATCCTTCGCGAAGGCCGGGGTCGCGTTCGTCGACGCCCCGGTCTCCGGCGGCCAGGTCGGCGCGGAAAGCGCGGGCCTCACCATCATGGCCGGCGGCACGGACGAGGATTTCGCGCGCGCCGAGCCGCTGTTTCAGGCGATGGGCAAGGTGATCACCCATGTCGGCGGCACCGGCGCCGGCCAGGTGGCGAAGAGCGCCAACCAGATGATCGTGGCGCTGACGCTGGGCGCGGTGGCGGAGGCGCTGGTCCTCGCCCAGCACGCCGGCGTCGACCCCGCCAAGGTGCGCGAGGCGCTGCAGGGCGGCTTCGCCGGCAGCCGGATCCTGGAACTGCACGGCGAGCGGATGATCGACCGCGCCTTCACGCCGGGCGGGCGCGTCTCGGTGCAGCGCAAGGACGTGGTGCAGGCGCTGGACCTCGCCGCCGATCTGGGGATCGAACTGCCCGGGCTTGCCCGCAACAAGGACCTGTGGGACGTGCTGATCGAGGCCGGGCACGACGGGCTCGACCACTCCGCCATCATCAAGGCGATCGATCCCGACTGGTAAGCGACCGGTCCGGTCCCAGATTGGCGCAAGCCGGGCCCTCAAGCCATGCAGCAAATGCATGGTGGGGTTGCCCGATATGCCCTTCCCAAAAAGGGACGTCCCCCATATCTCTCTGGTGCTTCAGTTGCTGCACCGCAGCAACGTCGAGGGTGGCTCCCCGCCACCGCTCGACCCTTACGTCTCCCAGACGTGAAGCCTCCCTGTTCAACTTGCCCCCAGGCCTAACGGCTTGGGGGTAATTTTTTTGTGCTTGGCGAACCGAACAACGTCATCGGACGGACGGTACACGCCGACGCCCACCGCAGTTTACGAGCGTCCAACCAATTTGGTACGCGTAGCGATCCTTTGCCGGCATCGAACGTAGCTCGATTGGGTTAGGAGGGGCGATGCTTAGGATTACACTATACGCGCTTGTCGCGGTGTTCGTCGTCGCCTGCGCCAGCAAGCAGACGATTCAATCAGACGCGTCCGGCGGCGCCAAGCTCGACCCGGCGCAGACCGCTTTCGTAACCACGCCGGAGAACGGGCGGTACGGCGCGCAGATCTACCACGGTTCCGGCGGTACGACCGCACAGATCATCGCAGGCGCCTTCGCACGCTACCTGAAGGACGTCCATGTGGGTCATCGGCATCAAAATCGGGACGAGGCCATCGCGTCGGCGCGCGAGGAGTGCGCCGAGATCCTGATCGAGCCGAGGATACTGCACTGGGAAGAACGAGCGACGGAATGGTCCGGATTGCCGGATCGGATCAGCGTCCTTGTCGCCGTCATCGATGTGCAGAGCGGTACTGAGATCGACCGGGCTACGATCGACGGACGAAGCAGTTGGTGGACGTTGGGTGGAGACCACCCCCAGGACCTTCTGCCGAAGCCTGCCAAAGAATACGCCAGGACGCTGGTGAACTGACCGTTCCCGCCTATTCGTCGGAGTCGAGCTGGCGTTGGGCGCTCAAGCCGTCGGCGCCATGCCGGTGCCGCAATAGAGGCGTGGCTGCACGTCGAGCCGTCTGATCGTTCCGGATTCCATTTGGCAGCGCCCTTGTTCCGGCCGCGGCGGCAAGGCACCCTTGGCGGATGCGAAACGTCATCCCCTCCCTCCTGCTCGCGATCGCGCTGCTGGGCCTCGCCGCCGTCCCGCCCGCCCGGGCCCAGGGCCCCATCACCGTCCAGGCGCGCGGCGAGGGCGGCAAACCGGCGCAGGTGCGAGTCGAGGTCGAGCCGGCGGATTCGCCGCTCGCCGCGCCCGTGCGCGAGCGGGTGCTGGAGCGTCTGGAGGAGGAGGGCGTGGGCATCGCCGACGGGGCGCCCGTGACGCTGCGCGTCGTGCTCTCCAGCGGCGGGGTGGACAAGCTCGCCCGCTCGCCCAGCCTGCGCATCCATGGCGAGGGGGGCGAGCGCAGCCGCACCACCTATTCGGTCCAGGGCATCCTGCGCTCGCCGTCGCTGGCCGATCGCGACGATCCGGGCCCCGCCGTGTCGGTCGCGATGACGCTGTTCCGCGCCGGCAAGCCGCCGAGCTGGTCGGGGGTCGCCGCGCGCCCGCACGAGAAGCCGGTGCCTGTGCCGGTCTGGCTCGACCTCTCCGACGCGCTCTTGGACTATCTCGGCGAGACCGCGGACGAGTAGCCCCTCCGCCAATACCGAGCTAGCCGCCATACGGCCGCCCCATTCGGCGGTTCCCTTGTCGCGGAGTGGCCCGGACTCGATTTGTTGCGCGGCATTCGCGACTATGTAAGGAGGGGCGGCGCACCCGGTCCCGCGCCGTCATGGGCATATCAGAGGCATTCTTCTTGGTCCGACGCATCCCGTCCCTTGGGTCCGCATTGGCGCTCGCGCTTCTCCTCGCCCTGACGGCGGGCGCCGCGAGCGTCGCGCACGCGGAATCGGAGGATCGGCCCGACGCGCAGGGGACGACCGGCGCCGAGACGCCCGGCACGGAAACCGCCGCCTATGAGATCGCCTTCGAGGGGCTCGCCGACGGAGAGGCCGATATCGAGGAGAAGCTGCGCGCCGTCAGCCTCTCGTTCGACCTGCGGGAGGACCCGCCGCGCAGCCTCGCCGGCCTGCGCCGCCGGGCGGAGCAGGATGTCGAGCGCTTCGCGCGCGTGCTGCGCTCGCTCGGCCATTATGACGGCGAGGTGCGCTACCGGATCGAGGAGAAGGAGGCGGCGCCGACCACCCTCGCCTTCACGCTCGCGCTCGGCCCGGTCTATGTGATCGAGACCGTGCGGATCGACCGGGCGGACCAGGGCGAACCCCGCGAGGCGGACCAGGAGTTGCTCGACGCGCTCGACCTCGCGATCGGTGGGCCGGCGGAGGCAGCGCCGATCATCGCGGCCGAAGGGTTGCTCGCGCGCTACCACCACCGGCGCGGCCACCCTTTCGTGTCGGTCGGCCCGCGCAAGACGGTGATCAATCGGGACAAGAAGACGCTCAGGGTAACCTACAGCCTCACCCTCGGTCCCTTCGCGCGCTTCGGGCGCGCCCGGATCGAGGGGGCGGAGGCGGTCTCGTCCGGTTTCATCGCCCGCCATGCCGCCTGGACGGAAGGGGCGATCTACGATTCCCGCCTCGTCAGCGAGACGCAGACCAAGCTCGCGCGGACCGGCCTCTTCGACAGCGTGACGGTGAGCCCGATCGAGACCAGCGGCGCGGGCGAGGCGGCGCGCGGATCGCAGGCGGGCGATCCGATCCCCGTCGACATCCGGATCGAGGTCGCCGAGCGTCCGCATCGCTCGCTCGGCTTCGGGGCCAGCTACTCGACCAGCGTCGGACCCGGCGTGCGCGCCTTCTGGGAGCACCGGAACCTGTTCGACGAGGGCGAGCGGCTGCGCACCGCGATCTCCGCCTCGCCGATCGAGCGCGGCGCCGACGCCACCTTCCGCAAGCCCTTCTTCCTGGAGGAAGGCCAGTCCCTGCTGGCCGAAGGCGAGGTCAAGAACGTCACCAGCGAGGCGTTCGACGAGCTGCGCGCCTCCTCCTTCATCGGCGTCGAGCGCGCGCTCTCCGACGTCTGGACGGCGACGCTGGGCCCGACCCTCGACCTCATCGACCAGGATGCGGAGGATACGGAAGAGAACCGCTTCGTTCTCGTCGGCCTGCGCGCCAACCTGCGCCGGGACAGCACGGACGACGTCCTGAACCCGACCCGCGGCAGCCGGCTGGAACTGAGCCTCGCCCCCTATCAGGATATCGCGGAGAGCGGCGAGAACTTCGTCAGCTCCGCCGTCACCGGCTCGCGCTATCTGCAGATCGACGGCGATGGCGATTTCGTGCTCGCGGGCCGCGCGCGGATCGGCTCGATCCTGGGGGCGGAGCGGTCCGCCATTCCGGCGGGCAAGCGCTTCTATGCCGGCGGCGGCGGGTCTGTGCGCGGCTACGGCTACCAGCGGCTGGGCCCGCTCGATTCCGACCTGGATCCGATCGGCGGCCGCTCGGTGATCGAGCTCGGGATCGAGCTGCGTACCCGGATCGCGGAGGATTTCGGACTCGTCCCCTTCCTGGAAGGGGGCAATGTCTACGACGACACGGTGCCGCCCTTCGATCAGCTCGACCTGCGCTGGGGCGCGGGGCTCGGCTTCCGCTACTACACCGATATCGGCCCGGTCCGCCTTGATGTCGCCATGCCGATCGACAAACGTGAGAACATAGACGACGCCTATCAGATCTATGTGAGCCTGGGACAGGCCTTCTGAATGCACGACCCCGCCCCGCCCGAGACCGCCGCCCCGCGCAAGCGTTGGGGCCGGCGCCTGCTGGCCGGTGCCGCCGCCCTGCTCGCAGCGCTCGGCGGCGCGGCCTATTGGCTGAGCGCAACCGACCGCGGCCTCAGCACCGCCGCCGGCTGGGCCGAAGGCCCGCTCGCCGCGGCGCTGGGCGGCACGGCGCGGATCGAGGGCGTCTCCGGATCGCTCTGGGATCGCCTGACGGTCGCGCGGATCGCGCTCCAGGGCGCCGACGGGCTCGACGTCGCCGTCGAGGATCTGCGGCTCGCCTGGACGCCCTCGGCGCTCCTCGACGGGCGGCTCGCGATCCGCGAGCTCGGCGCCCGGCAGGTCGACCTGACCCTGCCGCAGGCCGCCACAGAAAGCCCGGAAGAATCCACCCCGCCGTCCCTCGCCCTGCCCCGCCTGCCGGTCGCGATCGCCATCGACCAGCTGGACTTCCCGGCGATCGCGCTCACCCTCGATCCCGATACCCGCTTCGCGGCGAGCCTCCAGGGCTCCGCGCGGGCGACGGAGACGGGCGCGCTCGAGACCACCCTCACCCTCGACGCGACCCAGAACGGCGCGCCCGCCGACCGGCTACAGGTGACCGCGAGCCTCGATGGCGGGACCCCGCCGCAACTCGCCCTCGAGGTCGCGGCCGCGCTGCCGCCCGACGGGCTGGTAGCGGGGCTGATCGACCTGCCGGCCGAACTGCGCCGGGCGACGGCGCTCTCGCTCGCGGGCACGGGGCCGATCGACGATTGGAGAGGCCGCCTTGAGCTCGAGGCCGAGGGGCTCGCCCGGCTCGCGGGCGAGGTCACGCTGAGTGACCCGTTGGGTCGCAGCCCCGGCGCCGGCTTCTCGGGCACCGCCGCGCTGCTCGATGCCGCGGCGCTCGGCCTGCCGGCGGCGCTGACCGGCGACGCCGCGATCACATTGGACGCGCGGCTCGACGACGGCGAGCGGCTCACCCTCCGGCACCTCACCGTCGAGCGCCCCGGCCTCGCCGATCTGTCGGCCAGCGGCGCCCTGGCGCTCGACAGCGGTCGCGGCAACGCGGCGATCGATTTCCGCCTGGGCCCCGACGCGGCGGCGCTGATCGACTCGTCGCTCGGCCTGGCCAGCGCCGAAGGCAGCGCGACGCTGGAAGGCGATCTGGCGATGCCGACCGTGACCGCCCGCCTTTCCGCGACGGGCGTGGAAGGCGGCGGCGGCTCGGCCGAGACGCTGACCCTCGAGGCCACGGCGACACCGGGGGCGGACGGCGCCCTCGCGCTCGACGCCGCCGTCGGGCTCGCTGGCGCGCGCTGGCCGGACCCGGCGCTCGACGACCTGCTCGGCCCGACCGCCGACATCACGATGACGGCGACGCTGTCGCCGGCAATGGACCGGCTTTCGGGGCTCGATCTGCGGCTCGCCCCGCTCGGCCTTTCGGTCGCGGGCGATCTGGCGTTCGCCGACGGAACGTTGGAAAGTCCCGCGCTCACGCTGCGCCTCGCCGATCTCGGCCGGCTCGCGCCGCTGCTGGAGCAACCGGCGGCGGGGGCCGCGACGATCGATTTCGCCGCGCTTCGCGTTTTCGAGAGCGGTGCGGTGGAAACACGCTTCGCGGCGGGGCTGGAGCGGTTCGCCCTGCCCGACCTCGGGCCGAAGGTCGCACGCCTGATCGGCCCCGCCCCCGGCGCCGAGGGCCGCCTGCGCCTGGCCCCCGACGGGACGCTCGATGTGACCCTCGCTCGGGCGCGCGCGGCCGCCGGAACCCTCACCGGGGAGGTTCGGCTCTCGGACGGGTTCGCGCGCCTCGGCGGCACGTTGTCGGCCGAGATCGAGACGGCGGCCCTGCCGCTGCCGCCGGATGTCGCGATCGAGGCGCGGACGCTCCGCCTCGAGGCGAGGCTCGACGGCCCGGTCGAAGCGCCGGCGGTCGCGCTAGAAAGCCGGCCGATCGATCTGCGGCTCGCGGGCGAAGCGCTCACCGCCGCACGGATCGAAGCCGATCTGAGCTGGGAGGCGGACCAGCCGGAAATCGCGCTTGCCGTGCGCGCCGCCTATCGCGACCAGCCGATCGCGCTCGACGGGCGGGTGCGCCCCGAGGCCGACCGCCTCGCGCTCGACGCCGTGACGCTCGAGAGCGATTTCCTGCGCGCCTCCGGCTCGCTCGCCCTGCCCGGCTACGCGCTGCCGGCGGAGGGGCGCATCGAACTCGACGCCGCGCGTCTCGGCCCCGCCGGCGAGTTGCTCGCGCTGCCGGGCCTCGCCGGGGCGCTGACGGCGACGGTCGATCTGATGCCGGGCGATGGGTCGGGCGCGCAGGCGGCGACCTATCGGGTCCGCGCCACCGACCTCGCGTTCGGCGGGGCGGATCCGCTTTCGGCCGGAACACTCACCATCGAGGGGCGGATCGGCGACGCGCTCGCGCTGTCCGGTCTCGACGCCGCGATCGCGCTGCAGGACGGCGCGGCCGGGCCGGCCCGGATCGAGCGCCTGGATGCCGCGCTCTCGGGCGGGCTCGCGGCGCTGGACGCCCGCCTCGACTTCGCCGGCACGCTCGCGATGCCGGCCGCGAAGGGCGGATCGGTGCCGATCAGCGTGGATGGTTCGGGCCGGGCCTCGGGGCTGGATGGCGAGCGACAGACGCTCACCCTGGACCGGCTCGACGGCCGGCTGGGGGAGATCACGCTCGCGCTCGCGGAGCCGGCGGCGTTCACGCGCGGCGCGGGCGGGCTGGAAAGCGCGCATCTGCGGGCCACCCTCGCCGGCGGCCGGCTCGCCTTCGACCTCGGCCGGGAGGAGGAGACGCACCGGTTCGACCTTTCCCTCGAGGACCTGCCGACCGCACCCTTCCTGGCGCTGCAGGGGGTTGACGGGGTGGCGGCGACGCTGAACGCCGAGATGCATCTGGTCGAGCCGGCGGGCGAGCCGACGCGCGGGCGCCTCACGGCGGGGCTGTCTGAGCTCGCACTCACCGGGATCGACACGCCCGAGGAGCTTTCGCTCGAGGCCCGCGCCGAGCTGTCGGCGGGCCGTGTGGCGGCCCGCCTCACCGGGGCCGGGCCGGGCCTCGACGAGGTGGCGCTCGATCTCGAAGGGCCGCTCGACCTCTCGCTCGCGGCGCGGCAGCTGACCATGCAAGGCGACGCGCCGGTCGCTGGGACGGGGCGGCTGCGCGTCGACCTGGCGCGCATCTGGCCCTATGTCCCGGCGCCGGAACATGCGCTGGCCGGCGGGCTTCACGCCGATGCGGAGATCGCGGGCACGCTGGCCGCGCCGCGCATCACGGGCGAGATCGCGCTCGATGGCGCGCGCTACGAACATCTGGAGTTCGGCACCATCCTGCGCGACATCGCCGGCCGCATCGGCTTCGAGGAGGACGCGATCGTCGTGCGCGAATTGACCGCCCGCGACACCGAGGACGGCACGCTGACCGCCAGCGGACGCGCCCAGCTGGCGGACCCGATCGCCGGGGCGCGGGCGCAGGTGCGCCTCGCCAACCTGACGCTCGTCCACACCGACCCGATCCGGTTGACCGCGGACGCCGAGCTTACGCTCGACGAGGGCGCGGCGCGCGGCGGGGCGACGCCCACGCTCACCGGCACGCTCACCCTGCGCCGGGGCGAAGTGAATTTGGGCGCCGCCCTGCCGCCCAGCACGCCGAGCCTCGACCCGGTCGCGGCCGACGCGGAGGACCGCGAGGCCGAGACGGCGAAAGCCGGCCCGGCCGTCGGTCTCGACCTCACGGTCTCGATCCCGGGACAGCTTTTCGTGCGGGGACGCGGCGTCGATTCCGAATGGCAGGGCGACTTGCAAGTGACCGGTACCAGCGCCGAGCCGCAGATCACCGGGCTGCTGACGGCGCGGCGCGGGCGCTTCGACGTGATCGGCAAGAGCTTCGCGCTCGAGGAGTCCACCATCCGTTTCCCGGGCGGCGAGGAGATCGATCCGCTGCTCGGCATCCGCGGCGTCTACGAAACGGACGATCTGACCGTCATCGCGCGGCTGGCCGGCCGGGCCAGCGACCCGGAGATCCTGCTGGAATCGCAGCCGCCGCTGCCGCGCGACGAAATCCTCTCGCGCGTGCTCTTCGGCAAGTCGAAGGGGCGGCTGACGGCGCTGGAAGCCGCGCAGCTCGCGGCTTCGGCGGCGGAACTCTCCGGTGGCGGCGGGGGCCTCGACGTGCTGGGGACGATCCGGCGCTTCGTCGGCGCGGACGTGCTGCAGGTCGACGCGGGCGAGAATGGCGCGCAGGTGAAGGCCGGCAAATACATCGCCGACGGCGTCTATGTCGGCGCGAAGCAGGGCGCCTCGCCCGGCTCGACCAGCGTCGAGGTGGAGGTCGAGGTCACGCCCAACATCTCGGTCAATACCGAGACCGGCCAGGCCGACAGCAACGTCGGCGTCCAGTTCAAGTGGGACTACTGACCGGCGGCGGGGCCGGTCATTCCTCCGACAAGTCTTCCGGCTCAAAGGCGGGGCGGTGGTAGGCGGCCGCCTGCTCCACCTCGGCGCGGCCGCATTCGGCGGGATCGGGCGCATCGCCGCCCGCCAGCACCTGCAACACCGCATGGACGGCCCGGGACAGGCTTTCCGTATGGTATCCACCCTCCAGCACCAATGCGATCCGGCCGCCGCAATGGGCGTCCGCGATGTCGCGCATGATGCCAGCCATCGCGGCGAACCCCTCGTAGCTCATGTTGAGCGCGAGATCGAGCCGATGGGCGTCGAACCCGGCGGAGATCAGCACCAGCTCGGGTTTGAACCAGTCCGCCGCCGGCACCACGATGTCGCGCAAGGCCTTCAGGACGACGCCGTCGCCCGACCCGGCGGCAAGCGGGATGTTGACCGTCGTGCCCTCGCCCAGCCCGGCACCGATCTCCTCCAGCTGCCCGGACCCGGGATAGAAGGGCGCGGCGCGGTGCAGATCGACGAACAGCGTGTCCGGATCGGCCCAGAAGATATCCTGCGTGCCGTTGCCGTGGTGCGCGTCCCAGTCGAGGATCATCACCCGCTTCACCCCGTGCGCCGCCTGCGCGTGCGTCGCCGCGACCGCCACGTTGTTGAAGAGGCAGAAACCCCGCGCCCGGACGGGCTCGGCATGATGGCCGGGCGGGCGGACCATCGCGAAGGCGCTCTGCGTCTCACCCGACATCACGGCATCGACAGCCTTCGCCGCCGTGCCCGCGGCCCCCTCGGCCGCTTCGATGCTGTTCTTGGAGACGGCGGTCGTATCGACGTCGAGCCAGGCGTTGTGGCCGCGCAGCGCAAAGATGTCGTCCAGATAGGCGGTCGTATGGACCCGGGCCAGCTCCTCGCGGGTCGCGGCGCGCCCGTCGGCGAAGCGCAGGCCCTCGATCGGCTCGGCGTCCAGCAGTTCCTTGATCGCCGTCAGCCGTCCCGGATGTTCCGGGTAGCTCCATTTGACCTCGAGTCCGCGCAGAATCTCCCGCACCCGCTTCTCCAGCCGGCCGGGAAGGAAGGGCTCCTCGATCGCCGGATCGTGGCCCAGCATCCGCTCGTCATAGAGCACCGTCACGCTGCGATCGCCGATCATTCCGGATCGTCCCCTTCCCGTTTCTTTCCAGGCTCGTTCTTCCCGCGCCCGGCCAGTCGCCGCTTCACTGTGGTGAGGGGCGCGGCCGCGCGCACGCCGGTTGGACGGAAACCGAGCCGCGTCCAGGCGGCCTCCGCCTCGTCGTTTGAGAGCGAGTATTCCAGGATCAGATCGTCCACCTTCCAGTCGGCGGCGAAGTCGACGAGCCGCGCGACCAGGGCCCGCGCGACGCCGGCGCGCCGGGCCCGGGGCTCGACCCACAGATCGTCGATGATGGCATAGGCGCGCCGGCTGCGCTCGGGATTGTCCCAGATGTCGTCGCCGTGCCAGATCGCGATGTCGCCCATCGCGAGCAGCCCGTCTTCCGGGCCGCCATCCGCCACCAGCAGTTTCGTGAAGGGCCCGTCGATCAGGGCTTCCAGGCGGTCGGTCAGTTGCCGGACGCCACGGTCGTTGAGGTGCAGCGTCTCCGCGCGCACGCCGGCGACATGCGCGTCCAGTTCCAACAGGAACCGCAGCAGCTGCGGAATGTCGACCCGCGTCGCCTCGCGGATGCTCGGGGGGGTGTCGATCGGAACCTCTCCATGGACCCTCGCCTAAAGCCATAGCGGCTTGCGGGCCCGGATTCAAACGCGCGGGCTCCGGCGGGATGCGAAGAGGGAAAAGGCCTCCCGTCCGGGACGCGGGCTGCGCGGCGATTGGTCCAACGGGAGCGACGTCTCGTGAGGGGGTCGAGGCGCCGCCCTGGGTCCGGTGTGGATCATACCGCCGCGCAACTGCGCCCGCGCCCCGGAACGGGATTGCCTCGACCCTCGCCCGAACGCATGGCCGCGATAGGGCCCGAATGGGGCGGTTCCGTGGCGCCCCTACCCACAATGTGGAAAGGGTTTAAATTATAAATCAAATACTTAGCTATCGTGACGACGGGACGACACACCGCAAGAAACAGCGAAAGGAGGCTGCCGCAATGGCCGACAGCAAGCGCATCCTGATCGTCACCACCTCCCACGACCAGCTGGGCGACACCGGCAAGAAGACCGGCTTCCATCTGACGGAGCTGACGCATCCCTACTACGCCTTCAAGGACGCCGGCCACACGGTCGACATCGCCTCCGTCAAAGGCGGCGAGGCCCCGATCGATCCGGGCAGCCAGAAGGCCGAGAGCGAGAACGCGGAAAGCGCCGAGCGATTCCTGAAGGACGACGCCGCCAAGGCGGCGCTGCGCGAGACGCTCGCGATCGCCGACGTCAATCCGGACAGCTACGACGCGATCTACCTGCCGGGCGGCCACGGCACGATGTGGGACATGCCCGAGAACGAGACGCTGGCCCGCCTGGTCAGCGCCTTCTATCAGGCCGGCAAGCCGGTCGCCGCGGTCTGTCATGGGCCCGCGGGGCTGGTCGGCGCGCGCGACGCGAACGGCGAGCCCATCGTCAAGGGCAAGGCGCTCAACAGCTTCACCGACGAGGAGGAGCGCAAGGTCGAGCTCGACGGCGTGGTGCCCTTCCTCTTGGAGAGCAAGCTGCGCGAGCTTGGCGCCACGTTCGAGGGCGGCGCGCCCTTCACCGACTACGCCGTGCGCGACGGCAATCTGGTGACCGGCCAGAACCCGATGTCGCTGGAAAGTCTGAGCGCCAAGGTGCTGGAGGCGCTCCGCGAGGCGCAGCCGGCGAAGGCGGCGTAACGCTCGATGGATCCCCTCCCCCTTCATGGGGGGAGGTCGGAGGGGGTGCCTGCAACTCGCACGGGCGCCGGCCGCAGCCGCCCCCTCTCCCCGACCCTCTCCCACAAGGGGAGAGGGAGGTCAGGGGGTTCGGGTCGAACGCAACCGCTTCGTCGCCGCCGCGTCCACCGTCCCATCGGCCGTGAGCGTGACGCCGAACCTCTCGGCCGCCTGCTCGACGGTGTAGTAGCCGCGTGCAACGTCGGCGGCGACCTTCTCGGGGTCCCGCGCGAACGGGTCGCCGTAGCCGCCCCCGCCGGGGGTCGAGACATGCACGGTGTCGCCGGGCGCGATCGTGACGTCCTGGTCCTTGGAGCGGTGCTCGGGCTCGTACTCGCGCCCGTCGGCGAAGGCGAAACGGACCTTGTTCGGCCCGCCGTCCCGGCCGCCGAGCACGCCCTGCGGTCCGACCCGTCCGTGATCCATCACCATGGAGGCGCGCGCCTCCCCCCGGCGGACCGAGACCGAATAGTCGAGGCCGAAGCCGCCACGGCTCCTGCCCGCGCCGCCCGAGCCTTCGCTCAACGCGTAGCGATGGAAGAGGACGGGGAAATACTGCTCCAGCACCTCGACCGGCTGGGATTTCGAGATGCCGATGGTCGAGCAGCCGTTGGAAAGCCCGTCGCCTTCCTTGAAGCCGCCATAGCCGCCGCCGGAGATCACGTACATCACGTAGGAGCGCCCGGTCTTCGGGTCGTTGCCGCCGAGCGCGAAATTGCCGCTGGAGCCCGCGGGCGCGGCGAACAGCTCGTCCGGGATCGCCTTGGTCAGCGCCGCGAAGACGGCTTCCGCGATGCGCTGGGAGACCTCGGCCGCGCAGCCGGAGACGGGCCGCGGATATTCCGCATAGAGGAAGGTGCCCTTGGGGTCGACGATCCTGAGCGGCTCGTAGGTGCCGGCGTTGAGCGGCACGTCCGGGAAGATGTGCTTCATCGCCAGATAGACCGACGAGCGGGTGGTGGCGATGACGCTGTTCATCGGCCCGCGGCAGGGCGGCGAGCTGTCCGACATGTCGAAGGTCATGATTTCGCCGTCGACCGTGATCTTCATGGCGATGCGCAAGGGCTCGTCCACCACGCCGTCGCTGTCGACGAAGGCCTCGCCCTCATAGATGCCGTCGGGGATGGCGGCGATCTTGGCGCGCATCAGCTGGCTGGAGCGGTCGCGGAGCTGACGGATCGCGACGGTCACCGTCTCCTCGCCATAGCGGTCGAGCAGCGCGGTCAGCCGCCGGTCGCCGATCTTGAGGGCCGCCGCCTGCGCCTGGATGTCGCCGATGCGCTGGTCGGCGATGCGGATGTTGGACTGGATGATGGCCAGGATCTCGGGGTCGAGCTGCCCGCCCTTGAAGAGCTTCACCGGCGGAATGCGCAGCCCTTCCTGCTCCACCTCCGTAGCCCGAGCGGAGAATCCGCCCGGCACCATGCCCCCCGTATCCGGCCAGTGCCCGGTGTTGGCGAGCCAGCAATAGAGCCGCCCGCGATAGAAGAAGGGCCGGTAGAAGCGCACATCCATCAGGTGGGTGCCGCCCAGATAGGGATCGTTGCAGATGATGATGTCGTCGGGGTTGGGGTCCTTGATCCGCTCGATCACGGCTTGCGTCCCGTACTGCATGGTGCCGACGAAGACCGGCAGGCCGAGCTCGCCCTGGGCGATCAGCGCGCCGTCGTCGGCCGCATAGATGCCGTCGGAGCGGTCCATCGCCTCCGCGATCACCGGTGAGAAGGCGGCCCGGCAGAAGGCCAGATCCATCTCGTTGCAGACCTGGCCGAGGCCGTTCTGGATCACGGTCAGCGTGACCGGATCGATCGTCTGGATGCCGCCTTCCGCGTCCGCCGCCATCACGCCGCCCTCCCGATCCGGATCTCCAGATTGCCCATCGCGTCGACCGTCGCGGTCATGCCGGGCTCGATCACGATGGTGGTGTCCAGCTGCTCGACGATCGCCGGCCCTTCGAGCGCGAATCCGCTCGCCAGCTTGCCACGCCGATAGAGCGGGGTCTCGATCCATCCGGTCTCGGCGAACCAGACCGAGCGGCTGCCGGCCTGCGCGCCGGCGAGGTCGGCGGCCCGCGCCTCGTCGATCAGGTTCGAGAGATCGATCGGCGGGCGCGTGCCGATGACGGCGGTGTGCAGGTTGACGAGGTTCGCCTTGATCTCCGGCAGCTTCACCTCGAACCGGTTCCAATAGACCGCGTCGAAGGCGGCCTGCAGGCTTGCCCGGTCGATGTCCGGCGAGGGGATCGGCACCGAGAGCAGATGGCTCTGCCCGACGAACTGCATGTCGGCGGAATGCAGGACGCGCACGTCCTCGACGCTGACGCCCTCGCGCGCGATGGTCTCGCGGCCCTGCGCGATCTGGCCCTCCAGCACGTCGCGCACGCGGCCCATATCGACGCCGGCGAGCGGCGCGTTCACCGTCTGCACGTAATCGTGGCGCACGTCGGCGACGACGCAGCCGAGCGCGTTGGTGATCCCCGGCCGGGCCGGCACCAGCAGACGCGGGATGCCGAGCTCGCGCGCGATCGCGGCCGCGTGCAGCGGCCCCGCCCCGCCGAAGGGGAAGAGCGCGAAATCGCGCGGATCGTGCCCGCGGCTCAAGGAGACCATGCGCACCGCGCCGGCCATCCGGTCGTTCGCGATGCGCAGGATGGCGGCGGCCGCCGCCTCCCAGGAGAGGCCGAGGGGCGCGCCAATCTTGTCCCCGATCGCGCGCTGCACGTCTTCGAGGCCGACCGGATGGTCGACGGACAGCAGGGCCTCGGGGTTGAGACGCCCCAGCACCAGGTTCGCGTCCGTGATGGTGGGCTCCGTCCCGCCGCGTCCGTAGCAGATCGGGCCCGGGCTGGCGCCTGCGCTTTCCGGTCCGACGCGCAGCAGCCCGCCTTCGTCGATCGCCGCGATCGAACCGCCGCCCGCGCCGATCGTGTGCACGTCCACCATCGGCACATGGACCGGCATGGCGTATTCGAGCTCCAGCTCGTTCGAGACCTGAGGCACCGCGTCGCGGATCAGCCCGACGTCGCAGCTCGTCCCGCCCATGTCGAAGGTGACGACATGGGCGTGGCCGGCCGCCTTCGCGGTATAGGCCGCCGCCATCACGCCCGAGGCCGGGCCCGACATCACGGTCATGACCGCGTTCTCGGCGACGATGCGGCCCGAGACGACGCCGCCATTGCCCTGCATCACCAGCAGATCGTGGGCGTAGCCGCGCCCGCCCAGCTCGTCCACCAGGCGCGCGATATAGCGCTCCAGGATCGGCTGGACGGCGGCGTTGACGGTGGCGGTGACGCCGCGTTCGTACTCGCGATATTCGCTCAACACCGCATGGCCGGCGGTGACGTAGCGGTTGGGCCATATCTCGGCCGCGATCTCCGCCGCCCGGCGCTCATGCGCCGGGTTCTTGTAGGCATGCAGGAAATGGATCACCAGCGCCTCGCAGCCGGCATCCAGCAGGGTTTGGGCGGCATCGCGCACCGCCGCCTCGTCGAGCGGGATCACCACCTCGCCGTCGGCATCGATCCGCTCCGGCACCTCGAGCCGCAGCTCGCGCGGGATCAGCGGGCGGAAATGGCCCTTCAGCCCGTAGCTCGTGGGCCGGGTCCGCCGGCCGAGCTCGAGCACGTCGCGGAAGCCTTGCGTGGTGATCAGCCCGGTCTTGGCGAGCTTGCGCTCCAGTAGCGCGTTGGTCGTCGTGGTGGTGCCGTGCACCAGCGCGTCGAGTTGGGCGGCATCCGCCTCGGCCGCCTCCAGCGCCGCCAGCACGCCGAAGGCCTGGTTGTCGAGGGTCGTCGGAACCTTGGCGATGCGCACGCGGCGCCCGGCCTCGCCGGCGTCTTCCGACGCGCCGTCGATATAGATCAGATCCGTGAAGGTGCCCCCCACGTCGCACCCGACGATCCTGCCGCCCATGCCGATCCCCGCTGCCCGTACTCCGCCATCCTTGCCGGCCAAGCGTCCCCGAAAAGGAGCGGTCGGTCAAATCGTTCGTGTACGAACAATCTCGCGTTTGCACTTGCCCCCGCCAGGAGCGCATGCGTATTCAAGTAGTGATTTAGGAATTCGTTAAGCCTTTCTCCGTAGGGTTTCGTCAGCGGATCACGCTCAGGCGCTACCCTGGGTACAAGAAACGTTGGGGGCCGTGATGGACGGAATGCGCTCGATTGCTGAAGGAAACGACGAGAATGGGAGCGCGCGCGACAGCGTGCGTGAAGCCGACCGCGCCCTGTTGTGGCAGCGCCGGGAACTGCTGACGCTCGCCGACGCGCTGCAGGGCGAGGTCGAAGGCACCGTCGCGGAATCGAACAAGGCCGGCGAGGCGATGGAGCAGGCCGCCGAAGGCGTCGCCCGCACGCTGGAATCGCTGACCGCGCTCGCCGAGGAACTGAAGGAAAGCGCCCACGAGGCGACCCGCAACATCGAGGCGGTCGCCGCCGCGACCGAGCAGCTCGCCGCCTCGGCGGAGACCATCGAGGATCAGGTCGGCCGCACCAGCAGCCAGGCCGAGACCGCGGTCACGGAGACGAAGCGCGCGAGCGAGGTGATTGGCACCCTGGCCGAGGCCTCCACCAAGATCGGCACGATCGTCAAACTGATCGAGGATATCGCCGCCCAGACCAACCTCTTGGCGCTCAACGCCACGATCGAGGCGGCGCGGGCCGGCGAGGCGGGCAAGGGCTTCGCCGTCGTCGCCAACGAGGTCAAGTCGCTCGCCGGCCAGACGGCCGACGCCACCAAGGACATCGCCGCCCAGATCGGCGAGATCCAGCAGGTGACGGACGACGCCGTGAAGGCGATCGAATCCATCGGCAACGCGATCGGCGAGGTCGAGAGCTGCTCCGCCGAGGCCTCCGAGGCGGTGACCCAGCAGAAGCAGGCGATCGGCGATATCGGCGAGAACGCGCAGGCGACCGCGCGCGGCGCGCAGGCCGTCTCCGATTCCCTCGGCGACGTCTCGGGCAAGATCGAGGAGACGAGCCGCCTCGCCGAAACCCAGCGCGAGCAGGCGACCCAGCTCAACGACAAGATCGCCTCTTTCGAGGGCCGGCTCGGCACCGCGATCTCCGCGACCAAGGCGCGGCGCGGCGAATACGCGCCCAAGCATCTGCCGGTGACGCTCGTCGGCCGCATCGCCCGCGAGAACGGAGAGGATTTGCAGGTCTCGCTCACCGACCTGGGCGCCGACGGGGCCGAGATCGCGAGCGACGGCGACGCCGCGCTGCCGCAGGGCAGCGTACGCATCGACGTGGCCGGGCTCGGCCGGCTGTCGGGCACGATCGACGGCAGCCGTCTCTCGCTCGAGCCCGGGCAGAGCGATGCGCTGTCCGCCTTCGCCGAAGCGAACATCGCGATCGACCAGCCCTTCATCGACGAGTTGGCCAAGACGGCACGGGCCGTCTCCGCCGCCTTCGAGCAGGCGCTGGAGAGCGGCGAACTGACCGAGGACGCGCTCTTCGACACCGACTATCAGCCGGTCGAAGGCAGCAACCCGCCGCAGCACACTACGCGCTACAACGCGGTGCTGGACCGCATCCTGCCGCCCTTCCAGGAGCCGGTGCTGGAGTTCGACGAGCGCGTCGCCTTCTGCGCCGCGGTCGACAAGAACGGCTATCTGCCGACCCACAACAACGTCTATTCCAAGCCGCAGAAGCCGGACGATCCGGTCTGGAACGCCGCCAACTGCCGCAATCGGCGGATCTTCACCGACCGCACCGGCCAGGCCGCCGGCGCGAACGAGGCCCCCTTCCTGATCCAGAGCTATCTGCGCGACATGGGCGGCGGCAACTTCGTGCTGATGAAGGACATGACCGTACCGATCACGGTGCGCGGCCGGCAGTGGGGGAACATGCGGCTCGGTTACAAGCCGTAGACGCCTTCCCGCCCTCTTATTAGCGTGTTTTCAGAAACAATCAGTCATTCATTTGCGCGATTGTTTTCCTGTCAGGGTGCGCGCATCTTCTCCTCACACGCGGACGCCAATGCGGCGCGACCGGCGCGATCGACGGAGAAGAAAGCGATGAGCGACACCCAACTGAACGTCCCCCTGCATCCGGCGCCCAAGCGCCTGATTCCCGCCCTCGGGCCGCTGACCGACGCGGCCGCCCCGCTGATGGAGCCGCTGCTGCGCGTCACCGTCGGCGCGCTGCTGATCCCGCACGGCTATGTCAAGCTGTTCGGCGGCGGGCTCGCCGGCACGGCCGAGTTCTTCGCCAGCGTCGGCTACGAGCCGGCCTATCTGCTGGCCCTCGCCGTCGCGCTCGTCGAGTTCGTCGGCGGCCTGATGCTGGTCGTCGGCCTGCTGACGCGGCCGGTCGCCGTCGCGGTCGCGGTCTTCATGGCGAACGCGGTGCTGTTTCACAGCGCGAACGGCTTCCTGTGGACCGAGGGCGGCTTCGAATACCCGTTGATGTGGACCATCGCCGCGCTGTTCTTCGCGGTGCGCGGCGGCGGCCCCCTCAGCCTCGACCGACGGATCGGCCGGGAGTTCTGAGACAACCTTGCGCGCCCTCCCCCTCGAGGGGGAGGGGTTTGGAGGCGGAACGCCGGGCTTGCAAAGAGCCCGGCGCTCGCGCATCCATGGGCGCCGATCGTCGATCCCTGCAAAGCCGAGAGATTCGAAGCGAACCCATGGCCAAGAACGCCCTTCCCGTCACCCGTGCCGAGAATTTCGCCAACTGGTATCAGGAGGTCATCAAGGCCGCCGACATGGCCGAACATTCCGGCGTGCGCGGCTGCATGGTGATCAAGCCCTGGGGCTACAAGATCTGGGAGCGCATCCAAAGCCTGCTGGACAAGCGCATCCAAGAGACCGGGCACGACAACTGCTACTTCCCGCTCTTCATTCCCTTGAGCCTGATCCAGAAGGAAGCGAGCCACGTCGAGGGCTTCGCCAAGGAGATGGCGGTTGTCACCCACCATCGCCTGGTGATGGAGGATGGCGTGCTGAAGCCGGCCGCGCCGCTCGAGGAACCGCTGGTCGTCCGCCCCACCTCCGAGACCATGATCGGGGAAGCCTTCGCGCGCTGGATCGAGAGCTACCGCGACCTGCCCATGAAGCTCAACCAATGGGCCAACGTCGTGCGTTGGGAGATGCGCCCGCGCCTCTTCCTGCGCACCTCCGAGTTCCTCTGGCAGGAAGGCCACACCGCCCACGCGACGGCCGAGGACGCGCTGGACGAGACGCGCACCATGCTGGGCGTCTATCGCGAGGTGGCCGAGGACATGATGCGCATCCCGCTGATCCCCGGCGAGAAGTCGGAAGGCGAGCGTTTCCCCGGCGCGGTCGAGACCCACACGATCGAGGCGATGATGCAGGACGGCCGCGCGCTGCAGGCCGGCACCTCGCACTATCTGGGACAGAATTTCGCCAAGGCCGCCAATATCGACTTCCAGGACGAGAACGGCCAGCAGCAGCTCGTCCACACGACGAGCTGGGGGGTCTCGACCCGCCTCGTCGGCGGCCTGATCATGACGCATGCCGACGATGACGGGCTGCGCCTGCCGCCGGTGATCGCGCCGCACCAGGTGGTGATCCTGCCGATCATCCGGGACGAGAGCGCGCGCGGCCCCGTGATGGAGGCCTGCCAGGCGCTGGCCAAGCGCCTCGGCCAGCAGAGCTTCGCCGACGCGCCGGTGCGCGCCTTCGTCGACACCCGCGACGACAGCGCGTCGAACAAGCGCTGGGCCTGGATCAAGAAGGGGGTGCCGCTCGTCTGCGAGATCGGCCCGCGGGACCTGGAGAAGGGATCGCTCGCGCTCTTCAAGCGCGACCTGCCGCCGACCGAGAAGAGCTTCCCCGCCCAGGACGAGTTCGTGGCCCACGTCGCCCACCATCTGGGCGAGATCGACACCGCGCTCTACGAGCAGGCCAAGTCCTTCCGGGACGCGATGAGCCGCGACGACATCACCACCCTGGAGGATCTGCGCGCGCACTTCACCGGCGAGAACAAGACCGGCTTCGTGCGCGCCAAATGGTGCGGCGAGAAAGGCAGCGAAGGCGCGCTCGACGATCTCGGCGTCACCATCCGCTGCATCCCCTACGACCAGTCGGGCACGGCGGGAAAATGCGTGCTGACCGGCAAGGACGCGACCACCGACATCATCCTGGCGAAGGCGTACTGAGGGGCGGCGCAAGGCACCCCCTCGCCCAAACAAACATCCTGGCTCGCAATGGGCCGCCTTCGCCGTCATTCCCGCGAAGGCGGGAATCCAGAGCGAACCGCGCCATCGGTGGCGGCGACCCTGGTTTCCGGATCGGCGCGTGCGCGCCGTCCGGAATGACGGAGCCTTCCTCGGACCTGGCCGCCAAGGCCGCCCGCTCACGCCCCTGATGACGGGCGCCCGAAACTCCCCTACCCTCGCCCGCATGAGCGCGCGCCCGGTCCGCATCGACTGCCTGCAATACGCCAACTGGTCGGAGACGATTTTCCGCCAGATGCGCGACGGCGGCGTCGACGCCGTGCATGTGACGATCGCCTATCACGAGCTGTTCCGTGAGACGGTGACCCGCTTCGAGGAGTGGAACCGGCGCTTCGAGCGCTGGCCCGACCTGATCATGCCGGGCTATTGGGCCTCGGACGTCGAGGTGGCGCGGCGCACGAATCGCACGGCGATCTTCTTCGGTTTCCAGAACTGCAGCCCGATCGAGGACGACATCGGCCTCGTCGAGATCCTGCACCGGCTCGGCGCGCGCTTCATGCAGCTCAGCTACAACAACCAGTCGCTGCTGGCGACCGGCTGCTACGAGGCTGAGGACCCCGGCATCACCCGCATGGGCCGCGCGGTGATCCGCGAGATGAACCGCGTCGGCCTGGTGATCGACATGTCGCATTCGGCCGAACGTTCGACGCTGGAGGCGATCGAGCTCTCGGCGCGCCCGATCGCCATCACCCACGCCAACCCCGCCTTCTGGCACGGCGCCTTGCGCAACAAGTCGGACGACGTGCTGCGGGCCTTGGGCGAGAGCGGCGGGATGCTCGGCTTCTCGCTCTACCCGCATCATCTGAAGGAGGGCAGCGCCTGCACGCTGGAGAGCTTCTGCGAGATGGTGGCGCGCACGGCCGAGCTGATGGGCGCGGATCATATCGGCCTCGGCTCCGACCTGGTCCAGGACCAGCCGGACAGCGTGGTGGAGTGGATGCGCTCCGGCCGCTGGACCAAGGACGTGGATTACGGCGAGGGCTCGAAGGCCGCGCCCGGCTTCCCGGACCAGCCCGACTGGTTCCGCGACAACCGCGATTTCGGAAATATCGAACAGGGCCTGCGCGCCGTCGGTTTCGACGAAGGCGAGGTGGCCGGCATCATGGGGGCCAACTGGCTCCGCTTCTTCGAGCGGAGCTTCGGCCCTGAGGGCGGTTGATGGCGAGCACCCCCGGCATCGAGCGCGCGGACGGCCCGGCCTTGCGGCCGCCGGACCAGGTGATGCGGCTCGCCCGGATGGGGGCATTCCACCAGACGCGGCTCAGCTTCATGCGCGCGCTGATGCGCCGGATGAAACGCGAGGCGTGGGCCTTCGACCGGCCGGTCTGGGAGATCGACGCGCGCGGCGTCGGCCATGCGGTCTACCGCGCGGACACGGGCCGGAACCGTTACAGCCTCCTCTGCTTCGCGCACGATCTGCCGGCCGACAAACGCTCCGACCGGGTGATCGCCGACCAATGGGACGCGACCTTCGCGCTGGTCGACGGCGAGCCGACGGAAGCCGACATCGAGCGCCTTCGTGCGAACGTGCCGAAGCAGGAGGCCGGCCGGGTGAGCGAAGGCGAGCTCGTGCTGTCGCGCGCCAACTGCTCGGTCCGGCTTTTCGAGCATGTCGTGGACCGTCTCGCCGAGGGGCGCCAGCCCGAGCCCTCGGAGATCGAGAAGGTCGGCTATCTGATGCGCACGACCGCCGTCTACGGCAACGGCAAGTTCGGCCTCGCCGACCGGGAGCGGATCGCCGAACGCGAGGAGCTCTCCGGCCCCTTCCGGGCGGAGATGCTGGCCGTCTATCTGATCCGCGCCTTCACCGCCGACCTGGTCGAGCATCTGGCCCGCGCTCGCGGCGGCGAGGCGGCCATGGCGATCGAACCCGGCCTGCGCCGGCGCCTCGGGGTGGGCAATTCCACCGGCCTCGGCATGGCGCCCTTCCTGGTGACCCACCCGTCCCTGCTGCACCGTTGGATCGCGGCGCGGGAGGAGGCGCTCGCCCGCGTGCGCGCCCTGCCCCGGGCCGAGGATGCGACGCGCATGGCCTTCCGCGAGATGCTGGCCCGCGCGCGCCTGGGCGCCGATCAATGGCAGAGCGGCGACGCCCGCCAGCAGGCCCGGATCGAGGAACTGCGCCGCGACCTCGCACGGCTCGCCGACCATATCGACCAGGGGGCGCTGGAGGCGGCCCATCCCTGGGACGCGTTGGTGCGCTGGGGCGAAGCGCAGCTGGGCTTGGAGGGGCAGGAACAGCTGGTCTCGCTCGCGATCGAGCCGCACGGGGCGCTCGTCGACGATCTGACGCGCACGATGTCGGCGGACGAGGAGGCCTGCTTCCGCATCGACGGCGCGACCTCCTGCGGCGCGCTGCGGGCGTTGATCGCGGCGCATTACGGCTGGGCGCTCGCCATCGACTATGACGAGCCGGGCGCGCAGGGCCATTTCTGGTACGTCTCGGAGGAGAAGCTGGAGCCGCGCCTCGGCCGCCGCGCCGAGGAGCCGGGGGCGGAGCGCGAGCAGCCGCTCGCCGTCGGCCGCGACGTCGCGGCGCTCGACGCGGCGCTCGCCGACGCCCTGACGGACGCGCCCATCGCCCATTTCCTGATGGCCCATCCGGAGCATCGCCACAGCGTGCGGCGCGTCCAGATCGCCGACCGGCACCCCTATTCCGAGATCCGGGACAATCTGGTGGCCGCCGAACTGCTGCCGATCGACCTGCTGCGCTGCAAGCTCAGCTTCTTCGGCGCCACGCGCTTCGACCCGCGGTCCGACCGCTGGGTGCGCATCACCATGTTCCAGGACGCGCCCTATCCGCACGAGCTGGCGAGGATGCCGGCCGACGATTGGGCCTATCCGCCGCTCGCCTGACGGAAAGGCGTCCGCCATGCCCCGCACGTCGCTCAACGAGATCGAGGCCATGGGACGCAAGGCCGCCCGCGGCGCGGGCATGAGCTGGGGCCTTGCCGAGGAGGCGGGCAAGGCCGTGCGCTGGCTCGCGCTCAACGGCCGGCCCGGGTTGGCGGCGTTGGTCCGGCTGCTCGAAGGGCAGGATGGCACGCCCTACGAGCGCCTGCGCCCCCATGTGGAGGAGGCGGCGGGAAATCCGCTGTGGCGAGCAGGGGGCGGGACGCTCTGCCCGATCGCGGCAGGCGCGGCGCTCGCCGACCTGGCGGCCGAGATCGGGGCGCCGCCCGGAATCGCGCTGGAGCGGGTGGCGGAACCGCTGCTGCTCTTGCCCTTCCTCGCCCGCGCCGCGCGCTATGAAGGCCGCGCCTTCGCGCTGGAGGCGGGCGGGGAGACCGTCCCCCTCTACCCCGACGGGCCCGCGGGCGGGCCGGTGCCGACGCTGGAAGGCGCGATGCCCGCGCGGGTCTTCGCCTGGACCGCCGAACGGAACAGCCCCCCGCCCGAGCAGTCGGTGCGCGGGGTGGCGGTCGAGGACGAGCTGTGGACGCGCGCCGGACGCTTCGCCGAACGGACCTACGTGCCGGCGAGCGACGCCTCGCGCCTCTCCGGCGCGGGGGCGGGCCTCACCGACAACGACTGACCCGGACCGGGCTCAGCGGCGGCGGTTGCGCTGCTTGGCGCGCTTGGCGAGGCCGACGGCAGCCACGACGCCGGCGACGCCCAGCGCCGCGACGGTCAGCAGCATGTCGAGGCCGCCCAGCTCGTGCGCGATGGCGTGAAGGGACCCCGTGACCTCCGCGTGGCCCGGATGGGCCAGGGCGGGGGTGGACAGCGTCAGGCCGGCGAGAAAAGCGGGAAGTGCGCGCATCGTTCGTCTTCTCCTTCGCCGGGGCCCACCGCCCGCGGCATCGGGTTGATCCAAGGCGACGGCCGGTCTCCTGGCTTCAGCATTCCCGCGTCCGGCCTTCCCGGCGGCAACCCGCCAGTGGCTTGGTATCGGACGCGGCCCAAGGCTGTCACAGTGGCGGGGGCCGCACCGGCTTCAAGGACCGGTTTCCCGCTTAGCCCGGCCCGTTAGGGCCAGGACCGTCGCGCGTGGCCGAACGGTAGTCGCCCGGAAGGAGCCGCGCAACGGATTCGTTGGCGCGATGGCGGCCGCGCCCTATCTTGCCCGGCATGCGGCAGAACGACCCGGAACGCTGGCTGAAGGTGACCGACGGCGGGCTCTATTGCGTGCCGGGCGATTTCTATGTCGACCCGCACCGGCCGGCCGAGCGTGCCGTCATCACCCATGGCCATACCGACCATGCGCGGGCCGGCAATGCCCGCGTACTGGCGACCGAGGGCACGCTCGCCATCATGGCCGCGCGCTACGGCGACGGGGCTTGGCGGAACCGCCAGGCGCTCGCCTATGGCGAACGGGTACGGATCGGCGACGTCACCGTTTCCTTCGCGCCGGCGGGCCATGTGCTGGGCAGCGCGCAAGCGGTGTTGGAGCATGACGGCGCACGCGTCGTGATCTCCGGCGACTACAAGCGCCGGCGCGACCCGACCTGCCCCGCCTTCGAGCCGGTGCCGTGCGACGTCTTCGTCACCGAGGCGACCTTCGGCCTGCCGGTCTTCCGCCACCCGCCGGACGGGGAGGAGATCGCGAAGCTTCTGCGCTCGCTCGAGACCTTTCCGGAGCGCACGCACCTGCTCGGCGCCTATGCGCTCGGCAAGGCGCAGCGGCTCGTCCGCCTGCTGCGGGAGGCCGGCTACGACAAGCCGATCCACCTGCACGGCGCGATGGGGACGCTCTGCGACCTCTACGAGGCCCACGGCGTCCCCCTCGGCCCGCTGGAGCCGGTGGGCCATCGCGACAAGAAAGGCTTCGCGGGCGAGATCGTGCTCTGCCCGCCCTCGGCGCTCGCCGACCGGTGGAGCCGCGGGTTCAAGGACCCGCTCACCATCATGGCGTCGGGCTGGATGCGGGTGCGCCAGCGCGCACGCCAGCGCAACGTGGAACTGCCCTTGATCCTCTCCGACCATGCGGATTGGGACGAGCTGACCCGGACGCTCGACGATGTCGGCGCGCCGACCGTCTGGGTCACCCACGGGCGCGAGGACGCGCTGGTCCACCACGCCGAGACGCGCGGCTTCCAGGCCAAGGCCCTCTCCCTTATCGGACGGGAGGAGGAGGACGACCAAGATGTCGGGCCGGAGGCCGGCGGATGAAGCCCTTCGCCGACCTCTTGGAACGGCTCGTCTTCACGCCGTCGCGCACCGGCAAGCTGCGCCACCTGGAACGCTATTTCGCCGACGTGCCCGATCCCGACCGCGGCTGGGCGCTGGCGGCGCTGACCGACGGCTTCGCGAAGAAGGTGGCCACCCCCTCCGTCATCCGCGGGTTGATCGAGGACCGGGCCGATCCGGTGCTGTTCCGGCTCTCCTACGACTATGTCGGCGATCTGGCGGAGACGGTCTCGCTGATGTGGCCGGCGCCGGAGGCGGCGCCGCGCGCCAACGCGCCGCTCCGGCTCTCCGACGTGATCGAGCGCCTGATGGAGGCGCGCAAGAAGGACGTGCCCGGGCTGCTCGCCGCATGGCTCGACCGGCTGGAGCCGGGGGAGCGCTTCGCGCTGCTGAAGCTGCTGATGGGGGGCTTGCGCGTCGGCATCTCGGCGCGCCTCGCGAAGACGGCGCTCGCCCGGTATGGCGGGGTCGAGCTCGACCGGATCGAGGAAATCTGGTTCGGGCTGGAACCGCCTTACGAGACCCTCTTCCAATGGCTCGACGGGAACGGCGAAATGCCCGCCGTCGACGACCGGCTGATGTTCCGGCCGATGATGCTGGCCAATCCGCTGGCGGAGGCGGAGCTCGACGCGCTCGACCCGGCCGACTTCGCCGCCGAATGGAAATGGGACGGCATCCGCGTGCAGCTCGCCGCGCATGACGGCGAGGCGCGGCTCTATTCCCGCACCGGCGACGAAATCGGCGGCAGCTTCCCGGAGATCGCGCTCGCCGCCGATTTCGACGCGGTGCTGGATGGCGAGTTGCTGGTGGTCACGGACGGCGAGGTGCGGCCCTTCAACGATTTGCAGCAGCGCCTCGGCCGCAAGACCGTCTCACGCAAGATGCTGGCGGACTATCCGGCGCATTTGCGCGCCTACGACATGCTGTTCGACGCGGGCGAGGATCTGCGCGCCCTGCCGCTCGAGGAGCGGCGCCGGCGGCTCGCGACCTTCGTGGCCGCGCAGAACAAGAGCTGGCTCGACCTGTCGCCCGAGGTGCCGTTCGACGCCTGGGCGGACCTCCACGCGCACCGCAGCGACGCGCGCGACGCCGGCATCGAGGGGTTGATGCTGAAGCGCCGCGACAGCGCCTATCTCGCCGGCCGGCCGAAAGGCCCCTGGTTCAAGTGGAAGCGCGACCCGCTGACCGCCGACTGCGTCTTGATGTACGCTCAGCGCGGCCACGGCAAGCGCTCCAGCTTCTATTCCGACTACACCTTCGGCGTCTGGCGCGGCGAGGAGGCGGTGCCCGTCGGCAAGGCCTATTTCGGCTTCACCGACGAGGAGCTCAAGCAGCTCGACAAATGGGTGCGCGATCACACGGTGGACCGCTTCGGGCCGGTGCGTGCCGTCGCGTTCAAGCTGGTGCTGGAGGTGGCGTTCGATTCGATCCACGCCTCGACCCGGCACAAGTCGGGCCTCGCCATGCGCTTTCCGCGCGTCGCCCGCATCCGCTGGGACAAGCCGGCGGCAGAGGCCGACCGGCTGGAAACCCTAGAAGCGCTGGTCGAGCGCGCGGCGCAGGATGTGGTGACGGGCTAGGCAGGGCTAACCGAACAGCAACCCGACCCGCGCGCCGACCAGCGACAGCCCGGCCACCGCCAGCATGATCAGGACATAGCGGCGGAACTGCGCGTCGCTGGCGCGGCGATAGACATAGAGCCCGACGAGCGCGCCGAGAACCGCCAGCGCCGTCACGCCCGCGACCAGCCCGGCGTCGGCCAGCGCCACCCGGCCGCTGGCGTAATGCCCGACCGCGGCGACCAGCAGGATCACCAGATTGAAGGGCTGGTAGACGCCCCGCTGCTGGTCCTTGGGCCAGCCGCGCAAGCCCGCCCAGATCGTCGGCAGCGGGCCGGAGAGACTGCCCAGCCCGCCGAAAAACCCGCCGCCGAGCCCCACCAGCCCGTC